>BNJS01000356.1_pt1 | contig 779989 bp, 715 predicted proteins | sample 8540461 | NCBI WGS metagenome assembly BNJS01 (sample SAMD00202454, study PRJDB9452) | human saliva metagenome | isolation source: human saliva | place: Japan | reverse complement strand
GTATCACGTAAAAGCCAAATATATGTCTTCTCAACCATTATCATTATCAATCTTTATGTTTCATAATTCATGATTCATCCTCCCTCCCATCTTAAACCAATAACAACAAAAAAGCCCCGACTACTCATCGTAATCAAGGCTTAAAGAAAAAAGGCAGCTACCTACTCTCCCACATTGCATTGCAGTACCATCGGCGCAATTGGGCTTAACTTCTCTGTTCGGAATGGGAAGAGGTGGAACCCCAACGCAATAACCACCTAATAAAATCTGCAGTGTATATAAAAACACCGTAAGGGTGACTATGCCACAAGCAAAAACAAATAAAATAAGCCATAACAAAATAAATACAGCAAAAAGAATAAACAACAGAATGAAAGTTTTGGGCAATTAGTAGTGCTCGGCTTTGACATCGCTGTCTTTACACCTACACCCTATCAACGTCATAGTCTATGACGACCCTTATGAGGAGTTCTAATCTTGCGGAAGGCTTCGCACTTAGATGCTTTCAGCGCTTATCCATACCAGACTCAGATACCCAGCGGTGCACCTGGCGGCACAACTGGTAAACCGGAGGTCTGTCCACCACGGTCCTCTCGTACTAGTGGCGGCACCACGCAAAACTCCAACGCCCACGATAGATAGAGACCGAACTGTCTCACGACGTTCTGAACCCAGCTCGCGTGCCACTTTAATGGGCGAACAGCCCAACCCTTGGGACCTTCTCCAGCCCCAGGATGTGACGAGCCGACATCGAGGTGCCAAACCACCCCGTCGATATGAGCTCTTGGGGGGGATCAGCCTGTTATCCCCGGAGTACCTTTTATCCTTTGAGCGATGCAGTTTCCATACACTTGCACCGGATCACTATGCCCCAGTTTCCTGCCTGCTCGGCATGTCTGCTCTCCCAGTCAAGCGCCCTTATGCCATTACACTCTATAAGGTCGGTTACCAATCGACCCGAGGGCACCTTTGAAGCCTCCGTTACGCTTTTTGGAGGCGACCACCCCAGTCAAACTACCCACCAAACAATGTCCGCGAAAGTACGCGTTAGACCTCAGACAGCCAAAGGGGCCGTATTTCAAGGATGGCTCCACACACACTGGCGTGCATGCTTCAAAAGCCTCCGGCCTATCCTACACATCGGATGACCAAGGTCAATGCTAAGCTGTAGTAAAGGTTCACGGGGTCTTTTTCGTCCCATCGCGGGTAATCGGCATCTTCACCGATACTACAATTTCACTGAGATCATGATTGAGACAGCGTCCGGATCATTACACCATTCGTGCAGGTCGGAACTTACCCGACAAGGAATTTCGCTACCTTAGGACCGTTATAGTTACGGCCGCCGTTTACTGGGGCTTCAATTCAAACCTTCGACCGAAGTCTAAGCTCTCCTCTTAACCTTCCAGCACCGGGGCAGGTGTCAGGCTGTATACATCATCTTACGAGTTAGCACAGCCCTGTGTTTTTGTTAAACAGTTGCCTGGACCTATTCTCTGCGCCTCATAAAAAATGAGGACCCCTTATCCCGAAGTTACGGGGTCAATTTGCCTAGTTCCTTAACCATGAATCTCTCAACGCCTTAGTATATTCTACCCGACTACGTGTGTCCGTTTACGGTACGGGGTTGCTCAAACATTAAAGCTTAGCGGATTTTCTTGGAAGTATGATTACCTGTACTATCGGTTCACCCAGAAGGGAAAAACCGTACTATCGACCATCAGCTCAAGGTGTGGATTTGCCTGCACCTATCAAAGCCTAAAGTCTTCAACGCCCATATCCGTAAGGGCGCGACAGTGTCACTACTCCGTCTCCACATCGCTGAATGAGCAAAGTCACGGAATATTAACCGTGTCTCGCTATCGCCATCGCTGTTCGGCTGAGACTTAGGACCCGACTAACCCCGGGATGATTGACATCGCCCGGGAAACCTTAGTCTTACGGCGAGGGGGAATCTTACCCCTTTATCGTTACTTATACCTACATTTGCGTTTCCATACGCTCCAGGATCAATCACCATCACCATTCAATGCATATGGAATGCTCCCCTACCGATACTTTTTAATATACATTACTATCCCGCGCCTTCGGTATCTGACTTATACCCGATTATTATCCACGCCCGGACCCTCGACTAGTGAGCTGTTACGCACTCTTTTGAATGAATGGCTGCTTCCAAGCCAACATCCCTAGCTGTCACTGGGACCAGACTTCGTTAGACTAACTTAGACAGAATTTGGGGACCTTAGACGACGGTCAGGATTCTTCTCCTCTCGGGGACGGACCTTAGCACCCGCCCCCTTACTGCACGACTACAATCCGTGAGCATTCGGAGTTCGTCAGGTCGCGATAGGCGGTGAAGCCCTCTTGACCTATCGGTCGCTCTACCTCTCACGGAGAACATCGTACGCGGCACCCTAAATGCCTTTCGGGGAGTACGAGCTATCTCCAAGTTTGATTGGCCTTTCACTCCTACACTCAACTCATCGGGAAGCTTTTCAACGCTTATCCGTGCGGTCCTCCATTCCGTGTTACCGGAACTTCAACCTGGTCAAGTGTAGATCACTTGGTTTCGCGTCTACCCCATCCAACTAAACGCCCTGTTCAGGCTCGCTTTCACTGCGGATACGGGGCTTAACCCCTTAACCTCGCTGGACATGGTAACTCGTAGGTTCATTATGCAAAAGGCACGCCTGTCACATAAAAAAATATGCTCCGACCGCTTGTAGGCGTATGGTTTCAGGAACTATTTCACTCTCCCTAATAGGAGTGCTTTTTCACCTTTCCCTCACGGTACTAATTCACTATCGGTCTCACGGGAGTATTTAGCCTTACCGGATGGGCCCGGCAGATTCACGCAGAATTACTCGTGTTCCGCGCTACTCAGGATAACACTACGCCTTCTCATGCTTCGGATACGGGATTATCACCCACTACGATTGAACTTTCCAGAACATTCTCCTCACAATCAAAGTACGATAACGTGGTCCTACAACCCCTATAGCGCATTGCTACGTCATAGGTTTGGGCTCTTCCCCGTTCGCTCGCCACTACTAGGGGAATCATTAAATTATTTTCTCTTCCTACAGGTACTAAGATGTTTCAGTTCCCTGCGTTAGCTCCCATAAAAAATTATATAGGTGACTGTCCTTCAGACAATCAGGTTGTCCCATTCGGAAATCCTCGGATCAAAGGTCATTTGCACCTACCCGAAGCTTATCGCAGCTTATCACGTCCTTCATCGCCTCCGTGAGCCTAGGCATCCGCCATACGCCCTTAATTACTTTCTATTCGCCGAGTGATACATATAAATAATACATACCACAGGTTGCTCATACTTTCAGCTGTATTTGAAATTAAAAACTTCACACTAAAAAAGTGGAAGTAAATGTCTTACTTTACAGTCTTGCTTGTGTCAATATGTCAAAGAACGTGTTCCAATATCAAGAAATCAATTTCTATAGATAAGGAAGAAGTGAAGACGATGGACTTGAACCATCTGTATACAGGCCTTAGACCTTATCTTCATATATAAACATATCAGAGTAGGTAGTAAAGAAGAGAAACTCCAAATCTCTCTTTAAAAATGTCTCAAACAATAAATAGATACTTAAATAAAAGTTCTATCCAGAAAGGAGGTGTTCCAGCCGCACCTTCCGGTACGGCTACCTTGTTACGACTTAGCCCCAATTACCAGTTTTGCCCTAGGTCGCTCCTTGCGGTTACGAACTTCAGGCACCCCCGGCTTTCATGGCTTGACGGGCGGTGTGACAAGGCCCGGGAACGTATTCACCGCGCCATGGCTGATGCGCGATTACTAGCGAATCCAGCTTCGTGAGGTCGGGTTGCAGACCCTCAGTCCGAACTGGGACCGGCTTTTAAAGATTTGATGCAATTTACATTACACCGTCCCTCTGTACCGGCCATTGTAACACGTGTGAGCCCCGGACGTAAGGGCCGTGCTGATTTGACGTCATCCCCACCTTCCTCACACCTTGCGGTGGCAGTGTTCCCAGAGTGCCCAGCATAACCTGATGGCAACTAAGAAAAGGGGTTGCGCTCGTTATGGCACTTAAGCCGACACCTCACGGCACGAGCTGACGACAACCATGCAGCACCTTCACAGATGCCCCGAAGGGCGTCAACATCTCTGTATCCTACATCTGCAATTCAAGCCCGGGTAAGGTTCCTCGCGTATCATCGAATTAAACCACATGTTCCTCCGCTTGTGCGGGCCCCCGTCAATTCCTTTGAGTTTCACCGTTGCCGGCGTACTCCCCAGGTGGGATGCTTAATGCTTTCGCTTAGCCGCTAACGCTAGGCGCTCAACAGCGGGCATCCATCGTTTACTGTGCGGACTACCAGGGTATCTAATCCTGTTCGATACCCGCACCTTCGAGCTTAAGCGTCAGTTACACTCCCGTACGCTGCCTTCGCAATCGGAGTTCTTCATGATATCTAAGCATTTCACCGCTACACCATGAATTCCGCATACGTTGTGTGCACTCAAGTTCGCCAGTTCGCGCTGCAAGTTAAATGTTGAGCATCTAAATTTCACAACACGCTTAACAAACCGCCTACACTCCCTTTAAACCCAATAAATCCGGATAACGCCTGGACCTTCCGTATTACCGCGGCTGCTGGCACGGAATTAGCCGGTCCTTATTCGAAAGGTAAATGCAAAAAAGCACACGTGCCTTCATTTACTCCCTAACAAAAGCAGTTTACAACCCATAGGGCCGTCATCCTGCACGCTACTTGGCTGGTTCAGACTTACGTCCATTGACCAATATTCCTCACTGCTGCCTCCCGTAGGAGTTTGGACCGTGTCTCAGTTCCAATGTGGGGGACCTTCCTCTCAGAACCCCTACTGATCGTAGCCTTGGTGAGCCGTTACCTCACCAACAAGCTAATCAGACGCATCCCCATCCTTTACCGATAAATCTTTGGTTCAAATCAGATGCCATCAATGAACAACATCGGGTATTAGGCCGTCTTTCAACGGGGTATCCCCAAGTAAAGGGCAGGTTGGATACGCGATACTCACCCGTGCGCCGGTCGACGTCCAAAATGTGCAAGCACATAATGCCGTTTCCCCTCGACTTGCATGTGTTAAGCCTATAGCTAGCGTTCATCCTGAGCCAGGATCAAACTCTCCATTGTAAAAAATCTTTATGAAATACACACTCTGATAAATAAAGAATAAACCCTAAATAAAAAAATGTGCAGTAATATCTCTGCTCAGAACTAATTATCCAAAGTATCAAGTTTAAAACACCATTCAAAAATTGAAAAGGACGTTTCTTTTAACCCATCTACCACACATAAAAGTACGGCAGACGCTTCTTGTACTACTTCTCTGTCTATGTAAATCTTTTCAAAGAACGATGCTAATACTAAACAAACCACAACGAGGTATTTCGTAAAAAGCGAGTGCAAAGGTATAACAAAAAACGACACGCTCCAAACTTTTGCAAGAAAAAAATTTTATAGGAAATTTAAAAATTCAAGTTAGTTAACACATCAAACGTTTTTTACACCTTATTATATTATATGCTTTTGAAAACTCTGGTGCGTGGGATTATAAGAATAAGTTTTTCCTTACTTAGCTTTCAGTTTTTAACCTTAAACTTCTTTTTTTTGTATTTTGTATGATTAAATGGGTAGATATTACAAATTAAAAATAAGCAGCATATACAATTTATTTACGAATATTTTTTTATTTTTTTCTAATATTATTTGTAAATTTGTCCTATTATTTGTATATTTATCTATCTTAAATCTCAATGCTAAGATTATTAAATGTTACAATTGCTCGAATCCTAAAAAAATCTTTCATAGCTCAAAAAGCTAATAAGATTTTAAAGTTAGGATTTTAAGAACCAATATATTACATAGTGAAAATGGAAGACGACAAGAAAACCAAAGAATCAACTTACACGTTAGACAACAAGCATTTTTGGGCGGCGTTCCTTAATTTGGCACGCCACAATGTCTATATTACTGTGAACCATATCAACAAGATTTTGGGAGAAGGTGAAATCAATCATGACGGATACGAAAAAACCATTGAGAATGCTTGGAACGAAATTAAAGATATTAACAAGAAAGACCGACTCAGTAAACTGATAATAAAACATTTCCCATTCTTGGAAGTTACAACATATCAACAAAACTCTACCGATACCACAAAACAAAAAGAAGAGAAACAAGCCGAAGCCCAATCTCTTGAAAGTCTGAAAAAGTCTTTTTTTGTTTTTATATATAAACTTCGAGACCTAAGAAACCATTATTCCCACTACAAGCATTCTAAATCTTTAGAAAGACCGAAGTTTGATAAAGACTTTAGAAATAAATTGTATAATATTTTTGATGCCAGTATCAGATTAGTAAAAGAAGATTATAAACATAACCCTGATATAAAGCCTAAAGAGCACTTCAAGCATCTTGATAGAAAAAGAAATGAAAAGTTCCGTTACTCTTTTGCAGATAATGAAGGAAACATAACCATAAGTGGTTTACTCTTTTTCGTTTCCTTATTCCTTGAAAAGAAAGATGCAATATGGGTACAGAAAAAACTTGAAGGCTTTAAATGCAGTAATGAATCATATCAAAAAATGACCAATGAAGTATTTTGCAGAAATCGAATACTCATGCCAAAACTTCGATTGGAAAGCACGCAAACACAAGATTGGATTTTGCTCGATATGCTCAACGAACTGATTCGTTGCCCTAAGTCGTTGTATGAACGCCTGAAAGGAGAAGACAGAAAAAAGTTTGAAGTTCCTTTTGATTCTACAGACGAAGATTACGATGCTGAGCAAGATCCATTTAAAAACACATTGATAAGGCACCAAGATCGTTTCCCTTATTTTGTATTGCGTTATTTCGACTATAACGAAATATTCGAAAATCTTCGTTTTCAAATAGATTTAGGTACTATCATTTTTCCATCTATAAGAAACTTATCGGTGGTCAAAAGGAAGACCGCCACCTTACGCATAAGCTGTATGGTTTTGAACGCTTACAAGAATTTGCAAAGCAAAATCGTCCTGATGAGTGGAAATCAATCATAAAGGACTTAGATACTTTCAAGAAACAAGAAGACGAAGAAGTAAACGAAAAACCATATATTTCTGAAACTACTCCGCACTATCATTTGGAGAACGAGAAGATTGGCATTGCTTTTAAGAATCATAATATTTGGCCAACAACCAAGACAGAACTCACAAACAATAAAAGAAAAAAGTACAATCTTGGAACATCAATCAAAGCAGAAGCTTTCTTAAGCGCACACGAGCTTTTGCCAATGATGTTTTACTACCTGTTGTTAAAGAAAAAAAATGAAAGTCCAAGAAAAGTAGAAGCAATCATTGAGAGTAAAATAAAAGACATATTTACTCTTTACGATGCTTTTGCCAATGACGAGATAGACAACACAGACAAGTTAGAAAAATACTGTGAGGATAAAGATATCAAAATAGGGCATCTGCCCAAACAAATGATTGCCATATTGTATAACAAGCATAAAGATATGGTAGAAAAGGCTAAAGTCAAACAAGAGAAGATGAAACTTGTCACTGAAGATCTTCTTAAAAAAATTGATAAACAGATAGAGGGAAAGATAAAGTATACTAAAAGAGGAAAAAGTCCATTGAAATCTGGCGAAATAGCCAGTTGGTTAGTTAATGATATGATGCGTTTTCAACCTGTTCAAAGGGACGAAAATGGCGAACCTCTGAACAATAGTAAAGCTAATAGCACAGAATATCAACTATTGCAACGTACGCTTGCATTATTTGGCAGCGAACACGAACGTCTTACTCCTTACTTCAAACAAATGAATCTCATAGGAGACACCAACTCTCACCCATTCTTGAAACAGACCGAGTGGGAAAAGTGTAACAATATCTTGTCCTTCTATCGCAACTATTTGAAAGCAAAGATAGAATTTCTGGACAAGCTAAAGCCTGAAGATTGGAAGAAGAACCAATATTTCCTTAAACTTAAAGAGCCTAAGACAAACTGCAAAACATTAGTACAAGGGTGGAAGAATGGCTTTAATCTACCACGTGGAATCTTTACTGAGCCCATAAGGAAATGGTTTATGGAGCATCGGAAAAGCATAAAAGTAGACGACTTAAAAAGAGTTGGCTTGGTTGCAAAAGTAATTCCTTTGTACTTTAATGAAAAATATAAAGACAGCGTACAGCCCTTTTACAATTATCCTTTTAACGTTGGCGATATAAACAAGCCTAAAGAAAAAAAGATTTTTTTGGATAATGAAAAACGTAGAGACCTATGGAATAAAAACAATTAGAATTTAAAGGTAAGACAGAAGAAAAAAAGAGAAAGAACCCGTCTTATCTTGATTTTTAAATCTTGGAAAAAAATTTGAGCGTGAGATTCGACTAACAAGAAACCAAGACATTGTAACGTGGCTGATGTGTATAGAAATATATAATAATCAGAAAGTAGAAAACTTAAATACAGGGCATATATATTTAAAAGATATTATTACAAATGTAGAAGAAGAAAAGAAGCAATAATATTCTGAATCAAATAAAGTCTATGCAATTGCCCGTTACAGTGTATGAAAACGAAAGCTCGCCTAAGAAAAAATATTTGCGCACTATATATATCGAAGAAAATGGAACCAAACTTTTAAAACAAGGAAACTTCAAGGCTTTGGTAAAAGACCGCAGACTTAATGGTTTATTCTCGTTCGTTAAAACCAACTCTGAAGCAGAATCGAAGAGAAATCCTATCAGTAAGTTACGTGTAGAACATGAACTTAGAGAGTATCAAAAAGCAAGAATAGAAATTATCAAAGATATGTTGGCGTTAGAAAAAACGCTGATAGATAATTACGATAGTTTGGACACCGACAACTTCCACAATATGCTTACAGGTTGGTTGGAACTCAAAGGCGAGGTAAACAAAGTAAAGTTTAATAACGATGTAAAACTCCTTACTGCCGTGCGAAATGCCTTTTCTCACAACCAATACCCAATGTACGATGAAAATCTCTTCGTAAATATTGAGCGATTCAGCCTTTCTTCTTCTAAAATTTTAGAAAGTAAAGGACTCAGTATTGCAGTAAAACTGAAAGAGGAAGTTAGTAAAACAGTAAAAAAAATACAGGAAGAGGAAGATGGCAAAAAAAGAAAAAAAGAAAAAGAAAAATAAAAAAACAAGATAACGGATTGTTCGCTAATATAAAAAAGAGAACAATGTTAATCATGTTGAATATTGCAAGTACATCTATGTGCTGTTACTTATTGTTAATAACAAAGAAGATGATATGATAGAAATTCATCAGAGTCTCTCAATACAAATCAGAAACGATATAAATTTAAAAAAACGAGATTTATGTTTAAATAGTGAGAATACATAAGAAGAATATCAGAAAAGAAAGAAAGAAAATATATAATAATCAGATAGTTAGGTTAGGTATGTTGTATCTGCCTTCTGTTTGAAAGGTAAAAAACAACTCCCTATCTCTTATTGTTTTTAACCTCATAATGTTGTATCTGCCTTCTGTTTGAAAGGTAAAAACAACAGGGCAATTTATAATTACGCCTGCTTTTCAAGTTGTATCTGCCTTCTGTTTGAAAGGTAAAAACAACGAATGTCTTGTAGATGTCAGCCCAGTATGGGTTGTATCTGCCTTCTGTTTGAAAGGTAAAAACAACTTCTCTCTTATAATTGTCATTACGCTTTCTGTTGTATCTGCCTTCTGTTTGAAAGGTAAAAACAACTCCATATTATCTTTTTGTGAGCCATTCGGGTTGTATCTGCCTTCTGTTTGAAAGGTAAAAACAACTTCTGACTCTGAATTACGGATACCTCTAAGTTGTATCTGCCTTCTGTTTGAAAGGTAAAAACAACCTCCAATAACTAATTTTACCATCAAAATAAGTTGTATCTGCCTTCTGTTTGAAAGGTAAAAACAACTTGGTTGCTCGGTGTTATTTTCTTTATTGGTTGTATCTTCCTTCTGTTTGAAAGGTAAAAACAACTGCTTAACAAGTAAGTGTACAGAATGTGAAGGGTAAAAATAAACTGGGAAACATGCCTATTAAGGAGAGAAAAAGGCAAGAAAAGTGGAAATAATTTTCACAAGCAAAACTGTTGATAATTATTTCGTTATCAGTTTATTGTGAAATCTGTTTTTTCATGAGAAATTACAGAATATACATAATACAAAACCGCCTCTTTTGAAATTCAAAAAGAGGCGGTTTTGTGTCGTAAAATAGGCATTCTTGCGCTGCTATTTAGACGCTTTTAAATGCAAAAAATACCATTGAAAGCCACATGTACATTCGTTAAAATATAAGACCCTTTTTATTGTTTTGAAAGTATGCCGATATGCCGTATTGTTTTATGATTTCATCGTATATCTTTGTCCATACAGAAACCATAAGGGACTTTATCGGTGTTGGAATATTAGGATAAAGATGCCATTAATTCAGCACGCCAATAATTGTTCCACGTATCTTCGATGGTATTCGAATAGTTCGTTATGCGATAATAATCGTTTTGGTCGTGATGATAAATAAAGCAATTATCAACACCTTCTATTATCCATTGTAATATGTCAGCCTCGTTTCGGTCTAACTCTTTTGCTGAAACGAAGTTGATAAGATGCTGCAATTTGTCTGTATCAAAATAATTTTCTTCAAACAACTTATAGCAAAATGTATCGTCAATATCATCGTTCTTGTTTTTTGCAAGAAGATTATCGGCAGATATATCCCCTACTTTCACTTCTTTTGATTGCTTTTTATCCATTTATTTTGCTATCTTTTGTATGGTTGTTGTGTTACTTTTATGAAATCAGAAAAACCATTGTTACTACTGATTGTAAGCGTTTAATCGGGCAAGGTAGAATTTTTTAAAGTCAGTCCACCTATAATAAAAAGGTGTAGACGTGGCAGGTAATGGCATCGTAGCTTCTTCCTCGTTTAGTAATGCCTTCACCAACAAGTCGGCTTTCGGATTTTTTGGGTTTCTGTAAAATACGAGTTGTATATTTGCTGCCATTGGTAAACGGACAAATGCTGCACTGCATTTATCCCGAGTAAAAACTTTGCAGTTTTGTTTCGTTGTGCAAAGATAAACATTTTTGACTAATATCGGCTATTTGTCGCTGTCGAAATATAAATACTCCCTCGTTTAGAAATAGGAGAGAAAAAGGAAACAAGAAAGAAAGTCCCCTACCCTAATTCGCCCCTCCAAAGAACTATAATAACAAAATAAAAAATTTATAATTATAAAACTGCAAATTTATTATTATAAATTTTTATTTTGTTATTATAATCTTACAAGAGTTTCTACGTTATCATAGAAAGGAAGTTATTAAAGGAAAAAAATAATGTACACTCGACTACATACAAAGAGGATACTACAGGAGATTATAGATTTAGCGATTGAAGAGACCAAAAACTTAATGGAAATGTCTCCAAAGGTAGCAATATACGCATCAATTTATAATCAGCTGGTCGATATAAAGCAAAACCATTATAGAAGAAAATAAAGTTTTCTCCAGATTCGAATTATATAAAAGATATTCTTTAGGAATGATTGCTGTGAAAAATTTTTGATGAGAATGCTGATGAATACGCTCAGAAACTAATAGATAGCTACGGAGGAGCTTTTTGATTACGACAAAATGCCCGAAGAATAGATGTGCGCTATCATAAAAAACTTATCTCTCGAAGGTAAAAAAATAAGTTTTATATAAGTTTAAAAGCAAATATACACCTGTGCTTAATCGTGTTTTCCCACATTTAAGCACAGGTTTTATAAAAATCTTATCGCTTTACTACCTTCTTGCCATTGACAATATAAATGCCTGCTTGTATGTTATCGAGAGTATCGCCTAAACGCACACCTTGCAAAGTAAAAACATCATTATTTATAGACTTGTTTTCAGCTTTCTGAAAGTCTATATTTGTAGAACCTTTCCTTGTAAAATAGCCAGTTGTAGGGTTCGCCATTGTTATATCAATTTTGTCTTCATCGTAAGAAATGCTGCCATTTTCTCCTCCTTTTAGCAGCTTACAATCTTTAAACATGCTGATAGACATTTCGCATGTCCAAGTGTCATTACAATAGATTGTAGTCAAAGCCTCACAATCGTGGAACATATCACTCATATCTTCAACAAGTTGTGTGTTGAAACTCGAAACATCAAGCGAAGTTAAGCCTTTGCAACCATAAAACATAAAGCACATTTTTGTTGCACTTCGAGTATCAAACTTAGAAACATCGAGATTTTTAACGATTCGCAACTATCAAATAGATAGTCCATATAAGTTACTTTATCGGTTTTGAATGCAGAAACATCAAGAGAAGTCAGGACTTTGCAACCAGAGAACATTCCTCCCATATTGGTAACTTGGTCGGTATTAAGATTTTCGATACCATTGATTGTGGTAAGACTCTGAAAACCATCAAACCAAAGTCTTGTAGTAACTGGGTGGAATTTTGCCATTGATTTATCAATTGTTACTGTAGTAATGGCTTTTCTGTCGTAAACCAAACACCATTCTGGATAACCAGTATCAGAATCGGGCAAAGTATAAACAACACCCTCCGTATGCGAAGCCTTGTTAGTGTCGTAATAAAAGTTTAAAGTTTTTGCAGTATTGTCCATTACTGCATAGGCTTCATTGGTTTGTGCCTTAACCATAGTAGGTAGGACGAAAAATGCTAACAATGCGGTAATCGCCGCAAATGTTTTCTTAGATAATAGTTTCTTCATAACTTTGTAATGATAATATTAGAATAAATGTTTAATGCTGACTAAATATGATTGTTATGGTTGGTCTTAACTTGCGCTTTACTTCATTAGGGCAAAATTATTGGCAGCGCCTCTAAGTATATTATTTAGGGGCGGGGCACGTTCTGCAAGAAACACAAAAACATTGGAAATGCCTATCCATAAAGAAAAACAAAAGTACACATTTAGTACGCAAACCGCATGGATTATAACATTTCGAAAAAGAAATGCATTTACTTTGCAGTGTGGTGTTTCACAGATATCTTCATTAATATTTTTAATTTTTGGCTTTGTTGTATTTTTGATTATATCATTGCGAATTTAACCTTTTTCAGCGAGAATTGCAACAGACAAAATAAAAACACTAAAACACATAACACTTAATACATTTTCATTGAGAAACATAGCATTTTATCTTGTCTATTTTATTATTCAGAACTTTTTATTTTGGCTGACAGCAAATGCTTTTTTCACAATAAAAATAAAATACCATGATTCATGCTTTTACCCATCTTTAGTTTTTCTTTAGGAAAACAAAAACATCGTGTGCAAATGGCAACTAAGATTCTTTCTATAATTTTTTCATTTTTGATTCAAATATTCGAGCGTTAAGAATGAAACAACTATATTTGCAAACAAAGTTACATTAGCAAAAAACAATTATTATTATTATTAAAAACAAAACTCTATGAAAAGACCTATTACTCTTATTTGCGGCTCATTGTTAGCAATGATGAGTTTGTAAAGCTCAAAACCAAAATGCGTGGGGAAAAGTTTCTAATCAACCAAACAGAATTGCAAAAGCCGCAGATAATGAAGAAATGATTGTAAAGCAACCAGCAGGAAAGCTTTATAAGAACCTTTATTGTTATGCAGAAGGATTTTATTCTATGTGGGGACTTATATTCGATGGCAAGAAAGACGGAACAGCACGCGACATGGTTATTGCTGATGATGGTACGTTTTACATTCAAAACCCTATGACTTTCTTCCCAACAAATTCTTGGCTTAAAGGTCGTAAAACTGTTGGAGATACAATTGCCGTTGAACTTCCACAACTTATCTTCATCAACGATCTCGACGTAAAATACTATGCTACAAGAATGAACTTTGAAGTTGTTGATGGTAACAACCAATATGTAAAAGATGAAAAATCGCAAACTGTAAAATTCATCTGGCGAAACGATTCGCTAATCAAGACAGAAAAAGATGTTCTTATCGGTATGACTAATTCTGATGGAAGCTGGAATGGTATTGGCGATTTAATTTCTTCATCTACCGTTAGCCATTATAAAAATATGGCTCCGTCGTCTACCGAAAATATGAAGAATTATATCTTCTCGTACAACTACGGTGGTAAGGAAAAATTTGAGCGCATGTCGGAAGTAGTTTTTGAAGGCGACTATGTTTATGTAAACAATATAGATGCTGATGTGCCTGATGCTTGGGTAAGAGGAGACATTAAGGGCGATAAAATCGTTTTCAATAACGCACAATTTATGGGACTCTTCCCTACAAAAAATGCTTATAAATGGGTAATGCCTGCCGATGTAAGTTATAATTCGGAAGAAGGAACAACCGATTATAAGTCGTTACAATCAATCAGTTTCGATTACGACCGCAGCAATCAATCTTTCAATTGTAACAAAAGCGGTTTCTTAGCCAATTATGGTTATCGTCTTATAGCTTTAGAAATGCAAGTTATGATGACACCTGGATTCCGCACATGGACAGAAAATGTTGGCAAACCTAAAAATCCTGTAATTTATGCATTACAAGATATGGGCGACAGAAAAAGATTTGTATTTAATGTGGACAGATATAATGTGAACAATAGTTTTATGAACACCAAAAAGGTATATTACAATATTTATTTTGACGATAAAATCTACACATTTACCCCTGCTAAATATCCATGGTTGAATGCTGATATGGTAGATATACCTATTGATTTTGCTGAAAAGGGCCGTTACGACTTCGAGAATTATGGCAACTCTCACGGAGTTATACTTTACGAAAATCCAAAACGCATTGGTGTACAAGCATTCTATCAAGATGGAAACACACGACTTGCTACCGATATTGTTTACAACGATGGTACAGTTGTTTCGAGCATAAATGGCGTTAGCGAGGTTTCGAACGAAAAACCTTTCTATACTGACTTAAGTGGTCGCAGAATTGCAAAACCAACTAAGGGTATCTATATTAAGAGCGTCAGAATGTCTGATGGAAAAATTAAGTCTGAAAAGGTAATCGTACGATAAAACAAATCTTTTAAAACCAATTTTAAGTAAGGAAGGATAGCCGATTATCCTTCCTTATTTTGTTTTTGTAGCCTAAATTAAGAGGATTAGATAAATTTAATAAAGAGAAAAAGCAGGTTAATAAATCTGCATTTCTTTTTACATAAAAAGTAATCTGTATCTTTGCGCCCACAAACCAAGTAGCTTTTCGCAACACAAAAATAGGAGTTTTAATGACTAAAGATATTGAAGACCATCTACTTTTTAAAAGATAAAAAGTACACAAGAAGCTCTGCTTCTTTTTCTGTAATCTAATAAAACTATAGGGTAATGCAACATTATCCTTAAAAGCATTAGAGCAACTAACAAAAAAACAAATAAAAAGTTGGTGCGGAAAATCCCTTCCCTATTATTTATTTAATTAGAAACACAAAAAAATGAAACAACCCAAAACAAAAATTATTTTTTTAGCGGTCGCATGTTTAGTACTTCCACTTCTATTCGCTTCGTGTTCAAAAGATGAAGAAAACGACCACATGCCATTTGTTCCTATCGAACAAGATAATTTTACATCTGATATATTGCAACCCAATATAAATTATTCAACACCTATTAATGTAGAAGATGAATTTCAATTTTGGAAAAAAGCTGTGGGTACTTACGAGGGTACACTAACAGTTTATGACCCTAAAACAAAGCAGGTAATTCCTTCCGAATTTGATAATCATGTAACTATCGAACTCAAGATGTTCCATAAGGAGTTTTTAATAAATCCTGTACCACTTCCTTTTATATCATATGCTCTAAAGAAAGACCAATATGCGTATGATGATTTTTATAGAATAATCACGAACAGAAAATGGTATAAGGATGAAAAGATGAATGAATTCCTTACAAATATCATTGGTAGAAACAAGAATGATTCTTTAGAAGTAGCATTTAATTTGTATGATTCATATCATTTCTACTCATACATTGTAGAAGATATCAGAGAACGTTACGACTTGACTGAATTGTATTTTAGTATCTGTGGTACTATAAACAACACAACAAAAAGAATTGACGGTTTACATAAGGCCAGAGGGTGCTCTTTTTACGATAGAAAGATTAAGGAAAAATAAAATAAAAGCCGAAATGAATGGCGTTTATTATATCTGCAAATTAAAAAAGACAGCCCTTTAAACAGATACATCAGTTCGCTTATATATATAAAAAAAGAATAAAAATGAAAAAGAATATGAGATTTAAAAATAATATTTTGCCATTGTTAATAGGATTATTCGCACTTAGCCTCTTCACTGCTTGCAGTCAAGAGAATTCAAAGGAAGATGGAATAATAGAGCCTAAAGAGGAAGAGAAAGATGATACTATCGATTTTGACATTAGTAAAGTATTTGTTGAATTAGAACTGGTTAAATTAGCCGATGGAAAAACATTTAAAGACAATCCAAAACGAGAAGACATAGTTGAATCTATTAGAGGTACAGGGCTTGTATTTCATATAGATAAAGACGGGAATGTTAATCCAGACAAATATAATCCACTGAATAAATTCAAAGTAATGACTTTAAAGCCTGAATCTAATTATGTGTATTGGTTGCAAGTATCGTATATAGATAATAAACTTGGGGAATTTAGACCCTTATTATGACAATAAACTAAATTATAAATCACAGAGTTTCTTTATGAATTATATAAATGAAGGAAATAAAGAGGTATGGGTTAATGACCCATCAAAGCTTCCATACACCTATATTTATTGTGATAACATTAAAAATGTTAAATTGATAAACCCTAGCCCAGTTGGTGCAAAAGGTTTCATAAACTTCTTAAAAGCCGCATACTAATTTCGATTTAACAATCGGTCTCTTCTATACTGGTAATAAAACAAAGTTTAATTCAAACGGTACGATATCACCTTTCTGGGGTCCATCGCCTGAACTTATTAAAAAAGGGAAATGGGTAGTAAAAGTAAAAATACCTATTGAAATAGAAGATTATAATCCGTATATGTTTACAAAATAAGTAGCATACACAAGTAGCTTTAAACAGATACAAAACAATGAAAATAAAAAGGAATATGAGACTTAAAAATAATGTTTTATCCTTGTTATTAGGATTATTCGCTCTTGCTCTATTTACAGCTTGCAGCCAAGAAAGTGCAAAAGAAGATGGAGAGAGCACACAAGAAATAAAAGATAACAAACCACCTTTTAACCCAAAAGAGTTAAGGGTAGCAATAACGAAAGCTAATTTAAATTATTGGCAGGATTATAACGATTACCTAATTTGGGAAAAGGTATATAGTCATAGAGAAGATTTTCATATTGAATTTACGATTGATAAAGATGGGAAAATTACATTTGACAAATCCAGTGATCCAAATAAATTAGTTTTCAACAGCACAAAAAAAGAGCCTCGATATGTTTATTTGTTTGTTATAGATTACGTTGATGATAAAGATGCGCACTTTAACTGGTTCATAAGGGAAAATGATTTAGACTATAAATACCAAAATTTCTTTTTGTATTATCCAAACAATGATAATAGCAAAGAATGGGTTACAGACCGTTCAAAGATTCCTTTCGAATACGCTTATGTCGATAGATATAAAGGAAAAAATACCAAAAAACAAGGACCAGTGGGCATAGCGGGCTACATGCGCTTCCTAAAACCAAACACAAAGTTCGATTTAACGATCGGTCTCTTCTATTCTGGCAAGAAAACAAAGTTTGATGCAGACGGCAAAACATCGCCTTTCTGGAGTCCATCGCCTGAACTTCTGAAAAAAGGAGAGTGGCTTTCAAAGTTTAAAATACCTATTGAGGTAAAAGACTAATGTGTGTATCACTATTAGATAAACCCAAAAATAAATTCAAAAAGAGAGTTTTTGACGGATAAAACAAGGGTTTAACAACTCGAAACAAAATATGAGAAGTATAAGAACATATATTAAATTAGCATTACCTTGCACAGTGCTGTCTGTCTTTGTAGGTTGTAGCAACAACGAAGATTTTTTTCTTTAAAAAAACAAGTACTAGAGGTTAGCATAAGATAAATTGATATACTTTTTAATAAAAAAATTAAATTATGAATAAAAAAAGAATAAATACAACATACTTTTTCACTCTTTTCTTGTTGCTTGTAGGCTGCTTTTCTGCTTCGTGTTCTAAAGATAATGAAGATTCAGCCGACAACACTTCTACTTTTACACCTATCAGCAGTGAAGAAGCACTTGAAGTCCATAATTCTTTTTTTGGCAAGTATATGGGAAACGTGCACATTTACGACCCTTTAACAAAGAAGAATTATTATTCAGACCAAAAGGTTGATACCGACTCTCTATCGGTCTTCGATAAAGAAAATAAATCTTATTTAATATTGTCGCGCCACATGTATGTGAGATTACACAATATCAAAGATACACGAATACACGATTCGATACCAGAAATATTTACTAAATTAGCCACTATGGGATATCTGAGAGTTGATGGTATTCGTTTCACCAGTCGCAACCAACAAGACAATAACATTTATCGTTTTGAAATAACACGAGGAAGTATTGATATTGTAGACCATAGTCACATTACTGACTATAAAATATATCTAAGAACTTATTTTAAAGGCTATGGTTATTTCAACGTAAGAACAAAAAAAGCTTAAAAATTTATCTTCTTCCTTACAATGCATATTCAATACTATTTTATGAGTACCTACAATACGGAAAAAAATTCCACTCACAGGAAGTTATCTGGTTTTATGAACTCACAAAGGTTAAATAAGGTGTATTAAACTACTTTTTGTGTAGTGCCACACCCTTCGCTTTTATGTCTTATAAAAAGGTAATTACGTTCCACCAAAAACGTAATTACCTTTTTTTATTTTTTTATAATTACAAATTTTTATTTTTGTAATTATGTTTTTTTATATCTTGATAGTCATTATTTCGTTGATGTCTGTAAGATAATTTGGAGTTCGTTGTTCACATTTGGTTGTCCACTTTTGGTTTTCCACACCTTCTACCCCCAGTAAAATGGTTTTTGTTCCATAACGTTGGTTGATTTTATCTATCAGTTGCATTAAATGATGCCGTTCGGGACGATTAGGAATAGGGTCGAAAAGATATTGTGTAACAACTTTGTTAGAAGATATATCGCCAAGAATTACTCCCGACTTCTTATATTGTATATCTGGACGATAGAGTTCTTTAAGAATTGTAATGGCTGTATTGGTAATTTCAAGTGTATCGGCTGTTGCAATGGGCAATGTATGGGTAAGAATATTACTATATTGTGGCAAATCATCACGAAAGCGATTACTTGTTATAAATACGGTTACGCTTCTACAAAGAGAAGATTGACCACGAAGTTTATTTGCGCATGAAGAAGCAAAATGAGCTATTGACGCTTTAAGGTCGTCAAGTTCGGTAACCATATTACCAAAACTGCGACTCGTACATATAGTTTGTTTGGCAATTACTTCTGCCGTATCGATACAATCAATACCATTTAGTTCTCGCCATGTACGAACTGTTGGCAATGTAAAGCGACTTTTTACCCAATTTTCGCTTTTATCTGCAAATTCTAAAGGAGTATGCACACCATAATATTCTAATTTTTCTAATGTACGTCTGCCAATTCCCCATACATCAGATAAATCAAAAATAGATAAAGCCTTACGTCTTTTCTCATCTGTATCAATCATACATACAGAACGATAACCTTTATATTGTTTTGCAAATTTGCTTCCAACTTTTGCTAATGTTTTACTGGGTGCAATTCCCACACTCATCGGAATTTCTGTCCACAAACGTACCTTCTCTACAATTTCTCTCATAAAATTTTCCATATCATAGAGCCGCTCATAACCATCAAGACAACAAAAACTTTCGTCAATGCTATAATTTTCTACTCGATGAATGCTTTTTCTTAAAATATTGGTTACACGGCGCGACATTGCTGCGTAGAGCCTCATATTAGTAGAGAAAAGTTTTACATTATTACAAGAAATAATATCTTTAACTTTAAATACGGGGTCGCCTCGCTTAATTCCCATTTTTTTAGCTTCTGGGGTGAGTGCAATAATATTTCCATCATTGCTCGACAATACACAAACTGGCTTTCCTTCTAATCCTGGATGGAAAGCTTTTTCTACAGAGCAAAAGAAACTATTACAATCAGCTAATGCCCACATTATTTTACGATCGAGGTTTATGAATGGTATAAGTTACTACTCCCCATACAGAAAAGTCGTCTTTTTCGAGAATTTCTATACGTGGATATTGTGGGTTGGCTGGAACTAACCACATTTTTCCTTCATTTTGAACAACATGTTTAATGGTATATTCACCATTATATTCACATACTGCTACTTCATGTTCGGTGGGATTACGGTTACTTTTATCAACAATAATGATATCTCCATCGCTAATACCTGCATCTATCATCGAATCGCCCTTTACTTTTATCAGATAAGAAGCCTCAGGATTTGGACAAAGCATGCGAAGAATATCTATATTTTGGGCTTGTTCGTCGGTATCTAATGTCAAAGGAAAACCTGCTACAAAGCTTGCATTGTCGAACATTGGTAGTGTAAACGACCGAACATTCATAGCCGAATATATGTCGCCTAATGTTTGTTGCGAAGGAAATATATTATCTTCTTCCTGTCTACTGAAAGCATTTTCTATACAGTTATGTATAAACTCTGTTCGGTTTTCATGACTATCAATAAAATCTGCTAATCGTTCTTCTATACGAAAAGAAAATAAACGGCGATTTCCTTTAGGACGTCCTGCTCCTTCTCGTCGTCCACCTCTACCATTTTTCTTAAAATTTTCTTCTTTCATTATCGCTCCTTACAAATGTTTCTGCAAATATACAACCTATTTTTGATAACTGTTTACGTTTTTCAAATAAACTTATAAAATAATCGCTACAATAGCATTGTTTAAAGGCGCATTATTCTCTGAAAAAGAATTATGCAAACATGGTTTCAAAGGTGGCAAGTTCTTAGAAATCCTTAATTGTAATAATCGTGAACCAATCGATTATATGAAAAGGATATTTTAGAAAGCGACGTTCCTTAAAAGAATAAAGGCAATTCTTAATGTTTATACTGCTGCTACTCGATATGGAAAAGCCACACTAATTTGACCCACCCTGGCAAAGTATTTTAGACCCAGTAAGACGATTTATTATTGACCCACTAAATGCCCTGGTCGGGTGGGTCATTTTATTTCGCTATTACTTGGTAATATTCTTTGCTTTTATCTTTCTAAGACTCTCTCCAGTTAGTTCTATTTGATATGAGGTATGCACAATTCTATCTAGTACAGCATCTGCCACGGTAGGGTCGCCTATTGCATCATACCAGTTGTCTACAGGAAGTTGAGAAGATATGATAATCGACTTCCTTTCATGCCTATCTTCTATAATATCAAGTAATATAGGACGCTCTTTTGCATCTACAGGTACAAGGAAGGCATCATCGAGGATTAACAAGCGACATCGCTCTATCTTCTTTAGCTCTGTTTCTAACGTTCCTTTGTTCTTGGCAACCTTAAGTGTCCCCAGCAGCTTTGACATGTTAGCATACATCGTTCTAATACCATTTTTACAAGCATGATAGCCTATAGCTGTAGCGATAAAACTTTTACCAGTTCCTGATGAACCAGTAATAAATATATTGCGTCCTTGCTTGATAAAAATCAAGTGAGAGTATCTCTCCATTTTGTTTTTGGCTAAGGTTGCGATTGATATTATAATCTATTTGCTCAGGATAGGCTTTTTATATCTAAACCCTGCTGATTTTATGAGTCTTTCAATGGCTGCTGCAGAACGATAGTCCCATTCTCGAGATAAGAGCCAAGATAAAAAGGCATCTGGTGTCATCGTATCTGCAATTGTAGTTGTTAGACTTTCTTCAAAGGCAGTTGCCATACCCGTAAGCCTCATTCTATGCATTAAATCAAGAGATAACTGATTCTTATCCATTTCTTGCACAATAGGTGCTGTCTTATTATTATTTAGTTCCATAGTTGTTTACTTTAATTGTTTGCTATTATTGGATAATTGCTTTGAGAAATAATCCTTGCCTCGTATGTTCTTATGAGTTTTTGGTTTATATTCAGGAGATAGCTCCATATTATCTTCATCCATAGATATATAGGAAGCATCATCACCCTTCTGTAGTATATCCTTTATCTCATTATAGCCATAGCGTCGTCCTTCCGAGGCATAGTTACAAGCTGCTACTAGACGAGCCATGCCATACTTCTTCTCCAGCGACATGATACCACGGCAAGAGCGGAAGGCTTTTGGTGGATATTTCATCTGCGTAGCGACTTCCTTGAGATAAAGCAGAAGGATGTTGTCTATTTGCCCTGCCCGTTGATATATTTCCTCCAAATCCTTTTCAAAGCTACCATGATGACCAGGAAGATTATGTGCATCTTTCTGTGAGTAGGTATAGGGAGTATCATCTCGCTGATGGATGGTAACTAACTTTAACCCATAGTAGATTTGAACATTGTCATTATCGTAAATAAGCTCCATACGTTTGCCGATATACTCTGTTGGAACACTATAACTATGCTTTCTTAGCATAACGAAGCTATTAGCCATGACAGTAGCAGACTTTCTAGACTTCATCTGATAGCGAGCGGTAGGAAGAGGACGAAGAAAATCTTTTTCCATTTCCTCAAATAGTTCTTGACGGGATTCCTTACGCCCACTCAATCTACGGCTGTTAAATGCTTCTAAAGATGTGCGTATAGCAACATTAAGTGATTCTAGATTATGGAAAATTTGCCCTTCAATATCTACATATACCGACCGATACATTAGCTTTACAGCATTCTCAACCAGTGCCTTGTCCTTGGGACGGCGCACCCTAGCTGGATAAACAGCCATGTCATAAAATTCAGCCATAGCAGCGAAGTCGTCATTGATAACAGGCTCATTACGATCACTGCGAATAACGGCTGATTTTAAGTTGTCAGGCACAACAGCCTTGGGTACACCACCAAAGAAATGAAGAGCATTCTCGCAAGCAATGATAAGGTCTTCCTTCTTCTGGGACCACACTGCCTCGCAATAGGTGTAATGACTGCATGGAAGGGTAGCCACAAAAACCTCTACCTTCCGCACCTCACCCGTCTGTTCTTCGACTATCTCTAGCTTATCACCTGCATAATCAATATACATCTGATCGCCAGCAAGGTGCTCTACATGTCCTACGGCTCGTGTTTGACATCTGTAGGCATGGATTGCGTGTTTGAAAGTAGAATACTGGTAACCATTAGGATGAGTTTTGAGATACTCCGTGTGAAGAGATAAGATAGAAACACCCTTCTTGCTAAGCCGTTTCACATAATCAGGAACAAGTGCCTCTAACTCCAACTTGCGAGCAGAAGGCGGACGGTTACGAGAATGCCCATCTGAAAACAAGTCCGCCAGCTTATCATCTGAAAGCGACAGAATTTGCTCCATGGACAAGCCACTTTCTTGGAATTTACGGACATACTTGCGGAGGGTGTTACGAGATATATGGAAAGTACTAGAAATACTTCTTATTCCCATACCAGATGCGTAACAGCGCAATAAATTCTTTAATTTTGTCATATAAATAATAGTTTTATGTTTTTAATGCCGGCCAGGGCAGTAACACAAAACTACAAAATGACCCTAAAAAACTAGCGTTTCAAAGGGTCATTCTTATTTTGGCGAGGTGGGTCTCATTATTTTAACCTTACTGGGTCTAAAATACTTGCCAGGGTGGGTCAAATTAGTGTGGCTTTTCCACCCAATAGTCCTATACCAGGGTAGCCTTTATTTGCAAGTTGGTAGCTTGTTTATTATTACGGACATGAAAGACGGTATAAACACTTCCTGCCGTAAGTGTCAGATACCTGTACAAAATGTATATCCAGTAATATCAGATGACGGAGGACAGTTCGGAATGAAAACGTGTGAGCAAACTATGGAAGATACCCTTTCTCTTTGCAGAGAGAAGGAAGTTGTTCCGTTTAATAAGCTAACCCTATGGCTTACATGGAATTTCATAGATACTTATGGTGATCCAGATTTGGAGACAGTTAAAAATTGCCCTACAATCCCAATAAACTACAGGCTCATTGAGGAGGTAACAAAGTATGGATGTAAGATAACAAAAGTGGATTTCCCTCAACATGGATTTGTCATTGACCTGCATCTTGAAAAGGATAATGTAGGTAACTATTACTTTAAGACATGGGAAGATAGTCAACTCTTCTTTTACGCAAAATATTTTGACTCGGTAAAAAAGGTTGCAGAATATCTGCTACCAGGAATTGAGATTTATAGCAAATACATTATATCAAAGGATTTGAATGGAACTTTACCATAGATGACAAAGACTTTCAGCCACTATTCAATGAATTGAACAAATATATCAAAGAGCAACTTTCAGATGGCATTGACCAGTGGAGAAAACGAGGGTATGAAGAAATATTATAAGAAAAACAAATAAAGTATTATAAACTAAACATTTTATTGTATCTTTGCACCACAAAAGATACATTATGACAAAGTTCACCAAAGCCAACTGGATGACCAGAGCACTACAAGAGAAGTTGAATGTAGTAGGAGAGCAATTCCGCCTTGCCCGATTACGAAGAGATCTGACAATGGATCAGGTTGCACAACGTGCACAATGTACAAGGCTTACTCTCTCACGTTTAGAAAAGGGTGAGCCTACAGTATCTCTTGGTGTGTTAATGAGAGTACTCAATGCCCTGCAGCTTGAAGAGGATATACTCCATTTGGCTAAAGACGATAAGCTGGGGCACATGGTACAGGACTTAGGTATTAAGAATAAGAAACGAGCTTCAAAAAGATAACATATGGAAAAATTAGATGTGATAGCCAGTTTCGACTGGATGGATAAGGAAGAGAAGGTAGGCACTCTTGGTCATGAATACCTAAGAGGCTCTGACGTATTTTCTTTTGAGTTTGATAAAAACTGGCTCAAAACCTTTCCTAAAATTTACTTTGGGCAAGACCTCCGCCCATATCCCGGGATACAATATAGCCGAGATAACCACATCTTCGGTTGTTTTTCTGATGCTCTCCCTGACAGATGGGGGCGGCGACTGATAGACTTGCGTACTTCACTTGAGACAGAAGGGAAAGCAAGCCATACCTTATCAGATTGGGACTATCTCAAAGGCGTGGAAGATGAGCTGCGTATGGGTGGTTTTCGCTTTCAGGACCTAGATAGCGGAGCATTTATCAACTCTACGCCTGGTTACAGCGTTCCGCCTGCCATACACATTGACGAACTTTTACAAGCTGCTAAGGAAATTGAGAAAAGTGAGTATAAGCATTTAGAGCCTGAAAAGAAATGGGTACAAGGCTTTTTCAACCTGGTTCCTCAATGGGTGGAGCACGCCCAAAGGCTTGTGTGCAGAGTGACGGTCATCTTTATCTTGCTAAATTCCCTTCCATCAATGACAACATCAATGTATCTCGATGGGAACACTTCGCACATCTGATGGCTAAGGAATGTGGTATCAATGTAGCAGAAACAAAAGTAATAAAGACTGGCACTGGTCAGGATATACTTCTATCTAAGAGGTTTGATAGAACCGAAGAAAAAAAGAGAGTCCACATGGCTTCTTCCCTTACCGTTCTTGGATTCACTGATGGCGACGGACAAAGAACAGGAAAAGGCTATTTAGATATTGTGGACTTTATCGTTTCAGGGGGTGGCAACCACATAGAAACTAATTTAGAAGAGCTATATAAGCGAGTAGCCTTTAATATCTGCATTGGTAATACCGACGATCATTTTAGAAATCATTCGTTCCTACTTGATAAGGAAGGCTGGGAATTGTCCCCTGCTTACGACATTAACCCAACAAATGGTATGTTTCAGGCATTGCTTATTGATGCCAATTCGAACGATAGTTCTCTCAATAGTCTTTATAATGCCCATAAGTTTTATATGTTGGATGAAACGACAGCAAGAGGTATTATCAAGGACGTGACAAGAAACATGAAGTACTGGGAGAATATGGCAGAGGATATAGGACTTCCCCGACGAGAGATCACACATTTTACGAATCGTTTTGAACAAGGTATGGAATTTCAATATGGATCAAGACTTCATCGATGAGGTAAAACCAATAGATCAATTACTTCTTGCAAAGCTTAAAGAAAACGATTACAGTATTGAGGAAAGAAATGAACAACAGACAAAAGAAGACCTTAATACTTGCAGAGTTGCCTTTAAAAGATAGTAGAAATTACAATCATCATCAAGTCATAAACAATTATAATATGACTTGATGATGTTATAATAATATGACAGTATAATAGAATAATCATAAAAAAACATAATAATTTAATTCAATCATAAAATAATCGTGTAATCTCTTGTAGGTTTCATATATTATACCTATATTTGCAGTATCATATTTCATTGCTGACCCCTATTGTTAAGGTGTAAAGGCAGACTTGTACTGTTGTCAGCGAATTACATGTTATGGGGTCCCGCTCCTCTGAACATTTGTTCAAGTGACCTACCAAACTATGGAGATTGTTGTTTTAGCTGAGTTTTCATTAAAACCGCAACAATCAAGTTCTTTAAGAACTCATAGTAACGTAATGTGTATTTTAAATATGATAAAAATGAAAAAATCTTATTTTATTATTGCAGCGTTGGTAGTATGTACATCTTTGCCAATAGCTCTAACATCGTGTGGCTCAAAAGACGATGAGCACGAAGTTATCAATAACAGCAATTCTGTTATAAAAATGGAATTGTCTTTATCGGGCGACTATGCTAAGTTTAATCCAGTTCTCGAATTTTATGTATGGGACTTAAAGGGGAAAGGCATGACTATGCACACCTCTACTGGACAGGACGTGAATATGATTTGGAAGCAAGTCTATGAAAATACTCCTTTTTCGTATGCATCAGCTCAAATAAAGGGTGCATATTCATCATTCTCAGCAGCACTTGTTCTAACTAATTCAATGGAAGAAAGTGGAGAGGTATCTGTTCATGCAAAGGTTTTCAAGGATGATAAGTTAATCCGAAACGAAACTCTTAACATTAGCATAAAGGCAACAGATAATATCGTTAGTGTCAGCTTTATTCCAGAGAATGGATTCACAAAAGTAAAATAGGAGGAGTTACTATGAAAGTAGACAATTCTAATAAAATCACAGATAATAAGATTATCCTCTTTGCCAATCAGAAAGGTGGGGTCGGTAAAACTACCATATGTGGTTTATTCTCTAATTATCTTGCTGATACATGTAATGTCTCTCTACTTGTTGTTGATGCAGATCCCCAACAAACATTTGCCAATCGTCGTAAAGACGATATTCGTAGACAAAAAAACATTCCTTATAATGTACAGTCTGTTACGATAAAAGATTCTTCCAATACGCATAATATTATGCTAACATTAAGAGGATTAGAAGGAACGACCATCATTGATACCCCTGGAAGTTTGACACAGGAAGGAATGAAAGAATTACTTGTGAATGCAGATTATATTGTTTGTCCTTATCACTATGACTTAAATACGATAGACTCAACACGTGCTTTCATTCTTGCTGTGCTACGATTAAAGCAAGCCTACCCACAGATTAAAGCACAATTTATCTTTGTCTGCAATAAGTATGATGTACGAGTGGGTAAAGGAAGTGAGTTGCAAGCATGGAAAATTGTAGATGAGTTCTTCAAAAAATATGGTATTCTCGCTCCTCGCATTGGAAATTATGCTGATTTGGAACGCTACAATACTATCAGCAACAGTGATAAAGCTGATAAACTCACAAAACAGTGCTTTGATTTTATCTTTAAAACCATTTATAAAGTAAACGACAATGAATAAGTATCAAACAGATATAGCAGCATCAGCATCTTCAATGATGGAACTTCCTGGAACACTCGAAGGAATGTTACACGACATTCATGGTCAAGTAGAAGTCACACCTGCTACAGCTCCTCCTGTTGCAACACCAACATCGCCAACAGGACCTAAAAAGAAGAAAAAATCTAAGACTTCAACAAAGGTTATTGAACATCCTAAAATAGTCCCTGGTGATGCCTTATGGACAGCCTTTTGTGAGCAATGTGCCACTGAGAGCCAACAACCTAAAACTGTAGGAAAAGATGGAAATGTAAGTTTCTGTAAAGTAGACAAAGACATTCTTGCAACTTTCAAGAAGTACGTAGTTGGGGGGTATACTACCCAGACAGTAGTTAATGCTATTCTTCGAAGTTTTATACTTCATTATAAGAAAAATTTTAACGAGTATAGAAAGTCAGAAAAGTCATTGCTATAAATGTACGTTCTATGATTCAGAACTATTTTCAAAAATATGGAACAAAGATAGTATTAAAAATGGCAAAATACATTTTAGTCCTATTAATTGCTGGTTGGACATGGGATGTAGCCATTTCACCATCTATGTACAAAAGAGGCGAGCAACTTTATGAACAAGGAAAGCTATTCTATAATGATGCAAAATTTCCAAGTCGTTCTCCCCTATTTCATCAAGAGAATAGTGACAGCTCTATCATAAACAGAATTGAGAAAAAGAGAAATGAGTAAGACTACAAAAATATGGAATGAAGAGAAGGAGCAGTTCTTAAAAGAGAACTATGCTTTTAAAACTAATGGGAACTTAGCAAGACACCTCGATATTTCAGTTCCATCGGTGAAAAAGAAGGCTTACGAGTTAGGATTAAAGAAAGTGTGTGCCAAACGCAAGATACATTCTGCTTTGGAAGCAAATGTACTTAAAATGTCTGAACTAAACTCTTATAGATCCATTGCAGATAAATTGGATATATCATTGTCATCAGTAAAGAGTATTATTAACAAAGCGACTAGTAAAGGTTATACGAAACGTAGCAAGGAAGCAACAAAAAAAATAATGTCAGAAGCTCGTATTCGTCTTATAAAGAAGGAACGTGCTCGTGCAGTCTTCGGTTTAAACCCTAAGACAAACTTAAAAGTATTCCCTAATAAACAGAAATATCGTATGCGTGACCGCTTAAAGCGATGTAGATATGATGTAGAAAGAAATGGTATCAATGTATATATAGATGACGAAACACGTCGTCATGATAGCATTGAACATGAAGCTCAAAAATTGGGTTTCAATATTATTACTCCAAGCAAAGAATATTATCCTATAGATTTTGTTTTTGAGAATGGAGAGGCTGAAATTCAAATAGCAGAAGAGCTTACAAAGAACTAACATTATAAATAAACAATTTAAGTAAAGAGAATTATGTCACAATGTAATGGAAAGGTAATTGCCATCGGTGAAGTAAAAACTGGTGAGAGCCAAAGAGGAAAATGGTCTTCTCAACAATGGGTTGTTGAAGAACAGGGACAACAATATCCCGAGCATTGGGTACTTGAAACATTTGGAGAAGATAATATTAGCAAGTTTGACGTGCATGTAGGTGATATGGTAATTGTAAAATATACAGCACGTTCTACAGAAAGAAATGGTAACTATTATCCATCTAATCGCCCATGGGAAGTTGTCAAGGAGCAACAATAGATAAACGTGAGATTAATCTAGCGGACTACCTTTAGTAGTCCGTTTTTTTTATGTGTTGATAAGTGGTTATTATTGCATCACAAAACACGAAAAATATTATTTAATCACTAATTCTTTTCCCTCATTGTTGTATTTTGCATTGTAGAGCTTGTAGTTGTAAATAAAACTATACTTTTGTGAAAGTTTCTGCAAAGCACTTTACTTGAACTTTGAAATTTTGTAGAGAACGAAGAAAACTAAAAGAGTAAAATTTATGTTTGGTACATTTATGACCATTTGGAAAAGCCACACTAATTTGACCCACCCTGGCAAGTATTTTAGACCCAGTAAGGTTAAAATAATGAGACCCACCTCGCCAAAATAAGAATGACCCTTTGAAACGCTAGTTTTTTAGGGTCATTTTGTAGTTTTGTGTTACTGCCCTGGCCGGCATTAAAAAAACATAAAACTATTATTTATATGACAAAATTAAAGAATTTATTGCGCTGTTACGCATCTGGTATGGGAATAAGAAGTATTTCTAGTACTTTCCATATATCTCGTAACACCCTCCGCAAGTATGTCCGTAAATTCCAAGAAAGTGGCTTGTCCATGGAGCAAATTCTGTCGCTTTCAGATGATAAGCTGGCGGACTTGTTTTCAGATGGGCATTCTCGTAACCGTCCGCCTTCTGCTCGCAAGTTGGAGTTAGAGGCACTTGTTCCTGATTATGTGAAACGGCTTAGCAAGAAGGGTGTTTCTATCTTATCTCTTCACACGGAGTATCTCAAAACTCATCCTAATGGTTACCAGTATTCTACTTTCAAACACGCAATCCATGCCTACAGATGTCAAACACGAGCCGTAGGACATGTAGAGCACCTTGCTGGCGATCAGATGTATATTGATTATGCAGGTGATAAGCTAGAGATAGTCGAAGAACAGACGGGTGAGGTGCGGAAGGTAGAGGTTTTTGTGGCTACCCTTCCATGCAGTCATTACACCTATTGCGAGGCAGTGTGGTCCCAGAAGAAGGAAGACCTTATCATTGCTTGCGAGAATGCTCTTCATTTCTTTGGTGGTGTACCCAAGGCTGTTGTGCCTGACAACTTAAAATCAGCCGTTATTCGCAGTGATCGTAATGAGCCTGTTATCAATGACGACTTCGCTGCTATGGCTGAATTTTATGACATGGCTGTTTATCCAGCTAGGGTGCGCCGTCCCAAGGACAAGGCACTGGTTGAGAATGCTGTAAAGCTAATGTATCGGTCGGTATATGTAGATATTGAAGGGCAAATTTTCCATAATCTAGAATCACTTAATGTTGCTATACGCACATCTTTAGAAGCATTTAACAGCCGTAGATTGAGTGGGCGTAAGGAATCCCGTCAAGAACTATTTGAGGAAATGGAAAAAGATTTTCTTCGTCCTCTTCCTACCGCTCGCTATCAGATGAAGTCTAGAAAGTCTGCTACTGTCATGGCTAATAGCTTCGTTATGCTAAGAAAGCATAGTTATAGTGTTCCAACAGAGTATATCGGCAAACGTATGGAGCTTATTTACGATAATGACAATGTTCAAATCTACTATGGGTTAAAGTTAGTTACCATCCATCAGCGAGATGATACTCCCTATACCTACTCACAGAAAGATGCACATAATCTTCCTGGTCATCATGGTAGCTTTGAAAAGGATTTGGAGGAAATATATCAACGGGCAGGGCAAATAGACAACATCCTTCTGCTTTATCTCAAGGAAGTCGCTACGCAGATGAAATATCCACCAAAAGCCTTCCGCTCTTGCCGTGGTATCATGTCGCTGGAGAAGAAGTATGGCATGGCTCGTCTAGTAGCAGCTTGTAACTGTGCCTCGGAAGGACGACGCTATGGCTATAATGAGATAAAGGATATACTACAGAAGGGTGATGATGCTTCCTATATATCTATGGATGAAGATAATATGGAGCTATCTCCTGAATATAAACCAAAAACTCATAAGAACATACGAGGCAAGGATTATTTCTCAAAGCAATTATCCAATAATAGCAAACAATTAAAGTAAACAACTATGGAACTAAATAATAATAAGACAGCACCTATTGTGCAAGAAATGGATAAGAATCAGTTATCTCTTGATTTAATGCATAGAATGAGGGCTTACGGGTATGGCAACTGCCTTTGAAGAAAGTCTAACAACTACAATTGCAGATACGATGACACCAGATGCCTTTTTATCATGGCTCTTATCTCGAGAATGGGACTATCGTTCTGCAGCAGCCATTGAAAGACTCATAAAATCAGCAGGGTTTAGATAGTCCTCCCTTAAAAACAATATTTCAGCATAAGGCTTGTCAATACAAGCTCTATGCTGATTCTTTTTATAAGGTACAAAAGAACTCTCATAGCTCTTTTGAAGTTATATGCTGCTGCAGCTAATAATACATTGATAGCATCTCCTTTCACACCTTTATAAAAAGTTGCGAGATAATCGGTGGTCTGCTTTAAGATGTCCTATTGTTGGTTCTATACCTGCTCGTTTACAAAATAGTTTGTGTTTCTTTTTCTTTTGGTAGTAGCTGTCTTTAGCTTTAGGAATATCTGGGATGAGTATCTTTGTCTGCCCAATCTGCTTTATACCTCTATACCCTCTATCTCCTGCTAACTTATCAACCTTCCTTCCTGTCATCCTTTGGGTTTGTTCTAACGTCTTTTCGATAGTATGCCCATCATATTCATTCCTAAAAGAACATGCACCAATAATAAGTCCTGACCATGAGCGAAGAATAGATACTTTATTGCCAAACTCATATTGCTTATGTTCCTTACCCTTGCTGACGCAAACTACATCTGGTTCGTGCAGAGAATATACTTTTGTTCTTTGACTTCCTATTCTGAGAAAGAACTCTGTAATATAAGCTCAAACATCTTCTCATATCCTTTCCTTCTCCCAAGATTACGCTCTAGCTCTCTTACCAATCTTCCTGCTATGGTCTTGAGTTGCCTATCTGCCTTAAGAGCTTTCTTACGATTCTTGGGATGATTACGAAAAACGTTGGGAACGATAAATGCCTTTCAAGGTGCGCGTATAACTCTGTCGTAGAGGAAGACAATTGTCATGAACGATCTTCAGAACGTTTTTGATTATCTTTTTATGCAACTTCGCATCTGTAGGATAGGTTATATTCTTCTCCTGCACGGTAGAATCAATGAAAGCCGTATCAAAATGATCTTCGTTATCATGGTCAGTATTAACGCGGATGCTCTCGGCTAATATTAACTCCATACCTTTTTTTCACCTATACGATTTCTGAAGTGAACTAACTCGGAAGCGTCACTAGGGGTTGTTTGGGCATAAATTCAAGTCCACCACAGAAATATTGGTAGTAGCATTCTCGCTCCATTGAGAAACTACCGTTTCATCTGACACATTGCGCAGATGTTTTAAAATTAAAAGACCACACATCAAGCGAATAGGATGAGCAGGGCGACCATTATTACTGCAATACAAAGGAGAGAAAGCATTTTCAAAACATTTCCAATTAATCTTATTACTAAGTTGGAAAAGGGGATGTTCATGGCTAAGCATGTCCTCTAAAGAAGAGAACATAGAGAGCTGTTTAGATGTACGTTTAAGCATAAATATCTGCAAGATTTATAATGTAAAGGTACAAAAACTTGCAGATATAAGCAAATAATTTACAGGATAATATACTATGAATCAGGAGAATATTAGGTTTATAAAGGAGGACTAGATATAAAGCCTATCCTGAGCAAATAGATTATAATATCAATCGCAACCTTAGCCAAAACAAAATGGAGAGAATACTCTCACTTGATTTTATCAAGCAAGGACGCAATATATTTATTACTGGTTCATCAGGAACTGGTAAAAGTTTTATCGCTACAGCTATAGGCTATCATGCTTGTAAAAATGGTATTAGAACGATGTATGCTAACATGTCAAAGCTGCTGGGGACACTTAAGGTTGCCAAGAACAAAGGAACGTTAGAAACAGAGCTAAAGAAGATAGAGCGATGTCGCTTGTTAATCCTCGATGATGCCTTCCTTGTACCTGTAGATGCAAAAGAGCGTCCTATATTACTTGATATTATAGAAGATAGGCATGAAAGGAAGTCGATTATCATATCTTCTCAACTTCCTGTAGACAACTGGTATGATGCAATAGGCGACCCTACCGTGGCAGATGCTGTACTAGATAGAATTGTGCATACCTCATATCAAATAGAACTAACTGGAGAGAGTCTTAGAAAGATAAAAGCAAAGAATATTACCAAGTAATAGCGAAATAAAATGACCCACCCGACCAGGGCATTTAGTGGGTCAATAATAAATCGTCTTACTGGGTCTAAAATACTTTGCCAGGGTGGGTCAAATTAGTGTGGCTTTTCCAGAAGTATTAGAACTTACACTTGGAAAGGTTTACAACGACTTTCAGCAGGGAAAATTAAAGCCACAATGGCCCAATTTCAACACTTTTCTTGAATGGTTTTTCGACCTATCATAACTTTTTGTGAAAGAAACGTGTGGAAAAAAATTAGCAATGAATGTAATTGCAATCTTGTAAAAATACTTTTTCGTGTTTAATTTTTTAGATGTTTGTGTAAATAGAAGAACCTTCTTCTATAAGGTTCATTCTTTTTTAATTCGTAGCTTCACAAAGTTCTTTAAAATTCTATGTAACAATAATATATACTAATTCCTTTCTTTCATTCTTATAATTAAAGAAATTTGAATTACTATACGTTGTTAAACCTTAGAATCCAACTGAATTCCCATATCCTCCATTACATTCAAAAAGAATGGTACTGATGTAATTTCCTTTATTCCTACTAATACAGGCAGTTGCAAAGGTCATTGGTGCTACAAATGTCTCACCTATATAAGTTTCATCAGTAAGAACAGGCATACTATAATATGCATTTTTCTTATTTTTTTAAGTCAATAAACCATTTGCCACCAATATGTTTTTCGGAAAGTTTCTCCTATATAAATGGTTAGATAGTCTAACAATTCTTTTTTTCGCTATTAACTCGTTATAGTGTTTGAAATTAGAAAGAATCCATTTTTCCAAATCATCTAACGACTTAATACTATAATTAAGTGTCAGATTGTGTTCTTTTGCAAATTCGTCAGTAAAAATATTCCATCTTATCAGAGATGAAGAATATCCATTCTTGAAAGTTCTCTTGTGTATATGCCATTTTTTTATGTTGTTAAACTATAGTAAGTAGCTGCAAATATAGTTATTTTTATTTAGTGTTTCATAATTTTTTCTTTAGTTATCAGATGTTATATATTTCTTATTCCAGTATTCGTTAATAAGTTTATTTTCATATTTCTTTCCAAATCCGAGTACTCTGCCGTAAACTATTTTCCGTTTCAAATAATAGCTCTTAACAAGATAATGAAACACATCTTCTATATTGTCAATTTTTTTGAGCTTTGTACTTTTAATTTTATGGGAGAATACAAAAATTAAATCTCTATCTTCAAAACATATTTTTTTAATTCTACAATGTCGTTTCTCGTATTTTTTTAAGATTCTCAAATTGTATAGTTTATCTTTTGAATTTTTTTATAAACCAATACGTCTTTTTTTGTAAAAGAGATATCATCATCATCAATTTCAATTCTTAAAAGAGTAAAGAAAGTATTTTGTATATAAATATAATGGAAAAACACTATTAGTCCTCCAAGTACTTTCACAATATGGTATGAATTAGGTCTACCTGGAAAAACAAAATTATATGCGTAAGTGCATAATCCTGAGGCGATAATGAAAATTATTATAATTTTCCATTTCGACCAAATTGTTACCTTTATATTGAATATCTTTTTCATAGTCAGTATTTTTACGGTTCTTCGTGTGATGGGTTTGTATTCTGAAAAATGTTCTAAAAGCAGCTTTAATTTATCATATTCATTTCTTTTCATTTCTGAATGTGCCAACAGCCCACATAGATTAGAATAAAAAAGTTTCATCAGCTGATATTGTTCCTCTTCAGTTTCATTTCTAAGCTTCTGAAACATTTCTTTATATAGTTCTGTTCTGTTTTTATTGTCGGAAATATCAACCAGCTCAATCAAAGAGTTTATTATTGTTTTTCATAACTAAAAGTTCACTTTTTTTCTGTCGTATGATAGTTGAATGTATTTTTGTCTTACTATTCATTTATATAACGTAAGTTTAAATCATGATATTGTTTGGAAAAATATAATTACGACTTTCGAATTTGTAATTTTATTCTTGAAAGAATTTAATTATCTCTTTTTTTGTTATTAGAAAATAAGTCCATTGTTTAGCTTTTTATTTCTTTATGCTTTATGCATAACTACTTAAATATAGATAATCCAGAACGTGCAATATAAAACTGATTTTATAAAAAAATAAGATGATGATATTTCAGCCAAACTAACTATATTTGCAGTTGTAAACTTTGGTTTTACAATGCACATAAATAATAGTGAAAAAGAAATGAATCTATTTACAGATAGTAAGTTAGTTTATGAAGGTAGAAAAATCTCTACTTTCAGAGTAGGAAATAAGGCAGTTATTGGAGATTACTGGTGATAAAATAAATAGCTTTATTCAATTTTATCAAACTTACGATGGTATCTTTTTTTCCAAAAGCAAGCTATGATGTTTAGACACTTATTTTTATTCTGTTGAAAAAAAGCTGATTGGGATAAAATAGAAATAGGTTTCTTTTAAAAAAATCGAAGATATAATTACAATTAGAAAGATTCTATTGGAAGAAGATAAGGAGTTAGAATGTTTTGTAAAAACTCATATTCCTTTTGCTGATGATGGCTGCGGTAATGATGTTTGGATAGAAATTTCAACAGGAATAATTAAGGCTTTTTTTACCATGAGTATTCCATTGAAGAAGGATTAATAGAAATAGCTCCTAATTTTAATGATTTTTGTTCTTCGTTAGAGAATTGGACGCTTAAATAAATCTTGCTATTTAATGAAATAAAACGCTATTACCATTTGCAAATAACAACTACTTTCTTTGGGGTGTTTTTATACGTTATTGATAAAAATATTTATGGACTATATAACAAAATTAAAAACAAAACGAAGAATTTGAATATTGGTTAGGGGCTGATAACGAACAAATTTTTTTAATGTTGAAAATGAATTAAATATTAAACTTTCAAAGCAATATACTTACCTTATACAAGGTTTCTGAAAAAGAAGAATTAGACGATAGCACTATTTATGGGGTAAATGCTGGATATAATGATACAGAAAAAAATGATTCTTGGAAAACCAGAAAAGCTTTTTTTCGTCGTTCGAAGATTATTTTGAAGACTTTATCGAATTAGGTTCTTAAAAAATAAGTAGTTCTAATCAAGGCAGTTTTTTTCTATTCTCTTTATTGGTAATAATAGAAACGGAAAAATGACGCAAACGAAAAAAATAATAAATAGTCCTCCCTTAAAAACCTAATATTCCTCTGATTCATAGTATATTATCCTGTAAATTATTTGCAAATATCTGCAAGTTTTTGTACCTTTACATTATAAATCTTGCAGATATTTATGCTTAAACGTACATCTAAACAGCTCTCTATGTTCTCTTCTTTAGAGGACATGCTTAGCCATGAACATCCTCTTTTCCAACTTAGTAATAAGATTAATTGGGAATGTTTTGAAAATGCTTTCTCTCCTTTGTATTGCAGCACTAACGGTCGCCCTGCTCATCCTATTCGCTTGATGTGTGGTCTTTTAATTTTAAAACATTTGCGTAATGTGTCAGATGAAATGGTGGTTTCTCAATGGAGCGAGAATGCTTACTACCAATATTTCTGTGGTGGACTTGAATTTATGCCAAAACAACCCTGTGACGCTTCCGAGTTAGTTCACTTCAGAAATCGTATCGGTGAGGAAGGTATGGAATTAATATTAGCAGAAAGTATCCGCGTTAATACCGACCATAATAACGAAGATCATTTTGATACGGCTTTCATTGATTCTACCGTTCAGGAGAAGAATATAACCTATCCTACAGATGCGAAGTTGCATAAAAAGATAATCAAAAACGTTCTGAAGATAGTTCATGACAATTGTCTTCCTCTACGACAGAGTTATACGCGTACCTTGAAAGGCATTTATCGTTCCCAACGTTTTCGTAATCATCCCAAGAATCGTAAGAAAGCTCTTAAGGCAGATAGGCAACTCAAGACCATAGCAGGTAGATTAGTAAGAGAGCTAGAGCGTAATCTTGGGGGAAGGAAAGGATATGAGAGAATGTTTGAGCTATATTACAGAGTTCTTTCTCAAAGTAGGAAGTCAAAGAACAAAGTATATTCTCTGCACGAACCAGATGTAGTTTGCATCAGCAAGGGTAAGGAACATAAGCAATATGAGTTTGGCAATAAAGTATCTATTCTTCGCTCATGGTCAGGACTTATTCTTGGTGCATGTTCTTTTAGGAATGAATATGATGGGCATACTATCGAAAAGACGTTAGAACAAACCCAAAGAATGACAGGAAGGAAGGTTGATAAGTTAGCAGGAGATAGAGGGTATAGAGGTATAAAGCAGATTGGGAAGACAAAGATACTCATCCCAGATATTCCTAAAGCTAAAGACAGCTACTACCAAAAGAAAAAGAAACACAAACTATTTTGTAAACGAGCAGGTATAGAACCAACGATAGGACATCTTAAAGCAGACCACCGATTATCTCGCAACTTTTATAAAGGTGTGAAAGGAGATGCTATCAATGTATTATTATCTGCCGCAGCATATAACTTCAAAAGAGCTATGAGAGTTCTTTTGGACCTTATAAAAAGAATCAGCATAGAGCTTGTCAATACAAGCTTTATGCTGAAATATAGTTTTTAAGGAACGACTAAATAGGTTATGGGTAAAAATAAATATGGTAATGTTTATGAAATAGCATTATCCAATGGGAAATATGTTTATGTATGCTGGATAGAACAATTTAGTTTTGGAATATTCGATTATATTGCTGAAAAAGCCTGTTACAGATATAAATGATTTATTATGTGTTGGATTTAAAACATATAAAGCATGTAAAGAAACAGCAGTTAGAAAAAAAGATATGGAAATTGATAGGATATATTGATTTAGAAAAAGAGAATATTAGTTTTTCCCGATTTGGCTGTATTTCTATCCTATAATAAAGAACTTTTTATAAAAACAGTCGCAAACAATGCGACATGGTAACTTAATAAAAAAATACCAATCAACGAATATTTAGCTCTATTAAAGAAAGGATATATTTATGGATTCTTCGACAATTATCAAACTTTTGAATTATGGCTATCTGGCAATATAGAAAATTATCCCGAAAATCAAGATGTCTTTCCTTTGCCAGCTCAATATAGTTGAGACGAATATGCTGAAAATAGTGCGTAATTCTACTTTTATATCGCCTTATAATAGTGTTAAAACCGAACGAAAGACAATTTATTGTTGCTTTTCATCTTCCTATTAAGAAGGCAAAATTCAGTATATCACGCACAAAATACACCCATATAAAGCCATATAAACAGGCGTAAACATCACAATTTTGTAGCAAATAGAGTTCTGCTTTCTATGGTAATTCTCTTTTAACGAAACATTATTTTTGGCAACTCTATTAGTTTAAAAAAAGCACTGTGTAAAAACGATAAAACATTGTTGTTTACATCTAATTTATAATTAAAGCTATTACTTTCTGTGTCTATTTTTGATACAATCGTCGCATAATGATATTTCTCTTATAACTTCTTTTATAAACTGTGGTTTGTTTTTTTACAACAAAAGTATTGTACCTCTTCGTTAAATATCCTTACGGAATCAATAACGTTATAATTTTTCACCTTACTTATATAAAGATGTTCAAACTTGTTGCCAGTAAAAATAAGTCTATTTTTATCAAGGTCGTTATTACTTTTAATATTTTTCCATTTATCCATTACAACTTTTAAACCCCAACATATTAATATGGAAATATGTATTTATGGTAGCTGGAACAGATTTTTTGCCGATACTACATATCAAATGTTTTTTATTGGTATCTAGTCGTCCCTTAAAAACAATATTTCAGCATAAAGCTTGTATTGGCAAGCTCTATGCTGATTCTTTTTATAAGGTCCAAAAGAACTCTCATAGCTCTTTTGAAGTTATATGCTGCTGCAGCTAATAATACATTGATAGCATCTCCTTTCACACCTTTATAAAAGTTGCGAGATAATCGGTGGTCTGCTTTAAGATGTCCTATCGTTGGCTCTATACCAGCTCGTTTACAAAAAAATAGTTTGTGTTTCTTTCTCTTTTGGTAGTAGCTGTCGTTAGGAATATAATATCAAGCATATCCATGGCAAACCCTTGCATCCTCAGACGCAGGGAAAGATAGAACGATATCACAGATCGATGAAAAATGTGATTAAGCTAAATCATTATTTTTGTCCCTCTGAATTGGAAAATGCTATCGATGGGTGGGTGAAATATTATAATGAGAGAAGGTTTCATGAATCGTTAGATAATCTTACACCCAAAGACGTATATTTAGGGCAAGGGGATAAAATCAAAAGGATCAGAAAGGAAATAATAAGCAAAATTCAATCAACAAAAGAATTTTTGATAATAAAACAAGGAAATATCAGGTAAATAACTTTGTTTGCAGTTGTGCGCTTTTGTTTGACAACGTACAGTTTTCATTAATGGGTATGTGGGAATCAAAACACTTTTGTATATATTTTGTCCTTTGTCGTTCGTAACCTAAGGCTGAATTAACAGACTTTAATTATCCTTATTAAGAATATATCTTGCGAATTCTCATATCACATTCCATTTTGTAAGTTTCAAACTCGCCTTCTTGGTTTGCAAATGAAAATATTATCTAACTTTCCAAATATTATCATTTTCCATCTTTGCCTTCAACCTTGTAAAGAATCTGCATTGTTGTTTTGTTTCTTCGTTCAGCTATGATATAATTCCTTGCTCGCTTTCCAATTTTTATCATTCCTGCAATCAGGTTAGACGTTTAAAATAATACTCAAACGTTTCCTTAAAAACTTCATCTTTTTACGTTACTTACAAATTCTTCTGCGGTCATATTCGTATTGCCGTTTCTATATTTTATAATATTAGCAAATTACAAATCTATTAAATTGCTGCCTTGTTTTGACATCTGGAATTTCCATCTTTAAAAATACTTTCCAGCATTTCCATATATCCTTCTTTCTCTTTAGCATCAGAGTTCGTTTATTATTCTGAGCAACATCCACAACGTATAAAAAGTTGGTTTTCTGTTTAACGACTTAAATAATTCTTCTTCTAATCCTTTCTTATAATGTTTTTTTCTAACGTGTGTACTATTTGCCCAGGCATACCAAAAATCGAAATCAGAATTTTTTTCTCAAGAATTCTGAAAAGTGGGATCCATAAGTATTGCTGTATCCCAACCTTCATTATTCAATTCTATTATGTCTTCACACAATGCGTCTAAATCACTTATGTTAGAATCATCAACTGTATCAATAATTTCTATCTCTTTTTTTATCTCATCTATTTTATCCATATATACTATTTTTTTGTATTCTTATTACCACGTTATAGTTCATTTACCATACAAAAAGTAAAAGAAACTTAGACAACCGAACAAATAAAAAGCAGTTAAGAAGATAAAATTATGAAAAACAAAATAAGGGCATATAAAAAAGTAAACTACTACATTTGTAGCGATAAACTTTGGTGTAACATAAATGTAACGCTATATGAATATAGAAGAGCAAGAAAAAGTTTTGAAGAATCTGTACTTCAGCGATATCTCTTCTCTCTTCAAACAGAAGAAAGAATTTGAATATTCTTATTGCATTTGGGGAACATCAGTCCTATTTGAAATTTACCCTTTTGATATGGAAAGAAAGAATATTAAAAGAGGACGAAAGTTAGCCAAAACACCATCGAAAAAGAGTGGTAATTTTCAGCATTTTTTAGATGCTGAAAATAAAGTTGTTGCTATTTATGGCTATACCGACAATTACGATTTGCCCGCCCAATATATATTCTTTGAATATCGCAGTTCGGAAATTATAGTTTATAGCTTTAATATTGTTGAGCAGATTGATTATATACAGCACGCAATATTAAAAAGATGGACAAATGATATCTATGTTGAATATGGATAACAAAGGAAATTTTATAGCAGAAGAATACTTCTACAACGAAAAATAATCGGATAATATCCATTGACAGGCAACATAAAGATAAGTCGTTATTTAAGAATACAGATTTCTTCCCCAACAACCTGTATAAAAGTAAGTTTATCTTAGAATATGCACACGGCAATTTATCGCAAATAAAATGGAATGCCAATGCAGAGAATAAAATGAAAAATAATATTTCCTTTTTAAGAATATGGTTATTTAGTACAGTAGCAAAAGGATAAAAATTGCAAAAATAAGATGGAAAAAGATGTATATAAATTGGCAACAATATCATGCTCCCAACAAAGAGGCTATTAACGAAATACCTTCTCAATTAGATTATTTATTTTCTGCCAATGACTCATCAGAAAAATATTGAATATTTTTCTTTATAACGAATTAGCTCCCAACATAAAGCATCAATTTAAAATATATAACGTAATAGAACCTGTCATTGAAGTCATAGAGTGCAACATTCTCCAAGAAGGAAAGACTCAATATAAAAATGAGATTCTAAACTTCTTAGGATATATATTTCAAGAGTTTATTCGAGACGAAAATTCTATCTTAGTACAACCTATAGAATATCAGATTGCTGCACCGAAATTGTCTTCGCAATATTCTGACGAGTTTAAATTTTATAAGCGATTTCTATTCTTTGTAAAAAGGGTATTTGCAGACAATATTGAAGCGCAAAAGCCAGAAGTTATTTTTTATAAATCTGCATTAGACGACAGTCAAAAAACTTTTGAAACGTTGATGCATAATGCTAACTCACAAAATATAAGAGAGTCGCTTTTTGCATGTTGATTGATGAGTTTCAAAAATCCAAATTTAAAAATCCATGATTTAAATATTACCACCCAACAAGATGGTATTACCAATTTGGGCTTCTGTATAAATGGAATGGAGTTTGACAAAGAACTTGCTATTACTTCTCTTTCTACGCCCAAACAACAATCATTTGTATGGGGAAATGGTTATGAATGTGTTTTAGCAACATCTGCTATGATGATTGATAGTTTACATAAAAATGCAAGATATCAGAAAAACACTATCAATCATATTATGAATGGATACGACACAATAAGAAAAAAATAAATATTGACGAAGATTTTAATTTTTCCACCCCATAAGTTTATGTTAGAAGATTTGAGCAGCATCTTATTTCATGAATATCTTGGTAAAGGCATATTGATTGATAAAAAGATGCTTACTGAAACGCAATTATATTTTTATAATTTAATGACAGAAGAATTTCGCACTCACACTTATTCGCTCCTTTATGCAGGAATAATGCCCAAAGGAATGTCTATTGAGAGCGCAAACAATATAGACGATATTTACAATTGCTACAACTAAAAAATAAATGGAAGAGTTATTAGTTTTTTCGGACAACAAGACTGGCGAAAAAGTTGGTATGTATTATAACGCATGGCTGTTTATTATCAGGTGTATTTTGGTAAAATATGGACACAAAACAGAAGCCGAAGCAGATGAAATTCTAAAGAAACATTATTATAAAAAACCAGCAAATTTTTATGGTGTAATATGTATTAGTCATGAAACTGAATATCATTGGGCAATGTTGGGTGCTTATGGCGAACAATATTGGCTGAAAGGAATAAGTGCAGATATACCAATAGATTATGACGAATGGTATGAAAACTGCATAAATGACAAACCATTTGAACTCTCTTTTTGAATGGTTTTAATATTCTTATTAAGGAGATAAAAATCAGGCTAAAAATAGTCTTCCGAAATTTTATTATTATAAATTTTAATTTTATAATTACAAAAATAAAAAAATTATAATAATAAACTTGTGCGTTTTTAATTATAAATTTTTCAAGTCATAATTATCTCTCCTTTTACTTAAAGGCTAAATCGACTGTTGAAAAAGATAGATGTTTGCTACATCGTTATATGAAAACGAACAAAGAAACATCAGTTCAGAAACAACTTATGATAACAAAATAACGACACGAAAAAAAGCATCTTTCATTTGTTTTACTATATTCATTAAAAAAACTTTATTTTCTTTGGTTGTTAAACGCAAAATAACTATATTTGCAAGGTAGTTAAGAACTTGTAACTATAATATTTTTTTAAAGATGAAATTGCGAGAAATACATAGAGTTATCTCTAACCAAACAACAAAGAATACATATTCAGTAAAATACTACATACCATTCTTTGTCTTGTTTAACTTATTGTTTGTTTCTTCTGTTACAGCAAAAGATACAAGTTCGTGCCATACAACCCTACAGTTTTTGCATAAAGATTCTTGTAAAACAGATTTCAAGGTTTTAGAGTTCATAGAATATGCTTGGAATAAAAAAGCATATCCTAAGGAGACGCATACCGCTATTCCTCAAATAGAACATATACATCGACTATATATTATTCCTTTCTTTGAATCGCTCATCCAAAGTGATAGAAAATCGTTACATCTAAAAATCAACAACATAAAATACAATTGTCAGCACACCTTTTTAAATGTTCCATACAAAAACGATAATGATAGCATCTGCAATACGCATTTTGTTATAGATAAACTTGAATTTCCGTCCGACCAACAAAATCTATTGAACTATCTAAAAAGAAAGATTGGTAACGAACCTATAAACATAGACGTTGCATCGGAATCCCCCACTCTATGTTTTACTTTTTGGAGAAAAAATGCTTTAATAATCGTTTATTACAATATTTTTGATGATAAAGAAATGATACTGAAAAACAATTGATGCTTACTTGGGGAAAAATATGAATAAGAAAAAAACGTTTGTAAAATAGAGAGCTATAGTTGTAAAACTAAAGTTCACAACTGCAAATATACTTAGTTTGGCTGAAAAATCATCACCTTAATTTAATAAAAATCAATTTTATATTGAACGTTGCTGGATTATCTATATTTTTAGTAGTTATACATAAAAGCATAAAAGAAATAAAAAGCTAAACAATGGACTTATTAACGAATACTGGAATAAGAAATATATAACATCTGATAACTAAAGAAAGAATGATGAAACACTAAATAAAATAACTATATTTATAGTTGTGCACTTTTGTTTGACAACGTACATACTCAGATCATATTGACAACAAGGCAAGTCATTGTGCGAAGCTGCTCAATGACTATTACCAAAAGTACGATGCACAGAAAGGAACGCAGTTTGTTTTCTCTGATTTGGGGACTTATAAGCCCGGTGGAGACTTCAATGTCTATTCGGAAATCAAGCATAAGCTGGTAGAAGACTATCATATCCCGTCCTACGAGATACGCTTCATTCAGGAGTGCAAGAACGAGAAGGCAAAGAAGGCGATGGTAGATGCTATGAACCGTGGGGATATTCGTATTATTTTCGGCTCTACATCCATGTTGGGTACTGGTGTGAATGCTCAGCAGCGTGCCGTGGCGGTCCATCATTTGGACACGCCTTGGCGACCTTCAGACTTGGAGCAGCGCAATGGACGAGCTGTGCGCAAGGGAAACTTTATCACCAAGGAGTTTGCGGACAACAAGGTTGATGTGATTATCTATGCCGTAGAGCGGTCACTGGACAGCTACAAGTTCAATCTGCTGCATAACAAGCAATTGTTTATCAATCAGTTGAAGACCAATACGCTCGGTAGTCGTACCATTGATGAGGGTTCGATGGATGAGGACAGTGGCATGAACTTCTCCGAATACGTAGCGGTGCTTTCTGGCAATACCGACCTTTTGGAGAAAGCCAGATTGGATAAGAAGATTACCACCTTGGAATCCGAGCGTAAGAACTTCCTCCGTGAGCGTGATGCCGCGACGGGGAAGTTGGCGGAGATTGACAGCTCCGTGTCTTTCCATTCGGACAAGATTAAGGAAGCCAAGGCGGATTTGGAGTGTTTTGAGAAGCGTGTAGAGCGTGACAAGGAAGGACTGCCCGTCAATAAACTGACAATAAAAGGTGTGGAAGACAGTACCGACATCAAGGTCATAGCTGCACGTCTGCAAGAAATAGACGAAAAAGCTCGCACCAAAGGGGAGTACAACAAAATTGGCGAAATCTATGGTTTCTCCATTATGGTCAAGACAGAGAGTACTTCCAAGGATTTGTTTGACTGTTCGGTGAACCGCTTCTTTGTGAAAGGGCAGGAGAGTATCTACTATACCTATAATAACGGTAAGTTGGCAACAGACCCGAAACTTGCGTGTCAGAACTTCATTAACGCCTTGGAGCGTATTCCAAAGGTGATAGAGTCGCATGAGAAGGAAATGGCAAAGGTCGTGGCCAACAAAGATGTTTACACTAACATTGCCAACAGTTCTTGGAAGAAAGAGGATGAGCTCCGCTCACTTAAAAGTGAAGCTGCCGAGTTGGATAGAAAGATTGCGCTTACGCTTGCACCGCCAGAAGAACAAGAAGAAGCGGAAAAGGAAAATGAACAAAGCGTTTTATCACAAGAAATTAAGCAAGATTCAATAGAAGAGTCTCCCACACAAAAGGTAAAGACTCAATCTCTCACACATGCTCCAAAGGAAAGGATTGAAAGTCATGATGATGTGATGAGTCGGGTGATTATCTCTAAACCGAAATGGCGATAAAAAAGCGTCGAGCAAGAAGACCTGCTCGACGCTTTCTAACTACCAAATAATTAGACATACGCAGTTTTTTTAATCCTATCCTGCAGTTCTGCTATACGCTTTAACAACTTGTCAAAAGGAAGTGTGGAGCCATAAAAGAAGTGCTTGCACATATTGTCATAGTCTTTCTCCCACTCTACAATAGTTTCAGTTGGAGGGACAAACGAAATGGTACTGGGAGAATGTTTGTCGTAGTCCACATACTTTAACGCATAAAATGTACGGCGATGTTTAACGATGGCATCATATAGCTGACGATCGGCAATAGCATCTTGTCCATATATGGTATCCATAATTCGCTCAAGGTCGTATAAATGTCGACTCATACGTACATGTCTTGGATGCTCTTTTTGGAATTCTTCTGCTAGTAGAAAGATTTTTTCAAGAAATGTGCGAGTAGGCAGTACGGTTCTTATGACAGATGACATCTTATCTTCATCGGGGAAGCTTTCGCTTATCAATGATTGTATGTTACATTTCTCTGTAGGCTCATCCATGGAGAGACAACTTATTTCAATCTTCACACGGGCAGGGATGTAATCTATCATATCCTTGATAATGCTGTCATAATGCAAAAATATCACCGTAGGATCTTTATCACTATCGATAGGAATCAACTTTCCTTCTTGACTTTGCCGGTAAGTTACATTCTCAATTCGATAACCGGTAACTCCCATATTCTGAAGCTGCTTGTCTAATTGCTTCGACAAATCTTCATGTATAAAAGACCTTGATAATTTACGGAGTTTCTCACGCTGGCTCTTGTTTGTCTTGTCAATTCCAAAGAATGAACGGTGAATAGCCAAGTCTATGTCTTCTGAGAACCGTTCAATGAGGTTGAACCCTTTTGACAGTGAAGTGCCTCCCTTAAAAATAAGTGCGGGAGCACAAGAGCATTGGAACAGTGCATGCAGGGCTACTGTTACCCACCAATCTTTTTCTATTGCTGATTGATTGACCCCAGAGAGAGTTTCCTCTGTCTGTTGGAGCATTGCCAGCCGATCCTCCAAAGTATTGTTTATCCAAAGTTTCATATTTTATTTAATCATAGGCTTGATAATCCTTTTCATCCATCCCGGCATTATCTGCACATCACAGATTAGAGCCTGTCTATCGGATTCTTTGATTACCAATCTTTGTATTTGCTCCAGTTCTTTTGGACTGACATTAGGCTCTCCCAGACATCTAAGGGCTTGAACAATTAAGGCTATAAGCTGTGTCTTATACGCAAAATTGCGAGGAACTCCACGCTTTAATGTAACTTGTCGCTTCCCGATAGCCAGTTTCCGTGCACTTCCTGTAGTCAGGAACGAATAAGACATTGGCACCTGAGTAGAAAGTCCCAAAGCATTCAATGCTGTCTCGCCAGATGGGAGTATCTGGGCTTTATCTCGTATGGAAATAGCCTTGACAATATGTTCTATTGATGGCATAATGGGGCCGAACCTGCTCATTCTAGGCTTCACATAAATGCCCGAGGAAATTCGTACGAGTTCTCCTTTTTCAGTTAAGTCCGTCAAAATACGACCAACTGACTCGGGATGATACTGCGGAAAATCATTTCTGAAGAAGATGGTGTCGTTCTCAGAAGATAGAATTTGTTGTCTAAGGGTCTGCTCATTCATACGCATGTTGGAAATTCTTCAAAAAATTCCAACGGCAAAGATAATGCATTTTCTGCATAAACCAAAAAATCCGGGAAGAAAATCTATATTTAATCTTCCAGTTGATGGGAATATACTACCATTCTTCACGCTTTTGTACCATTTCATCTATCTCTTTCCGAAGAAACAGCAACCGACCATTAGCCTTGAGATAGGGGATTTTCCCTGCCCAAACCCAGTTGGAAAAGCCACACTAATTTGACCCACCCTGGCAAAGTATTTTAGACCCAGTAAGACGATTTATTATTGACCCACTAAATGCCCTGGTCGGGTGGGTCATTTTATTTCGCTATTACTTGGTAATATTCTTTGCTTTTATCTTTCTAAGACTCTCTCCAGTTAGTTCTATTTGATATGAGGTATGCACAATTCTATCTAGTACAGCATCTGCCACGGTAGGGTCGCCTATTGCATCATACCAGTTGTCTACAGGAAGTTGAGAAGATATGATAATCGACTTCCTTTCATGCCTATCTTCTATAATATCAAGTAATATAGGACGCTCTTTTGCATCTACAGGTACAAGGAAGGCATCATCGAGGATTAACAAGCGACATCGCTCTATCTTCTTTAGCTCTGTTTCTAACGTTCCTTTGTTCTTGGCAACCTTAAGTGTCCCCAGCAGCTTTGACATGTTAGCATACATCGTTCTAATACCATTTTTACAAGCATGATAGCCTATAGCTGTAGCGATAAAACTTTTACCAGTTCCTGATGAACCAGTAATAAATATATTGCGTCCTTGCTTGATAAAATCAAGTGAGAGTATTCTCTCCATTTTGTTTTGGCTAAGGTTGCGATTGATATTATAATCTATTTGCTCAGGATAGGCTTTATATCTAAACCCTGCTGATTTTATGAGTCTTTCAATGGCTGCTGCAGAACGATAGTCCCATTCTCGAGATAAGAGCCAAGATAAAAAGGCATCTGGTGTCATCGTATCTGCAATTGTAGTTGTTAGACTTTCTTCAAAGGCAGTTGCCATACCCGTAAGCCTCATTCTATGCATTAAATCAAGAGATAACTGATTCTTATCCATTTCTTGCACAATAGGTGCTGTCTTATTATTATTTAGTTCCATAGTTGTTTACTTTAATTGTTTGCTATTATTGGATAATTGCTTTGAGAAATAATCCTTGCCTCGTATGTTCTTATGAGTTTTTGGTTTATATTCAGGAGATAGCTCCATATTATCTTCATCCATAGATATATAGGAAGCATCATCACCCTTCTGTAGTATATCCTTTATCTCATTATAGCCATAGCGTCGTCCTTCCGAGGCACAGTTACAAGCTGCTACTAGACGAGCCATGCCATACTTCTTCTCCAGCGACATGATACCACGGCAAGAGCGGAAGGCTTTTGGTGGATATTTCATCTGCGTAGCGACTTCCTTGAGATAAAGCAGAAGGATGTTGTCTATTTGCCCTGCCCGTTGATATATTTCCTCCAAATCCTTTTCAAAGCTACCATGATGACCAGGAAGATTATGTGCATCTTTCTGTGAGTAGGTATAGGGAGTATCATCTCGCTGATGGATGGTAACTAACTTTAACCCATAGTAGATTTGAACATTGTCATTATCGTAAATAAGCTCCATACGTTTGCCGATATACTCTGTTGGAACACTATAACTATGCTTTCTTAGCATAACGAAGCTATTAGCCATGACAGTAGCAGACTTTCTAGACTTCATCTGATAGCGAGCGGTAGGAAGAGGACGAAGAAAATCTTTTTCCATTTCCTCAAATAGTTCTTGACGGGATTCCTTACGCCCACTCAATCTACGGCTGTTAAATGCTTCTAAAGATGTGCGTATAGCAACATTAAGTGATTCTAGATTATGGAAAAATTTTGCCCTTCAATATCTACATATACCGACCGATACATTAGCTTTACAGCATTCTCAACCAGTGCCTTGTCCTTGGGACGGCGCACCCTAGCTGGATAAACAGCCATGTCATAAAATTCAGCCATAGCAGCGAAGTCGTCATTGATAACAGGCTCATTACGATCACTGCGAATAACGGCTGATTTTTAAGTTGTCAGGCACAACAGCCTTGGGTACACCACCAAAGAAATGAAGAGCATTCTCGCAAGCAATGATAAGGTCTTCCTTCTTCTGGGACCACACTGCCTCGCAATAGGTGTAATGACTGCATGGAAGGGTAGCCACAAAAACCTCTACCTTCCGCACCTCACCCGTCTGTTCTTCGACTATCTCTAGCTTATCACCTGCATAATCAATATACATCTGATCGCCAGCAAGGTGCTCTACATGTCCTACGGCTCGTGTTTGACATCTGTAGGCATGGATTGCGTGTTTGAAAGTAGAATACTGGTAACCATTAGGATGAGTTTTGAGATACTCCGTGTGAAGAGATAAGATAGAAACACCCTTCTTGCTAAGCCGTTTCACATAATCAGGAACAAGTGCCTCTAACTCCAACTTGCGAGCAGAAGGCGGACGGTTACGAGAATGCCCATCTGAAAACAAGTCCGCCAGCTTATCATCTGAAAGCGACAGAATTTGCTCCATGGACAAGCCACTTTCTTGGAATTTACGGACATACTTGCGGAGGGTGTTACGAGATATATGGAAAGTACTAGAAATACTTCTTATTCCCATACCAGATGCGTAACAGCGCAATAAATTCTTTAATTTTTGTCATATAAATAATAGTTTTTATGTTTTTAATGCCGGCCAGGGCAGTAACACAAAAACTACAAAATGACCCTAAAAAAACTAGCGTTTCAAAGGGTCATTCTTATTTTGGCGAGGTGGGTCTCATTATTTTAACCTTACTGGGTCTAAAATACTTGCCAGGGTGGGTCAAATTAGTGTGGCTTTTCCAAAAAGTGAAGCTGCCGAGTTGGATAGAAAGATTGCCCTTACCCTTGCTCCACCTGATGAGGAAAAAGGGAGAAAAAGGGGAAATAAAGCAAGAAAAAGATTTACTCGACAACAATTACCCTGCCAAAATGAAGAATGAGAACAACCCTGTCCAAGACAAAGAAGAGGATAGCCGTTTGCAGAGTTTCAGACCCAAATGGAAGCACTAAATACATGTAGAGGAGCAAAATAAAAAGTCAGACATCCGTATTGAATGTCTGACTTTTATCACTATACCTGCAAATAACCTTTTAGCTTATCTATTCCCTCTTTGTGCTTATCGGGAGTCTGCTTCTTGAGTTTACCTATATTCAGTAATTTCCACTGTACAGATGGATATAGGCTTAAATCACCTGCACAACATTTATCCCACTGTGGTGTTCCATCCTCAAAGGAAACGAGGAATTCCTTTGTCTGTATTTGTAAGGCAGTCATTTACCTTTTTAATAATGGATTCACGAGCCTGCTCATAGTCTGTATAGGTAAATGGAATATCTGACATTCCCCTTGAATTGGTTTTTCAAGTGCCTCCTCTTGGTTTATGTTATTAGGAGACAAGGATTCCACGATAGGCTTGTCACTTCCCAATAAACATAAGATGAGCCCGTCTTTTACACTTTCAAGCGTTTGGTCTTTCATGTATTTGCAGTCAAACATGTCACGTGGATGCTGGCGGCTGAGAGCGGCTGCAATCTTCCCCCATAAAGTTGAGAATAAGGAACTATACGTGCCTTTACAGCTGGCTTGAAACTCTTTCTTTGCTTTCGAACAGAGTTCCATAATTTCAACTTCTCCAAGTATGCCCCGTTTTGTACCATTTACCTCTATTTTCACTGTAGCACCATCATGCGTGCACTGCAATTTCCATACTTCGGATTTATGTACCACATGTATTCCGGGAATGGCACGTTCTATACTTGTTTTCAGTTCTCCAAGATGTTGATTTATCTTTTCCAAACTTGCTGTACGTGGCTCTATCGGAATATAGGTAAGGTCAATATCAACCGAATAACGCGGCATATTCTGGTGGAACAGGTTAATAGCCGTACCTCCATGAACTGCAAACTCCGTTATCTTGTAAACCAAAGGCATAATGCGTAGTAACAATGACACCTGCTTTTTATATTGTTGATCATTCATAGTCGTTTAATTCTTTTGGGATAATCATCTTATACTTGCTAATATATATACCGGATTTGACGAGTTGGAGTTTATGTGTCCCCAAATCTATTTTTGTAAGGTCTAAGTCTTCATACCAATAATGCCCCGCTTTCTCAGCCATATATAGAAACAGCCTCTTCATTTTGTAATGTTTTGTGGTTTCCAATAACGATTGGACGACATTCGGACGCAGAGTGGTCAACTGTTCCATTATATAAAATAGATCCATATAGTTATATTGGCGTGGAGTTAACAACAGACATTCCATAAAGGCCTGCTCAGGGGAGGATATAAGCAGCCTCCAGTCCAAGTATGTTAAAGTTGTTATCTGTGCACTGGTAAACACCTCTGTCTTGAAAAACTTAAATTCACGGTCGAAAATGTCATGCTTCATCCATTGTGGCATTTTATCACTTGCCGTTGATACCATTAACAGGGGTTTGCCCATAGGAACATAATGGTTGAAACCCCAAAGCTCCAAAGCAGAATGCGCTGCAACACGAAAACTCTTTCCTACTTGTTCGTTAAAGGACTGCAAAGCACCAAAAGCGGACAGCGTGTCGCCTGTGCGGTACATGACTCCCTTACATAGAGAGGATAACCAACCTGAAGAACGATATCTGCTCAACAACTGCCTAGAATAGCCATGCTTTACGAGCCATGTCGCAAACAACAATCCGTTCTTTTGCCCGGATTGAAGCATTTGGTTTATTTTTTTTCCTTTTAGTATACTCATAGTTTACTTGCTGTAATTAAAACCAACCGCAAAGGTACAAAAGACTTTGCTAATTACAGTCAACTGGTTGAATTATTTTCCTGAAAGTAAACTAATAGTTGACTTTTAAGAAAATAATTCAACCACAGTGAGAAAAAAGGATGAAATGAAACATGAACATTTCCAACATACTTGTATAGAACTGACTTCTACCAACCTTCTCGCTTCCGTACCATTTCATCTATCTCTTCCCGAAGGAAAAGCAATCGGCCATTAGCCTTGAGATAGGGAATTTTCCCTGCCCAAACCCAGTTGTAGATAGTTTTTTGCTCCACTTTCAAAATTTGGGATACGTCTATGATGTCCAGATATTCGGGTCTCAATGGTGGACGGACAGTCGTATCGACAGATTGATTCTGCAGGACAAGCAGGCGGTCGAGTTTGTCCTCGACACGCATTAGCTTGTCAAACAGGCGTTTTTGCCAAGTATCTTCGGTTTTATAATCTATGTACGGCATAGTTCTCCTTTTTGATAGTTGCCATTGGTATCTTGTGCCAAGATACGTTGTTCTTTCATGTAGGCGATGTACTTCTTCGCAGTCCTGTCCTTGATTTCCATCTCTCGCATCAGAACCTCACAAAGTTCCTGATAATTGAGTTTAAAAGAATTTCGGAAGGCTTCTTTGACAACGCTAATAAGCTCATCGGTCTTGCGCTTTTCCTTGTCCTCTTTAGACTTCTCACCACGATAGACGTGCATGTCCTCAGCCTTATCCCAGCCGAAAAGCATCATCGGTACGTCCAACGGACTTCCGTCACGGACTTTCAATGCCTTTACAACCGAGTATTCGGGATTGTCATCTTTCTCTATGGAAAGAATTCCCGCTGCTTTGCGCTGCAATTCTGAGCCGATGTGCCCACGGAGTTTGATACCATTCGGTACGAAGTGTAGCACACAGATAATACAGGTGTTATACATCCCCGCCAAGCGATAAAGCTCATCAACAATGGCAATACTCTCCGTTTCGTCATTGGCCGAGCGTATCAAGTCTGCTATGCCATCAATAACCACAAGATGGATGCCTCCATGCCTATGATAAAACAAGTCCATATGGAAAGCCACACTAATTTGACCCACCCTGGCAAGTATTTTAGACCCAGTAAGGTTAAAATAATGAGACCCACCTCGCCAAAATAAGAATGACCCTTTGAAACGCTAGTTTTTTAGGGTCATTTTGTAGTTTTGTGTTACTGCCCTGGCCGGCATTAAAAACATAAAACTATTATTTATATGACAAAATTAAAGAATTTATTGCGCTGTTACGCATCTGGTATGGGAATAAGAAGTATTTCTAGTACTTTCCATATATCTCGTAACACCCTCCGCAAGTATGTCCGTAAATTCCAAGAAAGTGGCTTGTCCATGGAGCAAATTCTGTCGCTTTCAGATGATAAGCTGGCGGACTTGTTTTCAGATGGGCATTCTCGTAACCGTCCGCCTTCTGCTCGCAAGTTGGAGTTAGAGGCACTTGTTCCTGATTATGTGAAAACGGCTTAGCAAGAAGGGTGTTTCTATCTTATCTCTTCACACGGAGTATCTCAAAACTCATCCTAATGGTTACCAGTATTCTACTTTCAAACACGCAATCCATGCCTACAGATGTCAAACACGAGCTGTAGGACATGTAGAGCACCTTGCTGGCGATCAGATGTATATTGATTATGCGGGTGATAAGCTAGAGATAGTCGAAGAACAGACGGGTGAGGTGCGGAAGGTAGAGGTTTTTGTGGCTACCCTTCCATGCAGTCATTACACCCTATTGCGAGGCAGTGTGGTCCCAGAAGAAGGAAGACCTTATCATTGCTTGCGAGAATGCTCTTCATTTCTTTGGTGGTGTACCCAAGGCTGTTGTGCTCTGACAACTTAAAAATCAGCCGTTATTCGCAGTGATCGTAATGAGCCTGTTATCAATGACGACTTCGCTGCTATGGCTGAATTTTTATGACATGGCTGTTTATCCAGCTAGGGTGCGCCGTCCCAAGGACAAGGCACTGGTTGAGAATGCTGTAAAAGCTAATGTATCGGTCGGTATATGTAGATATTGAAGGGCAAATTTTCCATAATCTAGAATCACTTAATGTTGCTATACGCACATCTTTAGAAGCATTTAACAGCCGTAGATTGAGTGGGCGTAAGGAATCCCGTCAAGAACTATTTGAGGAAATGGAAAAAGATTTTCTTCGTCCTCTTCCTACCGCTCGCTATCAGATGAAGTCTAGAAAGTCTGCTACTGTCATGGCTAATAGCTTCGTTATGCTAAGAAAGCATAGTTATAGTGTTCCAACAGAGTATATCGGCAAACGTATGGAGCTTATTTACGATAATGACAATGTTCAAATCTACTATGGGTTAAAGTTAGTTACCATCCATCAGCGAGATGATACTCCCTATACCTACTCACAGAAAGATGCACATAATCTTCCTGGTCATCATGGTAGCTTTGAAAAGGATTTGGAGGAAATATATCAACGGGCAGGGCAAATAGACAACATCCTTCTGCTTTATCTCAAGGAAGTCGCTACGCAGATGAAATATCCACCAAAAGCCTTCCGCTCTTGCCGTGGTATCATGTCGCTGGAGAAGAAGTATGGCATGGCTCGTCTAGTAGCAGCTTGTAACTGTGCCTCGGAAGGACGACGCTATGGCTATAATGAGATAAAGGATATACTACAGAAGGGTGATGATGCTTCCTATATATCTATGGATGAAGATAATATGGAGCTATCTCCTGAATATAAACCAAAAACTCATAAGAACATACGAGGCAAGGATTATTTCTCAAAGCAATTATCCAATAATAGCAAACAATTAAAGTAAACAACTATGGAACTAAATAATAATAAGACAGCACCTATTGTGCAAGAAATGGATAAGAATCAGTTATCTCTTGATTTAATGCATAGAATGAGGCTTACGGGTATGGCAACTGCCTTTGAAGAAAGTCTAACAACTACAATTGCAGATACGATGACACCAGATGCCTTTTTATCTTGGCTCTTATCTCGAGAATGGGACTATCGTTCTGCAGCAGCCATTGAAAGACTCATAAAAATCAGCAGGGTTTAGATATAAAGCCTATCCTGAGCAAATAGATTATAATATCAATCGCAACCTTAGCCAAAACAAAATGGAGAGAATACTCTCACTTGATTTTATCAAGCAAGGACGCAATATATTTATTACTGGTTCATCAGGAACTGGTAAAAGTTTTATCGCTACAGCTATAGGCTATCATGCTTGTAAAAATGGTATTAGAACGATGTATGCTAACATGTCAAAGCTGCTGGGGACACTTAAGGTTGCCAAGAACAAAGGAACGTTAGAAACAGAGCTAAAGAAGATAGAGCGATGTCGCTTGTTAATCCTCGATGATGCCTTCCTTGTACCTGTAGATGCAAAAGAGCGTCCTATATTACTTGATATTATAGAAGATAGGCATGAAAGGAAGTCGATTATCATATCTTCTCAACTTCCTGTAGACAACTGGTATGATGCAATAGGCGACCCTACCGTGGCAGATGCTGTACTAGATAGAATTGTGCATACCTCATATCAAATAGAACTAACTGGAGAGAGTCTTAGAAAGATAAAAGCAAAGAATATTACCAAGTAATAGCGAAATAAAATGACCCACCCGACCAGGGCATTTAGTGGGTCAATAATAAATCGTCTTACTGGGTCTAAAATACTTGCCAGGGTGGGTCAAATTAGTGTGGCTTTTCCAAATGGTGTTCCACTCGGAACCCAGGATAATCTGTTTTGTATCACAGGTGGAGAAGGAACAGGTAAGAGCAACTATATTTCTGGAATCCTTTCAGGCACACTTGGTTCGGAACGATTACAAGCTGAACAGACATTGGGATTAGAGATAACTGCTAACCCAAAAGGATTAGCGGTACTCCACTATGATACGGAGCAGTCTGAAGCACAGCTGCACAAGAACTTGGGAAAGACACTTCGTCGGGCAGGAGTAAAGGCAGTGCCAGAGTTCTACCATTCACTCTACTTGGCATCACTATCCCGCAAAGACAGGCTAAAAATCATTCGTGAGAGTATGGACTTATTCCATCACAAGCATGGTGGTATCCATATTGTGGTAATTGACGGTATTGCTGACTTGATACGCTCTGCCAACGATGAAACGGAAAGTATAGCCATTGTAGATGAACTGTACCGATTGGCAGGCATATACAATACCTGTATTGTTTGTGTGCTTCACTTTGTGCCTAATGGCATAAAGTTGCGTGGGCATATTGGTTCGGAACTTCAACGTAAGGCGGCGGGTATTCTCTCCATAGAAAAGGACGACAATCCTGAATATTCGGTCGTAAAGGCATTGAAAGTCCGTGACGGGAGCCCATTAGATGTTCCAATGATGCTCTTCGGTTGGGATAAAACTGAAGACATGCACGTCTATCGTGGCGAGAAATCGAAGGAAGATAAGGAAAAGCGCAAGACCGATGAACTCTTGCTTGTCATCAAATCTGCATTTCGGACCAAACTAAGGCTTTCATACCAGGAACTTTGTGAGGTGCTGATGTATGAAATGGAGATCAAAGATCGAACAGCAAAAAAGTACATTGCATATATGAAAGAGCAGCGCATATTGACGCAAGATACAAGTGGAAACTATCAAAAAGGAGAACTATGCCATACTTAAACGATACTTCAGAAACAGATTGGTGCAAACAATTGTTTGATAAACTAAAAACTGTCGAGAATAAACTCGACCAGTTACTTGTCCTGCAAGAGCAATCCGTCGACACAACTGTCCGTCCACCTTTGAAACCGGAATATCTGGATATCATAGATGTTTCTAGAATCTTGAAAGTTGAGCAAAAAGACTATCTATAACTGGGTTTGGGCAGGGTAAGATCCCATTTCTCAAAGCTAATGGTAGGCTGCTGTTTCTTCGTGAAGAGATTGATAGTATACTACGTAAGCGAGAGTGTAGGTAAATTCTCTCAAAAATTAGATTCTTTCAATATTCTTCTATTGTTCACTATTATTGAACAAAATTAATTTATTGAACAAAATATTTGGTGGCTTTGTATTTGTTCATTATCTTTGCAGTGTTCAATATTATTGAACAAGTAATAAATGATGAACAAGTATGGAAGAAATACATATTATAGAACAGGCAGTAAGTGCAATGAAGCAACAATGGGGAGAAAGTGGACTCAATATCACCTATGATTTAACCCCACAAAGTAATCCTATACTTAAAGGACGAGTTAACATCATAGGAATAGACTTTCCTTGCCTTGTAGAAAACGAGGTGAATAGTATCAACATTGGCCGCATTCAGGATTTGATAAAGGGGTGTGCTGAACTACAAAAGAAACCTATTTTGCTTATAGCACGATATGTTCAACCAGGTGTTTATAACATTTTACGAACGGCAGGCATTAATTTTGTAGACACTGTTGGTAACTATCAAATCCTATATACAAAAGGCAAGAAGCTGATTTTTCAACTTTCTCACACAGGTGAAAAAGCACCTATAGCGCTTAACAAGGCTTATCCAATCTTTCAAGAAGCAGGCTTAAAAGTTATTTTTTATTTATTGCAAGATGTAGACAATGTGGGTAAAACTTTTAGGGAAATCAAAGAACAGTGCGACGTTTCGTTAGGTACTATAAAAAATGTACTTGATGAATTAGAAACTCGAAAGTTTGTATTGACTACTAAAAGAAAGCGTATACTGAAAGATAAACGCAGGTTGCTTGATCTATGGGTGGAAAACTATCATCATGTTCTTAAGCCAAAACTTTTGGTGAAGCATTTTGCCTTTCGAGATGAACAGTCTAAAACACAATGGGATAAAATAGTGTTGCCCGAAGGAATATGCTGGGGTGGAGAGTGTGCTGCTTATCAAGTAAACGGATATTTAACTCCACAAAAGTTTGAAATATATACCGATGTAGCTTGGGGTAATCTGATGAAAAACAGGTGCCATGCGTGCAACAGAAGGAGAAATTACAATGTATCAGAAGTTTTGGAAAGGCAGTACAATGCCAATAATTCTTATTTATGCAGACTTATTAGGTGATGGCAATAGTCGTTCGATAGAAGCTGCAAATAAAATATTGAATGATGAGCTTTCAAATTTCAAGTAATAAGATAGACAATCCACTTTTTGGTTGAACTATTAAGAACCGCCAGCGAATGTTTTTAAAGAGGTAGGACAAGACTTCTTTGTAATTGGTGCAACTGCACGTGATATACTGATACAGCAATTAGTAGGCATTAGCTCTGGTCGAAAAACGAGAGATTTAGATTTAGCTATTGCTATCCCTAATTGGGAAGCCTTTGACGAAATAAAGCAGATGCTTTTGGCGCATGGTTTCACTAAGGATGAGAAAATGTATCAACGCTTCTATTATGGGGTTTATGAAATGGATATTGTTCCTTACGGAGATGTTGCAAAAGAAGATGGATATATTTATTGGCCACCAGAAGAAGATATTGCTATGTCTGTGAAAGGTTATGAGGAGGTACTAAAAGATGCTATAACCATAAGTATTGATAATGAATTTGACATCAAGCTAGCATCACTTCACGGACTTTTTATCCTAAAGTTTAATGCTTGGTTAGATCGTAACCTGCAAACAAATAAAGATGCTGATGATATGGGGTTTATCATTGAGAACTACTTCGTAGCCAACTTAAACAGGAGTGTGTACCAAGAAGTATTTGATTGGGACGATTTTGATGAGTTTATTGTCGGTGCATATTGGCTTGCCAATGACATTGTTGGTTTTCTCCCCATAAAGTATTTGTCCTATTATGAAAAATGTCTACAAAAGGAAATCACAAAAGAAGAGGACAGTAGGCTTCTTCAACAAATATTGGACAGTAACTCAGTTCTTCAGTATGAGCAAGTTTTATATGCATTCCAAAAAATGATAGAAGTTTTTAATAAGTTTACCCGATGAAGATATGTATTACTTTTCAAAGCATAGCAGCTAACGAAAAAGAATGGAGACTTTATTCTTCTGAAGAAAATAGCAGACGGAACTTTGGTTTTACTTGCTGATGGTATGGGAGGATTAGATTTTCCTGAACAGGCGTCGAAAATCGTTTGTGAAGCAATCCTTGATTACTTTGAAAGTTACAAGGCGTCTGCCCCCTCAAAGATTATTCAAGAGAGCTTAGAATATGCCGATAAAACCTTACGCAAGGCATGCTACCAAAGAAAGTGTAAGATGGGTACTGCCCTCACGCTCGTGTATCTGACGGATAGCTTTCTCTATTATACTTCATTGGGTGATGTTCGTCTATATCATGAACATATTAATGGGACAATCACACTGCTGACGTCCGATGATGTAATCAACATTGGAGGTAAGAGTTACCTTACAGTCTGTATTAATGGAAGAGGGTACAGAACTCAAATAGAAGTATATCAAATGTCAGTACAAACAGGAGATCGCTTCATACTTTGTAGCGATGGCTTCTACAAAAAATATGATGTAAGTGAGTACTTGCAACAGAGAACTTCATCACCTTTACAATGTACGGAAGATGACTGTTCTGTGGTTGAAATTAATATAAAATAAAATGTTAGATTTCGACAGCAATATATATACTACCGAAATCTAATCTTCTATATATTGGAGAATTAGTGCCTCCATTTTGGACGAAAACCTTGTGAACGACCATCCTCACTGTCTTCATGTATCTTAGATTGTTTATTATCTATTTGGTTAGGTAGTCCACTTATGGATATGGATTTGTCATGTTCTACATCTCCTTTTGCCTCTTTATTGGTAGAAATTGTCAATGCAATCTTTCTGTCCAATTCAGCAGCTTTACTTTTAAATGAGCGAAGCTCGTCCTCTTTCTTCCAAGAACTGTTTGCAATGTTGGTGTAAACATCCTTATTGGCTGTTACCTTCTCCATTTCCTTCTCATGCGACTCTATCACCTTTGGAATACGCTCCAAAGCATTAATGAAGTTTTGACAGGCAAGTTTCGGGTCTGTTGCCAACTTACCATTATTATAGGTATAGTAGATACTCTCCTGCCCTTTCACAAAGAAGCGGTTCACCGAACAGTCAAACAAATCCTTGGAAGTACTCTCTGTCTTGACCATAATGGAGAAACCATAGATTTCGCCAATTTTGTTGTACTCCCCTTTGGTGCGAGCTTTTTCGTCTATCTCCTGTAAACGTGCAGCAATAGCCTTGATGTCTGTACTGTCTTCCACACCTTTGATAATCAGCTTATTGATAGAAAATCCTTCCGTATCACGCTTCACACGCTTCTCAAAGAGAGCTAAATCAGACTGTGCCTCCTTGATTTTATCCGTATGGAAGGACACGGAGCTGTCAATCTCTGCCAACTTTCCCGTTGCGGCATCACGCTCACGGAGAAAGTTCTTACGCTCGGATTCCAAGGTGGCAATCTTCTTGTCGAGTTTGGCTTTCTCTAACAAGTCTGTATTACCGGATAGCACAGCAACATACTCTGAGAAGTTCATGCCGCTGTCCTCGTCCATCGAGCCCTCGTCGATGGTACGGGAGCCGAGCGTGTTTGTCTTCAGCTGGTTGATGAAAAGCTGCTTATTATGCAGCAGATTGAACTTGTAGCTGTCTAGCGATCGCTCTACAGCATAGATAATTACATCGACCTTGTTGTTCGCAAATTCCTTGGCGATAAGATTCCCCTTGCGCACGGCTCGTCCGTTGCGTTGCTCTAAGTCTGAAGGTCGCCAAGGCGTGTCCAAATGATGGACCGCCACGGCACGTTGTTGCGCATTCACTCCTGTGCCAAGCATAGAAGTTGAACCAAAGATGATACGTATGTCTCCACGGTTCATCGCATCTACCATCGCTTTCTTTGCCTTCTCGTTCTTGCACTCCTGAATGAAGCGTATCTCATAGGACGGGATATGATAGTCCTCTACTAACTTACGCTTTATCTCAGAATAGACGTTCCATTCGCCCGGCTTGTAAGTCCCCAAATCAGAGAAAACAAACTGCGTTCCTTTTTGTGTATCGTACTTTTGGTAATAGTCATTGAGCATCTTGGCACAGTGACTTGCCTTGTTGTCTATATGATCTGAGTAAGCATTTTCATCAATCATGCGTAAATCTAAGCTCATCTTGCGGGCGTAGTCTGTTGCAATTAGCATCTTTGCTCTTTCCTCGCTCTCACTCAGTGGTGCTCGTCCCAAGATTGTGGCATCGCCACTCTTGGCAAACTCCATCAGTTTGCCGATAAAAACTTCCTGCTCGGGTGTCGGTGGTATGTTATGCAGTATCTCGTTCTTCTCGGGGCGGTCAATACCGATGTCCTTGGCTGTACGGAAGTCGCAAATCTCCGCATAAAATCATCTCACAAATAGTAAAATCCTGATTATTAGAAGTCTGAGAAGGATATGTGTCAAAGGGTGAACGAATAAGAAACGAGCGAGTTTCTTTCCAATTCTTAATTCTGCATTGCCTCAAAGAACACTTAATCCCATTGCAAAGTTAAGATAAAAACCGAATATTACAATATCCTCGGTAATATTTTACCACAGGAAGTGTTAAATCCGTTCATTTTTGGATTTGTTTTCTTTCTTTTTTGTATTTTTGCCTCATCTTAACAATATGTAACCACAGTGTATGAGTATGATGAAAACAGTCTTGAATGCAGCTATATTTTTCAGTATTATTCCTTTCTGGAGGAAACTTATCAGCGCAGGTTTCACCTATCCGGTTAGGGTGTCCGTTTAGGTTGTGGAATGTCTGTCAACACAGGAATGGATAAAAATCCTTGTTCCTGAAGACTATTATTCCAATTACAATTTCAAAGACAAGTGGCAGTTTACTCCAACAGTTGGTGTATTTGCTCAGTATCATGTCGATGGTTCCATCATAGGTGTTGAAGGTGGATTTAGCTATTGGCAGAAGGCATCACAGCTTGTCTATAATGATAATAAGGAGTTAAACTATAAGGTTACACCTCGTTATAATTACATTGGCGTATCTGCTCTGCTGAAGATTTATCCTTGGCGCAAAGGCTTCAATATCTCGATTGGTGGACGTGCGGGGGCTAATTTTAATGGTAAGGGCATATCTTACGAGAGTAATCAAGAAGACAGTAAGTTTGCAAACTATCATTTTGCCACTGTCGCAGAGACGGAGCGTCTGATGAAGGAGAAACTGACGGGGCAGCCAGATATTGCCGTTGGCGGTGGCTTTGGTTATGAAATTGGCAACCACTGGGCTTTAGATTTACGTTACTTTCACGGATTGAACTCTACCATTAAGACAGAGCGTAATGACTATAACTGGGCAGAACACTCAACCCATGGACAGAACATAGAGCTTAGTATCAGCTATCTTTTTAAACTTTAACTCTTATGAGTTTATCTATGAAGGACAAGAGCAACAGGAAAAAACGTTATATTCTGGCAGGAATCTTTCTTGGCATAGCTGTTCTTTTGGGTATAGAACGCTGTGTTAATGACGAGCCAGAGGCTGAGCAGCGTATAGAACAAAAGAAAGCAGACAAGGCACCATCACAATCTACTACACCGCATGTCTCTTCTTCTTTAGACAAGACAAAAGTGCAGAAGGATTCGGGACGTTCAGATTGTGTATATAATAAGCTGGGGAATGTGCCCCGAAACGTTACAAGTATCAATACAAGGAGAATTAAAAAATCAAGCATGACAAGGAAAACCGCTAATGGAAAACATTTTTCGTCAGAGCAGCCTATCCTTTCTCCATCATTATCAACTGACGTCTCATCTTTAAACGATAAAACAGCCACTATAAAACACGAGACAAAAGAACCAGGCAATGAACCTACTAATCAGAAAACAGGTGAATATGTTCTTGACAACTCTATGAATAGTCAGCCCTCCATCGTACAGGAGAATCCGAAAGAATCACTATCTTTGATAACTTATTCTTTTCCTTACTATCACCTTTTTCGGATAGGACTCAGAGCTGGAGCTGGTTATTCCAGCATTTCAGGATTAAGCAGTATTATTGAAAACTATGATATACGCCCTACTTTTACAATGAGTGAACGTGGTGGTATAAATCCTCGTATTGGAATCTTTGGCACATGGCAATACCGCAGGCTAGGTGCTGAGCTTGACATTGATTACACCCGTATTCTTAGCAAGCTGACAGAGCATAAGATACCTGAAAATGTAACTGAGACTACACGATTTCATTATAATTTTATTACTCCACAAGTCCTACTTCGTTTCTATGTTTTTCCAAAATTCTATATGGGAGCAGGAATTAGTGCCGCTATTCCGTTTGGTAGTCGTAATATCGACTTCACCAATGACCGCATTGGAGAGGTATACCGACAACAGGCTGAACGTACTCAGGATCATCTGAGAGAATCTGTCAAAGCACGAGTGACATTCATTCCTACTATAAAAATTGGCTATGTTGATATAAAGAACGGTCTTGAGGCAGGACTGGAATACGGTTTCGGATTTAATGATATGCTCCGCACCAGTGCCAATGACTATGGCTATCAGGAGCGTATGAATAATCTTCAGACTGTCAGCCTGACCATTGGTTACAGTCTTCCTATTGGCAAAGCTAAATAAGCAGCATAACTACAATCATATTAAAACGGTCTTTAAATGAAACATAAATACCTCACAGCAGTTTTCTTCTTTCTATCCACTCTTTCTGCTACAGCTCAGACCCCTGGTGGTGTAGATAAGCCAATGGTATGGTCACATGATTCTACCTCTGTCCGTGTCTCTGCTGGTGCTGGACTTACCTATATAGGCGTAAGTAAGGTATATGGCGAAAAGGAGCAGGCAATATGGTCTCTTGGAAGTGGAAAAGTTATTACCCGTATACAGACAACTGAACGTGCTGCTAACCTTGGCGATGGTACATTCATGAATTATGCCAAGGACTCATTGCCTGAAATGCGACTTTATAGCTATACGACCTCTTCCAATATGGGGAATGGTCAGACTTTGCATATCGGTCGGAATGGGAACGCTAAGTTGCCTGTAAAGAACCTTGATGGTAGAACTGTTGAGTATACAGTCTTCGATCGCCGCCTTTCTGATACAGAACGGTGTCGTGTGGAAAGCTATCTTGCTTTGAAATATGACGTGACTCTTCGCAGCAGTTACCTTAATTCAAGAAGCGAGGTTATTTGGAATGGGTATACCAACAAGGACTATAGCCACCGTATAGCCGGTCTTATCTCAGACAAAGCTTCTGCCCTACATAAGACAAGAGCCAAGAGCTGTGAGGAAGATGGTTTCCTTACAATCAGTATGAGCAAACCTCTTGAAGATGGTGAGAGTCTTCTTTGGGGTGACAACAATGGCAAACTTTCTTTCCGCCAGAGTAAGGCCTACGGTAAGTGGCTAGGTAGACGATGGATGAATGCAGCAACACGGATTGACAAGCCTAATGTTGATGTTGTAGCTGATGGAAAGCAGCTACGCCAGATACAGCCTCTTGCAGAAGGCGAGAGCTACTATCTTGCCATTGATCCTACAGGAACGGGTAGCTTTTCTGTCAAAACTCTAAGCTATCATAAGGCAAATACGACAGTTGGTGACAGTATTGTCTTTAAGAATATACCGTTAGGAAGACGTGATGTCTTCACGCTACGAGCTGCCAAAGATATGTTTACAACAATAGAAGTAAAGCAGCCAACGGAGAAGAGCGGTAGTACAGGAACACTTTCTGTCAGAGTAACAGGTGGTATTGCCCCTTACAAGATGACTCTACAGAGAGAACACATGTCTGTTTTCAATCGTACTACAAGCGACAGCATACAGTCTGCCGATGGACTCATAGAAGGGAAATACCTTCTTACGACGACAGACCATGTGGGCAACAAGGCTGAGAATGAGTTTCAGATTTCGAAGACAGGTATCACAGAGATTCCTTCCATGAACCCTTCCGACGGAAATAGTGACTTCTTTGCGAATGTAAGTGTAAGTCCTAATCCAACGGTGAATGGATATGTCAGTGTGCAGGTGGAACTAAGTGAAGCAGCTCCATTGGACATGGTACTCTATACGACGGGTGGAGCTCTTGTCAGTCGTCAGACTAATATGCCTGATACATATTTCTCAACCAAAGTCTATCTGCCACAGACAGGTGTTTACTTATTGACACTGCAAAGTGGTAGCAAAGAAAAGACATTTAAACTGGTGAGAAAGTAATTCTCTTTTTATCCTTTATAAAATTTTCCAACGCAAGTATATATACTAAGGACCTTTAGGCCTGAAACAAAATAGCAAGAATAATGAAGTATTCTACACATTCACTCCTCCTTCCGTTCCTGTTGCTAGCAGGGATCATACTAAACTCCTGTAATGGTGGAAGTAATCGTTCTGCTAAAGAAACTGTAATCCGTGATTCTCTATCCAGTGATACAGTCTCTTCTGTACAAAAAGATAGCATTTCCCGAAAGGCTACTTCTTTACATACAAAAAGTTAAGGACAGTGTACAGAACTCTTCTGTGAAGAGATTCTCCAAAGAAGTTGTAAGAAATCAAAAGGGGAATCGTGTAGATACTCACAAGCCGAACAGGAAATCTGCAAGACTTTTTGCAGACTTAGGCAAACGTACCGTCAGCAAGTTCTTTACTAATTCCGACAGCGATACGCTCAATGTTGGACGTGCTCAGCTTGCCGTACCACGTGAGGCTATGGAAAAGGGTAAAGTTCTCAGTATTACGCCACTTAGAAAAGGTGAACTACCAACCTTGCCTACTGGTATGGTGAACGTTACAGGTGGTTGTGATACATTAATGGCAAGAACCGATACGGTGTCAGGTTATCGTTTCTTACCTCATGGCAATCACTTTGTCCATCATCTGGCAAGTATTTCTGTACCTTATGACAGTACGTTGATACCGAATGGCTATACTGTAGATGATATCCACACCTATTATTATGATGAACTGCACCAACGCTGGACAATGCTCCAGTCGAAAGGTATTGATACTAAACGTGAGGTGGCAATGGCAGAGACTTCACACTTTACGGATGTCATCAACGGTATTATCAAGGTTCCAGAGAGTCCCGAAACACAGAACTATGTTCCTACAGGGATTAGTGAGCTGAAGGCTGCTGACCCAACAGCAGGTATTCAGCAGATTGAAGCTCCATCAGCTAATCAGAATGGTACGGCAACACTGTCCTATCCTTTCGAAGTTCCTGCAGGGCGTAATGATATTGGTGTAAGTGCCGGCTTACAGTACAGCAGTGAGGGAGGTAGTAGCTTTGTTGGCTATGGATGGAGTCTTCCGGTGCAGAGTATTGACATAGAGACCCGATGGGGTGTACCACGTTTCGAAGATCAGTACGAAAGTGAGAGCTATCTCCTCATGGGACAGCAGCTTAGTGACCGACTCTATCGTAGGACTGATTCTCTGGCAAGACAAGCTGATAAGCAGTTCTATCCAATGACTGAAGGTGGTTTCAGTAGGATTATCCGAAAGGGTAACAGCCCGAAGAACTATTACTGGGAAGTGACTGGCAAGGATGGTACAGTCTATAGTTATGGTGGTCATGGTGGTCATGTCAGTGATGCAACCTCTCTTACAGATACCAAAGGTAACCGTATCAAATGGGCACTTGACCGTGTTACCGATGTTCACGGGAACTTTGCCGCTTTCCATTACATGAAGTCTGGCAATAACCTTTATCCGGAACGCTATACATGGACAGGATTCGGGGAGACGGAAGGACTGTATAGCATTGAGTTTGATATTGACTCTACAGCCACAGACCGAAAAGATGTGACGAGTAGCGGAAGACTTGGCATTATGCAAAAGGACAAAGGGCTACTCCGTAAGGTTACAGTGAAGAATAATGGTCAGCAGCTCCGCAGCTATACCTTAAACTATGAAGAAGGACCATTTGGCAAAAATGCTGCTAAAGAGCATTGATCAGAACGATAGTAGGGATGGTAAGGTTGCTACACAATCCTTTGACTATTACAATGACCTCAAAAATGGGCTTTTTCTTCTAAGGCAGAATTATGGAAGGCCGAAGGAGAAGATTACGAGGCATTCCTCAGCCATTCGGTTCGTGGGTGTGATGACAATCTAAGTCTTCTTGGTGGTGGAGCTTCAAAAAAGCCACACTACGGGTTGGGGAACAATGGTAGGTATTGGCTTCGCTGCTGGAACAGTAAATGTTGGTCCATCTTTCTCTAATAGTAAGAGTTCAAATTCAGGTAAAGTTGCTTTTTGTAGATATTGATGGTGACGGACTACCAGATAAACTCTTCAAACGAGGTAACAAACTTTTTCTATCGTAAGAACATGAGCGCAGATGGAAAGAATTTACTCTTTGGAAAAACTATATTGGTATCAGGGGTAAACTCTTTCTCTGATGGAAATAGTACCACTCACTCTTTTTAATGCTGATGCAGCTGTTGAAGTTGGTATTTCAAGTAAACTTAAAGCCTCTGCTGGAATTTCTTATACACATTCAAAAGAACAAGACAAGACAACCACCTATCTTTATGATTTCAACAGTGATGGACTTACAGACATAGCTATCAATGGTCAGGTCTATTTCAATCATATTGTAGATGGTAAACCTGTATTTAGTCCTGCAAGTAATGTGACAGCCAATCCTATTATTGGTGAAGGTGCACCTATTGATAAGCATTTTATTCCAGACTATAAGGTTATCCGTGACTCCCTGGAAAAGGAATATCCCCTGAATGATGCCGTCCGGATGTGGTGCGCACCTTTTGCTGGCAAGGTCAACATACAAAGTACTATAAAAAAACTTAGCAATCAAGGGGATGGTATCATCTACAGCATTCAACATGAGAGTGATGGTTTCATGGTCCGCGACTCTTTATTACAAACTGGTAGCAAAACCAACAATCTTAATTGTGATGTAAAAGTAGGAGACAGAATCTTCTTTCGTCTTCAGTCCCGATATGATGGTGAGGATGATAAGGTTCTTTGGAATCCTATAATTACTTATGTCTCTTTACCTGTTGGCAAGGATCGGTATCTGTCAGAAGACTTAAAAACATATAATAGCAAGGCTGATTATATAGAGGGTGAAAACAATGTTGCTATATTTAATCGTACTGGTAAGGTTACGCTTCACGCTCCTTATATGAAGGGGAAGACTTCTGATGATGTTACACTTATCGTCACACGATTGGATCATCATGGTGAAACGATTGTGAAACGACTTAAACTTCCAGCTGATAGTGTAGTCAATGGCTCCTACGATTATACTGATAACATAAACGAGAAAGATTCTGTTTCATTCTTCTTTGAAATCACAACCACATCCCCAGTTGATTGGACAAAAGTACAATGGGCGGGTAGCTATAATTATGAAGATGACCAAGAAAGTGTACGTTTTGTAGCATCTCGTAGGATGTTTAACAAGCCTGTAAGTATAGCAGAGAGTAAAGTGTTGAAACAGGGTGTTACCGCATTGAATAGGAAATACCGTCCTAAACTTTTCATTGTTCCAGCACTATCCGTTGTGCGTGAAGATAAAAAGAATGACACAGATACTGCTACTGTTTACCTCACTTTACATGATCAAAACGGACTACCTGTATTGCATCACACTTGTCGTCTGAATACTTCCAATACGCTCAAGGTAGATACTATCGTAGTTACAGACACAACACTTATTAAACGATTAAATACAGGTAAGGTAACTGCTACTTTTGCAATAAGTAATGAATTATCTAACTCTACTCATGCCAAAGTTAGTTTCTTACGTGATAGTCTTTCTTACCAAAGTGCCACATCTACAGTTGTTACTGCCGTGCAGCGTGTTCTTGTGGATACGTTAGAGGCTTGTGTTTTCTCTGGGTATAACTCTGTTGATTATGGAAGGCTCTATCGAGGATGGGGACAATTCGCCTATAATGGCAATAAAGCCTATGCTACCCAGCCAATAGAAGTATCAGCACTGACCATTGACAGGGATAAATATAAGGATATAGCCGAGCATTATAAATCTACACACGATGGCAATCAACTTGCAAAGAGTCTTACTCCTGTCAACGAACAGCGCTTCTTTGTTATGGGATATGATGCAAACAAGAGGATGTATGTTGGTGGATCTGAGCATGTCTTTATCTCTTTGGATACAATCTGTAGCTCTCGTATCGGCGAGGATGCTATTATAATTGACAGTGTTCATTATGCTAAAAATGCGGGTGAATTGTCTGCACCTGTGCTTATGAGTGAGTCAAAGAGTAATGGCTATGGTGTAAGCGGTGGAGTCTCTTATGCAGGACTCAGTGGCAGCAAGAGTACACAGACATCTTATAGCAAGGTGGCTCTAATGGATATCAATGGTAATGGTTATCCTGATTGGTTAGAGGAGGTAGATGGCAATATTGTTACTCAATATACCAATGCAACTGGTACACTTGGGAAAGGTCGCATGAAGTTAAATGTCAATCGACCAAAATTTAAAGCAAGTTCTTCTACTATAGGAGCAGATGCAAGTCTATCAAAACGGGCTTCGTCAAAGAGTGCTTTAGCTATCAGTATCAACCCTAAACCACAAGACGATGAAACATCAGGCGGTAGTGATGGACATAATTCATCCAATGGTAATGCTATCTCCAGTGTGTCTGTGAGTGCAAGTGGGAACTTTACTTCTGGAACCTCTCATACAGAAAGTGATTGGACTGACCTTAATGGTGACGGACTTCCTGATATGCTCTTTGGTGATAAAGTGAAGTTTGGTCTTGGATATGACTTTACAAATGAAGAGAATAGCGGTGTTACGTCATTGGAGTCTTCTGAAAATAGCACATGGGGTGCAGGACTTGGTACATCCATTGAAGTTCTCGGTAATGCCGATATATCTTTTGGTGTCAATGGAACGAAGACAACAACAAAGTACAATGTGTCTTTTATAGATGTTAATGGCGACGGTTTACCTGATATGGTAACTCGTAATGCTGACAAGTTCACCATAATGCTGAATACGGGTTCTGGATTTATTCCTTATTCAGAAGAACAACAGGGTCGTTTCAATGAGTCATTGGCAACGTCCGTTTCTCAATATGGTAATTTTGCTGTTTCCATTCCAATACACATTCTGTTTTTAAAACTAAGGTTTACAGCTAAGGTTACCAAATCTTGGTCAAGTGGAGTTAGCCGTACGAGTGCTGCCTTAAGGGATATAGATGGCGATGGAAGACCTGATCTTATCATATCTGATGGAGGAAAGCAGCTTATTGTCTACCGCAACCTTACGGGCAGAACGAACATGCTGCGCTCTGTGACGCTTCCTTTTGGCGGACATATCAATATCGGCTATGAGCAGACAACTCCAAGTTACGACTTGCCGGGACGTCGCTGGGTGATGTCATCGGTTGAGACGACAGGTGGATACAAGGAGAACGGAGCAGTACGAAGCAAGAATACCTTTGAATATAGCGGTGGCTATCGTGACCGTCGTGAGCGTGACTTCTATGGTTTCAAGCAGGTACGTACCAATCAGATAGACACCGAGAACGGTGACAGACTCTATCGTTACTCGGTACAGACTATGGCAAGAACAGAGATTACTATACGCATGGACTTGTTACGAGTGAGTATCTCTATACCGCTGATGGAAAGAAACTGCAGGGATCTCTATATGACTACGACCTGAAGACACTCGCCGTAGGTCATAACACGGCTGACGCTGTTGTCTTCCCTGCCCTAAAGACTCTTGTTCAGAGTAACTTTGATGTAGCCAGTGGGGACAGCCTTTCGGTTGCTGTCAGCAATACCTACGATGACTATGGTAACCTACAGGGATATAAGGAGACTACAACGGGCTATAGCTTAGAGGCAGATATCAACTATCATAAGATAGCCGACAAGTATATTGTCAGTATCCCGAGCCATATCACTGTCAGCAGTGGTGGTAAGACTTATCGTGAACGTAGCACGAAGGTAGACGGTAACGGTGAGATAACGGAAATCATGCTCCATAACGGTGACAAGCCTTCTGTCTATAACATGACTTACGATGGCTATGGTAACATCACACGCATGACGAAGCCGGAGAACTATAACCATCAGCGTATGTTCTATGCTTATACGTATGACGACCGCTATCACAGTCTTGTGACAAGTGTCAAGGATGCCTACGGCTATAGCTCCAGTACGGCTTATGATGGTCTTTGGAATGCTCCGTCTGTAACGACTGACCTTAACGGGCAGAAGATGGAATACACCTACGATGCCTTAGGACGTCAGCAGACGATTCGTGCTCCGTATGAGATAGAGAGCGGTCAGCCGTTTACTATCCGCTTTGAGTACTTCCCTGCAGAGCGTAAGGCACATACCATTCATTATTCTAAGGAAGGCAACATAGATACCTATACCTTTGCCGACTCGCTGATGCGTGCCGTCCAGACAAAGCAGACAGGTGTGGTGTGGTCTGGTGGCAGCAATCAAAAGGTCTCCATCGTCAGTGGAAGGGCTGTTATCGATGCCTTCGGACGTAATATTGCGACTTATTATCCAATGACGGAGAGCCATGGTAATATTGGTACTTACAACCATGCTACAGGTGATTTGCAGGCAAAGACAGAGTATGATGCGCACGACCGTACCATGAGTGTTACGCTTGCTGATGGCAGTGTGACACGCACAGCCTACAGTATCGGTAGCCATGACGGTGAACCGATGCTCCAGACAACAGTCACGGATGCACTGGGACGAAATGCGGAGAGCTATACCGATGCCAAGGGGCGTAACCGTGAAACGGTGCAGCATGCTCGTGGTGAGGATATCATGGTGAAGTACAGCTATGACCCTGTCGGTCAGGTGATGACGGTTCAGCATCCTAACGGTAGGGAGACGAAGTATGCCTACGACCTACTTGGTCGCAAACTGATGGTGAACCATCCTGATGCTGGTGAAACGGATATGACCTATGATGCGGCAGGTAACCTCCTGACGAAAATCACGGCAGAGCTTAGGAAGTCGATATCTGACAAGGGTTACATCTCTTACACCTACGACTTCGAGCGACTCCACGAGGTGCTTTATCCCGAAAATCTCTTCAACCGTGTTACTTATACCTATGGTAAGGCTGGCGATAAGTACAACCGTGCCGGTCGTCTTGCCCTCGTAGAGGATGCGAGTGGCGGTGAAGCCTACTACTACGGCAGACAGGGTGAGGTGACAAAGACTGTCCGTACGGTCATGGCGAGTGTGGCGGATATAAGGACTTATGTCTATGGTGCTACGTATGACAGCTGGAACCGGGTGCAGACGATGACTTATCCTGACGGTGAAGTAGTGACCTATCACTACAATGCTGCCGGACAGGTTGAGCGTCTTACGAGCAATAAACAGGGACGTCAGAGCGTTATTGTTGATAGGATAGGTTACGATAAGGAGGGTCATACGGTCTATACGAAACTCGGTAACGGCACGGAGACTACCTATACATACGACAAGCAGCGTGAACGTCTGCAGGTGATGAACCTTACAGCGGACGGTCAGACTGTGATGGAAAACAGGTACCAGTATGATGCTGTGGACAATATCCTCGGTATTACGAATGCTGCCAACCCAACGTCGCTTACAAAACTCAACAAGGCGAAGCTGGGAGGAAGGAGTTCGCATACGTATGAGTATGACGAGCTGAACCGCCTTATTCATGCAAACGGTAAGGCTAAGCGTGCATCGTATGATATGGTGATGTCGTTCGGACGGATGAGTGAGCCACTGACCAAGGTACAGAAGGTGGACTCAACGACAACTGCTAAGTCTTATAACTTTGCTTATAAGTATGAGGACAGTAATCATCCGACGGCTCCAACGCAGATTGGTCACGACCATTACACATACGATGCTAATGGTAATCCAACGCTGGTAACGAACGACTCTACGAATACTACCCGTGAGATGTACTGGGATGAAGACAACCGTCTGATGGTACTCTCTGATAATGGCAAGACGAGTCGTTACACTTACAATGCTGCTGGTGAACGCATCATGAAGAGTTACGGTACGATGGAAGGTGTGTATATCAACGGAGCACCACAGGGTATTACCTTCCACGAGACGGACAACTTCACACTTTATCCGGCAAGTATCCTCTCTGTAAACAAGAATCGCTTTACGAAACATTACTTCTCCTTGGTGACAAACGAGTTGCTTCAAGGATAGGAACAGGCTTGTTCAATAACGTCTATGGGCGTAACGGCTCATACGTAACTGCTGGTCAGCAGGACTACGCTGAACGTATGAATCAGATACAGAAGCAGAAAGAGGCATACTATAAGCAGCAGGGCATTGCCCCTGGTGTACCAACAGAGAAGGGTGCGTATGGTGACCCAGAGAACACGGGTGTTGGTTATAATGCCGTCCTCACAGAACTTGGCAACCACGATGTGCCACAAGGTTGGATTCAGACTCCACGTCTAACACGACCCCGAATACCAACCCTGGTCCACCTGTAAGCTGGAATGACCCGAGCAACCCTGATGACCCGCAGGCTGGTTATGGTTATATTCCAAACGACACCACAAAGGAAGAGACCTTCTTCTATCACAGTGACCACTTGGGTTCAACATCTTACATAACAGATGACCACGCAAACATCACCCAGTATGATGCTTACCTGCCATACGGTGAACTGTTAGTTGATGAGCACAGTAGTTCCGAAGACCTGCCGTATAAGTTCAATGGCAAGCAGTTTGATGAAGAGACAGGCTTGTACTATTATGGTGCAAGGTACATGAATCCTGTGGCAAGTATTTGGTATGGGGTGGATCCGCTGGCGGAGAAATATCCAGGTGTTGCACCTTATAATTATGTGTTTTATAATCCAATTTTTTTTAGAGACCCCAATGGGCAATCTGCGCAAGTTACAATAAATAGCCGCACAAAGACTATTGTTATAAGTGCAACGCTTGTTTTTTATGGAGAATGTGCTTCTGCTATTATCGCATCTCAGACTGCTGCAGATATTCAGAATAGTTGGAACGCCCCCCGAGGAAAAGTTACAATAGGAAAAACCACCTATAGTGTAGTATTTAAAATAAAAGGAGAATATAGGGATGTCAGTGGTTGGTTGGGGCTGAAGAAAGCCGCTTTAGGCATAGAGAAAGCTTTTAACACTAATCCCGAGATAAATTACATAGAAGTTGTTAAACATGCTACAGGAGGATCCATTGAGGGCATTTCTAATATGGATATAGGAGGGAATGTCGGAGAATTCCAACTTGATAATATAAAAGGGTCTGGTACACTTACTGAGGCTCATGAGTTTGGACATAGTTTAGGCTTGGAACATACAGAAAAAGACCTACGTGGCAAGGGGCAGCCTAATATAATGGCTCCTCGCGGAACATTAGTTGATAAGCGCTACCAATATAATCCTCAAGCCAAGCCAGGTTCAGAAGGAGGTACGTTAAATCCTGCAAAACGAAAGGTAACACAAAAAGATATTGATCATTTAAAAATTAATAAATTAAAATTCAGAAATGGGAAAGCCTACATTGGACATGTCTCGGATTAGATTTTGCACTTTAATCTTTTTAACACCTTTTTTATTCCAGTTTTTTTCTTGTAGCCAAAAGAGAGAAATTGATCCTCAGGAAATAGTAGGACGCTGGGAACTAGTTAGTAAAGGTGTTAAACCGATTGCTTACATAGAATTGTCTTTTTATAAAGACTCTACTGCTATGTTTGATTGCTTGACGGACACTGTAATTTATTTACGGTATAGAATTCGCAAGGATTCCCTATACCTAAAAGATTTAAATAATAACTGTACTAGAGACTTAATACTATCATTAGATGGTAATATTTTTTATCTATGTAGCCTGAAAAAATGTAATGAAAAGCTCATATACAAGAAGAGGAATGATACCTTGGGAAAATTTGACACCTCATTTGTTAAATCAATAATACCAGCTTGGCATTAAGTTAGACAAACAAAATTAAATGATATACTTAAGCTCGCAAATGTTTAGACGTTTCCGGTGTCCGCCAACAACCTATCGATGGCATAGAAGAGTATGTCCGCACTTGCATAACTTCGGGGGGCTTATCCATTTTCCCCAATATCCTCCAGAGTGTTTTCACAATGTTCAAATGTGGGGAATATGGGGGAGAGAAGGAGGTGGAGGGGACAATTTGACCCAGGCCAAAGACTGTCCGTACAGTCATGGCGAGCGTGGCGGATATCAGGACTTATGTCTATGGTGCTACCTATGACAGCTGGAACCGTGTGCAGACGATGACTTATCCTGACGGTGAAGTGGTGGCTTATCACTAATGCTGCGACAGTTGAGAGCCTGACGAGCAATAAACAGGGACGTCAGAGCGTTATTGTTGACAGGATAGGTTACGACAAAGAGGGTCACATGGTCTATACAAAGCTCGGTAATGGCACGGAGACTACCTATATATATGACAAGCAGCGTGAACGTCTGCAGGCGATGAACCTTACAGCGGACGGTCAGACTGTGATGGAGAACAGGTATCGTTACGATGCCGTGGACAATATCCTCGGTATTACGAATGCTGCCAACCCAACATCGCTTACAAAACTCAATAAGGCGAAGCTGGGAGGAAGGAGTTCGCATACGTATGAGTATGATGAGCTGAACCGTCTTATTCATGCAAACGGTAAGGCAAAGCGTGCATCGTATGACATGGTGATGTCGTTCGGACGGATGAGTGAACCGCTGACAAAGGTGCAGAAGGTGGACTCAACGACGACTGCGAAGTCTTATAACTTTGCTTATAAGTACGAGGACAGTAACCACCCGACGGCTCCAACACAGATTGGTCACGACCATTACACATACGATGCTAATGGTAATCCAACACTGGTAACGAACGACTCAACGAACACTACCCGTGAGATGTACTGGGATGAAGACAACCGTCTGATGGTTCTCTCTGACAACGGTAAGACAAGTCGTTATACTTACAACGCTACTGGCGAACGCATCATGAAGAGTTACGGAACAATGGAGGGTGTGTATATCAACGGAGCACCACAGGGTATTACCTTCCACGAGACGGACAACTTCACACTTTATCCTGCAAGTATCCTCTCTGTCAACAAGAATAGATTTACGAAGCATTACTTCCTTGGTGACAAACGAGTTGCTTCAAGGATAGGAACAGGTCTGTTTAACAATGTCTATGGGCGTAACGGTTCATACGTAACCGCTGGTCAGCAGGACTATGCGGAGCGTATGAATCAGATTCAGAAGCAGAAAGAAGCGTATTATAAGCAGCAGGGTATTGCGCCTGGTGTTCCTACAATGAAGGGTGCGTATGGTGATCCAGAGAATACAAAGCGAGGATATAACTCTATCATTGACACACTCGGCAACCACGATGTGCCACAGGGTTGGATTCAGACTCCACGCCCCAACACCACACCGAATACTACCCCTGGTCCACCTGTAAGCTGGAATGACCCGAGCAACCCCGATGACCCACAGGCTGGTTATGGATATATTCCAAACGATACAACGAAAGAGGAAACCTTCTTCTATCACAGCGATCATCTCGGCTCAACGTCTTACATCACAGATGACAAAGCCAACATCACACAGTATGATGCTTACTTGCCATACGGTGAGTTGTTGGTTGACGAACATAGTAGCAGTGAGGACCTACCGTATAAGTTCAACGGTAAGCAGTTTGATGAGGAAACTGGTCTGTACTATTATGGTGCAAGGTACATGAATCCTATAGCAAGTATTTGGTATGGTGTGGATAGATTAGCCGAGAAATATTCACAGTTATCTTCATTTTCTTATTGTGCAGGGAATCCAATTAAATATGTTGATTTAAAAGGAGACTCCTTAAATATGAGTAATGTCATAATGATGGATAAATACTATTTCAGTAATAATCTCCGTAAGATTACTAAAGATTTAAGCCTAATCACAGGTTTGAATATTTCGGTTTCAGGAAATTATCTGCAGTATGAAAGGAATACAGATGGAAGTCCAATTTATAATCAAGGAAGTGAAACTGCAAGAAATTTCTTGATAGATATAATTGATGGTCCCAATATTGATGTTTTTGTAGGGCAAAGAAGGTCTGTAACCCCTCATGGTCAGAAACAAGTAGGATTATCTTCATCACAGATAGAAAACTTTATCAATAATACGTTTAATCTTAATCCTGCAACATTAGGATGGGGGATGACATTGTTGCATGAACTTCATCATACAGGTCCTGGAGGAAGTATGATAGATACAGATGAACTATTTGGTACGGGAAATGTTGTTGATGCAATGAATGTAATTAGGCAAGAACTCAATATGCAATGGCAGAATTTTGGTCAACGGCTTAACTATAAAAGTATTATTCCAAATGAAAGGCTACAAGCAGTTTCCTTCCTTTTGATAGAAGTTCTTTAAATAGTATAAAGATGGGAATGAACCCCTCTCCCTTTTCACAATATATAGAAATAAACGTAAGGAAATGAAAAAGAATCTCTGTCTGAATATCATTGTGTTGCTGTTCCCGCTGTGTGCAAATTCACAGTCAGTAGATAGCCTGTCTTTGTATCAGAGTGCTATTACCTTTATCTCTGCAGATTTAGATATCTTACAAAAAGAAGTTGCAGTCTCAGGTATCGCCTATGACTTAGATTGTTTTATGTTTATTGATTCAGTAAAGAATAGTTCATTAGAAAAGATTCTTCATGAAAAGCAAGATAAGCCAACCCCAGATGTTTATTCTTCGATATTGGATAGGAATTTTAATAAGCTCTCCCCACAGACAGAGTATAGTATCTTTTTCTCTAGGATAAAAGATGGCTTTTTCCTTGCTCAAGTTTATCGGTTACAAGAATATGGTAAATCGGTTAATTATGAATCTGTAATAAATACTGCGCTTCAGCAATACTATTATATGTTTGTACTGAATCAAGAGCAGAAAATTAAAAAGGTATTTCGAATGAAGATGGATTAATTAGAAGCAATAAAATAAATTTGATGAGACGCTATGCGTATGGATTAAGAGATTAAACATGTATCAAACTCTGATTATACGCATTGTATGATTGTCGTGCCACTTGAATTGCTGAATGAACCACAAAGATACTAATTCGAATAATAGATAGATTGAACCAATGGGAGTATATAGTATATCTGGTTTTTTGTCTATATCTTTAGTTTGCTATCTCTTCTATCGCTTAAGAAAGTCGCAAAGCAAAAAACAATTGAGAAACTTAGTTGTTTATATAGTCTTATGCATTTTTTTAATTTTGGGTGTTGTAGGTTTATTCTGTAAAGACCTAGATGGAATAAACTATATAATAGTGGGCATTATTATGATATGGGGTTGCTCAAAAGCTCATCATTTGGGTGGAGGTGGTGAATATATGTAGATGAGAGGTTGGATGGGAGCTATAGCATCATTAATATATGGAATATTAAAGGTCTTGAATATGATATGATGAATTTAATAGATAACGTTAAAACTACACATTACACGTATAACGCTGCTGGTGAGCGTATCATGAAGAGTTATGGTACGATGGAGAGGGTATATATCAACGGTGTACCGCAGGGCATCACCTTGACAAATGTCGACTTCAGGCTGCACCAAGACAAAATGAGCAAGCTCTTTTGTGCTTGGCTTGCACTAAAGTTCCACAAGACGGATAACTTCACGCTCTACTCTGTAAGTATCCTCTCTGTCAACAAGAATCGCTTCACGAAGCATTACTTTATTGGTGACAAACGAGTTGCTTCAAGGATAGGAACAGGTCTGTTTAACAACGTTTACGGACGTAACGGATCATACGTAACGGCTGGTCAGCAGGACTATGCTGAACGTATGAATCAGATCCAGACACAGAAGGAAGCATACTATAAGAAGGTGGGTGTAGCTCCAGGTGTACCGACAGAGAAGGGTGCGTATGGTGATCCGGAGAACACGGGTGTAGGGTATAATGCCGTCCTCACTGAACTCGGCAACCATGATGTGCCACAGGGTTGGGTACAGACTCCCGAAGCCGAACACCACACCAAATACCAACCCCGGTCCACCTGTAAGCTGGAACGACCCGAGCAACCCTGATGACCCGCAGGCTGGTTATGGTTACATTGCTAACGACACAACGAAAGAGGAGACCTTCTTCTATCATAGTGACCACCTCGGCTCAACGTCTTACATCACAGATGATAAAGCCAACATCACACAGTATGATGCCTACCTGCCGTACGGCGAACTGTTGGTTGATGAACATAGTAGCAGTGAAGACCTACCGTATAAGTTCAACGGTAAGCAGTTCGATGAAGAAACAGGCTTGTACTACTATGGTGCAAGGTATTTGAATCCTATGGCTAGTATTTGGTATGGGGTAGATAGATTTAAAGAAAAATATCCCCACCTCTCTGGTTTTAATGCTTGTGCTTCCAATCCTCTATTCTTTAGGGATTTAAATGGAGATAGTCTATGGATTGTTAATAAGCAAACTAATATTCTATACGAAGATTATAAACTTTACAATAAAGATGGCTCTCTTTATTCAGGTGAGATAAAAGGTTTTTTGAAAGAAGCTAAGGAGGCGATAGACATAATATCAGGTACTGATAGTGGTTCTAATGTTTTGGAAGAATTCCAAAAGAGTGAAAAGAATATATTCATTCATAAAATTTATAAGGAGAACCATTTTACCGCTTCCTCTACAACACGTGCTTCACTATTGACGGTTCCTTCTAATTCAAAGTATTCTAGTATAGCTGGGTCTGGTGGAGACATTTATTGGGATCCATATAAGACGGAAGGCGGTCCAGATGAATTTCGCAATACAGAAAGACCAGCCTTTATCGGTTTGGCACATGAAATGGGGCATGCATATGCTGCACTAAAAGGAAAAGCAGATTATAACTATTTTTCTCCAAAAGCTATGCCGCCATTAAATAGAATCCATAGAGATGAGTATGACGCTATGCACTTTGAAAATATGATAAGGTATGAACTGGGGTATCCTTTGCGTATTGCATACACATATGATGATAAAGGTGACTTATTTTTAATTATAATTATGAAAATAGATAGCTTATACTCTGGTTTAAAAACTATTAATTCTCGGAGTAATATTAAATTACATATCGGGATGTACAAATCTCTTGGATACAACCTCGCCAAGTTATATAAAAAAGCTTATACACATACAGAAGATTTGTATATCAAAAAAGATGATTTTTTTGAAAGTTACTAAAAAGTAAGAAAGTAGAATCATATCAAGATATATGCTCGCTTTTGGATTCTAATAGATATAATTTTAGCTATTTGTATATCCCTCCAAGGATTCCAATATCGATTCCAAATGGATTAAAAAGAAAAAGGAGGCTTTTGTTTTTATGTAACATTGGTAGATATTCTTCCAGACTTATTAATAAAACATAAAGTACTGATCTATAATAGTAAGTCAAATAAGAAAGTAAGATATTATTATAAGGTAAATCATGGAGAAATATTTTTTTATCTGAATGATGGAACTCTCTTTTATAGTAGTGTGCAAAGCATAATTGACTGAAAAATAATTAGCTGTAAGATAGTATCATACTGGTCAGCAGGACTATGCTGAACGTATGAATCAGATTCAGAAGCAGAAGGAGGCATACTATAAGCAGCAGGGCATTGCGCCTGGTGTTCCAACAGAGAAGGGTGCGTATGGTGATCCAGAGAACACGGGCGTTGGTTATAATGCCGTCCTCACAGAACTCGGCAACCATGATGTGCCACAAGGTTGGATTCAGACTCCACACCCCAACACCACACCGAATACCAGCCCCGGTCCACCTGTAAGCTGGAATGACCCGAGCAACCCTGATGACCCACAGGCTGGTTATGGCTATATTGCCAACGACACCACAAAGGAAGAAACCTTCTTCTATCACAGTGACCACCTCGGTAGTACATCTTACATCACAGATGATCATGCCAACATCACTCAGTATGATGCCTACCTGCCGTACGGTGAACTCCTTGTAGACGAGCACTCATCGAGTGAAGACTTACCTTATAAGTTCAATGGTAAACAGTTCGATGATGAGACTGGCCTGTACTATTATGGTGCAAGGTACATGAATCCCGTCACGAGTTTATTTTTTGGCGTAGATACAAAAGTAGAATTGAAACCAAATTATGGAGGTTCTTTGTACTGTCTACAAAATCCTATATTATTAATTGATCCTGATGGTAATTGGGAGAAAAACTCTAATGGAAATCTTGTTGCACAGCGTGGTGATAATGCTCAAACGTTAGCTGAATTTATTGGCGTGACAGCAAAGGAATCTCTTAATATTTTACTTGCTAATGGAGTTACAATAAATAAGAAGGGAATCCTTAGCTTAAAAGAGGGACAGGAAATTATATCGAATATAATAACAGATGTAGTCTGTTTAGGACACGCAAAAGCTGGGAATGGGAATGAAAATAAGATTACAGATACTGGTAGTGCTAATACCCCCTGGATGGATATTGCAACTTCTCAAATTGGAGTATCAGAAATCCCTGGTAATAAGAGTAATCCCCAAATTGTAGCTTATCACGCGACGACTTGTCGTTCTACATCAGATGCGACTCCCTGGTGCTCCAGTTTTGTAAATTGGAGCCTTACAGAGGCTGGAATCAGAGGAACAAATAGTGCTAGTTCACAGTCTTGGTTGACATGGGGAAAAAGAATTAGTAAGCCTGTTTATGGGTGTATCGCTGTCCTATCGTATGGTGGAGGACATGGGCATGTTGCATTTGTTGTTGGGATGAATGCACGAGGGAATATCATTCTTTTAGGTGGAAATCAACACGATCAAGTTAATCTTTCACCTTTTAAAGCAAAGATGACTTATGTCTACCCTAGGGGATACACCCCTAGCAAGGAGCCATTACGAGTCTTACCAATAGATGGGCGCACAACGTCATATAGAGAAACTAGATAAAATAAAAACTATTATGAGATATTTAATTTTATGCTTCATTTTGTTTATAACAATCAGTTGTATTTCTGATCAAAAGAATAGTGGATGTCTGAAAACAAATAATAAAGATAATTCATCAATGGTAACGCAATCTTTATCTTTTAGACATTCTCAAAAGAAAAGAGTAAGGTCTTTAGAAGTATCTTATTTGATGGAGAACGACACATTGATGCAGATGATAAGAATCCACTATCTTAGTCAAAGCGAAATCCTTTACAAAATATATGTAAAAAATAAGAAGCGTGGGCTTCAAGATAGCATATCAGGAATAGCAAAGGCTCATTTAGATTATGATCCAGAAATTGATGAAGATATAGATGGTACGGCTTATCCTGCAATCGAATTTAATGATAATCGGAGAGACTATGTATATATCAGAATAGAGGCGATTAAGAGAAGCAAGATCCAAATAAATGCAAATGACAGTTTGTTTTCAAAGTATCCTTTATATTGTCCTTTTAGTTCTCAGAGTATACTTTTCAAAAGTAAATAAAAAAAATAGATACATAAGAGTATGGCTATCGGCATTGAATTCATATTTATGATTGTTAGCGCACGTTAACCCTCTTACTATTAAATAAAATTCAAGAGGGTGTGTCAAAACTCGTTTTCAGCTAAAGACAGCTATCATTTTGTAAAGAATAACCGTTACCAAAGAGTTAATAACTCAATGATAACGGTTACTTTAATATTTATGAGGGAGTGAAACTGTTAATATGAAAAGAAGCTTTTCTGAATTCTTAGTTTTGACACACCCCCTTTTTGGTTCTGTTAGTTCCAATATAAAGAACACTAATAGTTATGTGGAAAGATACCCATTTCCTCGGATACAGTCTTTGGTATTACATGGTTTATCGTTACTCTAAAACCCTAACATAGTTTTTGTTTTTAGTTGCTGTCACTTTTAACATTTAGTGTAAACGGCTTGTTATCAATGCGTTAGGACGTGGGTGGGGGGAGTGACAGGGAGTGACAGGAAAAATTGAAAAAGCAGTTGTTTTTTTATGGTGTTGTTATAATAATGTAGAGGGCGAGATACTCGCTTGTTATGAAAGGGAAAAGGGCATAAGAAGGAGTGTAATAAAGATTCATACATTGAAAATAGCAGGTGAGCTTTAACACGGTAAAAGATGCCCTTTCGCACGGTAAAAGATGCTCTTTTGAGGTGTGAAAGACGCCCTTTTGCAATGTAAAAGTGCACCTTTTAGAAGGGTTTTTGTAAGTCTTTGATAGAGAATGGCATACAAGTCTGAATGCTTGGTATATCTCGTGATTTTATAGACATGCGGCTTCATTTCTCTGTAAATATATTTCTGATTATTCCGTAATGGCTCTATGGTATGCGTCGGGACGAATAATTTTACACGAACCTGCGCCGGATAGTTTTACCATGAACAGGCGTATCCCATAACTATCAGTCGCCCTTTCCCACCCAAGTACACAAGCCTACCGTATACCATTTCCTATTTTGCTGTCATTTCTGTCCCTCTCATTCTGCTTTTAACCATCTGTGTATAAGCTAATTAAGTAAAGTGTTAAAAGTGACAGCAACTAAAAATTAAAACTTAATTAGGGGTTTTGATGCTTTTCGCTTGGTTACATTTGCACGCACAACGCACCCTATCCTTCCCCGTTTTCCCATGATCTAAAGACACATTTACAAAATAAATGTTGTATATTTGCAGTTGGTATGCCTACGACAGCTGGAACCGGGTACAGACGATGACCTATCCTGACGGTGAAGTGGTAACCTATCACCACAATGCTGCGACAGGTTGAGAGCCTGACGAGCAATAAACAGGGACGTCAGAGCGTTATTGTTGATAGGATAGGTTACGATAAGGAGGGTCATACGGTCTATACGAAACTCGGTAATGGCACGGAGACTACCAATACATACGACAAGCAGCGTGAACGTCTGCAGGCGATGAACCTTACAGCGGACGGTCAGACTGTGATGGAGAACAGGTACCAGTATGATGCTGTGGACAATATCCTCGGTATTACGAATGCCGCCAACCCAACGTCGCTTACAAACTCAACAAGGCGAAGCTGGGAGGAAAGAGTTCGCATACGTATGAGTATGATGAGTTGAACCGCCTTATTCATGCAAGCGGTAAGGCTAAGCGTGCATCGTATGATATGGTGATGTCGTTCGGACGGATGAGTGAACCACTCACTAAGGTACAGAAGGTGGACTCAACGACAACTGCCAAGTCTTATAACTTTGCTTATAAGTATGAGGACAGCAGTCATCCGACGGCTCCAACGCAGATTGGTCACGACCATTACACCTACGATGCTAATGGTAATCCAACGCTGGTAACGAATGATTCTACGAACACTACCCGTGAGATATACTGGGATGAAGACAACCGTCTGATGGTACTCTCTGATAATGGCAAGACGAGTCGTTACACTTACAATGCTGCTGGTGAACGCATCATGAAGAGTTACGGTACGATGGAAGGTGTGTATATCAACGGAGCACCACAGGGTATTACCTTCCACGAGACGGACAACTTCACACTTTATCCTGCAAGTATCCTCTCTGTAAACAAGAATCGCTTTACGAAACATTACTTCCTTGGTGACAAACGAGTTGCTTCAAGAATAGGAACAGGTCTGTTTAACAACGTTTACGGACGCAACGGCTCATACGTAACGGCTGGTCAGCAGGATTATGCTGAACGTATGAATCAGATACAGAAGCAGAAAGAGGCATACTACAAGCAGCAGGGCATTGCACCTGGAGTACCTACAATGAAGGGTGCGTATGGTGATCCAGAGAATACAAAACGAGGATATAACTCTATCATTGACACACTCGGCAACCATGATGTGCCACAGAGTTGGATTCAGACTCCCGAAGCCCAACACCACACCGAATACCAACCCCGGTCCGCCTGTAAGTTGGAACGACCCGAGTAACCCTGATGATCCGCAGGCTGGTTATGGCTACATCCCTAATAACACTACAAAAGAGGAAACCTTCTTCTATCATAGTGACTACCTTGGTTCTACGTCTTACATTACGGATGACAAAGCCAACATCACACAGTATGATGCTTACTTGCCATATGGTGAACTGTTGGTTGACGAGCATAGTAGCAGTGAAGAACTACCATATAAGTTCAATGGCAAACAGTTCGATGAAGAGACAGGTCTGTACTATTACGGTGCAAGGTATATGAACCCAATCACAAGCATTTGGTATGGGGTGGATCCGTTGGCGGAGAAGTATCAAGCGAGTGGTTCATATCTTTATTGCAGGCAAAACCCTGTAAGGCGGGTTGACGTTGATGGAAATGATGAAGTCCATATTAATGGGGATGGAAGAATCGTGAGAGTTATAAATGTTCATTCTGCCTATATAACGATCGTTGATCCCAAAGGGAATAGACATAGTCTATCTAGTTATAATATTTCTCCATATTTTTGGGGAATTGGGAGAGGATGGAAAAGCCACACTAATTTGACCCACCCTGTCAAAGTATTTAGACCCAGTAAAACGATTTATTATTGACCCACTAAATGCCCTGGTCGGGTGGGTCATTTTATTTCGCTATTACTTGGTAATATTCTTTGCTTTTATCTTTCTAAGACTCTCTCCAGTTAGTTCTATTTGATATGAGGTATGCACAATTCTATCTAGTACAGCATCTGCCACGGTAGGGTCGCCTATTGCATCATACCAGTTGTCTACAGGAAGTTGAGAAGATATGATAATCGACTTCCTTTCATGCCTATCTTCTATAATATCAAGTAATATAGGACGCTCTTTTGCATCTACAGGTACAAGGAAGGCATCATCGAGGATTAACAAGCGACATCGCTCTATCTTCTTTAGCTCTGTTTCTAACGTTCCTTTGTTCTTGGCAACCTTAAGTGTCCCCAGCAGCTTTGACATGTTAGCATACATCGTTCTAATACCATTTTTACAAGCATGATAGCCTATAGCTGTAGCGATAAAACTTTTACCAGTTCCTGATGAACCAGTAATAAATATATTGCGTCCTTGCTTGATAAAATCAAGTGAGAGTATTCTCTCCATTTTGTTTTGGCTAAGGTTGCGATTGATATTATAATCTATTTGCTCAGGATAGGCTTTTATATCTAAAACCCTGCTGATTTTATGAGTCTTTCAATGGCTGCTGCAGAACGATAGTCCCATTCTCGAGATAAGAGCCAAGATAAAAAAGGCATCTGGTGTCATCGTATCTGCAATTGTAGTTGTTAGACTTTCTTCAAAGGCAGTTGCCATACCCGTAAGCCTCATTCTATGCATTAAATCAAGAGATAACTGATTCTTATCCATTTCTTGCACAATAGGTGCTGTCTTATTATTATTTAGTTCCATAGTTGTTTACTTTAATTGTTTGCTATTATTGGATAATTGCTTTGAGAAATAATCCTTGCCTCGTATGTTCTTATGAGTTTTTTTGGTTTATATTCAGGAGATAGCTCCATATTATCTTCATCCATAGATATATAGGGAGCATCATCACCCTTCTGTAGTATATCCTTTATCTCATTATAGCCATAGCGTCGTCCTTCCGAGGCACAGTTACAAGCTGCTACTAGACGAGCCATGCCATACTTCTTCTCCAGCGACATGATACCACGGCAAGAGCGGAAGGCTTTTTGGTGGATATTTCATCTGCGTAGCGACTTCCTTTGAGATAAAGCAGAAGGATGTTGTCTATTTGCCCTGCCCGTTGATATATTTCCTCCAAATCCTTTTCAAAGCTACCATGATGACCAGGAAGATTATGTGCATCTTTCTGTGAGTAGGTATAGGGAGTATCATCTCGCTGATGGATGGTAACTAACTTTAACCCATAGTAGATTTGAACATTGTCATTATCGTAAATAAGCTCCATACGTTTGCCGATATACTCTGTTGGAACACTATAACTATGCTTTTCTTAGCATAACGAAGCTATTAGCCATGACAGTAGCAGACTTTCTAGACTTCATCTGATAGCGAGCGGTAGGAAGAGGACGAAGAAAAATCTTTTTCCATTTCCTCAAATAGTTCTTGACGGGATTCCTTACGCCCACTCAATCTACGGCTGTTAAATGCTTCTAAAGATGTGCGTATAGCAACATTAAGTGATTCTAGATTATGGAAAAATTTGCCCTTCAATATCTACATATACCGACCGATACATTAGCTTTACAGCATTCTCAACCAGTGCCTTGTCCTTGGGACGGCGCACCCTAGCTGGATAAACAGCCATGTCATAAAAATTCAGCCATAGCAGCGAAGTCGTCATTGATAACAGGCTCATTACGATCACTGCGGATAACGGCTGATTTTTAAGTTGTCAGGCACAACAGCCTTTGGGTACACCACCAAAGAAATGAAGAGCATTCTCGCAAGCAACGATAAGGTCTTCCTTCTTCTGCGACCACACTGCCTCGCAATAGGTGTAATGACTGCATGGAAGGGTAGCCACAAAAACCTCTACCTTCCGCACCTCACCCGTCTGTTCTTCGACTATCTCTAGCTTATCACCTGCATAATCAATATACATCTGATCGCCAGCAAGGTGCTCTACATGTCCTACGGCTCGTGTTTGACATCTGTAGGCATGGATTGCGTGTTTGAAAGTAGAATACTGGTAACCATTAGGATGAGTTTTTGAGATACTCCGTGTGAAGAGATAAGATAGAAACACCCTTCTTGCTAAGCCGTTTCACATAATCAGGAACAAGTGCCTCTAACTCCAACTTGCGAGCAGAAGGCGGACGGTTACGAGAATGCCCATCTGAAAAACAAGTCCGCCAGCTTATCATCTGAAAGCGACAGAATTTGCTCCATGGACAAGCCACTTTCTTGGAATTTACGGACATACTTGCGGAGGGTGTTACGAGATATATGGAAAGTACTAGAAATACTTCTTATTCCCATACCAGATGCGTAACAGCGCAATAAATTCTTTAATTTTGTCATATAAATAATAGTTTTATGTTTTTAATGCCGGCCAGGGCAGTAACACAAAACTACAAAATGACCCTAAAAAACTAGCGTTTCAAAGGGTCATTCTTATTTTGGTGAGGTGGGTCTCATTATTTTAACCTTACTGGGTCTAAAATACTTGCCAGGGTGGGTCAAATTAGTGTGGCTTTTCCAAGGGTGACAGACGGGGCTGTTCCTTGCCGTTGTCCAGGCGGAAGAAGTCAAGCAAAGTGTTGAGCATATCCCGCATACGGTCGGAGGATTGCAGTATATTTCGGATATATTGCCCATTATTACCGCTATTGCATTCTTTCCGCAAAAGTTCGGTATAGCCAGTTATTGCCGTCAGTGGTGTACGCAACTCATGGGTAATAGTATGTACCGCTTTCTTTCGGGAGGTTATGAGTACCTCATTTTGTTGCACGGACTGTTCCAATTGCTCGATCAAATCCGTTGTCTTGCGTTTGTATCGTTTAATGTTCTTTGCATCACGGTGTATGATGATATAGGAAATGACCAACAGCAAAAGAACAAATCCCATCAAGCCGCCTATCTGCATAAATGATTTTTTACGCATCGCTGTTATCTCGCTTTCTCTATTTTGTAAATCAGATTGTACCTTCTTTTCGATTTGGCAAATCAATCCTTGCAGTTGTCTGTTAAGTTCTGCATTACGGGCAGCAAGACTATCGGCTTGTTCTGACAATCGACGGCTCTGCGCTTTCTGTTCGTTGACCATGTTTCTATTGGATGAACGGAGCGTAGTCGTTGTTGTCGTTGGCTTCGTTCCCTCTTTTTTGCCAAAGATGCCCAAGAAACCTTTTCGTTTTGGCTTTTTGGACTGTTCCTGCACACTTTTCTGCACAATAACCGGAATTTGATTGGCTATCTTCTTGTTAATAGATTGTTGTTCATCCATTAACCGGACTATCTGGAACATCTGTCGTTCCTTATCCTCTAAAAGACTGCGCACACTATCGATGCGCTCTGCTGGATAGGTGGCCTTGAAACGGCAGAGCATACTGTCCATTGCCATACGCCGTGCATGGTAATGCTCGATATCTTTATCGTTCCATTCCAGTATTGTTTCACCCAATAGAGAAAATTTTATCATTTGAATATTGATATTGTTTATTTCTTTTCGGAGCTCGTCTATTTTTTTATTGCCAAGTTCTAATGCTTCTATCTCCTGCCATTCATAGAGGCTATTATATGCCATACATCCGATAAGAATGGAGATAAGTATATATCCCAACTGTATTGCCTTATAGAAATTTCCTGACCGCTCCATTATTTTGATGACATTGATTTTTGGAACATGAATAAAAGTTTATCTTTTTCGTTCATGCGGATATTATCAGAATAATCGCCTTTTGTTATTTGATACCCGCATGGCTTGACCATAAAAACGCCTAAGCCCTTAGTGTATGAACTTACTTCTGAGGCGTAGTCTTTACTTGTATTTAATGGAACTTTCCCTTTAATATGACACCACTCATTATTGCAACTGATGTCTTCAATCTCAGACATCATTTTTTGCAAATCTGTAATAGCTTTGGAACTTGCCGCTTGGGGTATCTGCAACTCAAAATAGAGCATCGGTTCGAGAATGTCCACACCTGACTGTTGCAAGGCCAGCCTGAAGACATAAGGGGTCAGCTGTCTGAAATCAGCAGGTGTACTTACCGGGCTATAATACTCGGCTTGAGTAAAAGTTACTTTCAGATCAGTCACTTCCCATCCATGTAAACCAGATTGGCAAGACATACGAATCCCTTCAAAAACGGCATTTTGAAAAGAATGGTTCAGATAACCATAGGAGATGTCACTTTCGATTTGCAACCCTGTCCCTAACGGCAAGGGTTCAAGCGTCAGCCCTATTGTGGCCCAGTAAGGGTTGGGTGGCACTTCGATCTGAATAATCTTATTGACCTTTTTTACAGGTCGTTCTTTGTAGATAGTCTTGATCTCATCAAAATGGACCTTTACGGAAAATCGTTCTTCCAGCAATGTCTGTATGATTTCCTTTTGTGTCAAACCATATAACGAGATTTCCAATTCATCACTATATGAGTTTATGGAAAAGGACAAAGACGGGTCTTCAATCCACAATGTATTCAGAGCGGATATCACCTTGCTTCTCTCTTCGGACCTGTCTGGCCGGACGGAGGATTTGAGAGCGGGATGCTGATGAGATAACCCTTGAATCAAACAAGGTTTAGTACCTAAATAATCTCCGATTCGAAAATCTTCCATATCTTCTACAATCGCGATATCATTGGCCCCCACTTCATCAACATTTATCTCTCTGCCCTGATAAATAGTCTTTAGATTTTTAATCTTGATGAATTTTTCCGAATCGTTGATTCTTACAATGTCTCGAAGTCTCAGACTTCCGTCAATTATTTTTAGAAAACTTCTTTTATGTCCTTTGGGGTCATGCTCTATCTTATAGAGATAAGCTGAAAGTCTGTTTGAGACTGATTCTGGAGGAAGTATAAAAGAAGAGATGGCGTCCAACAACTCATTGATACCGATATTGAACATTGCTGATCCATGTAGTACCGGATAGACTTTGGCTTTTGCCACAAGATCGATTATCGTATTCCAATAATCAGCCGGTGAAATTTCGCTATCCGCCAAATATCGTTCTAATATATTGTCGTCATGGTTGCATACAAATTCTTTGTATTCTTCCTTTATATATGTTTGGGAGCAAATCGGATAAACCAATCCATCGACAACAGTTTGCATAAACAGGACATCTTGAGACAGATTTGTTTTTATATCCAGATACAAACGCTCTAAATTCACACCGTCACGGTCAATTTTATTGATAAATATAATTGTCGGGATTTGCAGTTTTTGTAAAGTATTGAACAGCAACTTTGTTTGCGCTTGTATGCCTTCCTTTGCGGATAAGATGAGGACTGCTCCATCAAGCATTTTGAATGTCCGCTCCACTTCCGCAATAAAATCCATGTGTCCCGGAGTGTCAATGATATTGCATTTCACTCCATTCCAGATAATAGATGTCGTAGAAGCCCGAACAGTAATTCCTCTACGTTTCTCTATATCCATAGAGTCTGTTATGGTGTCACCATTATCCACACGGCCGCACTTTTCCGTTGCTCCACTGGCAAACAGCAGATTCTCGGTTACGGAAGTTTTTCCTGCATCAATGTGAGCAAGAATTCCTAAATTTATAATATTCATTTGGATTAAGCAATAATATACTACAATAGATGCATTGTCGAAACGCACCTTTTAATACCTCCTCGTAGCATGTGAGAACTACAGGATTACTAACTCGTATTAATATGTATATTATTACTGCCGCATAACGATTACAAAATTACACAAAAAAATATATCTAACAAAAGTGGGAGGATTTTTTAACTTTTTACCATAGACATTTTATTAGGGAAGCGTAGGTTCAACTGGTAAGTACAAATAAGTAGAAATGTTTGAACAACAACGTTTTAGGAAGTTGAAAAAAAATCAAGTTTCTCTCTCGGTATAACGTTTATTTTGGCCAATATCTTCTTTAGTTTGGCATTTGAGTATTTCCCATTCGTGTTCTATTTAGCTCCTTATTATGAGTATGTAGCAAGTTGCTTATCAAATTCAGCCTCTTTGAGGGTCAAATATGGTTTTGCAAATGGTGACTGACAAGACATAAACAAGGTCAGCAGGATTTTTTACATAAATGGACATGAATGTATATAACCTAAAATAAGAATAAATTTTAATAAGGGCTGCCCAAAAAGAAAAAAAATGCAGTTGCCATCCTACAGATACTTGCAGAAAGGATAAAATTTACTTTTAGACCTTTTGGGATAGCCCTTATTAATACTTCAGATAAAATTCCTAAGGTTATATTTTCAATCCTTTGGACCGGGTTTCCTCCTTGGCATACAGCCCCGGATGCCCAGTTATGGTGTGATTGGCGATAATACTTTCCGATGGATTGCGTATTTGCGGTGATGTATCTTCGGGATATTGCCTGATACCGTTTCGCACACCTTTCGCTTCCGGTTTGACCTGTTGCCCTTCATGCTCCTTTTCGGTGATTTCGGGTGTAGGCGGCGCAAGTTCCAGCTGTATCTTGCGGTCAAGGGCGGCAAGTTCGGACTTCAACTGTTTCAGTTCTTCCTCCTTCTTCCACACCTTGCCTGCTATCTCCTGCAACTGCGGTATCTCACGTTCCAAGACCTCATTCTTCGCTTTATACTGGTCGATGATGGAGGGGATTCTCTCAATCGCGTTGAGGAAGTTGCGGGCAGCGGCCAACGGGTCAGCCAGCGCCAGATTCCCGTTGTTGTAGGTGTACTTGTAGTTCCCCTCGACCACGAAGCGGTTGTCGGTAAACTCCAATCCCTCTTTGAGTATCCTTTCGCTGACCACCTTTATCGGGAAACCGTAAAACTCTCCAACCTGCGTGTACAACCCTCCGGTCGTGGCATTCTTGGCTATCTCCTGCAAACGCTTTCCGATGACTTTCTCATCGGCGGAATCCACTCCGTCCACCTTTATTATATTAAGGTGATTGCCCTCCTTGTCGGTCTGCACCACAGAGAGGAAGCGGTTCCAGTCCTCCGTCATGGCATCTATGAAAGCTGTGTTGTTGCCCAGCTCGCGGGTCTTCGATTCCAGCTTGAACTCCGAATCACGCTTGCCCTTGTTGAACGACTTGCGTTCCCCTTCGAGCGAGGCGATACGTTTTTCCAGTTTCGCCTTGTCCAGCAGGTCGGTGTTGCCGGATAGCAACGCCATATATTCCGAGAAGTTCATGCCCGATTTCTCGTCCATTGCCCCCCTCGTCGATGGTACGCGCTTCCATAGCACCGCTTTTAAGCTGGCTGATGAAAGTCTGCTTGCAGTGCAGGAGGTTGAACTTGTAACTGTCCAGTGATTTTTCCACCGCGTAGATTATTACGTCCACGTTGTTCCCGGCGAAATGCTTGGCTATCTCGTTGCCTGCTCTAACTCCCCGTCCGTCACGCTGTTGCAGGTCGGACGGTCGCCACGGCGTATCAAGATGATGAATTGCCACACACCGTTTCTGTGCGTTCACACCCGTTCCGAGCATGGAGGTGGAGCCGAACAGCACACGCACCGTCCCGGCGTTCATGGCATCTATCACCGCCTTCCGAGCCTTGTCGGTCTTGCACTCCTGAATGAAGCGCACCTCGCTTGGCGGTATGCCGTAGTCCTCCGTCAGTTTGCGCTTGATTTCCGAATAGACGTTCCACCCATCGCCCGGCTGGTAAGTCCCCAAGTCAGAGAAACGAACTGCGTGCCTTTCTGCGCGTCGTATTTTTGATAATACTCCGCGATTATTTTGGCACAGTGGCTCGCCTTGTTGTCGGGGTGGTCTTCGTAATGCGGGTCTATCATGCGCATGTCGAGTGCCATCTTCCGGGCATAGTCCGTGGCGATAAGCATCTTCGCCTTTTCCTCCGTTTCCGAAAGCGGCAGTCTGCCCAACAGGGTGGCGTCGCCCGTCTTGGCGAATTGCATCAGCTTCTGTATGAAGTCCTCCTGCTCCGGCGTGGGCGGTATGTGGTGCAGTATCTCGTTTTTGTTGGGACGGTCCACGCCCACATCCTCCGCCGTGCGGTAGTCCGTGATTTCCGCATAGAATCATCTCACAAATAGTAAAATCCTGATTATTAGAAGTCTGAGAAGGATATGTGTCAAAGGGGGAACGAATAAGAAACGAGCGAGTTTCTTTTCCTTTCTTTATTCTGCAATGTCTCAAAGAACCTTCTGTTAATGCTGCAAAGATAGCAATTTTCTCGTAGAAAATAATATGGACGGGAAGAAATTGGACTATAAACTTTGAATTTCTTACATCTTAGTTAAAATATCTTCAAAGCCCTTTTTCGATGAGATATTAATATCGATAAGGTGTTGATAATCAGAATATTTTTTTTAATAAGTCAGTTCTAATTGAATGTTGTAACTATGAAAATGAAGCCTTCTCAAATAGCCATGAGATGCAATATGGTGCAATAAAACAAAAAAAATCTCAAAAATAATTTCCGATTTCTTTGGATTTCTCAAAAATGTTATATACTTTTGCCAACAAGGATATAACTAATAACAGGCTTATGGTCGTAACTCATTCTTTGAATGGATTTCACTCTCCGTCTACGGAATATATCCTTCTTATTCGTGGCGTTTGAGTGTTGGCTGAAATTAGAGCAAGATAATTTCAGCCATACAGGTTTATTGCACATTCTGAGTTATCCACTTTTTAATGCTTATTAATTTTACAGGCCCATGAGACGATATTTACTCCCATTGTCCGCCCTTGTTGTTTTTGCTGGTATGGCTACTTCCATATCCGCCCAGGTTCCAAGGGCAAGAATTGCCCCCGAAGCATGGTTCCGGACTGTCCCTACCTCATCCTCATTGTTAGGAACTTATCATTGGATAGACCTTTCGGGCGATTCTGTAACAACAGTTTCTCGAAACAGAAACAATCCCACATTGGTAAATACCAATGCCCTTCCTTTCCTAGACACGCATAGTATCAATTTTCATCCTGCACTCAGGTTTTCAGGCTCTATCTTCCAAAAGGAGCTGGCTCTATCCTACAGTTCTCTTGCCCAAGGAACTGTCATCGGAATCTTTGCCCCCATAGCAGCCACCTCCTCCTCCGATGCGGCACTTTTTGGCTTAAAGGGACGAAATGGAGAAGAAACTCTGGTTGGAAAGGATAAGGTACATCATGCCGGCAGTGGAGCATACCTTGACTACGGCAAAGCACAGGGAGAGGACCTGCTTTATGGCTCTGCCGAGAAAGAAACCAAACCTGAATTTCTGGAACGCTTCCCTAGGGTTGTTTCCTATATGTGGGCTAACCGGCCTGTACATTCCGTGTGGGGTGAGCCGAAACACTCGTTAGTCACTGTCGGAAGTACTCCCGGGCATAGGGATACTCGGTTCAGCCAGTCCTATCTTGATATGACAAGAGACGTGGCATCCTTTGATGGGTATATCCCAGAGTTCATTGTTTTTCAACCGTATGCTGACACCTGCAGAGCGGCTCCGTGTTGAAAGCGGTCTAGCCCTACGCTACGGTCTAACCCTCTATAGTTCCTATCTTGACAGCCGAGGAAACCTTCTTTGGGACTTTGCCACCAACAAGACTTACCATCACAGGGTAACTGGCATTATCCGTGACGATGAAAGCAGCCTGTTGCAGACACTTTCTTCGACTTCCTACGAAGAATCTCCAAATTATACAACGGAGAAGAATACAGGGAGCTATTACCAGAACAGTCCTTATGGTCTGTCCTCTTCCAAACGGACACTTGTAGTAGGACGGGAGTACGGAAGTCCATTTCTTTCTGGGAACTATCTCATCTGGGGTGATGACGGAAATAGGATGAATTTCCATACAGTTGGTCCGGACAGCCTGCTGCACCTGCTTGACAGGACCTGGCTTGCACGGACAAATATTACGGAGAAGGTTGATACATCCGCTGCCAGATGGTTCTCCCAAGATTTCAAGATTGTCCGCAGCGGGTTCACCGATGCCCTCATACGCAGTGGTGATGGGACAGAAGCAACGGCAGTTTCCGCCCTTCTCTTCGGGACGGAAGGTTCTGTGGAATTGGTCTGCCCAGCCTCCTTTCCTTCATTCGACATCGGATATACCACAGCCTCTGAGAATTCCTGCAAATACGGTTTCCGCATAGTTGCTCCAACAAGAATTCAAGTCATTGAAGACGGGACGCTCAGGAAAACCATTCCTGTCAGTTCGATATCAGGAAAGCGCCTTCTTGTCAGGAAATGTGGGAATTTGGTCTTCTTGTCGGTAGATGGTGTGGGAAATGACCATCTATGTGTGAATATCCAGGAAAATCCCAATATTTCCGAATCCGCTTCCTGCAGGGCTGTCATCAAAGCTGTAGCCTCTGGTGCTCTTTCACTTTCCGATGTCCGTGTTACGGGTACATCGGTAATGGGCAATATGGCGGAGTTGAGTTACGCACTGCTCAAGGACAAAGGACGGGAGTTCTTCACAGGCAGGATACCCCTGTTGATTATTGATCCCACGGGAAGCGGAGACTTCACTTCTGACAATATACGTTTTGTCAGAAGCTCATCCACAGACCATACTCGTGAGAAAATCATTTTCCGCAATGTCTTCCTTGATACCGATGGTAGTGGCAGTGACATTTTCTCTTTCGGCTATTACGACGGACTAAAGGCGTCCATCCTTCCACATGACACACACTGTAAGAACGGCACGTCTTTGCCGGACGGCAGTATCAATATAGCAATAGAACTGGGAACACCTTCCTATACCTATCGCCTAAAGGCTGCTGAAGTTCCTGGCCTTCCGCCGAAAAGCATTGTCCGTGAAGGGACGTTCGGTGATGATATTTTCACTATTGGGCATCTTTTCACGGGGCTTTATGAGCTTACCTTGGCACAGGGAGGAAGCAATAGTATCTCTTCTGCCGGTACCCTGTTGTTTCGCAGCTATTCTGAAGATCCAAGGAGTTTCCGCACAGGAACTATATCATGGGTACACCCAGACCTGTCCTCTAATGTGCGCATCGGAATATTGCAAGCTGGCAGTTCTTCTAAATCTGTAAGATATGGTTTTGAGGTACGAAGCGACAAGGCGCGAATCATCCAGAATGGCAGAATCGTTCCTCCGGCTTACACCATCTCCACGGGGGATTCTCTGGGTATCCGCCTAGACGGTAACGGCGTATCCTATTATATTAACGGAAAAGATATAAAGACCCTGAAAGAAAAAATTGCCGAATGGAGTGCCGTGGTCAATTACGGTGCTGGGAAATCCCACGTTGTGGCATTCAAGGTTTCAGGTGCACATGTCCCCGAGTTTAACTCAAACGTCCCCACAGCAGTTGAAAATGTCGGAGTATGCAGTATCACCCGGCAGGTACGTGTCGGTAGCGAGTGTGGTCTTCCATCCGAGGTCCTTTCCCCACTTGAAACACGGAGTGAAGCAAAGCCTAAACCGGCAGTACTGAGAACAGAAGCCTATGACGGTCGTTTCTTCGTTTCACAGGACGGTGACCTCACTCTCTATACAAGGCTACTGACGGAGACCTCTGAGGCAGCAACCCTCATGGTGTTTGACGTTGCAGGCCATCTTCTGTCCGAAAAAGCCTACGGACAGGGAACCGAACGAATACTTCGGGAAATTGTTCCCGCTCCTGGTGTTTATATAGTAAAGGCGATTACACAAAACGCCGAGCATACACAGAAAATCATCATAAAATAGCGACAACTATGAAACAGACGCTCACTTTGGCATTAGTCGCTACGATCGTGACAGTGTCCGCTATTGCCGTTGCGCAATACCAACAAGACGATTCTCTTGCAACACAGGAGAAGGGTACAGAAAACATTTATATGGTCTCTTCCGGGAAAGTTCAGGCTATGCCCGGACAGCTTTTAGGAAAGAAAAAGAAAAGGAACAAAATATCCAAAGGGGAACTGCCCCGAGAGGAACATTCCGAAACATGGAAACAATGTTTCTGCGGAGCTTGAAAGTTCCCCGTCGTTTGCTACACCAAACAGCGGAATTGTCGGCATACCTAACGGACGAGTATCGGATAACCCAGAGGACAACCTTTTCGAGATTACTCTTGCCAAGGTTCCTTCCAATTCACGGGTATGGCTTGTTTATGACCTAAAGGGTGTATCCTCTGCATCGGGCGTAAGCAAGAGTATCAACGACCGTCCGGGAGTGGGCGGTTATCTTACGGCACTATCCAAGGAATGGAAGACCGTTCGGGAGGGAAATCAGTCCCTCTTGGGTTAAGGCAGGTAAGAACACCATCTTGTTCACGCTTCCTTCTGATGCCTCTTACAGTTATAGCGTCAGGAATGTCCGCATAGAGACCTCCCCGCTCGAAAAGACACAAGAATCCATTGTGTTCTCGGAGCATCCGACAGCATACGGTTCTTTGGCATACGTCCATGGATTTATCCGTGGCAAAGCTGATGGGATTACTATATCAGGACAAAAGATAACTGTCAGAAATGGAGAGTTCGAAGGTGTAGTTCCTGTTAGCACAGGTCGATTGTCTCTCACGGCTTCGGTATCAGGTAAGAGCGTAAACAAAACGCTTTCCGTTGCACGGAATAGCAAAGCTGATTTCAGCCGTGCCTTTGTTTCTGTCGGAACAGTGGTTGGAAAACAATTCCTTGCTCATCAATCCGACAGCCTTGTCATAGCCGGCAATACGCTCTCTGTTACCAAGGGCGAAATTTCTAAAACGGGGAAATACACCATTACGGCACTTCGTGAAACGGATATCCCCGCTTTGGACTATGGTATGACCAATGTGACGGCACGTGACGAGGGGTATCGCTTCTTGCCTCACGGCGAACACTTTGCTGGGAAGGGTGCAACAGTCAAAATCAAGTATGACCGCACAAGGATACCAAGCGGTTTTACAGAAGACGATATCAACACCTACTATTTCGATAAAGAGACAAAACATTGGGTGGCTCTCGAAAGGGTGAAAGTGGACAAGGCTTCTGCCTGTGTGGTATCAAAGACCACTCACTTTACAGATATGATTAACGGTGTCATCAAAGCACCCGAATCACCACAGACCGACGGATTCACACCAACAATGATGAACGACATCAAGGCAGCGGATCCGACATCAAAAATCAATCTCATTACACCTCCTACAGCCAACAACCGAGGTTCTGCCAATCTTCAGTATGGCTTTGAAATGCCTCCCGCACGCAATGGTATGGCTCCTTCTTTGGGCATACAGTACAGTAGTGAAGGCGGTAGTGGATGGCTTGGAGAGGGTTGGAATCTCTCAGTTCCTTCTATTACGTTGGATACTCGCTGGGGTGTTCCAAGATACGATACAAGTAAAGAAACCGAGACTTATTTGATGTCGGGTTCTATGCTTTCCACGATGGGTGACGACGGCAAGATGGGTGTGGCCCACCGTGGTGAGAAGATGAACCGAAAGCGGACAGACAGTTCTACACTCGGCAGGGAGGAGACTTCAGCCGTATTATCCGAAAGGGTAATTCTCCTGCCGACTATACTTGGGAAGTAACCGACAAACAAGGAATCAAATATATTTATGGTGGAGAAGGTGCCATTCTCAAAGGTACCATCACCGATGCAAGCGGTCAAAGCCGTGAGGTGATTACCGAATGGAAGCTCAAACGTGTGGAAGAAACACACGGTGATTATATCGAATACGTCTATGAGACAGCCGACGAACCTGTTCGTGGTGGACTTGTGGCAAAAGCCATTTATCTTAAGGAAGTACGTGCCGGTAATAGCGGACAAGCACCCCATACGGTTGTTGTCTTAGAAGGCAGTAAACAGAAACGACTCAAAAACAACAATGCAAGATATGGCTTCCTAACCTCATCGAATCGTTTGTTAGAGAAGCTAACGGTGCATTTCCAAAGGAAGTACGCTCCGCAGTTATGCCTTTACCTATAGCGAGGGTGCGTTCAACAAGATGTACTTACGAGTGTGAAGCAACTCGACGACAAAGGTGCAGAAGTGTCTTATCAGAATTTCGACTATTATGATGATGTACAGGCTGCTAAGGGGTATGTGCCTTTTAAGAACAGCCTAGAGAAGTGGGATACCCATAATGACAGATTGGATGCTGGGTTCCTCAACCCGATTACAGCTGTGGGTGGTCGTTTCAGTGATAAACCCACTGCATTGGGCGGTTCATTGAGTTCATCCATTGGTGGATCATTCTATGCCGGTGTCGGTCTTGGCGATGGTAGTGCAACGACAAGTAATACAGCAGGAGCATCTTTTAGTTATTCAAATGATAAATCAAGCGGACTGTCCACCTTTGCGGACATCAATGGTGATGGTGCCCCCGACAAGGTGTATAAGAAAGATGGAGCTATCTATTACAGACCGCAACAGCGTTCCGTTGATGGTGCGGTTATCTATGGAGAACCCATCCGAGTTCGTGGTATCAGCAATTTCTCTAAGTCTAGTAGTAACTCCTACTCTGGAGGAGCCGATGTAAAAGCAGGATGGCAGAAGATTGTTGCCACCCTTGGTACAGACCTCTCCAAGACCTCATCCAAGACTACGGTTTATTTCTCCGATATCAATGGTGACGGATTGGTAGACCTTGTTTCTGACGGAAAGGTATATTTCAATCATATCGAGTTTGATGCTTCAGGCAATTCCATACCAACCTTTACGCTGAGCAGCGCAGACACACCAAGTCCCATTATTTACGACAATAGCAAGTTAGATACTTCCGTTGGAGCAGTCACGCCCGAAGAACAAGCCGAGGTCATTGCCAATTCTCCTATGGAGGATATGGTGCGTGTATGGCAAGCACCGGCAGCTGGTATTGTGAATATTTCGGGTGAAGTACGTTTGTTGAAGCCGACCGGTGACTTCGACCAGTCGGAATACGATAAGGCAGACGGTGTGCGTGTTGCCATCCAAAAAGGTGGTACGGAACTATGGCAGAAGATGATAGCCAAAGGTGACGAAACCGGTTATCCTGCCACCGCTTCAAATATCACAGTTCAAAAAGGTGATAAGATTTATTTCCGTGTACAGTCTGGCAATACCGAAACGAGTAACGGTGCATTCGATAACGTCGCTTGGTCACCAGAAGTAATCTATCAAGGACTATCATCGGGAATACAGCCCAATGGTTATACCTCCAATGTATACAAGGCTACCGAGGGGGCTGTTTATACCAGTGAGGGTGAGATAGGCGTTAATGCCAAAGATATAACATTCTCCGGTAAATTCGTCAAGCCATCTACAACCGACGAGTTGACTATCCGTATCATTGCTGCCAATAGCAAGACGGATGAACAAGGGAACAGCAATCCCAACTATGGGAAACGTACCGTATTCGAACGTACTTTTGCTCCCAAAGAATCTTTTAATGGAGATATAACAGCCTCTTATCAAGTAGCAGACGGCTTTGATAACCTTTCCTGTGAGGTAGTCGCTTCCTCTAACGTGGATTGGGCATCGCTGTCGTGGAAACCCATTGCCACTTATCGTGATTCCGTAGGTTCACCTATCAATGTGAATTTGGGTGTGCGATACAGCACTTATTCCGACACAAAGAGTTTACCAGCAGCCTATACCTCCACACAAGGTACAAGCCTAACGGTAACACCTACCGTACAGTTATCCTCTAACAACGTAAGCGGTAAGGTAACACTTACTGCCAAAACGGCAACGTCACTTATTGCCAAGAAAGAATATTCCATCGTTAATGGTTTGATATTTGGCGAACCGATGCAGATTACTTCCGCACCATCTGAAACTTTGGTTCGAGTTCTTCTATTCCGAAACATTGGATGGTGTCAATGCAACGTTGTCGACAGTAAGTGTGGTGCCTTCGTCTTCTCCTGTCGCTACTAAGGTTTATGCCGGTTTCTATGCCAAGATGCAGGACAAGGGCTTTGGTGATCTTTATCGTGGTTGGGGCGGATTTGTGTACAATGCCGCTGACGGACGCTATGCCAAGCCTATAGATGAAAGTCTGCTAAAACTCCCAAAAAGTGAAAAAGACAGGCTCGACCCTATGAAGATGGTCTTTACACCTTTAGGAACGGACTTGAACACCTTGTCACGCTGGACAGGACAGAGAACAGAAATCTACCTTACGGCAACGGAAGCCGGAACAGCTCGATTGACGGAGCAGGATGTTGTACTTGGTAATCTCTTTGGAGAGATGGCTAATGACAATGCAGTAAGCGGAGACTGCCTACAAGGGACAGGTGCATTTGCCATCACACAAAAGACCACCAGCACCAGCACTGTCATACAGACGGGTGTAAGTATGCTCACGGTCAACAATGCCACAGGCAGCAGCACCACTAAATCCACCATGATGGACTTCAATGGTGACGGCTACCCCGACATCCTTGCCGGCGGTATAATCCAATACACCAACACTCAAGGTGGTATCAGCGGAGAAAGACAGATATTGGTACTATCAAGAGTAGCAATCTATCACAGACATGGAGCCTTGGAAGTATCCCTGTTGCGTCATTCTCAATAACGATACCACACGCTAAGAATTCTAAGAGTAACAATAATAACCTGAAGTCATCACTGGAAGGCAAAGCCAGCGTCAGTTTGTCATTGGGCACTCCTAACAATGAGGATTGGAGCGAAGAGAGCTTTATTGATATCAATGGTGATGGTTTGGTGGATCGGGTTTATCAGAATGGTGATGTTAGGTTAAACTTCGGATATACATTCTCCAAGCCAATCAAGTGGGATTTTGATAAGATACAAGGTGGTAACGCCACAACGTTCAGTACCGGTGGTGGTTTCAGTATCGGCAGTGGTAGTTATTCCGGGGGCATCGGACTTACGACTTCTGAAATAAAGAAAAGTACAACCTTACCGACCTGAATAGTGACGGTTTGCCGGATAGAGTATGGATAGAAGGTAACGGCTTACTGGAGGACTACACCGTGCGTGTTGCATTCAATAATGGTTCATCTTTTGACCAGCCAATAGTGTGGAAGAGTGCTAAATCATTGTCAAATGCTTCTTCTACCTCAGAATCTGTCAATACCTCCTTTACCACACCTGTTACAATTCCTGTTGTAAACGTCAAGATTGCCGTCAATCCTGGGGTGTCACTCAGCCACAGCATCAATCGCCCTACCTATGCTTTGCAAGATGTGGACGGCGACGGCTACCTCGACATCGTAGAATCCGATAAGGAAAGTGAACTGAAAGTAACCCGCTCTGCCATCGGCAGAACGAACATGCTCAAGAGCGTGACCAACTCCCTTGGCGGAACCTTTACACTGGACTACGAACACAGCACGCCTACCTACGGACTTCCCGGTGGTAAATGGGTAATGTCGTCCGTAACCATTGACGATGGTATCCGTGATGATGGACCGATGATGAAGACGATGTTTGCCTATTCAGATGGACAGAAAGATCGCCACGAACGTGAGTTCCTCGGTTTTGGAAAGGTCGTAACCAAGAATATCGACACCGAACAGGGAGAATCCGCAGTCTATCGTCAGGCTGTGCAGCTCTACGATGTGTCCACCTACTATGCACAAGGTAACGAACTTAGTGCCTCTGTGGAGGATGCCAAAGGCAACAAATACACCGAGACACGCAATGAATATGACGGCTATTATATCACAGCCAACGGTGACAGCTATACTTTCAACAAACAGAAGAAACTCTGTAGCGACCGCGCTTCTGCCTTCGTGCCGCTACGTTATACCGCCAATAAACAGTATGAGGGACAGCAACCGGTATCACGACCTCAGAGGCTTGGAATGAGTATTACCTCACAGGCTATCACGGAGAGCTGAAGTCCTACAAGTTCAGTGATAAGGGCAAGTTGGGTGCTGACGGTTCGGGTAAGTTCGACTACCAAACCGCAATACAATATGCTCACAATGATAACAAACATATCTTCGGGCTACCTACCAACGTAACCGTAACGGGCGGTGATGGTAAGATTTATCATCAAGTTTCTGCGACTTACGATTTGAACTATGCCGACCATATTACGCAGATTAAACAACAACTCGGAAGCGGTGAAGCCGTCTCTGACTATACTTATGATGCTTACGGCAACATCATCAAGACCACGCTTCCTGCTAACAGCAAGGGACAGCGCATGTGGTACACCTACCGCTATGAGCCGGTGATGAATATGTATGTGGAGCGCATAGACGATGCATTTGGCTACCGTAGCGAGGCAGCCAACTTCGATTACCGCTATGGTATGGCACTCCGCCGTATGGATCTCAACCACTTCTATTATGAAACGGAAATAGACAACCTCGGACGTGTAAAAGCTGTGCGTGGTCCTAATGAGTTGGCAACAGGTGTGCCTTACATCATTGCCTTTGACTATCAGCCTAAGGCTACTTTCGGCACTAATGGTATCACAGCACTGCCTATGCCGTGACTAAACATTACGACATACAGCACCCAAGCGATGATATGGAGACCGTAACCTTCGTGGATGGCTTCGGACGTCCCGTTCAGGTGAAGAAAGACGGTGTGGTAACGACAGCTGCCAAGGGTAGTGCTCCGAAAGACGAGACCGTAATGATTGTCAGCGGACGCAATGTCTATGACGCTTTCGGTCGTGTGGCTAAGGCTTATTACCCTGTAACCGAAGCAGTGGGAAGCAAGACAACTTTCAACAAGACTTTTGACAACGTGTCGCCAACCGTAACGGTTTATGACGTGCTTGACCGTGCTATGAAAGTAACGCTTCCGGACAATGCTGAGACCAAGACAGAGTACTCTACGGACGCAGGTAGCAATGCACTCGTAACGACTGTAACTGATGCGTTGGGTAATCGTCAAGCAACTTATACTGATGGTAGTGGCAAGACGGTGAAGACCGAGCAACTTAGCGGACCTGACGGTACGATTACCACTTCTTTCGAGTATGATGGCATCGACCGATTGGTCAAGGTAACAGACACCGAGGGCAACGTAACGACATCCGTCTATGATATGGGCGATCGTCGTACAGAGGTGAACCACCCTGCCAGCGGTATCACCACATTTACTTATGACAATCTCGGCAATGTACTCACCAAGCAGACAGCCAATCTCAAAAAGGAGGGCAAGACCATCAATTACGAGTATGATTACGGTCGTCTGACGGCAATCAACTACCCTGACCATCCGGAAAATAACGTGAAATACCATTACGGTGGTATCAACTCTTCTCACAACCGTATCGGCAGATTGATGCTCCGTGAGGACGGCAGTGGCGCTATCGAGTATTACTATGGTAAAATGGGTGAGATTTTGAAGACGGTACGAACGCTGATTGTACCTAATCAGGCAGTGGCAACCTACGTAACACAGTGGAAGTACGACAGCCACAACCGCCTATTGGAAATGATTTACCCCGATGAGGAGAAAGTAACCTACGGCTACAACCTCGGTGGACAGGTAGACCACGTCCGTGGTTACAAGTCCTATGGCTACGATTATGTGAACAAGATAGGTTATGACAAGTTTGAGCAGCGCACCTATCTGAAGTATTGCAACGGAGCGGAAACCTTCTACAGCTACGACCCTGCACGCAGACGTTTGCAGAACCTCGTGGTGAATGCTAAGGCAGGTACTATCATGGACAATGCCTACAGCTACGACGCAGTGAGCAACGTACTCGGTATTAAGAACAATGCTCCACTCCCACAGAGTGGAAAGGCAGGCGGACAGATGAGCCACAGTTATACTTATGACCCACTATATCGTTTGTCAAGTGCAACGGGTACTTATAAGGGAACGGACAATAAAGCCGCTTCTTATACGTTATCTATGGGCTACGACAACATGCACCGCATCACGAGCAAGAGGCAGCACCTCTCGCAGACGGGCGTGCAGTTCGACGGCACGCTCAATGCAGGCTATGACCTCACCTATACCTATCAGAAGGCAGATGGTAAGAAGTTCCAACTCGACAATGTTCGTGATATTAACTACCGAACGGAAGAAACTCCTACGGAGAGTACCAATATCAACAACGGACACAAGTATACTTACGATGCCAACGGAAACCTTGTCTATATCAACACCTCTCGTGTAAAGAAAGACGGCAAGGAGGATGAAAAGGCAACCGAGCAGAAGTACCGTTGGGACGAGGAAAATCGCTTGTTGGCAGCCGATGAGAACGGCTTTGTAAGCAACTATTGGTATGATGCCGATGGTGAGCGCACAGTGAAGACGAGTGGCGAAAACGAAGCTATCTATGTGAACTCCGAGTTCTCTGGTGGCAACACCAGTACGGCACGCTTCTCGCTTTATGTCAGTCCATACCTCGTGGCAGGGCAAGGTGGTAAGTACACCAAGCATATCTATGTAGGTAGTCAGCGTATCGTATCTAAACTTGGCGACCTCGCTTCTTATGGCGCAGACCCAAGACGAATTCCATACGCAGGCAATGAGGCTGATGGTCTTACCATTAACTACAAGGATAAATACAATCAGCAACTGCAATCCATTAAGGATAACTACAAGGCGTTTGACCAACCTTATAACGGTCAGGACAATGACGACTACGTAAACGGTCAAGGCTTCTGCTGCAACGACGGTACGCCCGAAGCAGCACAAGCCCGTGCTATGGCACGAACAAGGGCTGCAAACGGCAACTTCAAGCCTAACGACGACTACGAGAAGATGCAGTTCTACTATCATCCTGACCACTTGGGCAGCAGTAGTTACATCACCAACCTTGATGGCGAAGTGTCGCAGCACATTGAGTATGTACCGTTCGGAGAGGTGTTCATCGAAGAGCGCAACAACACTTGGAACACCCCTTACCTCTTTAATGCGAAGGAATTGGATGAGGAGACAGGTATGTACTACTATGGGGCGAGGTACTATGAACCGAGGCTGAGTTTGTGGATGAGTACGGATCCTAAGGAAGAAAACTATCCTGATGTAAATTCTTATTCTTACACTAAAGATAATCCTGCAAATTTTATAGACTCTCATGGTATGGAACCAGAAGAGGCTCAAAATACTCCAAAGCCTCAGAAATCAAAAAAAATATATTATGCTCCAGATTCACAAAAGAAATTAATCACGGGCTATCCAGGACAAGCGGCTGAAGAATTGTTAACTAAAGGCATACAATGGTTAGGCCAAAAAGTTTCTGGAGAGAAAATCTCTGAGGAATCATCTGAAAATTTTCAACTAATCTCTAACCTCACTATATTATTAGTAACTAAGGGAAAAAATACAAAATTAGATTCCGAATTTGCAGGTCAAGTAGCCAAAAGGATAGGGTTTACTTCTAAAAGTACAAAGATCTTAGGCACCACTAGAGAATATCTATTGAATACGGCTAAAAATCCTAAATTGAAAAATATTATTAGTGATTTATATCGACCAGGTGCGAAAATAGGAAGCGGAAGTTCTATGGATGCATTTCGATTTGAACAAAAGACAGGTCAGTTAGTAGGAGGAAAGTCCCATTCTATAAAGTTGTTAAACTACCGAACCGCTCTGCAGAGACTTTGGAGAAGTAGGTCAAATTTATCAGAAGGTGATAAAAAAATAGTAAAAAGGTTATTAACAGATGTTCAAAAATGCACTTTCAGGTCATTAAAGATTATTTTTTTATAATCAGATTTATGAAGAAGTTCATAAGTCATTTCCGTCTTTTTCTCCGTGTTCGATAAAGAAGATGGTGTATATCCTCTTTTAGGTGAATTAGGATGTTTCATTTTAAAACACTCTGATAAAAAAGATATTATAGAACAGACAATTGATTTTATAAACAAGGCATTACAAAAAGGTGAGTATGAAAACAGAAGATGCGATTATTATTGAAAATGTTTTCAAAATTATATGAAGATAGTATACTAGCAGACAATATAGAACGAGGTTTATATGGTAAAGCATTGATACTTTTCAGAAAATATCGAAAGGAATCTTATGAGGACCATTAAAATTTGGATAAAAATAAGGAAGCTTTAATGTCCACATTGCGGTTCATCAGAAATTATCACAAAGGGGGAATAAAATTGCAAAATGAAGATAATTCAATCAAATACTAACATTAGGGGGATTATTTTGATGATTCTTCTATTTGTTGAAATGCTTTTCCTTCATTTTCTTTTTAATGCTACCTTAGGTAACAGAGAGAGTCTTATTAGGATATTCAATGAATCACCATTCCAAATATTCTTTGGACAGACAATTATATGTGTGCTAGTAGTATTCCTATTACAAGTATCGTGTTGCTAATTGCTAATTATGCTTTTTCCATCAAAAATAGAAAATTAGACTATGTGATAAATCCTCTCGGGTAGTTATTGCTACGATGATAATTCTTTGTATAAAATTCATACGCTATGGATATACTATGGATATATTTAGTTTAACTCGTTGGCGGAATTAAATTAAAGGATAAATTAATATGCAAGAAAAGTTGAACATACAAGAAATTATTTGTAACTAAGTAAAAACCAATACACTAAGTTCAATAATTCGTATGCATAACTAATATGAAAATTTCGTAAAAATCCTTGACATATGTGGAGGAACAGGTATCATCGAGCAGCGCACTTACTTGAAATACTGCAACGGAGCGGAAACGTTCTACAGTTACGGCCACAGCGTCGCAGACTACAGAATCTTGCAGTCAATGCAGGTGGCAAGACCATCATGGAGAATGCCTACGGTTATGACTTGGTGAGCAATGTGCTATCGGTTGTCAATAAAGCGGCAATTCCTGAAAAAGGCAAGGCTGGCGGACAGATGAGCCACAGCTATACGTATGATGCACTGTATCGTCTAAGCACAGCCAATGGAACGTACAAGGGTGCGGACAATAAGACAGCTTCTTATACTCTTGCGATGGGCTACGACAACATGCACCGCATCACGAGCAAGAAGCAGCACCTCACGCAAAGTAACGTACAGTTCGACGGCACGTTCAACGCAGGCTACGACCTCACTATACCTATCAGAAGGGAGACGGCAGGAAGTTCCAGCTCGATAATGTGCGCGATATCAACTACCGCACGGAAGAAGTGCCAACGGACAGCACGACCATCAACAATGGACACAAGTACACTTACGATGCCAACGGCAATCTTATCTATATAAACACCTCACGTGTAAAAAAAGACGGCAAGGAAGATGAAAAGACAACTGAGCAGAAGTACAGGTGGGACGAGGAAAACCGCTTATTGGCAGCCGATGAGAACGGCTTTGTGAGCAACTATTGGTACGATGCCGATGGTGAGCGTACAGTGAAGACCTCAGGCGAAAACGAAGCTATCTATGTGAACTCTGAGTTCTCGGGTGGCAACACCGGTACGGCACGCTTCAGTCTTTATGTCAGTCCATACCTCGTGGCAGGGCAAGGTGGCAAGTACACCAAGCATATCTACATTGGCTCACAAAGAATCGTCAGCAAGCTCGGCGACCTCGCCAGCTATGGTGCAGCCCCAAGACGTATCCCGTATGCCGGCAATGAGGCGGATGGTGTAACCGTAGACTATAAGGCAAATATAGTCAGCAACTGCAATCCATTAAAGACAATTACAAGGCGTTTGACCAACCTTATAACGGTAAGGACAATGACGACTACGTAAATGGTCAGGGCTTCTGCTGCAACGACGGTACACCGGAGGCTGCGCAGGCAAGGGCGATGGCTAAAACGAATGCCAGCACACGTGCTGCTGTAGATAATAATTTCCATGACAAGGACACTTATGAAAAGATGCAGTTCTACTACCATCCCGACCACTTGGGCAGCAGTAGCTACATTACCAACCTTGACGGAGAAGTATCGCAGCACATCGAGTATGTACCGTTCGGAGAGGTGTTCATCGAAGAGCGTAACAACACTTGGAACACGCCTTACCTCTTTAATGCGAAGGAATTTGATGAGGAGACGGGGTTGTACTATTATGGTGCGAGGTACTATGAGCCGAGGTTGAGTTTATGGATGAGTGTGGACCCTTTAGAGTGCAAACACCCTGAAATCTCCACATATTGTCAAGCAAATAATAACCCTATTAAATATATAGATCCAGATGGTCTTGATAATTTTATCATAAATGAAGTCAGCGGAGAGATTATTCGACAAAAGACAGATGGAAAAACTCACAGTTTTTATCTCTCTGATGGGAAATCAAATGTCCTTGTTGGTGCTTTTGAGTATAATAAAAAAGACTTAATCGGACTAAGTGGAAGAATATCTTTTACAAACACAAAAGGAGAATCTGCTGCATTTGCAGTAAAGTCTGGATCTGAGAATAAAAGTTTTATTTCTTCTAATGCTTTGGCGGCATTGATTGGAGCGGTTGGAACAGTCGCATTTTCAGATATAACTATAAATCAATTTAGTTATAGTGATGGTCGCTCACCAGCACCAAGTGTATCGCATAAAAATGGAAAAAATGGTGACTTACGTTATTTGCGGACTGACAAGTCAGGGAGTCAGACCGATGTTGGGTCTAATAATTTTGATGAACAAAGAGAACAAGCATTAACAAATGCGCTCTATAAGTTTGGCTGGAAGGATATGATTTCAGAAAAATACAATAATAAATTATTGCCTCATACAAGTTCTGCAAAAAATAGGGGAATAAGAAGTAATCATTCCAATCATTTGCACTTACAAGGATTCAAACCCAATATAAAAACAGTAGAGTATATAAATGCTCTTCCTGAAGTAGTTGTTATTGGAAAACGAAAATGAAAAAAACACTTCTTATATTGATTATTTTATCACTCCCCTTGATATCTAAGGGGAGTGATAACCTTGTTGCTGTTCTTTACTTAAAAAACGGCAGTTACGTATCATCTGATAGCGTATATACATTTCTTAATTTAGATGGAACTCTGTTTGATGAATTAAGATCAAGGAATGGCAATGAACCAACGTGTCTGAAAATAGATAGGGATAATGCGGTCTCATATTATCCGGATTTAATGATTTACGTCTTCTTTTGTAAATTATCACCAACCAGAAAGGTCCTTGTTAGGGTTGGTCATGATTGGAAAATATTAAAAACAAATAGTCCTTTTACAGTCTTACCTACGAAGAGGTATCTTTTATCCTTAGATATTCAGTTAAGAGTTGGTGATATTTTATACGATAAAAGAGATAAGGTGAAAGTAAAAAGATGTATAACACGTCATATTATTGACGCAAGAGGAGATTACGTCGCAGTTGAAATAAAGAAAAGGAAGTTGTGGTTTCGATGGAAGAGACATTATCAAGTGACCCCTGATAGATTATTGTATAACTAATATTAACGTGAGTTCGACGAATTCAGAACAATGTAAGTTGTGTGTCAATGGTCCTTTGTACATTGATGCACGGCTTTTTTGGAAACAGGCAATAGGCAGCAATTGCCCCGAATAAGTTGACGATGAAATTGTCAAAGCATCTATGTCTGGAGTGTTCTACCTGCGCAATATTCTTAAGCTCGTCATTCGCCGTTTCAATAATGGCTCTTTTTCTGAGTAAAAGTCTGTCTGAAACGCTCATTAACGCTCCTTTCCTGTTACTTTTCAATTTGGTAATAAGCTGTATTCCGTCAACGAAAAGCCTTTGAAAAAGGTTCTTGCTGATGTAGCCCTTGTCACCGAATAGCTTACCATATATAAAATCTATGAATGCTTTGTACTCCAAAGGCTTACGGTCATCAATATCTCCTGGCGTTATCATAAAGTTGAGAAGTTCTCCTTTCTCATTGCAAATCAAATGCAACTTGAAGCCAAAGAACCAACCCATAGAGCATTTTCCTCTTTGAGCTATGCCTTTGAAAACCTTATGAATATGTATTCTTTGGTTTTTGCAGACACGCAGTGGTGTGCTGTCAACGAAACTTATACCCGTGCATTTGCCCAACAGGACCTTCTTGATAAACAAGGTTAAGGGTACGGCTGCATCCCTTTCCAATTCTACTATACGGTTATAAGAAACAACTTTTGGAAACAGATGGCGAAGCTGCTTGCATACTTTTTCAAGATAGAAATGTTTTAAGCAACGATAACCAGAATCGTGGAAAAGAATCATTATCAGCATAACTTCTGCCTTTGACATTGTAGAATTTCGATGATATTTCCTTTTTCCTGTAGGTTTTAGCGTATATTTTGCTGTCATTGCATCAAAAAACTTGCAGAAGTCATCTGCCATACAAAATATTTCAGTAACTTTGTCCTCGGTAATCATAGCGATTTTTATTTGTAACTATTTGTATATTAGCTCTTTAAAGTTACAACAAATTTCGCTAATCACCAAATTTATAGACACTTATAATTCGTCGAACTCACGTTAAATAGTTAGATTTTGGCAAAAATAGAATATCTTGCTAAAATCTAACTCGCATTACTCTTGTTCATAAGGACTTAGTGTCTCCATCTAGGGCGGATGCTTTGATAGTGGTTGTCTTCTTCCTTTTCTTGTGTATGAGTGGTACTACTCTTCATTGACGTGGAAATTTCATTATTGGATATGTCCCTTTCCTCCTCCTTATCCTCTTTGTTATCTGTAATCGTCAAAGCAATCTTTCTGTCCAGCTCTGCCGACTGCCCTTTGAGCGAGCGAAGCTCTTCTTCTTTCTTCCACGTTCCATTAGCAATAGCAGTGTAGATGTCCTTATTGACTGCAACCTTTTCTTTCTCCTTCTCGTGCGATTCTATCACCTTTGGAATACGCTCCAAGGCATTAATGAAGTTCTGACATGCAAGTTTCGGGTCAGTTGCCAACTTACCGTTATTATAGGTATAGTAAATACTCTCCTGACCTTTCACAAAGAAGCGGTTCACCGAACAGTCAAACAAGTCCTTTGAGGTACTCTCTGTCTTGACCATTATGGAAAAACCATAGATTTCGCCAATTTTGTTATACTCTCCTTTGGTGCGAGCTTTCTCGTCAATCTCTTGCAGACGTGCGGCAATAGCCTTGATATCGGTGCTGTCTTCCACACCTTTGATAGTCAGTTTATTGACGGGCAGTCCCTCCGTATCACGCTCCACACGCTTCTCAAAGAGAGCTAAGTCAGACTGTGCCTCCTTTATTTTGTCTGTATGGAAGGATACAGAACTCTCAATCTCAGCCAACTTGCCCGTTGCGGCATCACGCTCACGGAGGAAGTTCTTGCGCTCTGATTCCAAGGTGGTAATCTTCTTATCCAATCTTGCTTTTTCCAAAAGGTCGGTATTACCTGAAAGCACTGCTACATACTCGGAGAAGTTCATGCCACTGTCCTCGTCCATCGAACCCTCATCAATGGTACGACTACCAAGTGTGTTTGTCTTTAACTGATTAATGAAGAGCTGCTTGTTATGCAGCAGGTTGAACTTATAGCTGTCCAACGACCGCTCGACAGCATAGATAATCACATCAACCTTGTTGTCCGCAAACTCCTTGGCAATAAGATTTCCCTTGCGCACGGCTCGTCCGTTGCGTTGCTCTAAGTCTGATGGTCGCCAGGGCGTGTCCAAATGATGAACCGCAACGGCACGCTGCTGGGCATTTACACCAGTACCCAACATAGAGGTAGAACCGAAGATAATGCGGATATCCCCACGGTTCATAGCATCTACCATCGCCTTCTTTGCCTTCTCGTTCTTGCACTCCTGAATGAAGCGTATCTCGTAGGACGGGATGTGATAGTCTTCTACCAGCTTACGCTTGATTTCCGAATAGACATTAAAGTCTTCACCGGGCTTATAAGTACCTAAATCAGAGAAAACGAACTGCGTCCCTTTCTGTGTATCGTACTTTTGGTAATAGTCATTGAGCATCTTGGCACAGTGACTAGCCTTGTTGTCGATATGGTCTGAGTACCCATTTTCATCAATCATTCTGAGGTCAAGGCTCATCTTGCGGGCGTAGTCTGTTGCAATAAGCATCTTTGCCCTTTCCTCACTCTCACTCAGAGGTGCACGTCCTAAGATTGTAGCATCGCCACTCTTGGCAAACTCCATCAGCTTGCCGATAAACTTCCTGCTCGGGTGTCGGTGATATGTTATGCAGTATCTCGTTCTTCTCCGGACGGTCAATACCGATGTCCTTAGCAGTGCGAAAATCGCAAATCTCCGCATAAAAGTAATGGGGGTGAATGTAATCGACTGATTACTAATAAAAAGCAGAATATATAATCTGATAAGGTGAACGACTAAGAAACGAGCGAGTTTCTTTCCCTTTCTTTATTCTGCAAAGTCTCAAAGAACTCTCTGTTTGATGTTGCAAAGATAGCGATATAATTCATATAAGCAAAGTATTTACGTTGTTTTTTCAATGAAAATCAACCTTAGACATTTCTAATTCTATAAAAATCGCCATTTTAAGGTATTGCATATATCTATGAACAATGGTAATTTTTGCAAAATGATAATCAAAAAGAATTCTTTTTAATCTTCATCATTCTACTTCTGCTGTTTCCCACTGCTAATGCTACTATTTTGAATTTAGTTGTGGGTGATACTATATACCCTACTCGAAAAACATGTTTCTTCATTACATAAAAACGATAGAACTCGATGAAGTTCAAGTTATTGGACAGCGGAAATTGTTTTCCATAAGAAAAGACACCACGTTTATCAATACTGATTGCCTTCGAGTAAGGAAAGGTGCTAACTTGGAAGACTTAATCAGGAATATTCCGGGCATGGAATACGACAAGGCGAACAGGCAACTATCATTCAAAGGAAAGCCATTGAACGGCGTAAACATCAATGGCGAGACCTTTATGGGCAACGACATTATCGCAGCGTTGGAGAATATGCCAACCGATGCAGTGGAACTACTGAAACTGTATGACATGCTCAGCGCATTGGAGAAAATGACGGGAGTAGATGATGGTGCCGACAATTATGTGCTGGACATCAAGACCAAATCTACCTACAATGGCAGCCTGACAGGAACACTAACGGCTGAACACGGCAATCGCGACAGACGCAGGGATGAGGTACAGGGCAATCTATTCAATGCCGATGGCGAAAACACCTCGCTGACTTTGCGCTCTGACAATCTTAGTAATATGAACATTGGGGGAAACAATTTCCAAAAACATATTGTCGAGGCAATATCGTGAAGAAATTTGGTAAGAAAATTACGCTCAATGCAAGCCTCTCACTCAATGCCTTCCACAATGGAAGCGAGAATCATGACTATGATGAGCAATATCTTTCATCGGGAACAAAATATCGGGAATCAATGCTGCTTTCCTTGAGCAAGAATCACAGTAATGCCGCAAACATAAATCTGCAGTATAACATAGACAAAAAGACTTTGCTGAATATAAGTGCAAATGGAAACTTCGGACGGTCAGACAACCTGACTGACAACACAACATACCTATATGAGCGCAATACGGCTGCGGACACGCTGACCTCGGGAACGCTGCGAAATAACACAAAAAAAGCAATGGAAAGAATTACCATGTATCTGCCGACCTCACACGGCGGATTGGCAAGGCTGGGGCATCATTTACCGTGAAGGCGACACTTGGCGGTAACTCGAATGAAACTAATAATACCAGCCTTTCACTGACGAAATTCCACCACCTGCGCAACGCTGTGGGCGGAGATTCACTACTGTTGCGCAATCTTTGCCAACAACTGCCCACCCTGCGCAACGAAAGCAGAATATCATTGCAATATACCCATCCTTTTGGCAAACAGTTGAAATTGCAGACAGGGTACGGACTGCATCACGAAGAGGATAGAAACACAAGCAACACTTACGACTATACTATACCGAATAGACCATACATAGATAGCCTAAGTTATGAGAACACACTATCTATATGTGGGCAGGAACTCACCCTGAGAATGGATTATAAGGGTAAGCAATGGAAGATAAACAGTGGCATTGATGTAGAATGGCAACGCAGGAATATCTGCCGGCAACACAATTCGGAAACAGTGGACTATACAGTCAAGGCTACGGAATACAAGCCCAAGTTCGGCGCAAAGTGGAACAACGGAAAAATAGAAGTTGAACTGCGTTATAACGGAAACACACAACAGCCTTCCATACAGGCTTTGCTGACACTTGATGACAAGAGCAACCCGCTGTCCGTGAAGATAGGCAATCCGCAGTTGAAGCCAGCCTATCAACAACAACTGTCCATCAGATTAAATGAGAGAAAATATGGTATTACCTTTATGGGCAATTACCACAACTCGTTCAATGATTTTGCAGAGGAAGTAACGTATGACTCAAATACTGGCGCACGGACATACAGAACTGTCAATATCAACGGAAATTATTCTGTGGACGGGATGCTGCAATGGCAGAAACAAGTGAAGCGTCTGATGCTCTCTGGTACTATGAGAACTTCTTTTAAAAACCACGTCTATCTCTTTCACGAACAAACGTACGGTAATGCTTTGAAGAGCAAGACACATACAACGGGTAATGAGGTTAGCCTACGATTGAACTACCAGCCGAAATGGGGGGAATATTGACCTACACGCCAGTTGGCAACTCTACCGTTCCAACAACTTACTGACAAACACCCATGTAAATACCATTGACTACGACTGTGGCATCAGCGGCACAGTAGAACTTCCCCACGACATTGAAATATGGGGCGATGCAAATTGTCATCTGCGCCGAGGAACCTATTCAACCACAGATGATGACCAGTGGCTATTGAACGTGGGAGCATCGTGGCGTTTTCTCAGGAAGAAACAAGCCACGCTCTCATTCAAATGGAACGACATTCTGAATAGGCGAAGGGACCTCAACCGTTCCGTTTCAGGTTACGGGTATCACGAGAGTTTCCGACCGCAGATACATAGTTATGCCCTCGTATCGCTGCGATACCGTTTTAGCCTTACCAAAAGTAAAACAGATAAAAATTCTCACAAACAGCAAAATCCTAATAAATAAGGATTGCAAAAAAAAAAATAAAATCATAAGAAATAGGTATTGTGAAATCCAAACAAGGCTCCTACCTTTGCAACTCAAAACAATTAATTTATTATCGAAAATGAAAATAGTAAAGAATTTAACATTACCAGTATTGGTATTCCTTGTGATGGGACTTGCCTCATGTAGCAGTGATGATAATACAGTTCATTACAGCACAAACTCCCTTAAAAATACAGAATTGATGACTGTGTTGAAATCGAAAGGTTATCAGTTCGACAAAGACGGTAAGTTGGAACTCAACGATTTGGCCAACAATACCACATCGCTTGACCTTAGCGGTACAAACCTGAAGGATCTCAGCGGTCTTGATATTCTTCCAAACCTAAAAGATGTAAAACTCTCCAATAACGGGTATGGACCTGTTTTCGACTTCGCTCAGCTGCCAGCACAAATTACCGGTGTAGATTTGACGGGCAACGACATTTATGACTTTGAAGGACTGGTGAATGTAAAGACGGAAGAGAATGGTGATGAAACCGTAACACAGTTGCACAAAATCACAAAATTGTACTTGCCACAGACAGCAAAGTTCAACATCAAAGACCTTGTGCGTTTCTATCGAGAGAAGAAGGCAGAGATTGAGTCTGGAAGTATAGACGTGAAGATGGAAACAGCAAAAGGCGACTTGCAGAAATACAATACCATTCGCGAGATACCTGATGAGAATATAAGGGCTAATTTCAAAAAATATTTTTCCAGCATCTTTGATGAAGACGGTATTCATATTGACATCAGCAAGCGGTTAAGCAACAAAGATAGGTCGAATGCCTGTGTATTTAATAAGTGGTATGGAGTAGCCACTGCTGAAACACTGGAAGGGGTACAATATATTGTGAACAATCCTTATTGGGACGGCAAACTTCTTACTGTAAACCTGACAAACAAAGCGAAACTCCCATACCTGAGACCCTGTAGCGGTCTCATGACCTTGTCATTGACAGACGTGGATGCCTCTGAAGGCATCAATCTTGAGGATGCTACAAACATGACAGGTCTCCTATGGGTAAAGGTTAGCGGTATTAGCGAAATAGATTTAAGCCATAGTACCCTGTTTGGTCAGAGAGCGATTGAGCAGGAACAGGATGGTCCCGGTGGTTCCTCACTTGTTTTTGTAGAATGCCCGGATTTGAAAAAGATAGCTTTACCGGAAAAAAGCGGATTGCGATCTTATATGATAACATTTGCGAATATGAAGAGTTTAGAACAGGTAGATTTGTCCAAATTTAAGATGATATCCAATTTGGAACTTGGTGGTTTATCTGCGAATTGTCGTGTTACCTATCCGGAATTGACGGAATTTCATACCTACGATAAAAAAACCTCTTTTGCGTGTACGCAAGACGTGTTTGACAGACAGGAAACAAAAGACTTTATCAAGAAGTATCTCAAGGTCTTGACCAGTGGTGGTGGCTACATAGATGGAGTTGAATGGTCATCACTAATTAATAATTAACAAAACATAAAAAAGATGAAACATTTATTTATTTCTACCGTATTGACGGTAATCAGCATTTTAGGATTTGCAGTAAATTCTAATGCGCAGACAGGTACTTACAATGGTACGTTGAGTAACATTACTATGAATGGGAAATCATACAATGATGCTACAAATCAGAGCTTTACATTGACAAGCACTGGTGGTAACCTGTATGATTTGAGAGGTACAGTGGGACCTATTGGCAAGATGCCAGGAACAATCAAAGTAGAACTTAAAGGTTCTATCAACAACGGAGTTGTTACAGCAACGACCCCCATAGGCGGTTATGCCGGTAAATTGATGTTGTTGGATGGTGGATTACCCATTAAAATTAAATTATCCAGTTTTACAGGCTCTCTTGTAAATAATGAACTCCATTTCGTTCTTGACACATACGCAGGTTGGCAATTTGTTCCTGTCTTCCCTGCTTCTGTTACTTTTGACGGTACGCTACAACCATAACAAGGCGACATGCGATTCATAACAGTAAAATGTATCCTTTGCCTCTTGGCAGTGTTCTCATTGGGTTTATCTTCCTGTAACAGTGATGACAATTTGGAACAAAAAGCCCCCGCTCAGGAATACCTAAAAGAGGCAAAGGATATTTTGTCAGGAGATATTGTCCTTTCCACAAAAGCGACAATGAACACGGTCGATAAGACCCTCCTGCCCCAAGGATGTCCTACTAAATTTAATTTCAATTGGGAGAAGGACAGTCTTCGTCTGACGCTCGATGGCTTTACCGTAGGCAAGATGCCATTGATTGTGTATTTCTCATGCAAATGTAAGTTTATGCAACTCAACTCTTGGGAAAAAGACGAATATAAAGGGGATGGCTGGATAAAGTTTAAGGGTAAGGACGGTAGCGTTACGGGAAATCCTAAAGATGATTCCGGAGTACAGCAAGGAAGTGGCGCAGGTGTAGAAGGCTATCTGAATGTGAAAACAAACCAGATTACATTCATAGTTGATTACAACATGATGAACGTACGTTCCGAGTGTTTCTTGCAGACCATCGACAAGAACCGTATCAACAATTACGAAGCCGAGTTTGCCCAATACGAGAAGGACTTGGCAGCCTATAAGAAGGAACACGGATTGTAATACGTTACAAATATGACAATAAAGGAAGTGAGGGGCTGTGAGTGCTTTCACTTCCTTTTTCAATAATAAAAAGAAACGATGCAGAAGAAAAGGATTCTTATTCTTACTCCTTTGCCTGCTTTTGGCGATAAGCGCACAGGCACAGCGCAGGGTAAGGATAACCATACTTGAGAAAGATACGCAGCAACCTTTGGTAGGGGCTACTGTGCAATATGCCACGAGCAAAGAGATGTTGGATGTTAAGAATACCATTACCGACATTGAAGGCAAGGTGATATTAAGTATAGAAAAGGGAAAGGAACTATACTATAATGTCCATGCAACGGGCTTCGTCCCCGTAAAAGGAAGTGTGCCGCCACAGGAAAACAACATAAAGATTGTTATGCGCGAAGACGTGCTGCACCTGAACGATGTCGTTGTAACAGGTTCACGAACAGAGCGCCCCGTAAAACTTTCGCCCATTACCACACAGGTATTGGGCGGAAAGGCACTCGTTGATGCAGGGTACAGCGACCTACAACATGCCCTGCAACAAGAGACACCAGGACTCAACATTCAGAAAGTGGGTTTCGGCAACGAAATCTCGATGCAGGGACTCGACGCGCGCCACGTTCTCTTTCTGCAAGACGGTGAACGAATGACGGGCGATATGGCAGGCAACCTCGACTACGAACGCTTTAATCTGCACGCCATCGACCGTGTGGAGATTGTAAAGGGTGCCAGCAGTACTCTGTATGGCAGTCGTGCTTCGGGTGCGGTCATCAATCTTATTTCTAAAAAAGCGACCAAACCATTGGATATTCAGGCAGGTATGCGCTGGGCACAGATGAACGAGCGCAACTACAAGACACCGTCTCCAAAAGATTTTCTATATATGTTTGAGAAGAACAGCGACCGCCCTAACCTGCAAGCATGGCTTTCGGCAGGAGTGAAGCACAAGGCTTTCACCTCACAAACCGACGTATGGTATAGTGAGAGCGATGCCTTTTATCTGTATCAGGCGGAGAACGACAGCAAGACCTACACAAAGGAGGCTAACCCATTCCTCCCTCACGACATCACGCTAAACGGCACTGCCGTCCGTTCACCAATGGGTATTGAGGGAACGGAGCATATCTCGGCAGCGCAGAAGTTCTATTACGAGCCTAACAGAAACCTGTCGGTACAGTGTATGGTTCGATGTTCTTCATGAACTCATACGACCTGATACAAGACATGACCTTCTCGCAGAGTCGCGACTTCATGGCAGGCGTTAAGGCGAAATATAATGTAAAAGACTGGTTTACCGTAAACCTTAGCATACACAACGATTTCTACGACCGTTTCAAACGGCACGAGCGTATCGATGAACGCAAGAAGGTGTACAAGAGTAAAATATTCGAGCCACGTCTCACACTGACAAGTACCTACTTTAGCGGACACAGCATCATACTTGGAGTGGAACATACTTCGGATGAACTCACCAGCGACCGATTTGTAAACCGTAAGATGACCACTCGGGCACTGCACGAGACGGAATACTTCCTGCAAGATGAATGGACGGCAAACAAGCATTGGATGCTGTCGACAGGCGTGCGCACTAACTTCTCGAAGGCGTTCGGATTTATGTATATGCCAAAGATTGCAGTTAAATATTCGCCTGATGAGCATTGGGCAATACGTGCCAACTACTCCATGGGCTATCGTGCGCCCAGCATCAAGGAACTGTTCTTCAACTGGGATCATCTCGGAATGTTCCAGATAAGGGGTAGCGAAGACCTGAAGCCAGAGAAGAACCATTATTTCTCTTTGGGAGCAGAATACACCCATAATGGTTTCTTCATGAATGTAAATGCTTACATTAATAAGTTCCGTAACAAGATAGAGGGCGTATGGCATATTTACGATATGCAGTACAACTTCGAATACACCAATCTCAGCAGTCAGCGTCTGTACGGAATCGAGGCTATCCTGAAGTGGCATTTCCTCGACCACTTTACCCTGAACGGAACTTACAGCTATGTAAACGTGAGCAAGCAGGATGGCATACAAGTGAATACCACGTCGCCACATGCTGCCACGGCAAGCATCGACTATGTATATAACAAGCCTAACTACCGCTTGAAAACCATCTTCAGTGCATCGCTCATGGGCGAGAAAAACTTTGATGTGCAAGATCGTGTGTGGGTGGAAGAACATCATAAGAGCTACGATGCCTATTTCCGCTGCACGCTGCCTACCTATGCACTCTGTAACTTGGCAGTGGTGCAGACATTCTACAACAAAGTGAAAGTTACGCTCGGAGTAGATAACATCTTCAACTATGTGCCCCACACCTTGGGGTCGGGCATCACTATGTTCAATGTTCCTGCCACCAGCGGTGCAAAGGGATATGTGCAAGTGGAGTTTCTTGTTGATGACATTGTAAAATCATTAAAAAGAAAGAAATGAGAAAATACATATTCATACTTTTCGCTTTAACGACAGCATTGTCCTCGTGCGTGAGTTACGATGCGGAGGAGTTTACGGGCAAAACGCTGCCAAGAGTTACGGGATACACCACTGGCATTACCAACGATTGGCTGTACATCAATTTGCGCACAGGAAAAATATTCAACCTTGACAAGCCCAATGGCGACATTAAAGAGGGCGAACAGCGGGAACGTACCGACTGGGACATTGCCTTTTGCGGCTACCGTATGCGAACGAATAGCGGAACATCGGGTAATGGAAAAGGCGGAGCCGCCGACTTAGGATACGGCAGTTACGACACTTGGAAAACGGTGGCGCAATTGCCAACCAATTTACAATGGGTGGTGGATGACCATTCGGTATATATCACCATGTCGCAAAACGACTGGAACAAGTATCTCATCGCCAATAAACTCGACTTTGAACAGAATCCTTGGTTCGATCCCAATCGCGGTCCTGCATCGACACAGACAGATGCTAACCCCATATTGGCAAAAGCGATGACCTTCACAGGTCCGCCACCTGTATATGCACCCTCGTTCCATACATACGTGGTACGCACTGCCGACGGAGAGCGATATTTCAAATTACAGATCATCAGTTGGTACAAAGCCGATGTCGAAATAGGCGACACGGGCGGACAGATGAGCTATTATTGTGATGAACTCCGGTAGGTTTTAGGAAGTGTATTACCAATCAACGAAAAGTGCATTATGAAACTCAAAAAAGTGCATTATGAAACTTCAAAAAGTGCATTATCAATCAGACAGGAGTTAATGAGCAATCCCGAGAAAGTCAATAGGCAACAGAAAAATAGCTAATGAACATCCTTCAAAAAGCTCACGACCAATTTTGAAAAAGCTAATTACCAATCTGAGAAAAGCTAATGAGCTTTTTGCACTATCTTCTTATCTGTTGGCAAATAACAGATTGACTAAAACGAAAGAAAAGAATGAAAAATAAACAAAAATACTATCCAAGGCAAACTCTTATAGCCTTTCTGTTAGTTCTCTTCGCCATGCCATTGGGACACGCACTGATGATACTCATGGAAAAATTCATGGGCGAGGGAGCCATGCACATCGCTGGTTTTATGATGGGCTTTGTAGGTTTAATCCTTGTCATTATCGGCGTGTTCGTAAAGGGAGATACTCGGCAGACATTGTGGGGTTTCATCGGTGGACTGCTTTTTTGGACAGGCTGGGTGGAGTTTCTTTTTCTCTATTATGCCCGTCGCTATGGTGTTCAGCCCGAGATTGAAAACGGAGAGATAGTAACCAAGCCCGAATACCTTATCATGCCCGCATCGTTCGGATTATGGATGATGGTGATGACGATGTATGTGTTCAGCACCCGCAACGGTTGCGACTTCATCACATGGATTCAGAAAGTCGTTTCCGCACAAAGCGTAAGGTGATAGCCGCCCAGCCCATGACACGCCACACCAGCATCGTAACCTTTATGGAGCTCAATATGATGCTCTGGGGGCTTTACCTGTTGCTGATGTTCTGTTACGACAAGCGTTTCCTCGGCGACCACCATCCCGTTACGTTCCTCGTAGGAGTGGGATGCCTCATAGGCTCGTTCTTTATATTGCGTCGCCAACTGCGTCTTGCCTCATGGGGTGCAAACATCCGCATGGCAATCGCAACGGTTGTCGTGTTCTGGGTACCTGTGGAAGTGCTTGGTCGCCTTGACTTTTTCAAGGAGATTTGGATTGAGCCGGAGAAGTATACTACCCAGATGATTTGCATCCTCGTGCCATTCGTGGCATTGCTCGTCTATATCATGTTTGCAGCTCACAAGAAGAAAAGCCATGAGTAACAAGAAACTATATTGGTGGAAATCCATCGTGTCGATGGGCGTGATATTGGGAAGCATGCCCATGGTTCACTTGGTGGCACGAGTATTGAAGGACAACTACGACGGCACGCAACTGTTGGGTGCTGGCATGGCTGTGGGATTCGTGGGCTTGGTGATGGTGGTGGTCGGTGTTTCGTCAAGGGACAGACTCGCCAAACCTTGCTCGGACTTATCGGTGGCATGTTCTACTGGACGGGTTGGGTGGATTTCCTCTTCATGTATTATGCCCATCGTTGGGGCACACATGCTGAGATTGACCCAGTGACAGGAGAAGTGTTGAGCCGCCCTGAATATCTTCTGCTCCCTGCCACCTTTGGCTTGTGGGCAATGGTGATGTTGCTCTACATCTTCTGTTCCCGAATGCCTGCAACTTCCTCAACTGGTGGCAGACGCTCTTCTTGGGGAAGAACAAGCGACTCATCGCCGCTCGCCCGATGACACGCCACACCAGCATTGTTACCTTCATGGAAATCAACACAATGCTCTGGACTTGCTATCTCCTGCTGATGAACCTCTACGATCCTCAATTGTTTGGTCGTGAGAGTCCAGTCACCTTCGGTGTAGCCTTCGGTGCCTTGCTTTCCGCCCCATACGTATTTCGCAAGCAACTCCACTTGCAATCGTGGGGAGCAAACATCAGAATGGGTACGGCAACGGTCATCGTGTTCTGGATAGCGGTAGAGGCATTTAATCGCACGGGCATCATCGGGAAGCTCATTGCACATCCGAGCGAATATCCTTGGCATTGGGTGGTAATGGTGATAGAACTTTGTTTCTTGGCAGGAAAGATTGTCAAGGATGCAAGGGCGAAGAAAGAAAAGAAATAAGATAGATAATCAGATAAGGAAATCAATGAAGAAAGGAACTTGGAGAAAACAACATAAATGGCTTGGTATCGGCTTGAGCTTCTTCATGCTGATGTTCTGCGTGTCAGGCATCCTGCTCAATCATCGTTCACTCATCAAGGAGGTGAACGTGAGCAGGAGTACCTGCCAAGTCGTTATGAGTTTCGGAATTGGAATGGTGGATTGCTACGAGGCACGCTTGACATTGGCAAGGATTTAATGGTAGATTCCATGAGGAATGTGGATTCTTGTCGCCAACTGTTGCTTTATGGCAATGGTGGCATCTGGCTTACCGACTCCAAGGATTTCAATGAGGGGTTGCCAGAAGGTGCAGACTATCGTCAAATCAAAAATGTCATAAGGCTTGATAATGGAAGGATATTTGCTGTCTCACCTTTCGGGCTTTATCGCTATGGAGTGCATAACAAATGGCATGAGGTGAATATGTCACTGGAGGATGAGGAGAAATTTACGGACATCGCTTCGCATGGCGACACCCTTGTAGTGCTCAGTCGTTCCTTTGTCTATACCTCGCTTCCTCCTTATACACAGATACAATCCTCAAACCCATGGAGGGACAATTGGAGAAGTTGAGGCTATTATTTCTCAAACTAACCATAAGTCATGGAATAATGTTCCAGAGAGCTACAGGCAATCACAGGCATCCTATGCTTATTATAGCCTTACTAAAGCCATTCCAAAGTTGTCCAAGCCCCAAATTGATAATTATATTTATAGATTAAATGATGCGTTTATAGGGACTGCGACTTTCAGTTTTGAAAATAATATGGTGAATTTTATATTTAATTTGCAAGAAGTTATTGTACCTGCATCAAAATAATCTTGTAAGTGTATGGAACAAAATAAAATATTGTTTATTATAGGTATAATGACTATGTTCTCTTGCCATTCTATTCATAAAACAATGGAATCTGGCAATGGGCAACTTAGCAATTCAGAAATTATCCAATTATTAACTGATGACAGTGTAAAGTATTGGATAGGTGTTAATTTTTGGTTCTTCTTTTAAATTTGCCAGAGAAGGCTTAAGATTCAATTCTTATAATAAGAAAGGAGATGAAGAATTTACTTCCCAACAGGACATTTTATTCCCTAAAGTGTTTGATGTTGATGGCATGCGAGTTTTTTTATTTATTGGAAACTTCCACATCCTGTGGAAAAAGCTCTATCCATATGTTGATTACAAAATACGGAAAAATTTCAAAAGATACGTTAGTTATAGGGGATTATACAGACTTTGTGTTTTGTTAATGGTCATGGTAATGCCCCAAATCGGGAATTGTCAAAATAAAAAAATAATAAATGTGGGGTAATACTCCAAATCAGGGAGTTATTGAAATAATTATCTGATTATCAATGTACTTTCCAAAAAGATAAAGTATTAGGGCAGAGTGGAAAAATCGTTGAAACTGGTCCTATGTAATCGTTCAAAGTGACCCTTTTGTATCATCCAAAGAGGGATTGGACATTCGCGGTACGATACGAGTATGGGTGTTATGATTTATCAGCATTCATTCTTCTCTACTCCCAAAGGATTTTGTCAGTTGTACTGCTTGCTGTTGTAGTCTGATGAGAATTTGGGAATAGGTTTCGAGTTTGCCGAGCAGTTGTTGAGCAGTGGCAACAGAATGATAAGTATTGAGGACTTTCACGACTTCGTTGTACAGAACTCCTATCTTATGAGCCAAGGCAACGATTTCTGAGAGTTTCTCCAAGTAAGGTTCTTTTGCAGGGTCTTGGGTGATGACCTTAAAAGATTCACCAAGAAGCCTTGCTCGGACAAAGTCGCTCTTTGTCTTTGCTCCCGACTTGCGATAGAGTCTGATAAGTTTCTGCTGGTCTTCGGAATTAGGTATTCTGATGTGCCATCTGTCCCATCGTGGGCAGGTGGCACATCTGCCGTCTGGCTTCTTTTGTTTTTGCTTCTTCATTGCTTTCTAATCACGACTTTGGAGTGATTTAATCCCCTTTCGGGGCAAGGGTCTTTGTGGTACAAATGGCAATTTGTGGTACAAAGACACACCTTGCCAGTATAAAGAAAGAGATAGTTTGTTATGTTCCATAAAGTAACCTTTCTGGGGTGCTTTTGATAGACGAGAGTTCAAAGTTCAAGAAGTAAGTCAAGAGATAAGTTTAGACTAATTTCTTGACTTACTGACTTTATGAGCTGACATATTTTTGACTAAAGTTAATTTTGACTTAGGTCGAAACTAATTTCTTGACCAAAGTCATAACTGACCATTTGACTTAAGTCGCGACTGAGTTCTTAACTTAACTCATAACTTACCTGTTTGCGGTATTGGATTATAATGCCTTTCAAGCATAGCTTGTATGTCGCTCTGCCTGTAGAGTATCTTTCCTCCGATTTTGAAATAGGCAATCGTGCCATTGTCCCGATAGTCCTGAAGTGTGCGAGGACTCAACCGTAAAAGTTTGCACACCTCCTCGCCTGTCAGGTAAACCTCTCCACCCAACATCGGACGGGCAGTAGCGCAATACCGCTCCAATTTCTTCAATATTCCTTCCATCAGTTGTGAAAACAACTGCATCTGAGGGTCTTGCTGTGTAATGATTTCGTTCTCTGTCATAGTTCATTCACTTTTTGCGTTCAGTAATTCCGTGATGTCGCTTTCTTTGTAATAGCACTTATGTCCAATCATTGAGAAAGGGATTTTCCCCGTATCTCTGTATGATTGCAGGGTACGTTTGCTGATGCCCAAACGCTTGCACACGGCTTCGTTGTCAAGCCATTCGTCCTTTTCGGGCGGATTGCCGATGAGTTGTTCGATACTGTGGATAAAGTCTGCAAATTCGGAGCAGTGCCGCTCCCACGCTTTGCGGTCGATGATAATGAGTTTCATTGCTTTCTTTTTGTTTTGATTACTTTATTGTTACTCGGCAAACAAACTGTTATGCAGTCCATTGCCGTACTTATCGAGTGCAAAAGTAAACCCTCGGAAGCACCGCTGCAAGAAATGAGGAAAAGCAGGGAAATAGAGAGAAAACAAGAGAAAAGACCAAAGGAGATCCATCTGTGTTATTGCGGTAATGAGATGAGGTGCCGGCTCGTTCCTTTTATCACATAGCAATTATTCTTTCAACAGTTCGATAGTTCGACAAATCGATATGTAGAACTATCGATAGATAGTTTTATCGATAGATTATTTTGACGATATATAGTTTTGACAACAGATAGTTTTGACAACAGATAGTCATGACAACAGATAGTTTTGACAACAGATAGTCATGACAACAGATAGTCATGACAACAGATAGTTTTGACAACAGATAGTCATGACAACAAATTGTACAAACAACAGATTGTCCGTATTATCGTCAGTCCTATCTGTTGTTGGTTGTTACGCCTTGCGTCCAAAGAGCCTGAGTATGCCGTATTCTTGTCGTGCCTATACTCTCTACGGCAGCCCAGCCCTGCAAGGTTGGGAGAGATGAATACGACCGCACGAATACAGAAAATGGCAATACCGCCTTGAAACAGAAAAATCCTGCGGTGGAGATTCTTCTCTCCATCCGCAGGACTTGACCTTGTCAGGGAAGATTGGCTGCCGTTGTACCTTTGCACGATAAGAAACGGCATCAGGGACTTTGCGTGTGCCTTTGCTTACAACGCCTTTGGACTTACCCCTACGTCTGACCGACTATTGGCAAATGATTGCTCTTGGTAAGCAGCACTATCGTGCCGGTGAGTTCGGTGTAAAGACGGTCGTATTGCTCGTCAGAAGCAAATGTGTCCGTCAAACCGAACTTGTCGAATGTGGCTTGAATAGCCTTGTTCGACAACAATATGGGTGCAAGCTTCTCAGGGAGTGGTGCAGGCAGTTCCCTCTCAAACTCGTTCTCCAAGACAGAAACAAGCGTGTCGTACTTGGAAAAGTGCAAACCTTGATACAATACCTCACTTGCTATGTTCTCTGCTTCGAGGTGCGTAAAACCCTGCACTACAGCATCGCAGTAGGCGGTAAGAGCCATATCAGCCCGAGCGGTGATAAACTCCGTGTCGTGCAATCTTTCGGGGTGATGCTCACTCATATAACTTCTTAATTTCAACCGAAAATAGGAAAGTTCCTGTTTGTTGTGCTGTTTCATCTTTATCTTCATCTTCATTTAGCATTGATATTCAATGATGGTTGCTTTGCTGTCAAAGGAAAAGTTGCTTGTCCTCCGCTTGGCTTTCTTGGCGGACAGACACGCAGGGCCTTTCGCAGTTCCCTTGTGGTATTGCTGCCCATGAGAGGCTGCATCTCACGGGCAATCTTACTCTTGCTAACCTTTGCATAGAGTTCGGTGGTTGAAATGAAGCGGTGCCCGAGCATCTTACTGACGGTTTCTATCGGCAAGCCGTTCTCCAAACAGATGGTCGTGGCAAAGGTATGTCGTGCCGTGTGCGAGGTGGCTTCGGTATGAGATGGGAGTCCAGCCTTGATGATGATGTCCCTTATCTTGCGGTTGAAATGGCTATTCGTGGGGAACTCACGAAAGAGCAAACCCTCCTTTTGTCCGTCGCTGACAATGGTGAGTATCTCTTCGGCAATGGGCAATAAAGGAACAATGCTTCTGTTCTGAGTTTTTGTGCGACAGAGCGATATGTACCTGCGCCCATCGTCAAGTGTGTAAACATCGTCCAACCGTAGTTTCTTTAAATCAGAAAAAGCTAGCCCCGTAAAACAGCCCAAGAGGAAGATGAGCCTGCAATGGTTGTCCACCGAGCGGTGAGGACGATATGAGAGAAGTTTGTGTAAATCGTCAGAAGTGAGGGCATTGCGCTCGTAGGTGGGCGTTTCTATATCTATCAGTTCAAAAGGGTCTTCACGGATATATCGCTCCTGCTGTGCCTTTCTAATAACCCGATGCAGGTGGCGCAGACGGTTGGAGACGGTGCTTTCCTTGTTTCCTAAGTCCCTAAGCATGAACAGGCGGTAGTTTTCTATTAGGTCCTTGTCGGCTTCTTTGGGAAGACAATCCTCATTCCCCCTTGTTTTCAGAAATTGTACAAAGCTCTTCTTGCTGTCCCTAAAGCCCTGACGGTAGCCTTTCCTATAGTCTTGCCCTGCAATTCCTCCTTACTTTCGCAGACAGCTTGGTAAATCTCTATGAGTGATGGGGTAGGTTTTCCTTGATGCAGGAACTGCTCCTTAAGATATTCTGCCGTTATGTAGTTCTCTTCTCTTAACGTGAGTTCATAGAGTGCGTGAAGTCGTTTATCTATTGAGTCCAGTTGATGATTGACATCATTCGCTCTGTTAGCTGCCACTTTTATGCGTCCTATCTTTGATTGCCAATCATCGGGAGAGGTGTGCAATCCTGTTGAGAATGAAGCAGACGCACCATTGCAGGTGATACGGCAGCGTATAATGCACTCGTTATTCTCATTTGTCTTGCTTCTGTCTATATAGAATAGAATTGAAAATGTACTTTTCATTTTTCCATGTATGTTTTATCGTTTGTATTCCTTATAATTTCTAGTTAGTCAGACGATATTGTGCAATGAGAGGAATAATCTTCTCCACATCCCGAAAGACACGCTCTGGAGAAGTCTCTGCATACACTTGTGTGGTCTTTATTTGGCTGTGTCCGAGCATTTTCGATACGCTTTCGATAGACACGCCTTCAGAGAGTGTCATCTGCGAAGCAAAGGTGTGGCGAGCCATGTGAAAGGTCAGTGTCTTTGTGATACCACAAAGCCGTGCTATCTTCTTGAGATGGATATTTACAGTGTCGCAGCCTGGTATGGGCAGCAGATACCCTTTGGGCGGTTCGTGACGGAACGCCCTAGTGTGAAAACCTCGGTAGCGCTCAATGATGGCAGATGCTTCGGGCAGTAGCGGTATGTGGCATATATTGCCTGTCTTTATTCTCGGCTTTCGTATCCAATTCATACCAGACTCATGGATGATATGCTCTGCCGTGAGGTGGTACACATCCGTATAGGAAAGACCGGTATAGCACGAAAAGAGAAACATATCCCTCGACACCTGCTCATAGCCTTGCAGTTCGTTATCGCTTAATGCTGCTATTCTGTTTACTTCCTCCCTTGTGATGTATCGGGGTGTACCCACGTCCCAGCGGATAGAGTGAGCGATGAAAGGATAGATGTCTATGATGTGCCGTTTGTGCAGGTCTTTGAGCAGGGATGCCAGCATAGTAAGATAACCAGCCGAAGTGTTGAGTTTAAAACCCTTTTCTTTGGCAAAATACTCCTCCAAGTCTTTGATAAGGGCAGTATCGGCTTTTTGCACGGGAATATCGTCCACATGGTAGCGATGTCTGAGAAATTTTGCCAGATGCTTACGGAAGAGCAGCAGACATTTCAGTCTTCTTTCACTGCGGTCTATACCCACCCGCTCACGGAAGCGGTTGATATACTCGTCCGTATGATGAAGCAGCCCCTGCGACTCGCTGTTTAACCCGAATACAAGTTCCCTTATCTGCTCTGCCGTAACAGTGTTGTTCAACTTGCCCAAAAGCGATTCGTAAACTTGATGGACGCTTACTTGCAGTCGGTCAAGTTCGTTGTTTACTGATACGGCTTCTGCACTCTTGCCTACCAGTCTTTGTTTGCGACTGTCCCATAGATTGGGTGTACAGGCACATTTGCAACTGAACTGAACCATTGAGCGACCGATACTGATGCGTCCCATGATGGGACTTTTCCCGTTTTTGTCCTGCGTACCTCTCTTGAGGTAGAAAAGCAGCTTCATTTTTTCTTTTTCCATTGTTTTTTGCTTGCAAAATTACACTTCTTAGAGGAACTTTGAGTGATGCAAAACATTGATAATGAAAGAGAAAACACCGTTTTAGTTACCACTTTTAGCCGTTCTTTTCCTTTCATCGTTTCTCGAACGATTTGGTAACTGAACTCTTGCTTTTTCACTCCTTTCTTAGCCTATTTCTATTGATGCAACTCAATGAGTAAACAGGCAATATCTCCTCTATTTCAATCAGATACGCATTCTTCTCCTTTTCTTGCTTCCAACTCCTATACTTCCGCATAGAAGGCGGCAAGCTCCGGCACTTTGATGAAGTAGCGGAAACGCTCCTTCTGCACCACGTTGTTCGTCACGTTGAACTCAAAATCCGTTGTCTTCTTGGCAAATATCGCCGACCACGCATCAAAACATCGAATGTCCTGCCGTTCCAGCTCCTTCGGGCGCAGGTACTTGAACAGCAGGTACAGCTCAGTCAGCGAGTTGCTGATAGTCGTGCCGGAGAGGAAGGTCGCCCCCAAGTCCTTGCCCGTGCGCTCCTGTATGGTGCGGATAGCAAAAGAGCATGTTCAGTGCCTTCTGGCTTCCCTCGCTGTTCCCCAATCCCGCCACACGGTCGTGGCGCGTGTTGAAAGTCAGATTCTTGAACTGGTGCGATTCATCAATGAAAAATGTGGTCGATGCCCATCTGCTTGAAGTCCACCACGTCGTCCGTGCAGTGACTTTATGGCGTGTTCCACCTTCTCCAATTTCGCTTCAAGGTTATGCTTGCGCTTCTCCAGACCTTTCAGCATCGCCCGCGATACGTTCTTTCCCTGCTGGCGCAGCACTTCGAGGTTTTCCTCCACCGTGTCAAGCTCCGCTTGCAGGATGCGCTGCTGCAACTCCGGCGACTGCGGTATCTTGCCGAACTGGTCGTGCGACATAATGACACAATCGTAGTCGTTGTTCTTGATGTTGTTGAAGAAACGCACGCGGTTGGCGGTCGAAAAGTCTTTCTCCGAAGCGTACAGAATCCTCGCGTTGGGATATGCCGCTTGATAGGTGGCGGCAATCTCCGCAACATTGGCTTTCAGCCCGATAATCATCGGCTTGTGCGCCAAGTTCAGACGCTTCATTTCATGCGCGGCGATGCACATTATCAGCGTCTTGCCGGTTCCAACCTCGTGGTCACAAATTCCGCCGCCGTTCTGTTTCAGCATCCAGACGCAATCCATCTGCGAGGGATAGACGCTCCTGATGCCCCGGCTTGCCAGCCCTTTCAGATTGAGGTCGGGAAAAGTCTGATGCGAGCCGTCATACTTCGGGCGCACGAAACAGTTGAACTTGCGGTTATACATCGTCGTCAGCCGCTCCTTGAACTGTGGCGACTGCTCTTCGAGCCATTCGGAGAAGCCGTTTCGTATCTCGTCAATCTTGGCGTTGGCGAGCTGTATTCCCTCGCTGTCGCGCACCTTGATGTCGTTGCCATGCTCGTCCCTGCCGATGGACTTCATCATGTCGGGACAGGTGTTGTGCAGGGCGTGTTTCAGAAGGTGCATGCCGTCATAGTTACGGTAATACCCCTTCACCAGAAACTCGTCCGTGATTTTCATGGTGCGGTAGCCGCACGCCACCGAAAACTCGTCCATGCTTGCAGAGTAGGCGATTTTCACCTCCGTGTCGAACAGCCGGCTCATGTAGGCGGCATAGACACCCGTCGGAATCCAGCGTTCCCCGAAATTGAAATCAAGGTCTTCAAAAGCGATGCGCGGCGGTTCGGCATCTTTCAGAGCCTCCAACGCCTGCTTCACCTCCGGCATACGTTCACTTTCGGGGTTTTCGCCCATCCAAGCCTCTATGCGTTCCGCTTTCTCTATCACGTTTCCGGCAATAAAGCGGTCCTTAATCTCGTAACCGGTTACGAGCGGATTGTAATAGATGCGCCCTTGCAGGGCTGTGAGCAAATCCTCCGCCGTACTGTCGGTTATCTCCCGCATATAGTCGAGATCGACAGTGCCGAACTTGTTGAGCGACGCGGACAGTGCTTCTTCGGGTGAGCCGACGTTGGCATGGCTCTCCACGGAGAAGGAAACGGGACGCTCGAAGATGTCCGCCTTGACAAACTTCCCGTTCTCCGCCCGTTCCAGCGAAAGGATGTCACGCCCGCCCGCGTCCATCATCACTAACTTCACGTTCTGCTTGGCGTTGAGGTTGCCGTAGCGCATGACAAACTCATCGTAACAGGTGTTTAGATGCTCTCGCCACGGGACATTTGCTTCATGCAGGTTCGATTCATAGCGGTACAGCCGCTCGTAGGCGTCACGGAGTAAAACATACTGTAACGCCTTCTCCTTCTGGTAGCCTTTCAGGTCGAGCGGCTGGAATGTCGCCCCGTATGGCGTGATGTCCTTCAGGTAGCCGATGTTATGACGCCCCCTGTCAGCCACCAGCGACCCTTCGCGCAGGTGCATCTCCGGCGTGCGGTGGTAGGCACGCGGCGAAAGGTCCACGACTTCTTCCTTCGGCTTCTCCGCTTCGATGTCGGGGAAAAGGGAGGTCGCCACCGCTTCCGGTGGGGTATCTGTAACGGCAGGTGCGGTGACTGCTTCCGGCTGTGTTTCCTCCTGCCGTGGTTGCTCACGGGGAGTGTCCGGCACGGCTTTCACTTCCATCTTTTCCGCCGCCGCTTGTTTCTCGTTATGCTGCCTTGCCAGTTCCCGAAGTTCCTTCCTGCGTTCCGGCGTCAAATCCATCATCATCTCGTAGAAGCCGTTGATGGGAGGATTGGTATCCCAGTCCAACGTGGCATAGATGTCGTCCGGGTCGGCAGGCTTGGCGGTGTTCTCCGTTTTAGCCTCCTTGTTCTCTGTTACAGTCTTAGGGGTGGTAGCCGTCGGCACAGCCGTAACATTTTGTGTGACATGCACCTGTGGCTTGGGTAGAACGCGCCTTGCCGAGCTTTCCTTTTTCGCCTCCTTTTTCTTTTTGGCGGTTTTCGGTTGTTGGCTGACTTCTTCCGTCATCCCCCAGAGATCGAGCAAGGATAGCTGCACACCGTCAGAATATTTCGGACGTGGCTCTATCTCCGGCTTTTCCTCTGTGGGTTGCGGTTTCTCCGTCGGAGTTTCCACCGCCTGCATCGAAGATGTTGTTTCCATCTTTATGGCAGTACGCTCCACCTCCTTTTGAACGGTAACTTTTTCTTCCGTTCCCGACTGCCGGATTGAACCCGAATACAGACGCATGGCGAGCCTGTAATGGAAATCCTCGTCGAGCATACGGTGCAAATCCCCGGCGATGCCTGCTGCCTTGCCCTCGTGCAGATAGACCATAGCGGGCTTCCCGTATGGGTCGGTGTCAAGTTTCGCCGTCGTATGCACGATGCGTTCCGGGTGGTGGATGAAATAGGCGTTGTCGGTCAGGTCGGTTTTCGTGTCCGTCTGTATTACGGTCATCAGCCGCTCGTCCTGCGACATTTCCTTCTTGCTGAGGTTCTTTTGCAGGACAATCAGGTCACTGCCCACTTCTGTCCCCGCGTTGTCCGTGAACAGGTTGTTGGGCAGGCGTATCGCGGATACCAGATCAGCCTTACTGAACAGCTCGTTACGCACGGAGGTCTTGGTGCTGTTCAATACCCCTTGCGAGGTGATGAACGCCACGATACCGCCGTCACGCACGGCATCCAGTCCTTTGAGAAAGAAATAGTTGTGGATGGCTTTCTGGGCGGAGCGTCTGCCGAATGAGTCGCTCCGCTGAAACTCAGGGTCGAACACGGCTATGTCTCCGAACGGAATGTTGGACACCGCCAAGTCGAAATAATTGTTGAACGGTCTTTCGATTTTCTCAAAACCGCAGGTGCGCGTTTTCTTGCCGGGATAGAGATGCCTCAGGATTGTACCCGTGAGCAGATCCTTCTCGAAAGCCATCACATCCGCATTGGGGTTGTGCCGCAGCATGGAATCCACGAACACGCCAACCCCCGCCGACGGTTCGAGCATACGGGCGGGGCGGACGCTGTAATCTGCCAGCACGTCCGCGATGGTGTCGGTTATCTCTTTGGGGGTGTAGAAAGCGGTCAGCACGGACGCTTTCAGCGAATCCACAAACCGCTTGTACTCTGTTTCGTCCTTGCTGTTCTCACGGATAAGCCTGTGCAACTCCACTGTCGGGGCGAACAGTTCGAGGTCGGATTTCGCCCACCGGACGGCATCCGTCAGTTCCTTTGCAGGGTTGAGGATACATTTCAGACCGCCGAAACCGCAGTACCTTTGAAGTATGGCACGCTCTTCGGTTGTCGCTGTCCTGTTTTCCCTGTCAAGGATGAATGCCGTCCGTATCGCCTCGATGTTGTCCCGCAGTTTCTGTTTGCGGTTAAACGCCATATTCCCCGATGTAAAGGACGGTTGCCCCCGTCAGCTCCGTGTAGAGCAGGTCGTAATCGGAAGACAGGGCGAAGTTGTCGTCCGAAAGGTCATAGACGGAGAACACGTTGCCGACAAGCGGCATGAGTTTCAGAATAAAGGCTTCTTGTTTCTCTTCCGGCACTTCGTCGAAAAACTCGCTCTCCACGACTTCACGGAGAATGGCGTACCGGGAATAGCGCAGCCCGCGCAGCAGCGTGTCCATCGCCTGCTCTTGCGCGCCATCGGCGGGATAGCCTTCGAGCCGCGCCTTTTCATACGTTTCGGCGGCACGGTCGGCCCGTTCCCGTATGAAAGCGGTGTCAGTCGCCTGTTCAAACTTGTTCGTGCGGAGGTAGTCCAGCAGGTACAGACCGTAATAGGAAAAGTCGGTCTGACCCTCGTTTTTCTTCTTGTTGTTCATTACTTTGGAGTTTAGTGGATTGATATTTAACGGGATAATTGATTGGAAAAAGGAAGAAAAAGGCACTCGGTATCCCTCCGAGTGCCACCACTAAATCCAAAGTATGAGTGTAATCCGGTATCGAAGAACAATTCATTACTCTGAACAAGTGGCAAAGTTAGTGCAAATCGAAGACAATACGAAAAAAACTTGTTTGTTTCTATTGTTGAGATGCAGCCTAACTTATCAAAAGTTAGTGATTATTTCCTTTTTTTCGGATAGGAAGACTTGCATTTCTTTTCCGGGAACACGAACGTCGTGTTATATTCCCCGTCAAGGCGACTATGGCATCGAAGTTCTTGCCCTGCTTGCTCTTGAAGCCTTTGAGCGGCTTGGTGTGCCCGTCGGTGAGCAGGTCTTTGATTTCGTCGTCGGACAGGGTGCGTCCCGCTTTCTGCCGGAACACGGGCAGTCCGCACTCCGTGTTGTCGCAACGTACCACCTTGCCGTAGAACCGCATCCTGCCCGTGCCGCACTTGGGACACGCGCAGCCGGAATCACGGCTGCCGAAGAGCTTGTCGCACGAGAGCAGTTCGGAGGTGATTTCCCGTGTGTACGCCTCTATCTCCTTGCGGAAAGTGTCGGCGGGCAGTTCCCCGCGCTCGATACGTGCCAGTTCCTTTTCCCATTCGCCCGTCATGGCTACATCGGCGATGCGCATCGTCTTCACCACGGAATTGAGGGCGAGTCCCTTTTCGGTGGGAACAAGCGACTTCTTGCAGCGTTCCATGTAACCGCGCTTGAAAAGCGTTTCGATGATGGACGCTCGTGTGGCGGGAGTGCCGATGCCGCAGTCCTTCATCGCCTGCCGCAGCGCGTCGTCCTCAATTTCCTTGCCCGCTGTTTCCATTGCCGAGAGCAGGGTGGCTTCGGTATGCAGCGGCTTGGGTTTGGTCTTTCCTTCGGTGATGGAGGTGGCTTTCAGCGTGAGCGTGTCGCCATCCTGCCAGCCGGGGATGGTAGTTTCCTCCTTTTCCTCGCCATAGACGGCACGCCATCCGGCTTGCTTCACGACACTGCCTTTCACGGTGAACTCCACTCCGGCACATTCTGCCGTGACAGCAGTCACGTCCTTGACGCATTTTTCGGAGAATGCCTCTATCATTCGTCCGGCAATCATCTGATAAATGGTGCTGTCCTCTTTGGAGAGGAAGAGCGGTTTCTCTCCCGTGACGAGCAGGGCATGGTGGTCTGTTACCTTGCCGTCATCCACGCTACGGCGTGTCGGGATGGCTTTTGCCCGCACCTTGTCTTTCCATTCGGGCTGCGTGCCGATAAAGGCGAGTAGCTTGGGGATTTCAGCGAACACGTCTTCGGGGATGTAGCGGCTTCCCGTTCTCGGATAGGTTATCAACTTCTTCTCGTAGAGCTTCTGCGCGATTTCAAGCGTCTGTTCCGCCGTGAAGCCGTGCTTGGCGTTGGCTTCTTTTTTGGAGCGTGGTCAGGTCGTACAGCAAGGGAGTTTCCTCCGTCTTCTCCTTACGCTCTGCTTTCGTTACCGTTGCGCTGCCTGCCGCCTTTACCTTATTATATAGCTCCGTTGCCGGTTCTTTCGACTTCCATTTCTCGGAGGATGAGAGTTTCACGACCTCGCCGTCGCAACCGTCTGTTGCGATATGGAGCTGCCAGAATGCTTCGGACGTAAAACGGCGGTTCTCCCAATAGCGTTCACACACCATCGCCAGCGTGGGTGTCTGCACACGCCCCACCGAATACGTGCCATGTCCGGCGGCTATGGATAACGCCTGAGTGCCGTTGATGCCCACGAGCCAGTCGGATTCGCTCCGCGCTTTGGCGGCGAGGTATAGGTTGTCGTACCTGCTGCCGTCTTCGAGGTTGCGCAGTCCCTCACGGATAGCCTTGTCGGTGAGCGAGCTGATCCACAGACGCACGAAAGGAGTGGTGCAACCCGTATAGTGGTAGAGGTAGCGGAAGATAAGCTCTCCCTCGCGTCCGGCATCGGTCGCCACGATGATTTGTTCGCTTGTGTCGAACAGTCTTTTGATGACTTTTATCTGCGACACCACGCCGCTGTCGGGCTTGTAACCTTTCTCCGTCCTGACCTGACGGGGGACGAGCGTGAATGTGTCGGGAATAATCGGGAGGTTGTCACGGACAAATCCGCGCACGCCGTAGCCGTCGGGCATGGCAAGCTGAACGAGGTGTCCGAATGCCCATGTCACGGCATAGCCGCCTCCTTCGAAATATCCTTCCTCTCTCTTTGTCGCGCCCACGATGCGGGCGATTTCACGTGCCACGGAGGGCTTTTCTGCAATGATTGTCTTCATGTTTTCTTGCTTTTTTGTTGATACTTTGGATTTTATTTTGGATTCAGTGGCGGACACGGGATTACATTTTCATGCCTTTGTTGTTCTTCTTTTTCGGCTTCTCCTGCTGCTGTTGCTGGCGGTCGTCCTTTGGGGCGGTCTGACCTTTCTGCAAAGGCTCTTTCAGGTTCTTTGTCGCCTCGTTGGTTTTGCCCTCGTTGTTCACCGCCACCTGTGTGCGGCTCTCGTTGGACGGGGCGACCTGCTGGGCGTTGTCGGGGTTCGTTTCGTAGCGGTACGGGCGGCCCTTCTCCGGGTTGAACTTGATATACATCGTGGCATGGAAGCCCTGCTTGTCGGTCACGTTCTCCAGTTTCACGGCTTTACCCGCCACGTAGTCGGCTTTCTGCTTGTCGGTGAAGTTCACGCCGCTCCATTTGCTGATGGGGCGGATGCTGCCGTCCTCGTTCATCCACGTGTTGCGGCGTTGCTCCTTCTTGGTCTGTGCGGCATTTTCCCCGCCTTGCGCCTGACTTTTCGAGGTGTCACCTTTGGCTTCCTGCGTCTGTGCGGTACGGGGCGACCTTCCGGTTCCCGGCACGAACTCCACGCCGCGCTGCTCCACGTTCACTTGAAGGGTGGTGACGAACTTCCTGCCGTCGTTGCGCTCGATGAGCTTGTCGCGCACGGGCAGTCCGGTGCGGAGCATGTCCTGCTCCTGTTTGGTGATTTCCGTCTTGCCGATGCGCTCCGGGATGCGCACCTTGTTTGCCGGAATGTCCGTGATTTCATTCGTCTTGCGGTCGATGCTGATGTAGGAGGGGATGATTTCGCCCGTTTCCCTGTCCACAATGTCCACGACCCTGCCGAGGTTGCCCGTTTCGCGCAGGTTCTTCCGGTCATCGTCGGAGAATTTGTGTTCCTTGTACTCATCTAACTTCTGCTCCTTGCGGATGAAGTGCGGCACGAGGCTGACATTTCCCTCGCCGTCCTTCTTGAAGGAGAGGCGGGCGTCCAGCTCGAATGATTCGCCGCCGAAGGTGGGCTTGACCTTTACCAAGTCGGACTTGCCGTAGTGGAGCATCTTCGTAAGGTCTCCGGACTTTTCAAGGTCGTCACGCTTCACGCCCCATCTGTCCTCCAGCTCCTGCCAGTTGATTTTGCTCTCGTTGATGGGTTGGTAGCCCTGTCTGCCCTGCGTCTGTTGCGGGCTTTCCTGCTGTTCTTTCTGTTGTTCCATGTTTTCCTGTTTTTGAGGTTCTTGTTTCTCTGTCTTTTGTGCCGCCATCTCTTCCTGCACCTGCTGTTGATAAGGGAAGGTGTCGATTTGTGCGGTGCAAGGATTTGTTTGTTCTGGTACGGATGCTGAAGCAGGTCTTTCATCACGCCAAGCATGGAATCCACTTGGTCTGCCGCGATGCGGTAGAAACCGAAGCGGCTGGGTTCCTTGCACTGCCGGAAGAAGTTCTTGAAGAAGTTGTCCAGCACGTCGCCGTGTCGGTCGAATTGCAGGAAACTCTGCGCGTTCTCAGCTTTCGCAGGGGTACGCTTGGGTGTGTCGTCTGCATTCAGCCCGGCTACCACGCTGATCTCGCCCGTCTTCTCGTCACGGACTACCAGCACGTCCTTTTCGTCTTTTTTCTTTGCCATTTGAAAAATGTTTTAATGGGTTATTTATGAAAGAAATTATGGATACGAGCCTTGTAGAAGGCTATATCTTCTTTTTTGAAGTCCTTGATATGGTTGGAAAGGAATGTCAGCACATCCTCCTCGCTGTAATAGGTTTTCTTGCCCAGTGTCTTGTAGGGCAATGCGCCGACACTGCGGTAGCGTTGCAGTGTGCGCTTGCTTATCTGGAGCAGCATGCACAAATCCTGATTGTCGAAAAGGCGGATGCTTTCCGTGATAGTAGGCTGTTTCCCCTCAGCCTTCATCGCCAGCAGCAGTTCGTCCTGACGGTCGAGCCGTTCCATCAGCTTCTGCATCCAGCCCTCGAAGTTGTTTCGTGTGAGCAGTTCCATGACCTATGTCCTCCTTCCTTTTGGTTTGCCGCCAGTGCGCAGCGTGTGGTTGCGTTTCAATTCCTGCGGTGTCGCCGCGTCCTCGTTGACGGCACACGCTTCAAGCAGGCGGTCTATTTCCGACTGCCGGTAGCGGCATTTACCGCGAAGCACGACATAACCGATGCGTTGCTCGCTGCGCATACGCTGGAGGGTGCGGGTACTCACGTTAAGCAGGTGCGCCGCCTCGCGTGTGGTGAGCAACCTGTCGGGCGATGCCGCTTTCTTGTCGCCGGAGGCGGCACGGACGTGTGCCGCAATCTCCGCTATCTGTTCCGTCAATGACCGGAAGGCAGAACTTTCCATCGTTATCACTTTCATATTCAGTCCTTTATTTTTGTTTATTTTCATGAACATAGGCTGCGCCTCGGCATACCGTTCAAGCAAGTTTGACGCTCTACACTCGGCTTGCTCTATGTTTCTGCGACAAAATTCGGCAATAAACAAAAGGGGCTTTAACAACTCACTACGTGACTCACGTAAGATTTTTACGGAAGATGGCTCCGTAACCCGGTCAAACGGTGCAACAGGCAGCCTTTCAGCGGAAAACGGTACGTGTTAAGGGCTGCATCGTTACCTTTGCGGGCAAACCGATAATTGCATGAATATGGAAATAGTATCTATCGAGAAAAAGACTTTCGAGATGATGGTGGCGGCATTCGGCGCACTCTCGGAGAAGGTCGCCGCCCTAAGGCGCAAAAGCGACACGGGGCGCATGGAAAGATGGCTCACGGGCGAGGAGGTCTGCGGGCAGTTGAGAATAAGCCCGCGCACGTTGCAGACGCTGCGCGACAGGCGGCTTATCGGCTACTCGCAGATAAACCGCAGGTTCTATTACAAGCCGGAGGAGGTTAAGAGGTTGATACCGCTTATCGGCACGCTCTATTCGCACGGCAGATGATTTGATTTATTCACCCACTGAATCCGAAGTTATGATGAACGAGACCAACGATGTTTTTACGATGGAAGACGAGCCGATAGCCTCTGTGATGCAGGATATGCGCAAAGGCTCGAAATGGCTGTCTGTATTTCTGGAAAGTTACCGCCCTCCGCTGGACGGGGAACGTTACCTGACTGACGGTGAGGTGGCGGAACTGCTCCGTGTCAGCCGACGCACCTTGCAGGAATACCGCAACAACCGCGTGTTGTCCTTCATACTTTTGGGAGGGAAGGTGCTTTACCCGGAAACGGGGCTGCGCGAGGTGCTGGAAGCGAACTACCGCAAGCCGCTGGAGTGAGGCGGCCAACATGAAAAAGGAAACGGGCGACATTTTGTGGTGCTGCCCGTTTACTTTTTATATACTTGGGTGTTTTAATGACCTTAAAACCAGTTTTTTGATTGATCCAACCAATTTCTATCGTTAGAAATTCATATAGTTAATAAAAAGTTGTAACTTTGCATTTAACGCAATCTAAAAATTAATTGTAATGGCAATTTTAAACAACATTAAAAAAATGTACTATCAGAAAAAAAGGAGTTATGAGCAAATGGTTGGCAAAACAATTACAGAAAGATCCTGCAACAGTATCTAAATGGTGTAATAATCATTCTCAACCTGATTTGTACACATTTGTTCGTATTGCAAATTTGCTTGATGTTGATGTTCATGAACTTATTTGTCATACAAAAAAATAGTATCTAAAGGAATATAGATGTTTCACCATTTTTAAGCATGTAAATAAAGTGTATGAGCAATAAAATTTGGAATTTTGATATATTAGTTGATGATTGTTTTGTTAATTTTAATACAAAAAAGCAAGAAATAAATCCAGATCATAATGACAGGTTATTATCAGTTGCTAATGGCTTTGAAGATGGCAGTTGGAGATATCGTCAATTCAAAGAATTTGTTTTCAGTAATATTGCAGAAACAGCTTTGTCTGCACAAGAACGAGAGAAATTAATAGATAATGATTACGGTAGGCTTATTGAGGCTGCCAAACATTTTACGACTTGTTGACAAAAGAGCAGAATGGAAAGGGAAGTGAAATAGCGGAAATTATTCTATATGGCATAATGAAGAACCATTATAAAAGCCTTATCTGCAATACCTAAAATTTTTTATAAACAGAATGATAATGATAATGCAAAGGGCTCTGATTCTGTACACATTGTAATTGACCCAAATGGAGGCTTTCAACTTTGGTTAGGAGAAGCTAAATTTTATAATTCTCTTGAGGATGCGCGATTATACGAACCAATAAATTCTGTTGAACAAATGTTGCGCAAACCTATTATGAAAAAAAGGAATGCGGAATAATGACCAATCTCAATGAACTTGATAAACAAATTGAAAAACCAAACATTACTTAAAAAGATAAAAGAATGTTTCGATGAGAATACTTCCATTGACGAAATAAAACCCAAACTACATATACCTATTCTTTTATTACATGAATGCCAGATAACAGCAAGTACTACTGAAATGAGTGATGAGTATAAAAAAATAGTATTATTTCTTTTTCATAGAGATCGTGCTCATTCGTTTTTTTAAGAAGCAGATCAACAAGCTTAGTTCTGTTCATAAGTATTCGGAAATAAACTTTCATTTGATTCTTTTTTTCCTGTTCCTGATAAAACAAAAAAATAGTAAACTGGTTTTATTTCACAAGCAAAAAAATCTCAAAAAAATGATGCAGACGAATGATATATATAATACATGTTTAGATATAAGTAATGTTCTAAATGCTGGTGATATAAGTAATGCAAGATCCAAAAGTAATTACATTACTTCATGAGATTAATGGTACTAACAATAATTCATATATGGAATTAGTCAACCATCTTATTCGTGAAGTGGGGCTTTTACCGTATATTGATACATATACTGCATCTTGGGAAGATCGGTTTTGTATGTGAAGTTTTTTTAAAGTTAATATTGGAGAAAAGAAAACCTTGTGTCTTACATACTGCTCAATCACAGGTATTAAAGAAGTTATTAGAAGGGAAAAAGCGTTGCGGTGAGTGCTCCTACAAGTTTTTGGTAAAAGTTTTGTTATTGATGCATTTATTGCGATTAAACAACCAATTAATGTTGTAATATTAGTACCTACGGTTGCTCTTGCAGATGAAACAAGAAGACGAATTTGCCGAAAAATTCTCTCATCAATATAAAAATAATTACAACAACAGATGTAGAACTTGCGGAGAAAAAAACATATTGGTATTTCCGCAAGAAAGAGCTTTTGCCTATATAGATAAACTTCCTTCAATTGATATTCTAATCGTTGATGAGTTTTATAAGGCAAGTACAAATTTTGATCTTGAAAGAAGCTCCACTTTACTCAGTTCAATGGTAGAACTCGGAAAGAAAGCTAAACAAAGATATTATCTTGCCCCAAATATCCATGAAATAGAAGAAAAATGTATTCACTGAAGGGATGACATTTCTGCGTATGGATTTTAAGACCGTTGTAACGCATGCATGGCGGTTATATAAAAGCAGACCAAAGAATGAAGATAAACAGAGTTTTAAGACACGTAAACTTATTGAATTAATAAATACAGGTATAGGTAAAGCTTTGATATATACCGGCACATATAAGGGAATTGAAGAAGTAACAACAATTCTTAACAGAAATTTATATAATAAAGACTCTGAACTGCTTGCTAATTTTTCTGATTGGCTGGAATGCAATTATGGAGAAAAGTATATTCTTAAAGATTTAGTCAAACATGGTATTGGTATTCATAATGGTCAGCTACATCGTTCTCTTAGTCAAATTCAAATAAAACTATTTGAAGAACAGAATGGGTTAGATTATTTGGTATCGACCTCGTCTATAATTGAAGGAGTAAATACTCAAGCAGAGAGTGTCGTTTTATGGTCAAATAAGAACGGGGCTCATAAGATTGATTATTTTACCTTTCGCAACATCATTGGACGCGCAGGCAGAATGTTTCGTTATTTTGTAGGTCGTGTCTATATGCTTGAAGAGCCACCAAGTCAAGAAAATACTAAATTGAGATTAGAGTTTCCTGATGATGTAGTAAAAAAACTTGATGGAAATGACCCCGGTATAAAATTGAATAATGAACAATATGTAAAAATTCAACGATATCAAGATGAAATGATAGAACTTCTTGGAACGGATATTTGGCATAGAATTGAAAGAATACCACAAATCAGAAGTTGTAAACCATCAATGTTAAAGATAATTGCGGAAAAATTGAAAACTGATTCCAATTGGCCAACAAATTGCGATGCTTTACAAAACAATAATACATGGGAATGGAGGGATGCTTTAGGAGATATCATAGAAATTTTGGAATATCATCGAAAAGGACATTTACGGTATTATGCATGTGCATTGGAAAAGCCACACTAATTTGACCCACCCTGTCAAAGTATTTTAGACCCAGTAAAACGATTTATTATTGACCCACTAAATGCCCTGGTCGGGTGGGTCATTTTATTTCGCTATTACTTGGTAATATTCTTTGCTTTTATCTTTCTAAGACTCTCTCCAGTTAGTTCTATTTGATATGAGGTATGCACAATTCTATCTAGTACAGCATCTGCCACGGTAGGGTCGCCTATTGCATCATACCAGTTGTCTACAGGAAGTTGAGAAGATATGATAATCGACTTCCTTTCATGCCTATCTTCTATAATATCAAGTAATATAGGACGCTCTTTTGCATCTACAGGTACAAGGAAGGCATCATCGAGGATTAACAAGCGACATCGCTCTATCTTCTTTAGCTCTGTTTCTAACGTTCCTTTGTTCTTGGCAACCTTAAGTGTCCCCAGCAGCTTTGACATGTTAGCATACATCGTTCTAATACCATTTTTACAAGCATGATAGCCTATAGCTGTAGCGATAAAACTTTTACCAGTTCCTGATGAACCAGTAATAAATATATTGCGTCCTTGCTTGATAAAATCAAGTGAGAGTATTCTCTCCATTTTGTTTTGGCTAAGGTTGCGATTGATATTATAATCTATTTGCTCAGGATAGGTTTTATATCTAAACCCTGCTGATTTTATGAGTCTTTCAATGGCTGCTGCAGAACGATAGTCCCATTCTCGAGATAAGAGCCAAGATAAAAAGGCATCTGGTGTCATCGTATCTGCAATTGTAGTTGTTAGACTTTCTTCAAAGGCAGTTGCCATACCCGTAAGCCTCATTCTATGCATTAAATCAAGAGATAACTGATTCTTATCCATTTCTTGCACAATAGGTGCTGTCTTATTATTATTTAGTTCCATAGTTGTTTACTTTAATTGTTTGCTATTATTGGATAATTGCTTTGAGAAATAATCCTTGCCTCGTATGTTCTTATGAGTTTTTGGTTTATATTCAGGAGATAGCTCCATATTATCTTCATCCATAGATATATAGGGAGCATCATCACCCTTCTGTAGTATATCCTTTATCTCATTATAGCCATAGCGTCGTCCTTCCGAGGCACAGTTACAAGCTGCTACTAGACGAGCCATGCCATACTTCTTCTCCAGCGACATGATACCACGGCAAGAGCGGAAGGCTTTTGGTGGATATTTCATCTGCGTAGCGACTTCCTTGAGATAAAGCAGAAGGATGTTGTCTATTTGCCCTGCCCGTTGATATATTTCCTCCAAATCCTTTTTCAAAGCTACCATGATGACCAGGAAGATTATGTGCATCTTTCTGTGAGTAGGTATAGGGAGTATCATCTCGCTGATGGATGGTAACTAACTTTAACCCATAGTAGATTTGAACATTGTCATTATCGTAAATAAGCTCCATACGTTTGCCGATATACTCTGTTGGAACACTATAACTATGCTTTCTTAGCATAACGAAGCTATTAGCCATGACAGTAGCAGACTTTCTAGACTTCATCTGATAGCGAGCGGTAGGAAGAGGACGAAGAAAAATCTTTTTTTCCATTTCCTCAAATAGTTCTTGACGGGATTCCTTACGCCCACTCAATCTACGGCTGTTAAATGCTTCTAAAGATGTGCGTATAGCAACATTAAGTGATTCTAGATTATGGAAAAATTTGCCCTTCAATATCTACATATACCGACCGATACATTAGCTTTACAGCATTCTCAACCAGTGCCTTGTCCTTGGGACGGCGCACCCTAGCTGGATAAACAGCCATGTCATAAAAATTCAGCCATAGCAGCGAAGTCGTCATTGATAACAGGCTCATTACGATCACTGCGGATAACGGCTGATTTTAAGTTGTCAGGCACAACAGCCTTGGGTACACCACCAAAGAAATGAAGAGCATTCTCGCAAGCAACGATAAGGTCTTCCTTCTTCTGCGACCACACTGCCTCGCAATAGGTGTAATGACTGCATGGAAGGGTAGCCACAAAAAAACCTCTACCTTCCGCACCTCACCCGTCTGTTCTTCGACTATCTCTAGCTTATCACCCTGCATAATCAATATACATCTGATCGCCAGCAAGGTGCTCTACATGTCCTACGGCTCGTGTTTGACATCTGTAGGCATGGATTGCGTGTTTGAAAGTAGAATACTGGTAACCATTAGGATGAGTTTTGAGATACTCCGTGTGAAGAGATAAGATAGAAACACCCTTCTTGCTAAGCCGTTTCACATAATCAGGAACAAGTGCCTCTAACTCCAACTTGCGAGCAGAAGGCGGACGGTTACGAGAATGCCCATCTGAAAACAAGTCCGCCAGCTTATCATCTGAAAGCGACAGAATTTGCTCCATGGACAAGCCACTTTCTTGGAATTTACGGACATACTTGCGGAGGGTGTTACGAGATATATGGAAAGTACTAGAAATACTTCTTATTCCCATACCAGATGCGTAACAGCGCAATAAATTCTTTAATTTTGTCATATAAATAATAGTTTTATGTTTTTAATGCCGGCCAGGGCAGTAACACAAAACTACAAAATGACCCTAAAAAACTAGCGTTTCAAAGGGTCATTCTTATTTTGGTGAGGTGGGTCTCATTATTTTAACCTTACTGGGTCTAAAATACTTGCCAGGGTGGGTCAAATTAGTGTGGCTTTTCCAAACCGATAAAGATAGGGTTGCAGACAAAAAATATTTGTAATTTCTACATTTGATGCTACTTTTAATGGAAAATTCATCGCTTGCAATGATTTTTTCGGCATTTTCCTTGCGCATTCAAAAAAAAGTAGTAACTTTGCAGTCAATATGACCTCCCACGCTTCTCATCAGAACAGCGCACCCGGGGAGGTCTTCGAGTTTATATACGGTTATGAGGTACGAAAAGAAGCCCATAGACACATCTGAGCAGGTTAAAAAGTTATGCGATCGAGGACTTAATATTGGAGACGAAAAACTTGCGTCCCAATATCTTTATAATATAAGTTATTATAGATTACGAGCATACACATACCCTTTTCAAAATAACGGGGAAGGTGCTAATCACGAATTTCTGAGAAAGGACATTTCTTTTCAAGATGTGATAGACCTTTATTGTTTTGATAGGCGTTTACGCTCTTTAATCTTCAATGCCATTGAAAAAATCGAGGTGGCATTAAGAACAAGAATCGCCTTAACTTATTCCGTTGATGAAAATGACGCCTTTTGGTTTCTCAATCATAAGTTATACTTTCAGCACGATAAGTTTATCGCATTGACACGCAACGAGATTATAGATGATAAACCTGTTGTAGGGGATTTAATGAAAGAGGTCAAGCGAAGTAATGAGGAATTTATAGCTCATTATTATCAAAAGTATAGCGAACCTGCTTTTCCGCCAGCGTGGATGACCTTAGAGGTTGTTTCTATGGGAACATTGAGTAAGTTGTTTTTTGCTTTGGACAAGAATAATCCTTCTAGTAAAACAATCTGCAGAGATTTGGGACTATACAATGTCGATATTTTGAAGAATTGGATGCACGGTTTATCGTCTTTACGCAATACTTGTGCCCATCATAGTCGTGTATGGAATCGCCGCTTTACAATAGCCTTGAAGTTTCCTTATAGAACGAATTATCCTTTCTTGTCAAAGCAAGAAGCTGCAACGATAAGGGACAATAAGTTGTTTGCCTACTTATCTGTAATTTTGTATTTGCAGCAAATAATCAGTCCTGATAGCTCATTTAGAAAGAGTTTGCTCACCCTATTGGACAAATCTCCCAAATTGGTAGTTTTGAAAGATATGGGCTTTCCTGAAAAATGGAGAGAATACTCTTTGTGGAAATAATATAATACGATGGTGTATCAATTATGATACACCATCGCTATTTATCTCAGTCTGGATTTTACAATATATCCCTTACTTTCTTCTTGTTTGTTTCTATTATTCATAGAACTTGAATAAATTACCCCCTCCTCTTCCTTTTTAGTATTTGGGCTATTACTACTATTTTGTCTTAAATACTCGGGTTGGTCATTTTCGTTTGATTTTTCATTTTCTTCATTTGGTTCGTTCAATGTAAGTGCAATTTTTCTGTCAAGTTCTGCTGCCTCACCTTTGAGTGAGCGAAGCTCGTCCTCTTTCTTCCAAGAACTGTTGGCAATGTTGGTGTAAACGTCTTTGTTGGTCACGACCTTTGCCATTTCCTTCTCATGCGACTCTATCACCTTAGGGATACGCTCCAAGGCATTTACGAAGTTCTCGCAGGCAAGTTTCGGGTCTGCCGCTAACTTACCGTTATTATAAGTATAGTAGATGCTCTCCTGTCCCTTGACAAAGAAGCGGTTTATCGAGCAATCAAACAGATCCTTTGAACTGCTCTCCGTCTTGACCATGATGGAAAAGCCGTAAACCTCGCCAATCTTGTTGTACTCGCTCTTGGTACGAGCCTTTTCCTCTATCTCATGCAGACGGGCGGCGATGACCTTTATGTCGGTACTGTCCTCCACACCTTTAATGACAAGTTTATTGATAGGATTACCTTCTTTGTCACGCTCCACACGCTTCTCAAAGCACGCCAAGTCTGCCTTGGCTTCCTTGATCTTGTCTGAATGGAAAGACACGGAGCTGTCAATCTCCGCCAACTTGCCCGTTGCGGCATCACGCTCACGGAGGAAATTCTTACGCTCTGATTCCAGCGTGGCAATCTTCTTGTCGAGTTTGGCTTTCTCTAACAAGTCCGTATTACCAGATAGCACGGCAACATACTCTGAAAAGTTCATACCGCTATCCTCGTCCATCGATCCCTCGTCAATGGTACGACTACCGAGCGTGTTGGTCTTCAACTGATTGATAAACAATTGCTTGTTATGTAGTAGGTTGAACTTATAACTGTCCAACGACCGCTCCACGGCATAGATAATCACATCGACCTTGTTGTCAGCAAATTCTTTGGCAACCATATTACCTTTACGAATTGCCCGACCATTTCGCTGCTCCAAATCTGAGGGTCGCCAGGGTGTATCAAGTTGATGCACCGCCACCGCACGCTGCTGGGCGTTGACACCCGTTCCAAGCATAGAAGTAGAACCGAAAATGATGCGGATGTCTCCACGATTCATCGCTTCTACCATCGCTTTTTGGCTTTCTCGTTCTTGCACTCCTGAATAAAGCGTATCTCGTAAGACGGGATATGATAATCTTCTACCAATTTACGCTTCACCTCAGAATAGATATTAAAGTCTCCGCCGGGCTTGTAAGTACCCAAGTCAGAGAACACAAACTGCGTACCCTTCTGTGCATCATACTTCTGATAGTAGTCATTAAGTAGCTTTGCACAATGGCTTGCCTTGTTGTCAATATGATCCGAGTACCCGTTTTCGTCTATCATGCGTAGATCCAGGCTCATTTTGCGGGCGTAATCAGTTGCAATCAGCATCTTTGCCTTTTCCTCACTCTCGCTCAACGGCGCACGCCCCAAAAGCGTGGCATCACCGTTTTTGGCAAACTCCATCAACTTGCCGATAAACTCCTCCTGTTCAGGTGTCGGCGGAATGTTATGGAGTATCTCGTTTTTTTCGGGACGATCGATGCCTATATCCTTTGCTGTGCGGAAATCGCAAATCTCCGCATAAAAGTAATGGGGGTGAATGTAATCGACTGATTACTAATAAAAAGCAGAATATATAATCTGATAAGGTGAACGACTAAGAAACGAGCGAGTTTCTTTCCCTTTCTTTATTCTGCAAAGTCTCAAAGAACTCTCTGTTTGATGTTGCAAAGATAGCGATATAATTCATATAAGCAAAGTATTTACGTTGTTTTTTCAATGAAAATCAACCTTAGACATTTCTAATTCTATAAAATCGCCATTTTAAGGTATTGCATATATCTATGAACAATGGTAATTTTGCAAAATGATAATCAAAAGAATTCTTTTAATCTTCATCATTCTACTTCTGCTGTTTCCCACTGCTAATGCTACTATTTTGAATTTAGTTGTGGGTGATACTATATACCCTACTCGAAAAACATGTTTCTTCATTACATAAAAACGATAGAACTCGATGAAGTTCAAGTTATTGGACAGCGGAAATTGTTTTCCATAAGAAAAGACACCACGTTTATCAATACTGATTGCCTTCGAGTAAGGAAAGGTGCTAACTTGGAAGACTTAATCAGGAATATTCCGGGCATGGAATACGACAAGGCGAACAGGCAACTATCATTCAAAGGAAAGCCATTGAACGGCGTAAACATCAATGGCGAGACCTTTATGGGCAACGACATTATCGCAGCGTTGGAGAATATGCCAACCGATGCAGTGGAACTACTGAAACTGTATGACATGCTCAGCGCATTGGAGAAAATGACGGGAGTAGATGATGGTGCCGACAATTATGTGCTGGACATCAAGACCAAATCTACCTACAATGGCAGCCTGACAGGAACACTAACGGCTGAACACGGCAATCGCGACAGACGCAGGGATGAGGTACAGGGCAATCTATTCAATGCCGATGGCGAAAAACACCTCGCTGACTTTTGCGCTCTGACAATCTTAGTAATATGAACATTGGGGAAACAATTTCCAAAAACATATTGTCGGGCAATATCGTGAAGAAATTTGGTAAGAAAATTACGCTCAATGCAAGCCTCTCACTCAATGCCTTCCACAATGGAAGCGAGAATCATGACTATGATGAGCAATATCTTTCATCGGGAACAAAATATCGGGAATCAATGCTGCTTTCCTTGAGCAAGAATCACAGTAATGCCGCAAACATAAATCTGCAGTATAACATAGACAAAAAAAGACTTTTGCTGAATATAAGTGCAAATGGAAACTTCGGACGGTCAGACAACCTGACTGACAACACAACATACCTATATGAGCGCAATACGGCTGCGGACACGCTGACCTCGGGAACGCTGCGAAATAACACAAAAAGCAATGGAAAGAATTACCATGTATCTGCCGACCTCACACGGCGGATTGGCAAGGCTGGGGCATCATTTACCGTGAAGGCGACACTTGGCGGTAACTCGAATGAAACTAATAATACCAGCCTTTCACTGACGAAATTCCACCACCTGCGCAACGCTGTGGGCGGAGATTCACTACTGTTGCGCAATCTTTGCCAACAACTGCCCACCCTGCGCAACGAAAGCAGAATATCATTGCAATATACCCATCCTTTTGGCAAACAGTTGAAATTGCAGACAGGGTACGGACTGCATCACGAAGAGGATAGAAACACAAGCAACACTTACGACTATACTATACCGAATAGACCATACATAGATAGCCTAAGTTATGAGAACACACTATCTATATGTGGGCAGGAACTCACCCTGAGAATGGATTATAAGGGTAAGCAATGGAAGATAAACAGTGGCATTGATGTAGAATGGCAACGCAGGAATATCTGCCGGCAACACAATTCGGAAACAGTGGACTATACAGTCAAGGCTACGGAATACAAGCCCAAGTTCGGCGCAAAGTGGAACAACGGAAAAATAGAAGTTGAACTGCGTTATAACGGAAACACACAACAGCCTTCCATACAGGCTTTGCTGACACTTGATGACAAGAGGCACATAACAAACAAATTGGCAATAGAGCCGGTGAAGTACTTCTGGAAAAGCCACACTAATTTGACCCACCCTGTCAAAGTATTTTAGACCCAGTAAAACGATTTATTATTGACCCACTAAATGCCCTGGTCGGGTGGGTCATTTTATTTCGCTATTACTTGGTAATATTCTTTGCTTTTATCTTTCTAAGACTCTCTCCAGTTAGTTCTATTTGATATGAGGTATGCACAATTCTATCTAGTACAGCATCTGCCACGGTAGGGTCGCCTATTGCATCATACCAGTTGTCTACAGGAAGTTGAGAAGATATGATAATCGACTTCCTTTCATGCCTATCTTCTATAATATCAAGTAATATAGGACGCTCTTTTGCATCTACAGGTACAAGGAAGGCATCATCGAGGATTAACAAGCGACATCGCTCTATCTTCTTTAGCTCTGTTTCTAACGTTCCTTTGTTCTTGGCAACCTTAAGTGTCCCCAGCAGCTTTGACATGTTAGCATACATCGTTCTAATACCATTTTTTTACAAGCATGATAGCCTATAGCTGTAGCGATAAAACTTTTTACCAGTTCCTGATGAACCAGTAATAAATATATTGCGTCCTTGCTTGATAAAAATCAAGTGAGAGTATTCTCTCCATTTTGTTTTTGGCTAAGGTTGCGATTGATATTATAATCTATTTGCTCAGGATAGGTTTTATATCTAAACCCCTGCTGATTTTATGAGTCTTTCAATGGCTGCTGCAGAACGATAGTCCCATTCTCGAGATAAGAGCCAAGATAAAAAAAGGCATCTGGTGTCATCGTATCTGCAATTGTAGTTGTTAGACTTTCTTCAAAGGCAGTTGCCATACCCGTAAGCCTCATTCTATGCATTAAATCAAGAGATAACTGATTCTTATCCATTTCTTGCACAATAGGTGCTGTCTTATTATTATTTAGTTCCATAGTTGTTTACTTTAATTGTTTGCTATTATTGGATAATTGCTTTGAGAAATAATCCTTGCCTCGTATGTTCTTATGAGTTTTTTTGGTTTATATTCAGGAGATAGCTCCATATTATCTTCATCCATAGATATATAGGGAAGCATCATCACCCTTCTGTAGTATATCCTTTATCTCATTATAGCCATAGCGTCGTCCTTCCGAGGCACAGTTACAAGCTGCTACTAGACGAGCCATGCCATACTTCTTCTCCAGCGACATGATACCACGGCAAGAGCGGAAGGCTTTTTGGTGGATATTTCATCTGCGTAGCGACTTCCTTTGAGATAAAGCAGAAGGATGTTGTCTATTTGCCCTGCCCGTTGATATATTTCCTCCAAATCCTTTTCAAAGCTACCATGATGACCAGGAAGATTATGTGCATCTTTCTGTGAGTAGGTATAGGGAGTATCATCTCGCTGATGGATGGTAACTAACTTTAACCCATAGTAGATTTGAACATTGTCATTATCGTAAATAAGCTCCATACGTTTGCCGATATACTCTGTTGGAACACTATAACTATGCTTTCTTAGCATAACGAAGCTATTAGCCATGACAGTAGCAGACTTTCTAGACTTCATCTGATAGCGAGCGGTAGGAAGAGGACGAAGAAAATCTTTTTCCATTTCCTCAAATAGTTCTTGACGGGATTCCTTACGCCCACTCAATCTACGGCTGTTAAATGCTTCTAAAGATGTGCGTATAGCAACATTAAGTGATTCTAGATTATGGAAAAATTTGCCCTTCAATATCTACATATACCGACCGATACATTAGCTTTACAGCATTCTCAACCAGTGCCTTGTCCTTGGGACGGCGCACCCTAGCTGGATAAACAGCCATGTCATAAAAATTCAGCCATAGCAGCGAAGTCGTCATTGATAACAGGCTCATTACGATCACTGCGGATAACGGCTGATTTTAAGTTGTCAGGCACAACAGCCTTGGGTACACCACCAAAGAAATGAAGAGCATTCTCGCAAGCAACGATAAGGTCTTCCTTCTTCTGCGACCACACTGCCTCGCAATAGGTGTAATGACTGCATGGAAGGGTAGCCACAAAAACCCTCTACCTTCCGCACCTCACCCGTCTGTTCTTCGACTATCTCTAGCTTATCACCCTGCATAATCAATATACATCTGATCGCCAGCAAGGTGCTCTACATGTCCTACGGCTCGTGTTTGACATCTGTAGGCATGGATTGCGTGTTTGAAAGTAGAATACTGGTAACCATTAGGATGAGTTTTTGAGATACTCCGTGTGAAGAGATAAGATAGAAACACCCTTCTTGCTAAGCCGTTTCACATAATCAGGAACAAGTGCCTCTAACTCCAACTTGCGAGCAGAAGGCGGACGGTTACGAGAATGCCCATCTGAAAACAAGTCCGCCAGCTTATCATCTGAAAGCGACAGAATTTGCTCCATGGACAAGCCACTTTCTTGGAATTTACGGACATACTTGCGGAGGGTGTTACGAGATATATGGAAAGTACTAGAAATACTTCTTATTCCCATACCAGATGCGTAACAGCGCAATAAATTCTTTAATTTTGTCATATAAATAATAGTTTTATGTTTTTAATGCCGGCCAGGGCAGTAACACAAAACTACAAAATGACCCTAAAAAACTAGCGTTTCAAAGGGTCATTCTTATTTTGGTGAGGTGGGTCTCATTATTTTAACCTTACTGGGTCTAAAATACTTGCCAGGGTGGGTCAAATTAGTGTGGCTTTTCCAGCTATTCCTACACTTTCGTTATTCTGTCTATTCGTTTGTTGGGATGTCTGTCAAACACCCAATTCACCACCTCATCGGGCAAGGTACTGTGAATGCTTCCACCCATGACTAGCCCACAATTTTGCAGGACTTTTTGCCGTGCTTCTTCCTTGCTCTCCGCAACCACTTCAAATACTCCCTCGAAGATATATTGCGTTCGTACTCTGTAAACTATCTTCTTCATAATCTTAAAATTCAACCTTTAATAATCTGTATTCCTTTGGCTCTCCATTGGATAATTTGCGGTGTTTGAGCCAAAAGTGGTGTGCACCATAGCCGTATGCAAAGAATTTGTCAAGTTCTGTTTCTTTGGCTATTTTGTTGATAGCCGACCTTAACTCCTCTTTGCTGTTGGATAGGGTTATTGCGTTGATAACCCTAATGAAAATATGCGGTATCTCGTCTGCATAGTTATAGATGATGTTTTCAATCTCTGTTTTCATATCTCTGATAATTTAATGGTTCATACTTTATGCGGTTTCTTTCATTCTTCGGCTTATAAGACCTCGATTAGCATTCACAAGGTTTACTATCTGCTCATGGTATTCTGTGTTCTTGTTGCATACCCCACGACTTTGTACCACTTCCAAAGTTCGTAAAGATACTTCAATGGTTTCTATTCGCTTGCCTTCAATGGTAGCCGAGAGGATAAGGGAGTCCTCCTTGAGGTAATAGGCGTTGGAAAATACGCAATGGTGCATTGATACACCTTCTTCCAAATGTTCTTGCACGCTCTCCAATACGTGGACTTGGATAGTGCCGTCCGTGAAACAGATACCGAAAAATTTGGATTTTAGTTCCTTGAAGCGTTTCTCATCTTCGATTGCCTTCTGCTGCTTCTGTTCTATCTCCTCCCTTTCACGCAGTTTGAGAAGTTCCTCGTGCCTGCGGTCGTGTTCGCCTTTAAGGTCTGTGGGGCATAAATACTTTGGATTATGAATATCCTTACCTAATCTTCTAAGTGTATCTACATAATCACTCCAAAGGGAAATGTCTGCTATCTCATAGCCGTTACGGACTGCAACTTTGTAAGACTGCCATAGTTCCTCAAAAGTCCTCTTGTTGCCAAGAAAGTAACGTAAATGGTCTGTACGACCTGCTTTTAACAATGTTTCTACACGGCTGTCTGTAAGTAATGCAGGAATAAACTTAGTAGGCACGATGCCATAGAAATTATCCTTAAAACCATTTCTGCGAAGTATGTCTGTAACCTTGAACTTCGGATATATGGGTGAGTAGGCAATATGCTGATAGGCTTCATTATCGTTGCGTATTGCCATAGGACTATAATAGGAAAAGGTATCAACATAGTGTCCCAATACCCTCTGTATGGCAACTACAGCTTTTCGTCCCTGCATATTCCACCAATACTGCCCAATCTCAATTATAGAAGTCTGTGCTTTGTAACCTTTCTCCATACCCACAACAAGTAGGAACATACGTAATACTTGAAACTCTCCACAAGTGGTAAGTATGGTGAAATACTGCTTCTGCTGCAACTTGCGCTCGTAGGTTTCTTTGACCTGCAACTTTGCCCTGCAATGAGGGCAAGTGCAAGTTCCTCTATGTTTGTTCATTACCCAACTATGCCCACAATCCATACAAGTGGTGCGACCTTTTGGCAAGCGGTAGGCGAAGTGGTCTATGCACTCACGGAATGCCCACTTACTTTGTGTCTTGGTTATCGGACGAAGATACTTGCTTTGTTCCAAAACTGCTTTTTCAAATTTGTTTCTCGGTTTCATAGGCTTAAAAATCGAATAGTAATGGTTGTACTTGGGTTGCTGCGTTCTCGGTCTTTTTCACTCGTGCGTTACGGCTCTGTAACTTGGCAAGTTCCTCACGCTGATATTGCTTAATGGCTTCCTGCCTTGCTTCGGCTTTTTCTTCCTCTGTGAGTTCTACAACGTGATTAACGGCTACTTGGCAAGAAACAGCCTTGCCGACCTCTATATCGTCCTCATCGTAGTAGTGAACAGCCATAGAGAAGATTTCATCATCATCAAAGCCGTTGCAACCGCTTTTCTGCACTTCATTAAGAATGTAGGTGATGCACTCCTCGATATTCTTGTTCGGTTTCAACAAGTTAGGGGCAAACAGGGGTCTGTCATAGCACGCTGATTGAGATACTCGGCTATTGTCCGTGTGAAATGTTCTGTTCCTTTCATATTGCTTAGTATTTTGGGATTTCTACTATTTGATTGATGCGCCCATATAGGTAGGCTCTTAGACTTGTTCTGTCGGGTGCGTAATACTCTATCCATTGTCCGTACTGATTGACAAGGTATTTCTTCAGTACATCAAAGAAGTCAAAGCGATAGCCTTGTAGGTGAACGGCTGTGCGAAAATAGGTGTTTGAGTTCACCGCTTCACATAACCAATTCTTTTCTTCACGGCTCATACTCTCGCCACGATTGAGTTTCACACGTAGGAGATATACTTTGCTGCTACAAAGGCTCTCCAAAGGGGGAACGTCCCATTGTACAAACTTAATTGCCAACACTTGCTCACTCTTTTCAGCCGTAGGGTTAATGCGGTAATGAGAGGAGGAGCTATATCCTTTTCTGTTCATCGAAGATGTTGTATTTACTTTTTGCTTATCCATAGCGACATTTTTTTTATGCGTCCAAAGATCGGAGTATGCTGATTCCTTTTTGTAGCAAAAAAGAGGTAGCGGGGCGGGCTTACACAAGGTTTTGTAGGAAAATACTACCCGGAATGAAATGTAGGTGTGGAGATTTTCCGTACAAACCAAAGGCACTGACCTTGTGCAAGCCGTAGCCCTTACTACCTTTGCGAATAAAAAGAAATCAGCACCGACTTATGGCACATCAAAGTGGAATAGATGGACGTGAGAGCCAGTATGGAAAACAAAAAAGGTGGCTACCTCAAGCGAGATAACCACCCATATAAGATGCATAACTATCGTTAATGAGCTGACGAAAAAAAATTGAGTACGACTACTCCTACCAAGATTAATGTGACACCGAAGATAGTCATTAAATCAAAATGCTGTTTGAAGCAGATGATACTGATAGCATTAGCAAGTACCAATCCAAGACCTGCCCATGTAGAATAGACTATACCGAGAGGAATTGTTTTTAACGAAAGAGATAAGAAATAGAAACATGCCATATAAGATACGCATGTCCCAAGAACAAGCCATGGCTTTGTAAAACCATCAGAGACCTTAATGCATACAGTCCCTATAGTTTCCAAAACTATGGACAACATAAGAAATAAATAAGCCATAATAATTGGATATGTAATTTAGGCGGACTTTAACGCTGTCACCTTTCTGCGTTTGACACTGCAAAAGTACTCATTTTTTAGCAATTTCGTACTTGGTAAATACATTTTTATGGAAAAAAGTTAGGAAACGAGCACCACGTATAGAATCAGATTATTAAGAACTTATCGAAAAAACTTCTTGTTAGAGCACACAGAGCAGGATTGCCAAGATGACGGCAAGCCAGAACAGCCAACGCAGGATTGTAAAGGTTACTTGCAGAATAACTCTGACAATGAAGCGTAGTATCAGGAAGCTAAGAATAACCGAAACGGCGGTTACGACTTGCGGCGTAACTATCTTCGAGATGAGGTAAACCGCACCGATAACGATGGAAAGCAGAACGGCGAGTTCGATGAAGCGTGTCCAAGCGAAGCGGCGGACTTGCTTGGGAGAAGTCGGCTGCTGCTTGTCATTATCGGTTTTGTTCGATGCGTCTGCCTTGATGAAGGCAGGTGTGTGAACGTCTTGATTCATGATGATTGTATTCATATAGGAGCTTTTTATAGTTTCAAGAGCGATAACAAGATGCGCACACGACACACGAGTTGTTGAGAGCTTTGCTCGAAAAAAGACAAGTGTTTGCAAAACTCTTGACGTGTGGAGTGGAGCGTTTATCTTGGCTCTTGACACTACAAAAGCCCCCGATGGTGAAGTATCAAACCATGTTCTCACCGTCTATCATCGGCAGACCATTGACCTCGATGAGCAGCACGATTGTACCAGTCAGTTCGGTGTGGAGTTTCTCATACTCTGGACTTACGCCAAAATCGTCTGTCAGTTCATACTTATCGAAAACGCTTTGCACAGCCTTATTCTTCAGAAGCATAGGTGTTAGTCTATCAGGAAGAGGAGAAGGGAGTTCTTTCTCGAACTCATATTCCAAGACAGACACAAGCGTGTCGTACTTGGAAAAATGCAAATCTTGGTATAATACTTCACTTGCCATTGTCTCAGCTTCGGGATGCGAGAAACCCTGTGTCACTGCATCGCAGTAAGCTGTCAATGCTTCGTCAGCTCTTGCCGTTATGAATGGGTTGTCACTCATCATTTCTGGGAAATGCTCACTGAGGTAGTTCTCTAACTTCAAACGGAAGTAAGAAAGCTCTTTCTTTGTTGTTGTCATAATCTTCTTGGTTTAGGGTTGTACATTATTTTGAGTTGATGCCCATAGCAACATTGAATTTGTCTAACTTGCCAGCCAACTGTTCCATATCGTGTTCTATTTTCTTATTGGTAATGCGAGCATAAATTTGTGTAGTTTTAATGTTGGTATGTCCCAGCATCTTCGACACGCTTTCCATTGGAACGCCCTTACTTAGCGACATAGTGGCAAATGTATGCCTTGCAAGATGAAAGGTCAGGTTCTTCTTGACACCGCAAAGGTCGGCTATTTCTTTCAAATATGCGTTGGTTTTCTGATTCGTTAAGATGGGAAACAGTTTGCCGTTCCGATAGGTCTTATGACTGTACTTGGCGATGATACTCTTTGGAATGTCAAGAAGCAACACATTTGTTTCCACACTTGTTTTCTGCCTTCTGGTCATAATCCACTGCTTATCATCAAGTGTTACGATATTGTCTGGTGTGAGATTGGAAACATCAATATATGCCAGACCTGTGAAACATGAAAAAGATGAAAAACATCCCTTACTAACTCCAAGCGTTGAATAGCAAGATCCTTGTTGGCTATCTTCATAATTTCCTCATCCGTGAGAAAAACCGCGATTAACAGGTTCCAGGTGAAAACGATGATTGAGGAAGGGGTCGTGAAGAAGATAACCGCGTTTTTGTGCATAGATGGTTACGGTCTTGAGTGCCTTCATTTTTTTGACCGATGTATTGTAAGCGCAGCCTGCCACTGTACTCAGATATAACTCAAAGTCTTGTACCACGGATGGCGTAAACTCTGTAAGTCCAATATCCTTTCTTCCATATTTATGGATAAGGAACTCTGAGAAATGTCTTCTCAAAACACTGTACTTTTGCAAACTGTCTTTGCTGATGGTGTGTCCGACACGCTGTCTGACATCTTCGTTGAACTTGTCAAATATCGGGAGAAAAGTCGTGTATTCCCTGTCTTTTCCTACAAAGAAAGAACGGATTTTTTCCAATGACAGAGACTCGTCATCCTCAAACTTGCGGTAAATTCCATTCAGTGTAGTGGAAATAGAGTCCAATGCGGCATTTACGGATAAGGCTTCTGCTGTCCGACCTTTGAGCCGACTTGTGGCATTATTCCATACTGTCTTGTCCACGAAGATTTTCGTAGATCCAAAATTTGACATCTCTCCGTTAAGGAATACACGGAGCATTACAGGCGACTTTCCTTCTTTGTTCTCATAGTTTGAGCGTAGGTAGAAGGATACCTTGAAATTTGTTCTCATAATGCATCATTCTTTTGTGTAGCACTCGGCTGCAAAGTTAATATATAACATACTGAAACAGAAAGAATTGATGCCTTCAATTTGGTATTCAAAATCCCGTCATTGCTACATTTTTTATTGCTACAATTTTTGTGTAGCAGTTTATGTAGCAGAATTTGACCGAATGATGATTGTCAAAACATAGGTTTATGCCGTCAGGCGATAGAGGTATATACAAAGAAAAATCGTTGTAAAACCTTTGATTTTACAACGATTATCTAAATTTTGAAGGCTAAAATGACAACTATTGTGAAGTCCTTTTGAAGCCTATTAGCGGAGAGAGAGGGATTCGAACCCCCGGTGCCTCTCAGCACGGCGGTTTTCAAGACCGCTGTAATCGACCACTCTACCATCTCTCCAATGGTGATTACCATTTGCTTATTGTGAACAAGTGGTTGTTCCTTTAAAGCGAGTGCAAAGTTAAGGAGTTTTTCTGAAATACAAGCAAAAGATGCAAGATATTTTTACACGTAAACCTTTTTTAACAAACAGACTCCCATTCTTATTATTTTCTAATGGCTTTGGCTTGCTTTAGTTAAAAGTTTGAGTTTAGCTTACCGTTTTTCGGTATATCTCCTACTCTACTTAAAGATTAAGTTTACATTACTGCCGACCATAATATATCGGTTGTTTGAGTTCCAAATCTGTTTTTAATTATAGTCTTACACTTCCTAATTATAAAACTATGATTTTTTTAATTAAATATTTATTTTCTATAATGATAAATACTTTTTCTTTTAATGGATAGGCTTACTTTATGCAGAAAAAGTTATTTAGCCGTTTCCTTACTACTACGTTTTGTACGCTTGAAAGAGCGGTAATCATCGAGTTCTATTTCAATGTCTGGCTCCACAAGTTCGCCGATCGAGGGAAGTTGGAACTTCATATATTTAATGTTTAATCCCCGTTCGATCCATTGATTTTCGTAATAGGTGTGAATGCCAAGAATTTCTTTTGTGCGGGAATCTAACTCAGTAGATTGCACGCCATTAGTCTCGTTAGCATACAAATCTTCGGTGCGGAAGAGCAGAGGTAAACTGTTTTTCTCTACAAGATAAGTCGTATAGGTAAAGAGGAAGTTCGAATCAGTTTTCAAATGTACCACTCCCCTATCCTCCAAAAAGTTTCGATAACGATTCAAAAAGAAGGTTGATGACAGTCGTTTGCGTGGATTCTTCATCTGCGGATCGGAGAAAGTAAGCCATATTTCCTGTACTTCATCGTTGGCAAAAAAGCGGTCTATAATCTCGATACTGGTACGCAGAAAAGCCACATTGGGCAGATTTTCGTCTAAAGCCTGCTTTGCACCCGTGTATATTCGCGCTCCTTTTATGTCTACCCCAATGAAGTTGATATTCGGATATAAGCGTGCTAACCCAACAGTATATTCACCTTTACCGCATCCCAATTCTAAGATGATAGGGTTATCGTTGTGGAAATACTGTTCACGCCAATGCCCTTTCATATCAAAAGGCACCTCGCTAACTACGCCATACGGATATTGGAAGACATTACTGAATGTCTCCATCTCTGCAAATTTCTGTAATTTACCTTTACTCATAATGGTTGCAAAGTTACAGAAAAACGTTAATAAAATAGCATTCTTGCTAAAATTTACGTTTATCAGACGTAAGAAAAGGTTAATATAGAAATTGTTTTATCGTTCTATTATCTTTATATGGCTGCGCTTATCCGCTCTTTAACGAATGAACTGCCGTTAATATATAGAAGAAACAGTATACATCAAAGAGAACGTAAAGCGCGATACCAATACCCATTATAACTTTTCCTAATAGGTTATGCGTTGCCATTTCTTTTATAAAAGCAGGAACAGCGGTAATAAAAAGAAAGAATCCCGCGAAGCCCGACAATACGCATATAATTGGAAGAGCCTTCATAAAGGATGAAGAAGCTGGCACTCCGACTGGTTGTTTGTCCAAGATAAGGGAAGTAATTACATAACCTGAGTTCGGTATAAGAAATTCTTCAAAAAAGTTGTAGGAGTGGAATATTTTTCGTATCTTTATAGTTGATAATCAGAGTATTAACGAAAAAATCCACTCCTATGAATAGTACAAATTTAATAGAAATATTCTGTATTCTTGATGAATTCTGCAAGTTTTTTGCTCCTCAACTCAAAAAACGTCTGTTAGACGAGTCTAGTAAGCATCGCCGAAACCGTCCGTGTGTAATGAGCGATAGTGAAATAATGACTATCCTCATCATGTATCATCAGTCTCATTACATAGATCTTAAAACGTTCTATCTTCATGAGATTTGTGAACATCATCGTTCCGAATTTCCCATACACTATCCTATAACCGATTTGTCGAGCGTCAGCAAAAAGGTAAATATGCTCTTGTTGATATTTCTACAGACATGTGCCCTAGGCAAATGCACAGGCATTTCAATTATAGACTCTACTCCTCTGCGCAGTTGCCACATCAAGCGTATGTACAAGCATAAGACTATGAAAGGCTGGGCTGCCAAGGGCAAGTGTACTATGGGTTGGTTCTATGGATTCAAGCTACATCTTATCATCAATGACAAAGGAGAGATTATACAGTGGATGCTCACACCTGGCAACACTGATGACAGATACCCATTGAAGGACAAACACTTCACAGAAAAGCTCTTTGGCAAGCTGTATGCGGACAAAGGGTACATTTCACAAAGTCTATTTGAGGAGCTATTTATTGATGATATACATCTGATAACAAAGCTACGAAGGAATATGAAAAATTCTATGATGCTATTGCAGGATAGAATTAGACTACGAAAAAGGGCTACTATAGAAACGGTCAATGACGAACTCAAGAATGTATGCCACATAGAGCATACAAGACACAGAAGCATTGACAACTTTGTAGCCAATCTTATTGCAGCAATTATTGCTTATAATCTTATGCCAAAAAAGCCAACTATGAATATTGAAATCATTGACAAAAGCAGGCTAATTGCATAAAGCTTATACCGAACTCAGGTAATTACATACGTAATCAAACAGAAAATATCAGCAATATACAAGTACTTTAGTAGATTAGACCTGTGAAAATAGGTCATAATCGACAAAAGTACCACCATGACTAATGATGCATATAAGGCATATACATTTTCAGTACCCGATATCATAGGTTTCATTTTTATTACAACTTGATTTCTTTACACATTATTTATTTGACCCAACAGCGGGAAACCACTATCGAAAAGCTATTCTGACAACAAACGAAACACTTTGCTGAAATGTAACTTTCAATACATTTTTACGGCAATTATTGTTTACCTCGTTAGCTAATAGTACTTGCTTGGTCATATATCTAATAACGAAGCAGCAAGTATTTTATTACATTTTTATCCATCTCAATCATTGTTTTTTACATCTCTCCTATTCCTTTCAGTCCCTCATCTTGCTACTTTCTGATTCTTCCTGCGCAATACTCATCGACTTTTATAATAGATACCAATATCCCCGAAAAAGCCATTTGCTTCGTGAATATTGGTATTTTATTGCGATAAACGGTTAAGGCATCACCTTAATTGCGGCACAACTGCCCACACGAACAAAGAAAGGCTGATGCGGAAGGTCTAATATAATATTGTTACCAGCCTTGATTTTTGATGTCATCAAACATTTTCCATCGAACGAATAGATGGCGAGCGACTCACCGATGTAATCGTCTGCCTGCACGTTTAATATACCGTTATTCAATTGACAGCTAACTTTGGGCTGCTCGGCACGTACTTCATAAATACCTGAAGGAGATGGATCATCTGCCAAATAAGAAAGACTAACGTAGCAATAGCCACAACCTTGCACTATCATAAGACCGCAAGTAGCAAGCGTTTTCGACTCTGGGTTATACATTTGCCAGCACCGTGTGTCGGGATTAGTACCTCTATCGATGAAGCCATTGGCTGTAAATAGCTTATAAACCTCGCTAACTTGTGGTGTCGTTACGCGTTCCCACGATGCAGCAAGTAGGTAGATAGCGCACAATTCGTTTTCTTCTGGGGTGAAAGCGAGCATCATAAAGGGGAACTCAGCATTATTTGTAGACAGAATTTCCAGTCCTTCGCGTTCCTCTTCGCTCACCTTTGGATTCATGGTCCAATACTCTTCGGTGTACTTTGTATATGCTTCGCTTTTCAAAAAGTCGTCCATTGTCTTTGCTTTCTTTTCTCCCCAAGAGGCTGAAAATTGTGGGAATGTCATGTCTACATGGTCGTCTACCTCTACCATAAACTTCATTTCGTCCAGTATGTGGTCTGGATCGAAGGCGTCTAAAGTACCTGGATAGGCGCTCGAAATACGCAATGTCAGTTCTGTTTTGCCTTTACCCACCGACTTAAAGGCATTCCCTTTCGGTTCGATAACGCTTTCATTGGCCGACGAATAGCGCAAAACGATGCGCTCACCCTTTGCTATATGCTCCTGAGTTGCCTTGTTATACTTCTTCACATACATACGATAGTTGCGATATATCGGTATTTTGAGTTCCTTGGCTGCAATTATGCCATGCTCGTCGTTGGTTGCTTGCGTTGTCAGCATGCCTATTGCGAGGAATAAAAGGGAAAATATGATACGATATTTTAATTGGCTCATACTTTTCATTATTATTGTATTTAATTGTTATATAGGTAGTTTTAGTTATTTAATGCAACCATTACTTTCACTGTTTGAGGTGTTTTAGATTCTGAAGGAATAAAGGTTACAAGATAGATACCTGCTGGTAGCTTTGCCGAAACAGCATAGTTGCGACCTGCAACATCGTGTATGGCAACAATGCGAGCACCCTCTGATGAAACGAGCTGGCCATCTACAACTTTCAAAAGCGATAAAGCCGCAACGGAACTTTGTGTAATATGAGTAACCACTTGACCTTCTCCGCAAGGCACTGGCATTTCGTTATTGACACCAACAAGGCGTCGCCACACATATTCAGCGCGGTCGCCATTCAGCAATTTGGTAAATTCTTCCGAGCGCATGTCCTCTCGTGCGTAAGCCATACCCGTTGAATTGCCCTGGAAAAGATTGGGATCGTAGTAGCAATTCTGCACTTTTATCACCACGCCATCGGCCTTTGCAGCAGTTGGATAGATAGATCGAACACACCATTGGGGTCGGTTGCTTCCACTTTACCGATGTTATACGAACTGCTAATACTTACAGTAGCGTCTTGTAGACTCATTCCGAAGATGCCTCCGGCTATGTTTGCTGCCTTCACATCGCCTCTGTTCAAACAATCGCTAATGCTTAGACTGCCCGATTCTGCGTATCCTACAATACCGCCAGCGTAGTTATTGTTTGTATTTACACTACCATAGTTGATACAACGGCTCACAATGGTTCCATGAACGCCGTTCATTGCCAAGATACCACCCACTGCCATGTCGGTAGAAACAACGTTTGCGCTTGATGTACAATTCGTTATAGTTGATGGAGAAAGGAACACTGAGGTTGCAATACCACCTGCATAAGGTTTCAATCGCGCCTTAACTGTAACGTTTTCGCCCGCATGACAGTTGTCTAATACCGAACTTACCAATACGGAAGCAATGCTCGCAACGATGGCATCGGCTTCGAAATGGCAGTTCGTCAGTGTTAGATTCATCACCTTAGCGTCCTTCAATATACCGAACAAAGCTACACCTATCTTGCTCTTTCCTGTAAAGGTCATGTTCAGATTAGATATCTTATGCTTGTTGCCGTCGAATGTTCCGCTGAATGCTTTCAGCGTTGTTCCGCTCGTCCCGAAGTTGTTTCCGATAGGCTTCATGTTACTTACGCCTGTCATATCAATATCTTTTGTCAGCTTAAAGTACTTCCCTGCGTAGTCAGTCTCGGTATCTACAGCCACCGAAAGGTCTTCTATATCGCCAGCTGTACTTATTAAATAAGGTCTTTCCTTTGTTCCTTCGCCACCGCTATACGTAAATTCGCCTGCCTTACGAATACCAGTACCCGTTAAATGAACTTCGGTTGTGGTTTCTCCCGACTGCAATTTCAGCACAGCTTGCTGTGTTCCTAATGCTTGCGGAACAAATATTACGTCTATATCTGCCGTTCCGTTCGTCTCCAAACCTTTATATTCTTAGTCGATAAGGTATAAACTTGTGCGCCATCACCCGACAACGACAGTGCAATATCGGCACTTAGGTTCTTGTAAACAATGTTCAGCGTTAGCTTCTTCGCCTCTCCTTTGTTCACTTCGCCAAACGATAAGAGGTCGTTATTGGCTATAATAGAAGGTCGATTGGGCACTTCTGCTTCGCAATCGGTTATACTTATGTCGTCTAAATTAAAGGCTGCGTCGTACTTTCCAGCAGAAGCGTAATCGAATACGGTGTAATCGGCACGCACAATGCGCATGCGTCCCTCTTTCACATTGGCCTTTGCGCGAAATCGTTGCACCTCTGTTGTAGGCTTAAATGCCTGCCCAATAGTTTGCCAATGCTCTCCTTTGTCTTCCGAAACCTGCACACACCACTCCACTTGCGATGTTGTGTGCTCGCCATAGGCACGATAAACAAACTCAATCGTACCTATTCCGCCTTGCTTATCTTCGGTCATGGCCATATAAGGCATTTCCTTCATCGACATTTTATAGCCGTAGATGCGTGCGGCACAATTACCGTTGGCAAAGTCGTTGGCCCCTGCTGTGCGTCTGACAGCATACGTCGACCATGCCAAACCATTCAGTTTAAGGTCGTAATGATTCGGTCTGTCGCCGAGTTTATCGGCCTTTGCCGATTCAAAATCGTAACTCCAGTGGTGTTTTGCCTGCTCTCCCAGTGCCGTAGGAGAAGCCTTTAGCCCAGAAATACAGGTAAAGACGAGTGCAAGCACCCAATAAATTTGATTCTTTTTCATAAATATATGCGTTTAAAAATAAGTGAGTAAGTTATAAAAATGATGTTTCTCTTGCTCAAAAGAGATGGTTTTCCAGATAGTCAAGTCGGTTATGTGTGCATGGTTCTGTTAGAAGCGTCGGTTCTAAACACTTCATTGCAAATGTAATAATATTATTTTGAATTTACAACAATTCAGCTGTTATTTCTTAAAAATTGTATTTTTAATGAACTAAAATAGCTGTTTGGAATGGGCTAACCTTCGAAATGATGGACTATGCTGTCCATAAATGGAGTGAGTTCTCGTGTGTACGACACGTTGTGCCAGTCGCGAGCGGTAAGCGAATAAGCCACAATGAGGCGGCGTTTGGCCCTCGACATGGCAACATAGAACTTGCGTGCGTCTTCTTGATTCTGCTTTTCGGTGGTGTTTCGCTTATTGGGATAGCGCTCAGAAGCGGCATCAAAGACGATGACATTGTCGAATTCAAGTCCCTTTGCCTTGTGTACTGTAGTAACGTAGACACGTTCTTTAAGGCTCTTACTATTACAAAAGTCGCTCTCTTTCATCGTACTGATTTCCAGCATATAGCGGTTTATCTGTTCAACAAGAGCATTAGGCAAGTGTTCATCGGCCAGTAAGTCGAACTCTAAGTAGCGCAAGAAGTACGGCAAACGCTCAATCTCGCCCATCAGTCCTTGTGCTTTCAATTCGTTGTAGGCATTCTTCACCTCTTCCACCAAAGCCTTTTCGCTGCCCGTTTTCAGTTCGTAGCGTTGCGAAAGTGTAGCATTGTAAAGCGGAGCATAGGCATCGCGAAGTCGTTTTACATAGGGAACCACCTGTTTGTGGGTCATGAAGGCAACTTGTTGTGGTTGCTGTTGTGCTGCCTTTTCAGCACAAAGGCGAACCAGCGAGATGGTTGCTGCAACGTCGTCGATGGCTTGATGCGAGTTGATACCTGCGAGTTGGAAGTGTTCTAAAAGTTTTTCCAACTTGTAAGATGGCAGACCTGGCGCCAATAGACGTATAAGTTTAAGCGAGTCGAAGCAGGGGTTCGTATGGTTTTTCATACGGTCGGCAGGCGTATATCGGCGCATATTGTAATCCAAGATGTTGCTATCGTAGGCAACGTTATGCCCTAACAATGCTGCATCGCCCACATATTGCCAGAACTGTTGCAGGGCTTCAGCAGGCGAAAGTAGTTGTCCGCTGTGCATCTTTTGGTGGTAAATGGCATACATTGGGTTCTCTTTCTCACCGAGTTTGGGCTGAATTGGTTTGTCGGTACGTATATAAAGGTCGAGCGGTTCGCCCACTATCTCGCCCTTATGCAGGCGTATTGCTGCTATTTCTATGATGTCATCGGCGAAGATATTAAGCCCTGTGGTCTCTGTATCAAACACTACAAGGTCGCCATTGCTATACTTTTGCAGGAAGTCGGTGGTGTAATTGCTGTCCGAATAGAGCAGAAAATCGGTTGGAGAGAGCGATAATTGGCGCAATTTGTGTAGGAATCGGCGTGCAAGACCCTTACTTTCGAACACCTTTAGGCCTTTCATAAGCAGCGACCACGCCAGTATGTTCTGCTCATTGTGCTGCAATGAGATGTGGGAGATAAGTGTTTTCATTGCAGGAGTATCGAAAAGGTCGCGCCCCGACACCTTTAAATGGTTCACATTGTAGCGGTCTAAGGCTCTACTTACCTTATCGGCATCGGTGTTTGCGTTTACAATTACTGCCGTTGTCGCCTCTGCGTCTTGCTGAAACAGTCGTTCCGATGTTGCAGCAACAGCGTCGGTTTCGTCTTCTACCGTGTTGCTTACCAGCACAACGAGGTCGCCCTGCCCTGCTTTATCGTTATTATCGGTGAGCGGAAGCAGTTCTTTGTCGATATGCAACTGGTGCTCTGCGTAGTCGTTGAACACGTCTAAGAGGTATTTGGGCGAACGATGGTTCTGCAATAGGTGGTGTATATTGCCTTTACAACGGGTTTTCAGCAGACTCAATATTTCTATTTTTGCGCCCATAAACGAGAAGATGGCTTGCTGCTCGTCGCCCAGATACATCACCATTGGGTCGTCGTCAGCCACCAGCAGGTCGATAATGGCAAGCTGCATAGCGTTCAAATCCTGCACTTCGTCTACCTGAATCCACTTGTATTTGGGGCATGTTGCGTCTGCTTTGTATATATTATAGGTATGGAGCAGCAGGTCTTCGAAGTCTAACATAGCGTGTTCCTCTTTGTAAGTGGCAAAGAGTTGGGCGTAATACATCTTTGTTACGAGTGCTCGAAGGGCTTCTGCCAGCTGTCGGTTTACGTAAGGCGAGTTGGCTTCGTCGGCATATAGCATGGCATTTTCGTATATTTCCCAATACCGTTTGCTCGTTGAATGGCTTGCCTTGCGAGTGGCAAATGTGCTTAATCGCCTCTCTATCGTTGTCGGTAAAGCACTCTGGGTGGAGGTAATACTTCCATTCGTGGCCATGTTTCATTTGGAACATGAGGTGAGAAAACAGTATTATCTGCTTGTATTCTTGCTGCTTTTTGTAGTTGTTCATTACGGCGTCTTCGCCCTCTTGCCTGTATTCGGCGATGATACTGATGGCTTCTTCGTCGTCGATGATGGAGGTATCGGCAGGCATTTTCCCCTCTTCGAACAAGAATTTGGAACAGAAATGGTGCACGTTGCCCACTTGCAGACTGCTTGTATCGTCTTCTTTCATCACGAAGCGAATACGGTTTTGCATTTCGCGAGCAGCACGATTGGTGAACGTTAGGCACAGCATATCGGCATAATCTAAGCCCTGTTGACGCGCGTGGCGTATGCGTTGGGCAAGTATATGCGTCTTTCCGCAGCCTGGCGAGGCCAAAACAAGGTGGTGTCCGTGCTGTGCTTCTACTACTTTTTGCTGACTTTCGTCGAGCAAGTGGTATGTTTCCATTTCCTTCATAGCTTGTGGGTGTGTTATGAAGACAAAAGTACGAAAAAGAAAAGAGATAGCCGAACGATGGCCGAAAAAAGTGTTCTGCACACCACAAGCATCAACCATGCGGAGCTACTATGGCGTGGGGACGTTGCCATTGCTACGTTTTGGTGGACTGTTTTGGGTGCCGTAACCAAGCGGTATTCGACCTATGAAATGGTGAGAAAAGGAGAATTATTTTGTAAAGAAAATAGTAGTAAAAAACGATAGAAACGCTTTTGGCTTGTAAAAGCGGCTGTTTTGCAACGCAAAAGGGCTTGTTTTGTCGTGCAAAAGAGCCTATATTGCAATGCAAAACAGACCCTATTGCAACGCATTGATAATCATAACGTTACGCAATAGTTATGCTTTGGAAAAATATTTACAGTTGTAAGGTCGCTTTTTCGTGTAAAAAACGTAGGGTCAGCAAAAGGATTTTGTCAACTAATGGGGGTGAATTGAAATGGTTGGAATAGACCGAAACAAAGGCAAAAGTGCGACTGATTGCTTGTCTTAACTTGCCGATGATGTTGCTTTGGCTTGCTTTCTGACTTGTTGGCGAGCGATCATCGTACCGTAAACGTATAGTTCGGCATAAGCGGTCCAAGTTCCGATGAAGCGCACTGCAACGGAAGTGTCGAAGGCTGTAAGCCCTATCAGCACCCAGTAGGTGGTGGTAAGAGATGATGGATCGCCTGCTTTCATCGTTTCATAGTTCAACCAATACATGTAAAGGAGCAACAAAAGCGGTGCAGTTATCACACATATAACGCACAATCTAAGTACTGACGAAAGACAAACAAAGCTGAGGTAATAGCCGAGATTCCTCATAATCTGTTTCTTCCCAACTTTCCTGTTTCCTTTTCGCCTGATATTCGTCTTACCTTTCTTGATATATCGAACAGTGATACAACTAAAAGTGTGATAGAAAGCCATATAGGAGCGCCCATTAAAGCAGAGATAAGGGCTGATGTAAACATAACAGCACTAATGAGAAGGTACATGAATGTGCCCCGAAAAGTATCGCTTAGGTGTTGCTGCCAGTGCTGATAGCCCAAGGCAATGCAGCTCTTTACGCTGCGTTCTTTTACTAATTCGTCCATACTGTTAGTTGCTTTTAGATTGTTATTGTCGGCCTGCTACACTGCTTTTCTGTGTATTGGGCAGTTTCTATTAGGTTCTTCGCTTAAACTCTGAACATACTATGGCGGTTGCAATGGCTACATTTAACGATTCGGCACGTGTAGTTCCGACCGAGAAATTGGGTATCAACAACTTTCTGTTCACCCGCTTTCGTATGTCTTCCGATATGCCTTTGCCTTCGTTTCCCATCACAATAAGACCATGTGTAGTGAGGTTTTCAGCGTAAATATCCTCGCCATCGAGTAGCGTTCCATAGATAGGATAATCCTTTGGAAGCGTGTTTATTAGGTCGTTTAGGTTCAAGTATTGCATCTTAACCCTTGCAATACTTCCCATCGTAGCCTGTACCACCTTCGGACTCCAGCAGTCTGCCGTATCCATAGAACAGAAAATGCGTGTTATTCCGAACCAGTCGGCCACACGAATGATGGTTCCGAGATTGCCAGGATCCTGCACTCCATCGAGCGCAAGGGCCAGTTCGTGTTCGCCAAGTGCTACTTGCTGCTCTCCTTCGACAGCTGTTTCACCTTCGCCGTTGCCCTCTTTAGTGGTCTGGGGGAGCTTGAATATGCCCAGCTTTCCTTGTGGATGTTGTAGGAACGACACCTTTTTAATGTCCTCTTCTTCCTCAAACAATTCCACCAATTCGAACCCAGCAGCAAGCAAATCGCCCACTACCTTAGGTCCTTCAGCTACAAATAGCCCCTGCTTTTCCCTTCCTTTCTTCGTTTCGAGTGCCCGAACGAGTTTTATTTTGTTCTTAGATATCACCCTACAAAAATACAAAAAACTATCTGTTTGCACGCTTTTACTGCCAACTTTTTAGTATCTTTGCGCAAAAATTTAGCGGTATTGATGCTTAGAATAAAAGGTTTCCATATATATTTTTTACTGTTTTTTGTCACCTTAGCAACACTTTTTGCGTCGTGTTCGACCGATAAGTTTGTGGCAGATGGTAGCTATTTGCTCGACAAAGTGGAGCTGCGCTCTGATGCGGCCGACTTTAATGCGACGCAGTTGGCACAGTATGTGCGCCAAAAAGAGAACTCTCGGTGGTTCTCTGTGTTTAAAATACCACTCGGAACTTACTCTTTGGCAGGGCGAGATACTACAAAATGGATCAACAAAACGCTACAACGAATTGGAGAAAAGCCTGTTTACTACGACACTTTGCAGGCTCGTCTGTCGTGTGAAGACCTCCGCGTGGCGATGAACAATATGGGATACATGAACGCTCGTGTAGCTCTTAACACGAAAGTAAGGGGCAAAAAGCTCAAAGCAATATATACTTTGATTCCCGGAGAGCCCTTTCAGATAACTCGTTTTAACTATGATATACAGGATTCGGCTATTGCTGACCTTTTAAAAACGGAACTTTCGCAAGGTATTAAAGCCAATCAGCCACGCCAATTCACTGTTGCAGCACTCGATAACGAACGCAAACGCATTACAAAGTGCTGAATAACCATGGCTATTACCGCTTTAACAAAGACTATATCTACTATACAGCGGACACTATCAGGGGCTCTCGTGGCGTAGATGTAACGCTTCATCTTACGAAATACAAAGAATCTGGGGCAGCTGGGCAGCCTACTTTACACCCTCGTTACATCATTGGTAAGGTGAATGTAATGCCCGGAGACTCGACCGGACTGCACCTTCGACGCAGCATCATAGCTGATAATACGCTCATAGAACCGGGCAAATACTTCTCAGCAACCGACCTTCAAAACACTTATAACAACTTTGCGAGGTTGGGAACGATACGCTATACCGACATAGAATTTAGGGAAATGCCACAGTTTGACTCTGTTACCATCGGCAAGATATTCGATTATACACCGGTGTCGCTGCGCTTTTTGGAAACGAATATAAAACTTTCGCACACCAAACCTAACACGTTTTCGTTCCAACCTGAAGGTACGAACACTGCAGGAGACCTTGGCGCAGCGGCTGTTCTTACTTATCAGAACCGCAATCTATTCCACGGAAGCGAATTGTTTAGCTTGGAATTGCGTGCTGCTTTCGAGGCTATTAAGGGCTTAGAGGGCTACAGCAACCACAATTACGAGGAGTATGGCGTGCAAGCAAGACTGCAATTCCCGCGCTTTCTTGCACCTTTCTCTACGCGAGAGTTCCGCCGCCACAGCAACGCTGTATCTGAATTGTCGGTCAGTTGGGACTTCCAAGACCGACCAGAGTTCCACCGTCGTGTCTTTTCAGCGGCCTGGAAGTACAACTGGAGTAACGCTAAGCGCAACCTAAACTACGAACTTGAGGTGCCAGACCTAAGCTATGTCTACATGCCATGGATTAGTGAGCGCTTCAAACAGACTATCTTGACAACGTTTCGAACCGCAACGCCATACTGCGATACAACTATGAGGACCTCTTTATCATACGTTCGGGGTTCAGCATAAGCTATAATAGGAACGACGATGTGGCCATTAAGGCCAAGATAGAGTCTGCGGGAAACTTCCTTTCGCTCGTTGATAAGGTGTCGAAGTTTAGGAAAAACGAGCAAGGACAGTCTAAAATATTCAACATTGCCTATGCGCAATACCTTAAATTCGACTTCTCTTTCACTCGCATATTGCGATTTGACCCTCTCAACTCGCTTGCTTTGCACGCTGATTTCGGCATTGCGTATCCCTATGGCAATAGTAAAGTGCTGCCATTCGAGAAGCGTTACATTGCAGGAGGGCCTAATTCGGTGCGCGGTTGGAGTGTTAGAGAATTGGGACCGGGTAGTTTTCGTGGCACCGATGGGCGCATTGACTTCATCAATCAGACGGGTGATTTGAAGTTAAACCTTAATGCTGAGTACCGCACACGCCTATTTTGGAAATTCGACGGGGCAGCTTTTATCGATGCAGGCAACATCTGGACTCTCCGAGAATATGCCGAACAACCTGGCGGTCAGTTCCGTTTCAATAGGTTCTTTCAACAGATTGCGGCTGCCTACGGACTGGGATTGCGCCTTAACTTCAACTATTTTATCTTGCGTTTCGACGCTGGTATGAAGGCCATAGACCCTGCTTACTCGACCGGAAGGGCTCATTACCCCATCGTTCACCCTAATTTTGGTCGCGATTTCACCTTCCATTTCGCTGTCGGACTGCCGTTCTAAAGAGGTCGGAACCTGCTTTGGGACTTAACGAAAGTGAAAAACGGCAATACAAAAGAAACTCGATGACACAACATCATGTATTGCTAAATAATTTTATTACTTTTGCAGCAAATTAAAAAACAATGCTAAAATTCATATCTTTGGGAAGCGGAAGCAGTGGCAACGCCTACTTTTTATACACCGAAACCGACGGAATCATCATCGATTGCGGCATCGGCTTTCGGTCGATGAAGAAGTATTTGCAAAGCTACGGGCTGAACTTCTCCATGATTCATAATATTTTTATAACGCACGACCATGCCGATCATGTTAAGTCGGTGGGCAATTTAAGCGAGAACTACGCTATTCCTGTGTATGCAACCAAGGAGGTTCATCAAGGAATAAACAATAACTGGTGCGTTAAAAAGAAGGTTGCACCAGGCCAAGTGCGGTACGTTGAGAAGGGAAAGACCATACAAATAGGCGAATTTACCATTATTCCGTTTGCTGTTCCACACGATAGTACCGACTGTGTGGGCTACTGTGTGGAGCACGAAGGGGTTGTTTTCACTCTCGTTACCGACTGCGGACACGTTACAGACGAGATTCGTAGCTTCGTATCGAAGGCCAATTACTTGGTCATCGAGGCCAACCACGAACCCGAAAAGCTTACGGCTGGACCCTATCCGCAGTACCTCAAGGCGCGCATCATGAGCCAAACAGGACATCTTAGTAACGCTGATTGCGCACAAACCATAGTGGAAAACGCTACATTAGGACTTAAACACGTGTGGCTTTGCCATCTTAGCGACGAGAACAACCACCCCGAATTGGCGAGAAAAGCGGTTACAAGCGAAATGGCAAGTCATGGTTTAGTGGCGGGTGTAGACTTCGTTGTGGAGGTGTTACGCCGTAAAGTGCCAAGCGAAATATACGAACTGAAATAGAATTAATTGATATATCCAACAACAAAATGCCCCTTACAACTGTTTGGTTGAAGGGGGTTTTTCGTTTTTAGGCAGGTTGATTTCTACAGCCTTTTATACCGAAACACCTGACTACATTCTCACTATTAATTTGTTGAGGAAGCCTCTCACCTACCTTCGCCAAATTGCAAAACCATGATACAAAACTGCTCTTACGTTGTAAAGAAAATACATGAAGAAAACGAAATAATTGGTTTTGCATTCTAAAAGCACCTATATTGCAGCGCAAAAGGGCCTGTTTTGTCGTGCAAAAGAAGCTGTTTTACAACGCAAAACAATGGGTATTGCAACACATTGATAACTAATTGGTTACACGATACTATTCGTTTGGAGAAATCTTTACAATTATATAGACTTAATATCTACATTTTACAATACTTCTGAAGGGGCTGGAAGGTTGAAGAAAATAGCGAAGAATAACATTTCAGATAGGAAGGCAGATAGTGTTACTTCTATCGTCTTTCCACCATCTGCAACCTATACGCCAACCCCTCTGCTGCATTTTTATCTCTCGTTCTTACCCGAAAATGGAATGTACTCCTACCCTTTTGCGCCCTTAATAGAAAGAGGTGGAAGTGTTAAATAATCACTCTTAGGTAAAAATTACACCAGTTTTATTTGGCAATATCATTTTTATCACTACCTTTGCGGTGTAATATTTACACAAGAAAGATATGGAAGAGAAAGGTTATACATACAAATATCCACGCCCAGCGGTAACCACCGACTGCGTGATATTTGGTTTTGATGGTACAAAATTGCAGGTTCTTTTGGTGCAAAGAGGCATCGAACCCTTTAAAGGACGATGGGCTTTCCCTGGTGGTTTCATGAATATGGACGAGTCGGCAGAGCAGTGTGCGCAACGCGAACTGATGGAAGAAACGGGCATGAAGGCCGATTTCATGGAGCAGTTTCACACGTTTTTCCGACCCCGAACGCGACCCTCGAGGACGTGTTATTACCATTGCCTACTATGCATTGTGCAAAAATTCAGGAGGTGAAAGGGGGCGACGATGCTGCTAAGGCTCAGTGGTTTGCACTGGAAGATATTCCTCAATTGGCTTTCGACCACGACCTTTTGCTGCGCAATGCCATCAAGGTGCTGCGCGAACGCATTCACTTTCAGCCCATCGGCTTCGACCTTCTGCCTGCCAAATTCACCATGAAGGAGTTGCAATCGCTTTACGAATCTATCTTAGATGTGAAGTTCGACCGCGCTAACTTTGCGAAAAAGATGCTTCATGCCGACCTTCTTATAAAGTTAGACGAAACAGTTTGGCCCACCGCAAAGCGACAAGCAAACCTCTATAGCTTTAATATTGAGAGTTACAACGAACTAAAACAAAGGGGATTCAGGCTGGAGTTTTAGTCTAATTTGTTGAATAATAAACTATTTGGCTTATGAAAATACTTAATTTTTTTCAAGGGTTTTACCAACTCAAAACAGCAAAAGGCTAACACGTTTGACGCTGACGATGCTCCAAGAATCTATCGAAACGTAGAGCGTCCCTACTTCACTCCCGATGCAATTTCGGAACTTCGCAACGACGAGATATTTGTTTTCGGAAGTAATATCGAGGGGCTTCATGGTGGCGGAGCAGCGCTTATTGCTGCAAATAAGTTTGGTGCTGTGGCTGGAAAGGGCGTGGGTTTGCAAGGACAAAGTTATGCTATACCTACGATGGAAGGCTCTTTGGAGCAAATAAAGTCGTATGTTAAAGAGTTCATAGCGTTTGCACGGCAGCACACCGAGTACTTTTTCTATGTTACACGCATCGGTTGTGGCATAGCAGGATATAAGGATAAGGACATCGCACCCCTGTTTTCGGACGCGCTAAACGTTGAAAACATCAGCCTTCCAAGGTCGTTTGTGTTACACATAAACCCTAAAATACCGCGCGAAATCGTTCAGATAATGTACGGACAGGTGCGTACGATGGTGGACATACTAAAGGTTTTGAACTCGAAAATGGTGATTAAGGATGCCGATGACGCTGCCAACAGACTGCGAAACATAGTGGAAAAGAATGTAAGATATGGCGATGCGTACGCAATGGCAGCCCTTCGGGCGCTCAATATCCTTATAGATAGATACACAGAAGCTGGCAAAGGCGTCGATATTGAGCGGTTAGAACGTGATATGATAGACATTTTCAAGGAAGAAAAAACATGGGAAACGTTGCCTATCGTTGAGGTTTTTTATCACTATTCGGCGGAAAAGTTGGTAAGATACATTAAGTTTTTGAACGATTTTCGCCGTTATACCGACTTTAAACAGATAAAAGATGACCTTTCATCTATACCGTTTAGCCATTGTAGTTCGAACGATGAGGTTATTATTTCAGTTTCGATAGAACCACGATATACGTACTTTTACAAAGCATAAAGAACTCGTGGGAGTATGTATCGAAGGATGGTGTGCTGAACAACGAGGCGTTAGAGCAATTTATTTTTGGTAATTACGAGGAATTGCTGGCACGATTTGGCTTGCGCAAAACAATTAAAAAAGCCTACATTCAAAGTCCTTGCGTTAGGTCGATGCGGGAGCCTAATCAATATAAAGGTATACCATTAATGGCTCCTAACTTCATTATTAGAGAGAACAACATAGAGAAAGATTGTTCAGGCTTCCAAAGATGGCCAGGCTGGAACATGGATTTTGAAATGAAATTTGCGAAGGAAATATTAAAGAAAGACCCTAACTATAAGTTGGTTGGTGATTATTTCGTACCGCGCGAAGATAAGTCTTTGCCTACATATTCGCTTACATTGGGAAAGGTTAAGCTAAAAAGCGAGTTGGAAAAATCTGTATCAAAGAAAGATAAAGAGTAAGCATGCTGATAGATTTTAAAGGAAAAAAGATTGCTGTTAAGGAGTTCGACTGTTGCTTTGGTTCGCTGGCTGCACACCGAATTAACCCACATGTAAACCTGTTTGTAAAGGTTACGAAGGGTTGCAATGCGCATTGTTTGTTCTGTTCGAATGCCAATGCGATGCCCCCTGCATCGGCTTTCAACGTCGATAAGCTGATGGACATTATATCGGATTTGCAGGAAAGGGGTGTTAGAGTGGGACGGGTGAACATTACTGGAGGCGAACCTGCAGTGGTAGCGCCATTGGTGGGCAGAATAATAGAGCGTATGGAGGAAAGCAAATACAGCCATTTGCACTTGCACCTGAACACAAACGGCATTCTGCCTGGCTCGCAACAGCTGATGAAAAGCGACCGTTGGGATAGCATTTCGATGTCGCTTCATCATTACAATCGGCACAAACTATCGGAGATTTATGGTTGTGAAATTCCTGAAAATGCGTTCAGTTTCGAGGGCATCAACCTGCAAAAGGTGAACGTTAGTTGCAACCTTATAAAGGGATACATCGACAATGCCACGGAAGCAGCGAAGATGTTGGACTTTGCCATCGACCTCGACATTCCACGAATTGGCTTCGTAGCGTTGATGAAAGTAAACGAATACTGTCGTAAAAACTTCGTAGACATCGAGTCGATTGAATGGAACGAGATTCCACACGTATACTTTACTAAGTCGATGAACCGCGGTGCCGACTGCAAATGCAGCAACTATTTGTATAACAAAGACTTGAAAGTGCTTGAAGTTTATATGCGAAACTACGCCAATCCGCAGTACTGTGAGTCGTCGTTGGTGTACGATGGGGAGTATCTGCGGCAGGGTTTTCACGAGGATAACATTATATATTAGAGGCTTATGAGCATAGAAGAGGTATTTGAAACAAGGAAAAACGACCCTCGTTGGAACACGTCTTATCCGCTATCGCCAACCGATTGGGCAGCTTATCGTGTACCATCGGCATTGCCGTTTGCCACCGACAGAGAACTATCGTTCTACATTCACATTCCATTTTGCAGACAACTGTGTTCTTTTTGTGAATATACGAGAATGCTATGTCCCGACGATGGCATGCAAAAACACTATATAGAGGTGATTGCCAGCGACATAAAGCGATTTAAAAGTAAACATTCGACGTTGTTGTTAAAGGGTTTCGACATAGGTGGAGGTACACCTACGGCACTAACGGAGGGCAATTTCGACTTGCTAATGGCGGTGTACGATGAGGCGGTGCAGGGCGTTTCGCTGGCTGCAAACTACGAACCGAGCATTGAAGGTACGTTCAGTACCTTGTCGGAACATAAACTGGAACGAATGGTTGAAAGCGGTTTTCGCCGTCTGTCGTTGGGCATTCAGTCTACCGATTCGAGCGTTTTGTGTGCGCAACACCGTGAACGCATAGCCGAAGACAACTGCCTTCGGTGGATAGAAAGGCGCATACAGCTGGTATTAACAAGGTGAATCTCGACTTAATGTATGGGTTGAAGGGACAGAACGAGGCTACCATAGACCACGATTTGCTCACTATCAAGCGGTTATCTCCGCAGCAAGTAACGCTTTACGAACTACGAACGAACATGATTTCAACGAAAGATATTCCGTCAAAAGGCGAATTATTTGCACTATATCAACGTTATTTCGATGGTTTAACAGCCTTGGGCTACCACGCAAAGTTCGGTCAGAACACCTTTTCTCTATGCGCTTCCGACCTCGGAGTGTCGTCTTATCTGCGCACAAGAATGTTGAATGGTACGCCCTATAAGGGATTCGGCATTTCGGCACAAAGCATGAGCAGCGAAGGAATTGCCTATAACTGCGGTAAAAACAGTGCTGAAATAAAACGTTTGTTGGCCCGAACTACTTATGAAGAAGACTGCACCTATTTGCTTCCTGGCCATGAACTCGCCTCAAAATATATTGCCATCTCTGGCTATTATGGCGGTTTCTCGCTAAAAAAACTGCGTTCGCTGGCTGGAGAGACACATGCTGCACGCATCGAAGAGGCATTAAATTTCTGCCTGGATAAGCAGTTTCTAAGTATGGAAGGTCCGTATCGGGTCCGCATCACCCAGTCTGGCTTTCTCTACTATGGTGCTATTCTCTCGTTGTTTCATTCTCTGTAAAGCCTCAACAACAAGACTCTCGTTTTGTAAAGAAAGTTCATGCAAAATCTCGGCCTATATGACAAAAATGTGCTTAAAATTCTTGTAACTATCTAATAATCATTATCTTTGTTCTATTTATATTTTTATGGCAAAAAATCTGCTTTTATTGTGGGGCAAAATCGACTATAAAACGTGGTCATCTTAATGGTAGTCAACGCTGGTATTGTAAGTGCTGTAAGAGGAGCTTTGTTGGACATAAGCGCCTTACCACTACCATCGTCAACCATCGTTATTCCAAAGGTAATCTAACAGTCAAAGATCTATCAGAGGAGTACGGAGTTTCAACCAGGACAATCTATAGAAAACTCACCAAATCTTATAAAGAAGAACTTCCCAACCTTCTTGTTCGCCCTGTAGTGGTTTTAATGGATGCCACCTATTGGGGACGTAATTTTGGTGTCGTTATCATGAAGGATTCATTGTCTGGTGATGTACTTTGGTTTAAGTTTATCAATAGGCATGAACGTCTTGAAGACTATAAGGAGGGCATAAGCTACTTGGAGTCACTTGGATATACCATTCAAGGGCTTGTATGCGATGGTTTTAAGGGACTTAGGCAAGCTTTTCCCAATTATAAATTCCAATTATGCCAGTTCCATCAAGTAATGACTATAAAGACAAAACTAACTTCAAGACCCAAGCTTGAGGCTTCAAAAGAACTGCTTGAAATATCCAAGATGTTATGTCATACGGATAAGGAGTCCTTTATTGGGGCTTTAAAGGAATGGTACACCAAGTGGGAGGATTTTCTTAAGGAACGGACAACAATAGAAGACGGAAAATCACATTATACTCATAAAGCTCTACGTAGTGCTTTTTTGAGCCTTAAAAGGAATATGTCGTGCTTGTGGACATACTATGATTACCCTGAGTTGAAGATGCCAAATACAAACAATGCCATTGAATCACTCAATGCAGATTTAAAGACAAAATTGAACCTACACAAGGGGATCAGTATGGAAAGAAGAAAGATCTTCATCCAAGACTTTATAAAGTCCCATTATCCTAAGAAATAAAAGGGGAATGGGAGATTTTAAGCACATTTTTGTCACATAAGAGAAAACGACGCTAAAATAAGCACACTTTTGTCATATAAGCCAAAATCTCATCTAAGTATTATTGCATTTCAAAAGCGGCTGTTTTGCCTCGCAAAAGCGCCTATATTGCTCGATAAAACAGGCACTATTGCAACGCAAAACAACCCCTTTTGCAATGTGTTGATTATAAGATTGTTACACAGACAAATGCGCTTTAAAAAATATTTACACTTTTATTGCGTTTTCGCAGCATATCTCATAAGGTGCAGCAATCTGCTATCTTCCTTGCGAAAACAATTAGAACAATTCTAAAACACCCCACATTCAACCTGCTTCTCTCCCGATACGACCTTCTAAAAGCAATGGTTGATTGGACCATTAACAGCACCAACGCACACCCCCAACCCAACTTTTAGAACCCCATAAAAACAGAACTCCCTCAACGGTGAGGCCGTCGAGGGAGTCTTTTAAGCTATGAGAAATTTGTTTTTGTTCTTGATTAGTAAGCGAACAATGGGTATTCTTTCATTGTAGCATTTACCTTTTCACGAACTTCTGCGATGACTTTTTCATCTTCTGGAGCAGAAAGAACCTTGTCAATCAGTTCTGCAACGAGAACCATAAGGTCTTCCTTAGCACCACGAGTAGTCATAGCAGCAGTACCAAGACGGATACCTGAGGTCTGGAAAGCAGAGCGAGTATCGAATGGTACCATGTTCTTATTCACTGTAATATCAGCTGCAACGAGAGCGTTTTCAGCCACTTTACCAGTGAGATCAGGGAATTTTGTGCGGAGATCAAGCAACATAGAGTGGTTGTCAGTACCGCCTGAAACGATGCCATAGCCACGCTTACGAGTTCGTCAGCGAGCACAGAGGCATTCTTCTTAACCTGTGTTGCATACTCTTTCCAGCTTGGTTCGAGTATTTCACCGAAGGCAACAGCCTTCGCTGCAATAACGTGCTCTAATGGACCGCCTTGGTTTCCTGGGAAAACAGCAGAGTCTAAGAGCTGTGACATCTTCTTGATAACACCCTTTGGAGTTGTCTTTCCCCATGGATTATCGAAGTCTTCACCCATCATAATCACACCACCACGAGGACCACGGAGAGTCTTGTGTGTTGTAGTTGTTACGATGTGAGCGTACTTAACAGGGTTGTCGAGCAAACCAGCAGCAATCAAACCTGCTGGGTGAGCCATGTCTACCATGAAGATTGCGCCTATTTCGTCAGCTACTTTGCGGAAGCGTGCGTAGTCCCATTCGCGGCTATAAGCTGATGCACCAGCGATAATGAGCTTTGGCTTGTGCTCGCGTGCGAGCTTCTCCATGTTCTCGTAGTCTACACGACCAGTCTCTTTGTCGAGCTGATAACCGATAGGACGGTAGAGAATACCAGAGTTATTAACTGGGCTACCATGTGAAAGGTGGCCACCATGATTAAGGTCTAAGCCCATAAAAGTGTCGCCTGGCTCGAGAATTGCAGCAAGAACAGCTTGGTTAGCCTGTGCACCTGAGTGTGGCTGCACGTTTGCCCAGCAAGCACCGAACACCTTTTTCACACGCTCGATGCAGAGGTTCTCTACTACGTCTACTACTTGGCAACCACCATAATAACGCTTACCAGGATATCCTTCAGCGTATTTGTTGGTAAGGTAAGACCCCATTGCCTGCATTACTTCGTCACTAACGAAGTTCTCAGAAGCGATAAGCTCCATGCCTTTCAATTGGCGTTGGTGCTCTTGCTCGATTAGATCAAAAATCTCAAGATCTTTTCTCATGTTGTTTAAGTATTAAAAATGCCTCCACCGACCATCTACATTATTTAGCAAAAAGCCGCCAAAAGCAAGGTTGTTATAATTAGCTGCAAATATAGGAATTTTCTAATAACACGGCAAATATTTTATGCAAATATTTGCAAGGAGGCCTTTAAACGGAGCCTTAAGGTTGATTCTGCAAAGTTGGCATAGCAAAGAGAAAGCGGCAACAAGGTATTTTGTGTTCCTTGTTGCCGCTTTATGTTTTCTTTTTTCAGTGTCTTTAAGCGTATGTTTTTATTGACTTGATAATGTTTAACACAACTCGACCTTGTCCATTTGTTGTTCTTTATCACAGTAATGGCACTTCAATATGCCTCTCGACTTGTTACAACGTTGAATATTGTAGACATTGGTTCGTTGTTGGTAATGCACTTTGGGTTGTTACATTTTACGATACCACTCAGTTCGTCGGGCGTTATGACTTCCTTTTTCTCTACCACTTCATAGTCGCGAATGATGTTTAAGATGATGTTTGGAGCCACAACAGAGAGGCGAGATATCTCATCATCGGTGAAGAACTTATCGCTTACTTTAATGATTCCCTTGCATCCTACCTTGGAAGAACTAAAGTTATAGCCAATGGTAACGGGGGTTGAAAGACTCTGAAGTCCGAGAAGATTCACGACTTGGAAGGTCTTTTCTGCAGGTATATGGTCGATTACGGTGCCATTTTCGATGGCTGCAACCAATCGTTCTTTCTTATTCATTTCCATAATCTCCTTATTTAATTATCGTCTTATCGGCTTTCACTTCGTCCATTCCTATGCCGAGACAGTAGGCAAAGATAGCTTCGCGAGCAAAAAGACCGTTCTTAGCTTGCTGTATATAGTAAGCGTGCGGATTGCTATCCACGTCGTATGCGATTTCGTTTACACGTGGTAGTGGGTGTAATATGCGCATGTTGGGCTTTGCAAGGTGTAGCATATCGTTGCGCAGAATATAGACATTCTTCACTCGTTCATATTCCATAAGGTCAGAGAAACGTTCCTTCTGCACACGTGTCATATATAATATGTCTGCTCCAGCAATAGATTCTGGGGTAAATTCCTCTTGTTCCGTATATCGAATACCATGCTGTTTGCAGAATATTTTGTACTCTTCGGGCATAGCAAGTTCGGCAGGTGCGATGAAATGGAAGGTTGGATTGAAGTGTCGCATCGCTATTAATAGCGAGTGAACCGTACGTCCGTACTTAAGATCGCCAACCAAATAGATGTTCAAATTCTCTAAAGTACCTTGCGTTTGGTTTATCGTGTAAAGGTCTAAGAGGCACTGTGATGGGTGCTGATGGGCGCCATCGCCAGCATTCACGATAGGTATAGGCGACACTTCCGATGCATATTGCGCTGCTCCCTCAATGTGATGGCGCATCACAATCGTATCGGCGTAGTTCGCAACCATCAGTATTGTATCCTTTAATGTTTCTCCTTTGCTCACGCTCGAGGCCTTAGCATCAGTAAATCCAATGACTTTCGCCCCCAAACGGTTCGCCGCTGTCTCGAAACTGAGGCGTGTTCGGGTTGAAGGTTCATAAAACAAGGTAGCTATAATGCGGCCTTTCAGTAAGTCGCGGTTAGGATATTTCTCAAATTCCTGAGCCATCTGAATAAGATAAAGAAGCTGTTCCTTATCCAAGTCCTGAATGTTCACAAAGTTCTGTTTCTCCATTGTATCGTGTTGAATTGGTCGTTTTCGAGCGTAAAGGTACAGAAATAATTTCTATTGAAGAACAATTATAAAAGAAAATATCTATATGTTTACCTTCTTTTAAAAATCCCATTGTTTTTATTTTGCCTTCTCATTGATTTACTATACCTTTGCAATCTAAACACAATAGATTGAAATGCGAAGACATCTCATACGTACTTTTTGGGCTATATTGATATTCGTTATCGGCTTCACTACCATCTTTTTCGTTTCGGTATGGAATGGTTGGATAGGCTATATGCCTGATATGGAAGAGCTTTCAAACCCTGTAGACAAGTTCGCATCGCAGGTTTACTCTGCCGACGGAAAGCTTATTGGAACATGGAATCAAGATAATGCCAACCGTGTGGCAGTAGATTACAACAGCCTTTCGCCTCATTTGGTGCACGCTTTGGTATCTACTGAGGACGAAAGATTCTACGAACACTCTGGAATAGACTTTATTGCACTGGGCCGTGCTGTACTTAAACGCGGTGTTTTGGGCACGATAAAGCGGGTGGAGGTTCTACTATAACGCAGCAATTGGCCAAGCAGGTGTTCTCAGAGAAAGCACATAGCACTTTAGAACGTGTACTGCAGAAACCTATTGAGTGGATTATCGCCGTGAAATTGGAGCGCTATTTCACGAAAGAAGAGATTATTGCGATGTACTTAAACTACTTCGACTACCTTCATAATGCCGTCGGCATTAAACGAGCAGCCAATATTTATTTCAGCAAAGAACCTCGGCAACTAACTGTTACCGAGGCTGCAACGCTTATAGGGTTATGCCAAAACCCTTCTATGTATAATCCTTTGCGCTACGAAGAGCGTTGTCGTACACGCCGAAATGTAGTGTTAAGTCAGATGTGCAAGTGTGGTTACATCACTCGTGAAGAGTATAACGAACTCATACAGCGTCCCTTAGGCATCAAGTATTCAAAGGGAAAGAGTATCCAAGGTGCCGGTGATTACTTCCAAGCGTTCCTCCGTCAATATATGATGGAGAAGAAACCAGAACGAAAAGAGTACCAAGCATGGCGCATGCGCGACTTCGTTATCGACTCAATAGCATGGGAGAAAGACCCTCTCTACGGCTGGTGTAACAAGAATAAGAAGCGCAATGGCGAGAACTACGACGTGAATACAGATGGTCTTCGCATCTTTACCACCATCGACACACGTATGCAACAGTATGCCGAACAGGCTGTTCGCAAGCACGTGGGTGGCTATTTGCAGAAGGAATTCAACATTGCCAACCGTTACAAAAAGAACGCTCCGTTCTCTTCGAACATATCTCGAAGCACCATTAAATCTATCCTTAATCGTTCTTGTCGTCAGAGTTTAAGATACCTACGATTAAAGGAACAGGGTGCAACACCCGATGAAATACGTCGCAGTTTCAGAACGAAACACGAGATGACGCTCTTTACTTACCACGGCAATGTGGACACTTTGATGACGCCTATCGACTCTATTCGTTATTACAAATCGTTTTTACGTGCTGCCTTCTTAAGTATGGAAGCACGCACAGGTGCCGTGAAAGCCTATGTAGGAGGTATCAATTACGACCAATTTAAATACGATATGGTGATGGGAGGACGCCGCCAAGTGGGTTCAACCATTAAGCCTTTCCTTTATGCACTGGCCATGCAGAACGGCATGACACCATGCACTACTGTTCAAAACATACAACGTTCGTATGGCAACTGGACTCCGCGCAATGCTTCGAAGGCTCGCTACGGACAGCAAGTACCGCTACGATGGGGTTTGCAACAGTCTAATAACTGGATATCGGCTTACCTCATTAGCTTGCTCGGACCATCGCAATTTGTAAACATTCTGCACGATTTTGGACTGAACAACCCTGACATTGAGAAGAACACATCGCCTGTTTTGTGTCTTGGACCATCAGAACTCTCACTCGGAGAGATGTGTAGTGCATACACAACCTTCATCAATCATGGTGTGCGTTGTGCCCCCCTCTTTGTTACACGCATAGAAGATAGCCATGGCAACGTGGTTGCTAAGTTCCAGCCTTTGATGAATGAAGTAATCTCAGAAGAAAGCTCTTTCAAGATGCTCGACATGCTTCAAGCCGTTATTCAGGGTGGAACTGGTGGACGTTTGCGCTACAACTACAACCTAACAGGCGAGATAGGAGGTAAAACAGGTACTACAAACAACAACTCAGATGGTTGGTTCATGGGCTTCACACCGCAGCTTGTAAACGGCTGTTGGGTGGGTGGAGAAGACCGAGACATACACTTCGACTCTACAGCAATGGGACAAGGAGCCACAATGGCACTGCCAATATGGGCTTACTTCATGCAAATGGTATATGCCGACAAGTCGTTGCACTATTCGCCAAATGCTAAATTCGACATTCCTTCTAACTTCGATCCATGCCGTTCTACGGACTCTATCTCTGTGAATAGCATACAAGAGGTTTACTTCTAAGAAAGAATAACAACTAATTCTATATATAATATGAAAGCAATCCTACTATCTGTCTTCATGATGGGCATAGCGCTCACAGTGGACGCACAAGCAACTGTAAAGGCAAACTTCGCTAAAAACGACACCACTATATATAAAGAGGTGATACAAATGGATATGAGTTTGCCGATGGGACAAGGCAACAAGAAGGTTGAAGCAATCAAGGAAACACGCTTCGTGGTGCTCGATAAGACGGCAACTGGCTACAAAATTGAATGCACCGTTACCGATATAACCATTAAAGGCGACGAGGATGTGGCTGAACAAGCACAGATTGCAGGCAACCAATACGTGAAAGGTGCAAAGATGTTATTGCAGACTAACGCTGAAGGAAGAGTTGAAAAGATACTTAATCTCAACGAAGTGGCAACTCAAGGAAGCAAGAATGCAATAGCAGAAATCGAAGAACAATACAAGAAGAACCCAATGATTGAACAGGTTTTGCCTAAGTCTAAAGCGCTAATGGCAATCAGTCAGCAATTCGAAGAGAAGGCGCTCATCGACAATCTCAACGAAAATAGCTTCTTTGGATACTACGGTAAGAACCTAAAAGCCATCGGTAAGGAAGATATTATAAGGAAAGGCTTAAAGCTAACTGCCACCTACGCTGTGGCAAACAATAGCGACAACACCGTAGTTACGATGAATTTGAAGAGCAACATGACCGAAAACGATGTGAAACAGATGATGATTGACCAAATGCAGAAAATGGGAATGGGCGAAGAAGTTACCTCTCAGATTGAAGCAAACTGGGGCCAATTTAAGTCAATGGGCATGACAAACATCTCTGCTACAGGCACCGACTACCTTACATTCCTACCAAATGGCTGGTTGCAAAACACAATCGGAACCGCTAATACAAAGGTAATGGGAATGGATATGAAGTTCGACACCAAGTGCGAAATCTCGTACAAGAACTGGAAGTAAGCCGTTTACACACCAGTAAATCAACACTAACGATTATTTATCTGAATACTGGCACGCTGCAAGGCGTGCCTTTTTTTGTGCCATTACAACAGCTTTTGCGGAAGAAATATAAGCAATAAAAGGGGCAAGAAAAAAGCGATGACCCTCTCAGGCAACCGCTTCTTAAACCCTTAATAGGTATTAGTGGATTTAAGGTAAAAAAGATTGTTTTCAGGATAACGATAGCAAAGGTATGTATTTAATTCTTTTGTGCCAAATATTTTCACTTTTTTTTTAATCTTTCACCACTGTGCACGCTAACAGAAACAATGATTTTTTAACAGTAAGATGCACCTTAAAACAATCCCTTCTCCACCCCTACTTACATCGCCAACAGTACATTGCATACGCATTACCCATACCCTCGTTTTCTGTATAAACTTGCGTTGGTTTCTAATAAAAATGCTATTACAACGCAACACCTATTCTTTCGTTCTGTAAAAGTGCCTATATTGCCGCGCAAAACAGGCTCTTTTACCACGCAATATAGGCACTTTTGCAACGCAAAACAAGGGGTATTGTAAAGCGTTAGTAATAAGCATGTTACGCGATTACAGCTATAAAACAACACTTTTGCATGAATATTCCGTTTTAACGAATACACAATAAGCTACCAACCACAAGATTTTTCGCCTTCTCAAAAACTGCAAAACTGCATAGCTTGAAAACCATTTCGAGCAAGTGTTTCGCATCGCTATGCCAACTCTATTCGTTAGGATTTATTATGATTCTATGCTTTTCTTTTTGTCTTTACAATTATTTATATTATCTTTGCAGCGCCTAAACGCAGACTTATTAAATCGTTTCAGCGTTGTTAAACCTTATATATTATAGAATGAAACTTCTATAAACGGATAGCAACAAGCTAATCCACAAACCGAATAACTTGCCTTTAAGCGACAAGATTCCTTTTGGAAGGCTGATTTATGCAATCTGCCCAGCAGGTAAAAAGTCTAAACATTAATTCTTTAAACAATCAACAAAATGAAGAAATTCTACTTATTGGCGTTTGCCTTAATACAATTCTGTTGTATGGCAAATGCCCAAGTCATCGAAGGAACGGTGCTGAAATCGTGGGACGGAGCGACTGGAGCGATTGAGATTCCAGCCCATGTTACCGAGATTGCGGCTAACTGTTTCTACGAGCCAGCGGACGAAGACCCAGACAATTGGGACTCTACGTCAGAAGAAAAGTGCAACACTAACATTACAAGCATTAAGCTGAACAATGTTAAGAAGGTGGGTAAAAACGCCTTCAAAGGTTGTTCTAACATCGAAACAATCGATGCGCCAAACGTTGAAATCATTGAAGATGGTGCATTCGAAAGATGCGAAAAGCTGACCACATTGGCGCTTCCAAAAATCAAAAATCTTGGTATCGAAGCGTTCCAAGGCTGCGACCACTTGGCTAAACTTACTTTAGGCAGCTCTCTAACTTCTATGTTCGGCAGCTCTTTCAAGAATTGTAAGGCATTGGCAGACATCACTATTGAGGCTGGCGGCAGCTATAAGGCTGTAAACAACGCTATTCTCAGCGCCGACAAAACATTGGTTTACCTCGCTGGACAGGCTAAGGAAATAAAGCTAACAGCTGACGAATGTATTGCGATTGGCGACAATGCAATGTATAACAATACCAATGTTGCAAAGGTAGATCTTCCTGGTGTAAAGACCATCGGCAAGGCAACTTTCACTGGTTGCAGTGCTTTGTCGGAACTCTTAGTACCTAATCTCGTTAGCGTATCTACAGATAGCTACATCACATGGAGCGGTGTGGCATCGCTAACAGTAGTAGACATTCACCTAAGCAAGGACTTTGTATCGTTCGGAGCAACCGAATTTACCGACAAAACAGCTACTACCATCTACGTAGCAAACGAAGATGTGAAGGCAAAACTCGCTAAGAAGTTCAACAAATGTAAGATTGTTGTGGGCGAACCACAAGGCGTTCAGAAGTTCGTTGTGAACTATTCTATCTCTAACATCACTGTAGGCGGAAGAAAAATAGGCGAAATAGAAGCATGGACCGACGGTGCTCGCGACTTTGAAACAGGCACAGAGATAGCTGCTGGCAAGGCTGTTTCGGTGATGGTTACACCTTATGGCGGCTACAAAATAGACAAATGGGAAATCAATGGTAAGGCTGCTGCAACCGAAAACATCAGACCTTCTTCGGCTATCAACGGCGAAATATGGTCTATCAACCACATTACCGAAGCACTAAACATCGTTGTTACCCTCAAAGCAGAGGAAGAAGGAGACATTATTTTCTTCAAGAGTAAAGAGCCAGACTTTGGTAGTGTAACTTGCACTGTGCTTGAAACAGGCAAACAAATAAAGAATACTGAGAAGGTAAAGAAGGGCACTAAACTCCACTTCGAGGCATTCCCAAAAGAAGGATACCACGTTACACAATGGTATAAGTTAGGCAAAGAGGTGGTTACTGACGCTGATGGAAACAAAAAAACAATAGACGCTTATCAGCCAATCGCAGGCTACGACAACAAAACCGTGTACGAATGCAACGCTGAAGATGCGCTCGACATACTCGTAGACTTCGACCGCGAGGCTGGCAAACATATCGTTAAGTTCAAGTCTCTCAATACCGATGGCGGCGAAATCACCGCTACTGTAGACGGAAACAACATCAACACTGGCGCAGTAGTAGCTCATGGAGCTACCGTTGTGTTCACTGCACACCCTAAAGAAGGCTATGTTGTAGACAATTGGATGCTGAACTCAAGCGAATTAAAGGGCGAAAAAGGACTCACCTACACCATTACCGACTTGAAAGAAGACGTAGACGTATGGCTCGTTTGCAGCCCTAAGTCGGAAGAAAAGGAAAGTAATGCAGTGATAAAAGATGGCCACCTCATCTCATGGCAGCCAAAAGGCAAGGCAACAACACCTGCTGGAGTTGAATATATCGACAATAATGCATTGCAAGCATCTATGGAACTTGAGTCGTTCCACATCACAAAGAGTGTTAAGAGCATCGGCGAATTGGTGTTCTTGTTCTGTACTCAGCTTACAGAAATCACTGTAGACCCAGACAACCAGTACTTTACTTCGGTAGACGGAGTATTGTATAGCAAAGACAAAACACGCCTGATGGCTTATCCTCCAGGACGTGCGAGCAACTCATACGAAATCATTCAGAGTGCAACCAGCATTAAACCAGGTGCATTCGCACTTGTTCCAGCTCTTCTCGGCGTAACTGTTGCGAAGGGTAACACCGCTTTGAGAGCTTCAAAGGGCGCACTTTACACAAAGAATATGTTGGAATTGCTCTATCACCCTACTGTTCCTCAAACTACACCGGGCACCGATAAGATTGCATTAAACGAAGGATTGGAGAAGATTGCACGCTATGGCTTCGCATTCAACCATACTGTTACCGAAATAACATTGCCTGCATCGTTGAAGGTTATCGATTCTAACGCACTATCAAACAACCCTAACTTGAACTGCATTAAGTGGGAAGAAGGCGTTGAAGCTGAGCTTGAAGAGATTGGAGACTCTGCTTTCTATCACGACGGACAGCTTACAATACTTCAGTTTATCCCATCTTTGAAGAAGATTGGAGCAGGCGCATTCATCAAGAATGCTAACCTTTTGGAAGTTCATATACCTGATGGTTGCACCATAGGCGATAAGGCTTTCTTCGAATGTTTGGCACTTCAAGATGTTCATTCTTATGGTTTGGTACCGCCAGTAGTTGCCGACGACGCTTTCAACTCTATCTATTATCTCGACGATGCGGTGCTGCACGTAGACAAGAATGCGGTGGAATCGTACAAGAAAGCTGACGGTTGGCGCCACTTTAAGAAGTATGATACAAACACAGTTACCGCTATTGGCTCAGCAAAAGCTGACGCTGGCAAAGCTATTCGCGTGGTTGCACAAAGCAACGGCTACTCTGTTGAGGGTTTGAACGCAGGCCAACGCTATACGCTCAGCACGGTTGCAGGCACTCAGGTAGCTACTGGCGTTGCTAAGGGTGGTACTTTGTTTATCCCTGTTGAGCGTAACCAGATTTACATTTTGAGCATTGCAGGTGTGAAAGCCTACAAGTTGTTCTAATCAAAACGGCAAATTAAGACCTTAAAAACAATGTCGTGTCGGCAACGACACACCACATATTAAGGTACAAAACGAATAAGGCAGGAACGCAAATTATTACGTTCCTGCCTTTTTTATGGTCTGTGGAAGGGGGCGAAAAGTGGCATTTGAATGTGCCGAGATACTTCAAACAACACTTAGCATATTATATGTAATAGGCGGACTTACAGGCTATTAGTAGTTATTCGCAAGTTATTGAAGAGTGGCATCATCTTTCTTTGAACCTATATGTGTGGTATGCGGTTAGCTATTCAGCTTTATTCTTCTCCAAATCCAGTTCGGAATAAGTCGCCACATGGCTACTAATATGCGCCAACGCCCATCAATCACGCAGATGTGTTGCTTACTTTCGATGGCTTTCATAATACTTTTCGCAACATTTTCGGTCGTCATTAGCATAGGAAGATTAGAAGAACCATCTAACAACGGAGTATCAACAAAACCAGGACGGATATCTGTAAAGCAAATGTTATTACGCTTGCTGGTTGCCAACTGTTCCAAAGCTTGCAGGTAAGTGTTCTGCATTGCCTTCGTAGCACTATAAGCAGGCGCAGCTCCTAAGCCCTTTGTACCCGCCACAGAAGTAATGCAAACAATGTGTCCACCGCCGTGTTTGGCAAAATAACGATAGGCTTCTCCCACCATACGAACAAAGCCAAGACCATTCGTTTCCATTGTTTTCAGTTCTTTTTCAGCCTCTAAAGCTGAATTTTTCCAGCCTATTCCTGCTGCATGGAAATAGAGATTGAGTCCTCCAATCTGCTCCACGAGTTGGCCAAAAGCCTCGCTCGCCTGCGCGTTATTTACATCTATCTGCGCTGTAACGACACGTTCGGGCGCATAGTTCTTTAAGTCTTCCAACTTATCCGTGCGGCGTGCTACCACTCCAACCGTCCATCCTTGCATGATGAGGAGCCTCGCCACCTCATGACCGATGCCACTGCTGGCACCTATTACAATTGCTCTTTTCATAATTTATAAGTTCAAAAGCCATCTGTTTGTTACCTTTCAGCCTGTAATTAGTTGTTTTACAAAGTTATGAAAGAAGTATCAGAAATACAAAAATTCGCCTATCTTTGATTCCTTTAAAAGTGCGTTTTGCAGCAAAAGGAAGCCAGAAACAAGTAGGATTACACCCATTTGGGGCAACAAAAAAAAGGGCTGAAACCAGCAAAACGTGGTTTCAACCCCTTTGATATATCTATTGAAAGCTACAACAGACGCCTCTATTACCAAACATTAGAATGGAAGGTCGTCGGCTGCACTGTCTGAAGCAGCAGGTGGGAATGGCGCTTGACTGCCAGCTGCAGGCTGACTTTGTGGCGCAATAGGAGCAGCAGCAGGAGGCATATTGCCCGCTTGTGCAGCAGCAGCATCAACTCTTTGAATGTTCCATGCACGGATATTGTTGAACCATCTGCCATTGTATTCGTGAGCATCTACATCAAAGCTAACCAAGATTTCCTCTCCAGCCTTAATCGCAAACTGATCTATACGCTCGGCACCGAAGATGTCAAAGACCATCTTCTTAGGATATTGGTCGTGTGTTTCAATTACATACTGCTGTGATTTCCATGGTCCACGTGCTGAAGTTCCCTCACGTGGCTCCATTACTGCAATAACTCTACCTTGTAGTTCCATATTATCTATTTTGCGGTTTTATAATTAAATGAGTTTCTAAATACACTTTTTACATTAAATAAGCCACACTTTGGTAATTGAATGTAAGCTCTCTTACCACACGCTGGCATTATTTTTGCGAAATTACTAAAATAGTTCTAAAAACAGAAACTTTTGGCTTTAAATTTTGTTTTTCCAACGGCTTTTTCGTATTTTTGTACGACCAAGAAGAAGGAATAGGTTTTTCCAACGGCTTTCTTCAGCTATAGTTAGAATAGAATAAAATGAGTTATAACTAAAAAATATATAGGAACTAATGAGATTTACCATTTCAAGCACTGCCTTAAGCAACAGACTTCTGTCGCTTTCGCGTGTTATCAACACCAAGAATTCTTTGCCAATATTAAACTGTTTCATGTTTGATGCACAGAACGGACAGCTCACTATCACTGCTTCTGATAGCGAAAATATTGTCCGTATGTCGCTGAATCTTGATTCACTCGAAGGAGAAGGGAAGTTCGCAGTAAACAATCACAATATCCTTGATGCTGTAAAGGAACTGCCAGAGCAGCCTTTAACGATAGATGTAAATATGGGAGAACACACCATTTACATCAGCTATCAGAATGGTTCTTACAACTTCCCCATCTTGGAAGCAGACGAATTCCCTATCCCACAGCCGCTTTCAGCAAACACTACAACCATCACGTTGAGCGCAGACATGCTGGTTGATAACATTACTCGCTCGCTCTTCGCTACCGCACAAGACGAATTGCACCCTGTAATGAATGGTATCTACTTCGACATCACTGCCGATAGCTTGGCTGTTGTAGCTACTGACGGACACAAATTGGTGAGAAACCGCGTGTTCGCTGTAAAGAATGATGTTCCTGCAGCCTTTATCTTGCCAAAGAAACCTGCGGCTTTGCTGAAGGGATTCATTGCTAAAGATGGTGGAGATATCGTTGTTCGATTTGATTCTCGTTCGGCTGAATTCTCATTCGGAGAAGGTAATTTGGTTAGCAGACTGATTGATGGAAAATACCCTAACTACAATAGCGTAATCCCAGAGAACAATCCTTACCAAATCACCATAGACCGTAAATCACTCATTGGTGCCATTCGTCGTGTACTTCCGTTCGCAAGTGACTCTTCACAACTGATTCGTTTCCACATTGCAAACGGACAATTAGACCTCAGCGCAGAAGATATTGACTTCTCAACAAGCGCAAAAGAAAGCATGACTTGCACATACGAAGGCAATCCTATGAGCATCGGCTTCAAGGGAAGCAGCATCTTAGAGATACTGGGCAACTTGCAAAGCGACGAGGTAAACATTCAGTTGGCAGACCCATCACGCGCTGGATTGGTTGTACCATCAGAGCAACCAGAAGGCGAAAACGTGCTTATGCTCGTTATGCCGGTATTGCTCAACGACTAAAAAGAGATTTACAAAAGACGTGGGCAGATTTTCAAGAGAAGTCTGCCCACATACATTTAAATAATAGCAGAATGTCATTAAACTTAAAAAAGCCTTTGATTGTCTTCGATTTGGAGACCACGGGGCTCGACCTTGTAAAAGACCGCATCATTCAAATATCATATATTAAGGTTTTCCCAGATGGGAAAGAAGAAAGAGAAAACCTTTTTATCAACCCTGAAAAAGAAATTCCTCAAGAAGTAGAAGAACTTACAGGTATCACCAACGACGACGTGGCTGCCGCACCAACATTTAAGGAAAAGGCTACAGACCTGGCTAATAAATTCACTGGGTGCGACTTTGCTGGTTTCAATTCTAATCGATTCGACATTCCTATTCTTGCAGAAGAGTTCCTTCGTGCGGGCGTAGACTTCGACTTTTCGAAGTGCCGTCTTATTGACGCACAGAACATTTATCACAAGATGGAACGCCGTAATCTTGCAGCAGCATACCAGTTCTATTGCGGAAGAAAGATGGAAGATGACTTCACAGCACATAAGGCTGACGAAGATACTGAGGCTACTTGGCGCGTATTACAAGGACAAATAAAAATGTATTCTGCTGAAACAAGACGATCCAGAACGTATTCTGAAGAACGACATGGACGAATTGGCAGAGTTCTCACGCATGAACGACAACGTAGACTTTGCTGGACGCATCGTTTGGAAAGATATGACTGACAAAGACGGTAACACTTTGCTCGACGAAAAAGGGCAACCACGCCGCCACGAAGTATTCAACTTTGGCAAATATAAAGGCTGGGACGTTGCGGAAGTGTTACGCAGAGACCCTGGATTCTATAGCTGGATTCTTTCAAGCGACTTTACTTATAACACCAAACAGGTGCTTACACGCATCCGTCTACGCGAATTTAACAATCGATAAGCCATGCTTAAAGGAAAGAAATCGTTCTCGGTATCACTGGTTCTATTGCTGCATACAAGAGTTGTCTTATCATTCGTCAACTCATAAAGCAGGGTGCAGAGGTTCAAGTGGTCATAACACCAAGTGGAAAAGAGTTCATTACACCTATCACACTATCCGCATTGACGCAGAAACCAGTCATCAGCGATTTCTTTTCTCAACGCGATGGCACGTGGCACTCGCACGTTGACCTCGGATTATGGGCTGATGCTATGCTCATTGCGCCTTGTACAGCTGCTACATTGGGCAAGATGTGTCACGGAATAGCTGACAATATGCTTGTTACAACTTATCTTTCAATGAAGGCTCCTGTATTTATTGCGCCAGCAATGGACCTCGATATGTACAAACATTCGTCTACATTGGACAACATAGAGATGCTTAAACGCAGAGGAAACCATATTATAGAAGCTGGAAATGGGTTCTTGGCAAGTGGATTAGAAGGCAAAGGACGCATGGAAGAACCTGAAAACATCGTAGCGTTTTTAGACCAATTCTTCGACAACAAAGCTGTAACCACTCAAGATTTAGAAGGAAAGAATGTGTTAATTACGGCAGGTCCGACATACGAAAAGATAGATCCCGTACGTTTTATAGGCAACTACTCGTCGGGAAAGATGGGTTTTGCTCTTGCAGAAGAGTGCTTTAGACGTGGTGCAAACGTTACTCTTGTGGCTGGACCTGTGCATTTGACGTGCTCAGAAGGTATCAATCGCATTGATATAGAAAGCTGTGAGCAGATGTATGAGGCTTCCATGAAAGCCTTTCCAACCGCTGATGCTGCCATATTGTGTGCTGCTGTGGCCGACTTCAAGCCTCGTAACTTCTCAGAAACAAAGATAAAGCGCCAGAAAAAGGACGAGCTTCAGATTGACCTTCAGCCTACACACGATATTGCAGCAGCCTTAGGACAACTAAAGAAAAGCCAACAGCGTATCGTTGCTTTCGCCTTAGAAACAAACGACGAGGAAGCTAACGCATCGGCAAAGTTGGTAAAAAAGAATGCTGACTTTATTGTTCTGAACTCTACTCGCAATGCTGGCACAACCTTCCAGTCGGACGATAACCAAATAACGATTATATCAAAAGGAGGAAAAAAAGAATATGAAAAGAAGTGTAAACACTTGGTTGCTTGCGATATTATTAACGAGCTGGCTTCTATTCTTTAACAATCATGCTGCAGCACAGGAGCTGCAAGCAAAGATAAGCATCAACCATAACCAGATACAAGGTACCGATAAGTCGGTATTTGAGAACTTACAGCAAACGCTTGAGCAGTTTGTGAACGAACGACAGTGGACAAATATGAAGTTTCAGAAGAACGAACGCATCGTCTGCAACTTCAATATTACTGTAACAAAGTACGACCAAAGCACCAACACCTTCACTTGTTCAGCGCTCATACAAGCCAATCGACCTGTTTATAACTCAGCATACACGTCTACTTTATTTAATATTAAAGACGCAGACTTTAACTTTGAGTTTGCGCAATTCGACCAAATAGAGTTCAACGAGGAGACTATCAACAACCAACTTACGGCTCTTTTGGGCTATTATGCTTACTTAATCATTGGCTTAAACCTTGATTCGTTTGCGCCAATGGGTGGCGATGACATTCTGCAACGCTGCATGAACCTTACCAATAATGCACAAAACCTTAACTTTACAGGCTGGAAAGCATTCGAAAACTCCAAGAATCGCTTTGCTATCATCAATGATTACCTTGATGGAGGTATGAAACCGTTCCGCCAATTGCAATACGATTACTATCGAACGGGCTTAGATGAAATGGCCAACAGCCCTGAAAGAGGTAGAACAAACATAACAACGGCATTGCAAAACGACCTAAAGAAGGCGCATGAAGATAAGCCTATGAGTATGTTACCGCAGATTTGGACCGACTATAAGAAAGAAGAACTGGCCAATATATATTATAAAAAAGGTACGCAGAAGGAAAAAGAGTCTGTCTACGAAATACTTTTCAGCATCAATGCAAGTCAAAACGCATCGTGGGACAAGATTAAACAATAATACAAACAACCATGCTCAAGCATCTTTATATAAAGAACTTCACACTTATCGACCAATTAGACATCGACTTCCACAATGGTTTCTCTGTCATCAGTGGTGAAACTGGTGCTGGAAAAAGTATTATTCTTGGAGCGATTAGTTTGCTTTTAGGCAACCGAGCCGATAGCAAACATATAAAGCAAGGTGAGAAAAAATGTGTCATTGAAGCAACATTCAGTCTTGAAAAAGGTGCTTTCGATACTTTCTTTGCTGATAATAACATTGATTTCGACGCCGACGAAACCATTCTACGACGTGAGATTGGTAACAACGGAAAGTCTCGTGCATTCATCAACGATACTCCTGTTCCATTGAATTTGATGCGTGAAGTAGGCGACCAACTGGTAGATATACATTCTCAACATCAAAATTTACTCCTCCAAAAGGAGGATTTTCAGCTTAATGTCATTGATATATTGGCAAGAAACGACAAGGAGATGGCTGCCTATAAAGAGACCTTCAAGGCGTTCAAAGATGCTGAAAAGAGACTGGAAGATATTAAAAAGCAGTTGAAAGACAACGCTGAAAACGAAGAATTTATGCGTTTTCAGTACGAAGAACTATTGAGTGCCAACCTCCAAGAAGGCCAACAGGAAGAGCTTGAAGCCGAAAGTAAGACGCTCTCTCACGCAGAAGACATCAAAGCTTCGTTATATAATGCCGACAATTCTCTGAACGATGACGAAACAGGAGCGGTGAAACAGCTAAAGTCTGCCACCGAAGCCATGTCGAGTATTGCTGCTGTTTACCCAAAGGCAGAAGAACTAAGCAGTCGTCTCGACACCATATATATAGAGGTGAAGGACATAGCTGAAGAGGTTAGCAAGGCAACAGGAGACATCGATTTCGACCCCAACAGATTGGATTACATCAACGAACAACTTGATAAAATCTATCATCTTGAGAAGAAATTCCACGTTGAGACTATCTCTGAACTGCTCAATATACAAGCTGAACTTAAGCAAAAGTTAGACGGAATAGACAATAGCGATGAACTTTTGAAGGAAGCTGAGCAAGAAGTTGCTACCAAACGAGCCGACTGTACCCAGCAAGCTGCTCTCTTAAGCAAGGGCAGAGAGAAGGCGGCAAAGGCGATTCAGAAGGAAATGAAGGAGAAACTTGTACCTATGGGAATACCTAACGTACAGTTTGACATACAGTTTGAGCCTAAGCAATTGGCTGCAGATGGTGCCGATAAGGTGCAATTTCTGTTCTCAGCCAACCGCAATAGTCCGCTACAACCCATTGCGCAAGTGGCTTCGGGTGGCGAAATTGCCCGCGTAATGCTCTCGCTTAAGGCGATGATAAGCGGTGCTGTGAAGTTGCCAACCATTATTTTCGACGAGATAGACACAGGCGTAAGCGGCAAGATTGCCCAGCAAATGGCTTTCGTTATGCACCAAATGGGCAGCAACAACAAGCAAGTTATCTCCATAACGCACCTTCCTCAGATTGCAGCATTGGGCACAACGCACTACAAAGTTGAGAAACACGACACTCCAACAGGTACAACCAGTCAGCTAAGACAACTCACTGCCGACGAAAGAGTGGCTGAAATAGCACAGATGCTCTCTGGTTCTGACATTTCAGAAGCAGCCTTGCAGAATGCACGCGAACTATTAAACATCAACAAACCAGTGTAAACGAACATAGAATTATGAAAAAAACAAAGATATTTTTCCTCCTTCTCACCCTCTGTTTTAGCTTTGCCACAATGGCGATAGCACAGTCATCGGCTGTTAAGAAGGCTGCCAACACTACTTTCACACTTACCACCTTCGACACTAAGGGGTCTATTCTTTCTACCACAAATGGCGTTTTTGTTTCTACCGATGGTGTCTGCGTTAGTACGTGGAAGCCTTTTGCAGGAGCTGCAAAAGCTGTTGTTATCGACAACAATGGACAGAAATACGATGTAGAAACCATGCTCGGAGCCAACGAGATATACGATGTGGCAAAGTTCAAGGTAAACGCAAAGACTGCTGCTGCGCCTTTCGCATCTTCAGCTACTGCTAATTCAACTGCATGGGTGGTTATACCTACAAAGGCGGGCGAACCGATAAAAGCCAGCATTAACAAGGTTGAAAAGTTCATGGATAAGTACACCTACTGTGTGCTTACCACCTCAGCGCCCGAGAAAAATAATGGGGCTCCTTTGTTAAACGAGCAGGGACAGATAGTAGGAATATACAATAGCAATGGCAATTTGCAGAGTGCAACAGACGCTCGATATGCCAACGACTTCGTATTGGTGGGACTTTCACAAAACGACCCTACCCTTCTGCAAAGCGGAATCAGAATCGGACTGCCGCAACAATCCGACGAAGCCATTATTGCGCTGATGTTGTCGTCTAACAAAATAGAATCTTTAAGAACGGCTACCATCAACGATTTCCTCCAAAAATTTCCTGCATTAAACAATGGATACACAGCTTTAGCATCTCTTTTGTTTAGCAAAGGTAACATTGCCGAGGCGGATAAGGTGTTGCAACAGGCTATTTCGAAAGTAAAAGAAAAGAACGAAGCACACTATAACTACGGACGAATGATTTACCAAGGAGCAACTATGGCTTCTCTTGCCGACAAGGCTAAGGCGCAAGGATGGACATTGGACAAGGCAATGAGCGAGACGAACGAAGCCTATAAAATAAAGCCTGAGCCTGTCTACAAGCACCTTCAAGCGCAAATTACCTATGCTAAAGGCGACTTCCAAAAGGCATATCAAGAGTTCGAAGCATTGACAAAGACACCAATGAAGAACCCCGAACTATATTTGGAAATGGCGCTTTGCCAAGAAAATCTTAAGGGTAACGACGACGCAATACTTGCTCTCTTGAACCAAAGTATAGAACTTTGCGATACTCCTTACATGGATACTTCATCGCCATTCTTCCTCGCACGCGCCAATCAATTGGAAAAAATGGGTAAGTATCGCGACGCTATGAAAGACCTTTACCTCTACGAATACCTTAACCAAGGCACCTTGGAGGCCGACTTCTACTACATGCGCGAACAGATAGAAATAAAGGGAAAGCTGTGGCAACAGGCACTTCAAGACATCTTGATTGCTACAAAACTGAACCCAGCAGAACCGATGTATTGTGCAGAAGCCAGCAACTTGCTGCTCCGACTCAATAAATTTGAAGAAGCAATATTGGCTGCAAAGCAGGCTATCGCCCTAAAAGATGATTATGCCGAAGCCTATCTCGTACTGGGAATTGCTCAATGCAAGAACAACCAAAAGGCAGAAGGTATTGCCAATATAGAGAAGGCTAAAAGCTTAGGCAACCCTCAAGCAGACACTTTCTTGAATCAATTCAAGTAGGAAACCAACAAGATTTGCACACCAACTTGTGCCAACTATGGTAAAAAACTTAACCGATAATTTGGTCATAACGAATAAAGCAGTAATTTTGCAGCCGAATTCAGCGGTTCCGTAGCTCAGTTGGATTAGAGCAACAGCCTTCTAAGCTGTGGGTCTTGGGTTCGAACCCCAACGGAATCACGAATAAAACATTAGTTAGAAAGCACCATTTGATTTTATCATTTGGTGCTTTTTTTGTTTTTGTTTGTATCTTAACATAGTACTATTCCCAACTGGTTGCACCTGCCACCTGATGGAAATAGTTGCTCAACAGCATGGTAAAACCTTATCACTGCCTACTAATAGCCATACGCCTGACCTTACTTCGGGAATGCTAACAGCTCTCTTTTGTTCCTTAACTCCGTTCATTACAAGGGTATGAACCATCTTGTGCTTAAACCATTTACACATTATTATATACAGAGGCACGGACAAATACAATCCGAGAATTAGCAATTTGTAAAACAATATGGGCAAAACTACACAACAACAGAACAGCAAACCGAAACACAAAATAAGTAGATAGCAGGCAAAATATATGGATAACTCGACATTACACATGTAAAGCGATGCGTAAGTTTTTATGAAAAAATAGACAAGAAAATTTGTAAGTACAGAAAATAAATATTACCTTTGCACAGCATTTCAAAAATGCTTGGCAACTCAGATAATGAGCCCTGACTGGAAGGATGGGTGAGTGGCTGAAACCACCAGTTTGCTAAACTGACGTGCGGGTTACCGTACCGGGGGTTCGAATCCCCCTCCTTCCGCCACCCTTTTGGGAAAAATCGACAATCAGAAGGTCGGTTCATCTAACGGTTAGGATACAAGATTCTCAATCTTGGCATACGAGTTCGATTCTCGTACCGACTACAATAAAGTCCGTAAGCAATTGCTTACGGACTTTATTGCTTCTTACCCACCCCCTCCTATTTACTATCTTCCTTCTCCATACACAAATAATAAGAAGGTACATACTTTATTATCTGATTATAAATAAAGAACTTCAGTTCTATCGTACTAACATTTATATTATCTCGACAGAGATGTTATAACAGTTCTTTCCAACTTAAAGACACTCTACGAACCTCATTCTTAAGCGCTTGAAAAATAACGAACAAGGACAAAGAGCGTCCATTTCCAAATGGGTAATCGTTTAAAACATCACAATCCGTAATAGAAATTATCTGCTGAAAAAAGTACCTTTTTAGTCGGTTTATCGTTCAACCTCGCTCTCTCCCCACCTATAATATTTTGTATTCAGATTGCTGTTCTAAAGCGAAATAAGTGTAAAGATTTTACAGACCCACCTATTTCTTCCAACATATTGTATATCAACACTTTGCAACACCCATTGTTTTGCATTGCAAAAGTACCTGTTTTGCACGCCAAAAGCGCCTATATTGCAACGCAAAACAGGCGCTTTTGCAACGTAAAATCGTTTCCATCGTTTTTAATTGATGTTTTCTTTACAAAACCATCAAGGTTATTTCTATATAAAGTAATACTTTCCTTATATCTCAACATACACAAAAAGTGAACTATGTTTTACTTATACATTAGAATTCATAAGCCGTATTTAGAATTTCTCTCGGTCGATTTCAATAAATCAAATAGACTTTATTGAACTTGCTTATACGTTGCCAAGCGATGAAAGTAAGCCCATTGATGAGTTAAATAAAACAAATAATTTAGCTTATTCTTATTTGAAATGTTAATAAAAAATATTACCTTTGCGAGTAATAAAAGCAGTACCTAAAGTATATTAGATTTATGAACAATCAGTTAATTGCATTTAATGCTTCGCTCGCAATACTAAAACATTGAGAGCTTCTGCACTATTAACACTCATGGTATTTGCATAATATCATTAACAACAGGTATATTTTAAATATAGAATAGGAAGAATTTATAATGCTATGGAGAAAATAGAAGTTATTCAAGAAGGCGCTGTCACTTCGTGCAACATTGGAGTCAGCAAGGAAGAATGGTTGGAGTTGCTGAAGGATTCTGCAACGTCTAAACATTATAAAGAAGCTTTGATAAAGGTGTTCTATGCCCCTGAGCATAGAGGTTCGTGCATTTCTATTTGTAATAAGATGGGGGGCAATCCTCAATCGCTTAACAGTTATATTACCAAATGTGGAGAATATGTTCAGAAAAAGCTTAATAGATTTCAGATTATCCGCCCAAATGGAGAACCATGCTATTGGTTAGTTCCGATGGCAGAAGGCAAGGACCTACCCAAAAACAGCGAAGGAACGTTTGAATGGCAACTTCGTCCAGAACTAATAGAAGCTATTAAAGAATATCTATACTGGCATTTGGTTGAATGTTACAAAGTCTAAGAAAGGAAATTCGTATTGATGATGATAAATGGAACGAGCTTTATAAGTGGCAACTCATAACAGAATGCCAAGGCAAGGACTTTATAAGCATTGTCAATAAAGTACGTGTTACGAATTTGATTTATACACGTTTGGTTAGTCCAACGCTCGACTTTGTGATAAATTATCGTCGTAAAGAGTTTGAAAAGGCTGTCCAATCGCTGGCAGATGGGCAAGTATTGCTGGATAAGCGCATTCAGGATTTCTCTACTACCATGCAGGAAATAGCAGATGTTCCAGACAATGACAAGCAGAACTTGTATGCAAACGATGAACGCACAGTATCGGCAATACTGACTTGTATCGACCCCAATACCTATACAACTTATAAATATGGGCTATATAAGTCGGTTTGCCAATATTTAAATATACAGCCTAAGAAAGCAGGTAAATGCTATTCTCATTTCATGGAACTTATAAAACCGCTTCTGTATATAGTTGAAAACGACAAAGAACTACACGATTTGGTGTCTCCATCTATTAGCAATTACATTCAATCTGACTTACTTTTATCACAAGATATACTTTGGGCACTCTTTGTTTCGTTCCCAGAACGACTTGATTTTCTTTACTCTTTATTGTTTAGGACACGTTATTGGTGTGTCGGACAGACCTATAACGATGAGGATTCGCAACTATCTCGCTTTGCAGAAGAGGGCATTTGGGAAGCATGGTTCAATGATACAAATGATGGAAAACGCCAATTAAAGTTCGCAAAAGAAATAAAAAAAGGTGATATTGTTATTATAAAATCATCGTTTACCAAAGGTACAAACCACGACATACCGTCTATGCGAATATTTGCACTTGGGGAAATTGTAAGCGAAAAGAGTTCTATAAAAGAAGAAGATACGAGGACTATTGTCTCTTATAAAGTGAACTACTTTTGGCAAGGAGAGAAAGATTTTGATGGCTCTAAATATGGCTGTTTTCGACACACTATAGACGAATGTAATGATATGGAAGTAATAAAATTCATAAATAGTAAGAGGAACGAGGAACCTACGAGGAAGTATACCAAATACATAGAGCTACTTGAACAGAACAAAAATATAGTTCTCACAGGTGCGCCAGGTACTGGTAAGACGTTTATGGCGAGGGAAATTGCCAAAGAAATGGGCTGTTCTGACGACGAAATGGCTTTTGTGCAGTTCCACCCATCATACGATTACACCGACTTTGTAGAAGGATTACGCCCTGTAAAGGGTGGTGATAACTATGGATTTGAGCTGCGCAATGGTGTATTTAAGGACTTCTGTGCTAAAGCTTTGCAGAATTTTATAGATTCAGAGAAACCTATCGAAATACTACAAAAGGAGAGTTCGGTTCGAGAAATATTAGAAGACTTCATAGAAGATGCCATTGATAATGAAATGACATTCGAGACATCGGGTACTAAAAATAGTTTTTCGATAGTTGAAAACAATGAGCGAACCATTACTGTGGAAGTTCCTGCGAATGAGAAAACAAGATTGGTGAAGTTATCAAAGCCGAGCTTATTGACTTAATGGAGAATGAAATACCTGTTACAAGTGGTAAGGATATTCAGGAACACTTCCACAGAAAGCACCGCACACAGCAAGACTCGTACACCTTTGTGCTTTATAACGCCATTAAAAACCAAGTTGTTAAAGAGCCGTCGGTAGAAGTTTCGAAAGTTGATACAAAGAATTATGTGTTCATAATTGATGAGATTAACCGTGGCGATATATCGAAAATCTTCGGCGAATTGTTCTTTGCTATCGACCCAGGATATAGGGGTGAGAGGGGAAAAGTGAATACCCAATACCAAAATATAGTAGAAGATAGCGACCCATTCAAGGACGGTTTCTTTGTTCCAGAGAATGTTTTCATCATCGGAACAATGAACGACATCGACCGTAGCGTCGAAAATATGGACTTTGCAATGCGCCGTCGCTTCTCGTGGATAGAGGTTTCGCCTAACGATACGGAATCTATGCTCGACGAATTGTCGTGTGTAAAAGAGGCCAAAGAAACGATGGCTCGTTTGAATAAAGCCATTGAAGAAACAGAAGGATTAGGGTCTGCTTATATGATAGGACCGGCTTACTTCCGTAAACTTGGCGAAAACGGAGGCGATTTCGTGAAATTATGGAAAATGAATATAGGGCCTTTGCTCAAAGAATACCTACGAGGATGTCGCAAGACAGATGATATAATGAAGCAATTAAGCGAAGCTTACTTTGGGGAAAAGGGTGAATAGCATTCAAGATAATTGAATTTTGACAGATGAGAATCAATCTGACAGACAACAATATAGGGCAAAGAGATAAGCAAACTTTCATAAGAAAGGATATTGCTGCTTTGTTTCCAATTGCTGAAAAAACAATTGCTGACCTATGCAATGATAATGAAAACTTGCTTATCTTCCCACGTTATGACGAAAAAACTAAGGATAGAATTGAAGAGTCGCCTATTTTAAAGATTATGAATACTAACGATTCGGATAAAGTACGCATTGCTACTGGCAATATAATGGGCTTTATTGGTGTTGATAAACTGCGGATTAAGATTAAGTCAAGATTTGATAATGGGTGCAACGATTACTTCTTGCACTACATGCTTCAGAAAGTTTTATCGTTCAATCTCTTCGACCTTAACCATAATAATGAGCAAGAAGATGTGTTCGATTTCATTATATTTATGTTTCCATACTTCCTTAAAGCAGCTTTACAACAGGGCGTATATAGAGAATATCAGCACTTTAAATATAATGATTCGAACCTTAAAGGAAAGATAGACATAAGTCGCCACATTGCCAAAAATATGCCTTTCGTTGGCAACATTGCTTATGCGACACGTAAATATAGTCGCGACAATGATATGACGGAACTGATTCGGCATACCATTGAGTTTATAAAAACCAAGAAATATGGGGAGGCTATCTTGAACATTGACCAAGAAACGAAAGAATATGTAAAAGAAATTGTTGACCATACACCTTTATATAATAAGCACGAACGTAACAATATCGTTGGGAAAAACCTACGAATAAAAAATCATTCTTACTATTCGGAATATCGCCCACTGCAGATTCTTTGCTTGCAAATTCTACGAATGGAAGAGGTGAAGTATGGTGAGAACAACGAAGAGGTATGCGGTATCTTATTCGATGGCGCGTGGTTGTGGGAAGAATATGTGAATACGATTTTGCAAGAGTGGGGATTTAAACACCCCAGAAATAAAGAAAAAGAAGACCCTATTTACCTTTTTGAAGACAATAAGGGAAACGTTATCCTGATTTCTATAAGGAAGACATGGTACTCGACGCTAAATACAAACATCTGGGCAGCTATTCGAGAGTATCAGAGGTAGACCGCAACGATGTTCACCAGTTGATTTCATATATAACTGCCTTACATGTAGAGAATGGAGGCTTTGTTGCTCCGCTGGAACAACCACAATCTGAAATTCCAACTTCGTATTTAAAGGGATCTACTGCAAGTCTTTCGATTTACGGAATTGAAATTGTGAAAGATGCAATATCGTATGCTGACTTCTGTGATAAGATGAAAAAGACGGAAACAACATTTATAAAATCTATAATGCAACAACGATTTCAACAATAAAGAAAGGATAATCGTACTTGCTGAGCGTAAATAAAAAAAGAGGTAAGAACAACCAATTTATAGAATAGTTACATGGTTAAGCACAGGTCAAAATGTAACCACAGGAATACATAAATCACAAAAAACTGAGTCGTTGTGGTAATGATAGCAAATAATAAAGTTGCTTGCTCTATCCACAGACAAAGTTCTTAAAAGGCGAAAGCATGGGTTTCATGCCCTACTCTATTCTGCCTTATACATTTGAATAAGGACGTACAGAATTGAAATGAAATGTAAAGATTTCGCCAACTTTTATATATCGCATAACTATCTATATATCAACACTTTGCAACACCCATTGTTTTGCATTGCAAAAGTGCCTGTTTTGCACGCCAAAAGCGCCTATATTGCAACGCAAAACAGCCGCTTTTGCAACGTTAAATCGGTTCCATCGTTTTTAATTGATGTTTTCTTTACAACATAAGAAATGCTTTTCGTGTTGGTCAGTGTAAATATATGAAAAGGTGATTGGTTGAGTTTGAGAAGGTGAAAGCAGATAGTATTGAGCTGTAAATACGGAGAGAAGGAAAACAAAAAAAGGTGCCTACATATCTCATGCAAACACCTTAGTAATATGAATTGAATTCTCAGTCTTTCTTAATCCATTTGTTTTTAACCGAAATCGTCGAAGCGAATGGCGTCCTTTTCTACGCCGAGGCTGTCCAAATAGTCGGTAACAGTCTTGATAAGCATAGGAGGTCCGCAGAGATAATACTCGCAATCTTCTGGCGCTTCGTGGTTTTGTAAGTAGGTTTCGCGTATGCAGTTCACCGCAAAACCTTGGTAGTACTTCACTCCTGCCGCATCTGCAACTGGGTCTGGCTGGTCGAGTGAGAGGTGCATATGGAAGTTGGGATATTCCTTTTCAAGCTCCCAGAAGTCTTCAAGGAAGAAAGCTTCACCCAATGAACGGGCTCCGTAGAAGAAGTGCATCTCGCGATCGCGAGTGTGTAACGTCTTTAACATGTGCATAATCTGACTGCGCAATGGTGCCATACCTGCACCTCCACCAATCCAAATCATCTCTTTACCAGATGTATAGTTAGGTGCAAACTCCCCATAAGGACCACTCATCATAACCTTATCGCCTGGTTTCAGCGTAAATATGTACGATGAACCGATACCCGCTGGTACGTTTTGGAAACCTACTTGTGGGCGTGGCAAGAACGGAGGAGTGGCAATACGCACTGTAAGCGTAATAATATCACCTTCTGCTGGATAGTTTGCCATTGAGTAAGCACGTACAGTGTCTTCTGGATTACTGGCTTTTAAAGAAAGGATATTGAACTTCTCCCATGTTGGTAGATAGTCTTTACCAATGAGTTCCTTATCAAAATCCTTATCATAGTCAATGCAATCGTACTTAGGAATGCGTATCTGAGCGTACGAACCAGGCACAAAGTCCATGTGTTCGCCTGGAGGTAGCGCTACCTTAAACTCCTTAATGAACGATGAAACGTTCTTGTTAGAGATAACAGTGCACTCCCATTCCTTAACACCCATAATAGATTCAGATATCTTTAAAGAGATATCGCCCTTCACTTTTGCCTGACAACCGAGGCGCCAGTGGTCTTTTATCTCCTTACGAGAGAAGTGTGGACGCTCTGAATCGAGTATTTCGCCACCGCCTTCGAGTACTTGGCATCTGCACTGACCGCAGCTTCCCTTACCTCCACAGGCCGAAGCCAAATGGACACCGTTCTCGTTAAGGGTTGACAAAATGGTACCGCCCTGTTCTACTTCTATTTTTTTTTCGTCATTGATAGTTACTGTTACCTTACCACTTGGACTGAGGAACTTCTTTGTAACAAGGAGAAGGACAACCAAAAGAAGGATTGTAACCAAGAAAACAGCAATGCTGTATAATATAAACTCTGCCATTTTATTATATTATATTTTAAGTCCTGAGAAGCACATCATAGCCAATGCCATGAGTCCTACGGTGATAAAAGTAATTCCAAGTCCTTGTAATGGCTTGGGAACATCAGAATATTCCATCTTTTCACGTATTGCACCCATCAGTACAATAGCAAAAAGCCAACCGATACCTGAGCCAAATCCGTAGACAAGAGCGTCCCAAACAGAACCGATGTACTGCGAACTTGAAGGGTCAAGACCAATGCGTTGCTGCATAAAGAGGCTCGCTCCCATGATCGCACAGTTTACGGCGATGAGCGGAAGGAAGATTCCTAACGCACCATAGAGCGATGGTGAGTATCTTTCAACAGCCATTTCAACAATCTGAACAATGCCCGCAATAACGGCAATGAAGAGAATAAAGCTTAGATAAGAGAGGTCTACACCTTCTAATATACAATCGGGGCCGAGTACTTTGGTTTGCAAAAGGTAGTTCACAGGCACGGTAACAACCAATACAAAGGTAACAGCTGCACCGAGACCGAACGATGTTTTGACGTTTTTAGATACGGCTAAGAACGAACACATTCCCAAGAAGAATGCGAATATCATGTTGTCCACAAAGATGGACCTGAAGAATAAACTTATTAAATGTTCCATAATTATTTTCCTTCTTCTTTATAGAAATATGCACGATGAACCCATATTACGCAACCAACGAGTATTAACGCCATAGCAGGCATGGCCATCATACCGTTGTCTACATAGCCCATATCGTAAAGACTCTGTGGTATTACCTTGAAGCCAAGCAGACTTCCACGTCCGAAAAGTTCACGGAAACTACCTACTAATACAAGGATAAGCGCATAACCTAAGCCGTTTCCGATACCATCGAGGAAACTTGGCCAAGGCTTATTGGTCATGGCGAAGGCCTCCAAACGTCCCATAAGGATACAGTTGGTAATGATAAGACCTACATAAACCGAAAGTTGGACACTTACATCGTAAGCAAAAGCCTTCAGCACTTGACTAACGATGGTTACCAAGGCAGCCACAACTACGAGCTGAACGATAATACGAATGCGGTTTGGAATGGTTTTACGAATAATCGAAATAATCACGTTCGAGAAGGCTGTAATAATGGTTACCGCCAGTCCCATGACGATAGAAGGTTTCAATTGTGAGGTTACAGCCAAAGCCGAACAGATACCTAACACCTGAATAAGCACAGGATTGTCAAGGTTCAGTGGGTTTATAAAAACCTCTCTATTTTGTTTTGAGAACAAACTCATAATCTTTCTGTTTTATAATTATTTATTTCTCAATATTACTTTGCGGTTAGGAACTTAACGTAAGGTGCAAGTCCGCCTTCTCGTTGTGGAACATTTCGGTTACACCATTACTTGTTAAGGTAGCTCCGGTTACAGCATCTACCTGACATTCGGGTTTCTCTACCTTCTTTGTTACACTGAAAACGATGTTCTGTTTCTGTGCATCGAAGATGTTCTTTCCCTTGAATTTGTCTTGCCAATCCTTACTATCTTTGATTTCTGCACCCAATCCAGCAGTCTCACTCTCATGATTAAAGTACACACCAAAGATGGTTGCCTTGTCTTCGTTCAATGCTATGAAACCATTGATAGGGCCCCAAAGTCCATTACCATAAACAGGAATAACGTACTTATCCTTACCATCTACCTTGCAGCGGAATAATGCCAGCTTGCCTTCTTTAGCGTCTTTGCTGTCCAATTTAAAGCCAGTATCAACACCACCTTGCTTACCTTGCTCTACCACTTGGCCGTCAGCATTGATAATATCATCGGCAAGAATAATCTCGTGCCATAGTTTTTGCGCAGTTTCGTTCGACATATCACGGTCTTGATTGAGCGCAAAGAGAATCTGTTTCTGGTGATCTATCTGTACATTAACGTCTTGTGTAGGTTTCAAAGCTTGGAAAACGAAAGCCAACAAGAAAGCTACTACCACCACAAGGACAACAGAATAGATAATTGTATATGAATTGCTATTTGTCTTCATCTGTTCTTTTCCTCCCTTAGAGTTTAGCACGCTTAGCACGTTTGTTGATATTTGACTGAACCACACAGTAGTCGATTAATGGTGCACACATATTTCCGAAGAGGATAGCGAGCATCATTCCTTCTGGATAACCAGGGTTCAACACACGTATAATGACTGCCATTGCTCCAATCATCAAGCCATAAATCCACTTTCCGCATTCTGTTCTTGCTGATGTTACAGGGTCGGTTGCCATGAATACAGCACCAAAACAGAAACCGCCCAGCACGATATGCTCGTACCATTGTAGTGGACTTGCACCTGTAGAATGGAATAATAACGCCATAGCAGCACCTCCTACGAAGACGCTAAGCATAGTTTCCAGCTTGCAATGTTCGTCCATATCAGAATAATAGCACCAATTGCGATAGCGATAACCGATGTTTCGCCCACCGAACCAGGTATTAAACCAATAATCATATCGTTGAACGATGCGTTCACAGCAGTACCTTGAGCTATCTCACCCAACGGAGTAGCCATCGTAAAGCCATCAGGTAGTGCATAGCCGAAGCCGAAAATCTGATCCGTTGCAGTCCAAATCTTATCTCCAGTCATGCTTCCTGGGTAAGAGAAGAAGAGGAAAGCGCGTGTAGCAAGAGCCACATTAAAGGTGTTCATACCAGTTCCGCCGAAGATTTCCTTTGTGAAAATCACAGCAAAAGCCACTGCTAAAGCCAGCATCCACAATGGTAACGTAATCGGAATGATAAGCGGAATGAGTATACCACTCACCAAAAAGCCTTCTTGAATCTCCTCATCTTTCCATTGAGCCCAGGCAAATTCAATACCCAAACCCACGATGTAAGACACTAAAATCTTAGGCAACAGCATTAAAGCACCATACACGAACATGCCCATAGAGGTTGCTTCGCCTAATTTTCCGGCAGCAAATGCATTCTGATAACCAATGTTGTACATACCGAACAACAATGCTGGTATCAGCGAAATCACCACCATGCTCATTATTCTTTGAATCGATGGTATCATGAATAGACGTTCCGCTCTTCGAAGTCTCATTAGGGACATACAAGAATGTGTCCATACCATCATAGATACTCTTGAAAGCGTGCAGCTTTCCGCCTTTTTCAAATTGTGGGCGCAGCTTATCAAGATAATTTCTTAAGCTCATATTGTATCACTTAAAAGTTTTAATTCTCTATTATAATATAAGGTGTACTTACGCATTCTCCTTGCGTAGCGTATTCAAACCATCGCGTACAATCTTCTGCAGTGGTTGTTTTGAACTATCTACGAACTCTGCCAATGCAAAGTCTTCGGGACTTACTTCGTAAATACCAAGCTGTTCTTGTTTGTCGATATTACCTGTTATAATAGCTTTAATAAGGTATTCGCCATATATATCCATTGGTAACACCGAGTCATATTCGCCGCTCATGATGATATTACGCTTTCCTCCCTTGATACGCGCGTCGAGGTCGTACTCCTTATTCTTTCCGAAGAGCCAGCTAAAGTAGCTTCGTGATGTTGAAAATTGGTTGAAACGAGGCATTATCCAGCCTGCCAATTCGTTCACATCGTCGCCTTCTGGTATTGCAACAACCTCAGAAACGTGAGCACCGAGGAAGCTATTATCGTCTGCTATCGTACCTGTCAGCGGATTACCGTTCAACAATCGCACATGTTCAGAGGCTGTTAGTCTTCCTGAAACGATATCATTAATAGGTGTACCCACCAATGCTTTCACGTAAGCAGGTTCCTTTACCTTACTACCAGCTACAGCAACCACACGTGTTAGGTCTACCTTTCCAGTTTGGAGGAGTCTTCCAAAGAAGATAACCGCAGTAGGATCAACTGTCCAAACCACCTCTCCCTTGTTCACAGGGCATAGATGATTCACCTGTACACCCACGTTTCCAGCTGGACATGGACCATCGAAAACAGTCAGTTCCACATCTTTAGCCTCTGTCAGAGCCTTACAGTTTTGTTGTGCTCCGATAGATAAATAAACCTTAGAAATCTTAGATAGTGCGGTTAATCCAGTTTGAAAAGCTTCTTCCTGACCTTGAAGTTCATATTCAAAGTCGCCTTGTAGCGGCTTATCTCTAAGTGCTGAGATGAATATTGCCTTTGGTTTTGTGTCGGGAGTAGTAGACACTGCATAAGGCAATTGGTTGATATACCCGAAGAGTCCTGCTTCTAACAGAGCCTTCTTTACACCTTCTCCATCCAGTGTCTGCACGTTTTTGACACCGAAATCGGCAAACGTTTGTTCGTTATCTGCCTCTATGCTAACGTACAAAATCTTTCTACGGTCTCCTCTTACAATCGATTTTACGACACCGCTTACAGGAGAAGCAAATCTCACTTCTTCTGAATTCTTGTTCACGAAAAGCGTTTCGCCAGTCTTGACATGGTCGCCTGCCTTCACTACCATTTTAGGAATAACTCCTACGAAGTCCTCTGGTACTATTGCATACAGCTTCGACGATTCCAATGGCATGGTTTCTTTCTTAGCACGTCCTTTGAGTTTTATGTCTAAACCCTTACGCAACCTTATTTGTTCTGTCATAATTTAAAATAATGAAAACATCACTTTTTTCAGCTTGCAAATATAGTAATTTTTAAGCACTTTAGAAACTTTTTACCGCTTTAATTTTAGTATGAAAGGGAAAAATTGTAGTTTTGCAATTGCTTTGAAAAGGTTGAAGACTTTTATTCGTTGGAGCGTATGGTCCTTAATAGGATTATACTTGCTTATTATTACGCTGTTACATCTACCAGCCATACAGCATTTTGTTGGCTCGCAGGTGGCTGATGCTATTGCGGATAAGCTGGGAACAAAAGTCAAAATAGAGCGTGTTGACCTCGGTTTTCTTAATCATTTCATCGTTGACGGACTGATTATAAACGACCAAAAAGGCAAGCAGATGGCAGAAGCATCGCGCATTGCTGCGAAAGTAGACCTATGGTCGCTCATCAGCGATGGTAAAGTGCGCATCTCTTCGGCACAGGTTTTCGGTCTGAATGCCCTACTCTACCGCAACTCTCCCACCGAAAAAACCAACTTTCAGTTCGTCCTCGACTCGTTAGCATCGCGTGATACAACGCGCCATACCCCTTTAGATCTTCGCATTCAAGCCTTATTATACGTCATGGAAACGTGCGATACGACCTTCTTTCGACCCCTATTACACGCAATAGACTTAACCTTAACCACCTCAATGTTAAGGAAATATCGGGCCACATTAACTTAAAGGTTCTCACAGATAGCAACGTTAATGCCGAGATACGCAACTTCTCGTTTGCCGAAACTTCGGGTTTAGATGTGCGTAACCTGCGCTTGCATCTGAAAGCCAACAAGCAACAAGCCGAATTAAGCAACCTTTTTATTCAGCTTCCCCAGTCAGAAATCAATATACCTTTATATATAGCACGCTTCGACAGTAAGGCTGCGAAGCCCAATTTTGCTACTGCTTACCATCAGATAAGCATTGATAAGTCGTATGTTACCCCTGCCGACATGGCTTGTTTCATGCCTGCGCTGAAAACATTTGGCAGCAAACTGCACTTCAACACTAATATTTCGGGTACAGCCGACCAGTTGAATTTGAAAACGTTTGTACTCAACTATGGCAAGAAAGACATTGTTGCGAACCTCAATGGCTCGCTCGCTCATCTTACCACACAACCTGCCTGGAACATCAACGCAACTGCTTTGCAACTGAAAGGCGACCTTATTCAAAAGGTGGACAAGGCGTTCCGCCTGAATCTTCCTGCCGAAGTGTTGCGCTTAGGCGACCTCAGTTTTAAAGGAAAGGTGCGAGGAACACGGGGCTACCACCACGCAAAGGGTACACTTGCCCTTACGCATGGCAATGCCGATGTAGACTTTTCGCTTCGTGGAAAGAACTTAAAGCTGAACTAAACACGCAGCGTTTCACTATTGGCAATATTCTCACATCGGCTCAGCTGGGTACGATGGCTGCAAACATTAAGGTAGAAGGCACCACCGACCTACGTTATTTATATGCCAAAGGAACCATTCCTCAGTTCGATTACAACGGCTATAGTTACCGCAACATAGCGATTGATGGCACTTATACCAACGATACTTTCAACGGAAAGGCGTCTATCAACGACCCAAATGGTAAGTTAGGAATTGACGGAATGGTGGGTAACATTCGCAAATTCATTGAGAAGAAGGGACAAATAGCCGTAAATGCACGCATCGAAGCCGACAATGTTAATCTGCACAACATGCGCATTACGGAGGCTTTAGGCAACCGAACGCTCTCTTTTAATTCCACTTTGGCGGGCAGCAGTTCGTCTATCGACGACCTTATCGGTAAACTTACGCTCGACAATTTCGCCATGCAAGAGGGCAATAACCGCAACGTTGCGCTGAAACATTTGGAGATAACGGCTGCCAATAAGCTCATGGGCAAGTCGATAGACTTACAGTCTGACTTTGGTACAGCGTCTATTTCGGGCCGCTTCAACTACTCTTCGCTGGTGCAAAGTGTGCGGAACATTGTGGGTTCATACCTTCCTGCGCTGGTGGGAACACCTCGCCGATGGAACAAAACCACCGATAAGAATGTGTTTCACATAGAGGCTAACATTACGAACACACAGATTTTACACGACTTAGCGAACCTTAAAATAGCGCTTTCGCCCTCGCTCCGCCTCACAGGAGATGTTGACGAAGCCCACAATATGCTTACGTTGAACATTGCAGCACCGCAGGCTGACTATGGTAGATACCATTTCGAAAACTTCTCTTTGGCGCTTTCTACACTCAATAACAGTTTGGATATTGGTCTGAAAGGTGAATGGATAGATGGTGCTGGCCGTCGTCTTGCACTGCAAACCATAGGTTCTGCCAGAAACAACGAGCTGAATACGCTGTCTTCTTTCAACGCTTTTGCACAGAAAACCTTTATGGGACAGGTGGATTGCACGGCTCAATTCGAGCGCGTTCAGGGCAATAAGCTGGCTACGCATTTGCATTTTGCACCGTCAAAGATACGCATCGATACCATCGCACTGCAGGTTCAGCCTTCTGAACTCACCTATACGCACAACAATTTAGATATAAAACACTTCGAATTATCGAACAAAGAGCAGCACATTATCGTGAACGGACAGACTTCGGGCAACGCTTCCGACTCGCTCACGGTACAGCTTAAAGACATCGATGTACCTTATATATTAGACATTGTAAACTTCCACAGCGTGTCGTTTGGTGGCTTTGCATCGGGCAAAGTGGTGCTTAAGTCGGTATTTAATAACCCTCGCGCATACGCCGACCTTATTGTTAGAGAGTTTAAGTTCGAGAAAGCCGATATGGGAACGCTGTATGCACAAGCTAATTACACCAATAACGAAGGACGAATAAATATCGAAGCGAAGGCGTTAGACGACGAAACATCGACTGACGTAAACGGTTATGTAGACTTAAACATAGCTATATCAACCTTCCTATCTTTGCTCACGACACGTCGTTGGCCTTCATTAAGCGGTTCTGCGGGGCGTTTATGGACAACATTAAGTTGCGTGGCAACGGCTGGGTGAAGGTAGTTGGTCCGCTATCTAAGGTTAATCTCGAAGGCGATGTACTCGTTTCGGGCTCGGTACGCATAAAGCCGCTCGGCACAACCTATACGGTTCAAGATGGTCGTGTATCGCTTATTCCGAACGAAATCAACTTCAACAGCATTAACGTAACTGACGGAGAAGGACACAATGGTATAATTACGGGAGGACTAAGCCATCAAGCCTTGCGCCATTTAACGCTTGATATAGACATTCAAGCCAACAATCTGCTGACCTATAACCTACCCCGTGAGGCTACATCGGCCAACTTCTGGGGACGCGTTTATGGCTCGGGCAGGTGCCAAATCGTGGGCAATGAGAACGAAATAACGTTGAACATCAACATGACACCGAACCGAAACTCGCACATTACATACAATGCGGCGAAGAATGCCATAGACGAAAACTCGTTCATACGATGGAGAGATATGACTCCAGACAGCCTTATGCCAGTGCTAAGACAAGACACTACATGGCTGAAACACGATGTGGAAGACAATTACAACAGGAAGATGGCGGCCGATTTGCGTATCAACTTACTCGTCAATACCACACCAGACTTCACGCTGAGTGTGCTGATGGACGAATCGTCGGGCGACAACATCACGCTGAATGGCTCGGGTGTGGTTCGTGCCACCTATTATAATAAGGGGGGCTTTACAACTCTTCGGTAACTACAACGTGAGTCGAGGAGCCTATAACATTACCATTCAGAACATTATAAAACGACAGTTTGCCTTCGACGATGGCTCGCTCATCGCCTTCGGCGGCGACCCCTTTGCTGCCTCGTTGAAGCTGAAAGGACGTTACACACTGAACTCTGTGCCGCTCTCCGACCTAAGAATGGGAAGCTCGTTCCGCACCAGTAACACGAAAGTAGACTGCTTATTGAACATCAATGGCACGCCAGAGACGCCTTCGGTAACCTTCGGACTCAATCTGCCCGAACTGTCTTCCGATGCAAAACAAATGGTGTTGTCGGTTCTCAACTCCGAACAAGACCTTAACCAACAGGTGTTATACCTGCTCGCTGTGGGCCGTTTCTATCCGCAATCAAACAATAATGCTGCCCCACACGAGCCCAATCAGTCTGGACAAGCGTCGCTTGTGATGCAGAGTATCCTATCAGGAACACTCTCACAGCAGATTAACACCGTGCTATCGAACGTGATTAACGACACACATTGGAACTTTGGAGCGAACATTGCTACGGGTAACGATGGATTTAACAATGCCGAATACGAAGGCATATTGTCGGGAAGTCTGCTGAATAATCGCCTACTCATCAACGGCGAGTTTGGCTATCGCGACAACGTAGCCACCAATACGTCGGCTTTCATCGGCGATTTCGATATTAAATATCTGCTCTTGCCCAGTGGAAACATAGCCCTGAACTTCTACAATAGGGCCAACGACCGCTACTTTACTCGCAACTCTTTGAACACACAAGGCATTGGTGTGATAATGAAAAAAGACTTCGTTAATTTCAAAGACTTATTCAAGCGGAAGAAGAAAAAGAAGAAATAAACTTCTTCTTCCCACTTTTTACGCACCGCACAGAAGCCGTTCGGTAGGCAGGAATGGCATCGGCTACTCGCCTACTCGCTATCTGCTTGATGGCAAAGCAATGCAAGTTTATCCGCTTTATCCATCTTTTTTATATTTTTTTCAAAAGAAAAGCATTACATTACTACATCTAATACATCATGTTTTGGTAACCCTTACTTAACATACAGTTTATGTTTATTATGGAAGAATATGCATATTAGAAAGTAATACCAATGCTTTCGTTTTGCAATAGAGCCTGTTTTGCGTTGCAATATAGGCTCTTTTGCCGTGCAAAACAGGCCCTTTTACAACGCAAAACAATAGGTATTGCAACGCATTGGTGGTCAGATGGTTACACCATACAATTTAAACGAAACAGCATATACACTTTTATTGCATAACGTGCATAAAACTTGCATAACGCAATTCAACAACTAAGGCAGTTTATTTGTATAAACGTTTATAATTATTATAATTATCAAACTTACATAATTGTTTAATCTTTTTCACTACATAAAATTGCATTTTTCACGAGAAACGTATAATTTTGCGAACGTATTGCGATAAACTGGACATACTAAAAACCATCATCTAAATGTATAGTCTACGCAAATGTCATAAGAAAAAAGTGAGTATTAAACGAGAGTAACATTAATTTAATGACGGCAAATGAACAGGAAAATTTACACGAAATCCTTATAAAGGGAACTAAAGGCACTTGGAATAATAGGGTATCCAATGCCGAAAGAAAAGTCATAAAATTTATTTTTAGGTCTTTCAACAGACACTTAATGTGTAGAAAGATACAAAACCAGTCTTAATACAGAGCATAAGCCACTTGTTAAAAATAGCTTGCGGGTACGCTATGCATAGGGTCTTGTGTACCCGCAGCTAATGTAACATAGGTGGAATATGCCTCTAAAAATCAATTTTTAAACTTAGCTATTTATGAAAAAGCATTTTTCGTTTCTTACGCTCCTACTTGGAATGAGCGTAACTACAGTAGCTGCGCCTATCCAACCACAGAAGGCTAAGCAGTTAGCAGAGAACTTCTTCAAAGGCTCTAAGAACGGTGGAGCAAAGCTGAAGATGAGTTATCAAGCACCAGACGAGACCAAAAGTGGTAACAGTCTTTACTATGTTATCAACCGAGGCGACAACCAAGGCTTCGTAGTTGTATCTGGTGATACACGTACGCGTGCTATTTTGGCTTACTCTGACAAAGGTTATCTCGATGAAGAAGCAATTCACGAGAACCCTTCTATCCACGGTATGTTCATCGAATTCGCTGAACAAATCGAGTGGGCACAGCAGAATATAGCAGACAAACCATCTGAATCTTATAAGCTATTAGCTGCTCGTGGCGACTTCAAAGAGCCACGCCACCTTATCGAACCATTATTGGTTGTAGAGAAAAGCAACCGCAATGTAAACCGTCCAACCCCTATTAGCTGGGGACAAGACTGGCCATTTAACCTATACAGTCCAACTATTTCTGATAACACAGGACGTAGATATAAGACTGTATCAGGATGTGTTGCAACGGGTATTGCAACCGTTGTTCGTTGGCACGCATGGCCTGCTCGCCCTAAAGGATCTACATCTTATACATGGAGAAGAACTAACTCTCGCATGGCAATCAACTATGATCAGCAACCTGCTTACGACTGGACTAACATGCCAGAAGGTGTAGACGGACGTGGAAACGACCGCAGAACTGGTCAGAGAGTAACTGAAGTTCAGGCTGATAACATCGGTCGTTTGTTGCGCGATATAGGCTATGCTGTTCGCATGAACTTTGGTCCTGCACAGACAGGAGGTAGCGGAACGCTACTTTCTTATGCTCCTGCTACATTGGTAAACAACTTCAGTTACGATGGAAGATTGCAATGTATCATGCGCTCTAACTTCTCTGACGCAGCTTGGTGGGCTGGTATTCAAGACGAATTGACCAACTATGGCCCTATTGTTTACGCTGGTTACTCAAACGGCGGAGGCCATTGCTTCGTGGTAGACGGTCTCGCTGAGAACAGATACGTACACGTTGACTGGGGTTGGAACTACTCTTCTAACTGCTGGACATCTATCGATGTACTCGAACCAGGTGGCGAACACGGCATCGGAGGAGGCATTGGAGCGTTCAATCGCGGCCATCAAATGTTGCGTTACTTTAGACCTGACGGCGATGTAAACCCTAATCCAAATCCTAACCCAGAGCCAAAACCAGAGCCAAACCACAGCCAACACCTGATACAAAGGGTGTATTCTCTATCGTTAAGACTGTTTCTCCAGCTCAGTTCTACCAAGAAGCTAACCAACGTATGACTATTTCTGTTAAGAATATCAGCAACGTTGCATACAACAGCTACTTCAAGCTCTCTGCTGTTAAGCAAGGTTCTTCTTACGCAACCAACCTTACAACATCTCCTAATAAGATATATGTTGGTAGCGGTTCAACTAAAGAACTCAGCTTCTACGCTGATCTTAGAAACTTAGAGAAGGGCAATTACGACCTACGTATTAGCTATGTAAGCAACGGTAAGTGGACTGAAATGGAGGAAAGTGCTGGCCGTATGACTATCAGCAGCCGTTCAACAGGTGCTAAGGTGGTAACTACTTCACTCCTTCCAAGCATTACTACATTCGTTGGCGAGGCTGTTAGAATCGAAGTTCCTGTAATGAACGCAGGCGACGCAGACTTCAATGGCAACGTTGAAATGCGTGCTAACGGTACTGTTATCGCTGGTGGTGAAGTTGCATTGTCAGCTTCTGAGCGTGCAACACTTGCATTCAGCACGAACACAAGAAACTTCCAAAGCTTGAAACCAGGTACTTATACCTTGACAATTACTTATGGAAATGGTCAAAGTGTAACCTATGGTAACTCAGCAAACTTGGGTTCTCTCATCATCAAGTCTAAGGAAAATCCAGTTATTTCTACAGGTGATGTAAGACTAAACTCTGCTTTCTTCTATCAGAATGGCAGATATGTAGGTTCTAAGTACAGCACTATTTCAAAGAATGCTGACCTCACTGTAAGAGCATACCTATACTCTTCAAACGGCTTTAACGGCTCTGTTAAGTTGTTTATCACTGACACTTACGGCAAGACAGCAGGCAACAGCGCTGCTCTTGAAAGCGTTAATAACATCAAGTTAGACAAGTATGGCAGCGGTTATGTTGAGTTTACAGTTAAGCAAAGCGAACTTACAGGCAGCCGTTACTATGTTAATATCATCTATAACGATGGTAAGAAGGACATCTGCAAGTCTTGGGACGGCGTTGCTTTCTATGTAAGTGCATACAATTCTTACTACGGAACCAGTGCAAACAACTATCCAAGCGATAAGGGAATCGAAGTAAAAGTAAAGGATATTACTTACGGTGACGCTTATATTGCAGTAGGTGCAAACGACGAAAACCTCGTTGTTGGCGAAACAAACGGCATCGAAAATGTTGCTGTTCAAAGCGCAAGCCTCTACCCAACAGTAGCAAGCGAGACAATAACCATAGCAACTGCTGAAGCAGGTATGGCTAATATCTTCAGCGCTGCTGGTGCTAAGGTGGCTGAAATCTCTCTCAAAGAGGGTAACAACACTATTGCAGTGTCTCAGTTTACACCTGGCGTTTACTTCGTAAAGGTTGCTAACAAGACCTTGAAGTTCGTTAAGAAATAATCCAGTATAAACTACATTAAGATTGGTTCTGAATTTTTATATAGGTCCCGAAGGTTGGTATTGTCCGACTTCCGGGACTTTCTTTTAAAAGAAAAGATAGACTCCGACGACCTCAAACCTTATCATCAATATTCAAAAAGACCATGTGTTAGCCGTGTGCATATACATAAATATGTAGTCGTTTGACAATTCTAAAACTGCTGTAAAAATTATAATTCAAAATAGCAGTATCGGTTTCACTTTCCAAAAGAGCCTGTTTTGCGTTGCAATATAGGCTCTTTTGCCGTGCAAAACAGGCACTTTTGCAACGCAAAACAATGGGTATTGCAACGCATTGATAACAAGATAGTTACACCATAGGTATTCTATGGGTAGCAATTGGAACTTTTACAGCATTTTCTTAGCTTTATTGAGGCAATTTAATCGTAGTAAAAAGGCAATATAAAATTAATATGCTTTAATTACTATTATATTTGCAAAACTTATGTAAACTTTCAATCTTTTTCACTTTACAAAGTTGCATTGTTAATAATAAATGTATAAATTTGCGTCCGTATTGCAGAGATTTTAGACATCATTACAACCATCATCTAAATATATAATCTTCGCAAATGTCATAAAAATAAGTGAGTATTAAACGAGAGTAACATTAATTTAATTTATCATCATGAATAAAAAAGCTTACACAAATTCCGTATGTTGGAAACATCCGGCACTTGGGAAAGTTGGGTAACCATGACCCATTAAACAATCATAGAATATATTTACCTGTCTTTCAATAGACACTTTTAGTGTAGAAAGATACAAAACCAGTCTTAATACAGAGCATATTTCACATGTAAAGATAGCATGCGGACACGCTATGCATAGGGTCTTGTGTGCCCAAAGCTATGGAAACATACGGGAAATATGGCTCTAAAAAACAATTTTTAAACTTAGCTATTTATGAAAAAGCATTTTTCGTTTCTTACGCTCCTACTTGGAATGAGCGTAACAACAGTAGCTGCGCCTATCCAACCACAGAAGGCTAAGCAGTTAGCAGAGAACTTCTTCAAAGGCTCTAAGAACGGTGGAGCAAAGTTGAAGATGAGTTATCAAGCACCAGACGAGACCAAAGGTGGTAACAGCCTTTACTACATTATCAATAGAGGCGATAACCAAGGTTTCGTAGTTGTATCTGGAGATACACGTACACGTGCTATTTTAGCTTACTCTGACAAAGGTTATCTCGATGAAGAAGCAATTCACGAGAACCCTTCTATCCACGGTATGTTCATCGAATTCGCTGAACAAATCGAGTGGGCACAGCAGAATATAGAAGACAAACCATCTGAATCTTATAAGTTATTAGCTGCTCGTGGCGACTTCAGAGAGCCACGCCACCTTATCGAACCATTATTGGTAGTAGAAAAAAGCAACCGTAACGTAAACCGTGCGACACCTATTAGCTGGGGTCAGGACTGGCCTTTCAACCTCTATAGCCCTACTGTTGTAGATAGAGGACGTAGATATAAGACTGTATCTGGCTGTGTTGCAACTGGTATTGCAACCGTTATGCGTTGGCACGCATGGCCTTCTCGTCCAAAAGGATCTACATCTTATACATGGGAATCTACAGACGAAAGAATGGCAATCAACTACGATCAGCAACCTGCTTACGACTGGACTAACATGCCAGAAGGTGTAGATGGCCGTGGTAATGACCGCAGAACAGGTCGTAAACTTTCTGAAGTTCAGGCTGACAACATCGGTCGTTTGTTGCGCGATGTAGGCTATGGTGTTAAGATGGACTTCGGTCCTGCACAAACAGGAGGTAGTGGTACATTCCTTACCTATGCTCCTGCTACATTGGTAAACAACTTTAACTACGACGGCAGATTACGTTGTATTTCACGTCAGAACTTCTCTGACGCAGCATGGTGGGCTGGTATTCAAGACGAGTTAACCAACTATGGACCTATCGTTTATGCTGGTTATTCAAGAGGCGGAGGCCACTGTTTCGTTGTTGACGGACTTGCAGAGAACAGATATGTACACGTTGATTGGGGCTGGAACTACTCTTCTAACTGCTGGACTTCAATTGATGTTCTTGAGCCAGGTGGCGACCATGGCATCGGCGGAGGCATTGGTGCGTTCAACCGCGGACACCAAATGTTGCGCTATTTGAAGCCAGATGGTGAGGTTAATCTAACCCACAACCAGAGCCAAAGCCACAGCCAACACCTGATACAAAGGGTGTATTCTCTATCGTTAAGACTGTTTCTCCAGCTCAGTTCTACCAAGAAGCTGACCAACGTATGACTGTTTCTGTTAAGAATATCAGCAACGTTACATACAACAGCTACTTCAAGCTCTCTGCTGTTAAGCAAGGTTCTTCTTACGCAACCAACCTTACAACAACTCCACAAAAGGTATATGTTGGTAGCGGTTCTACTAAAGAACTCAGCTTCTACGCTGATCTTAGAAACTTAGAGAAGGGCAATTACGACCTACGTATTAGCTATGTAAGCAACGGTAAGTGGACTGAAATGGAGCAAAGCGCAGGCCGCATGACTATCAGCAGCCGTTCAACAGGTGCTAAGGTGGTAGCTACTTCAGCGCTTCCAACCGTTACTACATTCGTTGGCGAGGCTGTTAGAATCGAAGTTCCTGTAATGAACGCAGGCGATGCAGACTTCAATGGCAACATCGAAATGCGTGCTAATGGTACTGTTATCTCTGGTGGCGAAGTTACATTGAACGCTGAAGAGCGTGCAACACTTGCATTCAGCACTAACACAAGAAACTTCCAAAGCTTGAAGGCAGGTACATATAACTTGACAATTACTTATGGTAACGGTCAAAGTGTAACCTATGGTAACTCTGCAAACTTAGGTACTCTCATCATCAAGTCTAAGCAACAACTGCTACTGCAACTGGTGATGTAAGACTAAACTCTGCATTCTTCTATCAGAATGGCCAGTATGTAGGTTCTAAGTACAGCACTGTTTCTAAGAATGCTGACCTCACTATCAGAGCATACCTATACTCTTCAAACGGCTTTAACGGCTCTGTTAAATTGTTTATCACCGACGCTTACGGTAAGGCAGCAGGCAGCAGCGCAGCTCACGAAAGCGTTAAGAATATCCAAATGGATAAGTATGGCAGCGGTTACGTTGAGTTTACAATCAAGCAAGCTAACCTTACAAGCAGCCGTTACTATGTAAACCTCGTTTATAACGATGGTAAAAAGGACATCTGCAGAACTTGGGACGGCGTTGCTTTCTATGTAAGCGCATACAATTCTTACTACGGTACAACTACAAACACCTATCCTGGCGACAAGGGTACAGTAGTAAATGTAAACGGAGCTAAGTTCGGCGACAAGTACATTGCAGTAGGTGCAAACAACGATAACCTCGTTGCTGGCGAAACAAACGGCATCGAAACTGTTGCTGTTCAAAGCGCAAGCCTCTACCCAACAGTAGCAAGCGAGACAATAACCATAGCAACTGCTGAAGCAGGTATGGCTAATATCTTCAGCGCTGCTGGTGCTAAGGTAGCTGAAATCTCTCTCAAAGAGGGTAACAACACTATTGCAGTGTCTCAGTTTACACCTGGCGTTTACTTCGTAAAGGTTGCTAACAAGACCTTGAAGTTCGTTAAGAAATAATCCAGTATAAACTACATTAAGATTGGTTCTGAATTTTTATATAGGTCCCGAAGGTTGGAATTGTCCGACTTTCGGGACTTTCTTTTGCACCTAAATCATCTCCCCCACTATCTGGAAACACATTATTGATGCACCGAAAAAGTCGATGCAGCATGCTCGTCTTCACATGAATTTAAATTCATTTTCTAACGCTTAAACTGCTGTAAAGATTACAACACAAAATAGTAGTATCGCTTTCGTTTTCCAAAAGAGCCTGTTTTGCGTTGCAATATAGGCTCTTTTGCCGTGCAAAACAGGCACTTTTGCAACGCAAAACAATGGGTATTGCAACGCATTGACAGCCTGATAGTTACGTCATGGGTATTGAATGGGTAGTTATTGGAACTATTACAGCCTTTTTTTTACCTTATAAATGAAGTTTTGTTATTATAATAAGGTGGTACAAAACAAATATGCTTTAATAACTATTATTTTTACAAAACTAATGTAAACAAAATCTATTTTTTTACTTTCAAAAGTTGCATTGTTCGCAATAAATATTTATATTCGCAAACGTAATGCGAGATTTTATACATCATCACAAACATCAGCACATTATACAATCCTCGCAAATGTCATAAGTTACAAGAGAGAATTAAACGAGAGTTACATTAATTTATTTTATCATCATGAACAGAAAAGGTTATATTAAAACCGTTTGCGGGTGCATTCGGCACATGGAAGAGTTGGGTATCCACGACAAATTAAAAGTCATAAAATATAATTACCTATCTTTCGAAAGATTCTTTCTACTTTAGAAAGATACAAAACCAGTCTTAATACAGGGCATATTCCACGTGTAAAGATAGCATGCGAGTACGCTATGCATAGGGTCTTGCGTACTCACAGCTACCATAACATTCGTGAGATGTGCATTAAACAAAAAATCATTAAACTTAGCTATTTATGAAAAAGCATTTTTCGTTTCTTACGCTTCTACTTGGAATAAGCGTAACTACAGTAGCTGCGCCTATCCAACCACAGAAGGCTAAGCAGTTAGCAGAGAACTTCTTCAAAGGCTCTAAGAATGGTGGAGCAAAGCTGAAGATGAGTTATCAAGCACAAGACGACACTAAAAGTGGCAACAGTCTTTACTATGTTATCAACAGAGGCGATAACCAAGGTTTCGTAGTTGTATCTGGAGATACACGTACGCGTGCTATTTTGGCTTACTCTGACAAGGGCTATCTCGATGAAGAAGCTATCCATAGCCACCCTTCTATCAATGGTATGTTCATCGAATTTGCCGAGCAAATCGAGTGGGCACAGCAGAATATAGAAGACAAACCATCTGAATCTTATAAGCTATTGGCTGCTCGTGGCGACTTCAGAGAGCCACGCCACCTTATCGAACCATTATTGGTGGTAGAGAAAAGCAATCGTAATGTAAATCGTGCGACACCTATTAGCTGGGGACAAGACTGGCCTTTCAACCTCTATAGTCCTAATATTGTTGACAACGGACGTAGATATAAGACTGTATCTGGCTGTGTTGCAACTGGTATTGCAACCGTTATGCGTTGGCACGCATGGCCTGCTCGCCCACAGGGATATACCTCTTATACATGGGAATCTACAGGCAAAAGAATGGCCATTAACTATGATGAGCAGCCTGCTTACGACTGGAATAACATGCCAGAAGGTGTAGATGCTTACGGAAGAGACAACAGAACAGGTAGAGAAATAACCGAAGCTCAAGCTGATAACATCGGTCGTTTGTTGCGCGATGTAGGCTATGGTGTTAAGATGAACTTCGGTCCTGCAGAGACAGGAGGTAGTGGTACATACCTTGATTTGGCTCCTACTACATTGGTAAACAACTTCGGTTACGATGCAAGATTACAGTTCTTAACTCGTTCACGTTTCTCTGACGCTGCATGGTGGGCTGGTATTCAAGACGAATTAACCAACTACGGACCTGTTGTTTACGTTGGTTATTCAAGAGGCGGAGGCCACTGTTTCGTTGTAGACGGACTTGCAGAGCAGCATTATGTGCACGTTGATTGGGGTTGGAACTATAACTCTAACTGCTGGACTTCAATCGATGTTCTCGAGCCAGGTGGCGACCATGGCATCGGCGGAGGCATTGGTGCATTCAACCGCAACCATCAAATGTTACGCTATTTGAGACCTAATGGCGATGTAAATCCTAACCCAAATCCAGAGCCTAACCCACAGCCTAACCCAGAAGAAGAGAATCTATTCTCTATCGTTAGAACTGTTTCGCCGGCTCAATTCTATCAAGAAGCTGACCAACGTATGACTGTTTCTGTTAAGAATATCAGCAATGCTTCATACAATAACTACTTCAGACTCGTTGCTGTTAAGCAAGGTTCAAGATATGCAACCAACCTTACAACAACTGCTAACACGATGTATGTTCGTAGCGGAGCAACTAAAGATATCAACTTCTACGCTGATCTTAGAAACTTAGAAAGGGCAATTACGACTTATACATTAACTATGTAAGCGACAATCAATGGAAAGAAGTGAGCGAAACTGCAGGCCGTATCACCATCAGCAGCAGATCAATAGGTTCTAAACTAATCGTTACTTCACCACTTAATACCATCTCTACCTATGAAGGAGAGGCTGTTAGAATAGAAGTTCCAGTGATGAATGATGGCGACGAAGACTACAATGGCAGAATAGATTTGCGTGCAAATGGCACCTCTATATCTGGTGGTAACCTCAAAATGATAGCTGATGACAGACTAACTCTTGCATTCAGCACGAACACTACAAACTTCCGTAACTTGCGTCCAGGTACTTATACATTGACAATTACTTATGGAAATGGACAGACTATGACTTATGGTAACTCAGCAAACTTAGGTAAACTCGTTATCAAGTCTGACCAAAACCCATATTATGCAAGCGGTGATGTAAGACTAAACTCTGCATTATTCTATCAGAATGGCAAGTATGTAGGTTCTAAGTACAGCACTATTTCAAAGAATGCGGACCTCACTATTAAAGCATATCTATATTCTTCAAACGGCTTCGAAGGCTCTGTTAAGTTGTTTGTTACCGACTCTTACGGCAAGACATCGGGCAACAACGCTGCTCTCGAAAGCGTTAAGAACATTAAGATAGACAAGAATGGCAACGGATACGTTGAGTTTAACGTTAAGCAAGCTGACCTTACAAGCAGCCGTTACTATGTAAACCTCGTTTATAACGATGGTAAGCAGAACGTTTGCAAGAACTGGGACGGCATCGCTTTCTATGTAAATACAAAGACATCGTACAACAATTCAACTGCAAACTACTATCCAAGCGATAAGGGTATTACAGTAAATGTAAACGGAATCAAGTGCGGTGAAACTTACATGCCTGTTGGTGCAAACGAAGAAAACCTCGAAGTGGGCACAACAGATGGTATCGAAACATCGCTGTTGAGAGCATTAGCCTCAACCCAACTGTAGCAAGCGAAACTATAACCATAGCAACTACAACAGCTGGAATGGCTAATATCTTCAGCGCAACAGGTGCTAAGGTAGCAGAGTTCTCCTCTCAAAGAGGGTAACAACACTATTGCAGTATCTCAGTTTACACCTGGCGTTTACTTCGTGAAGGTGGCAAACAAGACCATGAAGTTCATCAAAAAGTAATTCAGTATAAACTATATTAAGATTGGTTCTGAATTTTTATATAGGTCCCGAAGGTTGGAATGGTCCGACTTTCGGGACTTTCTTTTACACATAATACACCACTCCAACAACTTCAAACCGCACTGCGAACCTTCCGAAAAAACCGATGTAGCATGCCAACATAAACATGAATTTTAATTCATATTCTAACGTTGAAACTGCTGTAAAGATTACAACGTAAAACAATAGCATCGCTTTCGTTTTCCAAAAGAGCCTGTTTTGCGTTGCAATATAGGCTCTTTTGCCGTGCAAAACAGGCACTTTTGCAACGCAAAACAATGGGTATTGCAACGCATTGACAGCCTGATAGTTACGTCATGGGTATTGAATGGGTAGTTATTGGAACTATTACAGTATTTATAACCTCGTTCGTGATATTTAACCATAGTATGAATGCAGAATTAAACAGCTAAAATTATGGAATGATAACATCAGTAAAAGTTCTATAAATATTATATCTTTTCCCTTTGAAAAAGTTGCATTATTAAGAATAAATGTATATATTTGCGATTGTTTTGCGAGATATTAGTCATCATCATGACCATCATCTAAATTTATAATCTTCGCAATTGTCATAAGATACGAGAGAGTTTAAAACGAGAGTTACATCAATTTAATTTATCATCATGAAGAGAAAAGCTTACATTAAAACCGTATGCTGGTAGCATTCGGCACTTGGGAGAGTTGGGTATCCATGACCGATAGAAAGTCATAAAATATATTTATCTATCTTTCGGAACAATCTTTTTGCTTAGAAAGATACAAAACCAATCTTAAAACAAAGCATATTCACATGCCATTAAGCATGCGAACACGTTATGCATAGGGTCTGATTTGTCCGTTGCTATAGGAATATTGTGATGCGCTTTAAACAAACAATCATTAAACTTAGCTATTTATGAAAAAGCATTATCCGTTACTTACGCTTCTATTTGGATTGAGCGTAACAACAGTAGCTGCGCCTATTCAACCACAAAAGGCAAAGCAGTTAGCAGCAAATTTCTTCGGAAATAGTTCTAAAAACAATAGAGCTCCGTTGAAGATTAGTTATCAACCACAAGGCGATGCAACTACTGGCAATAGTCTTTACTACGTTATCAATAAAGGCAACGACCAAGGTTTCGTTGTTATTTCAGGCGATACGCGTACACGCGCAGTCTTGGCTTACTCTGAAAAAGGACATCTAAATGAAGAAGATATCCTTAATCATCAATCGATTCAAGGCATGTTTATCGAGTACGAAGAACAGATAGAATGGGCCATACAAAACGTTAAGGACGTTCCATCTAAATCGTATAAGATGCTCGCTGCACGGCAAGACTTCAAAGAACCACGTCATATTATCGAACCATTATTGGAGGTAAGAAAGAGCAACCGTGCTCAAAAGCGCGCTACTCCTATCAGTATGGGACAGCGATGGCCTTTCAATCTTTACAGCCCAACGATGATGAACCAATATGATGAATCTGAAAAGACAGTGTCAGGCTGTGTAGCTACTGGTATCTCTACCGTACTTCGTTGGCACGAATGGCCCGCTCGTCCAAAGGGATCTACCGAATATACATGGAGAAGTACAGGCAAAAAGATGAGCATTAACTACGATGAGCAGCCCGCTTACGACTGGAACATCATGCCAGAAGGTATTGATGCAAAAGGTAACGACCGCGTAACTGGTCAGAGAGTTACCGAAAACCAAGCCGACAACATCGGTCGTTTGTTGCGCGATGTAGGCTATGCCGTACAAATGAACTTTAATATTTCATCAAGAGGAGGTAGTGGAGCAATTCTTTTCAATGCTGTTCCTACATTGATAGAGAACTTCGATTACGATGGCAGACTGGAGTGTTTAACACGTACTAACTACTCTATCGATGCTTGGTGGGCTGGTATTCAAGACGAATTGAATAACTATGGCCCTGTCGTATATGGTGGACAATCAAGCCGCGGAGGCCATTGCTTCGTGATAGACGGCCTCGCTGAGGACAAATACGTACACGTTGACTGGGGTTGGAACTACGCTTCTAACTGCTGGAGCTCTATTGATGTGCTCGAACCAGAAACGCAATACGATGGCGGAGGCGTTGGAGCGTTCAGCCGCAACCATCAGATGTTGCGCTATTTGAAGCCATCTGACGGTACAAAATTCGAACAAATCACTTTAGTTGGTGGCTTATCTCAGACCAGATATCAGAAGGAAAGAAACCAAAGCATCTCTATTAGAATTAAGAATCATCGCACTCAAGCATTCTATGGAGCATTCCGTTTGTTAATCAGCAAGGCTGGAAGAAACGACTATAGAACTTTAGAGCAGTCATATAACATGTTTATTGATGGAAACGGAGAACGCGATTATCAATTCTTAGTAGACCTTTCTGGTTATCAAGAAGGTACTTATGACATTCGCGTAAGCTACTCTAAAGATGAAAGAAAATGGGTTGAAATCAGCCAAAATGCTGGTCAAATCACTATCGGAAACGCTAAACCAGAGCCTAAACCAGAGCCAACTCCTGAAATAAAAGACCAGTTCTCTATCGCAAAACAGTGCGAACAAACTGCCTTTAGCCAAGAAGCTGGACAGAAAATAGCTATCGGTGTGAAGTACACAGGTACACAAGGCTACTACGATTACCTTAAACTCGCAGCTAAAAAAGAGGGCGGTAACGGCGAATACGACCTTGGTAAGTCGGCTTCAAAGGTTTATATAGACAAGAACGGAAGCAAAACTGTTGTGTTCTATGCAGACTTTAGCAAGGTGCAAAGAGGCAAATACGACTTGCGTATTAGCTATGTTAGCAACGGAAACTGGAAGGAAATCGATGCAAGTGCGGGCCAAATCACTGTTAATAATAAGGCTATTGGCGCTCGTATCGTAGCTACTGCAGTGCTTCCTACACTCTCTACCTTCGAACAAGAGGCGGTTAGAGTTGAAATTCCTGTAGCTAACCAAGGCGATGAAGACTTCAATGGCAAAATCCAATTGCTTGCTAACGGCTCTCCTATCGCTGAAGGTAATCAATCAATCAAGAGCGATGCCGATGCTATACTCGTATTTACAACTAACACTACAGCCTTCAACAGACTGAAAGCAGGTGAATATACATTGACAGTAGCTTATGGAAATGGTCAAAGAGTAATGTATGCTAACACAGCAAACTTAGGTAAACTCATCATCAAATCTAAGCAACAGCCTACTCCTTCAGTCGGTGATGTAAGAATAAACTCTGCTTTCTTCTATCAGAATGGTAGATATAAGGGTTCTAAGTACTGCACTGTTTCAAGAAATTCTGACCTCACTGTAAAGGCTTATCTATACTCTTCAAACGGCTTTAATGGTCCTGTTAAGGTGTTTATGAGCGACAGCTACGGCAGCAAAGCGGCTACAAACAGCGCTCTCGAGGTAGTTAAGAACGTCAATATTGACAAGTATGGCAGCGGATATGTTGAAGTTTCATTCGACAAGGCATACCTTACTGGCAGCCGTTACTATATCAATGTAAGCTACAACGATGGTACTAAGGATATCTGCAAGACTTATGATGCGATTGCATTCTACGTAAGTTCTTACTACAATTCATACAATAACGATGGCGCAAACAATCAAAGCGACAAGGGATTCACTGTATATGTAGACGACTTTACAGATGGTTTTACATACATTCCTGTAGGTGCTGAAGAGAAGAACCTCGTTGTTGGCGAAGCTACAGCTATCGAAACTATCGACGTTCAGGGCGTTAGCCTATTCCCAACTGTAGCAAGCGAGAATGTAACTATCGCTACTGCTGAAGCTGGTATGGCTTACATTTACAGCACAACTGGTGCTAAGGTGGCTGAAATAGTACTCAAAGAAGGTAACAATACCGTTGCTGTTTCTCAGTTTACACCTGGCGTTTACTTCGTGAAAGTGGCTAACAAGACTTTGAAGTTCATCAAGAAGTAATCCTTTAAAATACTAATTTAAGATTGGTTCTGAATTTTTATATAGGTCCCGAAGGTTGGTTTTGTCCGACTTTCGGGACTTTCTTTTATCTCCGAAACAATATATCAGTAATCTAAAATCACAGCATCAATATTCCGAAAAAATATGTTTTGTGTGCACACACAGACATGAATTTAAATACATCGTAGTACTTCATATCAACTGTAAACATTACAACACTAAATAGTAGTGGCGCTTTCGTTTTCTAAAAGAGCCTGTTTTACGTTGCAATATAGGCTCTTTTGCCGTGCAAAACAGGCACTTTTGCAACGCAAAACAATGGGTATTGCAACTCATTGATAACGTGATAGTTACACCATAGGTATTGTATGGGTAGCATTTGTAACTTTTCCAGTGTTTTTATAAGCCCTCTGATGCACTTTCATCGTCGTAAAAAGGCAGTAAAAACAGATAAGATTTAATTACTATTATATTTACAAAACTTATAGAAACATTTAATATTTTTCACTTTGCAAAGTTGCATTATTCATAAGAAATGCATAGATTTGCATTAGAAAAATAAGGTATACACGAACGTAACAACCATCGTCTAAATGTATAACCTTTTCAGATGTCATAAAATATAAGAGGTTTTTAAAGAAAGTTACATTATTTTTATTTCAAAACGTAGATTAAAAAGCAGAAAGAAAATCCGCTTGAGAAAACCAATCGGTACTTAGGAAAGCTCAGTATTCATGCCCCGTAAAAGGGGCATTGAATACTTTATCCAATTTGATGAGACACATTTTTCAGTGTAGAAAGAGGTAGAATCAGTCTATATACAGGGCATTTCGCACATGTAAAAAAGCACGCTGGGAACGGAACACATAGGTGGTTTTGTCCTCTCAACTATGGTAACATTCGTGGAATGCACTTTCAACAAACAATCATTTAACTTAACTATTTATGAAAAAGCATTTATCGTTTCTTACGCTACTACTCGGATTAAGTGTAGCAACAGTAGCTGAGCCTATTCAACCGCAGAAGGCTAAAGCAGTTAGCAGAGAACTTCTTCAATGTCTCTAAGAGTAAAAAAGCACTGTTGAAGATGAGTTATCAATCGCAAAACAACGCTTCAACAAGCACCCGTCCGTACTATATCATCAACCGAGGCAACAACCAAGGCTTCGTTGTAATATCGGGCGACACGCGTACGCGCGCCGTTTTGGCATACGCTGATAAAGGTTATCTCGACGAAGATCTTATCGAAAGCAATCCCGCAATGAGTGGATTGTTCAACGATTTCGTCGATCAAATAGAGTGGGCACAGCAGAATTTGGAAGACAAACCCTCTGAATCGTATCAGAAACTCGCAAGGGCTACGAGATATCACGATGTAATACCTATTATAGAACCATTACTTGAAGTTGAGAAAAGTAATCGTAAAATCAGACGAAAATCGCCCATCAGCTGGGGAGAACGATATCCTTTCAACCTCTATTGCCCTTATTATACAAAAGAAGGTAAACGTACCAAATCTATGACAGGCCCCATTGCAACTGCTCTTGCAACTGTGATGCGCTGGCACGAATGGCCTGCCCGTCCCAAAGGATCTATACAATATCTATGGGAAAACACGGGTGACACGATGCGTTTAAACTACGACGAGCAACTAGAATACGACTGGAAGAACATGCCTGAAGGTATAGACTACAAAGGAATAAACCGCGAAACAGGTCAGAAAGTACCAATATTCAAGCTGAGAATATTGGTCGTCTACTGCGAGATGTGGCTTATGGCGTGAAAACAAACTTTGACGCTCCATCTTATAGTGGTAGCAGAGTAAACCTGTTTGATGCTCCTAAGACATTGGTTGAGAACTTTAACTACGATAAAGGAGTTCAATTGTTGAGACGTAGCGACTTCTCTTACTCTGAATGGATAGCTGGAATTAAAGACGAATTAACTTCTTACGGACCTATAGTATATAGTGGATCCTCACCGTATTATACTGTTTACTTCGTTATTGACGGCCTTGCTGAAGATGGTTATGTACACATTGATTGGGGAGAAAATAGCAATGCAAACTGTTGGACAGATATTAATTTAATAGAATATACTGCTACAGGACTTGGCGTAGAACCTTATCGATTCGATAGAAACCACTATATGCTACGATATTTAAAGCCAAATGATGGTATTAAACCACAACCGGTAGTAGAAGAAAAGGTCAAATTATCAATCGCAAGGGGTTGTACACCAGCTCAATTTTACAGAGATAATCAACAATATTTTACCATTTCTCTGAAGAATACCAGCAAAACGAAATATCATTACTACCTCAAACTCTCTTTTGTTAAGGAGGGATCAAACGCTGAAACAAAAAGTATAACTACCAGACATGCATCTCTTATTGAAGGCGGAGAAACTAAAGAAGTCGACTTCTACACTGATTTTAGCAACTTTGAGACTGGCAATTACAAGTTACGCATTAGCTATAGAGTCGATGGAAAATGGGTAGCAATAGACGAAAGTGCTGGCATTATCAACATTAAAGATTTTCCAGTAGGTCCTCATATTGTAACTACAACTACTCCATCTAACGTTTATACCTATGTGAAAGAAGCTGTTAAGATAGAACTTCCTGTTAAAAATATTGGAAAAGAAGACTATAATGGTAAGATTGAACTACTTGCAAATGGTATTACTATCGCCACTGACAGCATTGCAATTAAGGCTGGCCAATGGGCAAAACTTGCGTTCAACACCAACAACAAAAACTTCCTCAGCTTGCAGCCAGGTGCTTATAAACTATCAATAGCTTACGGCAACGGAAAGAAGATTATATATCATAACTCGGAGAACTTATGTTCTTTGATTATCCATCCACGGCAAAAGCCTTCTCCTGCTACGGGTAATGTAAGACTTTACTCGGCTATTTTCTATCAAAAAGACAAGTATGTAGGCAGCAGATATTGCACTGTTGCAAAGGGAGTTGACCTTACCGTGAAGGCGTATCTATACTCAACAAGAGGCTTTAAAGGCTTTGTTAAAATCTTTATCACCGACTCTTACGGAAGCAAAGAAGCTAAGATATCAGCTCTTGAAAGTGTTATGCATGTCCAGATAGATAAGTATGGAAGCGGATTTATAGAATTCAAGGTGAACCACACAAAGCTTACAGACAAACGTTACTATGTAAATATTCTCTACATAGAAGGCGATAAGGAAGTTTGCAATACTTGGGACTGCGTGCCATTCTACGTGGGTTCTAAAGTTAAATATACTGGTGCAACGAATAATTACGATTCAGACGACGAAGGAATTGTAGTAAATGTAGACGAATTACCACAGCAACCTGCCTACATTCCTGTAGGTTTTGATGAACGTAATCTTGAAGTAGGCACTACAAATGGCATTGAAACTGTGGGTGTCCAGGGCGTTAGTATTCAGCCAACTGTTGCAAACGAGCATATAACCATCGCAACAACAGAAGCTGGCACAGCTACCATCTACAGCGCAACAGGTGCAAAGGTGGCTGAAATAGCGCTCAAAGAAGGTAGCAATACCATTGCTGTTTCTCAGTTTACACCAGGTGTTTACTTCGTGAAGGTGGCTAACCAGACTTTAAAGTTCATCAAGAAGTAATGCACTAAAACACGATATTAAGATTGGTTCTATACTTTTTCATGCGTCCCGAAGGTTGGATTCGTCCGATCTTTGGGACATTCTTTTATACCCAAATCAACGCTCGAACCAGCACAAACCACAGCTTCAAAATTCCGAAAATGCCGATGCCACTTGCTCATATACACGTGTATATAAATCCATCTACGCACGGCTAAAACTCAATAAATATAACAACGCAAAACAATACTGCCGCTTTCGTTTTCCAAAAGAGCCTGTTTTGCGTTACAATATAGGCACTTTTGCCGTGCAAAACAGGCGCTTTTGCGATGCAAAACAATGGGTATTGCAACACGCTGATAACAAGATGGTTACGCCATACATATTCAACAAATAAGCGAGAGAGCCTCAACAGCCCTTTTCTTGCATATATATACAATAAAAGCCACGCCCAAAACGGAGCGTGGCTTTATCGTTAATGTGGGTTATTCTTAGTAAGAACGTGCGATAATAACACGGTGTTTAGCAGGCTTTCCGCTCACCATGTCAACGCCTTCGGTTTGTTCAAACATGAATGGAACGCAACGAATGGTTGCCTGCGTCTCTTCTTTAATCTTCTCTTCAGTCTCTACTGTACCGTCCCAGTGGCACAAATAGAAGCCACCGTCCTTTACTTTCTCTTTAAATTCGGCATAATTGTCGCACTCATGTATATTTGCGTTGCGGAAATCCAATGCCTTTTGGAAGATGTTAGCCTGGATATCGTCGAGCAAACTCTTTATGCGCTCAACGATACCGTCGAACGATACGCTTTCTTTTTCTAATGTATCGCGACGCATAATCTCCACAGTGTTGTTCTCTAAGTCGCGTCCGCCCATTGCTAAACGCACAGGAACGCCCTTGAGTTCGTAGTCGGCGAACTTGAAACCAGGTCGTTTGTTGTCGCAATCGTCGTACTTTACGCTGATGCCGAGCTTACGAAGCTCGTCGATAACAGGCTGAAGCTTCGCCGAAATAGCCGCTAACTGTCGTCACCCTTAAATATTGGCACGATAACAACCTGTATTGGAGCAATCTTTGGAGGCAGTACAAGACCATTGTCGTCCGAGTGTGTCATGATGAGCGCACCTACAAGACGAGTACTTACACCCCATGATGTAGCCCAAACGTATTCTGGTTTGTTCTCCTTATTAAGGAAAGTAACGTCGAACGACTTAGCAAAGTTCTGACCAAGGAAGTGCGATGTGCCGCTCTGTAGCGCCTTTCCGTCTTGCATCATCGCCTCGATGGTGTATGTATCCAACGCTCCTGCGAAGCGTTCGGTCTCGCTTTTCACGCCCTGCACTACAGGAATGGCGAGCCATTGTTCGGCAAAGTCGGCATAAACCTTAAGCATTTTCTTTGCTTCATCTACTGCTTCTTCGCGTGTTGCATGCGCTGTGTGGCCCTCTTGCCATAGGAATTCCGATGTACGGAGGAAAGGACGGGTACGCATTTCCCATCTCATTACGTTGCACCACTGGTTGCACATCAATGGTAAATCGCGATATGAGTGTATCCAATTCTTATAAGTGTTCCATATAATGGTCTCGCTTGTTGGGCGAATGATAAGTTCTTCTTCAAGCTTAGCAGCTGGGTCCACCTCTACTCCACCCTCTTTCTCGTTAGAACGGAGGCGATAGTGTATAACCACGGCACACTCTTTGGCAAATCCTTCTACGTGTTCAGCTTCACGAGAAAGGAAGCTCTTCGGTATAAGAAGGGGGAAATAAGCATTCTGTGCACCTGTTTCTTTAAACATTTTGTCTAACTGTGCTTGCATCTTTTCCCATATAGCGTAACCGTAAGGCTTAATTACCATACAGCCACGGACGGGCGATTGCTCGGCTAATTCAGCCTTAACAACCAAGTCGTTGTACCACTGTGAGTAGTTCTCAGCACGCTTGGTAAGATGTTTTAGTTCTTTTGCCATAATCTATATAAACTTTTTCTTATAATTCATTACTATAGGTTAATTCCCCAACGGAATAGGAATTTTCCTCCTTTTTGTTTACGCAATAGGCGTAACTTTGTGCAAAATTACAAAAAAATGTTGGCAAACGACATATTAAAATCAAAATAGTTGTATCTTTGTTTTGCAAGTAACGACTAATCGTCAAGCAAGTTCAACAGGATAACAGCGGTAAGTCGTTTAGCTTACAGAGAGCATATATTAAAGTAAAATAATTAAAGTTATACGCATTATGAAGAATTTAAAGACAATAGCAGCTGGACTTTGTGTCGCTACTCTCGTATCAAGTTGTGCAACAAACCAACAAACTTATGGTGCAGCAGGCGGAGGAGCAGGTGCCGTTCTTGGCGGTATCGTGGGCAATGTAATTGGTAAAAACACGAAAGGCACTATGATCGGTGCTGCAATTGGAGCCGCAGTAGGTGCTGGAACAGGTGCTATCATCGGTCGTCACATGGACAAAGTGAAGCAACAAACCCAATCACAGGTGGACAATGCAAAGATTGAAACAGTTAAAGATGCTAACGGTTTCGATTGTGTCAAGGTTACTTTCGACTCTGGAATCCTCTTCGCACTCAACAGTTCTACCCTCAATGCTTCTGCAAAAAATGACTTAACAAAGTTCGCTGGCGTTATGAAGCAGAACAACGACTGCGACGTTGCCATTCAAGGATACACCGATGCATCGGGTAACGACGATATAAATATTCCACTATCAGAGCGTCGTGCTAAGGCGGTATCGTCTTTCATGCGCAGCAATGGCGTATCTTCAAGACAGATTCGCACCGTTGAAGGACTCGGTAGTTCAAACCCTATTGAGAACAAACGCATCAGCCAAGCCAACCGAAGAGTAGAGGTTTACTTGTACGCTTCTAAGGAAATGATTGACAAGGCCAATAAAGGTCGCTTGTAATTACATAAGGTAAATTTGACTAATATATCTACAAAAAGGGCGCGTTCCTCTTTCGGAGCGCGCCTTATTTTGTGTGTTTGGAAGAACACAACATGGGGTGTAGCAAGTTGATGAATATTCTTTTCATGCTTATTACACCTTACAATTATTTTTAATAAGGGCAGAAAACAAGTATGTAATACATATAGCTACAAAGGAATAAATCCGCTCCTTCTTTGTAAAGAAAATATCAATGAAAAACGATAGCATCGGTTTCGCATTGCAAAAGAGCCTATATTGCAACGCAAAAGGGCCTGTTTTACCGTGCAAAAGAGGCTGTTTTGCAACGTAAAACAAGGGGTATTGCAATATGCTGATAACGAGTATGTTACACAAAAGATACGCTTCTGTAAAATGTTTACAATTTTACAGAAGCGTTATTGTCTTTATCGTTAAAAATGAAAACGAATATTTTAAGGAACGAAAGCCTAATTTGACCACTCGAATACAAGGACTTTCGATTCTGAAAAGCACAATTCTTCCCCACCCTAAAGCAGACTTTTGCTGTGCTTTCGCTATCTTTACATGAGCATTGGAACTACGAAACGGGCCAGACAATAGCCGCCTCCTATGAGCCAACAATAGATAATGGCTGCCAACAAGAAGGGTTTAAAACCTGCTTTCTTAAACTTATCTATGCTTGTTTCTGCTCCTAATGCCGTCATAGCCATCGTCAAAAGGAAGGTGTCTAAGGTTACAATGCCTTTCACAACTGGCTCGGGCAACAGGTTAAAACTATTGAAACAGATTACAAGTAGGAACATTATGGCAAACCAAGGCACCTGTATTTTGCTCTTCTTACCCTCTGTCTGTTCGCGATTGGCAACATCTTTTGCCACAAAAAAGGCGATAACGAGTAGCACAGGAACCAACATCATAACGCGAATCATCTTTACTATGATGGCATTATCGCTGATTGCGGCTCCCATTGCATTGCCTGCTCCTACTACGTGGGCTACTTCGTGTATGGTAGAACCAGCGAAAATACCCATCTGTTGAGCGGGCAAATCGAACACGCCAGCACGATAAAGAACGGGATAAAGGAACATGGAGAGGGTGCCAAAGATAACTACTGTGGCTACGGCAACAGCGGTTTTGTAGGGCTTCGGACGTATTGCGCCGTCCACACCCATAACGGCTGCCGCTCCACAAATGGCACTTCCGCAGGCTGTAAGCAACGCTATGCTGCGGTCCATCTTTAGCAATTTGCCCACGAAAAGACCGAGCAGAATGGTTACGGTTACTACAATGGCATCGATAATGATGGCTGGTAAGCCAACAGCAGTGATGTCTTGGAAGGTTAATTTAAAGCCGTAGAGAATGATACCGAAGCGTAAGATGCGTTTCGAACAGAATACAATACCAGGTGTCCACGTCTCTGGTAGGTTGTTTCTCAGGCTGTTAGCGTAAAGCATACCAAGGATAATACCGATTATCATTGGCGAAAACGACAGGATTTTGGCAAACTCCATGTCGCCGAGATAAAAGGCAGCACATGCAAAAAGTGCCATTAAAAGGACTCCATGAAGCATGCTACTGCGTTGTTCTGTAAGTTTCATATATGTTGTTTTAATACTTGTTATTCGCTCTTTGCAGGCTTATTTCTGAGTCGAAAAAGTGTCATAACACGGTTTTATTGCTGCAAAGGTACAGAAAAATCAATAACTCGGTTATACAGAACGACAATTATTTAACATCTTCTACCTACCCTTTGCACCTCCATTGTAAAAGAAATGGTAACCTATCCCCATTATTAGGTATTTTGATAAAGTTTTAAGTAGACGATGTTTTCCCTACAACGATTTCTTTGTATCTTTGTAGTAGTTAAGTGGCTTTGGGGGTATCAGTCTGCAAGTTGCTAATACCTGCCATCGCATTACTTTTGTTTTAAAGGACAAGATTATGAAGTTATCAGAACTGAAGACAGGCGAAACGGGTATCATAGTTAAGGTTTCGGGACATGGAGGCTTCAGAAAACGAATCATAGAGATGGGGTTTATCAACGGAAAAGAGGTGAAAGTACTCCTCAATGCTCCGCTACAAGACCCTGTGAAATACCGCATTATGGGCTACGAGGTAAGCCTCCGACACAGCGAAGCAGACTTGATTGAGGTGATGGCTGTGGACGCAACGCCTCGTAACACAATGGATAACACTCAATACAACCCCGCTATTGAGGCCGACCCTAACGACCCTTTTGAACCCGCACTTACGCCCGACGAGGCTGTGAAAGTGGCTAACCGAAAGCACCACACCATCAATGTGGCGCTCGTGGGCAACCCTAACTGCGGCAAAACATCGCTCTTTAACTTTGCTTCGGGAGCGCACGAACGTGTCGGAAACTACTCGGGCGTTACGGTAGATGCCAAGTATGGCTACACCGATATGCTGGGCTACCACTTCGAATTGGTCGATTTGCCAGGCACATATAGTCTTTCTGCTTACAGTCCAGAGGAACTTTACGTGCGCAAACAAATCGTTGAGAAGACGCCAGACATCGTTATCAACGTTATCGATGCATCGAACCTCGAGCGTAACCTCTACCTTACTACGCAACTAATTGATATGCATGTACCTATGGTATGTGCGTTAAACATGTACGACGAGGTAGAAAACAGGGGCGACAACATCGACTATAAGAAGCTCGGAACGCTGCTTGGAGTGCCTATGGTGCCCACTGTGTTCAAGTCGGGAAGGGGCGTTGAGGACCTATTCAGAACGGTAATACAGATCTATGAGGGCAAAGATGGCGACTCTCCGCTATACCGACACATTCACATCAACCACGGACACGAACTCGAAAATGGTATTGCCGAAATAAAGGAACACTTGAAACGTGAACCTGATATTAAGCAAAAGTACTCTACGCGCTACCTTGCGATTAAGCTATTGGAGAACGATGAGGAAACCGAAAAGCTTGTTTCTACTTTCTCGGAGGCCAAAGAGATAATGCAACACCGCGACGAAACGGCAAAAAGAGTAAAGGAAGAGACGGGTAAAGATAGCGAAACGGCTATCATGGACGCTAAGTATGGTTTCATTCACGGAGCGTTGCAAGAGGCTAAATATACCACAGGCGAAGGTAAAGATACTTATACTACCACTCGCAAAGTAGACAAAATACTAACGAATAAGTATCTGGGCTTCCCGCTTTTCTTCCTCATTCTCTTTGTCATGTTTACTGCAACGTTCACTCTTGGGCAGTATCCTATGGACTGGATTGATGCTGGTGTGGCTTGGATTTCGGAACTTTTAAACAACGTTTTGCCCGATGGTCCAGTGAAAGCCATGCTCGTTGATGGTGCCATTGCGGGTGTTGGAGCCGTTATTGTGTTCCTTCCGCAAATCCTAATCCTATACTTTTTCATCTCGTACATGGAGGATTGTGGCTACATGTCGCGCGCTGCTTTCATCATGGACAGGCTCATGCACAAGATGGGACTGCATGGAAAGTCGTTCATTCCGCTTATTATGGGCTTCGGTTGCAACGTTCCTGCCGTCATGGCAACGCGTACAATAGAGAGCAAACGCAGTCGTTTGGTTACGATGTTGGTATTGCCTATGATGAGCTGTTCGGCTCGCTTACCTATTTATATAATGATAACAGGGTCGTTTTTTGCTGCTCAATATCGCTCAACTGTTATGATGGCGCTTTACGTTATCGGTATTCTGATAGCGGTATTGCTGGCTCGTCTTTTCTCTAAAACTCTTGTAAAGGGCGAAGATACACCTTTTGTGATGGAACTTCCACCCTACCGTTTCCCTACATGGAAGGCGATAGGACGCCACACTTGGGAGAAAGGTAAGCAGTATTTGAAGAAGATGGGAGGCATCATTCTGGTGGCTTCGGTCATCGTTTGGGCCTTAAGGGCTACTTCCCATTGCCCGACAATCCCGACATGGGAAAGCAGGAACAGCAGGAGCAAAGCTATATTGGTAGAATAGGAAAGACCATCGAACCAGTGTTCCGTCCGATGGGTTTCGATTGGCGTTTAGACGTTGGTTTGCTTGCTGGTGTGGGCGCAAAGGAGATTGTTGCTTCTACGATGGGCGTGCTATATACCAACAACGACTCGTTCGGAAACGACAATGAGTACAACGATGAAAGCGGTAAATACGAGCTATTGCGCCACCAAATGACTGCCGACATTGCGAAACGAAACAACATTTCATACGATGCAGCAAAGCCTTTGGCCACGTTAACGGCTTTCTGTTTCTTGCTTTTTGTGTTGCTCTACTTCCCTTGTGTGGCTACCATTGCAGCCATAAAAGGCGAAACGGGCAGTTGGAAATGGGGCTTGTTTGCTGCCTTCTACACCACAGCATTAGCATGGGTGGTCAGCGCTATCGTCTTCCAAGTGGGCAGACTCTTCCTCTAACAGCACGTACCGAAGGCCCCGCTCCGTGCTAATATGGGTGCGGAGGTGGGTGTATTGTTCTTGTAAAATTAGGTAAAAAACGTCAATTCACCCACTGGAATGGTGCGGATAGTGTAATTATTGTATATCTTTGTAATCTGAAATCTGAAAACTTTGTAATATGAAAAGATATATCTTAGGTGCCATTTGTGCCTTTATGGCAGCCACAGCCATCGCTCAAGAGTACCACGGAGAGATGGAACGACTGTATCCCGATAAGGTTAAGACACCTCAAACAAACAAGAAAACAACTCAACCAACTAACAAAACCACTACGACAACGACTGCGGAAGAGGCCACAACACTACTTCCTGAGTTGCAACAGCTAGCCAACGAACTGCTTAAAGGGCATAAAGGCAGCATTATTGCCATCAGACCAAGCACGGGAGAGGTGATATGTTTGGCGACAAACTCGCCCGAAGGACCGAACAACGACCTCGCTATTGCCACCGCTTATGCCCCTGGTTCTACCTTTAAAACGGCTCAAGCGCTCACGTTTCTGTCGGAAGGAATCATCAAGGCCGATACAAAACAAACGTGCTTTGGGGCTTTTCGTGAAGAGAACATCAAGGTGAAGTGCCACAAACACGCCTCTCCGCTGATGCTACGCAGTGCCATTGCCAACTCGTGCAACACTTTTTTCCTAAAGTCTTTCAAGGATATGATTGGCAATAAAGCCAAATATGGCTCTTTCGATGTAGCCATCGAAAGTGGCATAGCTACATGAAGAGCATGGGATTGGGCGGTCCGCTCGGCATCGATATACCTGGAGAGAAGGGCGGTTTGCTGCCTACTTCAAACTATTTAGCACGCCGTTACAGGAATGGATGGCGACCATTGACCATTATTTGGACGGGTATGGGACAGGGAGACATCACTGTTACACCGCTTCAGCTTTGTAATCTTGCAGCCTCGATAGCCAACCGTGGCTACTTCTACACACCGCATATTCGTCCTAATACGCCCGAAAATCCGTTGCCAAAACGTTTTCTCGAACGCCACCAAACGCTTGTTTCGGCTGACGCTTATACTCCTGTGATTGAAGGAATGCGCAATGTTGTAACATGGGGAACGGCCCGTGCCATCAATACAAAGGAATTTTCGATTTGCGGAAAGACGGGTACAGTGGAGAACGAGGGCAAAGACCACTCTGCATTTATCGCCTTTGCACCTATGAACAACCCTCAAATTGCCATTTCAGTGTTCATCGAAAACGCTGGATTTGGGGCTGATGTGGCTGCTCCGATGGCCGCAAAGATAATTCATAAAGCACTAAAAAAGTAGGCCCGACTGGCTGCTTTGGGTTCCGATAAGACCCATGCACAAACAGCGTATAGCCTCAGCAGCAATGCTATACAGCCTATGCAGCAACGATGCTGCATGGTTTGCAGTCCGAATGCGAAGCCGTAGCACATAATGTGCAGAGGCTCTGCATTCGGACTTTATCGTTTATATGGGCAGAGAAAGTAGATTTTTTAACGTTCCGATGGTGCTGTTCTTGCTACTTTTTTTTGCTTTTCTCGCAAAACATTCTTACTTTTGTAGGGATAACGAACAACAACAAATGAAAACTGGATTGGTATTAGAAGGTGGCGCAATGCGGGGCTTATTCACCGCTGGTGTCATTGATGTTATGATGGAAAACGGCATCGAATTCGATGGCGCAGTGGGCGTTTCGGCTGGCGCAGCCTTTGGTTGCAACTACAAAACAAAGCAAATTGGGCGTGCAATTCGCTACAATAAGCGCTTCGCAAAAGACCGACGGTACGCCTCTTGGTGGTCGCTCTTCACAACAGGCAACTACTTTAACGCTGAATTTGCCTATCATACGCTGCCCAACGAACTGGATATTGCCGACTTCGAAACCTTCCGTAACAATCCAATGGAGTTCTGGGCAGTGGCTACCAATGTGGGTTCGGGTAAGGCAGTGTACCGAAATCTGAAGACGTTAGACTATGATGAGCTCGAGTTTATAAGGGCTTCGGCATCTATGCCGCTTATGTCTAAGGTGGTAAATCTGAACGGACAACACCTTTTAGACGGCGGTGTGGCCGACTCAATACCGCTCGACTTCTTCCAACGGCAGGGATACGAGCGCAACGTTGTGGTACTAACGCAGCCCAAAGGCTATCGAAAGCGACCCATAAACATTATGCCGCTGATGCGATTACAGCTAAATCACCACGCAAAAATGATAAAAGCACTCGCAGAACGACACATTATGTATAATAAACAGCTCGATTTTGTACTGCAAGAGGAGCAGGCTGGCCGCATATTTGTTATTCGACCACAGGCCGCTCTCAACGTCGGACACATGACACATAACCCCGAAAAGATGCAAGAAATATACGAAGAAGGACGAAAAGTAGCTACTGCCGAACTGCAAAAGCTACAACAATTCTTGGCAAAATAGCAACATTTAGATTGCAAAAACAACATCAAAACCGAACAACAAATACACAAACACACAGCAAGAAAAATAATTCTTTTTGGAAAACTTAGACGACATTGTTTTCCAAAAAGTTTTCCAAAAAGAAAAATTTTCGGCTCTTTCATTTCGCAAAAGATTTACTCTTTTTTCTAAATAAGCAAAGAACGTTCGCTTTAAAGCGTATTTTTTATATGCTTATTATCAGTTAGTTATAAAAACATAATAGTCGTTTCGGCTTAAAAAGACAGGAATTTTTTCGCTGGAAAAATTTGTTTTATTCGTTTTCTTTTTCCTACCTTTGCAACAGATAAAGTTTACCAAAACGATATTCAACAATTAAAAACGTAGTGCATCAATAAAGCAACAATAACACCAAATAAATAACAAGGATATACTAAAAAGTTAAGATGAAGAATTTCACCATTACCAAACGTGACGGCTCTAAGGACCGTTTCTCACTCGACAAGATTATGAATGCCATCATAAAGGCATTCGAAAGCGTAGGCGAACCTACCGACCTCGGCACAGTTTCTAAAGTTCTTGCGAACATAGACATTCATGATGACATTAAAGTAGAGGACATTCAAAACCAAGTAGAAGAGGCTTTAATGAAGGAAGGACACTACCATGTGGCCAAAAGCTTCATTGTTTACCGTCACCAACACACCGAAGACAGAGAGGTATTAGAGAAGATGCGCTTCCTAACAGACTACTGTCATGCTGAGAATGCAGCTACTGGATCTAAGTTTGATGCCAATGCTAACGTGGAAAACAAGAACATTGCAACGCTCATAGGCGAACTTCCAAAGCAGGGTTTCATACGTTTGAACCGCCGATTGCTTACCGATCGCATTAAGAAAATGTATGGTAAAGAGGTTTCGGACGAGTATTTGCACTTGTTGAACAACCACTTTATATATAAGAACGACGAGACAAACCTCGCCAATTACTGCGCTTCTATCACCATGTACCCATGGCTTATCGGTGGAACAACGTCGATTGGAGGTAACTCTACAGCCCCAACCAACCTTAAAAGCTTCTGCGGTGGCTTTATAAACATGGTGTTTATGGTGTCAAGTATGCTTGCAGGAGCATGCGCAACACCCGAATTCTTAATGTATATGAACTACTTTATACAGAAAGAATACGGCAAAGAGTACTGGAAACCCTGAAAAGGTGGTGGACTTGAGCTTGAAACAACGCACAATAGATAAGATTATAACCGACTTCTTCGAGCAAATCGTGTACTCGTTGAACCAACCAACAGGTGCAAGAAACTACCAAGCGGTGTTCTGGAACATATCGTATTACGACAAGTTCTACTTCGAATCGCTCTTCGATAGCTTCTATTTCCCTGACGGATCGCAGCCCGATTGGGACGGCGTATCATGGTTACAAAAGCGCTTCATGACTTGGTTCAACCAGGAACGCACTAAGGCTGTGCTTACATTCCCAGTTGAAACAATGGCGCTTCTCTCTGAAAATGGTGAATGCCGCGATACCGAATGGGCCGACTTTGCAGCTCAAATGTATGCTGACGGACACAGTTTCTTTACTTATATGAGCGACAATGCCGACTCGTTAAGCTCATGCTGCCGTCTCCGTAATGAGATTCAAGACAACGGTTTCTCGTACACACTCGGTGCAGGAGGCGTATCAACAGGTTCTAAGAGTGTGCTTACCATCAACTTAAACCGCTGCATCCAGTACGCAGTCAATAAGAATCTCGACTACAAAGAGTATCTTTCACACATCATAGACCTTTGTCATAAGGTGCAATTGGCATACAATGAGAACCTGAAAGACTTGCTAAAACACCACATGTTGCCGCTCTTCGACGCTGGATACATCAATATCGACCGCCAATACCTTACCATTGGTATCAACGGACTGGTTGAAGCAGCCGAGTTTATGGGCTTGAATATTACACCAAACGACGAATACAAGGAGTTTGTACAAACCATCTTAGGTCTTATCGAAACTTATAATAAGCAGTATCGCACGAAGGAAGCCATGTTCAACTGCGAGATGATACCTGCCGAAAACGTTGGTGTGAAGCACGCAAAGTGGGACAAAGCCGATGGATACTTCGTACCACGCGACTGCTATAACAGCTATTTCTATCGCGTAGAAGACAATTCTTTAACGATATTGGATAAGTTCCGCTTGCACGGAGCGCCTTACATAGAACACCTTACAGGTGGTTCGGCACTGCACATGAACCTCGATGAGCATCTCTCACAGGCTCAATACCGCCAGCTTATGCGCGTTGCTGCAGAGGAAGGATGCAACTATTTCACGTTCAACATACCGAATACGGTGTGCAACGAGTGCGGACACATCGACAAACGTAACCTTAAAGAGTGCCCACACTGCCACTCTGAGAACGTAGATTACCTTACCCGAGTTATCGGATATATGAAGCGTGTAAGCAATTTCTCGGCTGCTCGTCAGACAGAAGCAGGCAAACGCTACTACGCAACAAAGGAAAAGTATACAGTATAGGTCCTCAAGCGTGAGGTGCATGAGGGTGGATTACATTACACCTTCAATGATTTATATTTTCGTTTATAGTGTGTGCATACTGCGTTGAGCAGTGTGCACACCATGTTTAATAAAGGCTTTTTAAATGCTAAAATACGTAGATACCGACATAGTATTCCAAGAATTCCCCGACGAAGTAACGCTGGCCATCAACTTATCAAACTGTCCTTGCCGCTGTCCGGGCTGCCATAGCACCTTCTTATGGAAGGATGTAGGCGACGCTTTAACCCCCGAAGCAATAGAAAAGTTGCTGAACGAGCATGGTGAACGCATTACCTGCATAGGCTTTATGGGTGGCGACAGCGAACCAGAGGCCATCGACCGTTTGGCTGCTTATATGCGAATGCAACACAAGGAGATAAAGGTGGGCTGGTACACTGGCCGCACTACCATAGCAGCGGAGATTCAACTGCCCCACTTCGATTATATTAAGGTGGGACCATACATTCGCCATTTGGGTGGATTAGACAGCCGACGAACCAACCAACACATGTATAGGATAACGGAAGACCGGAAGTTGGAGGATATTACCAACCTGTTTTGGAAGAAATAAAGCTTTTAGAAAAAAGCGTGAAAGAGGGGCAAGGCGATTCTATTTTTCATAGAATTTATAGGTGAACTATAGAATCTAAGAAAGATAGAAAGCCCTTAAAGTCATCTAAAAGCGAGCCAACCACATTTTAAAAGAAATACCATTGAAAAGCAAAGAAGTTTTTAACATATATCTTTTTTTATTCAAATATTTTGTGTAAGTTTGCATTTAGGAAGCAGAGAAGTGCGATTTATCTAAATGATTGCATCGTATTGGCATTCTCTTGTTAACCTTTTTGTAATGTATATTCTACCGATTTAGCTGTGAATATACGAGCAGTTGGACAATATTACGATATAGTTTAAAACGCTTTAACAGATATACATAACAACAAAAGTGAGAGATTAGTATGGTTTTAGACATGCCTATACCAGTAATTTGCCTTATTCTGACAGGGTTCGTATATGCCCTTGTCGGTGGATTGGTGCTACGGCCGAAGTTCTACCATCAAGAACCTGAAACACGAAACCGCAATGCCAAGAGGGTATTTCTATTCAATACGGTGTTCTTTGGCACAATAATGATGATTCTCATCAGCCCTATTCTCCCCATCAATATGCATATCTTCCCCGCTCTTCTTGCTGTTTTCATCTTTGCAGGAAGCATTATTTTCTTTATATTTTTATTACGAACGAAGCAGTGGAAAGCCCTAAACGCCAACCACGCAACGCTCCGTTTCAAGCAGGCGAAACGCTATTTGTTTGCCCACAGAACCATTATTGTATCGATAGACGGCATGCCTGAAGGCAGAGGACTCGTATTTTGGGCTTTCAACAGATGTTTGATTCCGCCTGGCAAACACCGCTTTCACTTCAGAGTGGTGAAGTCGTTAGAAAACCGAACGAATGCTGAAGAAACCTTGTTCAGTCAGGAAGTGGAAGTGGAACTGACCGAACAGGGTACCTACTACATAGAAGAAGATGAACAACGACAGGCGTTATACTTCCGTTTACAAGCTTAAAAAATTGATGATAGCATGGGTTTTGATTACGTAGTATTTATATATGTTACCGTTTTCTTCGGGTTATTGTTTGCCATTTTTACAGGTATCTATTTCGAACCGAGGTTTTTTCACACCAGCAATTACTCGAAACAAAACATCATTATAGGTGTTTTGTTCGTCGTATTCACAATTACTGGTTTGGCATCTTTTATGGTTTCGATGTCTGATAACATGCTGATTCGGTATGGAATTCCTATTCTTTTTGCAGTTGAACAATTCATTGGAATCATATTGTTTGTACGATATCTCCGACTGACGTACCGCTGGTTGGGCGAACATCGAAGTGCTGTAACATTGCATTTCAATAGAAAAAAGTTTGCCGTTATACCGAAAAGAATCGTCATAGAAGCCATAGATGGAATGCCAAACGGCAAGGATGTAACCTATTGGATATACAATAAGTGCCTCATAGCTCCAGGATTTCACCACTTTAAATTCCGTGTTGTAGTAGACAAGAGAGGCCGAAGTACGTATGGAGAAGAAGAACTTTTCTCGTACGAAACAAAAGTCATGCTTCGCCCAGACGGTAGATACTTCATAGAAGAGGACTTAGATAAGAAGTGCATTATCATTACTCCGATGTTCCATGAAATTATAGAATATACGGAAGAAGAGCCGATGAATGAGGAACAAAAGGGGACTGACAACTCGCAAAAGTAATACGCAATCCACACCGAATAAACGCTTCAAGAAAAGTATTCGGACGGAATAAGAACAAACGCTAATCGCTTTCTCTTTCCATTTCAAAAGCTGAAAACACTGAAAACAAGTGTAAAGATTTCGGAACACTCCACATTTTGTGTAACAACCACACTTTCAGCACGTTGCAATACCCCTTGTTTTGCATTGTAAAAGTGCCTATATTACACAGCAAAAGCGCCTGTTTTGCATTGCAAAACAGGCGCTTTTGTAAGATAAAACAACTTCAATCACTTTTCACATGTATTTCTTTTACAAAACAGGAGCAGCTAAATCAGCCCACCCTACTCTATTTTTAAGATGTAAATATCGGGCCAAATGGTAATATCTACCTTAACTGTTGTATCCGATTTGCGGAACTGCAACACGTTGGTAGCAATGCTGCTGTTGCTCAAAACAAAGCCCATATTGCGCAATTGTTGGGCAAAGCGGCGATAATAAGCCTTGTCCCAGAACACCACTTCGATGCTTCCGCCTTGCGTATCAATGATGGCAATCGACGAAAGGTCGTCTCTTTGAAAGAGCTTATATAGCGGTTCGGTAGCAACATACTGCTCGTTGGGGTGCAAACGTAAGCCCCAGATGTGGCGAGGGTCGCTATCTTCAAGGTATTTAGAGGCACGAATACGTCGCAATCCGTAGCGTGCGAAGGGCGCAACTGCCGACTGCTTGCGTGTCTTTTGCAGCTGATATTGCAACAAATCGACCGCTGTTAATTGTACATAATTGCCATATTGAGCTTTCCCCAATATGGCAACATATAGTAAAATTAATGTAATTAGTATTCGTTTCATCTATTTTAGAGTTGCTCTATCTCGGCCAACCAGTTGGTACTGTTGGCATCTGACGGCATACGCCAGTCGCCACGAGGCGACAAACTAACGGTTCCTACCTTCGGACCGTCAGGCAAACATGAGCGTTTGAACTGGTGTTTGAAGAAGCGACTAAGGAAATTGTAGAGCCATTTCTTTATTTCTGCACCCTCATACTTACTTCCAAAGGCTTGCGTAGCGAGGAAATAAATCTTCGAAGGCTGGAATCCGTGGCGCAAGAAGTAGTATAGGAAGAAGTCGTTCAGCTCGTATGGGCCCACAAAATCTTCTGTTTTCTGCTGTATCTTGCCCTCTTCGTCGGCTGGAGTAAGCTCTGGCGAGATAGGTGTATCAACAATATCGCGCAACGCTTCAGCCACTTTTTCGTTATCAGAAATATCCGCAACGTATGTAACAAGGTGGCGAACGAGAGTCTTCGGTACGCTTCCGTTCACGGCATACATGCTCATGTGGTCGCCATTGTAGGTACACCAGCCGAGCGCAAGCTCGCTAAGGTCGCCCGTTCCAATCACCATTCCACCGTATTTGTTGGCTAAATCCATCAAGATTTGGGTACGTTCGCGTGCCTGTGCATTCTCGTATGTAGAGTCGTGCACGTCAATATCGTGGTCAATATCCTTCAAATGCTGGATTACCGAAGGCGCAATGTCAATCTCTTTGATATCCACTCCCAGCTCTTCCATCAGCTCAATAGCGTTCTTACGGGTGCGGTCGGTGGTGCCGAAGCCAGGCATTGTAACACCGAGAATGCCCTTACGGTCGAACTTTAGCTTATCAAATGCACGCACGCAGACAAGCAATGCGAGGGTAGAATCGAGTCCGCCACTTACACCAAGCACCACTTTCTGGCAGTTGGTATGTAGCAAACGTTTTGCCAAACCCATCACCTGAATGTTGAAAACCTCCTCGCAAGCGTCTTCCATGTCGCTGCTTTGAATGAAAGGTTGGGGGTTTATCTTGCGTGTTAAGGTGAATTCGCGTTCCAAATTCTCCTTTGGCAGACAGTTAATGTATGTCTTTTCGGGCAACACACCGCCTATTGGATCAACGTACATATCCTTTTGTGCATTCACAAAGGTAGTGTTTGAGCGTCTTTCAGAACGCAGTTTCTCTATGTCTACCTCGCCTATTACGAGCTGAGGGTCGAGCGAAAAGCGTTCTGCCTTGGCGATTTGAGTTCCGTTTTCGTATATAAACGCGTTGCCACCGAACACTACGTCCTGTGAACTTTCGCCGAAACCGCAACTGCTATATACGTATGCCGATATGGTACGAGCACTCTGTTGCGCCAATAAAGACTCGAGATAGTGGTGCTTACCAATCTGTTCGGTACTTGCCGATAGGTTGAACATGATTTCAACGCCCGCTAATGTGAGTGCGTTACTTGGAGGAATAGGCGCCCATATATCCTCGCATATCTCGATACCGAACTTTACTCCGTCGTCGGTACGGAATATTTGGCGAGCTGGAGTAACCAATATGGTTTGACCAGCGTAGTGTATTTGCGTTGGACAAAGGTCGCGAGCAGAAGTAAACCAGCGCTTTTCGTAGAACTCAGCATAGTTCGGCAGGTATGTCTTTGGCACGATACCGATTATCTTTCCGTGCTGAACCACAGCAGCACAGTTGAGCAACAGCGGACCGACACATACAGGAATGCCCACTATTGTAATGATGTCGAGCTGACGTGTGAAGTCGAGTAGCATCATCATAGCGTGCTCCGAGTCGTCGAGTAGTAGCTGTTGACGGAACAAATCCTGGCATGTATATCCTGTAATACAGAACTCTGGGAAGACGATTATCTCAACCCCCTGCCCTTCAGCCATTACTATTTGCTTCTCAATAGCCTCAAGATTAAACTTAGTGTCGGCTATCTTAACTTCTGGTATAGCCGTAGCCACTTTGATAAATCCGTATTTCATTCTTATAAAAATATATTAGGTTATTATTGTTACTTGGGTTGCGCCGTAGCCATATTCACGGAATGACGCGTCTTGGAACTGGTATTTCTTGTACCGATAGTTTAGTTCGCGGAGGATAGAACGGCGCAATACGCCTTCGCCTTTACCGTGAATAAAGACTATTTTCTGCTGGTTCTTGTTCTTATACTGTTCCAATGTGGCATGGAAAATGCCCATCTGATATTCCAAGATGTCGCCTGCGGTCATGCCCACAGTTGTTTCCAAAACCTCTTCAGCATGCAAATCTACAACAATTTTATCGTTTTTAAGAATTTGTTTGGCATGTTTTGCTTTGCTTTGGTTGTTTTCGTACCTTCTCTCTAAGGGTTTTCTGGCTGGTTGTTGCTGTGGTATGGTGGGCTGGGTGTGGCTTCCTTGCAGTTTTTTAGGTAGTTCCAGCTTTGGTTCGATGCGTGTTTCGTCTACCTTTGCCTTCTCGGTGATGGCGTAAAGCAATGCTGGTGAGTCGAAGAAATCGTTCTCACGGAAGGTGTTTAGCTTGTAAAACTTGGTGGCATCGATATGTATTCGTGTGTCGAGTGCTGGCTTTCTTTCGAATGGTTTGTCCACTTTGTAGGCGAAAAGCTGTATGCATGTTTCGGTAATGTCGTTTAAATCGTTGTACGAAAACTGCTCTACGAACACCTTAGTGTTGGGTTCTATCTCGCCCACCGACTTGCATTGCCATTCTTTTCCGCTGCTTACCATATATATATAATGTATATAATAGTTGCTGTCGTTGACCATATACGACTCGAAATCGGTGTTATTAAGTTCTCGAACCTTTGTTGGGACAAAGGCTAAGTAGGCTGTTAGCGTGTTGCCACCCTCTCTTTCGCGTGGCTGCGGCACGAAGTTGTCGGCTGGATCATAGTCTGGCTCTTCCACTTCGTCCCACTTTTCGTCGGTCGCTGTGTCGTTGCTGTCGCTCAGTCGTGCCTTTATCGATTTCGATTTGCCGTCTTCTTGTTCTTCGTTTGTTTGTTCCAGACTCTTTATTTTGGCCTTTGCGACGTCGTCGTTGCCCACTAATACGATGTCGTTGATTGGCGTTGGTATTTCAAAACCGTCTTCGTCTTGTACCAAAACAATCTTGTTACCTTGGAAACCAGAGATGATGCCACCTCCAACTTCGCTTAAAAATCGAACCTTATCGCCTATTTTCATTTCTTATATTTGTTACTTCTATTACTATAATAATTATTGACAAAAAACCATTCGTATGCTATCGTTTTGCAAAAGTGCCTATATTGCACGGCAAAAGAGCCTGTTTTGCAGCGCAAAGAGCCTGTTTTGCTTTGTAAAAGAGGCTCTTTTGTTTTATCGTTGTAAGCTCTTGATAGTCAAAGAATTATCTTCTTACTGTTTTGTTGAATATTTTTACCGTTTTAGTAGTTGTTTTCTGTCGTTATTCTCTTGTATCTTTTCGGCTGCCGAAGTTAGGGTATGAGCAGACTGCTGTCGCCATAACTCAAGAAACGGAAGTCGTTTTCGAGTGCATAATCGTACACTTTGTGCCAGTCGCCTTTAAGGAATGCACTCACCAAAAGCAGGAGTGTAGACTGCGGTTGGTGGAAGTTGGTAACCAGCATCTTCACTATTTTGTAGCTAAAACCAGGCGCAATGATGATTTGAGTGCTTGAATGAAGGGCTGAAAGTGCGTTGCTGTCTAAGTAGGTCAGCAGGTTTTGCAGTGCGCGCTCTACGCTTACGGCGTTTCCATTTACGATAACGAGGCCGTCGGCATTGTGTTCTTGCTCGTAGGGTTCCCATTGGCAGACGTGCAATTCTTCTTCTGCTGCCTGTGGATTGCGTTCGAGTTTCACGCCCATATAGTAAAGACTTTCGAGTGTGCGCACGCTGGTTGTACCCACAGCGATGGCCGAACAGTTGTGCGAAAGAAGGTTTTCAAGGGTGTGTCGGTGCACTACTACGTATTCGGTGTGCATGTTGTGGCCTTCTATTTCGTTGCTCTTTACGGGTTTGAATGTACCTGCGCCCACGTGTAAAGTTAGTTCGTCGCGCACAATTCCTGCTGCATCGATGGCTGCCAGCACCTTATCGGTGAAGTGCAAGCCTGCTGTTGGAGCGGCAACCGAACCTTTTATCTTCGAATAAACGGTTTGATAGGTTTGCTTATCGCTCTCTTCTGTGTTACGATTCAGGTAAGGTGGTATGGGCAATTCTCCTACTGCTTCGAGTATTTCGGCAAACGACACCTTGTCGTTGTCCCACGTAAAGTCTACCCAATGGTTGGTTCCGCCTGCTGCTGCCGTGTCTGCTTTGGTGCGATCTACGGTGGCTGTGAGTTCTAAATCGTGTCCGTTGATTTGGAACGAGCGTTTCAGTGTGCCCTCTTTCCACTTCTTCAGATTGCCAATCATGCAGAGCCAAGAACACTGTGCATTGGTTTGGAACATCAGTTCGTAGTCGGTTGGCTGTGCGGGTTCCATGAGGAAGATTTCGATGAGTGCGCCTGTTTCCTTGCGAAAGTGCATGCGTGCCTGTATCACCCTTGTGTTATTGAACACCATAAGGGCGCCTTTGGGCAGGTGGTTGGGCAGATTGCAGAACACATCTTCGCCTACTTCGCCGTGCTTATAAAGCAAAAGTTTGCTGTGGTCGCGCTGTGCAAGTGGGAATTTAGCAATACGTTCGTCGGGTAACGGATAGTCGTAATCCGATATTTTTATATGTTTTGTTTCGTCTAACATCTTATTTGGTATTAAAGTCCTGCTTCGATGACACCACGGATAACGCAGTAAACGCAGGTGAACATAATGGTGCAGATCACCACATCTATATCTTTTAGGCTGTAACCTGTTGAGGTGTACTGGTCGGTAACATAGGGAGAGATGGGCGCAACACGGCTCGACACGCTGCTATATCCAAAGTAGCACAGCGTAGCATTGAGCGTTCCAGCAATAGTACCGACCAAAACGTCGGACGGAAAGTGCACTCCCAAATACATTCGTGTCCATATTGTGATGCAAGCCCAGCACAAAAGGAAGATGGAAAGCATACGACTGCGCACCAAGAACATGAAGAACACAGCTACAGAAAAGGCGTTGCAGGCGTGAGCGGAGAAGAAACTGAACCCTTCGGCGGTGTAACCGTTCACCAATTCAATGCTGTTTGCAAGCGAAGGGTCGAACGATGGGCGCAGTCTACTGATGTATGGCTTGATGAAACCGCCGTTTAGACCGTTCGAAATAAGCATAGATACAGCAATAGTGCCCATGATTAAGAAGATACGACTCCACTTTTCGTTGTTCTTAATCACTAAAAATAATAAGGAAATATACATGGGAATCCACGTAAGACCCGAAGTAAAGACGAGTGCTACGTGGCTTAGAAAAAGATTGTCGTCGCTATTTAACGCCAACAGCAATGCTTTGTCGTATTCTAAAAAAGTCTGTAAGTCCATCGTGGTTATAGCTTTTTTATATCTCTTCTAACTGGTTGGCTGGTATCCAACCTGTTGTCTTGTCCGACAAACGTATGCCTTTCCAGCCGTCCATGCTGTTGTCTACGATTTCAACTTTCGTTCCTTCGTGCAACGTCATCGCATTTTCGCCCTTCGCATCGGGGGTCGATTTCACGGTCGCAATGGAAGCAACGATGATGGCTTTAGTGGTATTTCGTGTATCGTCCAGCTGTTTTTTCGCAAAGACAAAGGTAATAACGAACAGCAAGAAGAAACTTACGGCTGCAAAAAAACCTAACTTGCGCTTCTTGATACTGGTGGCAAGAAGGTATAACATAACACAAACAAGACTGCAAAGGAGCAATACCAAACTGGCAACAGCCCAAGCGTCGATGCTCAGAGAGTAGACTGCTGTGTGCAACCAGCGCATGAAGAAGACGTCAGACTCAGACGATAAACGGTCGATTGTCTTTGCTTGAGCCAGCTGTAGGTTGTATCTTGTGTCCTCGTCGCTGGGCGATAGCTTCAACGCACGCTCATAAGCGATGATAGCTTGCGTAATATCGTTCTTGCGATAGTAGGCATTTCCAAGGTTGTAATAAAGGGCAGCACTGGGCTGTTGCTTTATCATTTCCTTGTAATTCTTGATGGCTTCAGCGTAATTTCCCTTGCGATAAGCCTTCTCTGCGTCCTTCATTGTAGCGGCAGACACGTGCTGCGAGAGGGCGAAAAGGGCAAAAGCGATGGCCAACAACAGCAAGAATGTCTTGCCACTGCTCTTTTCTGTCGTCTTTGTGCGTTGGTTTCTCATTGCTTCTTCTATATCGGTGATGGCCTTTATAGCCGCATCGTAAGTCATAGACATATTGCCTCGCTCGTCGCCAGGGGCGTAACGCTGGAACTCGCATTCGTCTAATGCAGCGATAAACTCATCGATTACAACGCCATTGATACCGAGTTGAGCGAACTTTTCCTTCACATTGTCGCGCGAAAGTTGCTCTACTGGCACGTTCAACTTGTCGCTTACGTATCCCCAAAGGGCACGAAGGTTCTCGTCGTAGAAGTCTTCTGCCTTGCGCATCTCAAGGAAACCTTTGCTTTATGCAGTCTGTTGAGAGCCACACGTTCGGCATTCTTACCCTTAAAGCGGGCAATATCGCCTCGGATATTGGCACGTTTACGTAGCAAAATAAGGGTGCAGGTGAAGCAAACTACTATCAATGCCATGAGAACCCAGTAGGTCCAAGAGGCAAAAAAGATTGTTTCGACAAGCGTTTGTTCGCTTCTGTCTTCAATCCGCGTATGTCTCGATTGCTATTACCCGTGAAAGCCTCAACGCTTTGCGATGTTCCGTCGCCCTTAGCAACCTTGATATGGAAGGCCTCCGTGCTGAGGGTCTTGTACGTTTGGGTGGCTGTGTCGAAGTAAACGAAGGTTACTGGTGGTATGGTATACTCGCCTTGCTTGCGTGGAACCGCCAAGAAGTCGTACACCATGCTACCTTCTACACCGTTCGAAGCGAGGTGAGTCTTGTCCATTAGCTTAGGATCGTAAACGTCAAAGCCTTCTGGGAACTTCACAACAGGCTTGCGCATCAGTTTCAAGTTGCCCACTCCGCCAATGACAACGCGTAGGTTTATCGGGTCGCCTTCCTTTACATCGCTCTTGTTTAACTGTGCTGTGATGGTGAGATTGCCTACTCCTCCAGAGAAGTTTGTAGGCTTTTGAGGCAATGGCAATACATCAATGGTAAGACCAGCGGCGTTAAGTTGCTTTTGTATATCGGCCCCATCGCTCATGAAACCAAATGGATCGAAGTCGTCCATCTCGGGCCGAATGATGCCCGTAAAGCTTACAGAAGGTATGCGTAGCTTACCTGTTACCTGCGGATATACTACATATTGGCTCCAAGTAGTGGTGAGATATTTGCGTCCGTTAATTCGTTCGGTGCGGAAAACCTTCTGCTGTGGCAAAGCGATTTCCTGCACATGAGCACCTTTTATATCTGGCATCTTACCTGCCATACGTACCAAATTGACGGTTGTATATACCTTATAAGTAATTAAGACAGGCTCTTGCTCGTGCACAGAGTGCTTGTTTGCCGTTACCTTAACGAACAAATCTCTGCTTCCAATGCCTCTATTCTCGCTTCGTGATGGTGTAACGTCTTGCCTTCCGCTACTGTTTAACTGTGCCGTTCTGCCTAAATTGGCATTTCCTATAGCCGTAATCTTCACTGGTGTAGACGCTAACGTCTGCCCATTGACATTGATTCGGGCAGGTGGAAGGGTGTAATTACCACGCTTCGTAGCCATAAATACATAACTGTACGCCTCTGACGAAGAACTATTCATGTGGCCATTCACCATCTGTAAGTTCCTTTGCGAAGTATAGTAAGGCCCTGCCAGCAATTCGATTCCGTTTGGCATCTTGCCCAACTTCAGCCCTTCTACGTTGTCAGTGTAGATTATATACTCTACTTGAAATTGCTCTCCGACTTCTACTTGTCGCGGTGCTGTAACACGAACGTGCTGTGCCAACGCTGCAAGCGGTAGCAAAATAGAAAGCATTATGTTAATATATCGTCTCATCATCACGTTTACCAGTTCTTATCTAAGTGCCTACTTTGAGGCTGTTGCATATACTTTTTGAGCTTATCTTGCGTTGCTTTCTCCTCTTGCAGGGCTGCATTGAGCATCTGCTCGGCATTGTCTTTGCTCATTCCGTCGTCCTCTTTGTTCTTGTTTTGAGGCTTCTGCTGCTTTTTATTATCTTTGTTCTTATTTTTGTTTTTGTCGTTTTTGTCGTTCTTCTGTTGCTGTTTGTTTTGCTTGTTGTTTTGCTGTTGTTGCTTCAGAAGACGCATACACTGGGTCAGATTGTAGCGTGCGTTGGCATGTTTCGGATTGTTTCGCAGTGCATTTTTGTAGGCATCGATGGCTTTTTCATACTCTTTCTTGCCCTGATACACTGTGCCGAGGTTGTGGAAAGCACTTGCTTTGCGTGATGAGTTCACCTCGTTCTTCGTTGCCAAAGTATAGTTTTGTATTGCCAAAGAATCTTTGTGCTGCGCTTGTAAGGCGCAACCAAGGTCGTAAGCAGCTATCGCATTCTCGCCATTAGCGGCAAGAGCTTTGCGGTAATTGGTCTCTGCTTCGCCGTATTTTCTTGGCTGCAAAGGCTGCATTACCCCTACGAATGTACTGCCTATCGGTCTGTGCTGTTGCCGTAACAACGACAAAAGCAAGGCAAAACAATATGTATAACTTCCTTATCATTTATTTCTTTGTAAACAGATTGATGCGGTTGAGCAACGGATTCTTACGCTCTATGAGCAGCGCCTCTACGATAAGAAGTAGTAAGGCAATAGCTGCAAGGGCGGGAAACTGTTCGGCGTACTCGCTGTACGAAACGCTTTCAACTTCTCCGTGCTGCATTTTTGCAATCTCGTTGTCGAGCAATTGCTCTGCTGCCGCAGTGTTATCGACGTGTATATATATGCCTTTTCCTGCCTCAGCCACCTTCCGACACATGTCTTCGTTGAGCTTTGTCATGACTGTTTGCCCGTTTTTGTCTTGCAAATACGAGCCTTCTCCCATCGGAATGGGTGCTCCTGTGGTTGAGCCAATGCCGAGAATGAAGACCCGAATGCCTGCTTTCTCCGCCTTACGTGCCATCTCTTCTGCTCCACCCTCGTGGTTTTCGCCATCGGTAATGATGATGATGGCCTTGCCAAACTTACTGTTCTGCGAGAAACTTTGCTGCGATAGGTCGATAGCTTTGGCTATATCGGTGCCTTGAGTGCCTATGAGCGAAGGACTAATGTTATCTAAAAACATCTTAGCAGATATGTAATCGGCAGTAATTGGAAGCTGAACGAAGGCGTCACCAGCAAAGACTACGAGTCCGATTTTATCGTTTGTGAAATGGTTTAGCAAGTCTTCCACGAGTCGTTTGCTACGTTCTAACCTTGAAGGAACGACATCTTCGGCCAGCATAGAGTTACTAATGTCGAGCGCTATCATGGCTTCTATGCCCTCACGCTTATCTTTTGATATCTTCGTACCCATCTGTGGGCGTGCCACTATCAGCACGATGAGCGTCAGAATCGCCTCCATTATATAGAATTTCAGCAACGGGCGGTACTTCGAATAGCCTGGTACAAGTTGCTTCAATAGTTCTTTGTCGCCGAAACGAGCCATGCGTTTGCTTCTTTTAAAAGCCCAAACATGGTAAACCACTGCCAATATTGGAATCAGCAGGAGCAACCATAAGTATGTGGGATTAGCAAATCTGAACATTCTTTCTATTATTCTTATCCTCTCCGAACGCCTGTGCGGCCATTAAGGAATACGTTTAAACACTGTTATTCGCAACATTATTTCGATGAAGAACACCAACAATGCCAACATGGCAAAGGGCATATATGCTTCGTATCGCTTGGCATACGAGGTGGCATCGAGCTTGGTTTTCTCCAGTTTATCGATGTCCTTGTAAATCTGCGATAGTTCGCTACGGCTCTGTGCGCGGTAGAATTCGCCATCGGTTTGCATTGCAATGTTCTGCAATGTCTTGTAATCTATCTCGCCAACTACCCTTCCAAAGGCGTCAGTACCGTCTGTTCCGAGTCCGATTGTATAGACACGGACACCGAATTTCTTCGCTATTGCAGCGGCAGTGAGGGGCGATATGTTGCCCGCATTGTTACTTCCGTCTGTCAAAAGTATCACAACCTTGCTCTTTCCCTTTACATCTTTGAGGCGACCGACGGCATTTGCCAGCCCCATACCGATTGCGGTACCGTCTTGTATCAGTCCGCTTGTCGAGAGATCTCCCCTTATTCCCGCGAGAAGATTGAGCAATGACACGTGGTCGGTGGTCATTGGGCACTGCGTGAAGGCCTCTCCTGCGAAGATAGTCAGTCCGATATTGTCGTTCGGACGTGAGCTAATGAACTCTTGTGCCACCGCTTTTGCTGCTTCGATGCGGTTAGGTTCCACATCATCTGAGAGCATACTGGCCGACACATCGAGTGCTAACATGATGTTAATGCCCTCCACTTGTTCGTTGTCAATGGGGTTATTGGTTTGCGGACGAGCCAAAACGATAACCACCAAAGCATATACTACACAGCGTAACAGCATGGGTAGATGCACAAGACGCACCTTCCAGCTCTTCGGAGCATACTGAAACGTGAACGTATCGCCCATTCTCATGGTGGGTTCGCTTTTGTGTCGATAAAGGAAATACCATATTATATAAGGTATAACGAGCAAAAGCAGCAATAAATATTCTTTGTTTGCAAATTCCATTTCGCTTCGTCCTCCTTTTAATTCAACAATTCGCTAATGCCCCAAGCGGCTATTGCGGCGAACGCAATGGCTGTTGCTATGGCTGCATACTTGCACCAACGCAAGATAAGACGCATGCGCTGGTTGCGTTTGTCTTCCTGTTCTGCTTCCGAGATGGCAGGTTCTTGTGGTGGCTGATAGCCACTTTTTGTTTCTTCTATATAGTCTACGACATTTCCGAGATAGTAGTTTTTCTCGTTGTCTTGCGTAGAATACTTTGCAAATTTCACCAAGTCGGCCGTGGCAAACACGCGTTCGAGTTCGGCATTTGTTTCGCTATTGCCTTCGCGTCGTAGTGTTTCCACGATTTCAGCCGATGTCATTTCCATTGCCTTAATACCGAAACGGTCTTCCAGATACTGTCGTAACACATCGGTGAGTGCCGTGTAGTAAACCTTCTGATCAGCGTTATCGCTACCGCTGTATTGTGATTTCACCTGTTCGATGGCACGCATTGCCTTTTCGTGTGGCAGCAATTTGCGTTCGGGTTGTTTGCGTTTTACGAGCGGTTTTTGGTTTTTCAACCGCAGGTTAATGATGTATGCAGCCACTAAAAGTAGCACGGCGAGCAGACAAAGTACGTAGTATGGCAGCCATTCGCTTAGCAAGAAGGGCGACTTTTGTATGCCGTCGCTGGGTCGGGCAGGCGCTGTTGCCGCCGTATCCACCTTCGTTTCTATTACATTAAAGGCCAGTTTGCTGGTGGTATAGTCCTTTCCGTTCACCTGAACAGTTACGGCAGGCAGTTCATAGTTGCGTGCGTCCCATGCAGTCAGTGTTCTATGGAAGGTCCATGTATATGCGTTGCCATTGGCAATGGTATCTAAGTGTTGCTCCAAAACCTCTATACCGTGTGGCACATTGGTGGTATCGGCAAAGTGAGCATAGGCCACTTGTGCACCTTTGGGCGCATCTATGGTGATGGTCCAATGTGTTCGCTCGCCTATGAGTATCCTTGTTGAATCCAAAGATGCCTTCACTCGCACCTGAGCAGAGGCGAGTAGAGCCACGAGGGCAAGGGTTATGGTTGCAAAAAACTTCTTCATTAGCTTCGTTGGGCAAACAGTGCCATTAGTTTTTTAACGTAATCATCGTTCGTTGCAATGGACATACAATCGACATTACTCTTGGAGAATATCGTCTGTAACTGGTTCTGTCGTTTCATCCAATTGGCCTTATAGGCATTCCGTAGCTTTGCGCTGCCCGTATCAACCAGCATTTCGTGTCCTGTTTCGGCATCGCAAACCTTCATCAGTCCTACGTCAGGCAGTTCCTTTGCACGTGGGTCGTACACCTGAAGGGCGATGATATCGTGTTTTCGATTGGCTATCTGCAACACGTGTTGGAAGTCGGAACGCACATAGAAATCGCTCAACACGAAAGCCGTACACGTATGTTTTACCACACGAGTAAGGAACTCTAATGCTGCGCTAATGTCGGTTTTCTTGCTTTCGGGCTTGAAATTGAGCATTTCTCGTATGATGTAGAGAATATGCTTTCGTCCCTTTTTGGGTGCGATATACTTCTCTATGCGGTCTGAAAAGAAGATTACGCCAATCTTATCGTTGTTCTGTATGGCCGAGAAAGCAAGCGTTGCAGCTATCTCTGTGGCCATATCTCGTTTTGTTTGATGGGTTGTTCCGAAGTCTAACGAGCCGCTGACGTCGATGAGCAGCATCACGGTGAGTTCTCGTTCTTCTTCGAATACTTTCACAAAGGGGTGATGGAAGCGTGCCGTAACGTTCCATTCAATGTCGCGAACGTCGTCGCCGTACTGGTATTCGCGCACCTCAGAGAAGGCCATACCACGTCCCTTAAAGGCTGAATGGTATTGCCCAGCAAAGATATTCTGACTAAGACGTCGTGTCTTAATCTCTATCTTTCGTACCCTACTAAGTATTTCGGTGGCGTTCATTCGTTATCCCTTTGCTGCCTTTATGGCACTTGCACTTTGTTAATGATATCGCTTATGATGCCTTCTGTGTTGATGTTGGTGGCTTCTGCCTCGTATGATAGACCGATACGGTGGCGCAATACGTCGTGTGCCACAGCACGAACGTCTTCTGGAACCACATATCCGCGACGCTTAATGAAGGCGTATGCTCGTGCAGCCTTTGCTAAATTGATACTTGCACGAGGGCTTCCGCCGAAGGTAATCATCTGCTTTAAGTTCGTCAAACCATAGCGTTCGGGGTAGCGGGTGGCGAAAACGATGTCTGCAATATATTGTTCTATCTTCTCGTCGATGTACACTTCGCGCACCACTTTGCGTGCTTCTAATATTTCTTCGGCCGTTACGATAGGGGTAACGATAGGCAAATGCTCGCGAAGATTTTCACGAATGACACGCTTTTCCTCCTCTAAGGTTGGATAATCGATTACTACTTTGAGCATAAAACGGTCTACCTGAGCTTCTGGAAGCATGTATGTACCTTCTTGTTCTATTGGGTTTTGCGTTGCCATCACCATGAAAGGGGTTGGCAAAGTAAAGGTTTCCTCGCCAATAGTAACCTGATGTTCTTGCATTGCTTCGAGTAATGCACTCTGAACCTTGGCTGGTGCGCGGTTAATTTCGTCTGCTAAGACGAAGTTTGCAAACACGGGGCCTTTCTTAACCTGAAACTTTTCTTCTTTCTGCGAGTAGATTTGAGTTCCTACAACATCGGCAGGAAGAAGGTCGGGAGTAAACTGTATGCGACTGTAACGGGCATTGATGAGCTGCGAAAGTGTCTTTATTGCGAGGGTCTTTGCCAAGCCTGGCACTCCTTCGAGCAGGATATGTCCATCGCTAAGCAGACCTATGAGCAACGACTCGATGAGATGTTGCTGGCCCACAATGACCTGATTCATTCCTGTAACAAGGTTTGTTACGAACGCACTCTTTTGTTCTATTCTTATGTTTAGTTCACGAATATCTATAGCTTCTGCCATAATTGTTAAGTTTTTTCCACTTTCTTATAATATCTACGCAAAAGTAATACATTAAAAGCGTAATCGTATCAGCTTTCCAACTAAATTATATTAAAAAAGGCTGATAGGTATTAGAAATTAGAAACTTTGAGGAAAAAAGCAGAAAAGACAACAAATTAACATGAAAAAACCTCCGATGCATCACGCACCAGAGGCTCTAAGTAGTATATTTAATAACTTTACTTTTTAAGGTCGATTTATGTGAGGCGGACAGACGATGTTTTTCCCTTTTCCGAATTAAGCGAATTGTCGCCGTTCGGTGTGCTGGTCAACTACTGCTTTGGGCAGTGTTACAGCGCAGTAGGATTGGTCTGACTTGCCAATCTCAACGATTACTAAAACTATTCATGACATTTGTCTGATTTGTAGATGGTTCTTTCTTTGAGCAAAACTTGTTTTCTGCTGCTTCCATTGGGTCGTTTCTCTGTTCTAAAAGGGGTATTAAAACCTTCTTTCTGAGTCGCTGTAACGGCAAAAAAATGTGCCTTTAGCGTTGCAAGAATATCGCCCTTTTTCATCATTGAGCGATGCAAAGTTAATGATTTCCATCTAAATTTGTAAACAATAAAGAATCTTTCTTATTTTTTTACTTTCTTTTTCATTGCGCCATACGGCTATTTTTGTGGGGTGGAACTGACAACAATGCTGTGCTGCCCTACTTTTCTAACCTTTTATAGGCGGCTTATTTCAAGTGTGATAACTGCCAAAAAACATGGCTTTGGCTGTGTTCTTAAGAGGCTGGAAAGGGACGAAAATATGGTAACTGAAATGTAAAGATTTCGCCAAAGATGCTAAATCGCGTAACACACTTACTATCAACGCTTTGCAATACCCATTGTTTTGCGTTGTAAAAGTGCCTGTTTTGCACGACAAAAGCGCCTATATTGCAACGCAAAACAGGCGCTTTTGCAACGCAAAAGAACTGAGAAGACTTTTTACATGTGTTTTCTTTACAAAATAAAAGCGTGGGGGTATGGGGTTCTCGGAGCGGATATGGAGAAACGGAAGACTAAGTTCAAAGCTAAAAAACAGCCATTGAGAACGACGAACGGCAATATTTTGAATCTACTACGGCAGATATATACCTTAACAAAACAAGGTGATAAAAGAAGCTGAATACCAGTTAGTTGATAAACATCACTTACGATTTTAAATTCGTTTCTGGGGCTAAATTGGTATGACTGAGGTATAGCTTCTTTTCGTTTTGTTTTTCTTTGAACACATACATCGTGCCTGCTGCGGTGTCGAGGTCTATGTAATCGGTGTACAAATAGCTTGAACTCTTGCCATCTCTACTCAGTATATCAAAACTAAAATTGTGTTTTCCAGACACAACAAATATTTCGTCATCTAACGAAAAGCTCATTCCTCTGCCCTCCTTCACACCGTTCATCTTTCCAATATGCAGCTTATGGTGGCCTTTTATCCACGAATGTGGAGTGTCTAAAACGAAGAATGCGTAGTCGGGATGCTGGTTTATCCATAGCCTCAACCGCAAGTATGTAACAAGAGAGGTAGTATAAATGTACATAATTAGTAACAGAACTAAACCTATATAGCTATAAACTATAAATGTTTTCGACTGAAGATATAAGTAAAAGATGTACGCAATGCTTATAAGAGCCGCCCCAGTAAACACCATTAGTTCGGCTTTTGCCATCTTTAAGGGATTGTACCACCTGTCGAGAGGCAATCGTTTACGACTTCTCAACATATTAATAACAACAAATGGGAGTATCCACAATGCTGTAAGAATCCAAAAAGAGTCGATGTTCATACTGGGTTTTATTTTCTTCCTTATAAGGTTGTATTATCAGTTTTGGGGGCTTTGCACTTAAAGTGGTAGTTCAATTTTCCGTCCATACCTTCTCTTTTGATAATATACATCGAGCTTGGCGCTAAGTCGAGGTCCATGTGCTGGGTGAACAAAACATTATCGTTTCCTTTAAAACGGCTTTCTTTCACCTCAAAATGAAATGTGTGTTGGCCTGGCACAACCAAGTATTCGTTAAAGGTGCGTATGGCAAGTCCTCTGCTAATAGGTAGGAAACCATCGTTCAATATTCTCGCTTTTTGCTTCACATACCCCTTATCTTGAAGGTCGAAAACCAGTATGGCGTAGTCTGGGTGTTCGCTTATCCATCGCTCTAAACGCTGGTTTTGAATAAGAAAATAGGCAAATACCAGAGATAGAACAACTAATATGTAGATGAAATCGCCCTTTTCAGAGAAGATAACTCTGGGCTTTGAATCATCGGAAGAAGGACTGTTAGAGTTCCGAATTTCGGTATTGTTAGAAGACACTTCCCACTCAATAGTTTTGTAACAGAACACACAGATACTGATAAAAAGAAGGGTACCGCTAAGTGTTACAAATTTAACGCTCCGTCCTAATAGGTTGTTCCATCGATCGAGAATGGGGGCGGTCCATTTATCATATAGCAAAATAGCCACCAAAAAGGATAGTAACCACAAACTTAAAATCCAAAAAAAATCAATGTTCATAACCTATTTTATTTACTTGTTTATTTACTTTCGTTATATCTATCGGTAACTGACGCAGTTTCATAAAAGTTGAACTTATCTTCCATAGCATCTTCTTCTACAATGTATTGATGCCCTGCCAACAAATCAAGGTCCATTTCTTGGCCGAACAAACGCCTATAGCTGCCCTTTCCATGAAGTTCTCCCAACCAGAATTGATACTTATGTTTGCCTGGCAACACCAAGTATTTATAATAAGACAAGATGTATCTTCCTCTACAAGACTTCACATCATCAACGCTGGAAATAAATATTTTACGAGGCGGCATCTCGGGTAACACCTTGAAAGTGAGTATCGAATAGTTCGGATTCTTCCCTATCCACCTTATTAAACGCAAGTGGTTGTAAAGCGGAACAGCAAAAAATACAAATAAAACGAATGACATCAACGCGTAATCTAAGCCAAAAATAGGCTTTGCTAGAGGGTCGTGAAGACATGCATTGAAGTCGGATATTGATCTAAACTCAATGTTGTTGTGCCTTTGATAGCTCGTTATCGTTAGGTATGAATGCACAACGATGCTGACAAGGGATAGCAAAAAAGCCGAATTAACAACGAAACGACTTTGCTTTATAGGGTTATTCCAACGCACATGAGACGGGTTTACCAGGTAAGAAACAGCTAAATAGCTAATTACCCACCACAGAAATAAAAGAAAATAGATAGTAGCCGCATCCATAATGATGATATTATTTTACTTTATTCGTTACGATATTGTTTTGCTAAAATCTGAAACCAAGCTGCTCGTAGAGGAACTTGCAGAGGCTCTGTCGATGGTTTTTATTCTGTTGTCCGATGGGTATTAGGGGCAAAACAGCTTAAAGAAACACTTACGGAGAGCGACGCATCGTGTTCTTCTACAACGTATAAGCCGCCTGGTTTTAGGTCTATTTCTATGTCATCGTCGAATAATTCGATTGGGATAGAATAGCGACCGCTGGGTTGTTTCTCGGATACTACAAAACTAAACTTATGCTTTCCTGGTACCACCAAGTATTTACCCATCGATGAAAACATTATTTTGCTTTGGCCATACACGCCATCTATCGTTCTTATCTGAGTGGTATGAGAAAACATATGCCCTGTTTCGTTCTTGAAAACGAGCATGGCATAGTTGGGATTGGTGGCTATCCAAATCCGCATACGTATATATAAATAAGCAAAATAGAGGGGGACTGAAACGATAAGAACGATTAAAAGAATTGAGACTACACCCAAAGAAAGGTAGTCGAAACTTGCCCAAAATATGGCGGCAATGGTTATAACAGATAGCGAACAAGTAATAACGAACGCCCAAAAACGTTCTTTTAATACATCTTTCCACTTGGTAAACGATGGTCGGGTAGCCCTAGCTCCGAAGAAAAGTGCCACTATCCAAGCGATTACAACACCAAAAAGAATGGCCGCTTCGAGTAGTATTGGACCAATCCCATGTATAACTTCTTCTGCAATATCTGTTTCCATAATTGATGATTATAATGCTGATGACTTATAAAAGTTAGGATAAAATAGTCAAAAACAGCTTGTTTACGTTTTTGTTTACTCTATCTTAAGTCCTAACTGGTCTATAAGTTTCTTGATAGAAGGGTTTTGTTGCTGCATCTTCTCCAGCTCTTGACGAGGTGTGAGAATGGGTTTTATCTCTTCAGCCTTTGCCAATCGCAACACCACATCGATTTGTCCGTTGTGCAAACGCTGCGCCATCGTAGCACGGATACGCCCATGAATGGCTTTCATTTCGTCGAGAAGGATTTTGTTTCCAACCACAACTTCAATCTTTCCGTCAGCCAATTTCTGTGGCTTTATTATCTTCATGCGCTGCGCTAAGCCTGCGTTCATCTTCGCAATGCGGTTGCACATGCCCTTCCATTCGACGATTAGCTCTTGCGAAGTAAAGCTTTGATTCTCGTCTTTGTTGGTTATTTCTATCTCTTCTTCCTCCTTTTCCTCTTTCTTTTCAGCCTTCATCAAGTTCTGAAACGACATTCCAAGACTGCCTAACCGTACCTTTGGCATAGCGGGAATAGTAGGAGTAGTGTTTACGGGAGGGGTTTTGGTGCTGGCGGTAACGTGCATTTCCACACCTTCACGCTCGTTTTCGTGAGCGTTATGCCTACGGCTCGCCCCAGCTACCTGCGACGCTGATTGCGGTTGAGCCTTTATAATAAGATTTCTGAACAGGGTTTTTAGCTGCTTAGGGCTACGCCCCGAGCTGGGCACATCGTCGTCTTTCTGCGTTATTTGTGCCACTTGTATGAGCGTAAGTTCCACTAACAGACGCTTGTTGGAACTCTGTCGGTATTCCACATCGCAACGATTCATCACCTCCAAAGCCTTATAAAGGAACTGAGTGGGGCACTTTGCCGCCTGCTCTTGATAGCGTTGGCGTTGCTGTTCGCTGGTTTCGAGCAGCGGAAGTGTCTGCGAATCCTTCGCCATTAGCACGTTTCTAACATGCGATGCCAAGCCGTTCACAAGGTTTCCAGCATCAAATCCTTTGTTAATGACGTTGTTTAAGAGTACCATAATCTCTGGAACTTTGTTCTCAACAGACAAGTCCACGATGTTAAAATAGTTCTCTGAGTCCAACACATTAAGGTCTTCAAGCACCTTTTGATAGGTTATGTTGCCCTGAGAGAAGCTCGCTGCTTGGTCGAAAATAGAAAGAGCATCGCGCATTCCGCCGTCTGCTTTCACGGCAATCACGTTCAACGCCTGCTCTTCATAGGCGATACCTTCTTTCTCGGCAACCTCTTTTAGGTGGTTGATAATGCCCGATACCGACATACGTTCGAAGTCATAGATCTGGCAACGCGATAGTATGGTAGGCAAAATCTTATGCTTGTCCGTTGTCGCAAGAATGAAAATGACATGTGCGGGCGGCTCTTCCAGCGTCTTTAGAAACGCGTTGAAAGCCGCAGTGGATAGCTATATGCACCTCGTCAATGATGAAAACCTTGTACCGTCCAAGCTGTGGTGGAATGCGAGTCTGCTCCATTAACGTCTTAATATTCTCTACAGAGTTGTTGCTTGCAGCATCAAGTTCGAAGATGTTGTAGCTCCTTCCCTCGTTGAAAGACTGACAACTCTCGCACTCATTGCACGCTTCGCCCTGCTCAGTAGGGATTATTGCAGTTGATGGTCTTAGCAAAAATGCGCGCGCAAGTAGTCTTTCCCTACACCACGAGGGCCGCAGAAAAGGTAAGCGTGAGCAAGCTTTCCGTTCTTCACTGCGTTCATCAACGTTGTGGTAAGAGCCTGCTGTCCCACTACAGAAGAGAACGACATGGGGCGGTATTTTCGTGCCGAAACGATGTATTCGTCCATAGTTCTTTTTATCATTTAGTGATGCAAAGATAATAAAAAGTAAGAGAATGGGGAGTCTGCATAACGTATTTAATTGTTAATAAGCATAAAATATGGCAATTGCTCCCCTGTTTTCAAAAAGTTTTCATTACTTTTGCAGAACATAGCTACAATGCCATCGACACAGCTTTGCAGCACAGTGACATTTGCAAATGGCTATTATAATAACTATAAGGAACTAGTGAATAAGGTTACAGGACATATTTTCTCATTCATAAGTCGCTTCAGGTATCATATCGTTATAATACTTGGAGTTCTCATTGTGGGCGTTTTCGACGAGAATAGCTTCCGCAAACGCATGGAATGTTACTACCAAATAGAAGACCTAAACACTGAAATTGCAAAATACGAAAAGCAGTATCAGCACGACATGGAAAGGCTAAAGGAGCTGAAAACAAACCCTGACGCCATGGCAAAGATAGCCCGTGAGCGTTATTTCATGAAGGCTGATGACGAAGATATATTTGTTTTGAGCGACGACGAACAGCCCTCTAAGGGTAAAAACTTATATGAGACAACTGAATAAAATAGAAATATTCATCTACGCCTTAGGCGGTTTGATGATGGCAATAGGCACCTGCCTCTTCACATTCTTCATCAAACAAGACATTGCTTGCATAGTTATGCTCATCGGAGCCATAGGCTTTAGTACCATGCAAATGCGACAACAATACCTTGGAACAGACCTAACAATACGACGTTTGCGCAAAATTATGTTGATAGCAGACTTCGGTTTCATTCTTGCAGGACTTTTTATGGTAGAGGATATCTACGGAATTATAAGGCCGTTTTTCGTTAATTCGATAAGCGGATACACTACTTATGTAAACATTTTCTATCATAATTGGGTGGTAGTGTTGCTCATTGCGACTGCAATAGAGCTTTACACGATTCATCGAATCGACCATTTAATCAAGAAAGAAAGCCAAACATAAACTTGAAAAAAAGCCTAAAAACCCGACAATTGTTTTAAATTCAATGAAAAACTTTCATCACTTCACATATACGTTGTACTTTTGTAAGACAGAATAAGATAACTTTCTATGAAGAAAATACTATACGCTCTTATTACCTTATTAGCATTCACATCGTGCTCTAAGTCGTATGACATACAGGGAACGTCTAACATTTCCAACCTTGATGGACGTAAATTGTATCTCAAGGGAGGTTCTGCCGATACGCTAATTACCCTCGATTCGTGCGAAGTTGTGCATGGAGAGTTCTCTTTTACAGGCACTCTCGACTCTGTACAGGTCGCTCAAGTGTACATGGACGATATGAATTTGCAGTTCCCCATCGTACTTGAGGAGGGCAAAATACATCTTAATCTCGACAATACGCAGCTCCGTGTGAGTGGAACACCGCTGAATGACAAGCTTAATACATTCTGGACTAAGTTCACACAGCTACGCAATCAATATGTAGAAATAGACCATGAGGAGAGCGTTGCCATCATGAATGGACACGACGAAGCGGCCACTGACGCTCGACTTATCAAGAAAGCGTTGTTAGTTTATGGTAATATCGACAAGCTGTTTACGTCGTTTATCACCGAGAACTTCGATAATACGCTGGGCGTTTGGGGCTTTCTTACCCGTGTATCGTACGATATGACACTAACGCATACCCCGTTTGGATGAACGACTACCTTTATATGAACGCTAACAACCAGTTGTCTTCATGGGTAGAATACATCATGCTGAAGGCTTCAGACATATTTAAGAACAACCCAGCCATAAAGGATTTCTACAATAAATTCCAACGAGCGCAGAAGGAAATGAATGGTATGGAAATGCCAACACCTGACGTTAGCACGCAAAATCCAAGCATTGCGCCACCTACTCCAGCTGAAATGGCAGGCGACACAGCAGTGGTTAGATAACAGAAAGTACACATTATATAATACATTAACAATACAATGAGGAAACTCATTCATGGCGGAACGATTGTCAACGAAGGACAAAGTTTCAGTGGCGCAATCGTCATTGAAGGCAATCAGATAGCCGATATCATTACAGAACAGGAAGCACCCCGTGGCAATTTCGATGAAATCATCGATGCCACGGGGTGCTTTGTTTTACCAGGAGTCATTGATACGCACGTTCATTTCCGTGAACCGGGAATGGAGGATAAGGCTAATATCGAGTCGGAGAGCCGTGCTGCCGCTTTCGGAGGGGTTACTTCGTTCTTCGAAATGCCTAATACCAGTCCGCAAACTACGACTATCGAGGCTCTGAACGATAAGTTCGAGCGTGCCCAACGCAGCTCTCACATCAACTATTCGTTCTTTTTTTGGTGCCACAAATGCCAATAGCGAAACCATTAAACAGCTTGATAAGCACTGCGTTCCAGGCGTAAAACTTTTCATGGGAGCCTCAACGGGCAACATGTTGGTGGACCGTCGCAACGCATTAGAGAGCATTTTTGCCACCGCTGCAGCCGAAGGTCTGCCTGTAATGACGCATTGCGAGGACTCAGGCATTATCAGCGACAACATGAAAAAGGCGAAATCGCTGTACGGCGACGACCCTGATATTATTCATCACCACGAGATACGCAGCGAAGAAGCGTGCATACAAAGTTCTAAATTGGCTGTGGAACTGGCGTTAAAGCATAAGACGCACCTCCACATTGCCCACCTTTCGACTGCCAAAGAGCTGGATTTGTTGCAGCAACCGCATGTCCGCGACTTCGTAACTATGGAGGCTGTGATTGCGCATCTGTACTTTACGAATGACGATTATGCCACAAAACGGGCCTTAATCAAGTGCAATCCATCGGTAAAAACGGCTCACGACCGTACCGAACTGCGCCGAGCACTGGCCGACGGACGCATTACGACAGTGGCAACCGACCATGCGCCTCACCTATTATCGCAGAAACAAGGCGGTTGTGCAAGTGCTACTTCGGGCATGCCGATGGTGCAATTCTCTCTACCCACTATGCTCGAGCTGGTCGATAACGGCATTATCGGCATCGAACGCTTGGTAGATCTTATGGCGCACGCCCCTGCCCGACTCTTCCAAATCAGCCAACGTGGTTTCTTGCGCAAGGGCTATCGTGCCGACATTGCCATCGTTAAGCCGAACACGGCTTGGACGGTTAGCGAAGAAAACATACAGAGCAAATGCAAATGGAGCCCTATGCAGGGACACCAATATAATTGGAAGGTGATGCACACCCTATGCAATGGCGCCCACATACTCGATGTTGATAGGTTCGATACCGACTATCGAGGCGAACAACTGCATTTCCGCGACGAAAATATATAAAGCTTATGATTGCCAGAATTGTTATACCTCTGCTGCTTGTCATCGTACTTTCTGACGTTTATATAGACGCCTACTTCTTCCGTAAGCGCATACATGTTAAGTGGTTTCAACGACTGGCATGGTGGATTCCTACGATTTTCCTTGTTGTTTACACCAGCGTTCTGGCTTCTATACGCAACTTTGCACCTGCCAATCTTACTTGGCTTTACACTTATTTATTCCTCTTAGGCGCTATTGCAGGACCGAAAGCTGTCTTTCTTTCTGCTCTCTTGTTGGCTCATTGGTACAGAAAACCATCGCTAAAAAGCGTCGCAACTATGGTCATGGCGTGGGTTTTGCCATCGGAATAGTCGCTTTTGCAGCCTTTTTGTACGGCTTTACCTTCGGATTTACGAAGATAAAGGTGCGCCACGAAACGCTTTACTTACACAATTTGCCCAAAAACTTCGACGGATACCGCATCGTTCACGTGTCGGACCTCCACGTTGGCACCTTCACAAGCTGGCGAACGAGTATTCTGGAAGACGAAATGGACAGCATAAAGCGTATCAATCCCGACCTAATATTGTTTACGGGCGACTTGCAAAACATGCGTCCGAGCGAGCTATTGCCTGTTGCCGACTTGCTGAAACAGGGCATGAAGAACGCCATTGCGGTAAGGGGCAACCACGATTACACTGAATACGTGAAACTTACACAGCAACAACGAAAGCAACAAAACAGGGAATTTGAAGACATTGTACGCAATAAACTGGGCTGGAACCTACTGCAAAACAGCCATATTGCCATACACAAAGGCAACGACAGCATTATTATTGCAGGCACAGAGAACGATGGTAAGCCACCATTCCCACAGAAAGCCGACTACAAAAAGGCGCTCGAAGGGGGTGCAACAGGGCAACTTCGTCATCATGTTGCAGCACGACCCATCGGCTTGGAAGCGCCATATACTGCCGCAAAACCTTGCACAGCTAACGCTGAGCGGCCACACACACGGCGGACAAATGCAGTTTTTTGGATTCCGTCCTACGCATATCAGAGAGAAATACGACTACGGTATTTACCGCAGTGGCAACAACATACTTAACGTAACAGATGGTTTGGGCGGCTTAGTACCCTTCCGTCTGAATATGCCAAACGAGATTGTGGTAATTACGCTAAAGGCTAAACAACTTAATAAAAGGCTTTAAGAAAAACTTCAATGCAACAGAACGACAACCTTAATGCTGTTTCTACACAGCGCAGCACGCCCCTCGCCATAGTGCTTACCTTGCTCTATCGGCTTTATGGTATCTTTATTTTCGTACCGCTGTTTCTCTTTTCTTCTATCCTTACGGCGGTTGTAACGGTGGTTGGCTGCCGTTTCGGCAATGGCCACTTCTGGGGTTACCAGCCAGGACGACTATGGGGAATGTTCACTCTCCGCCTTTTGCTGTTGCCTGTAAAGGTGGAAGGGCACGAAAACCTACAACAAAACCAAAGTTATGTGTTCGTTGCCAACCATCAAGGGGCTTTCGATATCTTCCTCATCTACGGCTTTTTAGGGCGCAACTTTAAATGGATGATGAAGAAAGGCATACGCAAAATACCTTTCGTTGGCCTTGCCTGCGAATACGCTCACCATATTTTTGTTGATAAATCGGGGGCAAGTAAGATAAAGAAAACCTACGACGAAGCACGCAAAACACTGCGCAAAGGCATGTCGGTAGTGGTATTCCCCGAAGGCGCACGCACCTTTACGGGCCACTTAGGTTTGTTCCGTCGTGGTGCGTTTATGCTTGCCGACGAACTCGAACTGCCCGTTTGTCCGATTACCATCAATGGGTCTTTCAACGTAATGCCACGCACAAAAGACTGGCATTTGCCTAATTGGCACCCCCTAAAACTTACCATTCACAAACCCATAGAGCCGAAAGGGAAGGGTGCCGAATATGTGAAAGCGATGATGGAAGAGGCATACGAAAAAATAGAAAGTGGACTGGTGGAAGAATATAAGGGGTATGTGGAAAACCCAGACCAATAGAAACGGCGATGTCTTTGCAGGCGGAAACGTTGCTGAAACGGACATACACCACACCCATAAAACTGTAAAGAATTCGCCAAACCGCCACAACCGCATAACCGCCTGACCAACAACGCTTTGCAATACCCCTTGTTTTGCATTGCAAAAGCGGCTGTTTTACACGGCAAAAGTGCCTATATTGCAACGCAAAACAGGCGCTTTTGCGAAGCCAAACAACTGCAACGACTTTTCTTATGTATTTTCTTTACAAAACAAGCCTGATATTATCGGCTTTTCATCATGTATTTTTTTATCTGCAATCGTTAGAAATATAGAACGAGCAAAAGACTATATTCCTGCTCTATATTGGTAAATTAAATCGCCCCCAACCCCTTGCTGAAGATGCGCAAGTGGTTGGGGGGCGATGCTGTTATCGGCACTATCCTACTGCGTTAGGTTCGCCAAAAGCAGCGAAACATAGGCAGATGGCGTGTCTTCAGTGGGCGTTTATTTAAACTTCATGCCCATGTTGTACATAATAAAGCTGTATATATCGGCTTGTTCCTCGAGCTGTTTCGCCAATGGTTTGCCGCTTCCGTGACCCGCTTTGCTATCGATTCGGATAAGCACAGGGGCTGAACCGCCTTGACATTCCTGCAAAGTTGCAGCGAATTTGAACGAGTGAGCAGGTACCACACGGTCGTCGTGGTCGGCTGTTGTAACGAGAGTTGCAGGGTAGCTTACGCCCTTCTTCAAGTTGTGCAGAGGCGAATAGCCATACAAGTATTGGAACATCTCCTTGCTATCTTCGCTCGTTCCGTAGTCAGGGGCCCAGTTCCAGCCGATAGTAAACTTATGATAGCGCAGCATATCCATTACTCCCACTTGTGGAATACATACTTTGAAGAGGTCGGGACGCTGTGTCATACATGCGCCAACGAGCAAACCGCCGTTGCTTCCGCCCACTATTGCGATGTGATTCTTACTTGTGAAGTTGTTGGTAATGAGCCATTCGGCTGCCGAAATAAAGTCGTCGAACACGTTTTGCTTCTGCATCTTGGTGCCAGCGACGTGCCATTCCTCTCCATATTCGCTACCGCCGCGGAGGTTTACCTGTACATATATGCCGCCATTCTCAAGGAATGGGATACGCATAGACGAGAAACTGGGTGGCAAAGCAACGTTAAAGCCGCCATATCCATATAGGAATACAGGGTTTTTGCCGTTGCGTTTCATGTCCTTTTTATAGGTAAGGAACATCGGAACACGTGTTCCGTCCTTGCTGGTGAAGAACACTTGCTGTGTAGTATACTTGTTAAGGTCGAACTTAACCTTAGGTGCTGTGTAGAGCGTGCTCTTGTTTTGCGCAATGTCGTACTGGTAAATGGTGCCCGGAACAGTGAACGAAGAGAAGCTGTAGAAGCACTCTTTCTGTCCGCGTTCGCTACTAAAGCCTGCTCGTCCAACGGTAGGGAGCTATTTCGGTTATCTCTTTGCCATCAATGGTGTAGAGATAAAGGTGTGTCGATGCATCTTGATTGTAGGTAAGCACCATCTTATCGTCGGCAAACTCTACGTTGTCGAGCATGTGTTTGCTCTCTGGTACCAGCTCTTTCCAGTCTTTAAAGCCTGGTTTATGTATGTTTGCAACCATCACTCGTCCACGTGGTGCACCGTCGTTGGTAAGCATATAGATGTTATCACCGATGGTTCCGATGGGGTTATACTGCATATCGAGGTTGGAAGTCATCTGTATAAACTGAGCGTTTGGCACACGAAGGTCGCGCACATAGACGTTCTGACCAGAGCCAGCGCCGCTCTCGTAGAGAAACATAATGGTTTCTTCGTCGTTGATAGATACCGAATAGAAGCGCAAAGGATAGGCAGGGTTCTGGTAGAACAATACGTCTTGGCTCTGTGGAGTACCTATTTTGTGGTAGTAAACCTTGTGAACTTCGTTCTTAGAGCTAAACTCTTTGCCTTTTTCGGGGGCGTCGTAAGCACTGTAATAGAAGCCGTTGCCACACCATTGTGCGCCTCCAAACTTCGCCCATTCTATGTGGTCGGTCAGCAATTCGCCCGTTGCAATGTCCTTCACGTATATTTCTTGCCAGTCGCTACCGCTGCGCGAGATAACATAAGCCATGTATTTTCCGTCTTTAGAGAAGCTTGTGCTTTGCAGCGCAACAGTGCCGTCGTCGCTCAATTTGTTAGGATCGAGGAACTCACGGAGCGGTCCTCCCAGCTCGTCCATTTGGTAAAGAACGCTCTGATTCTGTAGTCCGTTGTTCTTATACACGTACCATTTGTCGTTCTTCTTGAACGGAGTGCTCACCTTTTCAAAGTCAGCCACTTCCTTCAAGCGTTTCAATAGTTTTGCACGGAAGGGTATTTTAGAGAGGTAAGCATTGGTTACTTGGTTCTCAGCCTCTACCCATGCAGCTGTTGCAGGGCTTCTGTCGTCTTCCAAAGGGCGGAAAGGGTCGGCCACTTTCACCCCGAAGTAAGTGTCTATAGTACCGTCTTGCGGTGCTTTCGGATAGGTAATGTTCTGTGCTGTCATTGTTGTTGTTGTCAGCGCGAGTGCCGATAAGGCGATAATTTTACTCATTTTATATATAGGTTAATGTTATTCAGATTTCTCAAACGCTACAAAGATAGTAATATTTTTTATATTGTTGTGGAGTGTTTCCTAAAACTTTTCGTTCCGATACTTGTCGTAAGTACGTTAAATAACTACCTTTGCATGGCATCTTAATAGTTACAATGTTACAAGCTACAACTACTATGAACAAACCAGAAGAGGAAAAACATGAAAAAGAGGTAAGTGTTTTACGAAAGAATGTGCCTTATAACGAATTGTTTTTATACCAAAAGGCCGATGCTATTTATCAGCTGACGTATGTCTTTTGTCAGCGTTTTCTGCCTAAATACGGCGACCGCACGGTCGACCAAATGGTACAAGCGGCTCGTTCGGGTAAGCAAAACATCGTGGAAGGCATAGAAGATGGCAACACATCAACGGAGATGGAGCTGAAGCTTCTTTAACGTTGCGCGAAGTTCGTTGCAGGAGTTACGCGAGGACTACGACGACTTTTTGCACACTCGTTGTCTTACTCGTTGGACATCAGAGCATTCGCGTTACAATGCCATGCTGCGTTTTTGCAAATATCACAACAAGGCGAACGACTATCTATCTTACGCCAACAAGTGGACAGCAGAGGAGTTTTGCAACACGTTACTGACGCTTTGCCACATCACAGATAAGATGATGTGTAGCTATTTGGCCCGATTGGAGAAGATGTTTATCGAACAAGGGGGCATTAAAGAACGTATGCATGCTGCACGAACAGGCTATCGCAAGGCACAGGACGAGTTACTAAAAAAGCTGCAAACAGAGAATTTGCAGCTTAAAACTGAGCTGGGAAGGCTACAAAGCGAGGCACAGACGCTGCGCCAAGAGGTGGAAAGGCTGCGCCAAAAATTGCAAAGGTAGCCAGCAAAAATGGGGGTAGCATGAAGGAAAAGTTTTCTTTTTGCTTCCTGCCACTGTTTAGGAGCTATGTTAAAACATAGCCCCTAAAGGTTTTGTTTTCCTAGTTTTCCTAGGGGTTCTAGGGGTTCTAGGAAATCTAGAGTCCCTAGCTTCCTAGAGTTCTAGGGGTTCTAGGGTTCCTAGGGTTCCTAGAATCTCAGCCTTTCTAGATTTCCTAGCCTTCCTAGAAGCACTATTTCTGCTTCGCTTTCCTCGCATATTCAAACAGCGACGAGGGCAGATGGCAATACCCCTGAGGGTTCTTCTCAAGATAATCTTGGTGATATTCCTCCGCCGTATAGAAATTCTTAAGCGGAAGAAGTTCCACTTCGAGCGGCACAGAATACTTGCGTTCTTCCGCATCGAACACCTTTTTAATAATAGAACGGTCGGCTGGGTCGGTGTAATACACACCTGTTCGGTACTGCGAACCGCGGTCGTTGCCCTGCCGATTATAGCTTGTGGGGTCGATAGACACAAAGTATAGCTTCACAAGGAAGTCCAATGACACTACATTAGGGTCGTATTTGATGTGCACTGCTTCGGCAAATCCAGTGGCATCGGTGCATACTTCTTCGTAAGTAGGGTTCTTTGTGTTGCCGTTAGCATAGCCCACTTCGGTCGATAGCACTCCTTTTATCTGCTTGATGTAGTGTTCTGTGCCCCAGAAACAACCGCCTGCAACGTATATTTCTTTCTCTTTGCGCACCAGTTTGGTGTACGCTCCATAACCTTCTTTCTCCATTTCGGCAAGCGGAATAAAGCGTAACGAAGCACTATTGATACAGTAACGCAATCCGCCCTTATCGGTTGGACCATCTTCGAATACGTGTCCAAGGTGGGCATTGCCTGTGCGGCTCTTCACTTCGATGCGCTGCATACCATGCGAATTGTCGGCTTTCTCTACCAAAAGACGCTTGTCTATTGGCTTCGAAAAGGCGGGCCAGCCGCACCCCGAGTCGTATTTGTCGGTGGAAGAGAATAGCGGTTCGCCCGTAGTAATATCTACATAGATGCCTGGACGAAACTCTTTGTCGTACTGATTGGTAAACGGTCGCTCGGTAGCAGCGTGCTGCGTAACGGCATATTGTTCTGCTGTGAGCTGGCGACGGAGTGTTTCGTCGTCGGGTTTGGTAAACTTTCTTGTTGTCATATTGCTTGTTTTATTTGACGTATTATTTTTAATGTTTGTAGAATCGCCCCCTCCATTGGCTGCCCACTTGGTATTATTGCTGCACGACGCACCCATCGCAACGCAACATAATACGAATAACGACAAAACAAAATGTAGGGTTCTTGCTTTCTGAACACACATTGCCCACTTAAAAATGTAGGGCAAATGCATTGTGTCTGTTATAAAAGTTCGCTTTTTCATCATCTATTCATGTTTATATTTTGGTGATGCTAAAGTACTAAAAAATATCCAACCACATAGCGTTATTTGCTCTTTTTTAACTAAATAGTGATGAAATAAATGTTAGTTTCGGTTTGAATTGTTTTTTATAATATTCATAATTATTTCTTAATATTTACTTGCATATATTAAAAATATAGTTGTAAATTTGCCGCATAGTTCTCACGTTAAATACCTAAGAAGGGGATATTTGATAGAAAATATGGTCCCTTTTGGGTTATTTAATTTTCACAAACAACATAAAAATTTATCTTAATTATGAAGAAAAAGATGTACAAAACGCCTAAAACTAAAGTTTATCCATTGGAGATAGAAGGCTATTTACTTACAGGATCAGGAAGCAGAAGCGGCGCAAAAGGGTTTGAAACGACACTTCCAACAATTCCGGGCGCTATTATAGGAACCATCCCTATCACTGGAAGAACATTAGGAGCAAAGACTGAACAAAAGGAAAACGAAGTAGAAATACAAGACGAAAACAATACAATATAATTATCAGACATCATTGTTTAATATTATAAAATAAGTCGATTTGGGGGAAAGGTCGTGTACCTAATCCCCTTTTTTATTGCTCATAACGTAGATGTTTGCTACCACTTGGCAGATTGTCGTTCGTCATTTGCCCAACCATAGCAGAACAAGAAACGCAGTTTCGCAATGCACTTACCCATACCACGAAAAACAAAATCCAAGTATTTTCAACACCGCAACGATGTAAACATTTTTTCAAACAGACTAAATCGTGTAACTTTCTATATTTCAACGCTTTGCAATACCCATTGTTTTGCAATGCAAAAGCGCCTGTTTTGCACGCCAAAAGTGCCTATATTGCAACGCAAAACAGGCACTATTGCAACGCAAAACAGGCACTATTGCAACGCAAAACAGTTTACTTTCGGATTTAGCATGTACTTTCTTTACAAACTAAACACCTTCTTTGCACCCTCCACACAAATTCTTTCGACTTACTGAAAGGGGTAAAATAGACATTGTTGGCGTAAAACTTATGTAATAAACCGATTATTTTGCCGAATTGTTTTGGTCTTCTGGAATAGTAAAAACCACGCTATCGACACCTGCGCAATTGGCTTTTATAAACTAAAAAGATGTGAAATGAGGTTTCATTGAACCGAAACAACTATTTTATACATTTATAATAGTTTTTTAATTTTTCCTTGCATATTTAAAAAAATAGTCTTATCTTTGCCACTATATTATCACTATAGGCCCACAAAAACTAAGTCGGTGTTGTAAAAAATTACCAGTTTTAACGTGTTTGATATTTAATAACAATATAAAATTTTAATTTAATAATGAGAAAAGAAGTGTATAAAACACCTACGACACAAGTATATCCTCTTCAAGTGGAAGGATATATGTTAACCGATTCGCAGCGCCAAAAGCGTATGGATAGATTTGAATCAACGCTTAAACCATTTGCTGACGGCGGTACAGAAGAGTTGGAAGACGAGAATGCTGAATAACCTTTCAACTATAATTCAAAAGATTCAAGACAACATTTAAAAATTAAAACAAGGGAAAAAGAAAATGAATAAAACAAAGAAAGCAACCTATGTGATGTTAGGCATAGTTGCGATTGCAGCTTCATTTGTAACAGCTTGTAGTAATATTGAGGCTCTTCCAAACCCTGAAGAGAATATTGCAGAGGGCATCAGATTCGACGTTAACGATGTACAAGAGACTTCTGAAGCGTCTCTTCCTAAAACTCACGCAGCTTCAGTGTATGCAACTCGTACCATCGATTTGCAAGGAGAAGGCTCTGAAGGCTTCTATATAGACGAATCAACCATCGAAGGTGTAAACCCAATGCAGATTACACCAGCTACTCGTGGTAGCATTAAAACAGCCGTAGATGCCAACTTTAGCGTCTTCGCAGCTAAGCCAGGAGAACAGCCAGCCTACCTTTATAATGCACAAGTAGGGAGCAACGGCGTGATGGCAACACCTAAAGAATGGAAGGTAAGCGAAGCAAGCGCATTGTCGTTCTACGCCATTTGCCCTGCAACTGCTACTGGTTTGAGCATCACCCCAAACACCGCTACAACACCAACAAAGCCTGTTATAGAATACAGTCCAGCTATAAATGCAAAGAATCAAGTCGATCTTTTGGTAGCAACCAACAAGAATTTGACATTCAATAAGTACGAGACTGATAACAAAATCACACTGCCTTTTACCCACGCAACAACTGCTATCATCTTCCAAATCGGTAAGGATTTGTCTTACAATCGTAAGGTTGAGAAGATCGAATTGATAGGTGTTTACGGCAAAGGTAAGTTCAATCTCACCGAACAAAAGTGGGAAGCTGATGGCTATTCAACCCCTACTACCTTCACACTCGACTATGGAACAACTGGCACTTCCACCGCTAATGTAGAGGGAACCATACTGAATCCTAACGAAGGAACATTCCTAATGCTCCCTCAAACATTGCCAAGTACAGCCAAAATAAAGATTACTTTCAATGGCGGTAAGACTTGGACTGCGTCGATAGCAGGCAAGGAATGGGTGCAAGGAACTACTAAAACATATAAGATTTCGAACACTAACGATACGGAAGACCGTGACTTTATGCTCACTGCAACACCAGAATCGAATACTCTCAACTATACACAGACAAAAGCAGAGTTCCTTATTCGCAGCTATAGAAGGCCAAAAGGCTATCCTGAAGCAAATACAAACCGCGATAAAGCAGAGCCTTGGGAAGTTGTAGGATACAATCTCGATGGCAGTAATACTTGGATAGCTCCCTCTGCAAATGGCAAAGTAAAAACTGCCACTGCACCTAATTTCGATGGTGGAAGTGCTGGTGTTAAGCTCACAGTAACTGTCGATCCAGACATTATAGACCTATTGGCAGAGCGTAACAAAGCTCTTAAAACTGCTGCAAAACCAACATCAAGACTTGACCTTTCAATGGTAAATGGTGTAAGAAGAGCCGCTAACTGCTACATTGTGTCAGCTCCTGGCGAGTATCAAATCCCTATAATATATGGTAATGCGTGGGATAATGGTGCCAAAAACGAGCAAGCTTATAAGCCAGGTGGCGTTTCAGGAGACAATGCTTTAAAGATTTTCCAAAGCGGTTGGGGCAATATTACCGAGCCTTATATCACGCAAGGCGATAAGCCTGAGGTGATATGGGAAAGCAAAACAGGACTTGTTACAGCCGAAGGCGTAACTAAAAACAATGGTACGGACCGCTTTATTAACTTCAAAGTTGACGAAAACAACATCGAAGAAGGCAATGCAATCATTGCTTTAAAGAAAGGTAATGACATCTATTGGAGCTGGCATATCTGGATAACAGGTAAGGAAGTAGCCAACGTTTCATCGGGTAATTTCATGCTTGAGCCACTCGGTCTCAAACATGAAACATGGTTTAAGACTGCTTATGACGTTGATCGTACCATACATATTAAGCTAAGACAGACAAGAGCAGATGGCAAGGGAGCAACTAAAATCATTAAGGTTATCCAAACGCCAGGTTCAAAAGAGACTGGTACTGCAATGTTCTATCAATTCGGACGTAAAGATCCGCTGTTAGGAAATAATCCTAAATTCGTAACAAAAGCTAATGGATACTCGTTGATACAGGCTGCTCAAAACCCAATAACATGGGCTGGTCAGTGCAACAAAGGCATTGGTGCAAGTACAACAACACAAGGAATGTACGACTGGAACACCGACCATAAGAATGATAACTCGTATTACAACCTATGGGATGCTAAGAATACGACAGGCAATTCATACGCTGGTGCATTCATTAAAACGGTTTACGACCCATCTCCTGCAGGCTTCCATGTACCACGAAGGGCAGCGTTTAGCATTATCCAAGATGGTAAATATGCAGGCAAACCATTCTTGCCAACAGCTGGATACTATAAGCCAGGCGTAGCAACAGACCCAAAAGCAAACGAAACTGGCTATGATATTTATAAAGGTGTAGGTACTGGTTACATTTGGACATGCGAAAAACTAAAATGGATATGGCCTGGTCAGACTGCACATCGTGGTATGGCTGCCTACACCAATGGCAACCATTTAGAAATGCTTCCAGACACTTATCCATTAGATTTGCACTTTGGTGTCAACGTAATTCCTATTAAGGAATAATGAATTCATAATATTCTAAATTAATAATCGCTATATATTAACTCGGTAGGGCCTATGCTCTACCGAGTTTTTTATTAAGTTAAAATAAGACCATAGAGATTTAGTGGTAATCAAAGAAAAGGTTTGTTCTTCTTTGATATTAGTAAAAACATGTGTTCATGGTAAAGCAAAACAGATGCTATAAGGCTCAGGCTACACTCAAACGAGGGGGCATTTAGCTTTTGAAACTGATTGTAAAGATTGTAAAAAGTATGGATATTATTTGGAAAATTCAGAAAAAATGACTAATTTTGCAACCTGAAATAGAACAATAATACTATTATAATAATATAAAAGAATTGTAATTATGGATATAAACAAGACAATGGAAGCTGCTTTTAACAAGCAGATTGAAGCAGAATTATGGTCAGCAAACATTTACCTCGCTATGGCTTTTTGGTTCAAGAAAGAGGGCTGGAACGGCTTCGCAAGCTGGCTTTTCAAGCAAGCTGACGAGGAAAGAGGACATGCACTTGATATGGCTGACTACTTAATAGCACGTGGTGGAGTACCTACAATTGGCGCTATTCCTGCAGTAAAGAACGACTGGAAGGACGCTAAAGAGGTGTTCGAAGCTGTACTTAAGCACGAACAACACGTTACAGAACTTATCAACGAGTTGGCAGATGTGGCTGATGCAGAGAAAGATCGTGCTTCGCAGAACTTCGTTGCAAAGTATATTGACGAACAAGTTGAGGAAGAGAAGAACGTGAAAAATATTCTCTTGCTCTTCGAGCAAATGCCTTTACACGCGCTTTCACACATCGACCGCAAGCTTGGAGAGCGTGAATAAGAATATTTCATAGTTATACAATGGAACAAAGAGAGGGATAGGCTGTGTGCCTAATCCCTCTTTTTTTCTTTGTGAGTGGGAAGGTTTGGAGAGTAGAAGGGTTAGGAAGAATGAAGAGGTTAGGGGTTCTAAGGAAACAAGAATGTCTTGGAAAACAAGGAAAAACTATAAACTCGAGGAGATTGATAGAAGCTAAAAGAAAAACAATACCTCTGACCTGCAAGCTGAAAAAGACGTACCTGTAAGCTCAAAAAAACGCACTTGCAAGGCCGAAAAAATGTAAACATTTCGCAGTATAGCCTCAACGCTGTAATCGTTTGAGCTACAACGCTTTGCAATACCCCTTGTTTTGCATTGAAAAAGTGCCTGTTTTGCTCGGTAAAAGAGCCTATATTGCAACGCAAAACAGGCGCTTTTAGAACGCAAAACAATTATTATAGTTTTTTCATTGAAGTTTCTTTACAAAATCAGAATCATTTTATGGACTTTCAAACACGGAGCTGATAGAAGGGAATGGGCCCTTAAATAGCCTTATTCAGCATTTCTTTTGAATTGTTTTGTAAGGTCAATTGCACCATTAAAAATAAAGTTTCCAAAAATATAGGACACTCTATTCGTTTGCAACTTCAAGTTTTTTCTGTAACTTTGCAAACACTATACAATATAAACAAGACGAATATGGAATTATATCCAAAACTCATTACCGATGCCTTGGAGCAGGTAATGTATCCCGGAACTAAGAAGAACTTGATAGAAAGCGATATGCTCGCTGACGATATACGCATTGATGGAAACAAGGTAAGCTTTACTTTGGTGTTCCCACGCGAGACCGACCCCTTCATGAAATCGACCATTAAGGCTGCCGAAGCACAGATTCACTACTCTGTTAGTAAGGATGTTGAGGTGGAAATCAAGACCGAATACACGTCAGCACCACGCCCTGAGGTTGGAAAAATGCTGCCACAGGTGAAGAATGTAATCGCTGTTAGCTCGGGAAAGGGCGGTGTTGGCAAGAGCACCGTATCGGCTAACCTCGCCATTGCCTTAGCTCGCTTGGGCTATAAGGTGGGTTTATTGGACACAGACGTATTCGGTCCGAGCATGCCAAAGATGTTTGGCGTTGAAGATGCACGCCCTTATGCAGTGGAAAAAGACGGCAGACAGCTCATCGAACCTGTTGAAAAGTATGGCGTAAAGCTACTTTCTATTGGCTTTTTCGTTAATCCCGACACTGCAACATTGTGGCGCGGAAGCATGGCTTGCAACGCTTTGAAACAGCTAATAGCCGATGGCAACTGGGGAGAGTTGGACTATTTCATTCTTGATACGCCTCCAGGAACCAGCGATATCCACTTAACGCTGCTCCAAACCTTAGCCATCACGGGTGCAGTTATCGTAAGTACGCCGCAAAACGTGGCCTTAGCTGACGCTCGTAAGGGCATTGACATGTACCGAAACGATAAGGTGAACGTGCCGATACTGGGCTTAGTGGAGAACATGGCATACTTTACGCCAGCCGAACTGCCCAATAATAAGTACTATATCTTTGGCAAAGAGGGTGCGAAACAGCTGGCGAAAGAAATGGAATGCCCGCTTTTGGCACAGATTCCGTTAGTGCAAAGCATCTGCGAGAACGGAGATAAGGGCGAGCCTTCGGCTGTAAACATCGACAGTGTAACCGGTCAAGCCTTCATAAACCTTGCCCAAGCTGTTGTAACAGTGGTGAACCGACGCAACAAAGAGCAAGCTCCGACGAAGATAGTTGGTGTAGATAACGAATAAATCAAACCATATAGGGGTACAGTCTGACAATAAGCAGATTGTACCCCTGTTTCTTTTTCAATATTATATGATGCGAATGAAGAAGGTACCATTACTATTAGGAATCATTTACCTGGCCGTGCTATGGGGCGGATTGGTCTTCATTGGATTTAATCTGCCTGACGGTGAACCTCCTTTAGAATACCAATGGGAGCAGGAAAGGGCGGCACGTAAACCGATAAATGTAGACCATTACACCATCGAACGTATCAATGGGGCAAAGGAATTATGGCTGCGCGATATGCCAAATGCATCTTATGAAGTTATTGTTACAACTACCAACGACCCACGCAAGTGCTGTATTAAGTATCCGAAAGACCTAATTCAGATTACATTAAACGATGGGGTGCTATACGGAAACGCCACTCCGAAGGGGGAAAAAATAGATACTGAGAAACAAAAACTGATTCACAACTACTCCGATTTCGATAAACGTGTGTTGAATCAATGGGACACTCCCCGATTCATTAAAAGATGAATTAGCCCCCATGAAACACAATCCTGACGACTATACCATCTTCATTTACATGACAGTAATGAAAGATTTCAGCTCTATTCGCACCGATAGTCCGGGCTTTACCTTTAATCTTCTCGATGTAAATTTCACCGATATTTACTTCACTGCTGCCTATAACACCTTCTTACATCTTTACGGTAACACGAAGATAGACCGACTTTGGGTGGCATGGGTAGGCTACCTATTAAACTTTGGACGGGCTAAAATAAAGAACCTCCGCATAGATATTGACGAGGAACAGGACTTCATCGACACGCATTGCGAGGTGGACACGCTGCTGCTAACAGGCAAAGGCAACGTATCATTCCTTACGCGTAAGTCGTTTAAAGTAATCGAAGTGCAAGAGAAAAAGCCTGGCGATATTAACTATGGGTACGACAGTATCCCGATGATAAACATTGCTAAGCCTTATGGAAAGAAATAAAAAACACTTTGAGGATAGCCCTTTCATGTTCTATTTACAAGAATTGTGGCTTCTAAGAAAGAAGAAAATAAAGTACATAACATTCGCTTTCATGGGAGTAATATTACTCATTGATGGGTTTATCGGTTCTATTAAAGGCATCGGTTCGCCCACTGGTAACAGTTATTCAATCAGCGAAGTCGGTATGTTATACCCTTTCGTACTGCTTGCTTGTAGCCTTACGGCTTCGCTCGGCACAGGCAGTTCCAACCTGTTATCGGCTCGAAAGCTGTCTACTTTCAAGGAATGGAGCGCTCGTTGGCTATTTTTTTGTTGCAGCGCCTACCCTCCTTTACATCTTCTTTGCCCACTTCATAGACGCTGTTTTCCTCTCTGTAGAGAGCCAACCCATGCCTTGGGAGGTTATGCTCGACGATATTTCGCCCAGCTATATCTTGGCTTTCATCTTTTTTTCTACATCGTTCTTCTTTCTCATATCGCTCTATCTCCCTCGCTACACCTTCTTTTTGGGTGTCCCTGTAGTGGCTCTTGCGATGTATATAGTGGAGAGTAGCTTTGTGAAATACAGACGTACGGGTAATTTAATAACCGACTTAACGCCAACATTGAACCTTATTTTCATTGGCATAGCGTTGTTCTTACTACTGCTATCGTACAATAAAATAAAGTCGAACAAGGAAGAAGACTACGATTTCGACGACTAATGGCAATGCAACATGCCCACCGAGAGGGAATTGTAACAACCATTTAATATTAAAGAATAGATAATACAACAATATGGAACAACAAAGTTTTTCTGATTCTAACGTATATATGATGGCCTACGCAAAGGCTTTATGGCAGTCAATCAAAAAGAAACAACGCAACATTACCATCATTGCTCTGGTGCTAATGTTTATTGTTGAGCTCTTCGTCGCATCTTTTCGAGGGTTTGGTTCGCCTACGGGAAATGTCGGAAATTATAGTGTTATCGAGTCAATCTACCCCATTATGGTCATTGCTTGTTGCCTTGTAGCCTCGTTTGGAATGAGTTCTAAGAACCAAATATCGGCAAAAAGACTAAGCGCTTTCAAAGAATGGCTGGTCCGTTTCGGCATTTTTGTTGTGCTACCCACCTTGTTTTTCTTTTTTTGTGGGCATCTAATAGACCTCTTTGTAGCCAGTCCTTCATCGCAACCAGCACCTTGGGAGATAGAATTTTACCCTTTACAGGGAGGTTGCACCTTACTTATCATATTCTTTCTCATATCGTTTTTCTTCCTTGTATCCACATTCTTAGCAAAGTATTCGTTTGTTTTCGGCTCTGTAATCCTACTATTTTTCTACATCACAGTGCCTGCAATCCTGCCAAAAGAGAAGTTTTGGCACAGCGGTTGGTACGAGGTTTCGCCCCCAATAATGGCTTTTATCATCGCCATGACGGTGGTATCAATCGTTCTTTCCTACATCATATTATGGTATAACAGAAAGAGCGAGACTGTTAAAGAGGTGCAATAGTCTCACTTGCATAAATCGGTAGAGAACTTGCAACAATCATCTTTGCAACTTTCAACATATTTAAAAGTTAGTTAATATCAGCAATAACATAATCTACAATAACGATTCAATTCATATTAAAAAACAAAAACTATCTTATGGAAAATAACAATTATCCCATTCAGAAATCTTATACTAAAGCCTATGTTAAGGCTTTATGGGTGGCATTAAAAACTAAACAACGCCGCATGTTAGCCATCATATTAACATTGATTGGATTAGTTGATTTTACTTGCGCAGCACTTCGTGATTTTGATTCTTCCTTAAATAATTTCTCAGAGCAAAGCGTTATAGGCGACGTTTACCCGCTATTGCTTATTGTTTGCTGTGTTATGGCTTCGTTTGGCATGGACGCTTCCGACCAAGTATCGAACCATAAGGTGTCTGCTTTACAGGAATGGGGCATTCGTTGGGCTATTTTTGTATTATTCCCCTTCCTATTTTTCCTTGTTAGTGCCCATCTAATTGATGGTCTTTTTGCAACTCCTCTCTATCAACCTGCCCCATGGGAAGTAACGCTAGCCTGTTTTCCACGTAGTTACACGTTGCCTATCTTCTTTTTTTCAACGTCGTTCTTCTTCCTAATGTCTACCCTTTTCTCTCTTTATGCATTCTCAGTTGGAGCTGGAATCCTATCAGGTATTAGCATAACATTGTACTTTTTTCTACCGAAAGAAGTATTCTATTTTAACGATATGTATCAACATTCTAACTCAGTGATACTCTTCCTCATTAGTATGGCAGTACTATCGTTGGTTGGATCCTATATAAAAATAAGGCTGCTAAAAATAAATAAGACTACTAAAGAGGTGCAATAGCCACACTTGCAGCTATGTATGTTGAGACAAAAGTAGGTGAATAAAAATGGAACTGAGACATTCTATGGAAGATAAACAGGGCATAATGGAGTTTGTAAAGGCTTTGTGGGACGCAGCAAAGTGGAAGCAAATCATAGCAATGGGGCTTGCTTTGGTATTGATGACAGTGCCTAAGATGCTCAATTCCTCCTTTACTGACGGCACAGGAGTGGATATTACGCCCGAAGAAACAACGATTTTTTTCAACTATCATATTGCTTTTGTGATTTGCTGCATGATGGCTTCGTACGGCATGACAGCCCTTGGTAGCCAACAAATGTCGAAGTTGGGCATTTCGGTTTTAAAGGAATGGGCGGTTCGTTGGATTCTTTTCGTACTGTTGCCCGTCCTCTTTTTCGTTGCCATCGTTCATCTTTTCGATAATATCGGCGGCGATTCTCCATACATCACCCACTTGTTTGGAGTTCGACTCTTCAACCTATTGGCGTGTTATACGTTGCCTCTCTTCTTCTTTGGCACGTCGTTTTTCTTCCTCATATCTACCTTTTTCAAACGTCTTAGCTTCCTTTTCGGTGCGCTAATCCTACTTATCGCCCTCCTTATCCTTCGCACTTTACAGCCTGAAGGGGGGCTTTTCTGACGAAGCAATGCAGTCTGCGGCACAGCCAGTTATCGGCTTTCTCGTTGTCGTATCGGTGCTAATGCTGGCGCTTTCCTATTATATAATATGGTGGAAGAGGAAAGAACAGGCTGCAACAGCGCCTTAATGGCTGCACGCAACCCCTTTTAGCGCTCTACGTGGCAAGTATGTTTTGCTTGCCTTTGTACGTTTATTCGCCACTCGACGACGCAAATCCCCACAACGAAACCGCAGAAAGTCCGATTTTCCTATGGCGTTTTAGGACATTCCCGATGGCAGTATCAGTTTTTACTGCTACCTTTGCAATATCATTAAACCATCAGCCTACGGGCATAAAACATGAAAGGAAAGAATATGAAAAAGATGAACTTTACCAGCCTACGTTGCAGCGTTATCTTATTATTCGCTGCCTTTACACTAACATTGAGCGCACAACCAGAGCAACAAAATAAGAAACTCTACTCGTTTAACCGACAGGGTGTCTACTACGAACGACAGCCAATAAGAGACGCCGACTATCGTACGTTCGTCGATTTAGGCTTCGGTTACGCTAAAGACCGATACAATGTGTACTACATGGGACGTATTCTTCCTTACGTAGACCCATACACTTTCAGTCTACGCATAGCGGTTAAGCCTTACCCAGACGACTATTCGATGGACGATGATTACGACGATGACGACGATTACTATCGCTACATCATCACCAACAACGCTGTTATCTACCGCGGTAATAAGATTAGCGACTCGCCAAGAAGCTTTAAAGACCTTGGTTGGGGATATGGAAAAGACAGCTTCAACGTCTATTACAAGGGAAAAAAAGATAGACGGAGCCTTCACAAGCACCTTTAGAGTTCTCGAAAATGGCTATGCCGAAGATACTTTCGAAAGCTATTATAAGGGTAAGAAAATTAAGTAAACAAAAGGTCGGAAGACTGTTACCGACTTACAAAAACAGCACTCTCACTCATTCCGTCTGACCTTCTTGGGTGTCAGCGTCAACATAATTCCAACCCCTACGCAGTTATCTCAACCAACGAGAACTGCGTAGGGGGTTTTCGTTTCAGTAGCTTCGACTGCTATACTTTTATGCTATCGTCGGGCAGTTGCAGCAATTCTTTGAATATTTCCTTGCTGTATTCCACAAAGCGTTTGCTTATTTTTACGTCCGAAACATCTACTACGATGATGCTATCGTCGAACGCAAAGCTCATGGTTTTACTTGTAATTGTTGCCAAACGGCACCCATTGTAACAGATATCGCCGTTACATTCGGCATACAAACCGTTGCTATCGGCGTCTGGGTCGTCGTCTTTGTCCAACTTAATGGGGCGTTGAAACAGAATATACTTATCGTAATTGTATTCGTCGTCGGCCAGTCCCACCATGTAATAGTTGTCTCTGCTGCTTTTCGAAGCCGTTATAGCTTTGGCTTTAAACTCTATTTTCTCCATTATTTCGCTGTAAACATGTTATCCGAATGTGTTGTTCGGTGTCAATTTGTGCCACTCCATGCGAAAGTCGGTGCTTATTTCTCTGAACTTTTCCGTTACGATGTAATGGCTTCTGTGGCTTGCATCGCGCACAATATATACGTCATCGTCGGGCTGTACGTACACATGGGGCGCATCGCAAACCCACGATCCATCGGTAAGTTGCCTTCTGCCAGATAGTTCCACATCTAATATGGTAGCCTCTTTCAGTATGCGAGCCATGTAGAAAGTAAGTATTTTGTCGTGGAACTGCACCCTACACGGCAAGAAAAGTAGGTCGTTTTTCAGTGTGTCGCCATTCTTTTCTACAAACCGTTCAGAGAAAATGGGAATGGGCAGAATACAGTTTAAGAAGTCTAAACGCTCGAGCTGGCGAAGCGAATAGCCTGTGTCGGCTATCAGCAGGGGGTTCACATATTCTGTACGAATTACATCTTCGTTCTCTACAAAGTACTTCCAATACCTGTCAGAGTCGGCTACCGACTTGAAGTTTACAATCTGATCGAATCCTGTTTGTATTTGTTCTATTTTATACATTGGTCTTGTTTTCAATATGTTGTGCCCATTTTTCGGCATCATTTCTTGGACGGCGACACCTCCCAATAATGGCTATCGAGCGTACTTTCTACTTGTTTCTCTATGTCGTCGGGCAGGTTACAGAAGAAGTCGATGCCTGTTCGCTTTTCCAATTCGGCTATTGTGATGTATTCGGTAGGCGAGTTCGAAGCTACATGGGGCGACCAAATGCCCATCGCTCTGTACTTTTTGGTAGCACAATCGTAAGCCAACAGCGCCATATAGAAATACTTTGGTACGATGAGATGGTTCACCTTAAGTTCGTTTGGCTTTGTTCTTCCCATGATATCGGCCTGCTTATCGATGGTTGCAGCCTTTACAATGTAGAGCGTATCGCACTTTTTTTCTTGTGTTCCCTTCTTGTAGAACCAGCCGTTTTTGATGCGTTGCTCTAACCGCGACCACACTCCTGCGTTATGTCCTTGTAGCTGTGGCTGCATATTGGTGAGTAGAAGGTTTGCGCATTGGCCTCCGACGAACAGATGCGGTCGTTGGAAGGGCATAGATGACCACGCGAATAGCCCGACTCTACATAGTCTGCCAGTTCGGAACGGTACTTGGCAGGGTATGCTGGTATCGGCCTTAAAGGCATCTTTTCGTTTGCCATTCTTTTCGACAACGGCGTCATACATCTGATAACAAGTCCAACGATTGGCGCGCTTTGTGCCGTCCCATTCAACGGAATAGTTCACTGGGCTGCCTGCCATATCGCTGATGTAATACGACTTTTCGTAGGTTACGTTGCTGCCTTGATAGAAGCGTGGGAACTCTAAACGCCAACCTTCCTTGTTCTTAGCAAGGTCTTTCTTCGTGTTCTTGTTGACGTTTTCTGCAACAAGAGCCTGTGTTGTCTGCGACAAAGGGTAGTCTATCGACACCTTCGAATTCTTGGGATAGACTTTCACAACCACTCCTTCTACGACTCGTATGCTGTCTGCATCTCTGTCAATCGTAAAGGTATAGGTAGTTCCTTTCTTCGTTTTAATGGTTAGTTTGGTTTGCGCTTGCATACCGATAGTCATCATCAATGCAGGCAATAACAACAAGAATTTCTTCATAGCTTGTCCTTTTGGGGTTAGTAAATTTAGATTTTCTTTTCTCTTTCAATACGATTTTGTGCACCACGTGGCAATATGCTGTGTCGTCCTATCGGACATAATTCGTGCTATCCGACAGGGATTCAGCCTACTATTCCATCGCCATCGCCCCACTCTTCCACCGAATTGGGTGCGCCTATGGTGGTGTAAAGTTACAGAAAAAAAGATATAAAACAAAGAAAAGAATACACAATTCAGAAAGAATATTACTATCTTTGCCATTACACAAGGCAAATATTTATTTGCAAAAAGAGGGATAAAAAACTTCCATGCCAACATTTTAGATACGCACAAAAGGGCATGGATACAGATAAAAAAATAGTTATTTTAAAGGTAAAAGACAATGGAAACAAACAAATTGGGTAATGTATTGCTCGTTACAGGACATACTTACGAACAACATTCGGTAGCAAACAAGTTGATAATAAAGGGTATTAAGGAACGCATACCATCACTAAAAGAAGATAATTTGGCGCAACTTTATCCCGATTATCGCATCGATGTAAAGGCAGAACAGGAAAAATTGCTGTGGGCTGACACCATTATTATTCAGGTTCCGCTGTTCTGGTTCGCAATTCCATCTATTGTAATGCGATGGATTGAAGAGGTTTTGGTGCGTGGCTGGGCTTACGGTAGCAATGGCAAAGCACTGCAAGGAAAGAACATTTTAGTGGGTATCACAGCTGGTTCGCCTACCAATGCATACGAAGAAGGTACTAAAGGTGTGGGCATAAACGATATTAACAAGCACCTTAACACCATGTTCTCGTTCTGTGGCATGAACTATAAGGGACTAATTTTCAATGGAGGGTTCCGCAATACGGGCGATGGAACTGCCGAAACCACCTTCCCTCCTATGGCAGAAAAGCATGTTTCTGACATCATGAACAAGCTGGCGTAAGGCTGAATATCAAGACAATACGTTGAAATATTGGTTGTAGCCACCACCAAAAGAACAAGGCTGGCTGTGCAAAAAATGTTGGCTTTGTCTTTTAATATGGTTCAATGCGTCTATTCCTACAATGTTTCAATCATTCAAACAATGGGAAAACAGCTATTTTAATCAAAGTAACTATACTGCCTTTTAAAGAAGTCTTCAATGTCTTTTACCAGTGTTGGGTTGCTTAATAAGGCTTGACGGTTAATCAATAGATACGCGCTTTTCTCTTTATTTTCCATGTGAAGAAAGTATTTATCGCTGAAATAAGTTGCTATAAGAGTGGAATATACCTTATATCTTTTGGTTTCTTTAGGTCCTTCATTCTTACTATTTACACCAATAAACCCAAATGATGCATTGGTGTTTTCCCTATAAATGGTCAGCATTATATTGATACATGTATTGATAATGCGTCTCGGTTCGTATGTACCCGTAAGCATTTGGTACTTGTGTTTAGACCATCTCCAAGCCTTAGGGTAAAACTTTACCGCAAAAATATTGTGCTCGTATTCTTCAACGAGCACAATATAACATATCTTAGACTTTGTAGATGTGAACCTATACAATCTGTTTTTGATGTGTCCGTCTTTATTTATATACTCATTTTTTATGAAATAAAACGAGTAAGAGTTAGTGTCTGTATTCACAACAAGTACTGATATACAGATATTCTTCTATTCTGAAGCATCTCCTTAGACACATCTGACAATACAAAGTTACTATTTTTCTCTTGCACGTCCTTCTGTTTTTTAAACCTAAGGTCTCCCATAATCCATTCTAAATATAGGGGTAAATAATGACTAAAAACTAAAAATAAAAATGTTGATAAAAATATCAAATTTCAAAGCGATATGCAAAAGATACATAGATATTAATAAACAAACAAAAGAAAAGTAATACAAATAGAATTTTAAGCAACTAATTTTAACAAAAACAACATAAAAAGTACGCATTATTCGCTTAAAAGTGCAGATCTTCTTTTATCAATGAATAACTGCGGGTTTGCGCAAATTTTTCTTCAGAAGAGTGAAATAAATACTTTTATAAATCCTTTATGTCTACTCAACTTTGTAAAGAAAGTTCCGAAGAAAAACGATAGTTTTATTTTGGCATTGCAAAAGAGCCTGTTTTGTCGTTCAAAACAGGCTCTTTTTATCGTGCAAAACCTATGCTTTTAGAGTGCAAAACAATGGGTATTGTAAGGCATTGATAACATGATAGTTAGACAGAAATCATACTTATGAAAAATATTTACACCTATATTACTGCTTATTCATTCAAAAAAGTAGATTGTTTTCTTCTCATTTCCGTTGCTCGTTATTAGGGTTTTAAAATAGAAAACATCTTTTACAGTGAACTTAAAAACGGGAAAATAGTTTCGTAAGCTTTGGTTCTGAACCAAAAAAACAGCCCCAAACATGGTGGTTTGGAGCATAACTTGACATCTCCTTTAGACGATATAAGAAGACAAACTACCTACAAGGGGCAATAATAAATACTTATATTTTTGATTCATGAAGCCTTAAACATCTACGTTAAATATTTATTATCCACATTCCATCATTGCTCTTGCCCATGTGTTTTAGTATTCCTTTCGCTTTCAAAACAGAAATATCACGTTCTATTGTACGTGTACTTACGGACAAAGTAACCGACATTTGTTTGGCAGTTATTGTCGGTAATGACTTTATTAATCTCAATATATCGTTCTGTCTATCAGTAAGTTTCATTTCCGACACATCACCGACAAAGCAACCGATAGGCTCTTTTATCGTGCAAAACCTATGCTTTTAGAGTGCAAAACAATGGGTATTGTAAGACATTGATAACATGATAGTTAGACAGAAATCATACTTATGAAAAATATTTACACCTATATTACTGCTTATTCACTCAAAAAAGTAGATTGCTTTCTCCTAATTTCCGTTGCTCGTTATTAGGGTTTTAAAATAGAAAACATCTTTTACAGTGAACTTAAAAACGGGAAAATAGTTTCGTAAGCTTTGGTTCTGAAACAAAAAAACAGCCCCAAACATGATGGTTTGGAGCTGCACTTATTGAAATGTTAGGGTTCAGTTTTATAAACTTTCTACATCTATATATCGCAGAAACTTATTTTTTATTGTGTAAAACACACTTTTTTATTTTGCAAGAACCGAAGAAATCGGTCGTAAAGCGTTTGTTCTTATGGTTTCCGAACCCTGCTTTTTTATTCTGCTGGTACTTCGAACTTGTCGCCAGTTTGCTCGATGAGCGCCTTGCGAGCGGCTTGGCTCATGCCTGGACGTGCTGGACGAGCGCCCCATCCCTCCTCTGTACGTTCGAATTTACCGTCTTTTTCTGGTTTCACAGCCATATCGTTGTACTTCACGATAAGGTAGGTTGCGAGTTTTTTCCACTCTGCAAGCATTTCATTACTCTTAGCAACTGAGTAGTCGTTGAGCAACTTTATAGCTGCAGCCTTATCGTTCTGGTAGAGTTGTTGTGCTCTTTCTTCAATCAACTTTTGGTTGGCTGCATAGCCTTTTTCCAAACGATCGCGCACTTCCTTAAGCGATGGGAACATCTGAGAGTAGCGTGGATAAACCATGTTTGCCACCCAGTTGCATACCCAGAATGCGTTTTTGTCTGAGAAAGTAACGGCATCTGCGCCTGGTGTATTGAAACATTCAGCGCGCTCAACGTTGCTACAATAGATTGGAACATACGCTGCCATGTTGCTATCGTCGTTTGCAAACCAGATGATACCACCGATTTCGCGTGGCAACCATGAGCGTAACTGGCACACATAAGAGAACGCGCTCTGCTGTGTAGAGGCTGGACGCTCTGTGAAATACTTCTTTCCGTTGTACTCAAATGTCAATGGTGTTGGGCGATATGGCATCTCCCAGAGTCCTTGACCGCAGTCGTTAAGGGTGCTAAGTGCTGTTCCTTCGTAGTGATCGCGCATGCTCATCTGCATATCAGCGAGTGTTAGCTTGCGGTCTGGTTGTATCCAAAGAGGCATTTCTTCGGCGTTTTTGTCTTTACCAAGCGCCCAAGGCAAGTAGCGAGACATATCTTTGAAGTGGTTGAAGAAGCTCCATACGCGTGCATCGCAGAAGCGACGGCCGCCGAAAGTGGGTGCTGCATAAACCATTTTCCAGTTAAAGTCTTTGTCTTTACCATTGAACCAGCCCTTCTCACGAGCGTATTTGATGCAGTTTTTAGATGTCATTACATCGGTGTTGTAGGTAGAGAACTGACCGATACGGGCTTGATTGGCGTGTCCTGAAATCATTCCGTCAGGGATACGCACAGCAACCCATACCACCTTTTGCTTCTTATCGCCACCGCAACCCATCATTTCGAGAATCCAAACCTCGTTAGGATCGGCAATGGTAAAGCTTTCGCCACTTGACTGGTAGCCGTATTTTTCTACCAATTCGGTCATCACTTTGATGGCTTCGCGAGCTGTCTTGGCACGTTGTAAGCCTAAATACATGAGTGAACCGTAGTCGATAATACCTGTCTTATCGATCATTTCTTCACGTCCGCCATAGGTTGTTTCGCCAATGCTGAGCTGATACTCGTTGATGTTACCGATAACATTGTAGGTTTCGGCAGCCTCATCGATAAAGCCATGGCGTTCGCCTGAGTCGTAATCAATGATTTCGCGCTTTGTTCCCTTGCGTGTTTGCCAGCGGCATAGTGGCAAAGATTGGTGAACATACCGTAGTCGTCGGCACTGTAAGTAACGTAAACCGAGCCGTCGGTGGTTGCACCACGTGTTGCAATAAAGTTTGTACAAGCCTCTGCCGTTGCGTATGTGCAGATGGCAAGCACTGCTAATAGTAGTTTCTTCATAATTATGTAGGTTTTTAAAAATATTACTTTCACATTATATATATAGTTCGTCAATAAACTAATTGCGTTGTATAGGTGGCCACATTCTCCCTGCGGTCGGTAACGACAATGCGCAGCGTGCGTTGCGCTTTCGTAGGTGGAAGGGGCGTTTTGCGTAGGTCGCAGAAGATGATAGAACGGTCTTTGCCTTGTTCGAACAACACAAACTTGTTGTCGAGGTAGGCTTCGTAGCTCTTCACTCCGCTACCTGTGTCGGTCAGTTGGAAGGATAACGACGACGGACTGTTGGACGTTTGTCGGATTACGGGCTTCGTATTGTCGTACGCAGCATAGTAAACCAGACCGAGTTCGCGTATGTTTCCTTGTAGCCAACCGTCTTTATAAGTGCCTCCGCAAAACATGGGCGGTGTGCCAGGACCGCTCGTTGGCGACTGGGCAGCCATGTATAGCTTAGACAGAACGGCTGGAGGGGTGGCTATTCGTACCTTTAAATCGGTGTAACTGAGCAGTGGGAACGACATCGGAGCAAAGCGATAGCCAGGCGATAAGGCACCTGGAACATTGTATTGCTGGGGGTGTAAGAGGCTGTTTCGAGCCAAAAGGTCGCCCTTTACATGGAGCAAAGCTGCACCAAAAGCTACGTTGTTGTTGCGGTTTACGAGTAGGGCTGTGTTGCCATTGCCAATGGGTTGTGCGGGCGGAATGGCATGGGGAGTGCCTACTACATATATATCTTTAATGGTTTTGTTACCATAGTAGTCGCGGAAAACATATTGAAGGTGGTACTCTCGCTGTTGATTGAAGTCGATAATTCCCTTCGATGCATTGGTCTTAATGAATGGAAGGCGGTTTCCTGGTTCAACAAACGATTTCAAATACCATGTGCGATGGCTTGAGAAATAGTCGTAATCGCCCCACACGTTAATCATTCTGTTGCACTTCTGGGGTATGTTGTTCACATCGCTTTTATAGATAAGCTTGCCGTCGCAATATAGTTCTGTGTAGCGAACGCCATAGTTGTTGTACACGCTATCCATGTGATCGTAAGCCCATGTGCCGAAACCTACCTTGCCCCAGGCGAGGTATCGGGTTTCGCCAAACGAGCAAATGCGACTTTCTTGTGTACCTTGAAAGACGCCTTGCCCCTGCTGTGGGTAGGTTTTAAAGGAATAAGCGGTGGGTGCTTGTGTATCGGGAGCGATGTGGGAAAGCCAATTCAGGGGGTCCATCAGGTTGCCGGTGGCGGTTTGGTGTACCTCTAAATGGAGGTGCGGACCTTGCGATGAACCTGTGTTTCCGCTAAGAGCGATGAACTGTCCTTTGCTTACTGGGAGTTCACCAGGGCGGAAATGTATGTCGCCATTGAACTTTTTATGTGCATATTGCCAGCGTTCTACGGCTGCTTGCACCTGTGGGGCAAAGCGATTGAGGTGGACATAGAAACTGGAATAGCCGTTGGGGTGAGCCACAACAAGGGCGTAGCCGAATCCATATTCGCCTACGATGGCTCGAGAAATATAACCATCGGCTATAGAATAGATGCCGAAGTTTACGCCACGCTCGGTCTTTATGTCGATGCCACAGTGGAAATGGTTGGGTCGTGGTTCGCCAAAATTGCCGGCAAGTTGCACTGGTATGTGTACAGGCGAGCCGAAAGAGAGGGCTGAAAGCAGTAAACTAACAAAGAGTTGCATTGGTTTTTAACTCGTTTTCTTTATTCTTTTGTTGTTGTTTTATTTTTGTTTTGTTGTTTTGTTTGTGCCTTTAAAAAGCATGTTCGGTGAGCATTTTGGCATCTTTATAGGCACGGAGGTTGCCCTCATGGCCTTGTATGTGAACTTCGCCGCCTATCCATTCGGTCATGGCAAGCTCCTCTTTGAGGGGGAAACAACGCACTACGGCGTTGCCAACGAGTTCTATAACGGCAGGTTCTATGCGTTTATCGTTGCATATTGCCGTGTTTGCGGCTACCCTTCTCATCGTGTTTGGGGCGTGGGAATGCCTCTTTCTATACGGGCTTCCTCTGGTGTTCGCACTTTCTCAATAACGGGTTGGTCTCCGTTTGGGGGTATCTGACCTTGGTCTTTGCCCACTGGCTCACCGCCAACGTTGCGTATTGGGTAGTTGTTATCGACAGAATCGGACGGCGCTACGGCTGGCGGCTTCTGCTGATGCATGCGAATAAGCTTGATATTAGTGATGGCTAAAGAGGCGGAAAGTGGTTGTTTCTTCTTTCGGTGGCGGCATGTAGAAGAAGCCACGCACCCTCTTTATGCCCAGACGAGCGTCGTCTACGATAGCCACTACTTGGTGTCCATCGTTGAAGAAGCGTGCTGTTTCGATGGCAACACTGTCGTTTTTGAAGGTTACAGTAAATACTGCCACACCTTCGCGGGTACCATCTTGCACTATGAACAAGGGGTCGAACTCAAGCGTTAGCAGGTCTCCTCGGTGGAAGGCGGTATCTGTTTTGATTTCAAAATAGTCGTAGTTGTAAGGCGATTGTGGCAATAATACCATTGATTTGGCCTTGTCCCACACGTTTGTGGTGTCGCCATTGAGTGTCGTTTCACCGTATTGACCGAAGTCGGAGGCCGTTGCTCCTTGTGCAATGGCTTCCTTTTTCAACCTGTCGCTTATATTTTCGTACATCTTTTTCAGGCGTTCGGTGTGGCGGGTGTAGTATTTTAGCGAGTTGTCGAACTCGGTTTGGTCTATTCCGTAGCGCTGGAACACCGCCAGCTTGTAGGCTTCTTGCTCGGTGGGTGATACGCCTTTAACCGATGCCATCGACATGGCAACGTGGTAATCGTACAACAAATCTTCCATCTCATCAGGCTGAATGTATTCTGAAGGTACGGTTGGCTTGCACGAAACCAACACAAATGCGAGCAAGACGAGGAGTTTTGCCCAACTTCTTTTACGCTTATTGTGTGTTTGTACGTGCATTGCTGTTGTTGATTTTTATTTGTTTGCTGTTGTTTGTGTTATTCTTTCGTCTGCGTAAGCTCGTTGTTTCAGCCACACATTCGTCATCTTCTGCTACCAATTGTGCGGATCCTGTATTGTTAAAGTCGTTTCGATAGAACAAGAAAAGCACTACTACGCCCACAGAAATACAGGCATCGGCAAAGTTAAAGATGGCTGAGAAGAAGGTGAAATCTTCGCCACCCCACACTGGGAACCAGTCGGGGAAGGTGCCATGGAACAGCGGAAACGAGAACATATCAACTACATTGCCCATCAGTATCGATGCATAGCCTTCGCCCCATGGTACGAGTTGGGCAGGCGGTAAGTTGCTATAATAAGGGTGCGAGGCCGTAAATATTTCGCCATAGACAAGTGAATCGATGATGTTTCCAGCCGCTCCAGCGTAAATCATGCTCAGTACGACGATGTAACCCATGCTTGCTCCCTCTTTGATTTTCTTATAAATGTACCACGTTAGGCCTCCTACAGCAACGATACGGAACAAACTTAGGAAGAGTTTGCTACCGATTTCCATGCCGAAAGCCATGCCGCGGTTTTCTATAAACGAGATGCGGAACCAGTCGAATATGACGATTTCCTCGCCAATATTCATGTTTAGCTTCACCTCTACCTTTATTATTTGGTCAATCAACAGCAGCAACCCGATGATTGCTGCTGCGATAACACTTTTCTTTTTGGTGCTCATTTGAACCTTTAATGGTCTTTATTAGCCTGCTTCGATGCCACGCTGAGTGTTGCGTGTGGCACTATTCTGAGGCGTTCCTTGGGAATTAGTTCTCCCGTTATTCGATCTATACCGTATGTTTTATTATCTATACGTATCAAAGCAGCCTGCAAACCTTGAATAAACTTCTGCTGACGCTGTGCCATTTGTACGAGTTCTTCCTTGGATTGATTGGTGCTTCCTTCTTCCAAAGTCTTGTAAGTGGGTGATGTATCATTTACATCGTTGGTGTTTTTGTTCATCAACACCTTCATGGTTTCCTCATAATCAGACTTTGCAATCTCTAATTTCTGATTGATAATAGCGCGGAACTCCTCGAGTTCTTCATCGCTATAACGCTTCTTTTTCCTCCATAGTTTTTTTAGCTTAATAGTGTTTTACTTGGAACTTTTTCCTTAGTTCTTAATATATAATTAGGTGTACTGCGTTGTGGTGGAAGAGCGTTCAGCCACCACAAGCAGTCCTCCTTCTTATGCTTTTTGTACGAGAATGTTGAGCTTGAAGTCGTCGAATTCCACTTCTGTTCCGTTATTTTTCAGCCACCAAGATGTCGTTTGCGAGCACCTGAGTCTTAATGTCTTCGCCAAAGACAGCGATTGCTGCAGCGGCTTCTTCATTAGGTGCTATGGTAACAATGATGCGGTCTGTGATTTTCGAAACCAGTTTCCTTGCGGAGATTCTGAATACGATTGATAAGTTCACGAGCCATTCCTTCCTTCTTCAACTCGTCGGTTAGCTCTACTTCGAGGGCCACTGTGAGGTTGCCTTCGTTGCTTACAAGCCAGCCAGGCATGTCTTCTGAGATAATCTCAACATCGGTTACGTCTACGCTGATAGGCTCTCCTTGCAAATCGAAAGCATAGTTTCCGCTCTGTTCGAACTGCGCTATCTCTTCCTGACTGAGGCTGTTCATCTTTGCAGCAACGTCTTTCATGAGCTTGCCATACTTCTTTCCCATGACACGGAAGTTACACTTCACCTTCTTCACAAGTATGCCTTGACCTTCTACGAAGTTAAGTTCTTTCACATTAACCTCGCTCTTTATGAGGTCTGCCATAGCTGTAATGTGCTGGCGTTGTGTGTTATCGATGGCTGGAACCATGATTTGTGCGAGCGGTTGGCGCACTTTGATGTTCACTTTACGGCGCAAAGCCAATACCATAGAAGTGATGCGCTGTGCCATATCCATACGTGCTTCGAGGTCGAGGTCGATGTTTGCTTTATCAGAAACAGGCCACTTGTCGAGGTGAACACTCTCTTTCTTGCCGCCAAGGTCGTGATATAGTTCGTCAGCATAGAATGGAGCGAATGGTGCAACAAGCTTAGCAACCGTCATAAGACATGTATATAGCGCGTCATAAGCGCTGCGTTTGTTGCCACTCATCTCCTTTCCCCAGAAGCGTTTGCGGTTTAAGCGCACGTACCAGTTGCTCAAATCGTCGTTAACGAAGTTGTCTATCAAGCGTCCAGCGCGTGTTGGGTCGTAGCATTCAAGCTCTTTTGTAACCTTATCTACCAACGAATTGAGTTTAGAAATAATCCAACGGTCAATCTCGGTGGCATCTTCAGTCAGCACAGGAGTGCCTTCAGCAGGCAGTTCGTAGTTATCTACGTTTGCATAAAGGGCGAAGAAGCTATACGTATTATATAATGTGCCGAAGAATTTGCGGCGACATTCGTCTACGCCATCGGGGTCGAACTTAAGGTTATCCCATGGTTCGCTGTTGGTCATCATATAGAAACGCACTGGATCGGCGCCATACTTCTCCATCATTTCGAACGGATTAGTAACGTTGCCCACGTGCTTACTCATCTTATTACCCTTTGCATCGAGCACGAGACCAGTTGATATTACGTTCTTAAATGCCACCGAATCGAACACCATAGTAGCGATTGCGTGCAGTGTAAAGAACCAACCACGTGTTTGATCAACGCCTTCGTTGATGAAATCGGCTGGGTAGAAAGCTGGCGGAACAGCTATTCCGCTATATGTAGAGTGTACCAATTGTGTGCGATACTCGCTTTCTGAGAGTCCAGTTTTAGCCAAACCCTCTTTATTTATTTCGCCTTCGAATGGATAATGGAGCTGTGCGTAAGGCATAGAACCACTATCGAACCACACGTCGATAAGGTCATCTTCGCGTCGCATAGGCTCTCCTGCGTCGTTAACGAGTACGATTTCGTCCACGTAAGGGCGATGTAAGTCGATACGATCGTAGTTTTTTTGACTAAAATCGCCTACTATGAAGCCACGATCCCTTAGTGGATTGCTCTTCATAACGCCTGCTGCCACTGCATTATCTATCTCTTTGTACAGTTCTTCAACCGATCCGATGCACTTTTCGTTGCGTTTATCGTCGCGCCAGATAGGCAACGGCGTGCCCCAGAAGCGCGAGCGGCTCAAGTTCCAGTCGTTAAGATTCTCCAACCAGTTGCCAAATCGGCCTGTACCTGTAGACTCTGGCTGCCAGTTGATGGTCTTATTAAGTTCCACCATACGTGCTTTTGCGCCCGTATCTTTGATGAACCAGCTGTCAAGCGGATAGTAAAGAATGGGCTTATCAGTGCGCCAGCAGTGCGGATAGTTGTGCGTATGCTTCTGAATATTGAATGCTTCGCCCGCCATTTTCATCTCCATGCAAAGCATAATGTTAAGGTCTTCGGTCTTTTCCGAGCCTGTTTGTCCCACACACCATCTGGATTGAAGCGTGGATCGTATGCATTCTTCACGTAATCGCCTGCATGTTTGCCGTAAGCATCTATGTTTACGCAAGCCGAAACGAAGTTTTTGTCGAGCTCTTCAATGGTATAATACTTTCCTTGCAAGTCTACCATAGGACGTGTTTCGCCCTTTTTCGAGATAAGATAGAGTGCTGGAATGTTTGCATCCTTCGCTACTTTGGCGTCATCGGCACCGAAAGTAGGTGCAATATGTACGATACCAGTACCATCTTCAGTAGTAACGTAGTCGCCAAGTATAATGCGGAAGGCTTCGCTTTCCATCTCTACGAATGCGTCGCGGCCGTCCTCGCTTTGGAAGATCTTATCTTTATGTGTGTCAGCGTAGTTGTTTACGAATGCAGGAGCGAGCTCTCCGATTCGTTCAACAGGCTTAATCCATTTCATAAGTTGCTCGTAGTGAACACCTTCGAGGTCGGTTCCCATCACCTTACCCACGATACGGTAAGGCAAAACCTTATCGTTTGTTTCGTAAGCAGGCATTTCTCCTTCCTTCACTTCGCCTTCTGGCTTGAAGTAAGCTGCCACTCTTGTAGATGCTACTACCACTGTTGCCTTGTCGGCAGTATATGGATTGTATGTTTCAACTATCCAATATTCAATCTTCGGGCCCACACAGAGTGCCACATTCGATGGCAATGTCCATGGAGTAGTGGTCCAAGCGAGGAACGAAGGTTTGCCCCACGCATTGGTTTTGATGCCTTGTTTCTGGCAAAAAGCCTTCCAATCGTTTTCTACGATGGTAAAGTGTACTGTTGCGGTAGTATCTTTACGTCGCGATAACAACCTGGTTGGTTCAGCTCGTGGCTTGAAAGTCCTGTACCAGCACCTGGTGAATAAGGTTGAATGGTGTAACCTTTGTAAAGCAATCCCTTGTTGTAGAGCTGCTTTAAGAGCCACCATAGTGTTTCAATATATTTGTTATCGTAGGTGATGTAAGGGTTGTCGAGGTCTACAAAGTATCCCATTTCTTCTGTAAGTTTACGCCATTCTTCTGTAAACTTCATCACGTTTTCACGACATTTGTGGTTGTATTCCTCTGTCGAAATATATTTTTCAGACGCTTTATTGTCTATATCTTTCTTCGTTATGCCCAGTTCTTTCTCCACACCGAGCTCTACTGGCAGTCCGTGTGTGTCCCAACCAGCTTTACGATGTACTTGAAAGCCCTGCATTGTCTTATATCTGTTGAACGTATCCTTAATGGCTCGCGCCAAAACATGGTGTATTCCAGGGTGTCCATTAGCCGATGGAGGACCCTCAAAGAAGATGAATTGCGGTTCACCTTCGCGTTCATCGATACTCTTATGGAAGATATCGTTCTTCTTCCATGCTTCTAATACGTCTTTATTGGTACCTACCAAGTTCAGTCCGTTATGTTCGGCGAATTTCTTTACCATAGTCGTATGTTTCTGTTACCTATTTTCTTTAGAAATGCAAATGTACGTATTTTATTTTAATTATGGGGGAGAAATAATGAAAAAAAGACGAAACGAAACTCCGATAGAAACTGAAAGGTGCCGCATACAGGGCCTTCTTGGCTTATCGGGGTGGCTCTAAGGGCTGCAACACCCCTACTCTGACGTTGCAAAACGATTAGAACAGAAACACGACAATAGTAAAAAAATTACAAAAAAACAATACTATTTATTTGGTATTAAGAAGATAAAACGCTATTTTTGCGAAAGTTTCATACATTAACTTAATAGAAAACGAAATGTCCTGATTACCCAACTAAACGCCCAAATCTCCGATTCGGCGTGGCTCCTATAGGGGAGTTTCAACAGGGAGACACTGCTAACATGAAGCCTAACTTACTTAAACACGCTTACGCAACCTTTGTTGCGATGTTCATCACAATGCTTTCGATGCCTGCAATGGCGCAATCTGAAGGCAAAGCGAGGATTATTCTTGAAGCTCACAACGTGTGGAGCGACGGCAGCGGATACCAAATGTTGCTCGATGCCGACCACAATTTGTATGGCGATAAGATACCTGCGGAGGGGCCAATATGGGACGATAAGAATCCGCCTGCTAATCTATACGATGGCTTCGAGTACAAAATTCCTGCACAGGCCGACCCTTCTACTACGCCGAAATATATGGTGATGGACGGCGAAGACTATGTGGACATTCCTGCAGGTATATACGATTTCTGTATCGTTGCGCCTCAAACGGATACTAAAATATGGATTGCGGGCGATGCTGACGGCCCTACAAGGGGCAACGATTATAACTTTGAAGCGGGCAAAACCTATCGTTTCACGATGCATATCGTAACGGAAGTGAACAACGATGGGGCGAAACTTGTTATCACTGAAGGCGGTAAGGTTACCACATACGACCTCTGGGTGGGCGGAACTCAGGTTACTTCGGAAAACTGTAACGACCTTCCGCACTCGAAAGGCACTGTGTTTTACGACCCTTCAACGAAGACTTTGAACCTCTACGATGCTTATATCAACATCTACGGAGCCGATGAAGCCATCAGAACGAATATGGACGGGCTCACCATTCACGCTGAAGGAACCAACATGCTCGCCTCTACCGATGGCGCAGCTATCAAGACCGACAACGCGAAGGTTACGATTACGGGGGGTGGAGCGCTGACTTTAACAGGCAAAAAGTTTGGTTTGCACGCTGCCAACAAGTCGTCGCTGCTGCTCGACAATTGTACTATTTCGTGCGAAGGTACCTTCGGTAACGATGCCAACGATGCTGCCATCAGTATCAAGCATGCCACCGTTATGGCGAAAGGCAATAAACTTGCGAGTGTTTGCGGTATTCAATCCCTCGACCTTAGTAGCGCTTCTATCTCGCAACCTGCTGGTGCTACTTCGATGCAACGCTTGGTGGCATTGCGCTCAACGGACAATTGGTGAACGATAAGGTGATTATCAAGGCGAAGGATATTGTGTATTACGACCTCGAAGTGGGCAGCCGAAAGGTTACTTCGGCTAACTGCGACGACCTTTCTAAACTCGATAACGTGAGCGGAAAGGCAAGTTACAACCCTGAAACAAAAGTGCTTACTTTCGAAAATGCCGACATTTCTGGTACCATCAATGCCATTGTATCGCACATCGATGGCCTCACCATCAAGCTCATCGGCAACAACTCTTTCGTTACAGAATATGTTGCTATCAGCATTACTAAGCCTTTGACCATCACAGGTGGTGGCTCTTTGAAGGCTAAGAGTACGAGAGATTGCGCTATTTACGCCAATCAAACCGACCTTCACATCGAGAATTGCACCGTGAATGCGGAGAGTCCTGTGTACGGAATAGCTGGAGATGGCGGCACTAACGAACATCTTAGCATTAAGAATGCAAATGTTACAGCCATCGGAACCGAGTATGCTTCTATCGCAGACTTGGCTTCTCTCACGCTCACCGACTGTGTTTAGTTCAACCTTCTGGTGCTGCCTTCGACCCAGTGAAGCACTGTGTGGCTCTTAACGGAACTCCTGTGAAGAGCAAGGTGGTGATTACGAACGACCCGAATGGCATCGTTAGTCCGTCGGCTGATGCTCCAACGACTGCTCAAGGGGTTTATACACTGAGCGGAGTGCGCCTCTCTGCCGAACCAAAAGATTTGCCGAAGGGCATCTATATCGTCAATGGCAAGAAGGTGGTGAAGCCTTAAACAACGCTGCGGGAGTGCAAATTGGCGCACTCCTGCCACGCTTTTCAAAAATAATATCAAGGATATAGTTTCTATATATACTCTAATTTTTTTCATGTCCCGGCTCAAGCTTTAATCTACAACACAAGGGGCGCAACTCTATTGCGCTCCTTTCTTTTTGTCGTCTTGCTTGTTTTTCTGTATGGCATCAGCCCTAAAACTTTCTTGCTGAAGTATGCAAACATTGGAATAAATATGCAAACACAATGTTTGCGCATATCTTTTGTGTAACCATCTGACCTACAACACTTTGCAATACCCCTTGTTTTACATTGCAAAAGTGCCTGTTTTGCTCGGTAAAAGTGCCTATATTGCAACGCAAAACAGCCGCTTTTGCGAAGCCATACCGCTGGTATTGACTTACCACAGCATATTTTTCGCAAAACAACGCAACTTTATGCAGAAAATCGTTCCGATGGGGTGGCGTTCCTGAAGCGGTTTTTTACGAATGGAATATTGGGAGAAAGAGGGAAGAAAAATGGGAATTTAAAATGCGCAGAAATGCTTTTTTGTAAAAACATCGAGTATATTTGCACTCATCATCGCAAGGGATATTATCGTTCAACGCAATGATTTAAAAGAACGAAACAACCCTAAGCTGCACGTTATCAGCCTGCAACGTGGACACCTTAAACCGCCTTGAACGCTGAAAAAATACCATTTAAACACTGCTTTTCAGCTTCGCTAATCGTGCAAAAAATGTGCTTCTACCGCAAAAACGCACAACGAAACACCACAAAAATGCACATTAAAACGCCACAAAAACGCACAACGAAATGCCACAAAAACGCACAATTAGTTGGTTAATCCACTATATTTAAGTATATTTGCAGTGGTTTTCAAAGTATATAAAGTATATGGAGTACTACAAAAGAGTAGCAGATAAGATGCTACATGATAGACTTAAAGCCTTTGGTTCAGTTCTTATTGAAGGACCAAAGTGGACGGGTAAGACAACTACAGCCGAACAACAAGCACGAAGTGTTGTAAAAATGCAAGACCCAGACAAGGCTAACGAGTATCTTGCAGCAGCAGCAATAAAGCCTTCTCTCCTTTTAAAGGGCGAGCAACCTCGACTCATTGACGAATGGCAAGACGCACCAGTGATTTGGGACGCAGTGCGTATGGCAATAGATAACTCGGGCGGTGCTCCTGGACAATATATCCTTACTGGAAGCAATACCATTGATAAAACGAAGATAAGGCATACTGGTACTGGCCGCATTACACGTATGATGATGTATCCAATGAGCCTTTGGGAGTCTAAAGACTCATCAGGTACGGTTTCGTTACAAGAACTATTCGATAATCCAAACTACAATATTGATGGAGCAAAAAGCGCATTAGACATTCCTGAACTCATACGTGTAGCGTGTAGGGGAGGCTGGCCTGCAACGCTACACCTATCTTCTGAGGCGAGCATGATAGTTGCTAAGGATTACGTAAAGAGCGTTTGCAGCCAAGATATATCTGCTATTGACGGCAAACAACGCAACCCTAAGATTGCAACACGGATTATACGCTCCTATGCAAGGAACATTAGTACGTTGGCAAAGAAAACAAATATCTTGGCAGACGTGGCTGGTTCGGAAAAACAATGAGATATCTAAAAGGTACGCTTGATGATTATATCGAGGCTTTGGAAAAGATATTTGTGATTCAAGATATCGATGCTTGGTGCCCTGCTATACGAAGCAAAAGCGCCATTAGAAGCGCTCCCAAACGTTGTTTTTACCGACCCTTCTATTGCGGTTGCAGCTATGAATATCAACGCTGCAGGACTTGAAATGCAATTGAAAACTTTCGGATTTATCTTTGAACAGATGTGTGTTCGCGATTTGAGAGTGTACACCGCAGATTTCGATAGCCATATTTCTTATTATAGAGATCGTTACGGTTTAGAGGCCGACCTTGTTCTTCACTTGTCTGATGGTAGGTATGCGCTCATCGAATGTAAGTTAGGTAGTAGAGATATAGACGAAGGAGCAGAACATCTTTTAGAGATAAAACGTTTAATAAAAGAATATAATCAGACTGAAAAACAGGTGCCTTTGCGTGAACCAGACCTCATGATTGTGATGACAGGGGGCCAAATGGCTTACACAAGACCAGATGGAGTAAAGGTTATTCCTTTGGCTTGTTTGAAGGATTAAGGCTGTTGTTGCTGATTGGCTGAAAAGCTTTTATAATCTGTTTCTTTGATAAAAGATACCTCGAAGTTATGGGCTTGTTTTGTAAAGAAAGTACATGCAAAAGTCTGTAATATCGGTTTTACGTTCCAAAAGCGGTTGTTTTGCGTTGCAATATAGGCACTTTTGCCGTACAAAACAGGCACTTTTGCAACGCAAAACAATGGGTATTGCAACGCTTTGCTAATCAAATTGTTACACCATTGTTGCGCTTTGGCGAAATATTTACATTTTTATAGGCTTCTTTTTCTACAAGTTGTTGTCTATAAAAAGGCGCAATCTATACGCTTTTTCTTGCATGGTAAAAGGGAGAAAAACCTTTTTAAACACTGCTTTTCAGCTTCGCTAATCGTGCAAAAAATGTGCTTCTACCGCAAAAACGCACAACGAAACACCACAAAAACGCACATTAAAACACCACAAAAACGCACAACGAAATGCCACAAAAACGCACAATTGGGATACTGAAAGGGAACGAACGAAGGGTGGAAGCGTAGAAAAAACAATAAAAAAATAGGACAAATTATTTGGAGTTTAAAAGTAAATATGCTATTTTTGCGAATGTTTCATACATTAACTTAATAGAAAGCATTTCTTAATTAACCTACTTTACGCCCACATCTCCGACACGGCGTAACTCCGAAAAGGGAGTTTCAACAGGGAGAAACTGATAACATGAAACCAAATCTACTTAAGAACACGGGCGCAACTATGGTTGCATTGTTCATCGCTATGCTCGCTCTAACAACTTCAGCTCACGCTCAAGGCACAGCAAGAATTATTCTCGAAGCGCACAACGTATGGGGCGACGGCAGCGGATACCAGCTGTTGCTCGATGCCGACCACAACCTTTACGGCGAAAAAATACCTTGTGGAGGACCGCTATGGAAGGACGCTAATCCGCCAGCTGACCTCTATAACGGCTTCGAATATAAGATTCCAGCTAACGCTGACCCCTCTACTACTCCGAAATACATGGTGGTTGACGGCGAAGACTACGTGGATATTCCTGCTGGTATATACGATTTCTGCATCACAGCACCGCAGGCTAACTCGAAATATGGATTGCGGGAGATGGCGATGCGCCCACAAGGGACAACGATTACAAGTTCGAAGCGGGCAAAACATACCGCTTTACAATGTATAGAAGTACGGAAGATGAGAACGATGCAGCCAAGCTTACGATTACTGGAAGTGGCGAGGTTACAACCTATAAACTATGGATTGGTGGCACACAGGTTACTTCTGATAACTGCAACGACTTGCCTCATACCGACGGAAACGTTAGCTACGACCCTGCCACAAGGGTGCTTACGCTCGACAACGCAACCATCAACGCAACTGGAGATAACGATGGTATATGGTCGAAAACTGATGGTCTGACAATTATTATTGTCGGAAATAGCACCATAAACGCTACGGGTGGCGCGGCTATCAAGGTGGAAGAATCGCACTGCACAATGGGTAGCGGCGACAAACTGAACCTTTCGGGAAAGAAATATGCACTGAATGTTACGGCTAAAGCAAACCTATTCCTTAGTAATTGTACCATCGATTGCGATGGTTCGTTCGGCAACGACATCAACGATGCAACGGTTTCTATCAACAATTCGAACATTACGGCTAAGGGAAAGGGCACCGAAAGTGTGCGCGGAATAGAGAAATTAACGCTCGAAGGTTGTGCTGTTACCAAACCTGCAGGGGCTACTTACGACCCAACATTGTGTGGTGTAGCGCTTAACGGTAAACTTGTTGCCGACCAGGTAAGTATCTCTACCATTGCTGCTTACGACCTTGAGGTGGCTGGAACAAAGGTTACGGCAATGAACTGCAACGACCTTTCGAAGATTGAAGGCTTGAAAGGTAGTGCCCATTACGACCCAACGACAAAGGTTCTGACGCTGAACAACGCTACCATAGACACGGAAAGCGAAAACGCTATCCTCTCTAACATCGACAATTTAACCGTGAAATGTATCGGCACCAATACGCTAAAGGCACAGAAAGCAGCCATTAGTTTGAAGAGTTCGCTGACCATTAATGGCGGCGGAATACTGAACGTGGAAAGCGAGAAAGATTGTGCCATCTATGTAAACAATGCCAACCTTATTGTGGAGGACTGCACCTTGAACGCTAAGAGCAAGCTCTACGGCATTTCGGGCAACAACGGTGAGAGCGAAAATCTGACCATCAGAAACGCTAACGTAACTGCTGAAGGTACGGAAAGAGGTTCTATTGTGGACTTCGCATCGCTCTTTATGGAAGGTTGTAGCATAACGCAACCCACTGGAGCGAAGTTCGATAAGGCGAAGCATTGCGTGGTATTGAACGGCGAAAAGGTGAAAACAAAGGTGGTAATAGCAAAGAATGCCAATGCCATCGACACGCCATCTGCCGACGAGGCAACGGCGACAACGATTTATAACCTTAGCGGTATGCGTTTGTCTGCCGAACTAAAACAGCTTCCAAAGGGCGTTTATATCGTGAATGGCAAGAAGGTTGTGAAGCCATAAAGGCACTGGGCAGAACATATTCGCACCCCTGTGCTGACTTATCGGACCGACTTTGATGTATAAATACAATAATAGGAGCGTGGGAGAACTACGCTCCTATTATTGTATATGGACTGAAAACAGGGTGGAAGAACGGCGAACCCACTTAGTATAATCGTTACAACCGAATTGTATTTAGACTAAAAACATCGTGCAAAAACAACAGGAGCAAAGGGGTGAGGCAACTCCATCGGCTGCCCTACCCTATGCTTTTGCAAAACCAAAGTATGAACGAGGCGACACAAAAAAGGCCTCAGCGTTGTTACGATGAGACCGGATTGAGTTATTAATAAAGTTATGCGACAAGGGGTTTTCTTAATTTATACATCGGCATTGTCGTTCGTTAGGTTTACCGATTCGAAGTCGATACGAGTTGGAATGCTCGCATCTTGATCCTTTAAGCGTGCCAATTTGGCTTGATTTCCGAAGGCAGTATTGAACTATGCAGCCGTTAATGCAACGGGAAAAGTAATTGAACTCCACAGATTTTGGGTCATTGTGCGCTTCAATATCCGCGTATAAGCATGGGCAGAGTTAAGTCCTTGCTTTGTAAGATAGGCGAGCGAGGTTTGCATTTCGTCGAATACCATGTCGTTATCGCCGCAGTATTCGTGGTGTTTGTTGTATCATTTTTGAATGTAAACATTGGCAAACTACACCTTAGGGAGAAAATAATGTGATAAAATTGTGGGTGTTTAAATTATTTATTGTACCTCGCATATACTCGAGAACACCTAATGTTTGGGCAGTATAGAATGTATTTAATAAACACATAGAGCAGTTTCCGTTGTTAGTTGTAACTATCACCGTAAGGCTTTTTAAGTTATTTAATCTATACAAAAGGCCGTTTTTTTAACACTTTTCTTAGATGGGGACAAAGGTATATAATACTTTTTAAATACACATATTTATATTGTAACAATTATAAAAACATTAGGAAATAACGCCCAAAATAAGATTTTTGTTTCCAAAAAGAACATTTTAACACCACAAAACCGCCATATTGACCACTTTTTTTCAACTTCTTTTGCAAAAATAATATCCACTTTGTTAAGTCATGGTAACGGCTTCTGTATATTACTGTTACCATTTGTTGAGAATTTATAAATAATACGTTCATATTGCCATCTAAGTTGCATTTATTATAAAAACTATTTATCTTTGTCCCATAACTCTGCAAGACTCAAAACAGAATTAAATCCATTTTAACTACTATTTATGCCTAAGCAGAGTTCGAAACAAAGATATATGCTATTCAATTCACGTTAACTTAACTTTTAAAAATGAACAAAAAAATTTACATTCACCCCGATTGTAAGACCTATCGGTGTATGAAAGAAGTTGCATTACTTGCAGGTTCTGCTGATCTTGTCAAGCCCGATCCAGGGCACGGAGGCGAGGATAACTTAGCCAAACCAGGCGTCTGGGAGTTCGACAGTAACGAAGAAACCAATTAAAAAAAACCAAAACACTATGAAAAAGAGAAACAAAACACTACAAGCTACCTGTGTAGCGTTGTCGTTGTTGGGCCTTTTTGCTTGCAGCGACAAAGACGAATTGAACGACGGAAACGCTGAAAAACAAAGCTATACCTACGATATTGAGCTGACAGCTAACAATAATGGCAACGACGAAGGCAGCAGTTCGGCAAAGGATATGACGCGAACGCTTGAACCAGATGAGAACAACGACATCGTTTCTAACTGGGCTGTAGGCGATAAAGTCTTTGTTTACAACCTCTCGGATAACGATAGGAGCACTGAACTTTCCTATAGTTTAATGACTGCTAAGTCGGCTAATGGAAAGATAGCAACCTTTAAGGGCGTTATCACCAGCCGTCAAAAGATGAACACTACCGACAAACTTGCGTTCTTCTACCCTGCCGATGCCCTTGAAGAACCACGTACAGTGGAACAAGTTGACCCTACTATTCATTCAGAAACTGCGGGTAGTGGTGCTAATAAAAACACGATAGAGTACCACGTTTCCCCGAAAGACAAACCATTAAGAGTACTGTTTCGCTGAACATGACGAAGCAAGACGGAACGCTAAAGACCATCGATAAGAAGTTCGATTACAACTGGGGAGTTACTTCTCCAGAGCTTATTACCGTGAGCGGCAACCAAAGTCGCTTGCTCAAAGCCAGTGTTTCACTGCAACGTAAGGTGTCTTTCTGGGGCTTAAGGTTTAAGAAATCGGACGGAACCTTTATCTCCGACATCGATAGTGTAAAGGTTTACGGCTTGCGTTCGTACGATGTGCTGAGCTTGAAAGATGGTTCTTTCGTTGGAACAGATGACGAAAAGGAACACAATATCAACATAACCATCAAGGATAAGGCGGCCATTGCTGCTCAAGGTGGCTTTGTATGGTTGGCATTCTTGGCAGAAAACCAGTCTACCAACTTCACCGTTACGGTTTATACGCCACAGGGTGCCTTCTCGAAATCGGCTTCTAAGTTGTTCAAATCAAACTTCGATTACCGCACGAACGTTACTGTTAACAACATCGTACCGAAGCCATTTATCGAAGTAAACGGCGTGAAATGGGCGACAGGCAACTTCATTCACTACGTAAAAAACGGCAAAGAGTACTGGGGAATAGCCCCTGCGCAATGGTGGATTAGTAGCTATGGCGAAAAATCCTGGTCCAGAACACAAGGCCAACAATAAGGAAATTAAGTATAACGGCTTGGGTTCTCAATACTGGTACATAGACAACCATATGGGAAGATTCTCACAAACAGCTAACGATTTAGACCTTTTCCAATGGGGAGTCATCAAAGATGCGCTGAAGTTTAACGATGTTTACTACCTTTTAGGCATTAGTTCGTACGACTTGGCAGGTAAGTATTATAATGGAAAAGGAAGTATTTGGGTGAACCCAACGCCAATTACCGATAGAAATGCGGCTACGCATGGCGACATCGTTAAGTACTGGACGGAAGACGGAAAGCACACTTATCATTACCAATATCCGTCTGATGCCAACTTCGAATCGTTGTTCAGGGCCAGCACTATTATTCCTGCGTACTGCTATACCGATAAGGGTAATAAGATTTACGGGGCTTACTTTAGCGATACGAGGTATGCGGGAATGAGTCCGAAGCCTAAGTTCCCTACTGGCAGAAAGCTCTGGAAGTATCAAGATGTAACGGGTTTGGTGGTGGCTAACCAGGGTTTGTTCCTCCCTATTGCGGGCAGACGACCCATTAGTAGTGCCTTTGTTGAGTTCCGACATACGGCTGAAAACAGCGGTTTCTACGGACAATACTACACGGCACAAAGCACATCATACTCTATTCCGCATGGTGTCTTCTTCGGAGCTGCCTTCAAAATGAACATCGCAGTGCCTTCTAAAGACCAAGGAAGTGCTATCCGACCTGTCTATGTGGGTACCGATGACGAGTCGAAACCTGTTGATGCAGCCAACTTTGAGCCTTTCCACAACATCATAACGCCATTGGAAAGGAAGTATTAAGCGGCCGAAACTACCCTCCAGCGTAACGCCCTACTCACCTAATCGGGGCTGGGCGAAACGCTCGAAACATAAAGAAAGTGCAGAAAGATGCGTCGAAAAACCATCGGTCTGCACTTTTTCTATGCTCAAATAGAGGCGAACTATCCTCGCCCATACCTTACTTATTCTGCCATACCCACCTGCTCGTTTCACCATTTTTATCGCCTTGCACACATGAAAAACCTTGACAGAAAAACCATACCGATTGTTTTGTATTCTAAAAGCGCCTATATTGCAACGCAAAACAGCCGCTTTTACCGCGCAAAACAGGCGCTTTTGCAACGCAATATAGGCGCTTTTGCAAAACAAGGGTGTAGGCATTGATTATCAAATAGTTAGAAAATAGCAACCGAAAGAATATTTGTAAAGAAATTGCAGGCACCTTTTCGCATGGCTCTCCCTATCGTGAAATGCCGTTATGTTGGCGTTCCAGTACGCTCAATCGGGTGCGAATGTTGGGAGGCTGTATTATTTTTGCAGATGCTTTCAGTCAGCGAAGCAAGGCAAAGGTACAAAAAGAGGAGCACAAACCAATTGCGCTCCTCGAGTCGTAAGTTAGAGTCTGAAAACCTAAACAATGAAATAATGTCTTACAATATATGCCATTCAAGCTTGGTAAAGCGCAATCGCTGCGCCCTTACAAAGCAATTACATTTTCACTTGCTTCTTTCCATTCACGATATACACACCCTTTGGCAGGTCTTCGAACTTGCCTGAAACGCGCATACCATCAATGGTGTATATGTCTTGTACGCCGTTCGCCTTCTCTGCGTTAGTTGCAGAGATGCCCGTTGGGTCGTATTTAATTTCTACTAAGTCGGTTATTACCTTGCCACCAGCGTTTGCGAGTGCATAGAACTTACCGTATCCGTCGTTAAACTCCTTCCATTGAGTACCCTTTGGAGTAACTATCGAGCAGCCAGAGAAGGTTGGTATCTTCTCCATATACGAGATACTACCTGCAAATGGGAACTTAGCGTCGCCTCCAGCCTTTACTTTTACGTTGCAACGATCGAACACCCACTCGCCATAACTAAGGCCATTGACACCTGCATTGCCCTCGATGGTACACTGAACCACCTTCACAATGCCGTGATTTTGTATCACTTGGCGACCCGGTTTGTCCTTTGCTTCAACAGAACCTTGTAGGTTCAAGGTTGCGCCATTGCCTGAAATAGTAAGCATACAAGCGTCGTTGTTGTAGATAGCGTTGTTCAATTTCGATGAAATGCTGTTGGTTCCAACGAGCTTAATGGTTACGCCGTCCATGAAATTCTGTATGCCATAGTATATATCTGTGGTGATAGTAGCGTTCTCAAGCGTCAGTATTCTGGTCTGAGGGTCGAACTGTACGTTTCCTTCCACGCCTTCAAGAGACGAGAGTTTCTTGCAATTATCAAGCGTAACCTTCTTTCCTGCCACCCATAACTGGTACATTGTAGGGTCGATAACGATTTCTTCTTTCACCAACGAGCCATTTTTTGCCATACCCATTAGCTTGCTATCGTATGCAGCACCCTGTGGTTGAAGTAGCTTACAGCCAATAAGCGAAACGCCTTTGAGGTTGCCCATCGAAGCCATTTCCTTACCTTCGGCTCTTACGGTAGCATATTTTATGGTGAGTCTTTCGTCGTGTTTGCCGTCTTTACCCACGATTCCGTGCTTTCCTCCCTTAGCGATGACGGTACAAGCATCTACTATCAAGCTGGCAGCATTGGCAAAAATAGCGTCGCCATCGGCGTTTTCAACGTTCAATGTTCCGCTTCCTGTCATAATCATACGCTCTGTAAGTTGGATAGTAGAGGTGTTATTAGAACTCAATTGGTTCTTTCCTAACACGTGAATCTTCAATCCGTCTATCTTAGAATAGATAGCATCGGCACTTCCTCCGTTAATTTTTGCGTTCTTTAATATCAGCATGTTGTTTTCAGGTTCGTACTTCACAGTGCCTTCAACACCCGATATTACGGTAAGGTCTTTGCAGTTGCTCGATGTAACTTGAGTACCTGCAATTGTCAAATCATACTTTGTTTGAGCTTTAGCTTGCTGTACACAACCGAACATAGCAACCATAATAGATGCCAACATTACTACAACTGCGCATCTGCGGCTACGTAGTAGATTGTTTTTCATAATTATATGATGTGCCTACCCTATTGGAACTCTTGCGGAGCAACGCCGTTTCGGAGGCTTGGGCGTTAGGTTATTTTATTCGTTATTCTCTATTTTATGACTGTCTCAGATGTACTTGCGCCTCGCGCAATAACCATAGTAAAGGTATATTTTTCTTATATTTACCCTATTTATGTGGCAAATTTAATAAAAGACTATGATACTTCCTAATATTTTCCGAATATTTTTTTCATATTTTATTATTACAGCTATTATGTTCACATTTAGTAAGAATTGCTACCTCTTTTTGTGCTTCCTACTTTCGATTTGTCGGACTTTGGGGGTGGAATGGGGGTGAAATTCTGACGAAAAAGGGGCGAAAACGCTGCATTTTAGGGCATCGAAGGCTACAAAAGGACAATGCGATGACGGTACGCTTTTTTACCTTTTAGATGATGTTTTGCACCTTATTATAATAGGTGGGGATTGATTTTGCAATGTGTGGCGATAATTTTTATTGTGTAAATTTATACATTTTATAACGTGCATCTACACCTATTATAATAAGAGAGGGGCAAAAAAGGAAGAGAGGCAGATGGGTGTCGCAACACGAAAAGAACAAAAACCTGTAGCCACCTTACTGCTTCTGCAAAAGAAAAGAAACTAAAATAGGTAGCCAGTGTGCAGCTTCTGCAAAAGAGAAGATACTTAAAGGGGACGCCAGTGTGCCGCTTCTGCAACAGAAAAGAAACAAGAAAGGAGCGCAAAATATGCGCTCCCTATTTGCAGATTATAGTTTGTTAAAACCTAAACAATGAAAAAAAATATCCTAAAAACATGAATTACTAAGGCTCGGATACGTGCAATCGCTGCACCCTCATGGAGTTTATTTAGGGTTCACCACCTTCTTTCCGTTCACGATATACAAACCTTTGGGCAGCTGATTAGGCTCGCCAGCAAGGCGTACACCGCCGATGGTGTATGTGTTTTTAACCGTTGTAGCTGTCGAAACAGCTGGATTGGCAATACCAGCAGGGTCGGTTGTAATGGTAACCCAGTCGATAATAGGTTTCTCGGCTGCATCAACGAGCGTATAGTTGGTACCGTATTCGTCAGAAAATTCCTTCCAATGAGTTCCCGATTGAGCCACAAGCACACAACCCGTAAGCTCTGGCACCTTCGCCAGATAGGCGATACTGCCTGCGAAACGATACTTTTCGTCGCCTTCTGCCTTGGCGCGTACATTGCAACGGTCGAACTTCCACTCGCCAAAACTAAGGGCATTGATGCCTGCGCTGGCCTCGATGGTGCATTGACTGATGCTTGCCGTGCCATGATTTTGGAATGCCTGACGACCTGCTTTGTCCTCCGATGCAGTGGCACCCTGCAGGTTTAGTCGGGCATTAGGGCCAACAACGCTGATCAAACAGTCGTCGTTGTTATATATAGCATTATTCAGTTGGGCTGTAATTGTATTTGTTCCAGTAAGTTTTATGGTTAGATTGTTCATGAAATTGAGTATGCCGTAGTGTTTGTTTGTGTTGATTGAGGCATTGTCTAACGTTAGTGTGCGGGTCTTAGGGTCGTAGTTTACCTTGCCTTCTACACCTGGTATGGCGGTGAGGTCGGCGCAATTGTCGAGCGTTACAATCTTTCCTGCTATCCAAAGTTGGAACACGGTGGGGTCGATAGCTATCTTGTCTTTCACCAGTGTACCATCTTTTGCGACGCCATGCAGTTCGTCGCTGAATTCAACACCCTGTGGCTGAGTGATTTTACAGCCCATAAGTGTAAGGTATTTGAAGCACCCTATCGATGCATCTTTCCCACCTTCGGCTGTTAGTGTGGCATATTTAATGGTAAGTTTTTCGTCGTTTCGTCCGTCCTCGCCTACTATTCCGTAGTTGGTTCCTCGTGCGTTTACGGTGCAAGCGTCTATGGTTAGGTTAGTGCAATTGGCGTAAATGGCGTCGCCATTGGTGCATACCACGTCTAAAGTGCCGCTGCCTGCGATGGTCATAGGCTCGATAAACTGTATGGTTGAGATGTAATCGGACCGCATTTCGTTCTTTCCTGCAACGCGCAGGGTTAGTCCTTCGAGTTTAGAATAAATGGCATTGGCCCCTTTTCCGTCTATTTTTGCATTCTTCAAGAATAGTGTTTTCGTGTTCGCATCATACCTAACGGTTCCTTCCACACCCGAAATTGCAGTGAGATCGTTACAGTTTTCCGACGTAACCCACGTTCCGGCGATGGCGAAATCGTACTTTGTCTGTGCTGTTGCCTGCTGTGTTAGGCCGAAAAATGCGATGAACAAGGCTGCGAAAGTAGCCATAGTGGCTTGTCTGCGTCCATATTGTAGATAGTTTTTCATACCTTATGATGTGCCCACCCAGTTGAAACTCTCTTGGAGCTACGCCGTTTCGGTGGCTCGGGCGTTAGGTTAATTAAAGTATTTTTTCATTATCTTACATCTTTATACGATGCCTGTACGCTTTGAGTGTTTGTTGTTTTATTCTGCTTTTTTCTTTTATTTAATAGGTTAATGTTGCAAATTTAAAGAAAAACAATTACACTTCCTAATATTTACGCAATAATTTTCATAATTTCTTTCTGGTGCTATTAAAATATATTCATGTAGTTTGTGTATTTTCATTCAACTTGTGTTGCTTTTCGTATAGAACGGAAATAGCCCATTGGCAGTATTGAAACACGCACCGATAGGTGCCATGTTCTTGCTGTCAATGGGCTATGTGGTCGGTTTAAAACTATAATTTGTAAATTAGTCATGCATTTGGTTCTACCACAATACTCGTAGGTTTGTAAGACGAAAGTCTTATTTGCGATTTTTCACAATGTGGCGTTTAAATTTTAATACAAAGTTAATATATCTTTAAAAGATACGCAAACTTTTCGCATTTAATTTGAAAATATTACACAAAGATGCCGCTTTCTTGATTTAAAAACATTTTGTTTCCATCGCCAAATACACCTTATAATATAATAGCAGAGGCATTCGTGAAAGTCATTTTTTTGTCGATTGTTTTGCAAGGGGTGCGATTCGTGAGAATATTTACAATCTGTCGGCAATTGTAAGGTTATTCTCTTGTAGAGCGTTAAAATTACTTTCGCATCGCACGAGCGCAAACGTTTGCACTCAAAAATATGCAAAAAAGATGCTAATTGTGTAGGTACTTTCAAATATACTGCGTACCTTTGCATCAGAAAAAGGCCGAGATAGGTTGTATAGTTTAAAGGTAAACAGATTTTTTTCATGATAATTATTAACAGGTAATTTTTTTATTAAAAGAGACTTAAAAAAATCAAATGAAATATTTTGAATACTTCATGTAAATAGTTTTTCATAGGTATAAATTCAGATTATATTTTTGGTTCTATGGGTCCCATAAGCTGTGAAGCTTGTGGGCCTTTTTTTTTATAATAGATTTCGTTACGAGCCTTATCAGTTGGCTTGAGAACTATGACGAATAAATGTTTGTATGTAGAACGAAAGGGGCAAACTACTGCAACGGAACATGAAAAAAGTTTTTACATTTTACTATCCCTTTTATTTCGTGTAACCTGCTGGTTTAAAACACTTTACAATAGGGGTTGTTTTGCATTGTAAAACAAGCTCTTTTGCCGTGCAATATAGGCACTTTTACCTTGCAAAACAGGCACTTTTGCTAAACAAAAGTATATATATAGCTTTTTGTGTAAATATTTTTCATGATTACAGACTACTTTTATAATCTTCTCAGCCAACTTCAGCTATTATCTAAAAAACATACACCATGCGAACCTCTGCATATGCGTTTTGCTACCTAAGTGGTTGTTAATAATCTTTCGGTATACTATTTGACTTTGTTGTTGCTTACTTTTGAGAAAACAATATATAAGGGATAAAGTTGCAAGGAGGGTTGAATAATAATATATGAGCGATGAGCGAGCGGAGCAATATTTGTTGATGTTATGGTTGGTTACAGGGGAAACAACTTACTGCAATAGTGCATAACTTTAATTGTAACCCAATAAAAAACAGTCCACACACCCGTTTTCGACAAGCATGTGTAGACTGTTCCGTATAATAATATCCTTATGCATAAGAGTGCATACCGCCCAGAATATAGTTTACTCCAAAGTAAGTCATAAGTATACAGAGGAACGACAGCAACATAAAACGGTGAAAATTGGCTGGAGTTCGTAAAGCTTTCAAGCTGTTGGTATGTAACGGAATAGCGTAAACCATAAAGGTTATCAGTGCCCAAGTCTCCTTTGGATCCCAGCCCCAATAATTCCCCCAACTTACATTTGCCCAAATAGCACCAATGAAAATGCCCAATCCGAGTGTAGCGATTGCAGGGTATAGGAATATCTGCGAAAGGTTTGTGAGTTGCGTATTGATATGTTTTATATTCTCTTTCTTGCTGTTGCGTGTGCAGAAGAACGCCACGGCACAGACGAAAGTAAGGGATAGTAGTGCATAAGACACCATGATAATGCTGACATGAATGCTCAATAGCGGACTATTTAGTACTGGCATACGAGGTGTTATGCTGGGGTCCATTTCGCCAAGATGGCTTACAAGGAGCATGAATCCACTGGCAAGAAGACCGAAAGTAGTTGTTATCAGTATCTTTTGCGTTGCAAATATGGATACAATCATAATTAACCACGATAGCAACAACATTGTTTCGTAGCCGTTAGCAATAGGTATGGTGCCATTGATAATCCAACGTAAGGCCAAACAAAGGTCAGTATGACCCACGATAACCCCATCAGCCATCTGAAATACATGTATCGACGTGGCTTAGAAAGGAAGAAAACAGACAGCAAACCGAGCGTAAGATTACATATAAAGAGAATGGTGGCGAAAGGAAAGCGGTTGTATATACGTTCTGCCGTAATCTCTGTGCTTGTTGGCATAATTACTCCTCCATAGCGATACTGATATTTTTGTAACTTCTGAACAAGCTCGTTCACCATGTCTATCTTGCCTTGTACAGCCAATTGGCCCGCTAAGGAAAGTATGGAATGTATGTATTGCTGTTGCTCTTTAGGCATTGAGCGAGGCAATTTATCGGTAGGTGCGAACCAATCGACGCTTCCATTCGGTGCAATATATGGAAACAGCTTAAGTGATTGTCCCTGCATTAGGTTCATTATAAGCATCATCTTATCGTCGGTATCGAGTATTTGCTTTGCCATACCTCCTTGTTGTTCCTGTGCATCTTGCAAATATGGACCAAGAATATAACCTTGTCGGGTGAACAAAGTGCTGGGAGCAGTGTATTTGTTTAGACGCATCTTAGTTTGCATTTCACTATCTTTAATGTGCAAGATAGGTTCGTTCATCCATTCTTTTCCCCAAAACATGAAGCCCGTAAGAACCTGACAAGGTGTAAAGTTCTTATAGCTCTTGGCACCATATAGTTTCTTTGTGAAGTCGATGGCATAGGTTTCAATCGGACAAATACGTCCATTGTACACGATAAGCACCTTTCCAAACTCGTCGGCAGTGGCAGTTGGCAATGCCGTTTGTGCCTTAACAGCAGAAGAGAAACCAAATAAAAGAAGTAGCGAAACAATGGATTTCGCAGCATTATTCTTCAATAAACGACGAAAATTTCCTTTGCGTTCGAAAAGCATTGCTACCAATGAGAAGAAGAGAAAGTGCATATCCTGCGTAAGTAACAGGAATGCCATAAGGGTCTGAATTAACGGCAAGGTAAGAACCCTTCATATCCTCGTCGAAGCTACTTTGGTAGAGACGAGTGCCATATCCTGAATATATCTTGTTCATAGATATTTGATATTGCTCCTTCTTATCTCCTTGAACAAGGGTTACGTTCGACGCATAGTCCATGGCAGCCATATTGCCTGCGTGGTAGGAAACGCTGAACTTGTTCAACAATAACACGAAAGGCAATTTCTCTTCGTTACCTTCTTTGGTAATATAAGTCGTTATGGCTTTGCCTTGTCGTAAATGTATCATACCTCTTTTTGCAGTTATATGGGTGAGCAAAGCCCCCACAAGGATAACAATAAATGATAGGTGAAGAAGAATAATAATAGGTCGGCGGACTTTCTGTTTAACAAAGTAGACAATGCCATAAGCCGCACCTACCGCCCATAACAGACAGAACCACCACGCTCCGAATATATTATCTAAGACATAATCTAAGCTTGTGTATTTCCCAATGACCGTTCCAACAGCCATTACAACAATTATTAAAACATACAAAAACTCAAATATTTTCTTTATCTGCATTTGCCAAATAATAAAGAAGAAGATGGGTATCTCGCTTAAAGACACCACCTTCTTCTTATTTTTTAATACGTAATTATAGTTCCATTAAATAGAACGTATGAACTTAACCACCGCATCTCGATCGGCTTTCGGTAGGTTATAGAACTTTATTGCAGAATTATAAGCCTGACTATTCCTGCTGTATGCGTGCCACATAATGGCTTCTATCTCGTTGCGCGCACGTGCATCGTGTAGTCTATCTTCCACTCCTGAGTTTAGAAGCGATAGTCCTCTACCCCACAAAGGAGTGGTTCGGCACCACGATCCATGTATATCATTCTTCATATCAAGCTTATGTTGAATGAAGTCTGAGTATGGATAAATTGTTTGATTTGCATATTTAGGCAATTGTTTGCTGCCCAATATCTTCGAAGAACCATGGTTATCGGCACCCGTTGTCCAAGAAGGACGATGGCAATGAGCACAACCGAGCTGGCCAGTAAATAGCTCTTTACCTCTTTGTACAGCCTTCTCGTTAAGGTTTCTCGCACGTGGAACAGCGATACCTCTATGCCAAACCATGAACGCATGATAGGCATCGTCTGTCATTTCAGGCTTGAAGTTGAAGTAAGGGTTATTGTATAAATCTACATCATCGCTTGGAGAGAGCAGATAGCCACCGCTTTCTTAATTCCTTCACGCGTTCCATCGTTATAATAAGGGTGCACGTAAGACATTGGATTACTACCATTTTGCTGTATGTAATCGATAACTTTTTCGTTTTCAGACATTGCTTTTGCCCACGCTTCAGTAGAGCAAAGGTGCTTAATATCTGAACGAAGAATGTTTAATTCGTCCCACAATGCTACGTCGTTCTCAAGACAACCATCAAGCAAATCGTAGTTAAAGCGTTTAATAAACTTATTTCCGAAGTAGTCGCTGGCATAAGCTTCTGGCTTCAAAGTCTTGGTTGTGTTATCCCAAAATTCTGGGTTAAGCTCAACAAATCGGCCTTCCGACTCGTATTGTTTCTTTAAATCTTCGTTCGAAATAGCATCTATCAAGCCTAAACCTTGGAAGTTGCACGATGCAATAAGTCTTACTTCATAGTTGCTTGGCTTTGGATTGGTGTTGAAAGCCGACTGTGGAATGGCCACAGAAGGGTAACGAAGGCTGAACTTTTCACCATCAGGGAATTGCATTGGAAGTCCACTTGGCATGTCAGTAACGTTGTTCCATGTTATCTGAATCTGCTTTGGATCAACTGGAGGTAGGAAAGGTTCCACTGCTTGAAGCATTGTAAAGGTCGTCAATTGTTCGATTGGCGTTCCATTATTGCTGCCTGGAGAGTCTGGATAATACACAGAAACGATGTAGCCGTTGCCCTTTACAGGGTCCATATTGCTACGACTATGTCCGTGTGCATAGCCTCCTGAGTGGCAATACTCACACGAACGGCGTGAAGCAATGGGTCCCCATCCTTTATAAGGTGGCGTATCTAAAGTGTATTTGGCACTTGCCATGAGGTCGCCACGATTAAAAAGGTCGGTTAATCCTTGTTCGTCTATTGCAGGAGTATTGTCTTCGTAACAGTTTGAAGAGACGTTTTCGGTTGTTCCGAGCTTACCTCCTGGATACCATTCTGACGCAGAAAAGTTGCCCACTGCTTGACCAACATAGGTTGCTTCCGACTCATTGGGCTGTTCAGGAGTATCAGGTACATTGTCGTCAGAGCAAGCTACGAACGACCATAATGCCGCTGTAGCCAGCAAAAAGCTGATATAGTTGTTGTATTTCATAATGCTTTATTATTTTATTATATGTCTAGACGTAGCCTTATCTTTTTAGACAAAGCTACGTATTTTATAAGTTTTGGTAATTAGATAAAGCAAAAATTTTACTTATCTGCTTGTTGATTGATCCATGTACCAGCTTCGTTGAGTGCTTCATTGAGCGCATCTACCTTGTCAATACAGTTCTTTACTTGCGCTGCACCTGGGTTGTCTATGAAGGCAACACCGCTCTTCTTAGCAGCTCTAAAGCGTTAATAGCTTCGTTGAGTGCATTGTTCAAGTCGTTGTATTTAGCGTAATTGTACTTCTTTAAGAAGTTCATGATAGAGTTGCTAACAGGGGTTGAAATGTTCTCTGTGCCACGAACTCCATACAAAGTATTCTTAATAGAGTAGATGTTGTCTTGATAATCCTGGAACGAGCGTTTGCTATAAGGCGATTCTATATAGTTTGCAGCATCTTCAGATGTACCTGTTCCTGTTGCAACGCGGTATGCCTGACCGAGCTTTTGGCTGGCTACTTCTTCGCAAATATTAGAGCAACCGCCCACGAAAATGTTCTGTAATGCTTCGTGCCATGTAGGGAACCAGCCGTTAGCAGTGCCTGAATAGTTCAAGTAATCGCGGTATGGAATGAACTTAGGAGATAGTCCTTGATGTCGTGTACCTGTTATTACCCACATTGCATTAGCGAGTTGTTCTTGGTGAATAGTAGGAGTTGAAAGTCCTAACCAGCCATATTCTAAGAGGTAAACCATATTGCGTAGATCGCCAGCTACTGCTGCTCCGAAAGCGGCTTCGTCTATTGTTTTCACTGTAGTGAGCCCTGATTCTGTTTCATTCTCAGCATTAAAGCTTTCGATTGTACGATTTTTACCATTACGGAAGAGTATAAACTCTAATCCGTGGAAGCCCAGCACTGAGTCGAACTTACCATTATTATCGTACACATACTTTGTTGGGTTCTCGCCATTGATACCTGCTATAACGCCTTTATCGTTCAAAGCTTGTGTTAATTGGCTATGGTCGAGTGGCCATGAGTCGATGTGTGGGTCGATTTCATTGTCTGAAGCAGCGCCATATAGGAATGCTTCGCTCTGTTCCCATTCCTTTCGTGCGTCTTTAAAAGCTTCGCAAGCATTGTCTATATCGCTTTGTGTCAGTGTTCCAGCCTTACGCTTTTGATATACTTTTTGGCATGAAAAGTATAGCACGTCCGCTCTTTTTGCTAAGTCGTGATAGGTTGGTTTCACAACTGCATTGAGGTAGTTGGCAACAATTTTGCCCATTTCTGTCTTCTCTGCATTTGTTTTACTATCGCTTTCAGCTTGGTTTAACTTGTTTTGTTGCTCCTCTGTGATGAGTGAACTTGGCACTACTTCTTCGCTACTTCCGCATGAAACAAAACCTGTTGTAAATGTTCCTACGAGCAACAACATTGCTAATTTTGTTACTTTCTTCATTGTTTAAAATTTTTATACAATATTATTTTTAATGTAATATATAACGAATTGGCTATTCTAATCCTCTGTTAGAGGAAGAAACCTTCGTATGCAATACCGATGTTTATAGCAGGTTCGTCGTTGTATGGTTTCTTCAACTTGCGGTAATTGTATTCTGCTTTGATTGCAATTTGTGGGATTGGGTAGTAGTTTATACCTGCTGCGAAGATGGTTTTGTTGGTCCACTGTTTTGTTGTACCATGTATATAAGAGTCGTAATATTCTACGTGGCCAAACAAATATAGCTTTTGGTTGTCGGCATGAAGGCTATTTATCTGCGAGAAAATATCGTATCCTGCTTCAAACATCATAGCGATAGCGTGGCTTCCGAAGTTTTTTCCGTTGCCCGATTCGTAGGGTTTTACAATCTGAGTGTTAGGATATGCCAACTGTGTAATCTCTCTTGCGTTGCTTACATAGCCGTAATCGATGTTGCCTCTTGCTATCCAATTGTAACGTTTAAAGGTGAAATCGAAACTTCCGAGGTATACGTTTCCTTTGATTTTTTTCTTTGTTCCTCTTTCGCTATCGTGTGGAACGTTGTTGTGCATAGATTGTCCGACGTAGCCACTGACACCTATACGTAATCCTGGAATGGTGTAGTTATCTATGCGTCCGAGCAATCCGTACTTGTTTGCAACTTCAAATTCGAATGGACTTGAGGTACCTTTCTGTATCCAATTTGCTCTACTAAAGTGGTAAGCATCTAAGCCTGCCAACAATTGGGCCTCGTAACGGAAGGCTCCTTTGCGTCCCCAGAACGAGACACCTGTTTGGTGCCATGTACTGGGAAGTATTGTATTTTCGCCTTCTGGGCGATATGCTGTAAAGAAGTTCAAGGGTTCGTGGTGTGCGTTTATCAATCCGAAAGGAACCACTATATGTCCTGCTTTGATATTAAAGCACGTCCGAACGATTTCTGAAGCCAGAATTGCTCCAGTTCTACCTCTCCTCCTTTCTCGGTTTCGTGTTCGAATTCTATTGCTTCATCGGCCTCGTACTCTATAGATGAGCCTGTTCCACCATGTTCAAACTCTACTTCTGTACCCATACTCCAGCCTTTACCGAAGTCGTAGCCCAGATAAATAACTGCATGGGGAATATCGAATCTGCCATGACTGGGGTCGTTTTTATAAAGATTTGGTGTTGTGTAACGATTACCATTATCGCTGTAAAAATTGCGCGAAAACACTGCTTCACCATATCCACCGATACTTAGCTTGTTTCCTTTTGCATGATTCATTACTGAATCGGCTGCGTTTACTTGAGCTTTTGCTGGTGTTATTATGCCACCCAACAATGCTCCTACTAACAAGTTTGCAAAAATCTTATTCATAACTCGTGTTGGTTTATATAAGTTAATGTATAAAAACTCTGCGCAAAAATAGATAATTTTGGTTTTTCCTGCAATACCTAATGTTGTGTATTTTTTTTGTAAATATATGGTGTAAAAGCCTTTAAATACCTAAATAAAGGTACGAATAATATCCTTTATTTGCGAATTGACACATTATTATATAATAGGTATTTTTTTATTATACTGAGCATTTAGAAGAGATGGTGATACGTGTGTGCATTCTTTGATAAGTTGCTTTTCTGATGAACTATTTGTAAAATATTTTTTCAGACATATTCTTTCTCTTTGCTATTTCATAACTAACTGATAATCAATACGTAGTATATGTGTTGCAATACCCATTGTTTTGCGTTGTAAAAGCGCCTGTTTTGCACTGCAAAAGAGCCTATATTGCAATGCAAAACAGGCGCTTTTGCAAAACGAAAGAATTTGAACGGTTTTTAGAGGGGCATATTATGATAAAATGATGACACAAAAAAGGGAGTGTTCGGTTGTGCTATTCGGGACGTTAAACTAACTGATGCGTGTGTATGTCGCTTAGTGTTTTTTAACTATCCATATTTGGTTATACCACGTTAAATTAGTTTCTTTGTAGACTTAATATGATATTAGTAAGATGTTGAAGGAGAACAAACGATACGGGTTATCATTTTTTTCGTAGACACACAACTAAGCTATAATTTTTTAAAATAGATATAACTTTATGAAAAAAACTTTATTCGCGGCTATCGCTGCATGTTGCATCGCAACGACATCGTTCGCTCAAGAGAATTGGGTTATGAAGGTTCATACCAACTCGGGAGAGGTTAAGGAATTCCAATGCAAAGACGTTAAAGAAGTAACTTTCGATAAACCAGGTAGCAACACATACTATGCTGATGTGGCTGTAACCAACACTTACAACATCTACTACGGCTCTGTAGCTGAAGACCTTGCTGCATATACAATACATCTAAGCGACGGCAACCTTACAACTGGTGGACTTCCAACTGAAATTAACAAGCACGTTCTTCGCTTAACAATACTCTCTCACCCATCACAAAACTCGTATAGTGCGGTTATTCCTGATGGTAATTACAAGCTGATTGATAACACCGACGAACTGGGTGTGTACTACAAGCAGAGTGTTTACATCGAAACGAACAAAATGAACAACAGCGGTAAGCCTGATGGATTCCTTGATTCGCTCAAAGTTTGCAACCTTAACGTGCAGAAAAGAGCCGATGGCACATACAAATTGGTAGTGGAAGGCGAACTGAAAGCACACGGAAAGGTACGCTTTACATACGATGGTAAGTTGCAATTCGTAAACAAAGACCCTGAATCGAAATATCAACCAATTACGGATAACGTTACTTTCGTTCCTAAGAAAATGAGCGGTAGATATGTAAAAGCTACAGACACATACTGCGACTATGCCCTTACTTTCCTTAATGCAGAGGTAGACGGCGAAGGATTTATCGTTGGAGCAGGCGAATATCTAAACCTTGTGTTGCTCACGAAGTTCAATATTCCAATGGATATCAACACCATTACAGGTACATACGACATTGTAATGCCTGTTAACGGAGCTGTTTATAAAGAGGGATTGTTCGTGGGTGGTACCATGTTTAAGCGTGGTCAGATGACTTATCCTGTGGGTTCTTACTACAAAGAATTCGACGGACAGGGCGACGAAAAATTTGGTTTGTTCAGCGCTGGTACTGTAACGGCTACTAACAACAATGGTTCTATCCACTTCGTTGGTAACTGGACAACACCTGAAGGCAAGACTGTTAAGATGGATTACACCGCTAACGTGAGCGACATTGTAGACCAATCGCAACAGCAGGACGCTAAACCACAAGCACAGTTCAATAGCTCTGCTGCTAACTTTAACAATGCTTCGTTGAACCAACGCGTAAATATTAAAGACATTCAGAACGCAGGCAACAAAATCGTTATGATTAAACGATAAGCCCGCCAACCTTCTACTGCCGCACCAACATGGTTTCTATACTTTGCTGGAAGGCAGGGGAAATAAAGACAAAAATGCTAAAGTCAATCGACTTTAGCATTTTTTTTGTGGCTGGTAAGGTTGGTGGGGACAAACAAACACCCACTAAATATGATGAATGGTGCGTGTCTGTGGATTCAAAATAAGCGCATGCACTTTCTGATGTAGGCATTTACGAGGCATACAAGAGCCATTTCGGCATTGAATACAAACTTACTCCACTACTCCACCCTACGCTGTTTAAAGTTAATAAAAAGAGGTATTACGAAGAAACAATACTATTTAAGTGGACCGCAACACCTTCTGATATCGGGTAATAACCAACTACAAGCATGTACGACACGTGCATATACCAACGCAAACACAACACTTCGGCTTATCTATATAGTACAAAAAAAAAAGATTTCTCACTGCCATATAGCAATGAGAAATCCTTATAATCGATTCGGATAAAATATATCCGTGTATTATCAAATAGCAATAACTGCCTTATTCTATTCCAATTTTAAAGGTTCTGAACCAATCTACTCATACAGCCTTGGCCTGGTGCAGAGGTAACGTAAGTGTTATGAGTACCTGCTTGCAACAAAGCATGTATGATGCCTTTATTTTTGTATGATGAGGTAAAATAGTTACCATGATTTCCCCACTGCTGAAGTGTTGCAGAACCTTCCGGTCTATATGCTGTCAGCGGAATAAAGACAGCGCCGCTGTTTTTAATCTTTTCGTAGGTCGTTGGGTTACTGATGGCATTACCACCTCCGAACGTTGGGTTTGCTTTAGTAAAGGCTTTTTTAGCATCTTCAAGCGTCATGTTGTCTGGGAAGATAAGGTAACCGCGCAACTCTGCGGGGTTTCCACCTCGTGATCCATTTCCGTCCTCATCGATAAACATCTTGCCCATTTCAAAACCTTAGTCCTACCATCTATCCAAATACGATTGTTCGACGTGTTTGTATTCTGTGGTATGAGGTAACTCCACTCGTCTGATGTTAGCACACGCGTCTTTCTATTACCCACAAGCAACTTATTACCGAAATCGTACTGTGTGTCTACGCCCGTACCCCAACTTAACTTAGAGGTATATGGAAGCAACGTTGGGTTGTCGATTGTTCCCCATGATGGAGTGTCAAAATAACGATACGTCTCGGGAGAAATATATTTTTGACCACCTACAGTAACCGTTGCATAAGTGTAATTACCACCTCCTGAAACATTTTTAGGCATTGCTAATTTCCACTGTTCAGGTGCTAATCTGTAATAACCAGCGTGTGTTGTGAGCTTACCTTTGAGCTTGATAGGTTCTAAAAAAGTCTTTCTAATAAAGGCATTAGGCTCCAACGTGTTTGACTTCATCTTAGAAGTATATGTGCTTACAGGCATTACATACTGCATATTGCCATTGGTGATGGCTACTCTCTGATGGTCGCTAACTGAGAAAACAGCTTTACTACCTTTATAATAAACGAATGAATTTTCTTCAGCATAGTTGCGCGCTTGTGGCACAGTAGTTATAACACTGGAGTAAGAACCTGCATAATAAGCATCGAAAGCTGGTGCAACTGCTCCTGGCACAAACACTATATAGAAGTCTGTAGTACCATTAGGGAAGAAAATATTGGTATCTGGATCTACATCTAAACCTGCTTCAGAAGTTCCTACAGCCTCTCCGGTGTTCAAATCTACACTTGCAGCGCTGTAAACACCTGCACCGCGTAATCCTACTTTGGTCATTGCCGTTCCGTCAGCAGTACTCATTGCGAAGTGTGCAATGGCGAAAGAGTTCTTCAATGTGATAGCTCCTTCAATATCAGCCTTTGAATTTTCAACGACAATCTTACCCATTCCAGAGAGTACACAGTGTTCCTTTAAATCTGCTAACTTGCCACTTTGCTTTGAAAGGTCGATTTCAATCTTACCTGTTTGGGCTTCTGCGGGAGTGATAGTTCCTTTACCTACGTAATAGAAACGGTAGGTATTTCCACTTATAACATTATTTTTTGGGATATTACCAGTAAACTCTCCTCGTGCCTTACCTGCTGTTGATGGCTTCAATGTAAGCACGGTAACAACCTTACTACCAGAAGGATTGGTCGTTATAACTTGTATCTTATCGTTTGCTTCCCACTTCCATGGACTGGTTTTACCTGCCTCTTCCGACAACAGAGCTCTTGTTGCTGTAGTGTCTTCACCTGTTCCTGCAATTACAGTGATAGGTATTGTCTCTACTGCTGGGGCACTTTCTTGTTCTGGAAGATCGGTAAGTTCAGAAGAACAAGACGTTGTTAACATTGATGTTGCCAAGCATATTGCTGACAAAAAGAATATCTTTTTCATTATTGTTTTCATTAATAAGCTCAATTAATTAAGTGTTATAAACCTCATCTAAATAATTTCTTTCTTCAATAGATGCCCTCTAAGATTTAGAGAGCAATGTATTTTTGCGTATTATCGGTATAATGCCCTAAACGTAAACTGATAACAACAACGTTGTCTGTTAATCTTCTTCAGAGTGCCAAGGGTCATTGGGATCATTACCAACATCCACGTTGTCGGCATTACTTCTAACACTTCCAGCCATCAAAGACTGGTTTTCTAAATAGAAAGTCTTACATATGGGCTTTACATAAGCCTGTTTCTTTTCACTGAAAAATAGTTTTTCATTGTCATTAAATCTTTTTATTATCTTGAATCAAAAATAATTGAGGAAATTCCTGAAACGGATAATTCTCATTACAAATGTTACGCAAATATAACATAATAAAATGGGTCTATCGAATTCTTAAAAAATATTTAACAATAATTGTTTGATATCATGATATAAATCAATCTTTTGAGCTTAAAAGCTTGAAATAGACTTTGAATGGCGGCTAAAAAATAGTTCTGTCATGGTGGGTGGCACATTCTCTAATTGCCACAGCACCACGACAGAACTCTTACAATAGTTTTATTTTCTGGAGCAACTTGCTCTTTGCTTTCGCAACATCGCCCGAAATTTCGCCCGTACTGCCGTTTTCGCGAAGACCATAGCGAACGTTTGTGAGGTCTTGAAGCACTACAATCATGACTGCTATTACCTCGTCGGCGGTTTCGTTGGCAATATTTTGGCTGACAAATTCCACGATTTTGTCTTTCGTTTCCTTGTGTCTGAAGTATATTTGGCGCAGGGCTGAAACGGTAAATGCCCGCAGCTGGGTGTTGGTTTCCAGTGTATAATGAGCCGTAAGTAGGTCGATGGCTTCGTTATCGCCCAGCCAGCCGCATGCAATAATGGCTTTAAAACGCACCTCTTCGTCCTCTTCGGTAAGGAACGGAGCCACGATGGGCAGGTATTGGCGGTTGTACGACAAGCCGATAAGGTGGATAACGTTCGACTTTTTCAGCTTGTCGGTTTCTGTTTTCAGCTTTTCCGCTAAGTAAAGCAGTCCTTCTTGTCCTCTTTTTAGGAAACCATTGCCTAATATTCGTTTCAGAGTTGCATTATCGGTGTCGTTGAAAAAGGTGTAATGACGCTCGATTCCAGAGGGCGAAACATCTTCCAACAAAAGTTTCAAGAACTCGTTGTGCATCGTAAAACTATCTGTTTCGGAAGCCTTTTGGTATGCCGTTAAAACATTATCGCTGTTCATTTTCAAAGTAATATTTGTTTAAACTCTCTCCTATCTCAGTTGGAGATATAGGTAGTTTAGGGCTTTTAGACGTTCTAAAAGCCCTTTTGTGTATAGAATTCTAATTCGTCCTAACGCCTCAATAAGCCTTAGAACGCCCTGCAATTAAAGCAAACTATCGCCGTAGATAGCTTCTTTGATGTTCTTCTCGTGGTCGAAACGAAGCGAGCAACGATTGAACTGAGCAGCGCTGTAGATGGCATCTTTATGCTATTGGCCGACTTCAATCGGTCGAGAACGCTCTTTAAGTCTGAATCGATATACACGGTTGCGAGCTTAGAATCGCGCAACTTGTATTCTTTAGCAAGGTCGAGGAACATCTGCCAGCTATCTTCTGTGTCGCCTTGGGCCAACGTATACTCGCGAGCAAGCTCTTTTCCTTCGGCTTTGGGCAACTTCTTTGCTGCGGGAGCCGAACGGTCTTTCTCGTCAGAAACAGCTGTTGGCTTGGTGTGCAGCGTGGGTTCGGTGCGCACGGGGTCTGCAACTGGGGCTGGCGCAGGGGCTACTTCTTCGGCTGGTTCGGGCTCGGCTGGAGCACTTATCAATGGTTTCTCTATGCCTTGAACCTTGTTTACTAAGCCAGAAATGCCTCCCGGCATGATTACTCTCGTCTTTTTCTTTACCATAATAATGATGTGTTGTTGTTATTTTCGTTTTGTTTAAGCGGACTATTGCTGCCCTACCCTATTCGTTCGCTTGCCTTTTTCGGATTCCGCTCGCCGTTCTATCTGACTGACTTACGGCTGATACCAACAGGCGAAAACGAACGAACAAGGACGTTTTACTTCATGCGACGTATCATAAACTCGAAGGCGCCTTTCACTGCTTCGCGCTGTGTAGCAAGGAGTTCGAAGGTGTTGATGCGCTTCAACGTGGCACGACTGTTCACCATTGGCGTTACTTTTCCTATCTGAGAGAAGATGTCGTTGGTGTCGCTCCACATGCGTTGTTCTTCTGATGTTCCTATTCTTGGGTCGATACGGTTAGGCACAAAGAATATCTGAGCGTGCATTTCGGGGTTCACTTCCTTTAAAGCGTTCACCACTTGCACAAAGACTCCCGTTGAATCTAAGGTCTTATCTTCGTATTCGTAGGGGCAAACGATGTAGTCGGCATTGGTGAAAAGTGGTACAAGACCGTCTTCGCTAACGTTACCCGGTGAGTCGAATAGAACGTAACCTTCTACTTGTGAGGCTGAATCCATAAGCTGTTGCATCAGCTCTGGTTCGCTTACGTCGAAGCTTTGCACTACGTATGGCTCTTCGCCTTCGTATATCTGAACATCTTTCTGACGCTGCATTAGAATGGTTTTCTGCAAGTCGGTGTCGATTATACACACGGGTTTGCCCTTCCAACTGAGATAGTTGGCAAACAGCATACATAGCGTGCTCTTCCCTACTCCACCTTTCTGATTGGCAAATACTACCTTAATATTTTTCATTACTTTTTACTTTTATGTTGTTTATTGTTTTGTTTTTAATTCTTATGTAAGTCGTTTGTTCCTTACAACAAAGTACTTACGTACTTTATTTCTTGCTTGTCTTTCTTCTCGCTGCATAGCCATCGCAACTTAAGATTACTCCAAATTTTACTCGATTGCATCGCCTTTGTACTTCAAAGTACGGCTGAGCATGACGAAAATACAGCAGATGGCGATGAGGGTAATGGCGCCTGAAACGAATAAAACGCGGTCGGGCAGACCAGCAAAGATTAAAAATATCAATGACAAAATTAGTGCTGTTGCTACACAAAGTACCACGCTTGCACGATTGAGATAACGCCCTAATGCCCTGCCACTATGAGACTTAATCCACGTAAATACAATGGTTATGAGCAAAATAAATAGAAGATATACGATCGTTACAGCCCAATCAAGGACTACGGGAAACTGTTCGGTGCCGTAATAGAATAGCGACAACTTACCGAAAACGATGTAGGTGATGCCTAAAATAATGGCTGCTGTCAGCAAATTCACTCGTGTGGCTACTCCTTTGATGTCTCCTACCCTTTTCAAACCATTGCGCGCAATGACCAGCAAAACTACAATCGACGTGTAAAGGATTGATTCGCACACTATAGAAATGGTGTCGGAAACTTGTACACTGCCTTCTGTGAGCTTACCTCCGCTCTGATTGAACACGGCAAGAAATAGTCCCAATGTGCAAAATCCAAATACAAACTCCAACACTGTGAGCAGCTGTCGCTCGACAGGACGGAGGTTGAAGTGGTTGATCAATGATTGTTTCATATTTTTATATATTTACTTTTAAAAATCTATTTATACTTAAACAAACTGCCAAAACTATTTTTTTACATTTTTAATCGAATGCTTTCAATGAACAGCTGGCTTGAAATTGACATGCACTTGATGCGTTATTATGTTTTTTTATATTTACGTTTAAATCTTGAAATATAGTAAAACGTTGTGAAATATTCGCTTTTTTTACGTTTTTTTATATATTTACGTTTTAAAGTCTATTTATATTTAATCACGCTGCAAGGTCGTTATTTTTCAATATTCTATATATTTATATTTAAACTTTTATTTGTATCTTTTTATCTACTTTTAAACGTATTTCAGCAAACTTATATTTATGCTTTCAATTGCACTTAGTATTGTTTTGATTGTTCTTTCAAAGAGATTTGGCAGAATTGTAGTTGCGTTTTGTAACGCTTGTTGGTGGCACAAAACAGGTAAACTAACCTTGTTTTCTGTAAATATTTTTAGCATATTATTATCCATTTCAAGCCATATTTTACAACGTTTGAACCTCTTAATAAATCTCTTCCTTCTCCTCTATCGGCTTCATTGTGCGATTTAGAAGCAATAAAAGTGCTATTTCTATCGCAGTTTGGAAAAATAATATCATCGTGTTATAGGTACTCAAAGTCTGCAGAGTGAGTCCTCCCACATTATTATATAAGTAGAGATAAAGCTCGCCAGAAAGGAAAGAAAGCACGGGTAACACTGCTAAAGCAATGCCATATTGGCGAATTCGACCACCAAAACGGCGCGCCAAGCCAATACCTAAGTACAAATTGGTTAAGCTAATCACTATATTATTATAGAAAGGGAGCGCATCTCGGAATATCTGAAACGTACCATCTACACCTGAAACGGCATCGGTATCTATCATTTCGACAGGTACTAACCCAATAAGCAAGCCTAAAACCGTGAGCACCATAACTACTATCTGCGCCAATTGCAACCAAAAATGATTTAATTTATAGAGAGCATGACGGAGCTGTTCCATCGTTAATAGCGAACAAACGATAAAGGCAAAGGAAACCAAACCATATAATTCGGTCTTAAAATCGCCAGCGACATTTGTAGCAAGTATATCGTATGAATCGCCATCTACATTGTTTCCCAATGCTTCAGATAGCATAATCAATAAAAAAACAATGCCCATGCCTACCGACCAGCCCAAGATAGAGATGCGACGCTTAGTGATTTCGAATATATTTATCTTCATATTTTTATATATTTATAGTTTTACTTCTTTATGTTTGTACTTTTATACATTATCGTTTCTTTTATGTTTATACTTATATAAACTTTTGTTCAGTTACGTATTCACATATCTTTTTTTAATTACATTATATTATATAAAGGTATTTATCGGAATATGTTTAATTCAATTATAAGCGTAGAATTAAAAACGTAAATCTATTTTTTTATATTTAAACAAGTAAACAATAATATATTAAAAACAGTCATTCAAAGAACACATTATTGGTTTATATAAGTGAGCAAATAGTCTACAAATAAAAGCGTTTATATTTTTTTATATATTTATTTTTATATATTATATTTCAACGTTTTACAGAGCCGTTGATGATTATACAAGCATCTTGCTTAGCTTCAAAAACCTATTGCATATGATTTCAAAGATATATTTATAAAAAAACATAATCTTCAAAAATTCTCATGCAAATACAAATATACTACAAAAACATTTAAATAGCAAAACGTTTATACTTTTTTTATAAACTAACACAAAAAAATAGAAATCTTACTTTATATCTTTATAGGTTTGTATCTTTGTTTTTTTATATTTATATGTTTCAACGAATAAGTATTAACGGGTTAGTTATTTTTACCGAAAAACCTTATTTCTATCTTTTTTTGTTTCTTTTGTTTTTTTATATTTATATTACTTTACTTTTATCTTTATATTCAAGAAGTAGCTGTATTTTGTCATCATATATTGTGGATTATTTAGCATTGGCATGAGAATTTTAAGACGAAAAAGTGAAAATAGATAACAAGGAAAAAGGAAAATACAATGTAAATGGGATTGATTTTTAAATCATAAAATAGAGAAAAGTAAAAAAACAAAACGTCAATCGAGATCAAATAAATAGACTTAGACAAAAAAAGAAGTAAATGAATCTACAAAATAAAAATGAACTCAAAAAGATTGTGCAGAAGCCCCTGCACTTTTTGTGAAATGTGTGCGCAACATTACTGCAGGTATACAGCAGCAATATTGCAATTACAAAACAATAATATGGCAGAACGGAAGTAACGAACGAAAAATAATTGAAGGAATACAGAAAAAAATCTAATAGAAATGGAAATAGGGTAGGGGAGATAGGAAAATACTAATTCGTTAGGCTTCCTTATATATAGATGCGAAAGTGTAAAACACAAATTTTTTTGTATTATATTCTTGCGTATTATTATTCGCAATGTATATAATTTTTATTCAATTTCAGTATTTTTGCAAGTATATACATATAGTTTGAATTGTACTGTATAATAATTCTGAATGAAAAAAATTAAAGATGTTATTTCAGAATTAAAGAAATATCTCGAAATTTTATCATATGGTGGGTATGATAAGATAAAAAAATAAGTACTTCTACATTTGTAAAATGAAAACGAAATGGGAAAGGTGTCAAAACAATCAATTATAAAAATAAAAAAATAGAAAAAGCGGTAATGGTTATTCCAAAAAAACGAATATTGAGAAATGAAATCCTGCTGGGATAGTTTTGAAATCTTAAATATAATGATTTGGAGAGGGTGGGGGACAGTTTTTTTAAAAAACGAAAATGAAAGGGTAAGTATTTAAAGGTTAGAAAAAAATGCGGTCTAAAGTAGAAAAATAGACGTTAGAAAAATATGTTTTTAGTCGACTAAAAATAATGATTAAAAACTGAAAACTCAAATATCTGAGCGACAAATATGGAGGAAATTTTAATGGAAAAAAACTTGGGTGGATTGACAACAAAAATAGAGAAAAAAATATAAGAGAGTTTAGATTGTAAAACAAAAAAGAAATTTCAAATTAGTAAAATTGTCGGTATGGAAAATGAATAGATTAGTCATTTCTTCGGAATAAGATAGAATTCGGGCGACAAAAAGGGAATAAGAATAGGGTGAAACCCATGTGCGACAAATGGGGAATATACGTTTTAGGTGTGTAAAAGGCATCGTAACTCATTGATATACATTAAGGATAAGCGGTGTATTAAAGGCGAACGGCGACAAAAAAGTGAAAAGTTTTGTGAATACTTTAACCTTTTCTGTAGTCCAAAGCGTTATTTATCTGTATTTAAAGAGGTTAAATTAAGTGCGATAACGTACTGTTCTACTTTATTTGTTCCTAATATGTCGCGCTTAAAAGCATGGTTTTAGAGCATTAGAAGGGTGGTTTTGGAAGACAAAAGTAGTTTTATAGACGAGTGAGAGCATATAAGTGAGCGACAAATTAGTAGGATTGTAAGAAACGGTTGCGTTTGTATGGTGCGACAAAAAGGGAAGAACACCATTGTAATATAAGTGCGACAAATTGGGAGAGAAAACTAAATAGATTAGCGAAGGTAATTAAACGGGTGGAGATGGGTGGGAGAAAAGGGTGGAAAGATCGAAATTTTGAGCGTGAAATGGAAATGAGTCTGTGCGGCTAAAAAAAGGAAATAGTCAATGTATCAGTGGATTAAGAGAGAAAAAACGGAGTGTAGGAAGCGATTAAGAACACAAGAATGAGAATACCTCAACATACGACTTAAAACGCTTTAAAAGGCAGAAAACGCAATAAATAGGCGCATTTTAAAAGATGAATTAGACACGTAAATACTTGCAACCAGTCTTGGTTGGAACTTCATTGTTGCTTGTGTTCTGTGAAATTTGAACTGTTGGAGAACACGAAAGTAAGAGGTTTTGAGGGCAAAAAACTGCAAGATGAGCGTTAAGATTGAGGGTTTTAAACTTAAAACACCGTCAAACAGCCTGTTTGCAGAGGGGAAGCAGCATGCAAATAAGAAGCAAACAGCTAAACAAACAGGCACGGAAAGAATAAGTGCAGAAACAGAGCAGTTTAATGTTTGTATATCCTTGAAAAGACGAAACAATTAGAATGAAGTCGTAGTTTGTTCCCATTCTGTCGCTAACAATAGTTTTTTAAGGTTCTAAAGTATATTCCCTTTGTGTCGCGTTATGGCTATATAGCTTTGTATCTTGCATGTTTTCAAAGTGTTACAACATTATAAATGTAAAGCTAAAAAGGCAGTTTTGTTCAGCATTATACATATATGAAAGGGTGGGGGAGAGACAATTTAGAAACGAAAAAAGCGATTTAAGAGGGTAAAACCGCCCTTCTTTGGCGTCAAAAAAGTGAAAAATTCCCTTTATGTCGCACCAATTCTCCCTTTATGTCGTACTATATGGCCTCACACTTACATATTTGTCGCAGTAAGATTACATATATGTCGCAGCGCGTTTCCATATTTGTCGCAGCTAACTTACTAATGTGTCGTCGAGTGTAAGCGGGGGAATTTGAGTGTCAGATAGTTAGCGGTTCCTATATAATCTATATATAATGATAGAGAAAATGATACTCTAAGTGAAGCGATAAAGTTCTTGTTTTAATGTAAGAGATATTTCGTTATTGCGCAATGATGATTTTAACTAAGAGTCATTGCGACCCTCCCTTTTTGTCGCAGATAGGGTTTTGCAGTGCGTTGGAGGCAGGGGGCGGTTGGCAATGGTTGTTGGGGGAATAGGGAGACTAGGGAGAATAGGGGTACTTGGTGGGCGGTGAGAAGTGGGAAGAGGGGGCTTTTCGCGTTTTCAGGTGTATGAAATGAGAAAATTTTAAAGCGGAGGAATTGACATAAATATCCATTGCTTGAATGGAAAAGAAGGGGTGTTAGAGTTAATAAATATACAAAAAAGTGAAGTGGTTTTTGTATTTTATAGTTGTTTGAGTGGCGAAAAAATGGGGTTGAAACCCTATTATGTTTTGGTGTTTCTTGTGCTTTTCTGATGTTTGAGTGGCGGGAAAATAGAGGCGAAATCGTTGCTATGTTTTGGTGGTTCCTATGCTTTTCAGATGTTTCAGTGGCGAAAAAAAGAGGCGAAATCGTTGCTATGGTTTGGTGGTTTTTGTGCTTTTCTAAAGTATAAAAGGCGAAAAAAAGAAGCGAAAATGCTGTTATGTTTTTATGTTTCCTGTGCTTTTCTAACGTATAATAGGCGAAAAAATGGGGCAAAAGTACTGTTATGTTTTGGTGTGTTCCATGATAATTCATAAAGAGAAGGCAGGTTCTAACCGCTGTTTTTGCAGAAAAGTCTGCTCAGACGTATGGTTTTTAGAACCTGCCTTCTTTGTTTTTATAGTTTCTTTCTTTGCTGTTCGTCAGCTTATTTTGCTGCGATGCACTCCACTTCTACGAGCGCATTCTTTGGCAAAGTCTTTACAGCGATAGCCGAACGAGCTGGGAATGGTTCGTTGAAGAACTCAGCGTACACCTCGTTCATAGCTGCAAAGTCGTTCATATCCGATAGGAATACAGTAGTTTTCATTACGTTTCCAAGACCGATGCCTGCTTCTTCGAGGATAGCTTTGGCGTTTGTGAGCGACTGACGAGTTTGTTCTTTGATGCCACCAGGTGCGAATTCGCCTGTTGCAGGGTCGATAGGGAGCTGTCCAGATGTGATAACGAGACCGTTAGCTTCGATGGCTTGGCTGTAAGGACCAATAGCTTTAGGAGCTTTGTTTGTGTTTATTACTTTCATAATTTTAGTTTGATAAAATTGTTAAACTTACTATTCTGTTACTCAAAAAGTGCGTTTCCTGGCTACGGCAATGGCCCCAGTCAAGCTGATAGCCACTCTTTTAGCTTTCCGAAAACGTTGGTATCTGCAAATGTACGAACTTTTTTTGAAAACAGGAAATGTGCCGTTCGCTTTTCGTTTTTTTGTCTTCCGTGTCTTCGGTGGTAGGTTATGGGGTAGCGATAGGGTTAGTTATATTTAACAAATTTTTTTCTCTGATTGCACATATATTGCATTGTTGCCCCCTATTTTTGCAGTTGAGACGAGTTAGAAGCGTGAGCACAGACTTGTTTTCGATGTTGTTTATTGTGGTCGCACAGCCGTTTTAGAACGACCTTAGCCAGGTGTGTGCCACCAGAGAATTATTAACCTTAATTACTTTTTCGGGCGAGCGGAGTGTGCGCAGCGCGTGTTTGCTCCGCTTCCCACAAAATTATTATTAAACAAAATGACGCTATTAACAAAAACTCAGGTAGGCGATCGTCGTTGGACGCGCGAAGATGTAGACAGGATTAGGGCTGTGATTGTAGCCGATTTTTCCGAGTTAATGAACCGAGAACCAGACGAAGGGTTGCGCTGGACCAGTACTAAAACCGACCTAATCGAGCTTTCTCACCTTGTGTGGGAATCGGGTTTGCTGCTCGACGAGCGCGGAATGCCGCTCAGTTTCCTTAGTATTGTGAAGAAGGTTTTCAAGGTATTGAATGTTGTTCCGCCCCAAAATCCTTCGGGAATGTTCGAGAAGACACGCGAGAGAAAGAACATTCGGGTGCGTCCCGTAGCCGAGCGCTACTTGCTGTTGCACCATCAGCAGCACATCATGCACCCTATGCGATTGGACATAAAGCGCGCCCGTCTGCATCAACTCATGCCGAGCGAATAAGTCGGGGTGTATATCTAAAAAAGTAAAAGCGGTTGTTTTGCGTTGCAAAACAGCCGCTTTTGTCGTGCAATATAGGCTCTTTTACAACGCAAAACAGGCTCTTTTGCAAAGCCATTGCTTAGGTGTTGATAATCAAATAGTTGCGTATGGTGTACGAAGATGATATTTGTTGCCATTTTTACAGCATATTATAGGCTTGGAAATGGCAGCAGAATGTGTTTTGTTGTAGGTATTTTGTGATGATGAACGACGTTTAAATGTGTTTTGTTGTGCGTGTTAAGTGATGATGAATAACGTTTGAATGTATTTTGTAGTGCGTATTGAACGACGATGAATCGGGTTTGTCTGCGTTGCAGAACCGATGAGACAAAAAAGTGAGAACGCCAAAAGTAGCGTTCCCACATTATATAATAAGGAGACAGGAATGCGCTGTTAGGCACACCTGCAAATTCGTTTTACTTCTTTACAACCTTCTTTCCGTTTACGATGTAAATGCCTTTCGGAAGGTCTTTCAGCTCGCCCGACATGCGTGTACCGCTGAGCGTGTAAGTGGCTTTTGCAGTTGTGGTAGCGTCAGAAGAGGTAGGGTTGATGCCCGTAGAACTGGTAATGACCACTGGACTCGTTACCATTTTACCATCAAGAGCCACGTAATGCTTTGCAGCATCGAACGTTGCGCCCGAAGGTTGGGTGATATTGCAACCCTCCAACGTAAGCGATGCGATGTCAACGATAGACCCTCTTTCGGTTCCTTCGGCTGTTACGTTAGCGTTTTTGATGGTAATATGTTCGCTGCTGCCGTTAAATCCAGCAATGCCATATATAATACTCTTAGCCGTTACGGTGCAGTTTTCAATGTTAAGATCAGCTTCGTTGGCATAAATACAGCACATATTTTCGCTCTCAGTATTCAGTATTCCCCCGCCTGTAATGGTCAGTGGCTTTCTAAAGCGATGGCAGCGAACTCTGCCGTAACGAAGTTCGATTCGAGAACCATAATCTTCAGTCCGTCGATTTCCGAGTAGATAGCCTCGTTCGTAGCCCCTTTAATTGTAACATTCTTCATTGTTAAGGTTTTGGAATCAGGGTTGTAGCTTAACGTTCCGCTTACCCCTTCAATGGTAGAGAGGTCTTGGCAGTTTAAAGAAGTAACCTTTGTACCCGCAATTTTCAGTGCGTACTCGGTTTGTGCCAGAGTGTTTTGTGGCATGGCAAACATTGCAACGAACATTGCAGCTGTGGCTACATACATGCTTTTAAGTATTTTTTTAACCATTGTTTAAGTTGCTTTCCTGTTGAAACTCCTTACGAGAGCAACGCCGTATCGAAAGCGTGGGCGTTTGATAAGTTAATCAATCTATGCTTATATGTTGTTATTTGCCACTATGAATATATGCAAAAATAGTTTATTTGTTTTGTATTATCAAATATTTTATCATGTTTTTCAATAATTATGTCGATGAAAGGAGAAAATAGGAGCGTTGTTGTTCCGACTTCGAACAGCGAAAATTGAAGTTCGAATTCGGAATGATGGAAGGCTGACAAAGCAAGAAAAGTAGTAGGTTAAAGGTCGTATCTGCGTGTTACGAAGTTAGAAATGTAACTTAACAAATTCGGTAAGTCGGTGTTGCGAGGTCGGTTATATAGCGTTTTAAAGTCGTTTATCCAACGTTTCAAATTCGCTAAGTTGGTGTTGTTAGGTCGGTTATGCAACGTTTCAAGGTCAGTAAGGTAGTGCTTCAAAGTCATTAAGGCAGTGCTTCAAAGTCTTTAAGGCAGTGAGAAATATTTGAAAGTGCGTTGAAATCCTACGTATAAAAAAGGAGCGCAACCTAAGTTGCGCCCCCACGGAGTTTTTTCAGTGTTAATTAATTTTAGTAATGAAAAAACGCGGTGTGATAGAGTTCACCGCCATGCCTTGCTTTATTTGCTTAGCATTATGTTATAGTTTATTGTTTTTTTCTATCTATTGAACGAGCCATCTTGCCCAGCATCATCACACTATAGAGTGTATCTATGCTTTGCTTTCCGTCGATGGTGGTCCACTACAATGCAAGAGAGTGCTTTGCTTTGGGGGTGAATAGCGCACCTAACGCGGTGCACGGAGTTGTCTCAGAGATATTGTTGCAGTGGGCTGCTGCCGTTTTTAGTTTGCCGTGCAGTCTTTTAAATTCAGCCATGCTGCGGTTTCATTCCTTCAATGCTGCGGTTGAAAGTCTGCCATGCAACGCTTCTAATCCTGCCATGTTGCGGTTTCGTTTCTTTAATGCTGCGGTTGAAAGTCTGTCATGCAACCATTTCATTTCTGCCATGCAACGCTTTGAATTTCTCAATGTAGCTGTAAAACTTCTGCAATGCGGTCTTTATTAGTCTGCTATGCAATTGTTTCATTGCTGCAACACAACCTTTCTAATTCAGCAGTGCAACCATTTCATTGCTGCAACGCGGTCAGTCATTGTCTGTAACCTCAGCTGTATCCAACTATAAAGTTGGCTTTTACAGCCTGCAGCACAGGTTTTTACGGCCTACGTTTTTTTAGTTTTCAGCCTGTGTTTTTGGCACACTGGCCTTTCAGTTTTTCGCTTTGTTGTCTGCAACATTTGCTAATCGACCTACAAATTTTGGCTCAGTGGTCTTGCAACATAAGCTTTTTCAGACTCCAATTTTTCACTTCTCAGCTTGCCATTTTGTCTGATTTGGCCCTTTCAAATTTTCCTTTTGTTGTCTGCAACATAGCAAATCAGCCTACGAATATCTACTCTGAGGCTTCAATGTTAAGCTTTATAGTCTGCAACGGCACTTATGTGTCAGCAACGCAGAGGTCTTATTATATAATGTAAGACGTTGTTGCGGTGGCGCATAAAAAGCGTCTCCCCGTTGCAGCCCAGCTATAATGCCCTGCTCCTAAATGTATTCGAGTTTTTGTTAATAGCGTCCTCTCCATCTCAGACTCCCGTCAGAGGTTCACCTTATAGGAGGTTTGGGCTTTTTCTTTAATTACAATAGATTTAACAAATATATTTTAGCTGCCTCTTACTTGTACTGCAAAGATAGATATTTTATTTGATAATGTCAAATATTTTTTTGCCGTTTTTAAGTTTTTTTGCTGTGTGCCTTAACAGAACAACACTCTTTTTACCTTATAAAAATGACCACCGAAACGTTGCAAGAAATACACTTTTTTTACAGCAATTTACCGATAAACGATAACAATTTACCGATAAATAGAAAGCAATGTTGTAATTTTTTTCTTATGTATTTATGCGTTTATCAGAAAATAATAGCTATTTTTGCAGCCGAGAAATCTATTATTTTTAAGTTTTACCTAATTATGAAGAAGAAAAACTTTATTAGCATTATTGCTGTGCCCTTTGGCTTTACAGGCACAAAATGTAAAGCTGCCTTGGAGCCAAAGCTTCATGAATGAGCAATCGATGGAGCGCTTTACAGTGCTTGACGCCAACGTAGACGACCAGGCATTTAAGTTTAACGAAGCAACCATGGCTGCCTCTTGTGTACGTACGCAAGACGCTGACGACTGGTTGGTAAGTCCTGTTATCGCATTAAAAGCAGGCAAAACCTACGAAATTACCTATACCATTAGTGGCGAATCGTCAAACGCTACCGAAAGCTACGAGGTGAAAATAGGCAAGGACAAGACTGTTGCAGCCATGACAAAGACCATCGCTGCCAAGACAACAGCACCTGCCGACTTTATCGAAAAGCAAGCCGTTACCGTAACATTCAGTGTAGATGCCGACGGCGAATACTATATTGGCTGGCATTTCAACACCGAGATGCAGCTCGACCCAGGTTCGTTTAACATCTATAATATAGAACTAAAAGAGAAGTTAGGAGCCGCTGTGCCAGCCGCAGTAGGCAACGCTAAGGTTACACCAGCGCCTAACGGAGGCAACTCAGCAGACATTATGTTCAACGCACCAGCTACCAATCAGGCAGGCGCAGCATTGTCGGCACTCACCAAGATAGAAGTATATCGTGGCGAAGAACTAATAAAGACATTCAACAATCCTACACCGGGTGCAGCGTTGAACTTTACCGATACCAACGTGCCCAACGGCAAAACAACATATAAGATTACCCCATTCAGTGCCGATGGCGAAGGTTCTTCAGTTGAATTAGAAGCCTTTGTAGGTTTCGATATTCCTGCTGCAGTGGGCAAAATCAGCTTCACTTATAACAACGGAAAGGCAAATGTGAAGTGGGATAAGGTAACAACTGGTGCCAACGGAGCCTACGTAAACCCAGACAACATTACCTATACACTCCGTCGCGGTAAGGTTACTGAAATTGCAAGGGTCTCAAAGCCACCACATACGAAGATACACCACCAGCTCAAGACGAGCAAGAAGCATTTGCTTATGTAGTATCTCCAGTCAACGAAGCAGGCGAAGGCGCACGCACCTATTCTAATATTGTAGTAACAGGTAAGCCTTACACTCTTCCACTCAAGGAATCGTTTGCGAACGGAAAGCTCTCTTACTTCTGGTTGGTAGACTACGACAAGCGCAGCCGTTGGTCTCCATTCCACGACGAATCAAGCTATTCTCAAGATGGCGACCGTGGTTTTGCTGGCTTCACACCTATGATGGAAGGCGAGTGGTCGTTGCTTGAAACAGGTTTGATCGACCTCGGTAACGCTAAAGACCCAATGCTTACATTCTACATTAAGACCCACCAGAACTCGGAAGACATATTCAAAATCTGGGTTTCTAAGGAATATGGAACACCTGAAACACTGCTTACTGTAAACTTAGAAGAGGTAAATATCCGCGAATGGATAAAGGTAGAGCTTCCTTTAAAGAAGTTTGTTGGCTCTAAATTCATACAGGTTGGCTTCGACTACAAGGGCATAGCACACAACAGTAACATCTATGTAGACAATATCAACATCTTCGACCGTAAGGCAAACGACCTTGCAATCAAGATGAAAGAGGCTCCTGGCCGCTTGCGAGTAGACAATCCTGCAAAGGTTGTTGTTACCGTAACCAACAACGGTGCAAGCGATGCTAACAACTATAAAGTAGTGGTTTACAACGACAATAAGGTTATCACAAGCGTTAATGGTGTTGCTGTACCAGCTGGAAAGACAGTAGAAAACACCATCACCTTCACACCAGAGCGCAACATTGGCGACCAAGTGAAGCTCTATGCGAAGCTCGAAGTAGCTGCAGATGAGGACGCAACCAACAACACAACCGAAACCATTACCTTGCCAGTGAACTATCCTGTTTATCCAACAGCGAAAAACTTGCAAGCTACTGCAGGTGCTAAGAACACCCTAACATGGACCGTTCCAGATGCACCACGCGCTACAAACGAAGTTGTAACAGAAAGTTTTGAAGACTATGCAGACTTCGCTAACAAGAACATTGGCGAATGGTTGCTCTACGATGTAGACAATCACACCACCTATGGCTTTAACGAAAGCACCTTCCCAGGCATGGGAGAACGTCAGGCTTGGACCGTTTTCAACTACGCATCAACTACTCCTGCCAGCGGCAATGGCTGGAAGGGACACACTGGCGATAAGGTTCTTATCTCGTTTGGAGCACCTTATGCCATCACAGAAACTGGCTTGTATCGCCTGAACTCCCTGCTACTGCACAGTCAATCAGCCTCTGGGAGAAGGCATTCAACGGCGCAGGCAACGAAACTTACGATGTTCGCTACTCTACAACAGGCTTCAACCGCGAAGATTTCCAAATCCTTAAGGCGAAGCACGTAGTACCAACATCGTGGGCAAAGGCTGAATACACCTTGCCAGAAGGCACCAAGTATTTCGCAATCGTAGCATCAAGCACCGACGGATACGCAACACTTATCGACGACATCAGCTTCCTTCCTGCATCAAAGGCAGCTCAACAGCTTACACTCATCGGCTATAACATCTATCGCGATGGCGTGAAAGTGAATGCAGCACCAGTAGCAGGCACTTCGTTTACCGACGATATGGGCGGTGCACACATCTACAACGTAACAGCCGTTTACGATAAGGGAGAAGCTCGTTTCTCTAATTCTGCAGAAGTAACAGCTGCTGCTGGCATCGTTGAAGTAGACGCAACAGCCGACACTAACGACGAGAACGCACCACGTTACGATGTATCTGGTCGTCGTGTTTCTAAGGATTACAAGGGTATTTATATCAGTAAGGGTAAGAAACACATCGCAAAATAAAGAAAAATTCCAGTTTTTTTATAGAACTCACGTGGGTGCACCAACTTATAGGTGCACCCATTTTTTGTTCCCCTCCACTTCTTTTCGCCCTCCACCAGCCACACCCTTACACCTTATATATATAAGGGGGACGCTGCATTTATATAAGGCGGAACGTGCGAAATCCGTCCTGCGATTTCTTTACAAAAATCCTTCCGCTTTCAGTTCTCTAACCTCTTGATTATCAATACATAGCGAATGGCGTTGCAAAAGAGCCTGTTTTGCACGGTAAAAGTGCCTGTTTTGCGCTGCAATATAGGCTCTTTTGCAACGCAAAACAGGCACTTTTGAAAAGCAATATAGAAAACGTAAAGATTATAGATAGTCGGAAGTGGTTTTCATTGCAACCGAAACCAACCTTCGCCAGAGCGGAAAACACCCCTCGCCACAACCCTTTTCGCAAAGTTTCCTTGCCGTTAGTAATAGGTATTAGCCGCCTAAGGGCAACAACTTTTTACCTACATTTGGGTATTGTTTATTCATTAACGTGTGCTTACCTTTGCAGCCCAGTTATTAAAAATAAATATTAAAATAAGTTTAAAAACGAAACATGAGAAAATTATACTTAGTACTTACCCTGTGTGTTTTATTCTTTTCTACTTCAGAAATAAGGCTGAAGTAGGTCAAGGCGTTATCAAATTCAAGACCGACAAGGCGGTTGGGTCTACCATTAGCATGGAAATCTTTGTCTACGATGGCTTAGACGACGACGGCGATGTAAAGGATGCTAACCCCGAAGAGGGCACTAACATCTCGTTCGAGGGTGCCACTAAGAAAGCAATAGTGCAGCAGAAAGTTTATCTAACCGTTACTTCGCCAGAGATAACCATACATGGTGATGTGAACTATTTGACCATTGTTGGGCAGGAAATCAAAGACATTGACGTTAGCGGAGCCAGCAAATTGACCACCTTAAGAGTGAACGAAAACCCTTTAACAACACTCGATTTGTCGAACAATGCAGCCCTTACCGAAGTGTGGGCAACCGCATGTTCCGACCTTACTTCCGTAAAGTTCGCACCTGCTTCTGCCCTCATGACACTCTCGTTGCAAGGCACACAGGTTGCAAACCTGAACCTTTCGCAGGCTCAATTCCTTAGAACCTTGCACGTAGGCGATAACCCTAATCTCACAACAATAGACCTTTCGCAGCTTACAGAGCTGGAAGAACTATGGATAAATGGCAACGGAATTGAAGCACTCGACCTCACAAATAACACCAATCTCACCACTCTCGAATGCAGCAGAAACCTGCTTACAACCCTCAACCTGTCTGGAAAGTCAGACCTTAACTATGTTTCTTGTTGGTGCAACAAGCTCAAAGGCGAAGGCTTAGACGCACTTATTCAGAGCCTAACAAAGGAAACAGAAGGCGAAGAACGCGAACTTTGCGTGTACAACGGTCTGTTTGAAAACGAGCAAAACGAACTTACCGACGAGCAAATTGCAGCCATCAAAGCACGTGGTTGGACTCCTAAGCAGGCAAAAGGCAATAAGGAAATGTTTGCATGGGTAGAGATTACGTCGGCTGTAACAGGCATCGACGCTGTTTCGGTGAAAGCCAACGACACAGACAAATGGTTCGACTTGATGGGTCGCCGCATTGCTAAACCAACAGCAAAGGGCATCTATATCCACAACGGAAAGAAGATACTCCTGAAGTAATCACCCTTATTTCAACTGCCGTTGCACAACGTTCCTGCCTCAAAGGCAGCGAACACAAGGGGCAACAATAGGCTGATGACGATATTACTAAGCCATCGTGGCACACTGAAAAGGTCTTAGTAATATCGTCATAAGCCTTTGCTTTCATCGGCACCAGCACGAAACAGTATGCAACACAGCAGCATATTACAATTGTGAAGAGAACATTATTTACCCTTATGGGTTGCTTATTTCTCCAAATAGCAGTAGCTCAAATACGATGCAAAGTATTGGAGAAAGGCACCAACGAACCTATAATAGGTGCCACCATCATGGCAGAAGGCACCAAAAACATTATTGCCGTAACCGACCAGGACGGCGTTTTCGTCTTGTCCAACGGCTTCAATAAGTCGGTCAGAATATCATATATCGGCTACAAACCCCTTACGGTGCGTCCCCAAAAAAGAGGGCGTCTACCACTTGCAAACCGATGTAAACGAACTGCAAGAGATAGTTGTTACCGCACAAGAAGGGCACGGACTGTCCAGCGCATCGACCATTAGCAAGCAGGCAATGCAGCATTTGCAGCCCTCAAGCTTTGCCGATTTGGTTGAACTTCTGCCCGGAGGACGTGCCAACGACCCCCATCTGAACGTGCCTAACACCATCAACCTGCGCGAAACAGGCATCGGAAGCAGTCAGTACAACACCTCTTCGCTCGGCACACGCTTCGTTATTGACGGCGCACCCGTAAGCACTAACGGCAACATGCAATACCTTTCGGGCGCTCTCGACCGCACTTCTGGAAAGCGAAACTTTGCCAATGCGGGGGTTGATATGCGCACCTTGTCTACCGACGACATACAGGAAGTAACCATTATACGTGGTATTCCCTCCGTGCAATATGGCGATTTAACCAGCGGACTCGTAAAGGTGAAACGTCGCAAAGGTGGCAACGACATTGCAGCACGCTTTAAAGCCGACATGGATACCAAGCTTTTCTATCTTTCGAAAGGCTTCGAATGGAAACCGTCGAAGCTGTCGCTCAACCTCAGTGCCGACTATCTCGACAACAAAGCAGAGCCTCGCAACCTGCTCGAAACCTACAAACGTGTTACTCTTTCGGCTCGTCTGAACAAGCAATGGACCACCCAAAAGATGAACTACGGAGCCATGCTCAGCTTCGATTATGGCGGTTCTTTCGACAACGATAAGGTGGATTCGCAATTCAACCATGGCGGAGTAGACAAGTATCGCTCTGCCTATAACCGCTATGCAACGAGTCTTTCGCTCAACATGAACAGCAATATCGACCGCTCGCTCTTCCGCAGTTTAGAGCTGTCGGCATCATTTTCGTACGAGAAAAACATACTGGAACGCACCAAAATGGTACAGCTCGATGGCGACACACCAGCCGCAATGACCATGACAAACGGCGAAAGCGATGCCGTATTGATATCGCCTTACAACTATATAGCCACACATACAGTAGACGGCCGCCCCCTTAGTTTGTATCTAAAGGGCAACGCTTCGTTCAGCATACCCATTCCAGGCGTGTCCAATACGCTGTTGGTGGGAGCCGATTATCAGATGGATCGCAACGTAGGCGAAGGTCAGATATACGACCGTTTGCACCCTGTTTATACAGGAACGTCGTACCGTCCGCGCAAATATTCAGCCATTCCAGCCTCGCAAATGCTGGCAGGCTACGTGGAAGAACGCATCAGTATGGGCGTCGGCAGCAGCAAACTCGACGTCGAAGCAGGTCTTCGTGCCGAAACAATGTTAGGCATCGACAACCAATTTGCCACACATGGAAAGGTGAATATAGACCCCCGAGCCAATGTAGGGTGGACCTTTCCTTCTTTTGTCGTAGGCAAAGACCGAATGACAATCGGCATTACTGGCGGTATAGGGTGGCACAGTATGTTCCCCACCATCGACCTCTTATATCCCGAACCCGCCTATATGGACATCGTAGAACTGAACTATTACCACCCCAAACCAGAGTTTCGGAGAATGTATTTGCAGACTTACGTCATCAATCCGACCAACTATGAGCTTACAGCAGCACGCAATTTAAAGTGGGAAATAAAGGGAGATGTAGACTGGGCAGGCAACCGTCTCACCATGACATACTTTGTAGAAGACATGAAATCGGGCTTCCGTTCGATGAGCGTTTATGCCCCTTATCAGTACAAAGAGTACGACGCTTCTGGTGTAAATGCCGATGCCTTGACCGCCAAACCCGATGTTTCCACCTTGCCCTATACCCTCCGTAACGTCCTGCGCTCGTATGAACACACGTCTAACGGCAGCCGAACTTACAAGCGAGGCATAGAGTGGATGCTCTCCACCATGCGCTTTCCAGTTGTCAATACACGCCTTACCATCAGTGGAGCATGGTTTAAACGGAGTATCATAACTCCCTTCCTATCATGTATAAGCCCGTTAAAACGGTGGGCGGAAGGCCCCTCGAGCTGGTCGGAATCTATAAAGACGACGAGGGATTTATACGCGAAATGGTGAACACAAACTTCACTTTCGACACCGCAATACCCAAGTTAAAACTCGGCTTCTCGTTGTCTTTCCAATGTGTTTGGCACACCGCCGAACAGTCGATGCACAAGGATAACATGCCCATTCAGTATATGGACGACAACGGAAACATACATACTTTCACCCCAGCCGATGCAAACGATGTCTATTTACAATACCTCGTGCGCAATTATACAGAGGGTATGTTCGACCGACAAACCGTACCTTTCTATATGGATGTGAACCTAAAGGCAACCAAAAAGCTATTCAAAGACAAACTCATGGTGGCGCTTTTCGTGAACAAACTATGGGACGTGCACCCCGATTATAAACGCAACGACTTCGTAATAAGGCGGTTTGTAACACCTTATTTCGGTCTTGAAATGAACATAAAACTATGATGTTGAAACCCTATACACTTCTTCTCGCCCTCTTATTGGCTGTTTTTACAACTGGTTGCGAGCAGATAGAAGACGATTATTATACGCAAGCTGAGGTTACATTGCAGCTCCCCGACAGCATAACACCGCTGAAAGTGCAGGGCACCATAACGCTGAAAAACCTGTCGAATAGCCGTGTTTATGCATCGTCCGACTTCGATAAAACCACCATTAGGCTCGATGTGATGCGCGGAACCTATATGCTTGATACCGAAGGAACCATGTTGTGCCGCTACCCCGATGGCAGTGAGAGAGTGAAATACTACCGTTCTTCAAAGGACTACGTAGAGATAATAGACCACCCAACACGCTTTACAGCAACGGTTATATTTATGTAATGATGCGTAAAAGAAAAATAATTTGCACATTGTTGGCAGTCTTCCTGTTGTCAATAGCCACCCAAGCGCAAGACAAAGACACGATTGCAGCAGCCGAACACCTACACCATTGGAACCAAGTAATGGCTCCGTCGCAACAGAATCCCGCCTTCTTGCAGTCTGCTTTCGCCTCTTCGATAACGCAAGCGGGCCTTAATGCAAGCTATAAGCATGCCAATCAGGCCTTCATAGCGCAGCGAGGAGATGGTCATACACTATTTTCTGCTGGCGTAAAATCCTACCTTCGTCTCGACGAAAGCAATACAGTGTGGGGCGCAGCAGCCTATCAGACAGGGCGAAAGCGCAATGTTCGCTTCAACTCCACGTCCGATTACGACCTTCTTTATCCCTATGTGATGGCCGATACGTTGGGCGGTAACATGGAGAACGAACGCTACACGTTCAATGGCGGCTATGCATTGAAACTGAAAAAATGGACCTTTGGTGCCTTGATAGACTTTAGAGCGGAACACGAATACCGCACCATCGACCCCCGTCCACGCGGTATTGCCACCGATTTGACGCTCCGTTTGGGTGCAAACTATGCATGGAAGAACTATAAAATAGGTGCTGGCATCGGCACAAGAACCTATAAACAAACCAATAACGTAGACTTTTACAACCCTTTAGGCGTTATCCCAGAGTATCACATGACGGGTCTCGGAAGCGATTACGTGCGCTTTGCAGGAGCAGTAAGGTCGGCTTATTATAAAGGAACAGGTATCATTGCCGACTTACAGTGGGTGCCTGGCGAGGGTAAAACAGGGGCTTATGTTTCGTTAGAAGGGCGTTTCATGCCTTACGAAAACATACTTACCGAACTCAATGCACTGCCTATTACACGATTAGAAACCACTACTTTCAACGCAAGAGTAGGGTGGAAGCACGACAAAAATATAGGTTGGACCGCCTTTTTGGGGCTTGATGGAGAGCGAAGAAACGGCAAAGAACACATCGCAGGCAGCTCTTCCAGCACCGAATATCGCTCGCTTATCACCCTATCTATGTTCTCCGACAACCGATATGACTACTATTTAGGAGGCATTCTCAACGTCGGAAGCAAGCGAAACCTAACCTTTTCGGCTCGATTCGGGTTCATTGACGACCTCGCAACCTACGTCGATTTAAGGCGAGAAATGGCATATACAAAGACGTACGGCACACTATCATGGCAATGGATGTGGCATCATGCAAAGTCGTGGTTCGTAGAATGGAGCGGCAACGCAGCCTATTACCACAACCGTTCCAAGCGAATTGTAATGCCATACGCACTGATGGACAGTAAGATAACCGAACTCGTGAACTCCACCTATGCGGCTTTAACAGCCCACCAATGGACCTTCGGCACCGCCATACACACCTATTATTATCCTAAAAAGTGGGAAGGCGTGGGCTTATATCTTAACGCTGGCATACAATTCGACCAAAGTTCGACCATTCGCCAAACCCTTCTTAATGCGTCGGTAGGTGTGTCTTTCTAAATAAGATAAAACAAAACGAAATACAATGATATATAAAATGAGAACAAACTACAAGCCAAACCTACTGCTGTTGTTGCTGTCTGCCGTTCTGTTAGTATCGTGCAACGAGTATAAAGAGGTAGAAGAGAGAGGGCAATTTGTGGACCACGAGATAAACCTTCAGCTACCCATAGATATCCAAAACGCCCAAATAACAGAGGCAAGAGTAGTGATGACCAACGTAAGCAGCCGACAAGAGTATGCCGTTACCGCCTTCCATTCCGAGCAAGACAAGTACGTTGCCCACATCACACTGCCCGAAGGAACCTACAACTTAACGGTGAACGGCGTTGTAAACTATAAGCTAAACAAGAAAGAAATAAAGGCAAAGGTGAAGGCAAAGCGCGATAATGTCGTTGTTCAAGCCACATCGAAAGCCACCAATATAGGTCTGAATGTGTTTGCAGCAGAGGAAGGTTTCGTTATCACAGAGCTGTTCTTCACAGGCACAACAACCCCGCAAGGCTTCATGTACACCGACGACCAATACATAAAAATAGGCAACAACAGCGACACTATCATGTATGCTGACGGGCTATGCTTCGTCGAAAGCTTCTTCACAAGCGATGATAAGCACGACTATCAGCCCGATATCATGAGCCAAGCCATAACCATTGATGCCATCTATATGGTGCCTGGTACAGGACGGGAACACCCTGTTAAGCCTGGCGAAGAGCTAACAATAGCCCTCACCGCCATCGATCATAGACCCATAAACCCCAACTCTTTCGACCTGAGCAGTGCCGATTTGAAATCTATGATAAGACTTCTAACCCCGAAGGCGACCAAGATAACCCGAAGGTAACGAACCTTTTGAACTGGTATGCCAACTTTGAAGGAACCTTTGTAATGCACACTCGTGGCGTAAAAAGCTATGCTTTGGTACGTCCAATGGTGGATATGGCAACCTTTATGAAGGACTATCGCTACAAGTTTGGCTATACTTTTAAGCAGGGAGAGTACGTTATTCCGATGGACGAAAACGAGTATTTCATACCCAATTCGTGGGTCGTTGATGCTGTAAATCTGGCTGTTCCGACTGTCCATGAGTGGAATATTATATCGCCAATCCTCGATAAAGGGTTCACTTATTGTGGGCATGTTGATGCCGACGAACAACGTTATAACAAAGCCGTTGTACGACTGAAGGAGGGCAAAAAGTGGATTGACACCAACAATTCGACCCACGATTTCCAGCCCAACGCAGTGCCTACCTACTTAAAAAATAAATAAAATAAGATATAACATGAACACAATCAGACAATTCCTATTATTGTTTTTTATGCTTGTTCCCACCTTGTTGCCATCTCAAAACAGGGTAATTGAACAAGACAAGACCATCAGAAAGGGCAAACTTCCGAATGGATTGACCTACTATATACACCATAACGATAAGACAAAGGGCGTGGCTGACTTCTACATAGCGCAACATGTAGGTTCTATTTTAGAGGAATCGAACCAGCGAGGGCTCGCTCATTTCCTCGAACACATGGCGTTTAACGGAACGAAAAACTTTCCTGGCGACGACCAAAAACCAGGTATCGTGAAGTGGTGCGAGAGCGTTGGCATTCAGTTTGGCACCAATCTCAACGCTTATACCAGCGTAGACCAAACCGTTTACAACATCTCTGCTGCCCCCATAAAGCGCGAAGGAATTATCGATTCGTGCCTTCTTATCCTCCACGACTGGAGCCATAACCTCTTATTAGCCGATAAAGAGATTGACAAAGAAAGGGGAGTGATAGAAGAAGAGTGGCGCACACGTCGTATGGGACTGGCCATGCAACGTCTTGCCGAAGCCTCTATGCCCGTGATATATGCAGGGTCTAAGTATGCCGATTGTATGCCAATAGGCGATATGAACATTGTTAGAACCTTCCCATATCAGGCCCTTCGCGACTATTATCATAAGTGGTATCGCCCCGATTTGCAAGCCATTATCGTGGTAGGCGATATTGATGAGGACCAGATAGAACACAAAATTAAAGCCCTTTTTGGTACGATAGAAATGCCGAACAATGCCGCCGAACGCATATTCTACCCAGTGCCCGACAACAAGAAGATGATTCTCTTCACGGCAACCGATAAGGAACAGCCTACAGTAAACTTTACTTTGTACATGAAGAGAGATGTTACGCCACGCCAAGAACGAGGCTTTTGGCACCGTTTGCCGACAATTATATGACAAGTATCTTACGAATGGCTATCAACGACCGCCTGAACGAACTCTCACGCAAGGCAGATGCGCCCTTTATATCGGCTTCTGTGCGTGACGGAAACTTCTTTATGGCTTCCACGAAAGAGTCTTTTGAAGTGTCGGGGGTGCTAAAAGAGAACTCGATGGCAAGCGGAATACAAACCATTATAGGCGAAGTTGAGCGTGCAAGGAGTCTCGGTATCACCGAACAAGAGTTGAAACGTGGCAAGGCAGAGCTGCTTTCGTATGCTGTAAGTGGCTATAACGACCGCTTCAAGCGTAGCAACAGAGAGTTTGTTGAGGCTTGTGTAGAGAATTTTCTGGAGGAAGAGCCGCTTATCGACCCTGCTGTTGAGTTGCAATTGGTGCAGGAACTCGACGCAAAAGTAACCCTTGAGGAAGTTAATAAGTACATGCGCGAAGTCATAACCAATAGAAATCAGGTGGTAACCCTATACGGACCAGAGAAAAAAGGCTTTGCGCTGCCCTCTAAAAAGGAGGTGGAAAAGCTCGTACTTACGGCACAAAAGAAGCGTTATGCGCCTTATGAAGAGAAAGATATGGCTTCGGAACTAACACCAAACCTCCCTGCGGAGGGCAGTATTGTGGCTGAAAAGGAATACAAGTATGGCTATACCGAGTTGCAATTGTCTAACGGTATGCGTGTATATGTACGCCCAACGACCTTCGCCGACGATGAAGTGAGGTTGAAACTCTTCAGTATGGGCGGCAAAAACATGTACGCTGACGACGACATGCCGAACCTTTCGTACCTTATTTCGGGCGCTACGGTAGGCGGAGCAGGCCAGTTTGACGAGCTAACATTAGAGAAAATGATTGCAGGAAAGCCTATTTCGATTGGTCCATACATCGATGATGAGACCGAAGGAATGGAAGGTAGCTCGAATGTAAAGGACCTTGAGACGCTATTCCAGCTATTGTATCTCTACTTTACACAGCCAAGAAAGGACGTAGAAGCCTTCGAAAACATGATGAGCCAGCAAAAAGAGTTCCTCAAGAATGCCCATGTGAACCCGCTGATTGCCTACAACGACAGCCTGCATAAGGTTGCTTACCAAAGCGATAGACTACATTCGATGAACAGCGAACTGCTAAAGAAGGTGAACTACGACCGCATATTGCAGATATATAAAGAGCGTTTTGCCAATGCAGCCGACTTTAAACTCATACTAACGGGCAACATTGACATGGCACGACTGCGCCCAATGCTTTGCAAATATGTGGCTGTGCTGCCATCGAACAATCACTTTGAAAAGGTGGGAACGCTTGGACCCAACCTCGTTGATGGGCAGGTGAAGAAGCTATTCACCAAAGAACAGAAAACACCATCGACCACATCGACCATCGTTATAAAGGGAAAGATGGACTATAACAATCGCAACGAACTGCTTTTAGATGCTGCCGTGCAACTGCTCCGCTTCGTTTATACCGACAAAGTGCGCGAGGAAAAGGGTGGAACATACGGCGTTTCGGTGTCTGCAACACTGCAAAAACACCCCTACAACGAGGCTGTTTTGCGCATCGCATTCCAAACAGACCCAAGCAAATACGGCTCTCTTATTCCGATAATATACGAACAATTGGAGAAGTTAGCGACTGATGGACCCTCTCAAACCGACCTCGATAAGGTGAAAGCCTCACGAACTTAAGGTGTACAAACAGGTGCAGGAACTAAACAATTATTGGGAACTTGTGCTGTACAACGACCTGTACAACGGCACCGATATAGATACAAACTTCGTAGAAATAGTGAATAGAATGACCACAGAGGACGTCAGACTGATGCTGAAACAGCTACTCGACCAAAAAAACCGCATAGAGGTTACGATGTCGAGCACCGACTTAACTAACCACTAATTTGTTGTTTCAAGGGGCATAACCCCCATAGCTTATAGGCTGTTTCAGTAAGCAGGCAACTTAAAAATTATGCCGCAGCTTGCTGCAAACAGCCATTTTTTTGTCCCTACCCATACTTTTCTGCCTACCATTGCCACGCCCCTATACCTTATATATATAAGGTGTAAGCTACGAAAAACCTCCTGCGATTTCTTTACAATTATTCTTTCGTTCTTCGTTTCGTAACTCATTGATACACAATACTTATACCCCCACTTTCTAAAAGAGCCTGTTTTGCGATGTAAAAGCGCCTATATTGCACGGCAAAAGCGGCTGTTTTGCAACGCAATATAGGCTGTTTTGCAATGCGAAAGCATATACCCCGCTTTTTCTGTCAATATTTCCGAAACGAGAAAAACGCCTGAATGGTGTTCGCAAATAAGTTTTAAGACAATGTTGGTGCAGTTCGCAAATAAGTCATTACCTTTGCATTCAGATTACCAGTCCCAACGGAACAATGCGTTAGCAGAAGGTAACAACCCTACAAAAAGCATTTTACGATAGAATAAAAAGCAATGAACAATATGCTAAGTCGCAAACTCTACTATCTCTTTCATAGTGGAAAAAACTCGAAATTGAAATACTATGTAACGTCCTATCTGTGGATACTTACACCGCATTTCGTGCTTTCGTGGTTGCGAAAGTTCTTGCTATCGGGTGTCGAAAAGCGCAAAGACTGGTCGGAAATCGCCCAGCGCGTAGCGTATTACAACAAGTTGCGCCGTGCAGACATCGACCTTTCGCTGTTTCAGCAAAAGGCTATCAAACTATCGGAACAAAAGAAAACCAGTCAGTCGGTCTACTATTTAGACTCTTTCCGCTACGCAAAAGCCTTTCCGCTCGACGCTAAATGGCGTTTAGATCCGGGCGATGTAACATGGGTTTCCGACGTCCCTTCCATCGTAAAAAGTAGGCCCATATACGGAAACAATGCCAATTCCGTATTGCTAAACCTCGACCGTGTGCGCCATTTCCTGTTTGTAGACGACCGCACGAAGTACACCGACAAGCAAGATAAGGTAGTGTTTAGAGGACTGATAGGGCAATACGACTGCAACAATCTAAAGCAAAACAGATACGATTTCGTAAAGAAATTCTTTGGAAATCCGCTGTTCAACATTGGCGTTATCGACAAGAGTTTCAAGGAATGGCATACCGAAAGATGACCATTGGCGAACATTTGTCGTACAAATTCATTATGGCACTCGAAGGAAACGACGTAGCCAGCAACCTAAAATGGGTGATGTCGTCGAACTCAATCGCCGTTATGCCGCGCCCAACCTACGAAACATGGTTCATGGAAGGCACCCTCATACCCGATTATCACTACATTGAGGTAGCCCCCGACTACTCCGATTTGGAAGCCAAAATCAACCATTACATCAACCACCCCGACGAGGCGCAAGCCATAATCGACCACGCCCACGCCTACGTAGATAGGTTCCGAAATCCTCGCCGCGAGTATATCGTTGCGCAACTCGTGCTGGAAAAGTATTTCAGAGAAACCGCCAACGAAGGCGAAAGAAAGTAGGGGAGGAGTGTTAAGAACCCTTCTTACAATCTATAACAACTTTTCCGAAAGTATGAAAACTACTCAATCGTCAGATTTCCAACCCCTTACCCAACAGCAAACCAATTGTAATTACGTTTTTTTCACTATTTGTTTGCATATTTAAAATAATGTTTATACTTTTGCATAGGCTGATGAACCAGTAGCCAGAAGAATCAAAATCGAAGCATATACAGCCTTACACCTTATATAATAGAGAGGCGAGAGGCAAAGAAAAACGGCAGAAACAACCTAAAGAATTAAAACAATCTGAACAACAAACAACTAATATATTGTACGATGAAAAGACTTATTACTACACTATTTGCAGCCATTGCCCTCTTTGTAGCAATGCCTGTAACTGCACAAACAACCGAAACTGAGTACAATTTGTACGGACATCTCGTTGGAACAAAGGAGAATAACGGCATCTATAAGTTCACAACGGCAGCTACTTCATACTTTACCGAAGTGCAAAAAATACCCTATGCACCCGACTACGGCATTGTAAAGGTGAAAGACCGCTACTATTTCTTTGTGAAAGACGATTCCGATTACGGCTCAGATATGTACATGTACATCTACAACGCCAGCGATTTCACCAACATAACACGACACAAAGTGCCTGCCGACATGGTATCGATAGGTTGTCCGATAGCCTACGACGAAACTACCGACAAGGTATATTCTGTCTACAAAGATGGCACAACATACAAGCTCTGCACCCTCGAACTAACCAAACACGAACGCAAAGAGGTGGGCGTATTGGGCAACAACATTCTCGCAATAGCCTTTAACAAAGAAGGAAAACTATACGGAATAAACTCAGCAGGTAGGGTAGGAGAAATCTCAACAACCGATGCTGCATTCACAGAGATACTCTCTACGTGCATGAACCCACTTTATCAACAGTCTGCAGCCTTCCCCGCAAACGACAATAACACCCTTTATTGGGCAGCAACGCTCGACGATTGGGGCGGAACACCGGGCATTTATAAAATAGACCTAAAGGCTAAGACCAGCACAATGCTACGCGAATTCAAGAACGAAGAAGAGTTTGGTTGCCTCTGGGTGGGCGATAAGATAGTGAATCCAGGTGCTCCTGCAGCGCCAACAGATATTGTTGCCGACTTCGCAAATGGCGATTTGAAAGGCAAAATAGGCTTTACGGCACCTACAAAAACCTACGACGGACAGTCTCTTACGGGAGCTTTAACCTACAAGGTGCTTGTTGATGGCGTGGAAAACACCAGCGGCACCACACAGGCAGACAGGCTACCACAGCCGAAGTAACCACAACGCAAGGCTTACACAGCTTTGCTGTTATTGTGATAAATGCAGAAGGCGATGGCGACAAGGCAGAAATAAAGAACATTTACGTGGGACACGATACACCAAAGCAGGTGAAGAACGTGAAACTAACACAAGGCGAAGATATTAATAAGCTGATATTGACATGGGACGCAGCCACCGAAGGAATGTATAATGGCTATGTTGAGTCAGCCGAAGTGAAATACCAGGTGCGCAAAATGCCTTCAGGCGAAATAGTAGACAACGCAGGCGCATCGCCATATACTTACAACGTTACACAAGAAAAGGCTGAAAGTGCTTCTTCGACGTTACTCCTTACATCGACGACGACCACAAAGGCATTCCAACAGCATCGAATAAGATAATGATAGGTAAGCCTTTCGAAGTGCCTTACACCGCAACTTTCGATACTAACGACGAGGTATTGCTCTTTACTACTGAACATCTTGGCGACGGAAACGCCTATTGGGACTGGGACACCGACTACAAATTCATGAAGATATATAGCTCTTCATCTCCTAAAAACGACTGGCTGTTTACACCATTCATAGCCGTAGAGAAAGATGCAATATACGAATTGTCGTTCGATATACGCACCATCGGCACCGAAAAGTATGAAGTGATGTACGGTTTACAACCCGAATCTGCTGCTATGACCGAACAATTGGTGCCTGATACACAAGAAGACACAGACAAGTTTGCTCCGCGCATTGTTGAATTTACAGCCAAACAGACGGCACCAATATATATTGGATTCCATGCTAACACTACCGATGTAGAGAAAGGAATGAACCTTTACTTAGACAATATATGCTTAAAGAAGATAGGAACAACTGGCATTAACAGCGTATCTGCCCTTGCAGCCGATGTAAACCTACGCATTGCCGACGGAGGAATCTATGTTCTTGGCGTTGATAACTATATCAGCGTAGCGCGCATCGACGGCACTAACCTCTTTAGTGGCGCTGTTAAAGCTGGTCAGCACATCGCCCTCGCAAAGGGAATCTACCTTGTGCGCACCGCTAAAGGCACACAAAAAGTGGTAGTAAAGTAAGGTTTAACCACACAGTAGCTGTATTCTTTTAATGCAGTAACCCACTTTTGAAGGGGCTTCACCCTATGGTGAGGCTCCTTTTTTTACTTGATGACCTTCCTGTTGCCTACAGTTATCCTATTATTCATGGTCTTTCTAATTTCCATCAATCCCATTGCTACACCGAAAAAAATGTTATCCACAATATTATTATATCACAAATAAACATTATCTTTGCACACACAAAAACAAAACGTATGGACCCAAACAACAACCAAACACTGTGGCAAGTAGTTAAGAAATACTTCAATGTCATGCCCGATAAAGCCTCTGAAGACAACGTAATAGCACAGATAACCGAAGGTGTAGACTTCCATGGAGCAACCTTATGGATACTTATTCTTGCTATCTTCATTGCTTCTTTAGGACTCAATGTCAATTCAACAGCTGTCATTATCGGTGCCATGCTCATCTCGCCACTGATGGGACCAATCATCGGAATGGGCTTAGCGGTTGGAACAGCCGACCTGAATTTGTTCAGGAAAGCTATCATCAACTACCTCATTACCACCTTTCTCAGCGTTGTTACAGCTACCATTTACTTTCCCTTTCGCCTATCACAGAAGCACAATCAGAACTTCTTGCACGTACATCGCCCACACTTTACGATGTGTTGATAGCACTCTGTGGCGGTGCAGCCGGTATTTTGGCTGTAGCTACAAAAGGCAAAAACAACGTTATACCGGGTGTTGCGATTGCTACTGCCCTAATGCCACCACTCTGTACGGCGGGCTACGGACTTGCAATGGGCAACATATCTTACTTCTTGGGTGCCTTTTATCTTTACTTCATCAATACTGTTTTCATCGCTTTCACCACCTGCGTGGGCGTTCGTTTAATGCACTTCCATCGTAAAAAGATAGTCCATCATGAGAAGTTGAAGTATGTAAACTACTGTATTGCAAGTATTGTTATCATCACAATGATACCTGCTGGCTACATGACATGGCAAATTATTAAGCAGAGTGTCATCGAAAATAACGTAGAAAACTTCCTGCGCAACGAAATAAAAGACAATGGAACTTACATTCTTTCGCACACTTTCGACAAAGAAAACAAAACGTTGGATGTTATTACAATAGGCAATTCTATTTCTAATAGCGACGTTAAGAAGGCACAGGAAGCCCTGTCCGACTATCAGTTAGCCGACTATCGACTTCGCATTATACAAGGTGCTAGTGCTGATAGTCTTATGGCTATGCAGCAAAAGAAGCGCGGTTTGGTAGCAGTAGGAGAAGAAACGTCTTCCGATTTGAAGGAACAAGTGTACCAAAACGATGCCTTACAGAAGCAGTTAGCGGCTTATACACGTTATCCAGAGTTGGCTAAAGAGATGAAACAAGAGCTGAAAGCCATTTGTCCGGAAGCTAAAAGTATAGCCCTTTCGAACACTTCCGAAGTCTATTTAGATACTGCTCTCACCCCAAAATACGTGCTTGCGGTGGTTAAAACCAGCAAAACACTTCCTGCAAACGACAAGCAACAGCTTTACAAATGGCTTAAGGTGCGCGTAAAAACCGATAGTCTTCAGTTGGTGGTATTGCCCCAATAGGTTGCCACAGAAGCATAACGAGAGCTTCGAAACAACTTTTTTTACCCCCTTACACCTCTTGCGTAAAGATGCAAGGGGTTGTTTTTGATTTGTTATCTCCCAAATATTGAAATCTTAGCGTTTCTATGTTGTTAAACAAGTTTACCCCTTCGTCTTCCCCCTTATCGCTCTACCATAACGTAATTCCTTTTATTTCATTTACCGCTAATTTCCTTTTTTTGTCGCAACAACAGCTTACAAAATGTTGAAAAATATTGAGATTTTTCTTCTTTTTCGTTTGTGTAGTTGAAATAATATATTTATTTTTGCAAAACTTACATAACCTTTGAGAAGAAGAAAGAGAAGTTAAAAGCATATTCTGCCGTCCACCTTATTATATATAAGGGCAGCAGAGAAGACGTTACAATCGGCAATCTAATAAACGAAGTGCAATCTTGGGGCAGGCAAGCACAGCCTTCACACACCAGAAAACTGATGCAGAAATAATGCCAATACCACACAGCAAGTGGCTGAAAAGCAAGGTTGTACAACCGTATGCAGGCACGAAACGATAGAAAAAAGCTTTCCACAATATCGTGATAGCATATTGAACACTAAATTTATTGCTTATGAAAAAGAAGTCTTACCTTATGTTCGCTGGCATCATAGCCTTTTTGCTATGCTGGTCATCAGCAATGATGGCGCAGAACATCAGCCAGCGTGAGAGTTCACTAAGAGACGCCTTGTCGGCAAGACAAGGTGGTATGGCGATGGGTTCAACCCTCAAAATGCCTGTCGCTCAGCGTCCAAGTACAGACAACATGCTATTGCAGACAGTGGCTTCAGCCCTGCAAAAGCCGCTTGCTGCGCCACTCTTGAAGACTACTGGAGGCACTGTACTGTGGGGAAACGTCATTCATCAAGAAGGATGGAAGGTGGGTAACGCTGCCTACGGCATGTATTCGGTAGGCACAACAGTCCCTATTGAAGTGAAACCATTAGGACTTATGAACTATATGGAGGTGAATGCAGGAAGCGGAATAGTCGGCGACGTGTTCCATGCCATGTATTTAGACCTCATAGCATACTCGGAAGGCAGGGTCAAAGTGCATCATTATACTTACGATATAGACACTTGGGAACAGCTTTCTGACGATAATCTCGGCGAAGATGGATTGTCGCTGTGCGCCATGGAAACTGCACAAGACCGCAAAACTGGTAAGATTTACGGTGTATTCTGGGACGAAAGCGGTACGAACCTGCAATGGGGAGTGATCGATTATACCAAGATGAAACGTAATTTCATCGGTTGGGCAGAACATCAATACGTTGCTTTGGGTATCAGCAAGGAAGGAACGCTTTACGGAATATCCCTCGATGGCGACCTATATGCCATCAGTACCACCGACGGAAAGGAGACTTTGATTGGTGCAACAGGCGTTACGGTGAAAGATGAGTACGGCAAATACTTCCAGCAAAGCGGCGAAATAGACCAGAATACCAATACTTTCTATTGGGCAAGCATAGACAAAGACGGCAAGTCGGTGCTATATAACGTAGACCTTACAACTGGAAAGGCGAACAAAATAGGCGATATGCCTATCGAATCTCAGGTATTGGCGCTTACAATACCTATATCTACGGCATCTGCCGAAGCCCCCGCACGGGTGGAAACCTAAAGTTTGTATTTGAAAAAGGTAATACAACAGGACGCATTCAGTTCACTGCTCCAAGCAAAAAGATAAACGGTGAACCGCTAACAGGCAACCTTACATATTATGTTGTGGCTAATAACGACACCGTAAAGAAGGCTGTTGCCATGGCAGGAACTAAGGTAGATGACGAGATAACAGTGACTGGAGGCGACACAAAGTTCCTCGTTACCATTGCCAACGCTGCAGGCTCATCGCCTAAAGTAAGATATACTACATGGGTAGGCTACGATATTCCTGCTGATATAGAGCGTGTAAAGTTCAGCTACGACGGCACAACAGCAGTCGTTACATGGCCTTCTGTAACGCAAGGAAAGCACGGTGGATATGTAGGAGAGGTGATTTACGACGTGAAAAGAATGCCAGATGGAGCCCAAGTGCAAACCAATGTAACAGGAAACAGTCTGTCGGTACCTTTCACAACCACCGAATTAAAGAAGTATAGTTTCGCTATTACACCGAAAGCGGGTAACCGTCAAGGTATGGAAGTGGCTTCTAACGGAATCGTTATAGGCAAGGCCATCGTGCCACCGTTTAAGGAAAGCTTCTACGATGAGGAATCTTTCAACAACTTTACAGCCATAGATGCAAACGACGACGGCCAAACTTGGGAGTGGGGATTGGCTGATGACTGGAAAGGAAGGGCTCAGTCGGGTTACAATCCTAAGGGAGTAGCCGACGATTGGCTCCTATCTCCGCCATTCGAAATGAAGGCAGACCGACTCTATACAGTTTCTTTAGAAGCCTATAACACGCTTGCCGAACAGTTTAAAGAGGTGTTCCAACTTGCTTGTGGCGAAGGTTATAACCCTGAAAACTATGCGAAAGTGGGGCAGCCAGTACTTGTTCCGAAGGCACAAACAAAGTTTACTTACGAACTTAAAGTACCTAAAGATGGCTCATACCACCTTGCCATTCACGACAAGAGTGGCTTTAACCAATGGCGTTTCTATGTTCGCAACTTCCAATTGGTGCCGGGTGCGCTCTTCACAGCGCCTGATGCAGCGACCGATTTTCACGTTATTGTAGACCAAACAGGCGGAGAAAAGGCTACATTATACTTTAAAATGCCTGTGAAAGCAGTCAATGGAGACGCCCTTACTGCCCAGTTAGACTCGGCAGTGGTGTACCGCGACGATGTGAAACTCGGTGTTTTGAAGAACCTTATGAGTGGTCAGGCCATGACATATCAGGACAATAATGTGGCAAAAGGCGCACATATATATAAGGTGGTAGCCTTTAATGCATCAGGAGCAGGTCGCGAAGCAGTGGCAAAGCCTTTGTCGGATTCGATATGCCTGCTACTCCTACAGGTTTGAAGGCGTTAGACAAGAACACAGTGGTAGCCCTTTCATGGGATAAAACGTCTACTATCGGAGCCAATGGTGGCGTTGTTGTACCAGAAGATGTAACCTATTACGTCATGTCCATGAAGGATTCGAAGGAGCCTACCGATACTTTGGCTTCGTTTAAGAATAAAAACAACTTCGATGTAACGTCTATTGACCTTAGCGCAGGCGACCAACAACGCTTCGTTTATTGGGGTGTTGCAGCACAAAACCAGTTGGGAAGCAGTGGCATTGCTACCACCCGACTCATCGCTGGTAAGGCTTATAACGTGCCATTCAGGGAGAGTTTTGCCAACGCATCGCTTTCTTCATTGGTTTGGTTGGCCGATACGAAAGGCACATCGTGGAAGATTAGACGTGGCGTAGCATACGATAAGGATGGTGGCGCACTCTGTTTTGAACCTGCACACACACAGGCGATGAAAGTACGTTAGGCACAGGAAAGATTTCGCTTATCGGCACAACCAATCCGAAATTGATATTCAGCTACGGACGAAAGAACTTCCCTGACACCAAACTTATAGTATTTGTGCAACGTCCAGACGGCACTCGCACCGAACTAAAAACGATAGATTACTCTCTGATGAATGGCAATGATGCGTGGTTTAACGAAGTTATTCCATTGAGTGGGTTCGAAAATGAGCGCTTCATATTTATTGGATTCAAAGCTGTTGGCGGCACTAACCACGAGCCAATCTTCGTCGATAACATTCGCATCATGGAGGTTCAGCGCCACAATTTGGCTGTTACCGTATCTGGAACAGGCAAGATTATCAAGGGACGCAAGGCCAAACTCAACGTAAAAGTGGAGAATATAGGCGAGCGCGAGGCCGAAAACTTCACCGTTCGCGTTAAGACTGGCGGCAAAGAAGTAAACTCTTACGTATGGAAAGATGCACTCTCACCATTCAGCAACTGCACGCTTGATTTCGAAGTTCCATCATCTGCCATCATTAAAGACGCAAAAGAGATGAAGGTTATCACAGAAGTTGAATACGATAAGGACTTAGATATCACCGATAACAAAGCAGAACTGACCGTCAGACTCGAAGATTCTGAAAAGCCAAAGGTACAGAATTTGAGCGCAAAAAGGGAACAATCGAATGTATCACTCGTATGGGAAGCTCCCAATACAGCCCCTGAAACCGTAACAGAAGACTTCGAACGCTACGACGCATGGTCTACAGAGTTTGGCGATTGGACCCTCATTGATGCCAACAAGGGCTACTCTGGTGGCTTCTTCGACGACCTTTGGTATCCTAATCAGTTCACTCAGTTCGCCTATATCATATTCAATCCGTTTTGTATTAGGGGAGAATGTGGCACGCCTTAACCCTTGGTTGAAACCGTTCTCGGGCCAACAATACGCTTCAGTTCCATACGAACTCGATGCCACAGGGGCAGGTTTACGTGAACAGCAACAACTGGATTATTAGTCCAAAACTATCAGGACAGGCGCAAACAATATCGTTCTATGTGCATAATATGACGGTAAATGATGTTGCATATATTGAAAATTACGACGTACTTTGTTCTACATCGGGTAAGGAAATAACCGATTTCACCACCATTCTTGCCGAAAAATCGTCAGGCAGTATCGGGCGAATGGGAGAAGGTAAGCATCAATGTGCCAGCTGGAACAACCTATTTTGCAATCCATCAGAAGACCCCACAAACTGGTCTTATGTTTGGAATAGACGACGTTACCTATACAAAGGAAACGCCTACGCCAATTAGTTACGCTATCTACAAGGCTGGCGAACGCATCAATACGGTGCCTGTCGGCTTCCACCATTACGTAGATGTCAATGCTGGAGAGAGTGTACAGTATGCTGTTACAGCCATTTATGCCGATGGAACAGAGTCTGCTCCAGTGGAAGTAAATGTACCAACAGGTATCGAAAGCGTCATAACGGACGGCCAACCAGTAGATGTTTACACCATCGATGGCAAACTTGTACGTCGCCAAACAACTACTCTTCGTGGTCTACGCAAGGGTACTTATGTTGTTGGAAATAAGAAAATAATTATACAATAAAAGCTCTTTTGTCGGTGTTCGCTCCCGTATCGGGTAGCGGACACCGATTTTTTTTAATATCAATCGTGCAGACGAGCAACCCTTCGCGAAGTAAAATGCACAACGACAACCTCGTTAGCGCATCGTCAGAGCGAGACAACGCACCTTTCAAGGAAGGCAGAACGAGCAGCAAACGCAGTTCGTTATCAATGCGAGATATTCAACTTTAAAAACATATATCTATATGAACATGAAACAAAACCTATTCGTAGCCTTTGCGCTACTCATGCTTTTGCCGGCTGTAGCATGGGCTAAGCCACGCACAAAAGCTGAAATGAAGAAAACTGCCGCAAGTGCTATCAACCTGCAAACCACGCTAAGCAAGCACAGACTGAACGCTCCGAACCAGAACGGAACACGTAGAACAGCAACACAATTGCGCGAGTTGAAACAAACAAACACGTACACTGTGTTCGGTTATACCAATGGTGGCTTCGCCGTAATATCGGCAGATGACCTCGTACCAGAGGTTCTTGGAGTTTCGGAAGCCGACTTCGTACAGACCGATAACCCTGGTTTCAACTGGTGGTTAAAAGCAATCGATGAGGTCATTACCGATGCAGTAAAGAACAATAAGAAGCTCGGTATCACCAAACCAGACCCTAATAAGTATAAAGCAGAGGTGCCAACGATGGTTACAACCCTCTGGGGACAGCAGTCGCCATACAACAAATTGTTGCCCAATACCAAGAAAGGACACATCATTACAGGCTGTGTGGCAACAGCAACAGCACAGGTTCTCAACTATTTTAAAGTACCCATTGCGAGGCGTTGGCTCTCGTACGCTTTACTATCCAGCCAACGATACAAGCGGAGATGCCATTGTTGCCGACTTCGGAAATACCACTTACGACTGGGCAAACATGAAAGATGACTACAGCGGAACCTACACTGAGGCTGAAGCAAACGCTGTTGCAACCCTTATGTTGCATTGTGGTGTAGCATCAAACATGGAGTATGGCACTGCAAATGTGGGCAGTAGTGCTTTCATGAACGATTGCGCCGAAGGTTTGCGCAACTACTTTGGCTTTGCTGAAGCAGAGCATGTATCGCGTGTAGACTACAATACTGCACAGTGGATGGACATCGTTTTCACCGAACTTTCTAACGGACACCCACTCATTTATGGTGGTGTTAGTCCTGGTTCTATGGGTGTTGACGCTGGCCACGCCTTTGTTATCGATGGTTATAACAAGGATGGCTTGGTGAGTGTGAACTGGGGTTGGAACGGAGATGTGAATGGATACTACAACATCGACCTGCTGAATCCAGGCAATATGTACTCGTTTACGCACTACCAAGACATTGTTAGAGGTATCCACGGTAAGGCGAAAGACCTCGTGAAGCGCACCATCAACTTGCCAAAAGCAGGTGTTTTGGCCGACAGTATTCCTGCCAGCATGCGCGAAAATATTGGCGAACTCACACTCAAAGGCGATATTAATGGTTCCGACTTCCGCGTTATTCGCGAGATGACAGGTAGCGATTACGAAGGAAATTCACTCAAGGAGCACTCTATATGCTCGATATGAAGGACGCAAGGATAGTAAGTGGCGGCGAAGCATACCTTAAAGAAGGACAGCTAAAGACATCTAACGACAACCTTCCAGAGCGTGTTTTCTATGGTTGCAATAGCTTACGACAGATCGTTCTGCCTTCTGGAATGAAGACTATCGCCGATGGCGCATTCGCATTCTGTCGCGCTCTCGCTGCAATCGACAATATTCCAGCGGCTGGCGGCGACAATTTCGTTTACGATGGTGGCGTTTTCTATACAAAAGACCGCAAGGAAATCATCAGCGTTATACCTTCTATGCAAAACGAACTCGTTGTTGCTGACGGCATAACAAGTCTGCACAATTATGCACTTGCTGGCTGTATCGCTATCAAGCGTCTTGTTTTGCCAACATCAGTAACCTACTTAGGCGACGAGAGTTTGGCTGGTTGCAGCACGCTTAGCGAGATTAAAATCTTCTCAACAAAGCCTCCAAAGTTGGGCAAAAACCCACTTCTCAGCAGCCGTGTCAATGGTATTCTCTTGCGAGTGCCTATCGATACCAAGAAGGATTATAGAGGTTGGGGCGGTATTCCAGTCAAGAACATCAAGGAATTTGGTAGCATCGTAACCGTAAGAAATACCATTCGCGAATACGGCGACGCCAATCCTAAGTTCGGATATACCATCAGAGGAGAGTACTTCGAAGGTCGTCCTGAAATCACTTGCCAGGCTGATAAGACTTCGCCAGTAGGCAAATACGATATTCATATCGACTACGGCACCATCAAAGACAAGACCATTAAGCTCGTGGGCGGTATCCTTACAATCGACAAGGCAACCCTTACTGTAAGCACCGACGATGTTACTCGTCAGGCAGGCGCAGCCAATCCAGAGTTCGTACTCCATTATAGAGGTTTCGTAAACAGCGAAAACGAATCTGTGCTCACCGCTCGTCCTACCGCTACAACTACTGCAAACGAAGGCAGTCCTGTGGGCGAATACGACATCATCATCAGTGGTGGAGAGGCTCAAAACTACAAGTTTAATTACAAGAAGGGCAAGCTAACGGTTGCTGCTTCAACAGGAATAGCACACACCGATGCTGCAGATACTACCGAACCACAGCCAGTTTACACCGTATCTGGTACGAAGGTAGGCACCACCGCAACCCTTTCTAAACTTCCTGCAGGTGTTTACATCGTGAACAAAAAGAAGGTTGTAGTGAAATAAACAACAGACAATATCCCTCAATAGGTGCTGCTTTTCAACGCAACCTATTGGGGACGATATAACGAAAACACCCCTCGCAGCTTGTTTTATAGTTGTGAATGCCAATTTATCTGAAAGCAATATTGGTGTCGGCAAGCTCTTTTTGTTGGCACCAATATTCTTTTTTAAGTCAAAACGGTCGTTAGATTCTTAGCTGACAAAGCTGTTACAATCTAACGACCGTTATGCTTTTCACACCACAGCCACCCCGCTTTGTTGCCTTATTTCGGCTCGCAACAAAGATAAAAATACGTTCGATTGAATCAGAAAAAGAAGGATAGAAAAGGCAAGGCGATGGTTTTTGTCCCTTGTTCGCCTTACGTTCAGATGGCAGCAAAGTGCATAACGGCATATCCAACGAGTATGGCGATGGTGAAACTGATAAGCGTTCCAATCATTACATACTCTGTAATCTTGATGTCTTTCGCCTTGTTCAAGTCGCCAAAGCGGAATATCGACTTTGCAGCCAATAGGAAACCAACGCCTTCAAGGTTGCCCGTTAAGATGAAAGTAAGTATCAATATGCGCTCCAAATAGCCTATCCACTTGCCCGCATGAGGCAGTCCTAACGATGTCAGAGCCGTTAAATCCCACCGATTTAGCAGCAAGTTCATCACGATTGACGTAGGTTTCAACACCAACGCATAGCCTATAGCATAGATAATCAACTTGTTGCTGTTGAATAAGTTAGGCATAACAGCTTCGCAAATCGCCCCACCTGTTAGTTGGAAAGCTACGAACAGAATCACCGAAATATGGGCTATCTGGTCCAGAACAAACGCTGCCACCGACTTGCTGCGTATGCTTGTTTTTATCGTATCAATGATAAAGTGCGATAAAAAGATAATTGCAGGAACGGAAAAGTTGGTCCATTGCGCCACAAAAACGTAAGTTACAACGGCGTGCGTGAAGCTATGAAGCAATAAGAATAACCATTTGCGCCCGTCCGCAGCATTCTTTCCCGAGTTCATCTTGTCCGTTTGCAGAAAGAAATCAGCCACGATGTGTGCCAAAATAAGGCGAAATAAGATATTCATAAATTACCTTTTATAGTGTGTTATAAGTTGATGGTATCTGTTAATATACTGTCTGATAAGCTTTTCCTTCGCCAAAAGCGAAATCTTACTGATGTTTTGTGCCGACTGTTCCTGTGCTTCGGCAATTTCCTTCTGACTCTTCTCAAAGGCCAACGACTCGAAAACCACGAACGATTGTGCAGGAGTCCAGTTCGAAATAATATCGTCTGCAAACATCGTACTCACCTTTAGTTCCTCGTTGATAGGCTCCGATTCGGTTTAACAACGAGGTTTTGCTTGCCCAATTCGTCGAAAGCACGTCCCGAAAGTTGGAAAGCTTCGCCGTCGGAAGCCACAATTTGGTCGGCAACAAACTCAACATTGCCAACGCCAACAGCTACTCTTGCGTCCCAAATCAGCTTCGAATTCTTCGGAGTATTCATTCTTAACCCTGCCCGAACCAGCACCGCCACCAGCAGCGCCCATTCAGTTTGGTCTACTAAAATCTGAAAACTATCACCCCGAAACACCTCGTATTTCATCGAACACAAGTGTTTCAAGTCCGATACTATATTATCCAGCGCCTGCAACAACTGTGGTCTTTGCTCGATAGGTATAGCCGTTGAGTTAATAATATCGCCAGTAATAACTGCCTTCATCATTGTTTTAATTGTCTTTTTGCAAAGATATAAAGAAAAGTTTGAGTAGCAAAGCAAACCCAGTTGTTTTTAAATAACAACCTATTCAGATTGTTTCTGCAAAAACAACCCATATAAGTTGTTTCTTAAAAAACAACCTATTTAAGTTGTTTTCCTCCTCCCTTGTCCCCCCTTTTCGTCCCAATCTCCCAGTCTTGGTCCCAACCTTTCCCATCAAACCCACCTCTTTCTATTTCCTCTATAATCCATCGAGTGCCAACAATCCCCCTCGTTTTTTCTGCAAAACCATCGTTTTCTGGTTTTTTCAACGCCTCCCAACCGAACTTATTCGACAAAGATGGCATTATGTCGGAGCAAATAAGTATATTTGCAAGTGCATATTTTTTACAAACAAAAATGCGGTTCGGGCGCATCGTTGAGGCTCGAAAGTTTAATATTTAAGGTATAAAACAGATGGGTAAGATATTGTTGATAGTAGACCCGCAGGTCGATTTTGTAAATGGTTCGCTCCCTGTTACTGGGGCAGCAGAGGCTATGGACGCACTGGCAGCGTATGTAAAGGAACATGGAAACGAATATGTGGCACGGCTGGTTACGGCCGATTGGCACCCTTACCACCATTGTTCGTTTGCCGATGAGGGCGGTATGTGGCCACGACATTGCGTGCAACACTCGGCTGGAGCAGCCATTTGGCAGTCGTTGCTCGAGGCATTGAACGAGACACGGGGCGGTTTCACCTTATTATATAAGGGCAACAACATTAAGAAAGAAGAATATTCGATTATGCAAAACGAGGAATCGGCAAGCGTAATCTGTCGGTTGGTCGAAGCAATGAAGATTGAACAACTCGATGTTTGCGGTTTGGCGGGCAACATTTGTGTGCTGGATACGGCGAAAGACCTCAAGAAAATGCTGCCCAATACCAAGCTGAACATCTTGGAAGAATATGCGCCTTCGCTCGACGATGGGTCGATGTTGAAGGACTTTATTAACGATTTAATTTAAAATTTTGACAACGGGCAATGCACACAACAAGCGGCATTGCCCTGTCTTTTTACCGAAAGTGCAACACATTTTATAGCACTTGGCACACGGCTTTCGGGCTGTTCTCTCCCCATTATTCCTTCTCTTATTTTGTAAAGAAAGTACATGTGAAAAGCGGACTAAATTGTTTCGCTTCGCAAAAGTGCCTGTTTTGCGCTGCAATATAGGCTCTTTTGGCGTGCAAAACAGGCGCTTTTACAACGCAAAACAGTGGGTATTGCAAAGCGTTGTAGGTCAGATGGTTACGAGAGTGCGTTTATTTTACAAATTCTTTGCATTTTTGTGGCGTTAGAAAGGGGCGTATATGGTGGGTGGTGCAAATGGCTTTGGCGCTCTTTCAGCCTATCTACCGACTTTTAAAACAAAGCAAATAACACTACCCAACATACTACCCAACGATTACTTGATATGGCCTTTCAGATGTTGTATCTTTGCAAATGTAAACGAACAAGGGGTGTAGGACGGTACGAAAGTGCCAAGAACGCTGCATATTATTTATATATATAGATAGATAAACCTTTGAGAACGTAAAAACAAAGATATAAAAACATATAATGCGACAAAAATATGAAATTAACGTTTGAGCAACATTTGACGCCTCATTTCACGGTGGGCGAGTTCTTTCGGTCGGGTACTGCCATTCGATTGGGCATCGTAAACGAGCCTGATGCACACCCAGAAGAAGGACTAACCAACGAGGAGGTGGTGGAAAACCTGCGGAAACTGTGTACCGAAGTGCTGGAACCGCTGCGCAAAAGGGTGGGGCGAGTGATAATAACGAGTGGGTATCGCTGTCAGGAACTGAACAAAGCGGTGGGCGGAGTGCCTCATTCGCAACACTTAAGGGGCGAGGCTGCCGACATATATGTGCCGAATCAGGTAACAGCCCTGCGCTACCAACACATTCTCGAGGCCCATTCTGCTGTGCAACAACTGCTGTTGGAACCGCTCGGAACTGCTAATAAACGATGGTTGCACGTCAGTTTCAGACAGCAAAAGTAGTGCTATTGGCGACAAAAAGGGAAGAAATTTTGGAGCTAAACGATGTGGACACATTAGCTCTGGCATGGCATTGCCGAGTCACCGCACCACTGAAAGAATAGGAAAAAGAAGGGTTTTAAGTAACCTTATTATATTATTAACCAATCAATTTTATTAACCTTTTAAATTTTAAGTATTATGTCTATCAAGTACAAATTGTATCAATTAAAGAACAAAACCAGTAAACGAAACGATTATTGGTATGCCCGTGCCGCCTACATCGGTACTGTTGGCACCAAGCAACTGGCTACACGCATCAGCGAACGCTGTACCGTTACCGAGCCAGACATCTTGGCTGTGATTAGCGCATTGGTGAGTGAGATGTCTCATAACCTGCAAAATGGTATGCGAGTGAAGCTCAACGACTTTGGAACCTTTAAGCTTTCCATCTCGTCAGAGGGTGTAAAGGAGTTGAAAGACTTCTCTGCTGTGAAGCATATCAAGCGCCCTCACGTTCTTTTTCAGCCTGAAACGCACGTCGGAGCCGACAAAGTGCGCATCAAAAACTTTATTTCGGGCGTGAAAGTAGAGGAGCTTGAGAGCTACGAAGGTACTCCGAAGTCGAAGAAGAACGGCAAGAAACCAAGCGGCGGAGGTGCTGAAGGTGGTCATCAACCCCACCCATAAGCAGGGTAGGCGAAGGCCTATTGCAGGGGACGGAGCGCGCTTCGTTCCCCTGCTCTCACCACTATCGATGAGCGAACACCTAATTATTAACCTTTTAAAACTATAAAATTATGAAGAAAGAAAAATGGAAATTCATCATGCAGATCGTGCTTTCGGTCCTCTCAGCCATTGCTACCACGTTGGGAATGGGTTCGTGTAAGTAATTCGGAGAGCGAGTAGTTCATAGAAAGAAAGTCGGTATAGCCCAACCGAAACACCCATCGGAGGGACTTAGACAATCATTGTTAATCTATAGTACCGATTATTTAAGACCGTGCAACAGTCTGATGCGTAACACTTTACAAGCGCAATGGCCGACAAAATAGTAGGTTGCAGCCGACAATAACGGAGGAAGTAGCCGACAAAAGAGTAGGTTTGATGCGACAGGAAGGGAATGATTATCAGATAGTTGCGACACATTGGGAAGTCGGCAGCGACCGAAAGGGAAAGTGTTTGTTTGGCAATCGTCTTTTCATCGCACTTTCGGTAGTTTCTTAAGACAGCGTTGTAGCTGTTTCAGAGAGGAACAACGCTGACCGACTTTCCTTTATTTTATGCTGTTGTCGTGCGTTTATTGCATAACAAACTGATTACTAACGTATTGCAATATAGTGGCAACAAAAAGGGAATATGTTTAGAAACGAACAACAAAACAACCGCGACAAATAAGGAATATGCGTTGGAATGCCCTGCTTATACGAGTGTTTAAGCCTGCATTTAACATCTTTTTTCACTTATTTGTCGCGGTTTATATATTTATATAGATAGGCAAGCATTAACCCATTTGATAGTTAATACCTGCCTATTTTGTTTTAGTTTGTAGATAAGTTTACCCCAGTGGGGTACTCTCAGAATCTGTTCTGTCCCATATAGTTCTCTCTCTTTCACTTAGATTCTGGGAATAGTCGTGGATGTTTCAGTATTAAGGGACTTCTAATATGCTTTTTTCTGTTATCTTTACAAGGAAGTTTAATGCCGTAACAATGTACAAGCAATTCTGTCATTGATCGTAAGTTTTAGCAGAATAAAACTTCTCTTGTTATCTTAAGAAAGTGCGTTTCTTCGCTATTTCTATATATTAACTGGTATGAATTTGCTTTTTTCTATTAGCGAAAACGTCCCTTTTCCTCAGATGTTACCCTTCTCTTATGAGACTTTCTCAGCCTTTTTCTCTAAGCAGTGTGCGCAGATTCCTTTGTAGTAGAGCTGTGCGTCGTCTACGCGGAAACCATTAACAACCATGCTTTGTGGTACTGGAGGCTGCATATCGGGCATGTCAAACACGTGCCCACACTCCCTACAGCAGAAGTGAGCATGCGGTGTTGTATTGCCATCGTAGCATACGTGATGCTCGTCAATGGTAATCATGAGTGCTCCGCCCCTCTCAGAGAACATTCTGAGGGTGTTATATATGGTGGTGCGACTAACGGTTGGGATGTGCTTTTTGAGTTTGTTGAATATCTCATCAATGGTCGGATGAGTGTGATGTGTCTGTAAATAACGCATAATTTCAATACGCTGCAGTGATGGACGAATGCCGCAATCAAGCAGTTTTTGATAAGCTGGATCTATATACATAACTGTTTTGCATTTTAATTATTTCGACAAAGGTATGCAAAACAATACAATTCTCCAAGAAAAAATTGGAAAATTGTCAACTTATTACCTAAAAATAAGAATTACACAGGGTGTAAATGGTTCTTTTTTCAAACTTTTTACACTTTCCTGTATCTTCAAAATTATTTTACATTGTTATATATTCGACCTCTCTTTTGTATTTATTATATGCAGTGTCATGGCATATTTTTCAGTCTTATTCCTCTATGTAGGCTGCGAGATTAGGAGGTGGTGGGAACGAATCGCAGTTGATATGTTCCATCTGTTCCAATCCTTCTTTGGTGATAGAGCATCGTTGGCATCGGCTGTCGTTCTTACAAGTGCGACGTTCCAGATACCCTTTTCGTTCGAGAGCGGCTATCACTTTCGATGCATTCGAACGAGAAAGGCCCATCTCGTTGGCTATTTCGCCAGCGAGAAGGCTTTCGTTATTAGCGAGCATACAGAGCAACATGAGTTCGTTTATATTCATTTCGAACTTGGTTTCCAATGCTCTTTCAAATTCTACTACTGCTCTAAAGATGTTATGCACCTTGTGAATGCAGTTGTTATCCATAACTTTTATGTTTGTTGTTCTTACTTCAAGAGCGTTTCTTTAATCATCTTTTCCAATTCAACTTTCGAGTGCGCGCCTACCGACATAGTGGGTTTGCCCGTCTTTGGAATGAACAATAATGATGGGATAGAGCGTATATTGAAGATTGCTGATAGCTTTCGTTCTTATCAACGTCTACTTTATATATGTCAATCTTGCCATCATACTCTTGTGCAAGCTCTTCAAGGATAGGCGCTGTAGCCTTACATGGTCCACACCAAGTAGCATAAAAGTCGATGATGGCAGGCTTATCGCCCTTAAATTTCCATGCATCTGTTGCAGCACCGAGGTCCATTACCTTTTCATTGAACATTGTTTCGTTCATTTCAATTGTCTTCATCTTGTTATCCTTTTTAGTTTGTGCAGTTGCCTGCTCCTTGTTTTCTGGTTTACTTTTAGCCGATGTATTGCAGCTACTGAGCGTAAATGCCAGTGTAGCAACGGCTATGAATATATTTATTTTCATCGCTTTTCTTATATTTTAGTTTGACTTTTGTTTTCTTCTCTCTGTTCCTTTCTTTTCTAATACCTTATATTTTATTTCTCCAGATGTTTATTTTTGAGTTCTATTCTTATTTCTCAGAGGGTGTGTTATCGTGTCAGCGAACTTATTAAATATGTCCAGCTATGTTCTTCCGACTTTCGTATTACTGCCTCTCTCCGTACTTCTTAAAATGCAATTGTTATGTTTCCGTTGGAAAGTATTGCAAAAATAAGCTTTATTTTCCAATGGAACAAATTTCCAATGGAAATAATATCACGGTATAACATAGTTTAACAAATAATGCAAGAATATGCGTAAAACAGAACACTTATACGACTTTTATACCACAAAAGTAATGAAGTGTGGAAGTTAAATGAGTGTTGTGGCGTCCTGTTCGTTGCTTTTTGTTTCTGTGATAAGTGGCATGAAACGGCATATTTTCGTTTGTTTTGCGGTCTTACATTATATATAAAGGTGTGTTGTTGTACTGAAATAGCGTTTTTGAGTAGTTCAAAACGGGGCGAGCCATAGCCGATTTTGTTTCTTCAGAAGGACACTTTCTTGTGGATTTTGTCTGATTCCATTGAAGCAAAACGGTGGAGTGGAGCGGATAGCACCCCATTTGCGACAGACAGAAAACAGCCCCTACGCCTTATGGAAGAGGTGTAGGGGCCATGCGTTTTTAACGAAATAGTTGGGTGCTTACAGTCTTTTAATCATGTGTTTGACATGTAAAATAAGCACGTTAGTTCTTTCTACGCGTTGCTTTTTCAATATTGTAGAAATGAATTAGCCGTATTAGCGCATTATTTTTTAACCACTTTTTTACCGTTTACGATGTATAATCCCTTTGGTAAATCCTTATTTCTTTAGACAAGCGCATGCCACCGATGTTGTAAATGCCATTGGTAGCCGTGTTTGTAGTCGTAATATTGTCGATTCCAGCAGGGTCTCCCGAAGTGATAGTAACCCATCCTGTAACCACTTTTTTGTCTGCTCCGTAGAGCGAATAGTATGTGTAGTTGCCCTCTTTGTACTCCTTCCACTCCGTACCCGTAGGCGAAGCAACGTAGCAATCGATAAGATAAGGTTCTTCGTCCCATAGCCAGCAGATGCTACCGAAGTGCTCATCGCCCTTATCGCCATTCCCTTTAGCACGCACTGTGCAGTTTTCGAACTTCCAAAGACCGCTATACAGTCCTGCCGCACCCCCTACAGCTTCCACTGTACATTCCTTAATTGTGATGCGTCCCCAGTTTCCGATGCCAATCATTGCGTCTAATCCGTCCGACTCTTCCGCCCCTTTTACCGAAAGCGTGCCACCTTTTCCAGTGATGGTAATGTCGCCACTGTACTGGTTGGTAAGTCCCGACCGTTGTTTAGAGATAATGGTATTGTTACCTATCAGCACTATTTTCATGGTAGCGTTGGTAACCATTCCAGGGAATTCGTTGGTTTCTATGGTAGCGTTTTCCAGTGTAAGAGTTTTAGTTCCAGGTTCGTACGTAATGTTTCCGCTAACTCCTGCAATCTTCGAAAGGTCTTTGTAGTTGTCTGAAGTAACCTTTGTGTCTGCGATTTGGAAGTTGTAACTGGTTTGCGCCTTGATGGTTGTAGGTTGTGCAAACAATGTGATGACCATTGCAGCAGTAGCTGCGTACGTGTTTCTGAGTAGGTTAATATTCATTGTAATCATAGCCTCCCTGTTGCAACTCAATCAGAGCAACGCCGTTTCAGAGGCGTGGGCGTTTTGTGGATATATTAGATTTTTCTCTCGTTTTTATATGAAATGTGATGAATGAGTGCAAATATAACGTTTTTATTTTATATTGTCAAGTTTTTTATAGGGTTTTCTTTGCTTTATTAAATAAAGGTGCTTGGTGCGTAGAGATAAGTCGAACAGATTGTGGTAGTGGTCCGAGCGTGAAGCCTAAAAACGACTTCCATTTTGTAAAGAAAGTACATGCGGAAAGCGAACCAAATTGTTTGGTTTTGAAAAACAATGTTTATTATAAAATGGTAGGAGTAGGGTGGTACTTCAGTAGCTATTTTAGTAAAAGAACCTTCTGCCGTGTTATTGACATAACAGACTATAAAACGCCAAGAACTTTTACCTCTACTTTATGCTTTATTATTTGTTTAAGGTGTCTAACCGAGTATCTATGAGTTGCTTAAATTGTTGTTTTTGCGCATCGCTTATGAATGATGCGTCGATACACTCAAACCATTTGTCTCTGAATTTACCAAAGTCTGATAATATTCTATTCGTAACAACGTCAGATATTCCAGTAGCTAACATTGCATCTTGGAAGTCGTATACAAGTAGTTTCTTCTGAAAACCGTTGAGTACTAACGCCATTTCGTCCGTATCTTCTGGCATAACCAGCTTTGTAGAAACCTGGTCGTAAGTAGGTGTAAGAATATATTTCCCCTTGTTAGGACTATACAACGAGAAGTTTTTTAGGTGCATATCGGCATTGCCAATCAGCCATGAGAACACCACTTGTTGCCAGTAATTAACCTTATCTAACTGTGCTGCGCTGGAGTATTGGTCTATGATTCGTGTTATCATTTCGTAACTTCCTTGATACTTTTGTTCCGTTAGTCTCCCCGCAAGTTGGCACATATCCTCCATAGGAAGCTTTCTTCCGTCAGCCTTTCTATCTATTCTTCGTGTGATATAGTTCAGCTCTCCGTCGGCAAAACGAATGAGTGCATGCGGCACCGTTGGTATTTTTGCAATCTCAGCCAAGTGCATTGAAAGGTCTTCTACCTCTGGTAGTCGTTCAAATCTGTCGGTTTGAGGTTTTAAGATGTATCTTCCCAAAGCGCCAACTATGGTCAGCCGTTGCGTATTTCCTGCTCCGTCGTGTTCAAGGTCCATAGAAAGTTTAGCTTGAACCCCCGTTACTGTAGTTCGATGCCCTACTACTACCTGTGCCAAATCGTTTATATTCTTGCGCGTATATGGCAAAATTGGTGCGCCAGCACTGCCGAACATCTTCTTGGCACAGCGTGCATGATAGTCTAACTCGCCAGCATTAAGCGGTTTATAGCAACACAAACACTTTTTCATCTTTCCCCCTCCTCTTGGTTAATCGGTATGATACTCACGTCGCCGATGCAGTCGCGACAACAAGAAAGTAGCAGTCCCATGCGGTCTCTTCGATTGATTTTCCAGTTTCGTTCGGCAATATTAAGCATCCACCCCTCTGGAATGAGGCCGTCGAAGAACGAAAATAACACATTGCTACGATATGTTTCAGCTTGCAAAGGCAATGTAAGACTAACGGGAGTAGGGTTCTTCAGTTCCAAATACTCTCGAAAGTAAACGAAGCTATAGCCATTTTCATCTTCTGTTACGATGCCTGCCAGCTTGTCTTTAACATATACTTGTGCTTGTCTCATAGTTCTTCCGTCTTAATTTTTTGTTCTTTGGTAATCCGAATGGGGCCCAGTTCCATGTTAAAAAGTTCGAGAACCTGGTTCACTTTATCCATTCTTAATGTGGGTTTGCCCTGTTCCATTTCTCTGACAAAGCGAAGACCGACACCCGACTTGAAGGCTAATTCCTCTTGTGTTAGGTGGTATTCCTTTCTCAGTTGTTTGATAGTAGACGATAATTTGCTTACTTCCATACCTTTTATACCTTTTCGGGTACAAATATAAAGAATATCTTTGTTAATAGAAACAAATACTCCTTATCGGGTATAGATTTACAATTATTTAACCATATTATACCCTAACGGGGCTAAAACGAGTGTTTTAAAAGTCAAATCATGGTTGTCTTACATTCCGCAAATAGGTTCAGCAGTAGCTAAAAGCATTGCAAAACGCAGTTGTGCGTGCGCATCTTATGGTGTTTTTCGTATCATGTAAAAGTGTAGGGACGTATTTTATCATGTTGCTAACAATCCATCAGACAAGGAGAAAGTAGGCAGAAAGCAGGGGAGTAGAAGTCCGAGCGTGAAGCCTAAAAACGACTTTCATTTTGTAAAGAAAGTACATGCGGAAAACGAACCAAATTGTTTGGTTTTGCAAAAGCGGTTGTTTTGCGCTGCAATATAGGCGCTTTTGCCGAGCAAAACAGGCTCTTTTGCAATGCAAAACAAGGGGTATTGAAAAGTGCTGATAGTCAGGTGTTAAGGCGATTGATATAACTTTACAAATTTATCCCACCTTTTCAGTGTTCGAATCGCATATTTCCAAACTTGCGCTCGTGAAGTTGCCGCCTTGAGAGAGTGTTTTTTAGACACAATAAAAAAAGTGCAGAAAGTGTTAAGTTCAAACATCTTTCTGCACTGAGTGGTGGTGTTTGGAAAAGCTAATTAAGTTTTTCCTAATTCAGAAGTGCACCCCTTTGTAGGGTAACTCCTCTGCTATGTGGTTCTAAGTACCTTAATAAAATCTTGCGTTTGGCTTAATAATATGCTGGAACGGTTCGAAGTTTGCAGCATCAACAGGTTTGCCCTCAACGTCTTCGCCGATATATATAGGGCGGATAGGGCAGGCTTCAAACTTCTGTGGGTCGTACAAGACATGAGCAAATGAGCCAAGTTTAAGTCCTCTTGTGGTTGTTATAGCCGTTGCATAATCTGAAAGATAAAGAGCATAAAACTCGCTTCCTTTGCCCATATAGCGGAAGATTACAATAGAAACATTGTCATCTCTATGTCCTGTGATAGGTAAGAACAAGCCTTTATTCGCCAAAACAAGTCCTGTAACATCTTGAAACTTCCATAGTTTTCTACCCGTAGGGAACTTATATTTAGCCCCATGAAACTCTAAATCGCTAAAGTATGCACCATAAATCTTATTGCCTTTATCAGTATAACAATAGCCAGGCATGAATGTTTTGCTCTTTTCTATGAGAGTTTTGAGATCTTTTATAGTTGGATAAGCATAATGGTAATTCTTCGATCCATCGTTAGTCCAATACGTAACAATATCTCCATACTTTGCTAAGCTCCTATTAGAAGTCTTTGTATTGCCTCTATCTAAATAGTAAGACCCGCTAATTGTTATTGCTGTGCCTAACTTAAAGGCTTGTGTTTTGTCTAATTCCAAAGCGTTTTCAATATCTCCCCAACGGAAAAGATCTAAGTCATTAGAATGCTGTATGTACTTGCCTTCATTCGTGTTAATATACCAAAACTGCGAACCAGGAGTGTTTTCATCATTGTTAACCATAATTCCATTAACACTATTTGCCAAAGTAGGTTTGTCTGCATAGTTGCTTATCCACCATTGAGCAGGTGCTATTCCCCAGTATTCTTTGTTTCCTGTCTTGTAGTGAATGAAGTTTCCAGTTGCCCATTTCACATTATTCACCACCACATACGGCTGTGGTGTAATCTTTTCCATCGTTATATTAGAACGATAATCATAGTCGGTGAGGAACGTTTTCTTTGCCGTTTTAGTGTAAATACCGTCTGGTGTGTACACCGTAATGGTGAAATTGGTTTCTGCATTGGCTGCTAAGAAAGCAACCCAAACATAGTCTTGTTGTAGCTGAATAGGCGAATTGTCTTTGTTCGCAACGTCAATAATGTATTCCTTTTCGTCATCTGTGCCTACAAAAGTACCATCGCTAAGGTTCAAAATATCGTACGACCGCAAGCCGTTTATCTTTACTTGTTTGATGTTGTTGATGATATTGCCTGCGAATCTTTGAATTTCATACCCCAGAAGGTTACTTTACGCTCCAATGAAACGTTTAGTTTTGTTATCGTACCTTCTGTTCCGTTAGTTGAAACCTTCTCTGGAGTAGCAACAGCCCAGTTGTAATCAAACTTCTTATCGATAGTATTCAATGTTCCGTCTTGCTGTTTCATGTCGAGCGAGACCTGGCTTGTAATCGTATTAGAAGCATCATGATAAACTCTTGATACTCCTTTTTCAGTTTCTGTAATCTTATTTGGATTGACCAACCCCACTGTTTTATCTCCTTCTAACGCTTCGGCAGGATAGAAGAACGCCAGTTTGTCGGTGGTTTTCATTTCTTTTTTGCTTGTAATAGTACCCTTGAATGTTGCCTTTTTCCCACCTTCGGCTTGTGTAGACAGCGTACTATACGCAGTGGCAGTACTTGTGTTATTATCTGAAAGGTTATAGGCGAAAATCTTATCGCCCTTTGCCCAGTTAGAAACAACGTTTTTGTCGTTGTCGAGTCCGAGTGTGCGCGAGATGGCTTTTGCCGAGTTGTTGTTGCCATCAGCGCTATTTCCGACCACCGTTAGTTCTATTTGGTAGGTGTAACTTTGTGGTTCTGTTTCTCCACCATTCATGTTCTCGTTGTCGCTGCACGCCCCTAATGCCAAGAGCAACATAGCCATCGTTGTGGTCTTTAGTATGTTCCTTTTCATCAGTTTTAGTTGTTTTCTAATCTTGTAGTTTCATAGTCAAAGTCCCAGACCTGGTCGTTAGGTTTAGCAAGAATGTCCTCTCCACCATGATTTGGGTCAGGTTTCTCTAATGTATTTCCGAGGAAAGGCTCCTCATCTACACACTGAATGACTTTACATTCAGGTTTAATGTAAGATTTTTTTGTTTCATTTTTTTAAAGGTAAGTTAAAGTTATTCTCTTAGTTGTTAATTACTTTCTTTCAGCTCTGTTATCGTGTCAATAGCGTTTTTAATTGGTCCTTTTTCTCTATTCATTTCTTACAGAGTGGTTGCAAAATTACAATATTATTTAAAATTATACAAGTTTATATTGAAAAATTTAAATATCTGTTCTAAAACACATAATAAACTGCAAAAAGATAAAATATTTGCTTATTTATGTTCTATTTGTGGTATTATGATTTTGTAAAGGAAGTACATGCAAAAAAAGCGAGCAAAGTTATTCGGTTTTGCAATAGTGCCTGTTTTGCGCTGCAATATAGGCGCTTTTACCGTACAAAACAGGCTCTTTTGCGTTGTAAAACAATGGGTATTGTAAAACGTTGAAAGTCAGATGGTAATGCGAATGTATTTTCTTTACAAAATATTTACACCTATTGTGTGTTTACAAGGTATATTTTCTTATTTGTTTCCCCGATGTTGTCGCCCTGTGTGTGAGTGTTTTAGATAGAATAAAAAAAGTGCAGAAAGTGTTAAGTTCAAACATCTTTCTGCACTGTGTGGTGGTGTTCGGGATTAGTATTAACCTATCCCAAAAGTTTAATACAACCTTGCTGTTGTTGTAATGATATGATTGAACGGAGCAAAGTTTGCTGCATCTACAGGCTTGCCAGAAATATTTTCACCTACATAAACTGGGCGAATACAAGATGCTGCCTGTCTTTGTGGAGTTGCCCACTTCTTAGAACGCGAACCAAATTTGAGGCCTGTTCCGGTTGAAGTAGCTGTTCCATGGTCAGACCAGTATATAGCATGGAACTCACTACCCTGTCCAACGTAGCGATAAACCAAGCTTGAGCTGCCATCTTCGCGGTTACCTGCTATTGGCAAGAACAAACCTTTGTTAGCCAAAACAAGTCCTGTAACATCTTGATATTTCCACAACTTCTTACCAGTAGGGAACTTAGCGCTTGAGCCTATGTATGGTTTGTCGCTGATGTATGCACCATATATCTTATTACCCTTATCTGTATAGCAGTAGCCAGGTACGAAAGTTGTACTGTTAAGCAACGCTTCAAGCTGCGTTTTATTAGGATATGCATAATAGTAATTATGGTTTCCGTCTTCCGTCCAGTACTTTACTATGTCGCCATACGTAGCTTGACTTCTATCGTTAGTTTTGTTAATGTTAGGATAAAGTCTGCCTTTATAATATTTACCACTAATTTCTATTCCTGTGAAACCAGCGTAAGCAAGTGCCTTTGTAAGGGTCAAGGCATCTACAATATCTCCATATCGGAAGAGATCAAGGTCGTTAGGGTTCTGTGTGTACTTACCACTGCTGGTGCCAATGTACCAGAATTGCGAGCCAGGATTAGCTGCATCGTACTTAATAGCTTGAGTTCCAACCTTGTTATCAGCTGTTGGTGCATCAGCATAGTTGCTTATCCACCATTGCGCAGGAGCTATACCCCAATACTCTTGTGTGCCTGTCTTGTAATGAATGAAGTTACCTGTTGCCCATTTAGTGCCATTAACTTCAACATAAGGCTCTGCTATGATATCTTTTACAGTAATGTTTGTGCGGTAGTCGTAGCCTATATTGAACATCTTAGTAGCTGTTTTTGTATAAACTTTGTTAGGTGTATAAACAGTAACAGTGAATTCAGTAGACTTGTTTTCACCAATGAATGCTACCCAAACATAGCCACCTTGTTTGCTAAGTTCAGAACTATTAGCTATCGATACATTGATGTTGTACTCCTTTTCGTCGGCTGTTCCAACAAACGAACCATCTTTAAGGTTAAGTACATCGTACGATAAAACACCATTTATCTTTACCGATTTGATGTTTGTAATCGCATTTCCGTTGGTATCTTTGAACTTCATTCCCCATATTGTAACCTTACGTTGGAGAGTTGAAGTAAGTTCGATGTCATTGCTGGTTGCTGGAGTTTAGCGAGAGTAGCAGTACCCCAGTTATAGTCGAACTTCTTATCGATAGTAGAAAGCATACCATCTTGCTCGTTCATATTAAGCGAAACAGTGCTCTTAATCTTTACTTTCTGACCGTTTATTTCCGAAGAATGGTAATTAAGATCCACCTCTCCGTCTTTCTCATTAACGATATTTGGATCTACTTGCTCTACTGTGTACTTGTCTTCGAGCGCTGTTGCAGGATAGAAGAGAGCAAGCTTATCTCCTTGTTTAATAGGATTTTTACTCTTAACTTCACCTCTGAAGTTTGCAGTATGGCCACCAGCATCTTGTGTTGTTACCATACTATAAGTAGATTCAGTACTCTGTTCTTTGTCTTCAAGGTTGTAAATGAAGATCTTATCGTTTGCTGCCCAGCTCGATACTACATCGTTGTTGGCATCAAGACCGAGCGTACGAGAAACAGCTTTAGCTGAATTTGCATTATCACCAGCGTTTTCGTTATCCACTTTCAAGCTAACATTATAAGAGTAGCTTTGCGGTTCTGTAACGCCACCATTGATATCTTCTGTATCGCTGCAGGCTGCTACTGCGAACAACGATATCGCTACGGTTGTAGCTTTCAATATGTTCTTTTTCATTGTTTTTTTGTTTTACCAAATAATTGTTATCCTAATAATCTAAATCCCAAGTTGTAGGCTTTGCCAATTCTTCGTCTGCGCCAGGTGTTCCGTGTGTTGGATCGTCTTTTGTTGTCTTTTTATCACCAGGGCTTCCTGCAAGAATAGCTACCTCTTCCATGCACCGAATGACTTTGCAATCGGGCATAACATAATGTCTTCTGTTCATAATGATATGTCGTTTAAATGTTATCCAAAAAGGATTAAGTTTACTTTATTGACTTTGTTAAGCCTTTTTTGTAAATAGTTTATTTATCAAGTATAGTTTAAAATATGTAATCCGATGCAAAGTTATGTATTTTCTTTGAAATAAACAAGGATTGTTTTTGTATAATTTTTAAGTATTATATGAAATTATTTAATATAGGATAAGAAAACACATTATTTATTATTAAGAGAACTAACAACAATGATTTGGTTTTGTAAAATAAACAGAAGAAAAAAGTAATCGTAATTGTTTGGCGTTGCAAAAGCGGTTGTTTTGCGCTGCAATATAGGCACTTTTGCCGTGCAAAACAGCCTCTTTTGTGATGCAAAACAAGGGGTATTGTAAAGTGTTGGTAATAAGGTTATTACACATCAAGGTGCGTTTGGAGAAATATTTACAATTTTATGGGGTGTGAATAAGGTGTTTGCTTGTTTGTTAGTCGCCATTAACAGGCTTTAGAAAAGGTGTGTGCGGTAAAGTTCTTATATGTTTATTATTGTGTATTTCTTTAATTGTTTAAATATAAGCATATAGAAAACCCACCATAGTTGGACAGATATCCTACTATGGTGGGAATATTTTAGAATGCTTTTAAGCTTATAAAAGCACTGCGTTTGTTACTTTCTTGTGCTTCAATGAAGCCTTAAATCGCCTTTTTCTGCTATTATTTCACATTGGCAAATGGTGCGAAGGCTCTGTCTTCTTGACCATCGTCGCTGTCTAAGACAGGGCGGATAGCAGAGGCTTGAGCCTTTCCAGAATAATTAAAATTCCATTGTGTTGGTCCAAAAAAGAAAAATTCTACTTGAACAAGCCCCCCAGCTTCACCTTGCAAATATTGCCCATACGCTCCAGAACCCCATGTCATATCTCTAAGTCCAATGTGGTTATTACCTAATATTCGTCTACCTGTAATAGGCAAGAATAAACCTTTATTAACACGAATGAGTCCTGTAACATTCTTATATCTATCGTATGCTCTTACGCCTGTAGGGAACGCTTTAACCCTATTTGTTCCACTTTGAGAGTTGGTTGTAAAGTAGGCGCCATACACAATCGTACCTTTGTCAGTATAACAGTATGCTGGTTCTACATTCGCATTATTATATAATGTTTGTAATTCAGCTTTAGTTGGGTAGCGATACTTCTTGTGGTTGTTCATTGTATGGTACCAAACAAGGTCTCCATATTTCGCTTTTGTGCGGTCAGAGGTTTCTGGTCTTAAAGGACCATCGCCCACAAAGAACTTCTTCACAATATCTTTTTTTCCACTTTTGAATTTATCTGATCTAAGATTTAGTGCGTTTTCAATATCTCCAAAACGGAAAAGATCGACATCATCATCGGTCTGAGTAGGTCCGTCTTCAAACTGTGACGATTGCAAAGTGCCTCCTGAAGCTACTGGTTTGCGGTTAGATCCTAATCTAACGGCACGGCGTGATATCCACCATTGCGTAGGAGCGATACCCCAATACTCTTGACTTCCTTCTTTATAATGAATGAAGTTACCTGTTGCCCACTTTATTCCTTGCACATTAACAAAAGGTTTTTGCTTAGCTTCTTCCATCTTTAAGAGGTCGCTTCGATATATTTTATCCTCATCGAAAGCAATAGAACTAAACTCCTTATAATAGCATTTGTTGCCCACATAAGCTATAACCACAACATCGGTATAGCTACCTGGAATGAATGCAGCATAGGTATAGTTTCCACCAACAGAGCTAAGCTTCTTGCCTTGGGCAGGCTTTAGCACAATGTTTGTTCTTTCGTCAGTTGGATTATTGCTCACAAATGCACCTGTTTTAAGGTTGAAAACATCGCTACCCTTAACGTTTGAGATATAGATAGAGTCGATATTTGCAAGTGGAGTGTTGTTGTTATCAGTGAAACGCAAGCCCCAGATTGTAACGATACGCTTCATGTTACCAATATCTAAGGTAACTTTCTTGCCGTTAATGCTCTTTGGTTGCTTCTTTGCCCACTGGAAATCGAAATGCTTACCAATGGTTTCTGCAGTGCCATCTTGGCGTGTAAGGTTTAGTTCAACAAGCTCTTGCGTCTTATTAGCCTCGTCATGGTAAGTTTCTTGTCCGCTTGCTGTAGCCGTAACAGGTATAGCTGTCTTATTATTACCAGTTAAAGCGCTACCTGGATAGAAGAAAGCTATCTCGCTATTTGTTGTAATCTGACTTCTTGAAGAGATGTCGCCATCAAATCGATTGAGCGAACCAGTTGATACATTTGATATCTGGCTGTAATCGTTGGCTTTAAGATTATCGTTTAATACATAAGCCATGATTTTGTCGCTTGGTGCCCATTTAGATGTCAGATTGTGTTGCGCATCTTCTATTAAGACACGACTTACAGGACTTTTAGCCTGTACATCTGATGCATCGGCAACTAAATTATATGTGTAAACAGTTGAATAGTCTTCGTTAGAGTCCTCTAAACTATCCTTACATCCTGTCAATAAGGGTGCTGACATAAGGATGCAGGCTACGGGGAAAAAGATGTTTTTTCTCATTTTTTTATCAGTCTTAATAAATACTTCTTAGTTTTCTTCATCGAACCACTGGAATTTTGAAGGTGACGCACCGAATGGATTAGGTGTGTTTCCGTTGCCTCCTGTTGGGTCTCCTCCCTCCTTTGGGTTTGTAGTACCTGCACTAATAACCATCATGTGCGATTCTGTTTGCATCTTAACGATTGTGCAAACTGGTTGAAGATAAGTTTCTTTTTGAGTTTTTACTATTGTTTTCATACTTTTTACCTTTAAATTCAGAATTGGTTATCCTAACTATTAAACCAAAAATCTATATTTTTTTCTATGTGAGTAGGTGCAAAATTACTCTTTTTATTGAATAACAATAAATTAAATGAGATTATTTTGCAAAAATTCAATATATTGGAATATTTTTTTGATACAGGTCAAGTTTAAAAATGAAAATCAGAGTGTAAATGCAGCAATAAAAATACTTCTTCTTTTGTAAAAGAAGTACATGCAAAAAGCGAGCAAAATTGTTTGACGTTGCAAAAGCGGCTGTTTTGCATTGCAATATAGGCACTTTTGCCGAGCAAAAACAGGCTCTTTTTGCGTTGTAAAAACAAGGGTATTGTAAAGCGTTGTAAGTCAAATTGTTACACGATAGTTGTAGTTTGAATAAAACTTTACATTTATATCGCTTTATTTTCCCTCTTGCTTTAAATGTAATGTAGCCTTCTTTAGTGCCTTTTTGGTACTATCTTCATACTTCGAAATATTTTGTCTTATAGTTTTAAAGTTTCTTAAAGAAGTTGCGTTATTCTTTCTAAAACACTATCTTTGTTTTTATAATACATAAACTTATGCGTAAAACTATTTTCTTTTTACTACTTTTTTGCTTCAGTACAGCAAGTCTTTATGCCATGAATATGGTTAACGATAATGATTGCTTCATTATTAGAAAGAACAGCGATAACCATGTTACAAGCAAGCAAAACGATAATAAAACAAAGCATAACCCTAAAGTATTAGTAACTCGAGAAGTAGAGGATTGTAATCCAAGATACATAGAAGTATTGACCGAAAATGGGCCTTACTACTGTGATACGAAGGGCAAGAAGTTAGCAAATCCCACTGAAAGAGATGTGTCTTATTGTGGTACAGTTGCTCATTGGAGATATACGTTGCAGCAAAGCAAAGGACTTTATCAGTTGCAAATCTATACTTTTGGGTCAGGAGCACCCGACGAAGAAGATGAACGCTTTATACTTTCAGATTGCCAACCTACCGATTTTGTTTCCTTCCTGACAGGGGATAAGGAATTTGAACGTGATGAAAATAGTAGTATCCGTGGCGACATAAAAATGCATCAAGAGTGGATAAGAGTAGGGAGAAACGGCAAATATGGTATCGTTGCCTACAATTATAAGCAGCCACAGGGTGTAAACCCCAAGAGAACAGAAAAGAAAATTAGTGATTATAAAAAGACTCTTTTAACCTATCCAGTCCTGAATATCGAAGGCAAAACATTGCTTCCGATAGTTCACGACTCAATTATTATGCGCCCCGATGGTTGTGTTTATATCTACAAAGATGGCAAAGTGGGACTTTTTCCGAGTAATACAGCACCTGTGTACGACAAGTTAGAGCAACGCACCCTCTCGTTTTATTACATTAAAAAAGATGGTATAGAAGGTTGGCTTGATATTAAAACCAACAACGAATATTTTATTTCATCAGACGAATAATATATTTAAAACTTATAAAAGGCTGTTTTTCAGGAGGTATAACCAACTGTTAGGTGTATGCAAAATGGTTGTATAATTTTATGGCATGCAACGAACTACGTGCCCATATTCCCCAAGTTGTTACATGCCGAAATCGTTATAACTTTGTAAAGAAAACGCTACAAAAAAATGATGTAGACATTTTTACTTTTCAAAAGCGGCTGTTTTGCGCTGCAATATAGGCGCTTTTGCCGAGCAAAACAGGCTCTTTTGCGATGCAAAACAAGGGGTATTGTAAAGCATTGGACGTCAAATGTTTATGCGGTTGTTGTGCTATGGATAAATCTTTACAATATTATGGCACTTATTTTATGGACTTGGCGAACTCTTTTAGAACGTTTAGGATAGAACATTCTTACTAACGATAGCAGGTCTTAATTTGCTTTTGGTGGTGTGGGGTAGTGGCTTTGGATATTTATAGGAACAATAGGTATTCCATGAAATATAGAATACCTAAAGCCCTTAGAATAATTAAAAGTTACTTAACCACTACTCTGCGCTCTCTGATAAGTTTGAGTTGGCGCAGCAAATCGTTGTAGTGCAGCAGGTCGATGTCTTTGCTTTGGGCAGCCTGTGCCTTGCAGAAGGCTTCTATTTTGGCAAGATGTTGCTCCATATAGAGCATTGCATCAGAGCTATTAGCACGGTCGGCAGGTGTTGGTTTCTCCTTTTTAGCAGGGTTCAGCAAGCTGTCGAGCTGTTCCACATAAGCACGTTCGAGCAGTCGGCGGGTGCGTGCTTTCACATCGTTGAGGCCCGTTAGCGGTTTCCAAACGGTGCGGAAAACATCGTTAAGATAGTCGGTAAACTGGTAAGCACCCTTCGCTTGCTGGTCTTTATATATCTTGTCCAAGAGCGTTGCATTCAGTAACGTCTTCAAAACACGAGTTTGTTGTGCGCTAATCTCGTCTGCAGCGTCCACTCCTGTAACGTCTGTCATTGTCGAAGGGTATAGCCATAGCGGTGCATCGAAAAGCTGTCTGCCGATGTAATCGACTGCATCACGGCCCTTTTGAGCAGGTGCCACCTCGTAAGGTTTCTGTCCTGGCATGTTGTTAAGGTATCTTCCGCCCACGTTTTTCAGTACGTGGTTGGTGTAACGGTTGAACTGTTGGATAACGCTTTGCCACATTTCGATGCGGTCTTTGTACTGATCGTTCTTCTGACGGGTCCATTCTGGCAGTGCCACAACAATGCGTTTCAAGTTCTTTATACCGTAGTCGCTGGCCTTAACGTTATCGTCTCCCAAGTCTTCGGTCTGTGCGCGAGGGTCTTCGTTGCGTCCTTCTCCACCGAACCAGAGGCGTGGATTCTTAGCAAGAATGGCTGTTGTTTCGTCCATCAGCTTTCTTTCTCCTCCATTTCGTCCTTAAACTCAGGACGATATTGGTATCCCCAGCGTATCGCCCACTTATCGTAATCGTTGATTCGTGGGAAGAGTCCACGCTCAGAAATGCCGTCTTCGGGTTGAGCCACGTAGTTGAAGCGAGCATAATCCATGATGCTGGCCGTGTGGCCGTGCTGTTCTACCCACTTCTTATCGCGTAGTTTTTCAACTGGAGTAGCGTGGCTTGCCCCCATGTTGTGGCGCAAACCGAGCGTATGACCCACCTCGTGGCTCGACACAAAGCGTATGAGTTCGCCCATAAGACTATCGTCCATCTTCATGGTTTGCGCACGTTTGTCGAGCGGTCCGCACTGTATCATGTACCATTTTGTGAGCAAGTTCATAACATTATGATACCAACAGATATGGCTTTCGATGATTTCGCCACTGCGAGGGTCGACGATACGAGGTCCGTAAGCGTTTTCAATTTCGGCAGGAAGATAGCGAAGTACGCTGAAACGGGCATCGTCTACACTCATCGTAGAGTCGTCTGGGAAGTCCTCTGCCCTTATTGCGTTCTTGAAACCAGCCGCTTCAAACGCCACATTCCAGTCCTCGATACCTTTCTTTAGATAGGGAACCCATTTCTTAGGAGTAGCTGGGTCGATGTGAAAACGATCGGTTTGATAGGCTCTGTAAGTTGTCCTTTGAGGTATTTGCGTACATCTTTCGGCTCTAAACGGAAGCGAGAGATGAATTGTTGGCGGTCTGTCTTGGTCTGATCGTCGCTAAATATGGTGTATCGGTTGGTGAAATAGCCCCACGATTGTCCCATACACGCTTTCGCATAGGCACCTTTGGTAGCAGAACGATGCTCGTGTTCAGTGCAACCGTCATTGCACCAGTTGCCGAAGCAGGCGAAGACGAAGGCGTACTGGCATAGGTTCGTGTCGTAGCCACCTCGACATTGATGGGGTAAACCTTCATTGTATCAACGAAAGTGCGGTCGGCTTGGAGTGCGCCCAACTTGAGTTCTTTAGCACTATTGGCCGAAATGCTAACCACACCGTTATCTTTTGCAAAGAGCGGAGTAACCTCAATCATCTGCGCTTTTGTAGTTTTGTTGCGTCCGATAACTTTGAACGAAGCGATGATAGGGTCTACTGTCGATGCCTTTAGCGTCTTCGATATGCGGCTGTCGGGGTCGGCTTCTTGCGAAAGAACATAAGCACGCAACACCAAATTCTTTGCGTCGCGTTGCTCGAAGTAGATAGTTTGCTGATTAACAGCCTCTCCAGAGAACTTTCCGAAGTTCTGTGGCACACCCGTAAAGCGTGTTACCGCCAGCAGATAACGGCCGATAATAGAGTCTGGGATCTCGAAATACCACTTATCTTCGATATGTCTTACCGTGAAAATACCCTCGCGAACGCTACCCGGTTTTTTGATAAGTTGGTCGTAAGGCAACTCTTTTTCCATGCCTTTACCATGCTTATCGTCGGGCTTAGCCTTGCCGTCTTTGAGTCGTTCGGCAGCTGTTTTCTCGTCAGTCGAGTCTTTTACGGTTATAGAACAGTACCTATTGTTATAGGCAAAGTTACACTTGCTGGCTGCCGTTGCCACTCCCGTAGCAAGCCAAAGCGCCAGCAAACAAGTAGAAAGCTGTTTGTTAATCGTCATTGTTTGTGCTGTTTATTAAGGTTCGCAAAGATATAAAAAAAAGCGGATATAGCAAAATTATTGTATTTTTTACACCTGTTTACAATGTTGAATAAATGCTTACAACGTGTTATAGATATAAAAAATTAAGAGTATAAGATATGTTCAGTTTTGTAAAGAAAATTTTATTAACTGGCAAGAATGATATTTCCACTTTGCAAAAGAGCCTATATTGCATCGCAAAACAGGCGCTTTTGCCGTGCAAAACAGGCTCTTTTGCATTGCAAAACAATGGGTATTGCAACGCTTTGATTATTAGTTCGTTAGGCGAAGTGCCTCTTTTGAAAAATACTTTACATTGGTTTTGCAAATCCATAGTGTTTATAGGGCTTTGCAGCGGGGTTTCTAAGAGTAAGAAATAATGCCAAAATAGTAAAAATATGCAACTAATTTGCCATTCTAACGGGTTAAATATTTATAAGAATGTACACTATTCAGTTAATTTGTTTGCGTGATTTAAGAATATCGTATAACTTTGCACGCAAATACTTTCAGGCTATAATTAAAAAAATAACATAGTCTAAGTATTATTAGGAGTGCCACAAAAGTAATGTCATATTAGTAAAACAGTCATGTTATACCTTTTATGTCCACTTCTTTAGCCGACTCAACAAAAATGCAGAAAGAATTTTAAACTATAATCGAAAAATAAAATTAGAGATGAAAAAAAGTATGCAAAACCAGATGTTAAAGTATTAACAACAGTTTTTGAAGGCTACCTATTGGCAGGTACGGACGGTGGAAACAATGGTGGTACTACACCTAAACCACGACCAGGTGGTCATGCTAAGGAGCAGCCATTGTTTGAATATGACACTGAATCAGAAGATGAAGAATCTGAAGATTTGAATTAAATGACGACAAAGAAAGTATTAACTAATTCTTAAAATTATGAATTTTAAAAACGTTTACGCCACATTATTATGTGTTGTAGCAATTGGTTTGACATCTTGTTCAAGCGAATTAAACAACGATGAAACAAACGCTTTAAATCCAAATGAAAATGCTGCACGTGAAGTAACAGTCTCTGCATCAAAAGATGCGACAACCCGTTCTATTGTAGGAATTAATGCAAAAGCAGAGTGGGAAAAAGGAGACCTTATCCTTACTTACAACCTTACTAACCCACAAGGCTTCGATCAACTCCATGCAAGAGATGCAGGTGTGTATTCTAAATTTGATGGATCTATTAAATGTAAGGTAGGTGATGATTTGGCATTCTTCTATCCTTATCAAGATGAAAGCAAAAGTACTACACCAGGTACGTTAGAGTTAAACATGCAAGAAAACACCATTGAGAAAGATGGTGTAGCAGTAACTAAAGTTCAAGATGGTACGAGAGAAACGCTCAATCACTTTGATTATACTTGGGGAACATTAAAGAATATCAATTTCGATGGCCCTACTTTGCTTCAAAATATTGATTTCTCAAAGCAGTATTCAATCTTAAAGCTTAACTTTAAATACGAAGGTTTGGCGCTCAAAAACATTAAGAAGCTTACCATTAAGGGCATTACAACAAAGGCAACATTTGACTTAAAGACTGGAGAATTCACTAATCGTGTAAATGATGGTCTTACTATTGTACCCCCAACTCCTGTTGATGAACTCTATGTAATGGTATTCCCAGACGATAATTTCGAAGCTACCTATATTATAGAGACTGCAGATAACAAGACTTATACAATTCATGACTCTGGCTTTAAGCTTGATATAGCATCATATTATGCTTTTACTGTAGAGAAGCTTATCGACCCATGGATTGACATTGATGGCGTTAAGTGGGGTAAATACAACTTGCAGTACGAACCAGGAACTAAGGCTGATGGCTGGCGCGATGCTTATCACCTTGCAAAGAACCCATGGGATTTCTTCTATACAGAAAGCTATCCATTGTACACAATGGGTCAAGTGTTGCCACGTAACTTCGGTAACGACAAGTTCGATCACTTCCGTTGGGGCGACATTGCAAAGGCTCCTCACTATGGACACAGCAACTATCTCCACTATTGGACATCAACTCAAGACATTCAAAAGCAGGCTTCTACACGTGATGAGTTCGGCGATCTCGCTTACTACGCATCTAACAAAACATGGAGAATGCCTTCTAAGCACGACTTCGAGCACTTGATGTGCAGCACAGTAGGATATCTTGGCTACTACATTGATGGCGGAAAACCAGTTGTAGGTGTACTCTATGTTCCAACAAACGATCGTAGTTTGAAGGGTACTACAAGATGGATTGGTGGCTCAAGACGTTCAAACATCAACTACACAGTTAATGTTGGTGTTTATGGAACAAACTGCTGCAGATTGTATAACTTCACAAAAGTGCAACTCGAAAAGGGTGTATTCCTCCCATTCGCAGGCTCTTACCAGACCTATAATGATGGTAACCCACGCTTAGACAAGCCAGGAAGCCAAGCTCTTTATTGGACTTCTACAGGTTCAAACTGGAAGCAAGCTACAGCATTTACCTCATATTATCACAACAATGGTTGCCTTTCTTTGCCAGTAGTTAGCACACATATTAACGCAACAAACCCAAAGAGCAACATGTATAGCATTCGTCCAATCTACATTGGCAAGTAATACAATAAACTTATAACGGCTTTGCCGTTCTATAAATCCCTGTGAGGGAAGAGTAGGCAACATATATATGCCAACTCTTCCCTCGCTTTTTATAAAAGAAAAAGTTCTGCAAAATATTTATTGCAGAACCTCTTTATTTATATATTTACCAGAGTGTGGAAAATTAAAAGTAAACCCTATGTATAGGTTTAAATATTTTCTTTACTTGTTTTTAGCAAGTTCTTGTGCAGAAATAGTTGTAATCTGACCATTTGCATCGGCTACAACGATGCTTTCTCCCTTCATGATTTTCTCTCTTATCATCTTTGCTTGTGCCTTTTTTACACCCAGCATTACCTTGCGAGTAAACTCTCCGTACTGTTCTTTATTTTCCATATTGTTTTATTTTTGAGAATAAAGTTTCATCATAAATAATCGCTTTACCGTTTTTATTTTGTTCTGCTATCACCACTTGCTGCATATTACTGTTATCTACAATCGTCCATTCATCTACGATAGGGAGGAAGATTTCGAGCAGATTTAGAATGCCTAAGCAATATCTACGTTCGATAACGGCAGCTGGAATGTTATGTCCACCATTCCTAACACGGCTTGCTACCCTCTCCTTTGCAAGTTGTGGACTATTCAGCCAGAAGTACACTAGATTAACGGTATAGTTTAAATTGTGTGCTCGTTCCACTAATTTTGCATACGAACGAGTTGCTAAAGTAGTTTCGATGGCAAAACTTTTGCCTTTAAGTATAAGTTCATCAATGCGCTTTAACATTAGGCGTCCAGCTTCAATAGCCATACTATCAGGGTTGAAAGGAGATAAGCCGCGAGCTATTTCATCTGCATTTACAAACTCTTCTACCTTGAGAATCTCTGGTAAAACAGTATATGAAGCTGTTGTTTTTCCTGCTCCATTGCAACCACTGATAATGTATAAATGCCTATCCATGCTGACAAAGATACGAATTCTTTCTAAGATAACCACATATTATTCATATTTTCATATTTTTATTCAAAGAAAGTTATGTGGTTTGTTTGCTTACAAAGTAAGATGATTAGTAAGGTTTTTGGGTCGCAAACCACCCTCCTTATTATATATAAGGTGTAGCGATGCACAATGTTATTCTTTCTTTTGCTCACAGCTTGTAATTATTTTAAATTTTTAGCGAATTTGTTTGCATATGTTAAAATAATGCAATACCTTTGCAATCGTAACACACTTAACGACTATACTTGACTGTGAATTCTTGTTGGATAAGAAGAAAGAAGAACCAAAAAGGTAATCTACACGTCATTATACATTCCTCTTTTTATAGCTTTTCAAGTTGAAAGGATTCAAAAAAGTTTTAGAATTGACAATCGAAGGTATAAAAATAATAACAAAGAAATTACAAACTGAACATGAAAAAGTATTTAAAACCAGATGTAGTATCTACACCTGTTCTTACAGAAAATTATCTACTGGCAGCCTCTCCAGATGCTGGTAATGATGGATTTACTGGTGGAGGAAGTAGCAATGGCACTGGAACTTCTGAGTCATCTAATCTTGTACATGCTAAAACAACTCCGGTTGCAGCATCATACGGTATGGACAAAGTCGGCTGGTAATCTTATTATCGGTTGCAAAAGCGCCTGTTTTGTGTGGTAACCCCCTTGTGGCTGCCGTGCGAGACAGGCGCTTTTTGTTTTCTGGAATATGGTAATTTACATTTTAATCAGAACGATTTGTTTCTACTATAACTTTGAAACAGAATAAACAAAAAGTTTGCAAAACGAAATAAAAATACTATATTTGCAAACATAAAAAGCATATAACGTTAAAATCTAATAGTTACATCAAACGCCCATACCTCCGAAACGGTGTTGCTCTGAAGGAGTTTTAATAGGGAGGTTCTAATTACAATGAAAATCAATTTACTCAAAAATGCAAGTACAGCTACGTTTATTGTGTTCGCAACCATGTTTTTTATGCCTGCCAAGACAATTGCGCAATCAGACGGCGACCTTTCGATTGGTGGCGAAAAAGTTACTGCACTGAATGCTAACGACCTCTCTGCGGTAGCACCAGGCGTAAGCGGAACGATAAAGTATGAGGCTAAAACAAAGACACTTACGCTGCAAAATGCAACAATAGACACAAAAGATAAGAACCCCATTGAGTCGCATATAGACGGACTTATCATCAAAGTTGTTGGAACAAATACCGTTAAATCGAGTGGATTTCCTGCTCTCTTACTTCATAAGCCAGCCACAATTATGGGCGAGGGTACGCTTAATGTTGGCGAAGATGGGTGGGTAGGTATCTTCCTACTCAGCACATCGCTCACCATCGAAGATTGTACTGTACATACAAAAGGTACAAAATACGGCATCAACGGGTTGGGCGGACAGAACGATAAGGTAGTTATCAAGAACGCCACAGTTACTGCCGATGGTAAAGGCAATGGCTCTATCCGTGATATATCAGGACTTACGCTCATCGGTTGTAGCATTGTTCAGCCCACAGGAGCAGAGTTCGACCCAATGTTATGTGCTGTAATTCTGGACGATAAGGTGGTGAAGGATAAGGTAGTAATAGCAAACGACCCAACCGCAATTGCCATTCCAACTGCCGAAACCATAGCAGCGGAAGGAATATATACGCTTAACGGACAGCGCATATCAGCAGATTTGAAAGATTTACCAAAGGGTGTTTACATCGTAAACGGACAAAAAGTAGTGAAGAAATAGGCGCATCAAACATCGATATGTTATGCTTTCGCATACTTGCATATATTTTCAAATATACGTATAATTATATAAATGTTTTGCGAAAGAAATAATATCGTGTAAGTATCTCTTTATCAACATGTTGTAATAGTGCTTGTTTTGCATTGTAAAAGTGCCTGTTTTGCGTTGTAATATAGGCCCTTTTGCCGTGCAATATAGGCTCTTTTGAAAAGCCATAGCGTAGGTATGGTTTTCTAAGGGTATCAAAGTTGGCGAATAAAGTAAGTTTATACAGAAAATGATGGTGTATGAATTGAAATGCCATTCCTTGTTTTTCATATTCTATTATGTCCTCTTCATGGCTGTATCCGAACTTTTTACGTTCTTGCCACATACTATTTTTCAACGTGATAGGCATCTATAGACTTTAAGAAACAAGTTGGAAGGTGCCCGCAACAAGGCAGTTCCACAAAAGAAAAGAGGCTGTATCAAAATGTTTGCCATTCTGATACAGCCTCTAATTATATCAATCCAAATAGATTATCTTGTTTGTACTGGGCGTACACTAAGTCCGTATTGGTACGAAGAATAGGAATCACTTTCCTTTTGAGGTCTATTGATAGAACCTGACTGCACCTTGAAACATTGACCATATCCCAGCTGACCACCTTGTACGCTGGTTCCAGAAGTCCAATAAAAACCTCTTGATCCATGGACTACTAAGGCACCACTATTGCTATTAAGGGCACCTCCTGCAGGGAAGAATAAGTTCTGACCAGCACTATTGGTAAAGGTATAACCCTTATTCCAAGTAAGACCAGTGATTTCAAAGTCTGTGAATGCATGTGGATCTGGCATCTGATAGCCTATTGGAGATGGGTCGTAGATACTCTTTACAACATCGCGTGTTGCTGGTTGCAGATTACTTTCGTTTGCAGACCATAGGTTGATGAATTGCTGATACTGCCAGCTCAACTTACCGCCTCCCACAGTAGGAAGCAAGTATTCAGGGTGTTGGATAGCATGACCAATTGTTCGTGTCTCCATTAATCGCTTTTCATCAGGAGTTAATTGCTGGTTCGCGGGAAGTGTTGTATATGTATTCTCAAAAGAGTAAAAGCCCTCTGCAACTGTGGCTACACCAGGTAATGCGTCCTTACGACCCCACTGGAATAGAGCTGCATTTCCCTCTTGGTCTTTAACAGAAGCTTTTTGCTGGATAGTGAAATTAGCTATTTTCTTTGTGCCAGCAGGCGATAGTTGTTGAACATAAACCGTAACCTTGCGAGGTTCGTTAGAGCCAGTCCATTTTGTATATCGCCATCCAAGAGGCTCATTTGCAAATCCGTAAACTCTATTAGAGTTGGTAAATTCGATAGGTTTGAGTGCCGATTTAGGCGCAAACCACAAGTGCCATGACCACATAGTTACACCATCTTTATCTTTAACAGCTACTACAGCATTACCATTTGCCATGTTTTCTTTCTTAACAGTGAACTCGAGGTAGTCGTCGGAACCAGTCTTATTAACTACTTTCTCGTTAGATACAATACCAGATACATCAGACCAAACAAGTTTTGCCTTTGTAGCAGGATTTGTATTATTCTGTATGTTGATGTAAGGAGAGTTAATTGGTTTGTCCAAATGGTCTACAAACCTGTGCAACAAGAGGTCCTCCGGATAATCAGCTTTCAGTTTTATAGTTGGATTAGTGTTGATGTAAGCCGAAGTATTGGCTACTTGGTTCTTAATAGCGTTACCATATACCAATGGAATACGATAGGTACCAGGCGCAGAAATAACGTAGCAGTTGGCTGTATTTCTATAGTTGCAGCACCAGTTGAGTTAGAAAGGTTGTAGTCAGAAACAGCCTTTGCTTCCTGCAAACTCTTGTTACGTTCAGCTAAGAGGTTCTTATCGTTTGAAGTAATAGTAGCATTTCCAGTTTCGCCAGATGTGCTACCATCGCCAGAAGTTCTACTAAGGTTTGTTAACCAAGTTGGTTGCTCATCCATACCATGGATACCATCGCCGTTAATATCGTATCCAATGACTTTCCATTTAACAGGTTTTTGAACGCCATTTTCAACCATGTAAGACTGGATAGTGTAGTCATCAGTTGATGTTTCATTACTTTCTGCAGCAGCTGGAGAGGCAGCTGTAATCACATACTCAAGACTTGTAGCACTCTGAGAGATTGCATAAGTCTTTATTGTACCTGCTTTCCATTTGCCTTGAGGCTTTGCTGAAATAGCAGGAGTAGTATTATGGTCAAAGTAGATATTGATTCTTACGCCATCTAAAGATTGAGGAATCATGTAGAAGGTGTAGTTATCGTTGTTCTTTCCAGTGATAAGTGTATTTATATTTCCCTTTGTGCTTGCTGCGATACCATCGAGTGTGAATGTTTGTGTACCGCTTAAATCACTCCAAGAATTGTTTAAATCGTTTCCATTTGTAGGAAGAACTTCTGATGGAAGCGTAAATTTACCTTTGTTCTTAGCACCGATAATCTCTATCTTAGTAATTTCATGATCTTCTGAAAGGTTATTTCCTACTTTGAAACGAACAGCAGTCATAGCGTGCTGGAATCTCAAATGTACAGTAGGAGCTGTGCCTTGTATAGTATATTGAATAGGCGTTACACCACCTGCACATGCAGTAAGCAAGTCCTTCTGATTGGTAACAGTAGGCTCTACTTCAATGTTTACGTAAGGTGAAGCCTCGCTTTCAGGTGACAAAGTAAGCTTATTGTAAGATGACTTAACCTGTGGGTAGATACCATAGAACTTTGCAAACGGTTCAGCCATAGCCCAATACTGAGTTGTTTGTAGTGTTCCGTCAGCATTAACTTCTGCATTATAGAACCAAGGAGAGGTGCTAATGCTTGTTGCTGTGGTTCCACGATAACCTATAACAGAGAACTTTTGACTTATTGTTTCTGTTATATTAGCACGTGTAACTTGGTCTTCTGACTCGAAAACATCGTTGTCGCCATTTGCAACAGTAGTTCGATAAGGCAATAGTCGCTGTTTCCTGGTATCTCAATCTTTCTTGTAACCAAGTCTTCTGGGGTAAGACCCTGTAAACTGAGTTGTTCTGCAAAGCCTGCGCGTGTTGCTGCATATGCAGGATTAGCCTTTGCAGCTGCCTGTGCATCTTTATCAGCCATTGATACTGTGAAGTTTACAGCAGTACCATTCTCGTTGTTACCTGTCAAATCGAGGTCGTTGTCAGAGCATGCTGTCAATCCACCAAGGCATGCGAACATGAATGCTGTAGCAGTTGTTTTGCTATAACAGCGCTTTTTGAATTTATTCATTTTCATAAAATGTGTATTGTGGTTGTTATTCTAAATATTAAAAGTGCGTATGCTATTTACTTTTATTCTCCAACTAAATCTTCTGTCTCTTCGTCTGGCTCTACTATCTCTGGTTGTGTACTAACATTTGGGCTAGCTCCCAATAATAGACTTTCACCATAAAGTGCATACACTAAGGTTTGTGGCTCTGCATAAGCCTTCTTCATTTCATTACTTTTCATACGTGTTTGTTATGTTTAATTTTTGTTATATCTCTATTTCAGCTAAGTATTTTCATTGAAAGATGTTGGTTTTATTTATTCTTTACCCCTGCAATCGATACAAGAGGAAATCCTTAGTACAATCACTTCTTTCTACAAAATAGTCTTTAGTTGCCCAAAAACCTGTTGATCTATACCTAGAAAAACAAATCCTTTTAATTTTATTTTTGCAAAGGTAAATTAATTAAAATGAACTACAAAGTTTTTCATAAAAATCTTTCTAATATGCTCATTTCTTGTTCTTAATCAGTTATTTATGGTAGGAAAAATTAGTCATTTTCTCTTATTTCTATAATAAATACAGTTATGTTTATGATGCAAAAATTTTGGTTTGTTTTTTCGATTATAGTGTTTAAATTTTCTCTTTTCGGCGTATCGATTGCACATTAAAATGCCTCTGATATTGTAAAGAAAACACATGTAAAATACGAATGAATTTGTTTTGTGTTTCAAAAGTGCCTGTTTTGCGTTGCAATATAGGCACTTTTACCGTGCAATATAGGCGCTTTTGCAATGCAAAACAAGGGGTGTTGCAAAACGTTGCTGGTCAGATGGTTACACGAATGTCTTGTTTTTGCAAAATATTTACATTTTTGTGGGGTGGAGATTTTGTTGTGTTGAGTGTTTGCAGTGGTGTTTTATGGTGGCTTTTATAGATTATCTATAAATGCTATGCTACCTAAAATATCTGTGAATCCTAAAAATGTTGCTGCACAATTATATGGTTTTGGCATCTACCATTCTATAATATCGTTGCTGTTTGGGAGTACAGGTTGAGCGTTATCCGTATTGATAAGCAGCAACTTATAAATGTAGTTATAGAACCGAACATCGTATTGAAGGGAGAATTGGGCAGTGCCACCTTTTACAGAAAAGGTTGTAACGAAAGGGTCGGAAGCCAGTTGCTGTTGCGCTTCGTTGGGTAAAAGGTGTGTGTCGTAATAGTTTTCGAAGATGGGAGTGCCGTAACGGGAGCGATAAATATTGGTGAGTATTTGGTAACTTCGCAACGGATTGTTTACGTTTAGGAAGTAAACGTGTACCGTATCTACCTTTTCAGTTGGGTTTTGTCCTACCTCTACGATGCATGGAATGTTTTCGAATCGTCCACGAAAGGTAGTGTTGGCTTTGTTGATGGGCAGAAGGAGTGGGGCATTCTCGGGGGTAAAACCTTTCGCAACAAGCGCATCAGTAAAGTCTGCAACGGTGTTATTGAGAGAGATACCGCTGAAGTTAAGATGTGGGTGTTGTGTAGTTGCCGACTCTTGTGCCTCTATGTGGGCGCAAAACAGTAGGAATAGGCAGAGTAGAAGTTGCTTCATATAGAAGATAACGTTGTTTTTTGTGGAATATTATAATAGAAAGCGATTAGTGGTTTAGGTTCTTTACCCAAACAATTGATTTAGGATTATGAAGCAATTTTAAAACAACAAAATAAAAAAAGCGCCCAAAGGAAATCTTCCTTTAGACGCTTTCTTTATATTTTTAAACTATCTTTGTTTGCTTAGATAGCCGCTGCAATCCATTCGTAAACGCAGCTGCATACACCGAAGACAACGATACCAGTTGTGCAAATAGCAAGTGTGAACTTAGTATTGCAGTCGCTCTTGAACTCTGGCATAGGTGAATCGCTGTGGTTAATATACATTGCTTTTACTATCTTCAAGTAGTAGTAAAGCGAAACCACGGTGTTTAAGAGAGCAACGAAGAGTATTCCGTAGATCCATGCACCTTCGGTTGTGGTGATGTCTGCACCCTTTACGCCTGACATAAAGACGAAGAACTTAGAGAACATACCCGCAAACGGAGGGATACCACCCAATGAGAACATCGCAATCGTCATGAGGAAACTCAGACGTGGATTGGTTTTGTAGAAACCATTATAGTCTGAAATGTCGGTCTTGCCACCATTATTCTGTTCAACAACAGAGACGATGGTGAACACAGCCATATTGGCTACCACATAAATAAGTACGTAGTAGCTGAGTGCTGCTACTGATGTTTCCCAGCTATTGCCCAAGGCTGCCAACATGATGTAACCAGCTTGAGAGATAGAACTGAAGGCCATGAAGCGCTTCAATTCGCCTTGGCGGATTGCAAAGAGGTTGGCAATGGTGATAGAAAGTGCAACAACAATCATCATAAGCACCTGCCAGTAAGCAATCATGCTACCGAAAACGTGGAATAAAATGCTTAACAATGTGAACGCTGCAGCACCTTTTGAGATAACACTGAGGTATCCCGTAACAGTAGTAGGCGCACCTTGATAGGTGTCGGCAGTCCAGAAATGAAATGGAACAAGCGAAATCTTAAAGCCAAGACCACTGAAGAAGAACACCAAACCCATTACAGTGAGAGGTGTTGCTTGCATATTTGTAGCAATATCGCTAAAGTACATGGTGCCGTAAGCGCCATAAATAAAGCTGATACCATACAACATGACACCGCTTGAGAAGGTGGCTGTGAGTATAAACTTGGCTGCTGCTTCAGCAGAATTGTTACGATAAGCGTCGAAAGCAACCACGCACGCCATAGGAACTGATGCCATTTCCAAGCCAAGGAAGAACATAAGGAAGTTGCCAGAGCTCATCATGACGTTCATACCCAATAGGGTTGAAACTATGAGCATGTAGAATTCGCCTTCCTTTCCGCTCTTGGCAGCCCAAACGCGGCTTTGCAATACCACAATGAAAGTACCGAAAGCGAGGATTGCTTTCATTACATTTACAGAAGCCGAAGTGGTGTACATGCCGCCGAAAGCTTCTTCGGGCTGCAGTTGGAGCATGCAAACAACTGTGTTTGCAAGCAAGAGTACAGAAGCAAGAGGGTTGAACCACTTGCGCTCTTCGGTCTTTGCTGAAATAAAGTCAGCAATGAAAAGGATTATCAGAACGGCAACAAGACTTGCCTCTGGAATCATCTTAAAGAAATCATTATAATTCATTTTTCTGCTACTTTATTAAAGATTACCTAATTGTGGAACGTATGCAATGATGTGGTCGAAGATAGGACCCACTGCATCAATAATCATATCCTCGAAGAAAAGAGGGAAAAGTCCAAGACCAGCTACACAGAAAATGAGGCCTGCAATAGAGAAACGCTCGTCCCAAGTAGCATCGTGAAGCTCGTAGAACTTCTGGTTTGGAATGGTCTGGAACAATATCTTGCCCACAACACGAAGGATATATACTGCTGTTACAACGATTGATGTACACGCAACGAGTGTACAAATGCGGTGGAAAGTACCTGCGTTCTCGAACGAACCTACGAAGATGGTCATCTCGGCAACGAAGCCTGAGAAGCCTGGTAACCGAGGTTAGCCAAACCTGCTACTACGTATGAAACAGCAAGGAATGGTATTACCTTCATCAAACCACCAAGATAGCGTACGTCGCGGGTTCCTGCGCGATGGTAAATCATACCAATGCAGGCAAAGAACAATGCTGTCATCAAACCATGAGAGAGCATTTGGAGGATTGCTCCTGTAATGGCTGTCTGTGTAGTCATTACCAATGCGAAGAGTACCATACCACAGTGAGAAACCGATGAGTAGGCATTGATGTACTTCAAGTCAGTTTGTACACAGGCAGAGAGCGCACCATATACAACAGAAACGGTTGTGAGAATGAGGAAAACAGGTGCCCACATCTCAAGAGCATCAGGCATAATGAACATTGCAATGCGCAAACAACCGTAGCCTCCAAGCTTCATCAATACACCAGCGTGGAGCATTGACACTGCAGTAGGGGCTGAAGCGTGACCATCAGGCGACCATGTGTGGAATGGGAATAACGCTCCGAGAATACCAAAGCCTATGAATACGAATGGGAAGAAGATGTTTTGAACTTCTTTCGACATTGCGTGCATCTTCGCTAACTCGATAACGTCCATCGTAGAACCACCACTGAAGTAGTAAATACCAAGGAAACCGAAGATGAGTAAGCCTGAACCACCCATCAACATAAGGGTTAGTTTCATGGCAGAATACTCCTTTGCACCTGTTCCCCATACACCAATGAGGAGGTACATAGGTATCAACGCCACTTCATAGAACATGAACATGGTGAACATATCGGTTGAAATAAAGAAACCGAATACACCTGATGAAAGTAAAACGAACCAAAGGAAGTATTCCTTTTTCATTGGCTCAAGTTGCCAACTGGCAAATGTTCCAGTGAAAACAATGATTGCCGACAGTAAAATCATAACGACTGATATGCCATCAACACCCACTGCGAAGGCGATGTTCAAGGGTTTAAACCACATTACAGAGTTTGCCAATAACATCGTATCGGTGTTTCCGGCTTCGCGCTGTTGAACAAATAGACGGTAAGCCATATAGCACCAATGAGCAAAGCAGAGGCTCCTGCTACCATCACACCGCGTACCTGATTGTCGTTCTTAGCGACCCAAAGGCCAAAAAGCATCAGTACGGGGATTATTACGAATATTGTTAAAATCCAACTCATCTCTTTATATCAAGCAAAGTATTACTAATGTTAAAGCCACAGTTCCGGTAATGAACCATATTGCATAATGGCGAACGTCGCCACTCTGCCAAGGACGAATGCTCTCGCCTGCCTCCTGGGTTCCCCAAGCAAGGAAGTTGAACGTACCATCAATTACTTGACGATCGAACCAAGCGATAGGAATAGAGAAGCAACGGAAAACTATCTTGTGAGTAAAGAACTGCCAAGCGTTATCAATATAAAATCTGTTGAGAGCTGCCTTGTGGAGTCCTGGCATGCTTTTAGCAAGCTTGTCGGCTACAGGATTGTTCTTAGGCATGTACATCCATGTAGCAAGTGAAATACCGATGGCTGCTGCCAACAGACTGAACCAAGCTACACTCGTGAAGTGGAAGTGCTGTAAGTGAATGTCAGCACTTTGACCTGTCGCTGTAACAAATGACCGAAAGGAATCCAACCTGCAAAGATTGAAATGATAGCAAGGAATACTAACGGTCCCCACATAACGAAAGGAACTTCCTGTGGACGGCGTCTATTCTCTGGATCTTCCTCGTAATATGATTTGCCCCAGAAGATAACATAGTACAAACGGAACATATAGAATGCCGTCATACCTGATACTAAGGTCATAAACCAACCCAAAGCGGGAGAGAATTGGAAGCAAGCACTCACGATTTCGTCCTTAGAGAAGAAACCTGCAAGTGGCCAAACACCACTGATTGCAATACAACCAATGAGGAAACAAGCGTTGGTTATCGGCATATACTTGTGCAATCCGCCCATGTATTCCTTGAAGTTGCTGCCAATAATAACGATAATGGCACCAGAACAGAGGAACAATAACGCCTTGAACATAGCGTGTGTGAACAAGTGGAACATTGAAGCCATATAGCCTAAACCGCCTTCTTCGTTATCAAGCGCATAGCAAACACCGAGCGCAACGAGCATGTAGGCAATCTGAGAAATGGTTGAGAACGCCAAACCACGCTTAATATCGCTTTGGCAGCAAGCTACTGCGGCAGCATAGAAAGCGGTGAACGCTCCGATGTAGGCAATCCAGTGAAGTTGCTCGATAGCACCGAACTGAATATAGATAGGGAACAAGCTCGCTACTTGGAATACACCAGCAACAACCATGGTAGCAGCGTGAATAAGCGCTGATACTGGTGTTGGACCTTCCATAGCGTCTGGCAACCAAATGTGGAGTGGGAACATGGCTGACTTACCAGCACCACCAATGAACATAAGGAACAATGCTGTAGGAATTGCCCAAGCTGTTTCTGGATTATTATATACACTCTTAAGTTGTTCTACCAAACTTGCATCGATCGACAAATCGAAGTTGAAGGTCTTGACATAGAAGCTGAAGAATAAAATACCAATGAGGAAAAATAAGTCGGCAAAGCGTGTAACGATGAAGGCTTTCTTACTTGCATGCACTGCTGTGTGCTTTGGATAGTAGAATCCAATAAGCAAATAAGAGCAGACACCCACCAACTCCCAGAACAAATACATCTGGAAACGTTTGTCGCTACAACCAAACCTAACATAGACATTGTAAACAATGACAAGTAGGCATAGAAACGTTGGAAACCATGTTCATACTCTTCGAACTTATAGTTCTTATCGCGCTCAGCCATATAACCGAACGAATAAATATGAACCATAAAGCTAACAGTGGTTATAACGACAAGCATCATTACACTGATAGGAGTCAAACGGAAACCAATATTAAATGTCAATAACTCAGAGAACTTCAACCATGTCAAGTTAAAGACAGTTACAGTGGGGTATACGCCACTTGCCAAACGACCATCTACAACGTTGAAAGTCTGTCCCATTGCAGTATATTCTCCTGTGTAAAAGAAATACTGATAGGCCGTGTAGAGACTCATGGCAAAAAGCACGCCCAACATGCATGTACCGATGAAACCTGCCACCGGCTTAGGCATCTTCATACCTGCCAATCCCAAAAGGATTGCGCTTAAGAAAGGTAGAAGAAGTATCAAAAATGCGTAATCAAACATAACTTTTTCTTATAATTTCATATTTTCAATACTGTTCACCTGGTCGCTGTGCAGATGTCGGTAAACATTAATAATTATAGCTAACGCAACTGCAGATTCAGCGGCACTCACTCCAATAGAGAAAATGGTGAAGAACATTCCTTCAAACCCCTCTGGATAGAGCAAACGATTGAATGCTGCAAAGTTAAGGTCAACGCTATTGAGAACTAACTCGATGGAGATAAGCATTGCGACAAGGTTGCGTCGAGTTACAAAGCCAAAGACTCCAATAAAGAACAATAGTCCACTAAGGACGAAAAAATATTCTACTGGTATCATTCTTCTACCTCCTCTTTTTTCTGTTTATTCAAGATAACCAAGCCACCAATGATACAAGCTAACAAGAAAATAGAGATAAACTCGAATGGCAATACGTAGCCATACTTGTCAGCACTCATAAGATTCTTGCCGATAACTTCCATTGAGACTTCACTACTTGGTGCATTTGTTGAAACTAATTCGCTGAAGATTTTGTTCTTCAAGAATACTCCTAAACGGTTCCAACGCCCACCAACGAGATGAGACCAGCAAGAAGAGTGCGCTTTCCAAGCCATCTTTCAGACAAACCTTGAAGCGTTCGCTTGCTTACCAACTGGATTGCAAATACGTACATTACAGTGATACCGCCAGCATAAATACTGATTTGCGCAGCACCGAGGAATGTATAGTCAAGCAGGAAATAAAGGCCTGCTACTCCAAAGAGTACAAACAGCAATGCTGTTGCAGCTCTCATGATGCGCTTTGTAGACACGCAGAATACTGCTGAAGCAAGTATTACCACTGCTAAAATCGCAAACACAATTAATTTAGCCATACTTTATCTCCTTCTTTTATTTGGTTTTAGTGTTAAATGTTCCAACTTTCCATTCTGCACCACCCTCTATAAGATTAGGTAATGAGCCGCCTTTGTAAACCTCTTCGTTCAGATGTAGAACGAGTTGAGAACGATCGAAAACAGCATTTTCGAAGTCGTTTGTAAACTCAATAGCATCAAAGTTACAAGCGTTTACACATAATTGGCAGAACATACAATCGCCGAGATCGTACTGATAGTCCAGCAATACGCGCTTTTTCTTACCAGTTTCGGGGTCTTCACGCATTTCGCTTGCTATACGAATAGTGCCGTTTGGGCATGCTTTCTCGCACATAAGACAAGATACGCACTTGTAGTTCTCGCTTTCATCACGCTTAAAGACCAAACGTCCGCGGTGGCGTTTTGCCACATGGAGTGTTGTCTTACGGTTTTCAGGATACTGCTCAGTAGACTTTGGCGTGAAGTATTCTTTCATGGTTGTTTTCAAACCAGTAGCCAATGTTTTAAGCATTTCCTATTTCACCGAAATATGATTCTTTATTTTCCATTAGAATTTTGAATTCTTAATTTCTACTTTACGTTTTCTTATGCGACTTTGAATGTCCAGCCGAATGCCACACATACAGTCATGAGTACCAAGATGATAAGACTGAGTGGCATAAGATATTTCCACTCCAGTTTAAGTATTTGGTCTACACGAAGACGTGGGAATGTCCAGCGTATCCACATAAGAAGGAATACTACAACAAAGGTCTTTCCGAGGAACCAAACGATGCCTGGAATGTTATTCATAAGGCCATCGAAGCCTTCTATACCAATATTGATAGGTGCCCAACCTCCGAGGAAGATGGTTGTGGCAAGTCCTGAAATCACGAAAAGGTTAAGGTATTCTGCCAAATAGTAGAATCCGAAGCCCATACCGCTATACTCTGTATGATAACCGGCAGTAAGTTCGCTTTCTGCTTCAGCCAAGTCGAACGGGCCGCGGTTAGCCTCTGCGTTGCCTGCAATGCAGAAAACGAGGGAAGCCTAATAGTGCTGGTACATGGCCTTGGAATATAAGCCATTGCCATGGACCCGTCTGAGCTTCTACGATTCCAGATATTTGCATTGTGCCAGTAAGTATTACGGCAGAGATAAGACAGATACCCAAAGAGAGTTCGTAAGATATCATTTGAACGGCTGCACGCATAGCAGAGAGCACAGAATACTTGTTGTTACTTGCCCATCCAGCGATGAATATGCCGAGTACTCCGATAGAGCTGATGGCAGTTACAAGGAAGATACCAACGTTGAAGTCAAGTACGGCAGCACCTTTGTTCCATGGTAGGAACGAGAATGTACCTATAGACGCTGCAATTACCAGGAAAGGAGCAAGATAGTAAAGCAGTTTATCAGCTTTATCTACAGTGAAGATTTCCTTGATAAGCATTTTCAATACGTCGGCAAACACTTGAAGTGTACCCCACCAACCAACACGAACAGGGCCGATACGACATTGGAAGTAAGCACAAACCTTACGTTCCATGAAAATTAGAATGATAGCAAGCACGGCATAACCAATGATGATGGCGAGTCCTACTACCACACACTCGATAAGAATGGCACCGAAATCGCCAAGCCCCAAAGTATTCCTTAGCAGCTCGTCGAACCATCTTGTTACTATACTAAAATCGAACATGTATATGATTTATTTCTTAATTCATTACTTTTATATTGTTTCTCTCTTAGCTTTAGCGGTCGATGTCGGGAATGACAAAGTCGAGTGCAGCACCTGTTGTTACGAGGTCGGCAATCTTTTGACCCTTCAGCATCTTATCCATAGCACCTACCAAGGTTAATCCCATTGGTCGGAACTTCAAGCGATATGCGCTCTTGTCTCCTCTTGAATCGAGGTATGCGCCAAATTCGCCACTTGCTCCTTCAACAGAGAAGTACCATTGTCCTTCTGGAACTTTGATGATAGGCTTCTGCTTAATGTAGAATTCGCCTTCTGGAATGTTGTCGATGAGCTGTTCGATAATATCGAGACTCTGATACATTTCCTTTATGTGGCAGTAGTAACGGTCCATAGAATCGCCACCATTCATTACCACTTCATCAAAGTTTACCTTGTCGTATGCAGCATATGGGTGGTGCTTACGTACGTCGTTACTCCAGCCGCTTGCACGTCCTGCAGGTCCAGTTACACCGTAGCTGATGCAGTCTGTTTCGTTCATAGTACCGATTCCTACGAAACGTTGGTGTGTTATGATATTGTCGCCAAACACATCAAGGTATTCTTGTATCATCGGTCTGAGATACTTGCAAAGCTTCTTTGTGTTTTCTACAAAGTTTGGATCAATGTCGTCTTGTAGTCCACCTATTCTATAATAGTTCTGAATCAGTCGTCCGCCAGTAGTTTCTTCCATCACGTTCAGCACGTGTTCGCGGTCGCGCATACCATAGAGCATACCTGTGAGAGCGCCCAAGTCCTGTGCACAGCATGATGTATAGAGTAAGTGGTTGTCTATACGCTGCAACTCGTCCATGATGGTACGAATGTATTGAATACGTTCCGAGAGTTCTATTCCCATAGCCTCTTCGATGACACCAACGAGTGCGTGACGGTGCATCATAGCCGAGAGATAGTTCATACGGTCAGTCAATGCGAGTGTTTGAGGGTATGTATACGATTCGCACATCTTCTCAATACCGCGGTGAATGTAGCCGAGGTGTGGATAGATACGCTTAACGTGTTCACCGTCAAGCACTGTTTGCAAACGCAATACACCGTGTGTTGATGGGTGCTGAGGACCGATGTTCACCACAAATTCATCGTTAGTGAACAACTTATGAGTTGTTTCCGTCAGTCTGCCGTCAGCATTCAGATTCCATTCACTGGTAGTATCCAGTTCGATGTCGTCTTCTGTGGTGTACATATTCTTCGCTGGGTCCATGTCATAGTCCTTGCGAAGTGGGTAGCCCACGAAGTCGTTTCTTAGGAAAAGGCGACGCATATCGGGGTGACCGAGGAACTTTATGCCAAAGAAATCGTAAACCTCACGTTCCAACAAGTCAGCGTCAGCCCATAGATTGAATACCGATGGTATGACAAACTCTTGATCTACCTGCTTTGCAAGTTGCTTTACAGAGCAGCGTTCGTGGGTTTTCGTATTTTCAAGAATATAGATACAGCCAAGACCTTCTTCAGTTCCAAAGTCTTCTCCAACTATTGTTACAAGGTAGTCGAAATGCTGTTCCTTTTTCAGTCTTGCCATTTCGTCGGCAAAACGCTCAAAACCAAACTCTTTGTTTTCTAATTTCATTTTTCCGTACCTTATTTATTGGTTAGCTGCTGTATTGTTGTCGGTAGGTTCTTGTTTCGCTTCTGTTTCGTTTAGCTTATCCAATTCCTTTCCTAACTTTTCTACATCTTCTTTCGTTACAGGTTTATCTACAACGATAGTATCCTTTTTAGGTGCTGCTTCAGCTGCAGGTTTAGCAGCTGGTCGTGCTGGTTTTGGTGCAGGTTTTAGGCTTTCTGCAAACTCAGCCTCGCGTTTTTCCTTTATTTCTTCAGCCACAATGCCGAGCTTTTGTTCGAAGATAAGCGCCTCGTTGCTCTTTCCGAGCAAGCTTTCTTCAGCTGTTTGTTTGTGGTTAGCGCCTCCAAAGAATTTCTCTATCTTTACTTTACGTTGCAATTGCATCATTCCGTATATGATAGCTTCGGGGCGTGGAGGGCAGCCAGGGATATAAACGTCTACTGGAATAATCTCGTCGATACCGCGCATAACGTGGTAGCTGTCTTTAAAAGGACCACCAGAGATAGCGCAACCGCCTACAGCAATCACGTATTTAGGCTCTGCCATCTGGTCGTACAGACGTTTTAGTGCAGGAGCCATTTTGTTTGTGATGGTGCCGGCGCACATAATAAGGTCAGCCTGACGTGGAGAGTTACGTGTAACCTCGAATCCAAAGCGAGAGAAATCGTAGCGAGCACAACCCACCGCCATGAATTCGATACCGCAACAAGATGTTGCAAAGGTTAAAGACCATAGCGAGTTGCTTCGTCCCCAATTAATAAGCTGGTCGAGATTTCCCAATACTAAGTTTGTTCCTCCGTCGTTCAGGTCGTTTGCCATCTTCTCGAGAGTGTCATTATCCTTCCACTCATCGTAAGGCATAGCCTTTATTTTCGGTTTTCTTATTTCCATTCAAGCGCTCCTTTCCGCCAAGCATAAGCGAGGCCAAAAACCAACACCAACATAAAGAATCCAATAGTTGCCAATGCAAGAACGCCGTAAGTGTTCACCACTACCGCCCATGGATAGAGGAAAACAGTCTCAACGTCGAACATCAAGAAAAGGATTGCGAACAAGTAGTAGCCCACGTGCATTGGCAACCAAGATGTGCCATAGGTTGGAATACCACACTCGTAAGGTTCACCTTTCGTCGGATTGTAAGAACGGGGGCCTAAGAGTTTTGCAGTAATATAGGCTGCAAGAACCAAGAAGGCGGCCGTTACGAAGACGGTGATTAAAAGTGTAAACTGCATAAATTTTATATAGCTATAATAATATTACATCTGAAATGTTAATGCATAAGATATCTTAAACGATTGCAAAGATACAAAATTAATTATTAATGGTGCAAGGAAAAAGATAAAAAAGTAGCCTTTTTGTAACCCCAACTTTGCAAATTATCGTTTGATTTTGGGTGGAATGGGGAGTGGGGAGGGCTTATAAGATTAAGAAGATAGGGATCCTAGTGGAACTAGAGTTACTAGGAGGTGTGTGGTTTTAGGGATTATAGTGAAACTAGAGTTGCTAGGCGGTGTGCGGTTTTAGGGGTTCTAGTTGTACTAGAGTTACTAGGAAGTCTGAAAAAAGTTAGGGAAACGAGGGCAGATAATGGGGGGATTAAAAAAGAAAAAAGCAACTTTTTGGGTTGCTTTTTTTATTTTTTTCGAGGGCATATTGGCCCTATCGTTTATTTAAAACAAGTGTTTATTTCAAGTATCCAGCCTCTACGCATTTGGCCCAGCCTGGATAATGTTTCTTTAAAAGATTAGCAAGCTGGCGAATTCCTTCTTTGTTTGCCTTTTTATCAATATTGTTTAATACATCAATACAGCGCACAAATCCTTCGTATTCGAGGGTCGCTTTCTTGCGAGAATAGTATTTACAGAGAGTTTCAAGCGTGTTTGTTTCCAACATAGGGTCAGTGAATGGTTCGTTAATCACGCGCTTTCCAGGTCCAATAAACCCATCTTGTAGCTTTTTATAATAAGTCAAATTGACAGAAATATTATCTCCTGGCTCTTGCTTATATACACCTTTCTTATATAGGAACCAGTTGTTAAACTTGCTGTCATACACATAATACTTGCATTCTTCAGTAACGTGGCTGCCGCTATTCTCTAATACCGAGCGAATGATAATACCTGGTTGAGGCGACGAATATGTCAGTGCGTTTACTCTTCCGCCCTCGAATTCAACTGAATCAGTGAAGTTTAGAGTCATTCCTCCGCTCAGTTTTATCTTGCCATCTACCTCTGCAGCCTTTGTCGAATCGTCTAAATCGCCGCTCTCATCTTCGAAAACAACAGTCTTATAATTGTAAGTTAGCTTATCTTTATGGTCGTCATTATCGAAATAACCCTTCACTTTCATGCGACTGGTAACGGTATTTTGTGCATAACCGACAGTAGCTATTGCGAAAAGGAAGAATATTGAAATAAAAGCCTTTGTCATACCTATATATTGTTATATTAGTTGCAAAGATATAAAAAATAATACAAATCCGTATGCTTTTTTATGAAAATTATACAAACATTTAACACTTTCGGTTACATAACCTCTTAATTTTGACGTAATTGGCTTGCCCAAGCAAGTCGATTACAGAATATTTACGAGGTTGTAGAACTACTATCTTTCTGTTGTGTTTTCTTGCGGTTGAGTGCTCGTTTTGTTTTCTTTTTTAATGTGTTTTGGTTGAGTGCTGTCATTATTTGTTGTCCGCTTTCTAACAGACAACATTGTTTTTACTTATCCTGAATGCGTCTGCCATATTGTTATCAGCAGTTTTTTACTTTATATCTTCATCGGTTTAAACACAAATTGCGTGCCAAACAGTTTTTTATTACTGCCAAAATGGCACTCGCATATATCATCAATCATGTGTCTTCATAGCCAGATTAATATTCCAAAAGTAGGCAATGTCTATTCGCTTGAGCAGGCAACAGAGGCCCTGCAAGAGGTGGCTGCAGGACAAAAGAGTGGAAAGGTAATCATCAAACCATAGTTGGTAAAATCACAAAAAAGTTCTATCGGAAAGCGATAAAACTGCCCCGATTTTGTAAAGAAAGTACATGCGAAAAACGAGGAAGTTTGTTTTGCGTTGCAAAAGTGCCTGTTTTGGACTGCAATATAGGCTCTTTTGCTGCGCAAAACAGGCCCTTTCACAATGCAAAACAATGGGTATTGCAAGGCGTTGATAATGAAATTGTTATGCGGTTTGGTGCTTCCTGCAAAATCTTTACACTTTTATAGCAAGATTTTGCACCATGTATTGCATTGCAATAAAACATAAAGCGAGTTGTTTCAGTCTATGAAACAACTCGCTTTCGTTTAGTTCATACAATGTAGCTGTAGCGTTTCCGCCTGCTTTCCACATACTTTTTGCAAGGTGTAGAAGCCAAATTATCGTGGCCTTATCCAAGAATTCTAAAATCCTTCTGAACCATAGAACGCCTTGGAAATACCTTTAGATAGAAACAGCTTAGGTAAAAAAGCCGCGATGAATTGGCTCCTACGCCCTGCAGAATATGCGTCTGTGGCTACTTATTGCTTTACAACCTTCTTGCCATTCACGATGTACACGCCTTTCGAAAGGCTGTTCAGATTGTCCGAAACACGCACGCCGCTGAGCGTATGTGTGCCTTTCGCCACCTTTTTGTCGGTCTTTGGCGTGCTGATGGCAGTGGGGTCTTTCTTTATAATCACCTCTGCCTTCACCATTTCTCCGTTGAGTGCCACGCAGTGTTCGGCTGCATCGAAAGCCGCTCCTGCTGGTTTCTCTATTTTAGAGCCTATCAAAACCAGTTCGGCAAGGTCGCGAATAGAACCGCTTTCGGTGCCTTCGGCAGTAACATTGGCATTGCGTATGATGAGTTTTTCGGCTGAACCATCGCCTCCAGCAATGCCGTAGGCCTTGCTTCTGGCGTTCACTGTGCAATCGTCAATGGTAAGTTCGGTAAGGTAAACAAACAAAGCGCAGTCCTTTTGGCTCTCCACATTCAGTGTTCCACCGCCTGTAATGGTAAGCGGTTTCATGGCTGTGAGTACGGCTTTGTCCGATGTTAGTTTGTTGGTACCGATTACTTTAATGGTCAATCCCTCAATTTTCGAATAGATAGCGTTAACGTTTCCCTCTGTTTCTATGGTAGCGTCTTCCAGTGTAAGTACGTTTCGTTGGGGTCGAAACTTACCTTTCCTGCCACACCATCAAGCACTGTGAGGTCGTTACAGTTACTTGGAGTAACCTTTCTACCCGCTATTGCGAGGTCGAATGCCATCTGTGCCTTTGTCGTAGTGGGCATTGCGAACAACGAAACAAGAAGAATTGCAACGATTGCGTAAGTGTTTTTAAGTAGATTTTTTCTCATTTTTAGGTCTTGCCTCCCTGTTGTAACTCGCTTTTAGGAGCCATGCCGTATCGGAGACGCGGGCATTTAAGTGATGAAACAGATTTGTTTAATATAAAGCCAATGAGTATAGCGTATTCTGAAAACCTTTATGCGAGGTAGCTATCCTACAAGGTAGTTGATAGAAAACTGCCATATTACATTCGCAAAAATAGTGTGTTTACGGCTTAGTTCCAAATATTTCAGCTTGTTTTTTTAGTGAAATAATGTTGAGAAAGGGTTTGTATCAAGCGGTTTGCCAACGTGGTTGATGCAGCGTTAGGGTAGGTATGGCAGCGTTACACCTTATATATATAGGCGTCATGACGAAGTTCAGGAGCATAAAAAAAGCCACCTTAAAAGTGGCTTTGTTATAGTGTTGCGATGCCAACAGCAGGTTAGCGTGTTGCCATGAGCTTTGTTTGCGAGCGCATTATTGGTTTAGTTCCTCCCATTCTCTTAGGGCTTCTTTCCAGTCTGTAGCCTCTCCGCTGGCAATGGCGTTGGCCTCTTGTTGTGCCATGTCGCGTTCTTTGTCGCGTGCGCGTTTGGCTTTCATGTCAGCAATGGTCTTGTCGTCGAGAATAACAATGGCTCCACGGCGTATTGCATCGTTCAGATCTTCTTCGCCGAACGCCTTTCCCGGTTGGTTGAAATCGGAGATATTAAACTCGTAATCCACCCTTAAGTCGTGGCGCACGAGTTTCTGCTGGTGTCTGTTACCAGCATTTTTAAGTCGTAAGAGTTTTGCTATTTCCTTTATTTCGCCTTCCGAAAACTTGTTTCTTCCCATTAGTTGCTGTTTAAAAAATACTTATTGGTGTTTGCGTTTCCACTGCAAATATACCACTTTTCGTTAATACTTCCAAATCCATTGTGCAGTTTCGCCATGCCCACACAGCAATTATCACAACGAAAAGGAAGGGATTTCGGAATTAAATTCATATATTTGCAGCGTTAAAACAACTAAGAAATACAAATAAATAAAGGCTTCGGAAAACATGGAAATAACAACGCAAGCACAATATAAGACTACTACGTGGAAGGGCGGAACCACACGACAGATATTCATTAGTCCTGCCGATGGCGACTTATCGGTACGCCGTTTCGACCTTAGAATATCGTCTGCAATTATCGATTTAACCGAAAGCGACTTCTCAGACTTCTCTGGTTTCACCCGTTACATACTTCCTTTGGAGGGCGAAATAACACTTTTGAAGGACGGAACACGCATTCCGCTATCGCATAACGAACTCTTTTGCTTTGAAGGAGAGGAGAAGGTGGGCTCTGAAAATAGCAAGGGCGCTATCGATTTCAATATTATTGTGCGACATGGAGTATCTGTTGAGGTGGCCATTGTGAACGATGCGAGCTTCAGCGATAGCCGTAAAACGGTGGTATTTGCATTGGAAGACATTACCATAGACGGCAAACAGATTAACAAATACGACACTGCTACCCTCGAAAAGCCTTTCGCACTAAAGGGAAAAAGCAGCCATTGCACGCTTTGCAGAGTAGGGGATAGCTGCGAAAAAGCAGGTTGCTTTCGTGGTGGATCTATTGCTCCTAAGGTTCCTGTCAATCCCTTTTTAAACCCTAAAACAACAGCAGTTGCAACGCATTGCAGCCCCCATGCCTACACCGTTATATCGGTCCAATAGAAGTTTCGTATATTTTCGGCACTACCTTGGTGGCACTCTTTATTCAGAGAACGAATGTGTAAGCATCTGTTTTGTGAGTCTTCGGAGATAAGAACTTCCTCGTTTTTCAGCAGCTCGATGTTTATATCTTGTACAAAAAAAGACCATTTCTTCTCCTGTTCTTCTTCTTATTATCTCCCTGCTTTTAAGTCTAATGTGGTGCTTTCCTGGTGCTATCATGCACTTATTATTCTGCCAATATAGTACACCTGTGCCTTTAGGAGCGCCATCTACCGATATGATGATGATGTCATGCTTAAGGAAATGGCCTGTTTCTTCTTTGAAAAACAACGTCGCAAACTCTGGGTTTGCACGCTTCCACTCCCTAATTCTCAGAAAGAATTTACCGAAAACGAAGCATGCAACAAGTAAGGTCGCAATGGGTAAGGTAATGCATAACACCTGACAAACGATGTTATCGAACGTTTCAAGAAGTATAGACAGCATGCCAATGATGATGAAAGCATTGTAAGAAACTATCAACATGAGTCGTTCTTTCGAGTCTGTTTCTTGGTGAGCGTTCTGTGGTAGCATCTTAACACCCGCTATGAAGGTCCCGAAAATGCCAAGAAAAATAATCAAAAAAATCAATATTTGTGCTTGCATAGAATCCATATCTTATATTTGTTTAGTACTTATCTTATTTCCTTTTCAACTCTGTAACAGAGCAATCTCTTCTTGTTGAAGGGCCCAAACGAGTGTGCAAAGAACTTGTTAGCGTGATTATGAATTGTTCAAAGTGTTTTTTTGAATGAGCTTAGACATAGGAGTCATGGCCAGTTTCTTATGCTCAAAGTCTTCTTCCATTATGTAAAGCTCGTTTCGTTGTAGTTCTATTTTTATCTCGTCGTGGAACAAAGCCGTTGCATCTTCATTGCTTCGACCATCGCTTTCCTCTACTACCATGAATTGAAAGTGGTGGAAACCTGCTGTAATATTTACTTGTTGGCTTCTTCTATCGTAACTATACCTCTACCTTCTGGTACGCCATCAACTGCCAAAAGCACTATTTTGTGCGTGCTATGCGGACTGAGTAGGTTATCAAATCTGATGGTAACATTGCTCTTAAATACCCTTATCCAAGGAGCAATTCGTGCCTGATAGGCCAGAAAAGCATAGACGATGACAAGTAAAAAGAAGATGAGCGCAAGATAAATGAAGTTCTTTTCCAGGAGTTCTAAGCAACCAACGAAAATCGTTATATCCATGACAATGAAGATAAAGATGCTGTATTTCATCAGCTTTTTCTTGTTTTTCATGTACTTTTCGTGCTGAGACAGATTCTTAGGAAGCTGTTTTAACGAGATGGCAAAGACCAAACAAATTCCTGCACAGCCTAATATTACAAGGATAATCGATAGAAGAAATGAATCCATGTTACTATTTTTTTACGATGTTATACTAATGGAAGAATACCAAAGGACGTTGTAAAACAACGATAAACCCCACATTTTCCGTAAGAAGATACAAACTTATACAAAATAATTGAATCTGAAAAGCGATGCGTTATAAAAATGAATGAATTGCCCAATGCGTTGTTTCCAGAAGCAAAAAACGAACTTTACCCTTCCTTTATGCCCTTGGAGGCAAGGCAATCAGTTCTATTTTCTTCTCCTGATAGTTATCTACTATAACGTAGTTGCCTCGCTTTTGTAGTTCTGCCATGATTGCATCAGCATACAAATCCTTTGAGCCTTCAAAACGAGAGTCAGGAACTGACACCACCTTAATGTGTATATTGCAGTCGCCTGGTGGTACTAAACAGTTATTTCCCACCCATTGTACAATTCCCTTACCTTCTGAATAGCCGTTCACCGACAACACTACGATGCGATGACCTTTAAAGAACGACTCTTTGTTTTGGAAGCTTATACAAGCATAATCGGGATATTTTCGTTTCCATTTCTTAAGCTGAAGCAAGCTACTTACGAAGTGAATAGCCACACATATAGGTATAATAACGTATAAACCACAAGCAAAGAACTTTCCGAAAGTAGTGTCGGTGTCTATATATTGAAATAAGATGACCGTGAAAACAGGCGATAAAATAATGAGGAAAGCCTTTAGAAGGCTGCGTATTCGTGCATTTCCTTCTTGGAATTTTGCCCTTGGTAGCAACGTTATAGTGCAGAAAAGGTTGTTAAGAAAGACTATAAAAAAGAGGAATAACACCAATGTTCTAAACTCAATATGCATGGTAAGGAGTTTTTATATTTACGATTATATATTATAAATAAGGTGGTTGCGCACGGTCGTAAAAGTCCGCTTACACCCCTTGTTGTATTGCGTTGCAAACTTACACAAAAAAGATGAAATCGCCAAATAGCAGATGTAAAACCATAATAAAGGCTGTAAAAGCAGATCTCCGTGTGCCTCCTGCCTACCATTGTCTTTACAAAAAGGTGGGTATTGCATCGCTCCTGTGTTGTCATAACAATTAGGTATTATTCTCATATTTTAGCAAATAGCCTCTAAAATGTTACTTACTTGTAGGTAAAAATTTTGATTTTGCATCATAAAAAAATCACGAGAAGTAAGTATTGTGTAGAGTTTTGTTTCTTTCTATCTTTTGCAATTACCTAAATAAATAAGCAATAAGAGTTCAAATAACATATTTAAATAAATAACATTAAACTTCTATAAAACAATGAAAACAAAGTTTTTTGCAGTAGCATGTCTTGCTACTCTCCTCTTTACATCGTGCGGAAAAGAAAACAACGATGACCCTATCGTACCCCCAACTCCAGGTACTACAGCTATAAAGCACTTCGAAACAACGATGCCAGGCTATGATTCTTGGATTTATGTAGACCTCGAATCGGGTAAATTTGAGCAGCAAGAGGAACTCGGAGCACGCGAATATCGCAAGTATTCGACTATGACCGACTACACAGTAGAACGTACAGAAGCTGCCAAAGGTACAGAAAACGACCTACCAAAGAAGTGGGATTTGGCATTCCACATTACTGATGTACGCACCAATAACGGCGAAGTGCTGATGACAGACCAAACAAGTTTGGACAAAATAACTGCTCTTCCTGAAGGCAACTACGTAGCCGACACACCAGCAGAGATATTCGTTGAGCTTGGAGCAATGAAGCCCGGAGGTCTTATGGGCGTAGCTAAGACCATGCTAAATAAAGAAATGGCGAAGTGGGCGAAGAGCACTGGCATGGGCAAACCAAAGATTATAAGCGACAAAGTGTTTGCTGTGAAGTTCAAAAACGGTAACCAAGCCTACATCTTGTTTAAGGATTACTTAGACAAAACAGGTAAAAACAAGGTAGTAAGCTTCGACTATAAGTTTGTAAAAAAGCCATAGTAATACCATAGTATGAGTAATATGTAACTCCCTCGGCGATAAATACAGCGGAAAAAACCAATCCCTGTGTTTATCGCTAATCTGTACATAATACTCAAAACAATGCTAAAGGGAAAGACGGCAAAGGTTCGAACGAGGAACTAACGTCGTATCCTGTCCATACAAAGGAGAGCAAATAACTTTAACTTAGTCACATCAATGCTTCATTAAATGAAGAAACTACTTATTTTTATCATTCTTCTGACAGTATCGTTTACTACTGTTTACGGAGACAATACCCCACCTGAGAAAGGCTATCCGCTATCTGGAAAGGTGATAGACGTAGATTCTGAAGAGCCGTTGGCAGGTGCTTTACTTAAAGTAGAAGGCACAAACATTGTGATAGGAACCAACAGCAAGGGCGAGTTTACCATTCCTTTCGGTGCCGATAAGATTTATACGGTCCATGTATCGTGCATGGGCTATACTTCAAGAACGTTGCGCGTACCATCGACAGGACACCCTTCGCTCACGATAAAGATGATACCCAGCAACACAAACATGGAAGAAGTAGTGGTTACTGGCTCAAGAAGTGAGAAACCATTGAAAGACGTTCCCGTTATTACACGCATTATTTCGCAGGAAGAAATAAAGACGGTGAACCCCGTAGACCTTAATACTCTCTTGGAATATACGCTACCAGGAATACAGTTTTACTACAATAACATGAGCCAAACCACCAGCATTAACTATCAAGGAATGGACAGTAAGTCGGTTCTTTTCCTCATTGATGGTGAACGAATTAGCGGCGAAGGCTCCGACCATAATATCGATTTCAGTCGTATTAACGTCGATAACATCGAACGAGTAGAGGTAGTTCGCGGTGCAGCATCTACCCTTTATGATAGTCGCGCCATTGGTGGCGTCATCAATATCATTACTAAAAAGACCGCACGTCCGCTTAATGTGCAGCTCAATTCACGCTATGCGGGCAACAACGGAGAGAGTTATTCGTTGCAAGTAGGTATCAACCGCAACCGCTTCAGTGCGCAAACGTCAGTTGGATACCGCCATCGCAACACCTATTGGGTAAAGGATAAAGAAGGAAAAACCATAAAACAGATTGGTAGAAACGGCAAGATTACTGAAGAAGAAGCAGAGCCCCAAAGCCTGCCAGTATATGGATATAAGATATTCGACGTAGGTCAGCGCTTCCGTTATCGCTTCAACGACCACCTCACAGCGGAGGCTTTTGGAACTTTCTATGCCAATACTCGCCCCACATACTTTGGCCGTCGCTATCATCAACGATATGAAGACCTCGTTATTGGTGGTAAAACAAACTGGCAAATCAACCCAAATAATGGTCTCGCATTCTCGTACACGTTCGACAACTATGCCAAGAAAGACGACTACGACCTTGTGAAACTCGTTGAAAAAGTGTACAACAACACCAACCATAGCGCCCGTATTTACTATACAGGGACCTTCGGTCGTCACACATTCAATGTAGGAGTAGAAGGTGTACACGAAAGTTTAAGACACTATATGATGAAGGATACGGGCATGGTAAGCACATCGCAGTTCTCGCTTTGCGCCCAGGAAGATTGGCGAATTAACGACAGGCTTAATGTAGTAGTGGGCTTGCGTGGCGACAAAGGGCAGCGTTTCAACTTCCATCTTACACCGAAAATCTCGGCTCTTTACCGCCCATTCGAACATATTACCTTCCGTGCGGGCTACTCACAGGGCTATCGTATTCCTACATTAAAGGAACTTTACCAAGAGTTTAACATGGCAAACATGATAATAATATATGGTAATAAGGACCTGAAACCAGAATACGGAAGTCAACTTTCGGCTTCTATGGAATATGACTGCAGGGGGCTTCAACCTCTCGTTATCGGCTTACCATAACCGCTTCCGAAACAAAATTACTTACGAATATGTATCGCCTGGAGTGAACTTAAATATGCGATACGTCAATTCCAAAAAAACGTTAGGACAACGGGATTGGAGGCAACTTTGAACTACAGAATGCAATGCGGACTTCGCTTAATGGGTGCTTACACCTACATTAACGACTACAATGTGCGCGACGGATTTAACCAATCGTGGATTCGTCCCCACACAGCTAAGTTCAACGCAACGTACAAACACAAGTTCGGAAAGACTACAGAGTCCATCGCTTTCAGTAGTCAATGGATGTCTGCATAACCCGTTACTCATTCGATTCAAAGGAAAACGCTTACATTCGCTACGTTTACGACCCCCGAACAATATGTTCGCTCAACCTCCGTTCAGAACTTCCACGAGGCATTAACGTAGGTTTCATGATCGACAACCTGTTCAATTACCGCGACAAAGCGTCTGATTCAGACGTGCAACTGCCACTCAACGGCATCAGTTTCGTACTTACTGTAGGCGTAAACCTATCCGATTTGTTCGGAAAATAAGCATCGACGGGAAACCAAAACGATAGTACGACCACAGTGCAAGGTGGCTGCACCCTCGCTGTTCCGCCACAACATGCTTGCTGCAAGGCTTCGGCAACATTACTGCCGAGCCACAATACCGCCGCTGCAACGCCTTTGCACAAAAGGTATAAAAAGCCTTTCGTTGAGCGACACAATCTATATAAGAAAATAAGTTTAATTACATAATGAATAAAAAAAGACTACTTATCATCGTTGCCATAGTAGCATTGTTGCTCGTTGGCTATGGTGTATGGTGTAAATGGCTATCCACTACCAGGATAGCCTTTGTGAATTATCAAACCATTACCCTCGGTCAGATCTCTCGTTCTAACGACAATCCGCTTGTTAAAATAGAGAATCTATCGGCTGAAGACATGGCAAAGGTGGACGACTACGATATGGTTTTCGTTCAGGCAATGGGCCTACGACTCACAGAAGAGCAACGTGCCGAACTCGAAAAAGCCATGAAAGGCGGAACGCCTGTGGTGAGTACGATGATTACAAACCCCGACAACGACTTCTGTTCGGTTGATACTACCGATGCGAAAGAACTGAAAGCATACATCGACAACGGCGGTCGCGAGAACTATCACAACCTGCTTAGCTACGTGCGAAAGAACATAGACAAGAAGATTATCTATGCTCCCGAACCAGGAAAGGTGGTAGAACGCGTGCTCGGATTACTATATCATGCCGACCCAAGCCGCCCCGACGACGAGGATAAGCAGTTCAATTCGCTCGCAGAATATACAAAGTTCCTCAAAGAAAAGGGACTTTGGAAAGACAATGCACCCTCTATTATCGTTACAGGGTCTATGGGTGAGCCTAAAGAACTGATTGCCGAACTCGAGAAAACAGGCAATGTGGTGTACCCAGTGAACTCTGTTCAGCGCTTTGTAGAGGACAATCACGCTGATAGCGTGGCTGTTTCGGCCATCATTAACATGGCGCACGGACGCTTAGGAGACGCTTTTGTCGACTATTTGAAGCGCGTTAATGTGCCATTGTTCGCTCCGCTGAATGTGAATACGCTTGAAAAGAAGTGGGAAAACGACAAGATGGGCATGAGCGGAGGCTTCCTTTCTCAAAGCGTAGTAACTCCAGAGATTGATGGAGCAGTGCGTCCGTACGCTCTTTTTGCCCATTATGTTGGCAAAGACGACCTCGAATACGTTGCACCAATGCCCGAACGATTGGGAACTTTCGTGCAAACCGTAAACAATTACATAGCCTTAAAGCATAAGGCGAACAGCCAAAAGCGTGTCGCTATCTACTATTATAAAGGACCAGGACAGAACGCTATGACGGCAGGAGGCATGGAAGTAGGACCTTCGCTCTACAATCTTTTGGTGCGTTTGAAGCAAGAAGGCTACAACGTAGCAGGGCTTCCAGACTCGCCAGAGGCGCTTATGCAAGCCATTCAGAAGCAAGGTTCGGTGTTTAACCTATACGCTAAGGGTGCGTTCGACGACTTTATGAAGAACGGAAACCCTGCACTGGTGAGCAAAAACGAATACGATAGTTGGGTGAAAAAGACACTCCGACCAGAGAAATATCAAGAAGTGGTGAAGGCAAACGGCGAGTTCCCTGGCGAGTTCATGGCAACTCCAGACGGAAAACTGGCTGTTGCGCGAGTGCAGTTCGGCAATGTTGTGTTGCTACCGCAGATAGCTGCGGGCAAAGGGGATAATGCTTTCAAATCGTTCATGGTACCGATGCTGCACCACCACATACTTATATCGCTTCGTATCTGTGGACACAGTATGGCTTTAAGGCCGATGTGCTCATTCATTTCGGTACACACGGCAGCCTCGAATTTACTCCGAAGAAGCAAGTTGCACTCAGTAATCTCGACTGGCCAGACCGCTTAGTGGGTACAATACCGCACTTCTACCTTTATACGATAGGCAATGTGGGCGAAGGACTCATAGCTAAACGCCGCTCGTATGCAGGTCTACAGTCGTACCTTACACCGCCTTTCATGGAGAGCGGAGTACGTGGAACGCATAACGAACTGGCTTCAAAGCTGAAGCTTTACATGCAAAACATCGGCAAAGACAAAAACTTATTGCAACGCACATCGCTTGCCATAAAGGCTATTGTAGTGCGTTTGGGCTACCATCGCGACCTCGGTCTCGATAGCATCATGTCTCGTCCGTACACAGAAGAGGAGATAACACGCATCGATAACTTCGCCGAAGAACTCTCAAACGAGAAGATTACAGGACAATTATATACCTTAGGCGTGCCATACGAGGCTGAACGAATCAACAGTAGTATAGTAGAAATGTGCACAGACCCTGTGGCTTACTCGCTATTTACACTTGATAAGGTGCGTGGAAAGGCTACCGAAGCGTTGCTGAAACATCGCTCTGAGTTCAACAGCCGCTACCTTTACCCTGCAAAAGCACTCGTTCAGTCGCTCATCGGAAACGCTTCGGAGGTAACAGATGCCTACGTTTGCAAGGTAGGAAACCTATCACAAGCCGACCTTGAACGTGCGCATAAGATATACGAAGACCTCACCGCTCCATCGGATATGATGAAAATGATGATGGGAATGGGCAGAATGGGAAAGAAAGGCAAAGGCGGAAACGGTATGCCTGCGGGCATGGGAATGCCTAAAGGTATGGGTAATATGCCTGCTGGAATGGGCAAAAAGTCTGCTGGAATGGGCCACGAAATGCCGAAAAACCATGCAATGCACGGTAAGCAAGGAGGCATGCCGCCTGCTGGACACGGCGGTAAGATGCCGTCAGGTATGGGCAAGACATGCCAAAAGGTCATGCTATGCACGGCGCACACGGTAGTATGCCACCATCAGCACATGGCGGTAAGATGCCAGAAGGTATGGGTAAGAAACCTGCTGGAATGGGTGAGAAACCTGCAAACATGGGCAAAGGCATGCCAGCCGAAGCTAAAGCGGCACATGGAAAAGCCATGTCGGGAATGCCACCGAAGGGAATGTCGGGCATGTCTTCGAAAGGAATGAAAGACATGGCTGCTATGATGAAGGACAAGAAAAAGTCGTATAGCAAAGACGATAAGGCTTTCGCTTTCGCTGTTAGAGAACTTGAACGCACCTTAAAGAGTATCGGTAAGTACAAAGGATACCTTATCATGAGTCCTAAAAACGAACTTGAGAGCATCATAAATGCAATGAATGGCGGCTACACAGCACCATCGCCAGGTGGCGACCCAATCGTTAATCCAAACACATTGCCTACTGGTAGAAACCTATTTGGTATCAATGCAGAAGCTACTCCAAGCGAAGCTGCATGGGAAAAGGGTAAGCAGTTGGCCGAAAATACCATTGAAATGTACAAGCGTCGCCACAATGGCGAGATGCCACATAAGGTAAGTTACACGCTTTGGAGCGGCGAATTCATCGAGACCGAAGGCGCTACCATAGCCCAAGTGCTCTATATGCTGGGCGTAGAACCTATCCGTGACTCGTTCGGACGCGTTACAGACCTTCGCTTAATCCCCTCTAAAGAGTTGGGAAGAAAGCGCATTGACGTTGTAGTACAGACCTCTGGACAGCTCAGAGACCTTGCGGCGTCGCGTCTTTTCCTCATAAATAAAGCGGTAGAGATGGCCGCTAACGCTAAAGATGAGGCCTTTGAGAACGAAGTTGCAATCGGTATTAAGGAGGCAGAACGCCATCTTACAGAGAAAGGGGTATCTCCTAAGGAAGCGCGCAAGCTTGCTTCGCAACGCATTTTCGGCGGTATGAACGGCAATTATGGCACTGGTATACAGGAAATGGTAATGAGTGGCGACCGCTGGGAGAAGCAAGAGGACATCGCAAACACCTATATTAACAACATGGGAACGTTCTATGGCAGTGAGAAAGACTGGGAACAGTACGACAAGTATGCTTTCGAGGCAGCCCTAACACGCACCGATGTTGTGGTACAGCCACGCCAAAGCAACACGTGGGGCGCACTAAGTCTTGACCATGTCTATGAGTTTATGGGCGGATTGAACCTCGCTGTGCGTCAAGTAACGGGCAAAGACCCTGACGCTTACCTAAGCGATTACCGCAATACGCATAACGTTCGCATGCAAGAAGTGAAGGAAGCGATAGGCGTTGAAAGTCGTACCACCATTTTAAACCCTGTATATATTAAGGAGAAAATGAAGGGTGGAGCAAGCGCAGCAGGCTCTTTTGCAGAGGTAGTAGAGAATACTTACGGCTGGAACGTAATGAAACCGAAGGCCATAGATAAGGAATTGTGGGACGATATATACCAAGTCTACGTGAAAGACAAGTACAATCTCGGCACGAAAGACTTCTTTGAGCAGAAGAACCCAGCAGCTTTGCAGCAGATAACAGCCGTTATGCTGGAGACAGTACGCAAGGGAATGTGGAAAGCAACGCCTCAACAGGTGGCTGATATAGCCAAGTTGCACGTGGAATTGGTGAAGAAATACAAGCCATCGGGCTCTGCTTTCGTTACCGATAACGCCAAATTGCGTAACTTTATCGCCTCTAAGGTGGAAGAAAAGCAAGGCAACGAGTACAAACAAGAGGTTGAAAAGGTGCGCAATGCCATTGCAAACAACGACAGGGTACGGTGATGAAGCGCGAAGACATGTCGCAAAAGGTTGAACAACACTCACCATTGCTCAGCAAAGGTCTCCTTATGGGAGGTGCAGTAGTACTTCTTATTGGCTTGTTGGTATTTGTTGTACGTCGTCGTCGCAATACCCCTGTGGAATAAGAATACGATGGAAACGATAGTACTTCTACTATTTATACTTGTCTGTTTCAGCTTTTTGCTGAAACAGACATTTGTTCGTAATCTACAAATCGCTATTACTGCCGTTGCAGCAATGGTCTTTACAGGTTTGGCTTGGCGTGTTGCCATCTTGCAATCGTCTACCGAAATCGCTGCTTGGCTGGCCAATACAGACTTAGTTCGCGACATTTCGGTGTTGCTAAACATAGATGTTCTGTTGGCAATGGCGTTCTGTTTGTTGGCTGCCGATGTGAAGGTGGCGGGCCGAATTGGGCGCAAAGCCCGTTGGCTCTATGCCTTTTTGCGTTTCTTCCCAGGCATTATGATCGTGCCAATGATGTTCGGCATACTTGTAGAAACCATCTTTGCGTTCCCTGGCGAGGACTTTTCGCTCATCGCTTGGTCGCTCGGTGCAGTCTTTTTCATAGCCATTCCGTTGCTCACATACCTTGTTAAACGACTTCTTCCAGAGACTTTCTTGCGCTTAGAGCTACTCTTTCTCTGCAATATACTGATTGCTTTGATGGGCATAGTGGCTACCGTGAACGGCAAAACAGCAGTGGTAGGAACCGACAACACCAACCTTGAGGCGCTCGGAGGTACATTCTTGCTGGTTGCAATCTTCGGTTTTGTGGGTATGGTGTGGCAGCGTAGGCACATCAGAAAGCAGATTCAGCAAATGAATTAAAGACTTGTCAGCGGCTGAAAGTAGTGATTTCTCCCTACGTTACAAGCTTCAATGTCAAACGATGATAGTTTTCCTGCTCAATAAGCACAACACGATTATCCAACAAACATAACTTTAACATCGAGCAAGAACAATTACAACTCAAACAAAAAGCAGCTTAGAAGAAGAGTAGAAACGCCTGCAGAGTCGCTGAAAAGTAGCTTTAAAATCGAACAAAACAAACGTCATTAAAAACTATACATTAAATTATGAATTACATAACAGACATTCTTTACTGGATATCATCGGGACTTCTCGTACCCGTTATCCTTATTCTCATTTTCTTTTTTCTACGTTCACTGCTTCTATTAGGAGGCTTCTTCAGTCAGTATCTCACCATGCGTCAGAGCGGAACCCTGCTGCATAAGGAGGTAAAAGAGCTGTCGGCAGACAACCTTTCAACCCTTGCAGACCGCTTACCGAAGGGCAAATTGCCAGTAGCTGCGTGCATTTCGAAGATGATGGAGCATAGAAACAGCCCTGCAAAGGTCAATTTCCTGCTCGATGAGTACGAGTGTATGATAGAGCGCGAGCTTGAAACACCCAAGATGTTTACCAAGATGGGACCAATGTTGGGCTTGATGGGAACCCTCATACCGATGGGTCCAGCGCTCGTTGGCCTTTCTTCTGGCGACATAGCGTCTATGGCTTACAACATGCAAGTGGCGTTTGCAACCACCGTTATCGGTCTTTTTGCGGGTGGCATAGGCTTCGTTGTTAAGTCGGTTCGCCAACGTTGGTACCGCAGAGATATGGGTGCGCTGAACTATATTGCCGATATGTTGGACGAAAACCGCAGCAAATAAGTTATGAGAAGACGACAGATTAGACTCAGCCACGACGAGGACGACGACCCAATGAGCGTTGTTAGCAACCTCTTCGATGCCGCAATGGTGTTTGCCGTCGCCCTGATGGTAGCACTGGTAACCCACTATAAGATGACCGAAATGTTCAGTACGGAAGACTTTACAGTAGTAAAGAACCCTGGAAAGGATAACATGGAGATTATCTCAAAGAAAGGAAAGCAAATCGATCGCTATACTCCTTCGAAGAATCAAGATGCTAAATCGAGCAACAAAGGCAAGAAAGTGGGTACCGCTTATCAGCTGGAGAATGGCGAAATCATTTACATTCCCGATGAATAAACGTACTTAGCACACTACAAAAGCAATTTCTGAACGGGGCATAACCTGCCGAGCGACAGTCCGAAAAGAAGCCTTTTACGCTTGCTTCTATGCGGAAGTACCCCACAGCAACATTGCTTTCAAAATATAAAACACACGAAGCCCCGCAGCCGAGAAACCTCTTTGCTGCGGGGCTTTGTATGTGATGCGGTCCTGTCCGACCTTATTTTTCAGTTACGTAAGGTGCTGCTGTTGCAGTAGTAAAGCCACCATTCGATTTTCCTTTCGTATATGTTCCACCAGCGTAGATGCCATTTGTCGAAGTTCCCGAGTGGCTACCACCTGTATAGATATTGTAGCTTGTACCCTTCGATAGCTTTGGCGACGAAACGAAAAGAGTAGTGTAAGATTGCGGAATCTGGTAAGTAATCACCTCAGAACCACCCGTTGAGCTTTGAATATTCATCAAAGTAGCACCGAAACGGTACGATGCGTCGTTCTTACCCAGTACCACTGACGGCTGCGTAGACTCTGCGGTAGGCAACGACATATTATCGTTTGCGCCGATACCAATAAGAGTTCCGCCCGTAATAACAAAGGTTTTTTTCGTGCTTAATATGGCAGCCATCTTTTCATGTTGCGCTATTGCCGTTGTTGTTCCGCCTTTTACGTAGAGGTCCAAAGCCATTATACTATTACCAGCAGTACTTTTTGCATGGGTATTACCACCGTTAATGATAAGTCCAGAAACACCATGGATAGCCGAATTATAAGCCGAAATCGTAATATTACCGCCGTTAATGGTCAGTAGCGAATATGCCCAGATGCCATAACCATCGCGTCCTGTTGTCGTAATATTATATGTTCCACCGTTCATAACGATGTAATGGTCAGTATTACTCGATGCACTTCCCGATTTAATAATGCGGGTACAGATTCCCCACTTAGCAGCTTCTACGTTGTAAGTACCGCTGTTAAGGAAGATGTGATGGTCTGCCGACCTTATTCCATCATAGCCCGATTTGATGTTAAAGGTAGTCTCTTTCGCCGTAATACCATACATTGCACTGATACCAGAACCATTATTTGAAGTTATGTTTAGCGTTCCTTTTTCCGTAGAATACCAATTTTCCATTGCAGTAAAGGGCAGCATGGTTCTCTTTCATAAGGGTAGCCGTGCAAGAGTTTGTAGTTCCCCCTACAGTGTGAAAAAATACCTTTGGTATTGTAAGGTTAAGCGCAACACCTTTCTCATTGGTAATATTTGCTCCGTTAAGGGTAACCTTTGCAATCGGTTTTCCTTCGATATTAACAGAACCAGAGTAGGTTCCAGAGATAATATATTCTACGTTCGAAGCCGTAGAAGTAATGTTCACAATTCCTGTCCCTATAACTGCTGCCACACCAGATACATTATTTTTTACGGTAGCAGAAGTTCCGTTCAGTTCTATTTTAACTATTTTCGTAAACTCATAGTTGCTCAAACTGTCGTTTGTTTCGTCCATTAACGGCGCATCACTCACGGTTTGCGTAGCCGTTTCAGATGTTTCAACAGTGCCACCCTTCTCGTTGTTGTCGTCGTCATCGCCCGAACAAGACGTCAATAGTCCAATTCCGAGCACGCTCAACAAGGACAACACAAAAACTTTTTTCTTCATTTTGTTTTATAATAAAATATTTGTTGTTCGTAATTATCTGCTGACATAGAGTTTTAAAACATCGGTAGAACGTCCTCACCCCCTTATCCTCGCTGTTTTACTCTTCGAGTTGGGCAGTGCAAAAACACACATAATAATGCGTCGGAGCGACTCTCTTATGCTCCGCAGCAACCTCTCCTCCCACCGTACAGCACTACAGCCGTGCAGCCAAAGGTCGTTTCTTAACAGAAAAAGCGATTTATATTCTCGGAATTCATCAGTTATAAAAACTCGTTATAGTCGCCGGCAAAGATACGAAAAAGGCAGAGATAGTAGTCTCTCCGTATAAGAAAAATATATTAAAGTGTTTAAAAAATAACGAAAGCCGTCCCTGTCTTACAACCCCATTTGCAAGCACTCGCGCTACATTGTCGATATGAATATACATACATATTTATACAAATACCTACTAATAGCGTTTTGGTTGTGTAACCATCTCTCCACCAGTGTGTTACAATAGGGGTTGTTTTGCAATGCAAAAGTGCCTATATTGCACTGCAAAAGCGGCTGTTTTGCGTTGCAATATAGGCACTATTGGAAAACGAAAGCGTGGGTATTGATTTCTAAAAGAAGTTTTCTTGCAATTTCAGAATAATTATGCTGTTATTTCAGTATCTGTATACAATCACACTAATACAGCTTGTAGGGCGTTTGTTAAAATAGCGATCAGAGGTTGCCAACTATTCTATAGTTAGTTCGTAGTTTGTGCTGCGGCCGCCCTTTTCGCTCTTTTGGAGTATCTTTTTGGCAACAAGGTCGTTCAAATCTCGTATGGCAGTGTCTTGCGAACAATGGTTTATCTTGTACCATTTCGAAGAGTTCAGTTTGCCATCGAAGCCATCGAGGAGCATGTTCAGTACCTTTCTTTGTCGCTCGTTCAGTACTAAATCTTTGTGTTTGTCCCAAAAGTGCACCTTCCGAATGGTGTTTTCAGTCTTTTCAAGCGCCACTTTCAAAGCACCATGTAGCGTTCTAAGAAACCACAAAATCCATTCTGTTATGTCCGTATTCCCATGCTGTGCCTTTTCTAACTGCGCATAATAATCCTTCCGATGTTTCAGTATTTCAGACGAAAGACTATAATATCGTTGTGCAGTTTTGTCGGCTCTCGATAGCAACACCTCTGTTATGGTACGACATAAACGACCATTGCCATCGTCGAAAGGGTGAATGGTGAGAAACCATAGATGGGCAACAGCTGCCTTTACCACAGGGTCTATTACTGCAGTTTCGTTCTCTATCCATTCAAATAAGTGCTGCATCATGCGCGGAACATCGCTACTTGGAGGTGCTCCATAGTGAACTTTCTGTCGTCCCATCGCCCCTGAAACCACCTGCATAGGCTCTTCTCCCACTCTCCAACGGCCAACTCCGATTTTATAAATACCGCTTTGACCCGTTGGAAATAGGGCAGCATGCCAAGCAAATAGTCTTTTTTCGTTAATGGGTTCGCCGAAATGGCAGGTTGCATCAATCATTATCTGCACGACACCCTCTATATAATGGTCGGTTGGAGGCAATCCTTCGTATTCTAAATTCAAGTGTTTCGCAACCGAAGACCGTACGCTATCCCTGTTAAGTCTTTCGCCTTCTATCGCGGAAGAGTGTACTGTTTCTTCGGTTAAAGCCTCTAATAAGAAGTCGTTTTGCTCTTTAAAACCAAACAAAGACAAGGTTCCCAACAGTTTTCCACGAAGGAAATGCACTTCGGAAAGAATACTGCTAAAGGTGCTATCTTGCCATGTCAGGTTGCGCAAGTCGGCATCTTGCCAGATGTATTTATTATTCATATAATCTAAACCCATTTGTTTGCAAACTTAATACATTCTTGTCATAGTTGCAAAACTTTGCGGATAAAACTGCGTTTATTCTATGCAAATTTGCGGAGAATAAGCCTTCTATTCTCCGCAAACGCTGTTTTTAGGGTGTGGGGGCAGTGCTTTTACACCCTTCTCGCCTTTCTTTCGTTTCGTTTACATGTCGAAACCGATACCTATTCCAAATGGGTGGCAGGCAGGACCGCTATTCATTAGCTTGTAAGACTATAGTGGGCGTAGATAGAAACATACTTAATGCCGAAGTAAGCTTCAAGGTTTAGTCCTACAGGATTGGTGTCTAAGTTGCGGCTTACAGTGAAACGCTCCTTGCCAATGCGGTACTTACTCTTTATTTCTCCCTTGAAATCGAGCGAGCAACCTAAGCCAATATACAATGGTTTACCCGCAGATTTGTTCTGCCATTCAATCATTACGGGAATCTTACAGTAGCTGTATTTAATGAAACTCGACTTTACTTTCTCTGCCGAATTCCTTACTATAACAGGCGTTCCGTCGGTGTCGTCCAACATATAATTGGGGTGGAAGTGGTTGTGTATAAAGCCTATTTGGAAGGCAGACACAAGGCCTAAGGTGTTAGAAGCGTTGAGACTAAGACTCACGTCGAAGAAATTGATACCCCATTCGAGCGACTTTACGTCTTTGCTATGCATGCCCTTGCCACCATTGAGAAGGTTTGCACCAACATAAAAGTCGGGAATATGACTATAGAAATTGTGTCTGCCCTTTCTTCGAATAGGTACGAATGGCGACGAAATAAAGAAGCGTTCCACCTCCTGACCATCTATATAGCTTGTTTCTTTGGTCTTTGCGAGCATGTTGCCGTCTTTGTTATACACAGCCACATTGAGCGATACGCTGTCCTTGCTCAACACTATCTGCTTGTTGGCGTAGTGGATTGTGGTGTCGTTTTCTTCGGCAGCCATTACTGGAACAGCTGCGACAAGTGCTAAGGTTAATAACAGTTGTTTCATAATCGTATATGTTTTGTTTTTATTTTTAAAATGTTTGTTGTTGTTTATCAGCGTTTTTGTAGCATACATTCATAATGTCGTCAGGTCCGAGCGTACCCTCTATGTAGATGACGGCACCGCTATCGTTGGGTCCATTGCTAAAAAGTATGTAGCGGTTGAGACCAGAAGGCAGCTGCGAAAGTATGTAATAGCCGCTCGTAACCTTGCCGTTATCAACGATTTCGCGTATCTTTCGTGCTTTCTTTCTATCGGCATCAATGTATGGCGCAATGCTTGCTCCAATCTTCTTATACGTCAACGACTTGTAAATCTTGAGCTTATAGCCCCTCAAAGTGGCGTCGTTGAGTACCACCATCTTGCAGTTTTTAGCCTTACCGAAGCGTTCAAAGGCGACGCTAATCTGCAAATCGCTCTGTGCCGATGCAGGTATGAGTACCATCAGCAGGCATATTGTGAGAAAGGTTCTTATTGTTTTATTCTTCATCGGTTGTTCCTCCTATCAATGAAAGTGCGTTGAAATCTTCGTCTCCGTTGGTCGAAACCATGTTGAGAGCAGCCTCTGCTTCGCGTTGAACCACCTCTTTATTAGTGATACGCTCGCCATTTACGAAAGCATAATCGCTTGTCTGACTGCCTTTTTGTTGCATTACAAGCATGGTAATCACCACTGCTGCGGCTGCCGAAACGGCTGCAACAAACCAGTTGGGAAGTCGCTTTCGTTGCTGGGTGGTTGTGGTTTCGGGGACAGGTTCAGATAGTATCGTGTCGTCCTGACCGCGTTCCTGATTCTCCCAACGGAAGAGAGCGCACAGCGGTTTCAGTTCGTTTGGCACCAAAAGCGGGTCTTGTGCAAAGAAACAACGTAGCTGTTGTTCCTCGTTCGCCGTTGTTTCGCCGTCGAAGTACTTCTGTACCAGTTTGTTTATATCGTCTATTTGCATATCTTTTCTTCTATATTAGTCAGTCTTATAAACTCTTTCTGAATGCGTCGCCGTGCCCTTGACAAGTTCTGACGGACTGCTTCGGCCGAGCAACCACATATTTTTGCAATCTCTTCGTTCTCGTATCCGTCAATATCTTTGAGGCGGAAGATTTGCTGTTGAAGCGGTGGTAGGTGGTCAACAATCATCTTTACCAGTTCCATATCGTCCTTTGTGGTCATGCTTCCTGGCTCAGTTGCGAGTTCCTTCGGGTGTTCTCCCTCTGCGCTTTCGAGCTTTCTGTGTCGCCAATGGTCGATGGCTATGCCCTTAATTATCTTCAATGCCAAAGCCTCGACGTTAGGGTGATGGTCCAATTTATGGCGCATAGCCCACATACGGAGGAATGTTTCCTGCACGAAATCTTCGGCTTCAACATCTCCACCCTCCAGCGTTGCTGCTACACGGAGCAGTCGGCTGCGTAGGCTTACGACCATTTTGTTAAATGTTTCTATTTCCATCGCTTTTCAATAGGTAAACGAACGAGGTGTCGTTTTGTGACATTCGGACGTAAAAAATATTCCCATCGTCGTTGATTTATTGTCCTTTCATAGTTTTAAAGATAGCATTAACCGACTAAAAATCAGTTGTTTGCTGTTGTAGTGTAAGCTATATAATTTTTTCTTTCTAATTGTTTAAAACTTGGTTCTTAGTTATTTGTTACTATCATTAGCACCCTGCAAAAGTACAAAATACTTTGAATAACCACTCTATACCCTATATTTAATTTGTAAAGAAAACAATAAATGAAGATTATTGCAGTGCTTATGAGCTTACTATTTTAGCACTTTTATACCTGCGCGGAAATGTAAGAGAAGTGCGAAAAAATAGGTTCGAACATTGAATAACATGGAGCTGATATCTTCATTTCCGTTAGATGGTGTATTTGAAAATACTCCAATTAACTCCGTAAGTCGCAAAAAATAAAAACCTTTAAACGATATTTTTTCAGTAAACTGTTATGTTAGCCTCCTTTTTTTTTAGTACTTTTGCATAATAAAATGTATTATCCCACACGCTGGGAATAGCTTATGCGCATTAAGAAAAGGAAGAAATGGTTAGTTGCCATAGTGTTAGCGCCCATTTCATTATTTATATTCTTGCTCGCTCTTCTATACTTGCCACCTGTTCAAAATTGGATTGTAAAGAAGATAGCAAGCTACGCTTCTGAGAAAACAGGACTGGAAATCAGCATCGACCACGTCTCGCTCAGCTTCCCGCTCGACCTCAAACTCGAGCAGGTTATGATGTTGCGACCCAACGATAGCCTCCCGCAAAGGCGCGATACGGTGGCAGAAGTGAAGGAACTAATGGTGAATGTGCAACTCCTTCCACTGCTGATGAAAGAGGTAGAAGTAGACTATCTCACCTTCAAAGGACTGAAAGCAAATACCATGAACTATATTGGCGATTTGCAAATAAAGGGTAATTTAGAACGATTACACGTTGTTGCACATGGCGTAAACCTTAAAAATTCAACGGCATTACTTAATCAAGCTGAAGTACAAGGGGGCTTTCTCGATATCGCTCTCAACGATACCATGCCGAAAGATACCACGAAAGAGAAAACAATCTGGAAGATAAATATCGACAAACTCGACCTTCAAAGAACGGCACTTCGACTCCACATGCCTGGCGATACTATGGTTGTGGGAGCCGAAATGGTGAAGGCTGCTATCTTAGGGACGTCAATCGACTTGTTTAAACGAATATAAAGTGCGCCAAATTGCTTGGCAGGGAGGCTCGCTCAGTTACGATAAGACTTACGAACCGAAGGCACGACAAGGTTTCGACGCTGCTCACATAGCGCTAAGCAAGCTCTATATGGGTGTCGATTCGTTTGCTTACGACTCTACGGGCATTGTTGCTAACGTCAGAACAGGTAATTTTACGGAGCATAGCGGACTGGTTGTAAGCGATATACGCACACGTTTCCGTCTTGATAGTACGAGTTTGTACTTGCAACCGCTCTATTTACGCATGCCATCAAGCGAGATAAAAGGTAGCATTTTCATGAATATGAACGCCTTTGCGCCTATTAACCCTGGTCGATTGGCGGTGTCTTTGAATGGCTTTGTGCGTAAAGACGACCTGCAACCCTTCTTGGTTGGTGCTGTTCCATCGAATGTTCTGCGTGCAATACCGACCAAACGGATAGACGTTAGCGGAACATTGCAAGGCAATATGAAGGCTTTGACCATGAAAAAGCTGCACGTTGGCATGCCACAGCACTTCTTTGTGAATGTAAACGGTAGGGTAAGCAACTTGCAAAGTACGAAGAATATGTCGGCAAACCTCGCTTTCAAGGGCAATTTACAAGATGTTCGCTTTGTAAACAGCTACTACCGAAGAGCACAGCCCAAACGATTAGTATTCCAACAGGCATTGGTTTCGATGCAAAAGTTAAGATGCGAGGGGCGCAATACGATGCCGATGCATTGCTATACGAGGGCGGAGGCAACGTCGTAGTAAAGGGAAGCTACAACGCCAACAGCGAAATATACAACGTAACAGCCCGTGCTACCAACCTACAGCTACAGCATTTCATGCCGAAAAGCGGACTTCACCCCTTCACTGGAAGCATATCAGCATACGGAAAGGGCACCGATGTGCTCAATCCGAAGTCGTCTTTGCGTTTGAAAGCCAATATCGGACAGTTCCGTTTCGGCTCTTATGTACTCGATGGCATTAGTGGCGACATCGCAATGATGGGCGGAGCAGCCAACATACACGTTATAAGTACAAACCGAATGTTGGGTGGCGACTTCACTTACAAGGGCAAACTAAGCGATAAAATGGTAGATGGACACTTGCGAGGATGGTTCCGCCGTGTTGATTTGAAGCAAATTGGCGTGATGAAAGAACCTTATGTGGTGTCTACATGGGTAGATATCGACGTGCGTTCGAATATGAAGAATAGTCATTATGTGAGCGGACCATTGCGCCATCTAATACTTACGAGTGAGGGAAAACATGGAGTCCAGCGTCTTGCATCGGGTGATGTGGACATTACGGCAAGCGTTAGTGGAGGTAAAACAGCCGCTCATGTGAAGGGAGATCTTACCTATGCCAACTTAAAAGGGTTGGGCATGATGGACAAGAACTATATTTTAGGAACGCAAGTCAATCTTGCTTTCCGTTCAGAACGGGCCAACCATTATAATATAGAAGGCTATCTTGGCAACCTAATGCTTACCGAAGATAGAGGAGGACAGGAGGTTCCGCTCTTCGATGGCGACTTAAACATTCACGCAAACATGGCTGGTAAACGCGTAAACGGTAGTGCTAACGGTCTAATACGGCAAGCCGACCTTTACCAATTAGGCCTTGTCGACAAGCCATTCAGCTCTAACTGCGCGCTAAACATAGAGTTTGACACCGACATGGCGGACAAATTGATGGTCCGTGGTATGCTTGGTAACTTGCAAGTGAAGGCCGATGGCAAACGATACACGCCTGGTGATGTTAGAATAGACGTACTAAGTCGTGCTGATACAACCCGTGCTGTAATCGAAGGAGGCGATTTTGCACTGAATACGAACTGGCATGGCAGTTATCAACAGGTACTAAAAGCAGGGCAAAGTATTGCTAACAACTTGAATAAACAAATCGAAAACAAGCGCATAGACCAGATGGCGTTGCAGAAATTGCTGCCTACAGGACGATTGAAGCTTGTTAGTGGCGAAGGAAATCTGTTTAGTAAGCTACTCGAACAGCAGGGTTATGTCTTCAAAACAGCCAATATCGACCTTACGTCTTCGCCAGAAAAAGGGACTCAATGGAAATGTTATTGTCGATTCACTCGTCTACGATGATGTGCATGTCGATTCGCTTTTAGTAGACCTTACCACCAACGACGTTGGACTAAGCTACGATGTTCAGGTGCTGAATGGGCCTGATAACAGTTATCCTTATAAGGGTTATTTGTCGGGTTCGCTATTCGATAGAGGTCTGAATGCGTCGCTCGCAGTTATGGATAAGGCCGATAAGGTAGCCCTTGCGCTATCTGCACAGGCTGCAATGCAAGATCAAGGAATCAACCTTTCGCTTACTTCTGCAAAGGCAACATTAGGGTATAAGGACTTCACAGTGAACGAAGATAACTATATATATATAGGTCGTAACAAGCGCATGAAGGCCGAAATGATGTTGCTTGCAGACGATGGAACAGGTATACACCTATACAGTGACAATACCGACGAAGCCTCTTTGCAGAACTTTACAGTATCTGTGAACAAGTTCGAACTGAACCAATTGCTCAAGATACTGCCGTTTGCGCCAAGAATTTCAGGTCAGTTGGACGGCGACTTCCACGTCGTTCAGACTCCTTCAGCTATAACCGTATCCAGCGATATGGGTATTAAGAACATGGTATACGAGCTGAATAGCATGGGAGATGTGGGCGCAGAGTTTGTCTATGCGCCTAAAGATGACGGCACACACTACGTTGATGCTGTGCTAATGAGGAACAATGTAGAGATAGGAAGGCTTGAAGGAAACTATGATAGCAAGGGTACGGGGACGCTGGATGCCGAGTTTACGATGGAGAAATTCCCATTAAGCTACGTCAATGGCTTTGTTCCTGACCGCATTGTAGGCTTGCGAGGCACTGGCGAAGGCACACTAACGATGAAAGGACCAATAAAGAATCTCGACATAAATGGTGAGATTTACCTCGACTCATCGTATGTTTTCAGTGAGCCTTATGGTATTGAAATGCGCTTTGCCAACGACCCTGTGCTCATTCAAAATAGCCGAGTGCAATTCGAAAACTTTGAGGTTTTCGCCAGCAACAACGTTCCTTTAAACATCGCAGGCTACTTAGACTTCTCCAATTTCGACCGCATGACCACCGATATACGTATGCGAACACGCAACTTCCAAGTGGTAAGTGCGAAGGAAAACTCACGTTCTGAACTTTATGGAAAGGCGTTTGTAAACTTCGATGGAGAGATGAAAGGACCGCTGTCGTCGCTCCTCTTAACAGGAAAGTAGACATTTTAGGTAGCACCGACGTTACTTACGTGATGCGCGATGCCCAGCTTGTCAGCGATAACGAACTTGAAAACCTCGTTACTTTCACCAATCTGAATGACACAACCGATATCGTTGTGAAGCGTCCAGATATACAAGGACTGAACATGAAGCTACGTATTGATGTCGATAACCAAGCCCATGTGCTCTGCGCACTGAACCCAGACCGCTCTAATTATGTAGATATTGTCGGTGGAGGTAGCCTCAATATGAACTTCGATCCCACCAATGGAACTCGCCTCAGAGGCCGTTATACCATTAGCGATGGTAAGTTGAAGTACTCGTTACCGATTATTCCGCTGCGCACTTTCCAGATACATGAAGGCAGTTATGTAGAGTTTTCGGGCAATCCTACCGAACCAACGCTCAACATTACAGCTACCGAGACAGTGCGAACCAATGTTTCTGATGGTTCGGGCAATGGTAGAATGGTAGAGTTCGAGGCAGGAGTGCGTCTGTCGAAACGATTCCCTAACCCTGGCGTAGAGTTTATAATAAAGGCTCCAGAAGACCAAGAGATGCAGGGAAAACTTAACACGAAGAGCGTAGAAGAGCGGTCGAAGCTTGCCGTAACAATGCTTGCTTCGGGCATGTACTTTGACGGTACCACTACAGCTACAGCCAATGGAGCCATGAATAACGCCTTGATGGGCTTCTTACAGAACCAAGTTAACTCTATAACGGGCCGTGCTTTGAACTCTATGGACGTAGATATAAGCGCCAATATGGAGAGTACTGCCGATGCATCGGGTAGTCTTCACACCGATTATACCTTTAATTTCTCGAAGCGTTTATGGGATAATCGTCTCCGAATCATTATGGGTGGACGCGTATCAACAGGCTCTCAGATGTCAGAACAGAATGGTGCGTTCTTCGATAACTTCTCGTTAGAGTATCGTTTGAATAAGCAAGAGACGAAGTATTTGAAGTTTTACTACGAGCGAGAGGCCTACGATTGGCTCGAAGGAAACCAAGGAGAGTTTGGCGTTGGTTTTATTTGGCGTCGCAAGCTGCAGCATTTTAAAGACATATTCCGCTTCAAGAGCAGTAAAGAACCGGCTCCACAGCGCGATACTTTAATTAATTTTGTAAATGAAAAGAAACAATAAGCATACCCACTGCGCCAGTTCTGCCCAACAAGGCAGTCTGCTTTGCACCGCCATTGCCTTGCTGCTGATGCTCACGGCAATGGTATCGTCGTGCAGTACCACCAGTGCACTGCCCGATGGCGAGCAACTTTACACGGGAATGACGTCTACCGAATACACCAATTATAAGAAAAGTACGCACTTCAACAATGTGCAAGAAGAACTTGATGTGGTATTGGCAACAAAGCCAAATGGCTCTCTCTTTGGCAGTCCGTCGTTGAAATCGCCTTTCCCAGTGGGCTTATGGATATGGAATGCCTTCTCGCCCGATACATCAAAGTTTAGCAAATGGATAACAAACCTTTGGTTCGCGTCCCATTACCTTATCTATTGTGTCGCCCGAACTACATGCAACGGTGGGCAAAAGTCTATTAAGCAAGCGTGGATACTTCAACGGTAAGATAACACACGAGCTTGTTCCACAGTCGAATAAGAAGAAAATAAAGCTCAAGTACACCGTAGACATGGGACATTTGTGGACCATTGATAGTGTGAAATACGTCAATTTTCCACCCGAAGCAGATAGTTTGATAGAGGCAGCACGCTCTAATGCCATTGTAAAGAGCGGTGTTCCCTTCGACGTAGCCACCCTTGAGCAAGAGCGTCAGCGCATAACGAGCCTCTTTCGCAACAACGGCTACTTCTATTACAAGAACAACGACGCCAGCTATCTGGCCGATACAACCATCGTTAGAGGTAAGGTGATGACACGTTTGCAGCTTGCCGACTCGGTAGGAGATGCAGCTTTGCGCAGGTGGCGCATTGGTAAAATTACCGTAAACCTTCAGAAAAACTTCCTCGAAGATTTAGAAAGCACAAGAGAAGAACGCGGTTTCACGCTCAACTTCAACCATAGCAAACCACCATTGCGTGCGAGAGTAATCGCCAACGATATGCAATTCAGACCAGGCGACCTATACCAACACAACAAGCACACCGAGACTATGGAACGCCTGAACGCCACTGGTCTGTTCTCATCGTCCAGTCTTAACTACAAGCCACACGATGAAACAGATACCTGTAGTACGCTTGATGTAACGTTAGACCTTACTTTCGACCGTCCTTACGACTTCTATGTGGAGGCCTCTGGACGTGGAAAAACAACAGGAAAGTATGGTCCCGAACTTATTCTCGGCTTTACAAAGCGCAACGCTTTCCGTGGTGCGGAACTCCTTAACGTGCGCTTACACGGAGCCTACGAATGGGCAACAGGACGCAGCGACGCCACCAACGCAACGGGACGCATCAACGATTACAACTACGGAGCAGAAGCAAGCCTTCAGTTTCCACGCTTTCTTAACCCTTTCAAAACACCTCCTCGCATTTTGCGCGAACGCTTGCGACGACTTGAGGAGGCAGCAATTGCAGAAGGAAAACCCCTTACGCTGAAACCACATAAGGTTTATTTCGAAACACCAATGACCACTTTGAGTGCATCGGTGAACATTATTAAGCGCGCACAATACTTTCAAACGACACGTTGTTGCAGGCGAACTCACTTACAGTTGGGCACCCACCGACCGCAGCGCCTTCGTATTTAAGCCGCTCTCTCTCACCTATGAGTACATGCATTCGGTAACCGATCGCTTCAAAGCACTTATTGATAGCGTGCCTTATCTTGAGGCTTCCATGGCCGACCAGTTCATACCTAAGGCTCTATTCCAGTACACTTATCAAAGTCCGAAAGGCTATCTTAACCCCATACGATGGTGGTCTACCGTGAGCGAAGCATCTAACTTGCTCGCCTTAGGCTACATGGTTGCAGGTAAAAAGTGGAACGAACGCAGCAAGACAATGTTTAAAAATCCATTCGCACAGTTCGTAAAACTCGAAACAAATTTTACCAAAATATGGACCGTTCTACCAAGTCGTCCATCGCAGCGCACGCCAATGCAGGTGTAATATGGGCCTTCGGAAACAGTACCACAGCCCCTTATTCGGAACAATTCTTTGTCGGCGGTGCCAACAGCATACGTGCTTTTAACATCAGAGAAATAGGTCCAGGAACCTATCGGTCTACCTCTCAAGGACGCTCTTACATTGAACAAACGGGCGAAGTAAAGATACAAGCCAACCTCGAATACCGCCCTCACCTTGTAGGAAACCTCTATGGAGCGCTCTTTCTCGACGCTGGTAACGTGTGGACGCTACGCAACGACGCCAGCAGACCAGGCTCTCAGTTCCGCTTCGGCAACTTTTTAAAAGAGTTAGCGTTCGGTACCGGACTCGGTGTTCGTTACGATATAGGTTTCTTTATGCTTCGCTTAGACTGGGGCGTAGGCTTACACGTGCCATACGAAACAGGGCGTAACAAGCTATACAACATACGCAATTTCCGAGATGCACAGGCCTTCCACCTTGCCATCGGACTACCTTTCTAAAACGTTCGACAGCGTTGAGGCTCACTTTTCGAGTACCTATCAACACACAAGACACAGCCAAAACAAGTGCTTTTGTTGCAACCCGATTGCGTAAAAGCACTTGTTTTTTATTTCCTCAAGCCCCCTTTCTCACGTACATTACCAACCACTTCGAGTCCCGAAAAAACTACTTCCCCAAACCGAACGATACAGTTGCGAAACTTACCTTCCATTGCCTTGAAATACATGTAATATCTTTACAGAAAATCACGCCACCAAAACCTTTTTCCAAAAGCGCCTGTTTTGCGTTGTAAAAGTGCCTATATTACCGCGTAAAAGAGCCTATATTGCAATGCAAAACAGCCTCTTTTACAATGTAAAAGCGTAGTTGTTGATTATCAGTCAATTACGAAATATAAATCGGAACAATATCTGTAAAGATATTTCAAAGTAATTTACGATGTAAGAATATGCCGTTAAAGCAATGTAAAGGCATGATTTATAAAGAGTCGAACACACCAAAATAAACACGCCAACCAATACTTCCACATTGTCTTCTTGCAACCCTAATACAGCCAACGAAAACCTATAACCGAACAATCAAACTACATTAGAACGAATATAAAATGTTAAATGTTTGTATATTTTATATGCGAAACAATATAAAACAGATTTTTCTTTATAACTTTGTATGCGATATGATATAATGTTAGTTATGGAGAAAACCAAGTTATCGCTTATTGTTAAGGCGCTACGGAAGGTCTACGGACTCACACAAGAGGACCTGGCGATGAAGTCGGGAGTAGGTTTGTGCTTTGTGCGCAGCTTAGAACAGGGCAAGACATCGCTAAGAATGGACAAGGTAAACCAGCTTCTCGACTTGTTTAATTACGAATTAACCGCAACCAAGAAGTTATGAGACAGGCGCAAATATACCGAAAAGACGAGCTTGCAGGCATACTGACCGAAGACGGAGGCGAATATCGTTTCTGCTACGACAGCACGTATCTTGCCAAGAAAGAGGCACAACCGATAAGTCTGACGCTTCCATTGCAAGCCGAACCCTACGTTAGTCCTGTGCTATTTCCGTTCTTCGACGGTCTTATACCGGAAGGTTGGCTGCTCAATGTAGTACTTCGCAACACTGACATCAGCGTTTTAGACCGTATGTCGTTGCTGTTGCTCTGCTGCAAAGAGTGCATAGGAGCAGTTAGTGTAGTAGCAATAACTTCGGAGGAGGACAATAATCATGTGTAAATGCTTGTATTGTTATCAGCCGTTAGCCGCCGAACAGAAAGATTTTCACCCGCAGTGTGCCAAGAAATTCTTTGGTGTACAAGATGCGCCAGTGCTTGAATATCAACACGAAGACCTTGATATGCTGGCTGAAAAGGTGGTACGTGCGCAGACTTCATTGACGGGAGTACAACCCAAACTATCGTTAAATCTTAATAAACACGACGATACTAACCGTCTAACAATAGTAGGATTGTGGGGCGACTACATTTTTAAACCGCAGACAAACGACTATCCGCAACTGCCCGAAAACGAAGATTTAACCATGCGGCTTGCCGAAGTAGCAAGATAAACGTAGTTCCTCATAGTCTTATACGGCTGGCTGATGGTGAGCTTGGATACATAACGAAACGTATAGATCGTACTAACGAAGGGCAAAAGATAGACATGGAAGATATGTGTCAGCTGACTTTGCACCCTACGGAGTATAAATATAAGAGTTCGTACGAACAGATAGCTAAATCAATTGGGCAGTTTTGCGACACGCCAAAGCTTGCTATTGTAAACTATATGCAGTTGTTGCTCTTCTGTTTTGTTACAGGAAACAACGATATGCACCTTAAAAACTTTTCTTTATATAGACCTTTCGATAGTTATCAACTGGCTCCAGCATACGACCTTTTGAACGTTGCAATCGTTAATCCGAAGGATAAAGAGGAATTGGCACTTACACTTTCCGGGCGGAAGACAAAACTAAAGTTAGTCGATTTCATAAAGTTTGCAGCAACAATAGGTTTGGAAGAGAAGGTGGTATTGCGCCTAATAGCAAATATGAATAAGGCTCTTCCGAAATGGAAAACGCTGATACAAACTTCGTTTCTTGCCGAAGAACTAAAGCAGGAGTACGAAAAAACAATTGAAAGTAGGTTGGAACGCTTGCAGAAATAGATGTTCTTAGTTTGCAAATCAAGAGTTTTAAATCTACAAATCAAACTTTTTTGTGATACGATAGTGTGAAAATAAATTGCAAGTCAGTAGCACATCGTGTAACAAAACAACTCATTATAACACATTTTTGAGGCACAATAGGGTGGGGTTACACCTTATTATATATATAAGACGAAAGGAAATAGAGGTGCGGAAGCATTAAAACAGTGCTTTCAAATCGTTACTTATGTGAGGTAAATGTTGCAATATTCCGCCTTAAACAGTAGAAAAAAGGAATAAAGAAACAATCCGATTAGATACCTATAAATGGGCATCGGTCTTGCAATAAAACCTCTATTTTGCCATCTAAAGATAGCAAATAGAGTAGCAAAATAACGCTTTAATACCTAAAAGTAGGTATGTAAATATCCCAAAATGCCCATTTTTGCACATCTCGCAAAACATGTGCATCGCAAAATACCGATTTGTAAGTATTGTAATAAATACGGAAAAAACCTACCTTTGCACCACAAAAATAGAGAATTGATAATGAATTGAAGCGCCTTCGAGGCATTTTGGTTCGATAATTTACTAAATTACAATACTATTATGAGAGAAGAATGGAGAGGTTTCTCAGGCACTAAGTGGCTTGACGAAGTTAATATGCGCGAGTTTATCCAGGCTAATTACAAAGGCTACGATGGCGACGAGGAATTCCTTGCAGAGCCAACAGAAGCAACAAACAAGCTATGGGGTAGACTGAAAGAACTCCAAAAGGAAGAACGCGCAAAGGGTGGTGTTCTTGATATGGAGACCGAAATCGTGTCAAGCGCTACTGCTTACGGCCCAGGATATATCGATGAAAGCTTGAAAAACCTTGAAAAGGTAGTAGGTTTGCAGACCGATAAGCCTCTAAAACGTGCCTTCATGCCTTACGGTGGTATTAAGATGGCAGAGCAGGCTTGTACTACTTACGGTTACCAACCTTCTGAAAAGCTCCACGAAATCTTCACAAAATATTGCAAGACACACAACGAAGGTGTATTCGACGCATATACTGACGAGATGAAAATCGTACGTCATAACCACATTTTGACTGGTCTTCCTGATACATACGGCCGTGGTCGTATCGTAGGCGACTATCGTCGTGTGGCTCTTTATGGTGTTGACTTCTTGATAGAAGAGAAGAAAAAGGACCTAAGAAACTGTGGCGATGGTGTTATGGTAGACGATATTATCCGTCTACGCGAGGAAATTTCAATGCAAATCAAGGCATTGTACGAGATGAAGGAAATGGCGAAGATTTATGGTTACGACATTTCTAACCCAGCAAAGAACGCTCGTGAGGCTGTACAGTGGCTCTACTTTGGCTACCTTTCAGCTATTAAGACACAGAACGGAGCTGCTATGTCAGTTGGACGTATATCTACTTTCCTCGATATTTATATCAATCGTGACTTCGAAGAAGGTACATTGACCGAAGCTGAAGCACAGGAATTGATCGACCATATCGTTATGAAGTTCCGCATGGTGAAGTTCGCTCGTATCCCATCATACAATCAACTCTTCTCTGGAGACCCTGTTTGGGCAACTCTTGAAGTAGCTGGTCTCGGCATGGACGGCCGCCATATGGTTACAAAGAACGACTTCCGTTTCCTCCATACATTGGAAAACATGGGCCCATCTCCAGAGCCTAACCTTACAGTACTTTATTCTCCAGCTCTTCCAGAGGGCTTAAGAAGTACGCTGCAAAGATTTCTGTTAAGACAAGCTCTATCCAATACGAGAACGACGAGGTTATGCGTCCAGTTTGGGGAGACGATTATTCAATCTGCTGCTGCGTATCTGCTACTCAAACAGGTAAGGAAATGCAGTTCTTCGGTGCTCGTGCTAACCTTGCAAAGTGCTTGACTTACGCTATCAGCGGTGGTATTGACCACAAGACTCGTGAGCAATGTGGCCCTGCACTTCGTCCTATCGAAGGCGACATAGTTACCTATGAAGAGTTCATGCCTAAGTTCATGGATATGATGGAATGGCTTGCAGACATCTACGTAAACACCTTGAACCTTATCCACTACATGCACGATAAGTACTTCTATGAAGCAGCAGAACTTGCTCTTATCGATACCGATGTACGTCGTACATTCGCTACTGGTATTGCAGGATTCAGCCACGTGGTAGACTCTATCTGCGCTATTAAGTACGCAAAGGTTAAGATTGTTCGCGACGAAACAGGCTTCCCACTTGATTTCGAGACTGAAGGTGAATTCCCACGCTACGGTAACGACGATGAAAGAGCAGACGAAATAGCTGTTTGGTTGCTCAAGACATTCATGACAATGATTAGAAAGCACCACACATATCGTAACTCTGAACCAACAACAAGTATCTTGACCATTACTTCAAACGTAGTATATGGTAAGTATACACCAGCTATGCCAGATGGTCGTCCTTCAGGTGCTCCATTGGCTCCAGGTGCTAATCCATCTTACGGTGCAGAGCAAAACGGATTGTTGGCTTCGTTGAACTCAGTTGCAAAACTTCCTTACGAATACGCACTCGACGGTATTTCAAATACACAAACTATTGCTCCAAGCACATTGGGCAAGGACGAAGAAGAACGTACAAATACGCTCGTTGGTGTAATGGACGGTTACTTCAGCCGTGGCGCACACCACTTGAACGTAAACGTATTCGGTGTTGAAAAGCTCCTCGATGCTATGGAACACCCAGAAAAAGAGGAATATGCAAACTTCACTATCCGTGTCAGCGGTTACGCAGTTAAGTTCATTGACCTTACTCGCGAGCAGCAAGAAGACGTTATTGCACGTCAGGCACACGGCAAGATGTAAGCGATACACATTATATATATAATATATATGACCGAAAAAATAATTGGGCTGACAGGTTTGGCCCAATTATTTTTTTACATAAAAGTTGTCTCGACTTCGTGAGGAATAATTGATACGAAGTACGAAACGTGTAATTGAAAGAGCGTTTCTGTAAGTCAAATGAGCAATGTATAACTTACGTTGGCATTGACATTGCGAGGATAACGCAGTTTTAGAAGAACGTAAAAAGAACATTATGGAAGAACAAATACCCACAATTGAATACAATACAGAGAATACAGAACGTGCCGATGGCAAGAAACTCGCAAGGGTACATTCTATCGAATCGTTCGGTTCGGTAGACGGACCAGGTATTCGTTTCATCGTTTCCTTAAAGGTTGCGCTATGCGTTGCCAGTATTGTCATAACCCAGACACGTGGGATACCCATTCCGAAGAATTGGTAACTGCCGACGAACTACTGGCAAAGGCAATCCGTTTTAAAAGTTATTGGGGTGCAAAAGGTGGTATTACCGTGAGTGGGGGAGAAGCTTTATTGCAAATAGACTTCCTCATTGAGTTCTTCCGCAAAGCAAAAGAGCAGGGCATCAATACCTGTCTCGATACATCGGCACAACCTTTCCATCGTACGGGAGTGTTCTTTGAGAAGTTCGAAGAACTGATGAAGTACACCGACTTACTCCTTTTCGATATTAAGCACATTGACTCTAACGAGCATAAAAAGCTTACAGGTTGGCCCAACGAAAATATTCTTGACTGCGTTCGCTATCTATCTGAAATTGGAAAACCCATCTGGATAAGACACGTCCTTGTGCCTACCATTACAGATAAAAAAGCGTATTTGCTGCGTTTACGCGAGTTTATTGCTTCATTAAACAACGTTGAGAAGATAGAAGTACTACCTTATCATACGCTTGGAATCTACAAATGGGAAAACCTTAATATGCCTTACCCTTTGAAGGGAATACCCGAACCTACTCCCGAACAAGTGCAACTTGCACAGCAAATATTAGAGGGGAAGACATAATATTAACGGATTTATTGCTGTTCGGTAAAAGTTTTGATATCGCAAATATTGTGTTCAAATTGCCGAAAACTGATAGTCTGAAAGGCTGGACTTACTTTTCAAAAATGCAATTCGTGTTGTCTATTGATGGACAACGTACATAAATCAATCGCATCGATTTGAAGTTTACGGAACAGCAATAATAAAGTTAAAGATAACTTTGAATTAGATCCTGAAACAACGAAGTTTGTATAACGTTATAAGCAATGAGTAACTTAGTATTAAGTCAGCAAGAATATAAAGAGATATTTAATATTCTTAATTCCACAATAGGTTATATTGATAAGATTGCATCTGGCTTCTATGAGAAAGAAGAGACGGCTTTAGCTCTGTTATTAGGTTTTAGAGAGAATAAGACTTTAGACCAATTAGCTCGGATAAGATACATTCTTCAGATAGAAATGGAAAAGCAATTGTCTAATGAAGCGTATGATGAAATCATAGAGCAAGATGTAAAGATATGGAAACCGCCCTATGATTGCTCAAAAGAGGAATTGCTATTAAAGTTTAAGGAGTAGTCTTTCACTATTCTTGTATTGTCATCATTCAGAGATAAGTTTTAGATTCTGCAAGGCAAAAGACACTGGTAGAGATAACCAAAAAGCATTAATGATTCACAAAGTTAATTCATTCCCGTATGTTCAAGATTGATGAAAAAGATGCTCTTTTAATTATATCAGACATTAAAGATTGGCAAGCTAAATATGAAAATGTCGAAAATCTACCATTAGATTTTTTTATTTGAAATATAAGAAAATATTGTCTTCTTATAAAGAAACAGGAATGAGCAAGAAGGAGGTTGTATCATTTTTCAGCAAAATATCAGAAGACAATCAAGATTGTAGCGAATTCTTAAATGAGATAATGGACCTAATAGAAGGGTATTGTCGTCCTGATTTTAGAGTGTGGTCAAAACAAGGCTGAGCTATAGGATACTGATTTCGCCGCCTTCTACGGACACGTTTGATACCAGGTATATGTGTAAATAATAAATTCTTTGATTCATGAATAACTTTTTATGATAATCTCTTAATAAAAAAATGTAGAAGAGCAGAACATCAATTATACGGTTATTTCAAACCTTTCTTACTACATGGAAAACCTGAGTAAGCACTTCCCTTTTATTAGATCACGAATTGATTTTTAGTAGCTTACACAATAATAAATTAGTAAAATCCGACCAAGGGAAAGTGTCTTTTGATGTCGTTAATTTTTATTCAGAAGTTAATCGAAGAGAAGATATTTTCTAAAAGAAGATGAGATAATTTATATTGGAGATAGCTTGACGGAGGTAGGATATGAGTTCTATTTAAAAGATTTAGTAAAGGTTATCCCCTTTTATAATTGATGAAATACCTCAACATCATTATTTTTCTATCTAAAGATTTTAAAAAGATTATTTATATATCATTTGAAAATGAAATAGAATTTGGTGAAGTTCTTTAGAGCTTCAGACAAAGAGACTTATTCGTTACAAATTGATAACCATTTTGAAGTTTTGACCAAGAAAACACAAATGTTTTCCAGGCATCAATATCACCGATTTGGAAGGCAAAATTGTCGGTCAAGGTCGATATTTTTACTGGTCTGACTTTGTTCAATCTGCAAAAATCACAATTCTAAACTAACGAAAAAACTTCGATAAACCAATTATTTGGTTCATCGAAGTTTTTTTGTTTATCGTCTTTGCTGACAATCTTTCCACCGAAAGGAAATATATTCGTTCAGTCAAATGTCCACTTTTTTCCGTAAGTTAGAACTTTATTTAGGTACGAAAAGATACTTTCTTCGGAAAGAATTTTCCAACTTATACAAAGTAATATAAAAATGTAGCAACACCTTCCAAAGCAGGTTTGCGCTGACCTTCAATTTCAATTTGGAACTTAATTCCAGCCTTGCAGATGCCTCTTAGATTTTCAATACTTTCCAACGCAGCTACCAAACGAATGCGTGAACCAACAAGAACAGGTTGTCCGAAGCGCATTTTATCCATGCCATAGTTCACCATCATCTTTAGATTATTCACCTCAATAATCTCATTCCACATATGTGGCAGCAGAGAAAGAGTAAGATATCCGTGTGCAATAGTGGTTTTATAAGCACTTTCTTTAACTGCTCTTTCTGTATCAACGTGAATCCACTGATGGTCCAAAGTAGCATCGGCAAAAAGGTTAATGCGCTCTTGATTAACTTCCAACCATTCGCTTTCACCGAGTTTCTTGCCCAAATAACTTGCCAACTCTTCGTAGTTGTTTACTATTAGTTTCTCCATTGTTTTTTCTTATCTTAGTTTCTTGCCGACAAAGTTACTAAAAAACTTCCTAACCTCGCCACCTTTGCACCACTCTTTCCTCTTAAAATTGCACAAATAATGTGTTAAGTGTGCAATTCTAATGAAATGAATTGCAACCCCAACAAATCCCCCTTCCTTTCTTCGTAACTTTGTCGAAGCCGAGCAGTAGACGCAGTCGGGGCGTGATTCATCACGTTTCTAATACCAATGAAGCAGTAGCGTTGTTATAAGGAAACAGCAGCATTGCTATGAGGAACGGAGTAAATTCCGCCTTTACACCCTGTCCACACATTCGCAGCGTATATAGAGTGGATTTATAAGGAAACTACCTTTATTTTGTAAAAATAATTCTGACGAAAACGATAATTTCGATTTGACGTTGCGAAAGCGTAGGTTTTGCGATGCAAAACAGCCGCTTTTACCATGCAAAACCTAAGCTTTTGGAATGCCAAACAATAGGTTTTGCAATGTGCTGATAACGAGGTTGTTATATAATAGCTGTGTTTGTGAAAAATATTTACACTGTTTTTGTTCTTTCTTATCTATATGATAAATGTAGAAAGTATATGTCATAACTTTTAGAAAGCATTCTCTCTGTGGAAAGAGTAAATTATATGATGATTGTGTATATTATTTCATCTATGCAGAGAATAGCGAATGGTTATACAAAAAGTTTTATTGTTTAGTAAAGTTTTTAATTCATTATAAAAATTAAGATAGAAACTGAAGAGAGAAATTCAGCCTTCCATTATCATTGTTTTTATGGCCAAACAAATTGTAAAATATGTTGTTTTTGCTATGCCTACATTGCAAAAATAAACGAAATAATGTTTGAGAAAAAGGTAATTTTAACAGAAGAACAGGCTTTTTCTCATTTATTTTTTTAGTACTTTTTGCACTATAAAAACATCTAACTACTGAATATACACAAGATAGATATAATAAAGGCAGTAATAACAAATAATAGATTCTTATGATTGACGTAATTAAAGTAGCTTCTATATCTACAAAAGGTATAAAGAAGAGAGGAATACTGAGATAGATGAAATGAAACTTCATAAACTCTTGTATTTTTCTCAGCGCGAATCTATTATTCGTACTGGTCAGCCAATGTTCAAAGAACAATTTGCAGCATGGAAGTATGGTCCGGTTATTGTAAAGGTTCGTGATAAGTATAAATCTAAAACTCTCAATGAAATGCCAACAGAAACAGAGTTGGTACCTTTCCACGAATCGCTTGACTTCGTTTTTCAGAATTATGCCCCTAAAAATTCATGGTCTTTAAGTATTCTTGCTCATGGTGAAAGCTCTTGGCAGAATGCTCGTAAAGGTTATGGAGAAGATGACCGCTGCGATGTTCTGATGGCACTTAATGATATTAGACAGGACGCAGAACGTATAAAAATGCGTAGATTCTATTTCGATGAAATATTACCTCAACTCAAGAAGAATAACTAAATGTCTGAGGCAATAGAAAAAGCATTAGACCTGATTGATACCTTTGAGATAAGAAGAGCACGAGAAATAGATGAGAGTGTCTTATCTTCTATGACTGGTCCTATTATTGATGATGAGGAGCATAAGCATATTATAGAATGTTTTAATTCAAAACATCACTTAATAGATGACCGAAAAGGTCATCTTGCATCTTTTGTTGTGATACCTCCAATGAATATTCCCTTGGTCTTTTTCTCTTTAAGATGCGGTGAATTGTTCCAAGTTGCTCAGCCAGAGATTATGAAAATAGGTTTCGATGCAGCGATTGCTTTAGAGAAATTGCGACGAAAAGAATATGTTTTTGAGGAAGATAGGAAAGAGCTTATAGAGGTAGTTGGAGTAGCAGTAGGTAAAGGTATGACAATTAATGATATTATGCAATATTCTGATAAGAAGATATCTTGGAATGAAGACGAGAAATTAGAGAAAACAAAAGAAATCACTAAGGTTCTTATTTCTTATCCTGCTGTAGAGTTGAAATTGTTTGGTATCAATGAATCTGCAAAGAATATTGGAAATCATTAGGTTTCCCGAAAGATATAAAGATGGGCGAAACCTTATTTTGGTTAAAGGTTGTAGATACTCTTGAAGAAATGCATAAATATGTTGGTTGTCAGTTTGTATATTTATTTGCAGCCGATAAAGAAGCTGAAGGACAGTTGGTGCAATATTATAAAATGCGTCTTGGATTTAAGTCTGATGCAAGTTTATCGGCTAATAAGCCTCGATTCGATTGGCAAAGTCAATTTCTTTTCCAAAGTACAGATGAATTATTTGATGGTAGAGATAGATTTAAAACTCGACTTATAAATGGTTTTTAAAGAAGATGGACAAGAAGAATAAAATTAAGAAATTTTTCTTGCAAACCTATTCATCTGAATATTTTATTTATTAGTTAAGGTAATTTCTACCCTTTAAAGTGGCAAAATAGGATATACGAAAGCTCCAAATCCAACGAGGACTTGGAGCTTTTTACATTATTGAAAATAGTTGCTGTGTGTATGTATATTCTTCTCTGTTTAAACCCTATAACACTTACTATAATTACTTTATTTTATAAATATTGTAGGCACTAAAAATCTATAAGTCATTTTAAGACAAAGTTATTATTATAATGTCAATGCGAATTAAGAAGCGTGCTTCACCATGTTCCTAATGCAGCGAAACGGCAGCATTGCTATGAGGAACGGAATAAATTCCGCCCCTACACCCGTCCGCACATTGGCAGCGTATATAGAGTGGATTTACAATTCCTCCTCCCTTTTTTGTAAAAATAATTCTGACGCAAAACAGCCGCTTTACCGTGCAAAACCTACGCTTTTGGAACGCCAAACAATAGGTTTTGCAATGCGCAGATAGCGAAGTAGTTATGCGATATATGTGCTTGTGAAAGATATTTACACCTTTATAAGCATATAAACATAGGGGACGATTCCACCCTTAGAGATATTTCCTTCTTCCATTAGCAGCCTCCGACAAGTTCTTTCAGTCGGTCATCATCGGTTGTAAAGCCTTTGGTTAATATATTCTTTCATGCATTATGTTGGCCATGTCCTAAACAGTGTATCTTATTTAGCCACTGTCTAAACATAGCAGTTTGACGAAAAAGAATGGTAAATTGTTACCTGTTACAATATATATTTTGTAATTTTGCAATACGAACAAGAAACTATTGGATATATTCCAATATAGAAAATAAAATTTAGATAAGGGCAAAAATCAACAAAACGCGTCTTTTTTTCAATCTTTCCGAGAAATGGAAACATTAGAAAGCGCAACAAAGATATTTAGGATAAACCACGTTGCCCAGCGAACAAAGAAACATTTAATATAAAAACAAGAACATTATGAAGAAGACATTTATTTGCACTGTATGTGGATACATGCACGAAGGAACAGAAGCACCAGCTGAGTGCCCAGTTTGCCATGTTAAGGCTGATAAGTTTAAAGAATTCAATGGAGCTGCTCTCAAAGGCACCAAAACCGAGAAAAACTTGCAAACAGCATTTGCAGGAGAAAGTCAAGCACGTATGAAGTATGACTATTATGCTGGTCAGGCACGTAAAGATGGTTACGAACAAATTGCTGCTCTTTTTGAAGAAACTGCTATTAACGAACGCATGCACGCTAAGATATGGTTCAAGTTATTGCACAATGCAGGTATTCCAAGTACAGAAGAAAACTTGAAAGATGCTGCTGATGGCGAAAACTACGAATGGACAGATATGTACGATGCAATGGCAAAAGATGCGATGGAAGAAGGTTTCCCTGAGTTGGCTATTAAGTTCCGTACAGTTGGCGCTATCGAAAAGAAGCACGAAGAGCGCTATCGCAAGTTGTTAAAGAACATCGAAGATAAGGTAGTTTTCTCTAAAGATGGTTCAGCTATTTGGCAATGCCGCCAGTGTGGCCATATCGTTGTAGGCAAACAAGCTCCTGAAGTATGCCCAGTTTGTGCTCATCCACAGAGTTTCTTCCAAGTAAAGGCAGAGAACTACTAATTGTCTGATACGAAAAAAGCTACGAAGCAACTACATCGACAAATAATTGTTGAAATGTAAAATTGTAGCTAAAAAATTAAATAAGCGAAACGCTGCGCATGGCGTTTCGCTTTTTTTGTTGCGCCAAAAATATACATTTGAAATATCACAATACAAAAAAAGAACAAGATAAAAAAACATTTGTTTGAAAAAAATAAGTAATATATTTGTAGTTTAAATTATGCCAGCAGAATTGGCGTATAATATAAAAACCTAAAGAAAAAAATTAGAGAATATGTAGAACAACTTTTGGATATATATCTGAACCAGATATTTCTTTTCATCTGAAAGAATACCCATATAAAAAAATGAGTTATGATTACAGGTATTGACTACGTTTTATATACACAGAAAAAGCAAGAGGAGTTTATCCAAGAGATAAAGAAATCTTTTTCATTATGGGATAAACCTTATTTTTGTTATTGACGATGAAGACGAGACAACGGATATATACGTAGCTAAAAAAATAAAAATGATGTTTGAACTTATAGATGAAAAAGGGATTTTATACCTATAGAGATTCTGGCGAAGGTCCTTTTTTACTTATATTCAATAGTAACAATTCGTCAGATTCCAATCGAATAACTTTGGTACTTCCAAAAGACATTGAAACCTCAAAATTTGCAAGAAAGGTGTACGATTGGCTGAAATCTATTTTGTAGATAAATGCTAATGATGCCTTTAATTCAAAGTTCTTTGAAAGAGGACTATTTTCTGAAAAAGTAGATAATATAAAAATTATGAATGGCTATATCTTAACACCAACAACGAATACGATTGGGTGGGTGGTTTACGAAAATGATATTTCTTTAGATTACAAAGAATTTTTCAAAGGAGAGTTGCTACCCAGCGAAGAACTACCTTTGTTTTACGATATCCCTAAAAGTTCGAACCTAAAAAAAATAAAGTCGGCAGTTTTATTAGAATCAGCAGGTCCCGAATTAGTAAGCCAACGATTAAAAGAAGTGTTAGAAACATTAACGGAAGACATACAGTTTTTTGATGTGGACTTATTCTGTGGCAAAGAAAAGGTCGAAGGATTTTACGCTATGAATTTGCCACACCGCATGAAATGTGTTGATTTGGAAAATAGTGAATTTCGTCTGATGAATTTCGATCGAAACAACCCAGAATATATGTTTTATTACATGAAACTTAGAGAAAACATCTTTAACGATGATAATGCAGGCATTGTACGTTGTGAAGAGATGCACAGAAGCATTGTTGTAAATGAAAAGATAAAGAAAGCGTTGTTCGAAGCAGGTTTTAAAAAGGACTACAGTTTAGCAATAGTATAGACATAACACCCTAAAGACAGAACTGTTTACGAAAGGATTTAAAATAGTTGTTTCTCGAAAGATTGTAAAGATAGAAAACTTAAGGGTTGCGAGAAATTAAAGAATGATGAATAGCCCTATCTTAAACGTAATTCTGGATAAATTTACAATCAAATGTAATATCCTGCCCCCAGTTTGGAACTTGCAGTGCTTCTGTTTTTTTAATTCAAATCAATTATCTTCATACAAACTTATCAAAAAATAAAGTAAAAGTATATATTATTGTAATCAGCTATGAAAAAGAATTTTTTTGAAAAATATATCCAAATTATTTTTGATATAATAAAATTTGTATTACCTTTACAACGGCATTATTGCCAAGTTCTTTACAAAAGAAATCTAATATGAATAAAAAAACTTTTTCTGTAGGAATAACTTTTGCTCTTGTTGTTTCTCTAAGTATCGTTACCAGTGGTTGCTCATCGAATATAGATGAGCCGACAGATGCGCGAAACCTATGTTAGATATAAATATACATTGATATGAAATACTTACGACTATTATCTTGGCTACTTTGTTGCACTGTTTTAATATTTTCATTAGCTTCATGCGAAGAACAAGAGCCAGATTTAACAAAGAAAGAAATGGATACTCGTTTGCTGGGTACTTGGAAGTCAATAAATTCCAATAATTCGGAAATTAATAAACTTATATTTATGTCTAATGGAGACATTATTGGTTATTGGCAAATGGGAGGAAAAAGAGAGTTTTTATACAGAAAATAATTGCCATTTATTTGTATTTGTACAGGGTTTGGGTATAAAATTATCTAATTGGACATACGAACATTACTATAAAATAGATGGAAATAAGCTAACTTTTATGGTTTAGTTTGTATGGAATGAATTCAAATAGTTCAGATCGTCTTATCTTTCAGAAAGAAAAAAATAACGGGTTGTTTTAATAGGACTTTTTCCCATTCATTTAATATTCAATCCAACCAGTTCTAAATAATAAACTGGTTGGGTTGATATACTTAAATAAAAAAATATAATAAGATGTACAAAAGAAGGTATTTAGGAAGAAGAACGGAAAAAGAAATTGAACAAGATATAATGAGGGCTATTGCCACTATTATTTCAGAAAAAGGCATTTCTTCGGTTACCATCAAGGAAGTTTCAAATCTGTCTAAAACTGATGTTATCGTTTTGGAACGTAGATTTAAGAATGATGAAGAATTAATAAAAGCATATACTTCTCAATTTGATTATTTTCTTAACGATAATATTGCTATTAATCCAAACGATTATAAAAACGCCGAAGCTTTTTTTATGAACTTAATCGAGAGATTTATAGATGCAATCTATAAAAATAAAGACATGCAATCCATTATGGTTTGGGAAATGTATGAAAATAGCAGCCTTACTCGAAAAAGTGCGAGAAAAAGAGAGGTTACCCTTAAGGAATTTTTACCGAGTTTCACCAAACAAATTAATAATGAGAAAATTTCACCAAGAGCTTTATTTGCCGTACTAACAGGGGGGCTTTACTATGTACTCTTGAGAGGGAATAGGTCAACTTTTTGTGGATTAGACTTTAGTACCAAATCGGGGCGTAAACTTTTAGCAGAAACCATATTTAAAATTGTTCGGCAATTTATTAATGAATAAGTCTATTTAGTCGTGCAAGTTCCAAAACGAAGTGCAATAAAAGAGTGTCCCTCTCCGAGAGATGCACAGAAGCATTGTTGTAAATGATAAGATAAAGAAAGCGTTGTTCGAAGCAGGTTTAAAAGGACTACAGTTTAGCAATAGTATAGACATAACACCAAAAGACAGAACCATTTACGAAAGGATTTAATAAAGTTGTTTCTCAAAAGATTGTAAAGATAGAAAACTTAGGGGATGCGAGAAATTAAAGAATGATGAATAGCCCTATCTTAAACATAATTCTGGATAAATTTACAATCAAATGTAATATCCTGCCCCCAGTTTGGGTTGAAATAAGCAAGAGAAAAATTTATAATAATAAAAAAATAAATTTGTTATTATAAATTTTTTTATTTATAATTATATTTTTGTGTGATTTATAACCTTAATTCCGCAGCATAAATTCTTGTAAGAACTTCAAGTGCTTGAGAAACAAAGTTTTCAAAACACTTGGACATGTCAGAAATTTCACTTATCTTGGTGCTGCAAACAAAAAATAGACAAAATTTGACATGGCAAAGGTAGCAATTAAAAACAAGAATATCACCTCTTTCGGTGGAATTTATCATATTCCTTAATTCGGCAATATTTTTTCTTGTGAGAAAATTTTATATGTTGAGATGTCTTTTGGGGGCTCTATATGTTGATATGAGATGCTTCGGTGTTTCTTGGGTCTTTTCTAAACATAAAATCCCCATATCAATGGATAAATCCCCAAAATGTCACTTCAATAAATAAAAGTACCTCACAAGGAATAATGCTGCGGAATTGAGGTTAGCTATATTACTTATCGTATTGTTTTTATAAATTTATATTTTACCATTTCATCAGGATCACCTTTCCATATAAATAAATCCCATGGTGGATTATCCTCGTTGAAGCCTTGACCTGAAATAAAAAATATTATTCCACCTTTCCCTCTCATATCTTCTAAATCATAAGTTATTTTTATACCTTCATTAATTCCAAAAAGGATACCACTGTTTACGTCTTTTTCAATCTTCCATGTACCATTTGTATTTAATTTCCTTAATTCATCGGTTGCAGTGTTTATAATGTTATAATTTAGAGATTTCAAGACACAAGTGCCATCTTTATTAATCATTATTTCAGCGCCGTCATCAGCTTTCCAATTCCCAATAAAGTAAGTATTCTCTATTTGGGGAGAATTACAGCCAAATAAAAATACAATACAACTGTATATTAAATTCTTCAATTTCATTATCGTCTCATTTGCAACGTTTCTGTCCATCTAAATGATTGTGAAGTTATTGAACCCATCCCTTTTTCATTTTTATTTAATACCTGTTGAACTTAGAAGCTAAAAAGTTGCTTTTGGCTAAATTGTGCAAAGTTTTTTTGCATTTTGTTAAATCTATAAATTCGGTATCATTTTCAAATAATGAAACTTCATCTACTCCCATTCGGTCTTTTTGTTGTTTTTTTATAGCTAAATCGATTGGTCTATTCCTATCCATTTACGTGATAAACTTGTCGCAGCTTGAAGGGTTGTACCAGAGCCACAAAATGGGTCAAGTACAATGCTATCTTTATTAGATGAAGTTTCAACAATCATTTTAATAAAGTCAATGTTCTTTTCTGTTGGATAAATAGGGTATTGTGGGTCTTTGTATTCCCATATGTCTTGGACTCGTTTTCCTTTTCGTTCGTCAGCATAAACTATTTTGCGTGGTACACCATTTGCCGACCATTCTATCAAGCCTTCCTTGTCCCATTGATTTAAAGTTTCAACATCTGTGCGCCAATGTCTTCCCACAGGCGGTAACATTCCCTTAAATTTTTGAGGGTTTAAAGTTTCGCCTGGCGCATGTATTGGAACTGTTGTATAAGGTCGCCCGTTTTTATTTTTCTTGAAAAGTCTGTTTATATCTTCATCGGTATAGGTTGTTCTTGGTTCGTTCCAAATCGGATTTTGTCCTTTTGAATAGAACAAAATCATATCTTTTATATTTCCATATCCTATTTTATTGAAGTTTTTAGGATTGCATTTTATTCGTGTTATATCATTTCTAAAGTTTTCTATTCCAAATACTTCATCTAACATTACTTTTTACATAATGTCCTATTTTATAGTCAGTATGAATATAGAATGAACCTTTATCAGAGAGTAATTCATGCATAAGAATTACTCTTTTTTATATATTCTACAAATTCTTTGCCTGTAAGTTTATCAGAATATGCTACTTCTCACGCTGGGAGTTGCTTATCGTAGTTGCTCGCCCATTGGTAATCGTAAAATTTCCATTGGTAGCAAAAGGAGGATCGGTATATATCAAATCTATTTTACCAGCCAATCCTCTTTGTTTTATAAGGTATTCTAAACCTACTAAGTTATCTGTTTTTAATAGAATATTCATTATACAGAATATAAAAAAAGTTTTTAGAAGTAAAGCACTCATAATATTTAAGTCTTTATATTTTTTTCTGTAATATTTTTATACATCTTACTCTTACCTTTAATGTAAAGAATTCCGTCTAATATAGCAATCTTCTCAGCTTTTGCATTACTTTCAACAACTGCTATTGCATCATTGAATTGTGCATTTTGATGTCCACCGAAATCTGAAAGAAATTTAGCTTCTCCAATAATGTATTTACCATTCATTCGAGCTATAAAATCTAACCCTTTTTCGTGCGTATAAGATAACCTTTCTTTTGCAAAGTTTTGCATTTCTTTATCTGAACCGTATAAAATTCCATCATTGCTGGTGTTGGAAAACTCGGCTAAGTCCATTAAAGGTATACCAAAATCGGTATTTCTTATCCAATTTTTAAACATTGGTCCTATCTGACGATTGGTTTCTTTGGGCTGACTGCATTTATCGTACAGTTGTTTTAAGTCCATTTCAAGAATTTCAGAAGCTAATCTCTTAATGGTCTTAGGGTTGCGAGTTATAGCATTTTTATCTCTTTTTAAGTATGCTACATAACTATCTTTTATGGGAAACAATTTTAGCTTAAGAAGATTTCTAATGAGTTCTTCATAGTTTCGAGTATTATACGAGTTTTCAATCTTTCCCCAAACTGTTTCATCTATCTTTCTGATACCATTTGGAATTGTTGGATATACTTTAAATAAATCGTCCAAATAAGATTTTTGTTGAGCATATTCAATGCTCTGTTCCATAAACCAATTCATAGGAATATTATGTTTCATTATAACGTTATGCCATATTTAGCTCAATGCAAAAGTAGCTAATTTATTTGGATATTTCAAATTTAATAACTTAAAAATGTTTTATTATAGTTAGTTCGCAGAGTCAACCAGCAAGTGCAAAATTATAAAACGTATTTGAAGAATTCATACTTTGGAGTAGAAAAGTTTAATTTTTCTCTCGGTCTTTCGTTCAATTTCTTTTGTATCGACATAATTTTCTTTTCTGTATAATCCTTATTTCCGCAGTGTTTTTGCTTGCAAGAAATGCAAGTGCCTGATACATAAAAGTATTCAAACACTTGCGTATGTCAGAAAATTCACCTATCTTGGTGCTGCAAACATAACAAGTAGGCAAAAATCTGACATGACAAAGGTAGCAATTAAAAACGAGAATATCATTTCTTTCGATGGAGTTTTTCATATTATGGACGTTTTCTCAAAGTTGGGCTTTGAAAAAACTTACCGAATCTGTATTGGGCAAACGTGGAAGTAGCGGCAAAGCATTCTGTTATGGAAGTATTTTTTGTGGTTTTTCATACTCCCCCATTGGTTTGGGTGGGGGATTTTATGATTATGCAAGAACCAAGAATCCTAGAAAATCCCCATATCAATGGATAAATCCCCAAAATGTCACTTCAATATATAAAAGTACCTCACAAGGAATAATGCTGCGGAATTGAGGATTCTCATAAATATTTATCAGAGTAGAAAATAGCCCTACTTTGATTAACTTCCAACATCACCCATCCTATCATCTATAGATAACGTTATAAGCCGATAATATTCAAAAAGATAATGCAAAAGTAAGAAAAAAAACGAATCAAATGCTTGTCACAATACTAAAGATATATTGCCACATAGAAAAATACGTTCAAAAATAAGGCACATAGAACTACATATACCTCATTTTAGGTATTGCACGCTCTATAGAATATTAATACTTTTTGCAAACATTAATTAACACTCATAGAATTGTATTTATATGAAAAAGAAACAATTTATCTATCTCTCGCAATGCTTGCAATGGCAACCACACCTTGTAATGCACAATCAGAAGAGATTAAAGACTCCACACAACATCTCGAAGAAGTAATAATCAGTACTACACGTATACCTGAAATAAAGCAGAATGCGGCTGCTACAGTTACGATTCTTGACCAAAAAGCAAATAGCAGAAATGAGCAAGGCGGCTCCCGATATCACTCACCTCTTAGGCATGCTCACGCCTGGTATGGCTCTATCAAGTAATACTACAAGCTCTCGGTCCTAATCACTTCGTGGAAGAAGCGCACTTATCTTGATTGATGGTATTCCTCAATCAACTCCTTTACGTTCAACAGACCAGACATCCGAACCATCGACATCGCTGCTATCGACCATATAGAAGTAGTAAAAGGCTCTACTGCTCTATGGTAATGGTGCTATCGGAGGATTGATAAACATCATAACTAAGAAGAATACCACCAACAAGGCTGTAGCTGGAGAGCGACTCTCTCGGGTTCAACTTATAACCTCTTCCGTCTGGAAAAGGGGCAAGGTTATCGCATCAACCAGCAAGTTTATGGTCGTGTGGGGCAATTTGATTATCTCGTAAATGGGGCTTTTGGACGTACAGGTAGTGCTATTGATGGTGATGGGAAATTTATCTCTCCACGCTACGGACTCGGTGATACTTATACAACAAACATACTTGTTAATCTCGGTTATTCCCTATCTCCTAAGAACAGAATAGAATTGATGTATAATTTCTATCGTAGTTTGCAAGACACAAAATTGATTCCTTTCGGCGGAAAGTACCTCCAAAGTCCTTCTATTGGTATAATTGGTAACAAGGACCCACAGGCAGTTGACGAGGGAACAAGATACAATCACAATGCTTACCTCAAGTTTACTTCAAAGGATATATTCAAACATACCGACTTAGAAGCATCTGTTTTATGGTTCGGGAATATATACTATCTTCGACTTCCGTAAGGCTAACCCTGCGCAGCCAAGATGGGAAGAAACAAGTGGACAGTCGGCTGTTAAGGATCGTAAGTTTGGTTTCCGCACCCAGTTTAATACTCGACTTGTATTCTCAGAGAATGCTTTTGCACACTTAGCTTATGGTTATGACTACCTTTATAATAAGACATCACAACCTTTGGTAGATGGTAGATACTGGATGCCATGGGTGACAAGTAACAACCATGCGCCCTTTGTTCAAATGAAGACCACACTATGGCAACATCTAAGCCTCAAATTAGGAGGACGTTACGACTTCATTAATATAAACGTACCAGACTATGATGTATTGCGCAATAAGCTCTCCGACCCACAGGTTCAGGTCAAAGGTGGAAAGCTAAAGTATAATAATATGTCTTTTAATGTGGGTGTTTCTTATAACAAATATCCTGCTTTTCAACCCTTCGTAGCCTACTCTCAAGGTTTCTCTATCTTTGATTTAGGTCGTACATTACGTGCTGCTAAGGCCGATGTACTCTCTAAGATATCAACAGAACCAGTAAAGACAAACAACTACGAGATGGGTGTTTACTCTGATATTAACCATTGGTTGCAGTTGAATGGATCTGTTTTCTACACCTATTCTAAGCTTGGAAGTGACCTCAAGATAGAGAATGGTTTCTGGGTAGTAAACCGTACTCCACAGAAGGTGTATGGCGTTGAATTGAGTGCAGATGCACAACTTCTCCGTAACTTAAAGGTTGGTGCTAACTTCTCATGGTTCGAAGGTAAGCTCAAATCAGCTACTGGTGATTGGGACACATATATGTCAAACATTTCCATCCCAGCCGCAAAGTTGGCAATGTATGTCAACTATGCTCCTGTCAAGAACACCTATCTCCAACTGCAATACATGCACACCGGTAAGCGTGACAGATTTACTCCTAATGCTTCAGGAGTATATAACGAGGGTGAAGGTATCGTAAATCGTATCAACTTACTAAACCTTACTGCAGGCGTAAAGATGAAGGCTTGCGACTTAAGTTTGGCTGTATCCAACTTATTGAACTACACTTATTACACACCAGCATCTATGATGATGGCACATGTCTGAAGTATGCACATGCTGATGGACGCAAGATAACACTCACTGCAGTGTTCAAATATTAATCCTCAAACACTCGATAGACTTATTCTCAAGTGCTGGAAGGACATTAAAATACCAAGTAAAGGTGGATAAAGTTCACCTCTTGTGAGTACGCAAGGTTCCCTTCTAAATACAGAAGCAGCCTATAGTGTATCATAAACTATAAGCAGGGAAGACGGAATACAACAAGTATCGTATCGTTTCCCTGCTTTTCTTTTACTTCTCAAAAGCCCTAATTATATCTTTACACCTCATATAATACCAACATATAGACTGTCCATTATTACTATATAAGGAACATGCTACCATCTCTTTATACGTCAGAAGCCAATAGTTGCAACTCTACGAAAAGGCTACTTACGCAGAAAGCAACTATTAAAAAACGATTAAACTTTTGATAGATACCTTAATTCCGCAGCATAAATTCTTGTGAGAACTCCAAGTGTCTGAGAAACAAAGTTCTCAAAACACTTAGATATGTCAGAAACTTCACCTATCTTGGTGCTGCAAACATAACAAGTAAGCAAAAATCTGACATGACAAAGGTAGCAATTAAAAACGAGAATATCACTTCTTTTGCTGGAATTTATCATATTCCTTAATTCGGCACTTCAAAACAAACTTTCCTGTCACTGCTATCATCGGTTATAAGTGTTTAACTTGTTGATTTACAACGAACTCTATGCAAATGTTAAAATGACAGCAAATGAAAATAAAAGTAAGTTTGTGATAATATTAGTAGTGCATTATAACTGAAGACTGCTTAGTTTATGGCTGTAAAGACATTATATACGACGATAAATACAAACGGAGAATATAGCTGTGGTGATATAGGTGCCACCACGGCTGAATGGCTTGATTTACTATGTCCTTAACTCCGCAACACAATTTCTTGTGAGAAATTGTGTTGCGGAGTTAAGGTACAAATAAAACCTACTCTGAGGTCATCATTGAATAAACATTATTTCTTTGTGGTTATCATACTTCCCCATTGATTTGGGTGGGGGATTTTATGCTTATGCAAGACCCTAGAAACACCGAAGCACCTCATATCAACATATAGAGCCCCAAAAAGACATCTCAACATATAAAATTTTCTCACAAGAAAAAATACTGCAGAATTAAGGGAATAAATCAAAAAAAAGTTCGCGAACAATTTAGAAAAAATTCGCGAACTTTTTGGTAGGGTCCTTGAATAACTTTTCAAAGAATGAAGTCAGAATGCAGAAAGACATACGCTTCAAGGGAATGTCTTAAGACAGAACAACCTATGTTTATCAGGTAGCACTGATTCAAATCCTTACTTCACATAGAAGATACGATTTTGCTTGCGTGATAAGGTCTTGCCTTCCTTTGCAGCATAACCAAGAATACAGAAGCCGATACCTTCATAATCACCTTCTACACCCCAATCTTTCAGCATCTGCTTACCATCTTCACGCTCAAAAGTTTGCTTGGCACGATTAATCCAACAACTTCCTAAACCTACTGCGTGAGCAGCATTCATAAGGTTGCCCATCATCAACGCACCATCATAGACATGATTAGGGCTACTCTTATCTGCTAATACTGCAAGAACGACAGGTGCGCCATAAAAAGGATCACCTGTTACGCCCATTATCTCAGCATTTATCACAGACAAGCGGTCGCGTACTTCCTTATTGGTAACTTCAACAATGATAGCGGTCTGCTTATTCTTTCCGCTTGCAGCGTAAAGACCAGCCTCCATAACCTTATCAATCAATTCCTGTTCTGGCATACGCTCTTCATAAGCACGTATGCTACGACGTGTCAACAATACTTCTAATGCTTCCATAATATTTCTTTTTATCCTTAATTCCGCAGCATAAATTCTTGTGAGAACTCCAAGTGCCTGGGAAACAAAGTCCTCAAAACACTTGAATATGTCAGAATTTTCACCTATCTTGGTGCTGCAAACATAACAAGTAAGCAAAAATCTGACATGACAAAGGTAGCAATTAAAAACGAGAATATCATTTCTTTCGATGGAGTTTTTCATATTATGGACGTTTTCTCAAAGTTGAACTTTGAAAAAACTTACCGAATCTGTATTGGGCAAACGTGGAAGTAGCAGCAAAGCATTCAAAATTTTCTCACAATAAAAAATACTGCGGAATTAAGATATTATACTCTCTTTATAAATGTGTTCTCTACATTCTTATTCAGTAAAGGTTCCAAATGAAAAAAGAGAGGCTTGGTATTGTTTCCAGCCTCTCTTTTACTTACATTATTGTGGGGACCTATTCAAATTTCTGTACCTGCATGCCTACATAACGTTCATAGTAACTACGTACATAGACATTATCCATGTTCGATTCATCTATCGTAAAGCGAAGACAGTTGGCTGATATAACCTTACCATAACCTGCACTTCTGTCACCATTGTTAACTGGATTTGGTGTACTTGCCCAGTAATAGCCACTAACTCCTAAACCGATTAATTTCCCATCCTTGTATTGTCCAAGTGCCGGAAGATAGAAATAACTACTTCTTACAGATGCTTTTGGTTTGCCAGAGATTGGTACACTATATGGAATATCTTTACCTAAATTCCACGTAAATGCACTTGGATAGCTCATCGTAGAAATAAAACCTGGAATTTTACTCTGTTTCTTTATCCAGATGCCTCCTGCATAAAGATGGTTGCAAATACCCATAAAGTTTTGTTATCCACCTGTGGAGATCCTCCTTCAATATACCATGTAAGTGCTTCGAAGGTCGGCTGATTCTGGCATGAGTTTGTAGCCGGTGTCTTGACATATTTCTCGAATACAGTATTGTACCATCTTGAGTCCGCTGATGATTTTGCATAGTTTGTATTTGCAGCGTTGTTGAGTAAAGGTTGACTGGTCTCAAACCCATCCCAATAATTGCTCTTTGCATCCCACATGTAATAATCGGCCTTGCGAGAAGTATATGTCGCCATGCCAAGGTCAGTACTGATTTTCTGATTCTTTCCAGGAGTACAATTTATATTTCTATATGTATATGAAATAGTGCTTTCTGTACCAGTTACGGAATCATATAGAGTATAAGTAACCTTAAAGGTTGAGTAAGTTCCTGGAGCTACAACCATTATGGCTGCATTCTTAGATGCTGTAGCGGCTTTAGGAATAGGGAAACCAGTTGTTGAACTTGTTCCGTTCAAAGTCAAGGTTACGCTGTTAGAAGAACTATTTGCAGTTCCTAAACCGCTGTCGCTAAAATTGAACGTTCCAGCAAGGCTTTCACCATTAGCCGCTGTAACATTGATTTGTGTTACTACAGCAGAAGCAGCCAACTCCTCTTTTGAGTAGTATGGCATAAATGTTATGTACGAAGCCTCATGACTGAGAGTAAACTTATAGGATCCATCTGTTTGGCGTGTTGCAGTACCGACACCGCAGTCTCCAACAGTTCCTAACTGAGTCGCATTGTTGGCTACGTCCTGATTCTGACTTGTTGCTATTGTAACAGTGTTACCTGAAGTGTTTGCGTTTCCTGTGTATCTAACAGGATAGCTCTCTGCCGTATAAGTTCCATCGAAATAGAACTTTGCAGAAGCTGTTGTTGATGTAATATTGTTGGAACTACTTGCTGTTAGTGTAGGAGATGTTGCAGAGCCACTATTTACCCAAATATTGTCATTTGTAGTCCAGTAGAAATCTACCCCTGAACCATCATAAACGCCTGAGGTACGTGTCTTAGCCTCTGAAGAGAAAGAAGTCTTACCTGTTAAATCCTTATTCTCAGCACTATTGTTAGAATCCGCGTCACTTACATTGTCATTAGAACAAGCCGTCAGCCCCATAAGCAAGCATGTAGCAAACAAACTTGTGAACTTGTTAATCTTCATAATTCTTATTGATAATTATTTTGGGTTAATCTGGTTCACCACCAAACGTGTTACTGTTGTCATCATCTGCCTTTTCGTGATCAGACTTAAAGGGTGAGTTTGTACCCATGATTGGTTCTGCCGATACAGGAATAACTGAAAGCTCGGGGCAACAGTATTCCTTTTTTACATAATTTTTTCTTTGCATATCTGTTTTTTACCTTAATTCCGCAGCATAAATTCTTGTGAGAACTCTAAATGTCTGAGAAACAAAGTTCTCAAATCACTTGGATACGTCAGAAATTTCACCTATCTTGGTGCTGCAAACAAGAAATAGACAAAATTTGGCATGCAAAGGTAGCAATTAAAAACGAGAATATCACTTCTTCCGGTGGAATTTATCATATTATGGACATTTTTCAAAGTTGGGCTTTGAAAGACAAAGATGGTAAGCAACAGACAGATATCTTCGGAAGATATACAGTTTTTGATGTGAACTTATTCTATGACAAAGAAAAGATCGAAGGATTTAATAAAGTTATTACTCAAAAGATTGTAAAGGTAGAAAAACTTAGGGGATGCGAGAAACAAAGAATGATAAACACCCCTATCTTAAACGTAATTCTGGATAAATTTACAATCAAATGTTATAACCTGTTCCCCCTCAGTTTGGGTTGAAATAAGCAGAGAAAATTTATAATAATAAAAAAATAAATTTGTTATTATAATTTTTATTTATAATTATATTTTGTGTAATTTATAATTATAATTTTTCAGCTTCAAGAATAAAAAGAATAGAATCTTTGCAATCCTACTTAGTTTAGCCAAAAGATTATATTCTTTTTAGATAACTTTGAAACAGAAGGTGGTTCTTTTTACAATCGAAAAATAGGAGAGGTTTTGAGCTTGAACTTGGACAGAAATTGATTCATTTTCAGAATGGCAAACATCAACTACAGTGGAGAAGTTTTAATTCTTTCTTGGAATGGTTTTTCGAATAGGATAAAGAGCTAAATGTCTGTTTTATAAATGATGCTATGATATTAAATCAAAGAAAAAAAGTATCTGTAACACTCTTTTACAAGTGTTGCAGATACTTTATTTTTGTAATCGTTTTAGTCTGCGAACGGAGTCGTTTTCCACAAACGCACAGGAGCAGCCATAATAAGATTTTGAATGTATTCGCCTCCACCTGCATCTGTAATATCATCTTTACTTATGTGCTGAGAACCTGATACTCCCCTAAAGAGATAGTAGAAGAAACTAGATGTATCGCCAGCCATACCTGGCATTCTAAATCCTACAGCATGCTTTGGAGGATTCTTTTCTCGGTCTAAAATATATCCATTGTGAGTAACCGGATTTCTCATTGCATAGCGGCCAGTTGGCAAAGCATCGTCTGGAGTCCAATATTGTGCACTGAATCCTTGACTAGCAAGATGCCAATACTGCAACTTTTTACCAGTTGATTTACTCTTAGCAATGCTGAAAGTGTATCCTCCACCAAGCGGAATAATTCGCTTAACATCGGCAGGATAAACTACATTGTTATTATTTGGATCTGCCCAAAAATCTTCATTAGCGATGTCGTCCATATCAAGAACAAAGCGTGGACCGAGATAACGTTGTGTAATTACAGCATTATTATTTACATCTTCCCAGCGCATTACGTAACGATAATCGTTATTAGTTATCCACGAAAGAGGCTCTGTAATACCCGAACTTACTCGAGTAGCTGGCTGTTTTGCATATCCTTGGTATGCTTGTCCTTCTCCATCGTTGCTGATATAATCGGGCTTTTTCGACATACCTATCATATAAGCAATGAGCTTTTCGCCTACTTTTACGCCTTTAGAAGAGTTATGAAAGGCAAGTTTTGAGCTGGTCCAACCTGGCATTTTAACAGGAGAAACGATACCCATAGAGTGATTATAGTATGTTCCATTGTCACGGAAACCAGAGAAACCATAACCTTGTGGAACAATGCTGCGCCAGTATTCGTGGTTAGCAAACATAAAAACCACTTGGTATGCTTGATAGGTTTGCTTCTACATCGCTATACTTATAACGTATACTATGGTCTACATCTTGGTTTACATCGCTTGAAAGTTCAGCCTCAGTACCGAAGTTATCGTGTTTTGCAAGATAGCTTAATGGGGCAAATTTATAAACAACCTTACCTTTTGCAGGATAGTTTGCACCCGAAACATAGTCTGCAAGCGTGCCATAAGCTGGCAACATATTGATAGAAGTAGGTACAATTTTACTTCCTGAACTTGTCTCAGTAGGTACTGCCATCAGCAAGAATTGTGTTTTAGAAACCTTCTTCATTGTGTAGCTTCCAGTTCCTTCTTTTTTTACCATCATATATTTTTATAGCTTGTTGCTGTGGTGCCATCCATACATAAATATAGCTTGGAGCTTCTTTTCCTTTCTCTACTTTGTCGAAATTATCACCCGAAGCTCTTGGAAGGAAAGTGTGGTCGTAATAAGTAAGGGCAGTGTTGAGCTTGTTAGTATTATTTTTCTCTTCTGTGTAGTCCTTTATATATTCGCCATGAATACGGAAGCGTCTTTTCTTCATAAGTCCATTTTCACCTATCATTGCATTGTCGGTTAATGGACGTTGATAGAACTTAAATGCTTCAAATGCCTTTTTAAAAGATGCTGATTTAGCTGAAGCAATATCAGAATCCTCAGTATCTTTAAGGTCGCTTACCTTAACAAGGCCATCTGTGTCGAACGTTTTCAAGTCGAATTGTCCACATAGAATGTTGCTTGTAATGATGCGCACACCATTGTATTTAAAGTCGAAATCGGTGTTGTTGGTAACTTTCAAACGCACAATAGAACCGAATTGCTTTAACTTAACAGGCTTTTCAGCCTTAATAGTTTTATTGGCTGCGTTGGTTTCCAGCTTTCTCCAGCTAAATATATAAGGTATATTTGCACCCCATTGTACTTTTTCTCCTGCAGCATTTCTAGCTACATGACCTTCTGAAAAACCATTAAACTTAACTTGATTATTGCCTGGAAGCATTTCACCACCTAAGATTCCGCAAACATACCATGTGCCTTTGCTGAGGTCAGTATTTGCTTTCATCTCAAACTTTTCACTTGGTAATAAGGTAATATTTCCACCTTTTTTATATGTCCATTGGGTAATAACCTTTGTTACAGGCTGCGTTTCATCTGTACTTCTGAATATGAGAAGTACAGGAACTTTTGCACCATCGGCAAGTTCTTTGCCTTCGTTTGTACCTTTATCGAATATACCTACTGGTGTTGGGAAACCTGTATTGTCGTCAGTTTCGTAACCGATAGCACGACTTGTAGGTGTATTTGCAGTAGTTTTTTCTCCCTGCATGTTTCCTTCCAAAGACATAGATACAGTTAATCCTGGTTGTGCCAAGTTGTTTGATTCTATTTCTGGTACATCTTGATCAGCACAACCTGCAAATAGTAGAACGCAGGCAGCGATGCACGAATAAAATAAATGTTTCATTGAATATGTAATTTCGTTTGAGTAGGATGTTTCTTTCCTAATGAATTATGGTTCTAAATAAAAAATAATTTCAACAATTTTTAATATCCTGTGGGGTCATCTTCTTCTGGATCTTTTTCGTCATCGCCTGGTGTTAGTCCACCATGAATATTACTTTGAACGTGAAAACCACCTTCCATAATTTCGTCCGAATAAAGGCTTAATACCTTGAAGTCGGTCTTAATATATTCTTTCTTCTTCATAATAAATTCTAATCTAATTCCTAAATAAAAATAAAAAAATAAAAATCCAGTTGTGATTTGACCGAGCTTTAATATGTGGCTTGTTCAATATACACAAATATTTTTTTGTCATTGTAATTTTTCCGCAAATATACTCTAATTATATGATAATTGCATATTTAACGCGATTCTTTAATATTTTTTTGGAACTTCTTTTATACCCTTTTTCTTGTTAATATTTACTAAATATAGCAGTTTTTGTTTGGTTGTAATAAAATAAAAACCATATCTTTGTGCTATCAAAATGATATCATAATATAAACGATAATCAATATTAACAATAGAACTATGGAAAAGAAAGAATTTGCATTTAAAGGAAGCGTTATCAATGGTTTTGTTATGCTTATCCTCGTTTTGGCAATGTTTGTATGTGGAGTTGCCAGTGCAGTGTATGGTTTTGTACTAATCGGTGACGAAAAAAAAATGGCGGACCATTGCTTGCCATTGCTGGTGTGTTATTGCTTGTTTTCATATTTTGTGCTTGTGGTTTCATAAAGATAGAACCCAACGAAGCACGTGTCATGATGTTCTTCGGACAATATAAAGGAACCTTTACTGAAGTAGGTTACCATTGGGTTAATCCTTTCCTCAATACCAAAAAGCTTTCTTTCCGTGCTCGAAACATCGACGCTGAGCCTATTAAAGTGAACGATAAGACGGGCAATCCTGTTATGATTGGTATGATGCTGGTGTGGCGTCTCAAGGATACTTACAAGGCAATCTTCGAGATTGACTCTGAAACAATGGCTGGTTCAAGCGATGAGATAAGCACAAAAGCAGCTGTAAGTAACATTATGGAAGCATTCGAACGCTTCGTTCGTATTCAGGCGATGCTGCTTTACGCCACGTTGCAGGTCAATATGCTTACGATAATCTTGACGATGACACAGAAACACAAACCCTTCGCGACAATAGCGAAGAGATAAACAAACTCTTGGAACAGACTCTTGATGAGCGTTTAGAGATGGCTGGAATTGAGATTATAGAGGCTCGCATCAACTATCTTGCCTATGCTCCCGAGATAGCCGCAGTAATGTTGCGTCGCCAACAGGCCAGTGCTATCATCTCAGCACGCGAGAAAATCGTTGAAGGAGCGGTGTCTATGGTAGATATGGCACTTAAAAAGCTCGACAAAGAGAACATTGTTGAACTCGATGAAGATAAGAAAGCAGCTATGGTAAGTAACCTTATGGTAGTGTTATGCAGCGAAAGTGCGACTCAACCAGTGGTGAATTCAGGCACGCTTAATATGTAAAAAAGAAACTCGTTGGGGCTTTCTGTTCCAACGAGTTTCTTTGTTTTAACCAATTTTTCCGCCTTTTTAGTAGCTACTGAAAGGCAAAGTAACCATTTAGAGAGAGCCAACCAAATGAAAGAAGCATCATTTGAACAAATTAAATTTCCTCGTACAATGTTATCTGTAGTATGCGATGTAGTCATCGTACTGATGTTAATTGCAATGTGGACAACCAGTATAATGGCTATTCAAGCATACAAAGACGATACAATTTCATTGCTTTTTCCAGCTTTTTTCACCTTTTTTGCTGGCTATTTGAGCTTTATTTCCTACTATCCCGAGCATCGTTTGGTTTCAAAATTCATTGAAATCCAGAGCGATAAACAGCTTATTATGGTAACCAAACTCTTCCGTCTCCTTTCTTCGAGATTGCTTTCTTCGGACTTATCTTCGGAATCAATCAATTAACGCAGCTATTAAAAGATGTACCTGACCATTATACGATTGTTCCGACAGTGATTATTTTCCTTGGAACGTTCTATGTAGGTTACTATAGATTTATAGGAATGCGCATCGATATAGTGATAGAACGTACCAAAGCGAAGCACAACAAAGAGCTTGATGGTATGAAGGAAAGATTAAAAGCAAAGGAAAAAGAAGTGCAGGAACAGTTGAAAGGGAAAACAGAAGAAGAAATTCAGGCTCTCAAAAACAAAATAAATCAAGAGGCGGAAACCTTGAAAGCAAGCAGAGAAGCCAATAAAACAAAGTAAAGCAGGGGCGTTTCGGCAAGTTCGTAGTCAGTGTCTTTTGCACACTCGATTATGTTTTACTACCCCAAAGCCGATAGTTTAAACAATCCTTACGGCTTACTTTCCTACTCAACAACACCTAAAATATAAAATCCAATGGCTTTCAGCCGCAAGCGAAAAAGTACATGGCAAAGAAAGATAATAACACTAAAAGCTTCATTCTTCGCGTCGATTCCGATACGATGAGCGCTATAGAGAAGTGGGCAGCCGACGAGTTTCGGTCTACCAACGGCCAGTTGCAGTGGATCATAACCGAAGCACTGCGCAAGGCTCGTCGTCTTCCGAAGCTGCGTTTGAAGGACGAAGCGTCATCTAAAACAGATAAAACAAATGACACCAGTATCGATTAAAAACCTCCGTCTCAGGCGTACGAGACATTCAACCATTTGCGAAGCCATATCAGCAACTATGCTTTTAATTCCTTGGATATTAACTATAATAGACCTAATTCACAATAGAGGCAATGTTCTATTGATTATTTTACTGTCTGTTTTAACCTATTGTGTGTTTATTATTCACAAGATTTCCTATCGTCCGGGGAAAGAATGGCCGCAACAATCGTTCCCAATAACGTCCGTTCGACAAGCTATTACAGCAGGAAAGTTTCTCCGTTATATTGCTATCGAAGCAGCTTTTTTTCCTTTTTACATGACTATTGATAAAGTAACGCACATATCACAAAAGTTGCCCGACTCTATTGTGCGAATAGGTTCCGTAAGTAATATGCTACTAACCTATAACATTGGGTCAAGCAAAATACGAGCGATAAAGAAGAAAGAGGAATTAGAACAAGAAAAAAAGAAGGCAGCGAAATAGTTCGCTGCCTTCTTTTTTATGCGTCGAAAATAGTGTTATTCTATTTTCTAAATATACCTTTTATAATGTGGTCGTCATGAAAACACAATCCCATATCACCTTTGTTCCACTTTTCAAACAAGCCTTTTGTTTTGTTGTTTCCACGAAATTCCACCTTAAATATAGTTTCTTTTCACCAATTCAGCATTAGTTTCCAGAAGTCTTCGTCCCACCGCTGTTCTACAAACCCTTAGAATTTGTAGCCGAAACCAATGTTCAAGAAGATGGGGTACATATTGAAAGAAATAGTTTTAAAGTTACTTTCAAATATGTTATTCATCGCCCACGAAAGGTCAGTGTTAAGTGTAAAGTGGTCAGAAACCTGCCATGTACCGCCTAATTGTAGTCCCCAATGGAAGTGATTTAAGTTCGATGAGAAGTCGTAAGTAGCTGTTTGGTCGCCTTCATATACTATTTTTTCGCCTATAGGACTACCTTCTCTCAGATAACCTTCGCTCACCGAGCCGTTAAATTCGCCGTCCATGCGGAACGAAGCAAAGATTCCGGCACGCGCTTTCCATTTTTTGTTGAAGCTATAGTTAGCCATTACGGGTACAGTAACGAATGTACTGGTGTAGCGTGTCTTTACATATCCAGTCCAAAAGCCCGATACACGCTCGCCATCGTTAATAATTTCCATGCTGTAACCCTTAGTGGTTGCACCCGTTATCATACCTTTTTGTTCGAATTTTACACCTGCCGACAAGCCCCATTTGTGCTCTGTGCCGAGCCATTTAGTAGCTACTCCTTCGATAGAAGCATTCAAACGAGGACTATAACTATCTATTTTTCTAATCTCTTGAGGTATCGACATGGGCGCAGCGCCGCCGATATTTACACCAGCTTTCACTTCAAGCTCCCAGTCGTTGCGGTCTGGAAGCTGACGTCTTTTGTCAGTATCTTGCTGAGCCTGTGCCGTAATTGCCATACAGGCGAGTAGGGCAGAAGCTGCCGCCTTGACTATAATATTTGTTGTTTTCATTTCTTTTTTCGTAGGTTAAAGGTTTATTTGTAGATTAGTTCTATTTCGTCTACGTAGAGCGTACTGCCCACTGCACCATTGAAAACGGCACCGTCCTTGCTCGACGACATAATGATGGCGAGGTTATACTTGCCTGCTTCCAGTTTATTTTCGTCTATCTTACGTCCGTCAACAGACTTAAAGTCGATAGCAAAGCTTGTCCATTGGTCTGTTTCCTTGCGGTTTTCGAGTTCCGCTTTCAGCACAATGTTACTGCTTGTAAGCGAGTTTGTTCCATCAAGATAAGGCTCTTGCGATGTAACTTCGTAGAGAACAGCATAGATAGCAAAGTCGTCGCGTTGTCCTTTCACCTCTTTACTATTCTTATCGGTGAACTTTTCGCCCGCCTTATACTTATAGTAACCCGTCAAACGTGTAGGTATTTTGCGGAAAGGAAGTCCGAAACGAGTCGATTTAGCAGGGTTCGAAATGTTTATTTTAAATGTTCCTGTAAACAAGTTACCTGCTGCAATAGGTGCTTTTGCCATCTTTCCGAACGACCCAGTGCTCACTGTTTGCAGCTTCGCACACTTACCTTTCACACCGCCATCGGCCTGACTGGTAGGGTATTCCTCTGGTTTTGCGCTCGAATTAGCCACCATGTAGCCAGCATTTCCGCTTCCCCATTCCAGCGTATCCTTAGGAGATGTAAGCTCATAGAATATGTGGAAGACGTTACTTGCCTGACTATCGGTCCACGAACGCTTTGCTCTGTGCCACTTAATGTTCTCGAAATGGTAGACAGAAGCCACGTCTTTGCTCACAAAAGACACCTTATATTCCTTCTTCCATAGCCCGTCTTCCGACGTAACAGTGTATATACGCGACTTAGTAAAGTTACGAACGGTTCCACTTGCGGGGTAAATGGTTGCCCCCGGAGTAAGTTCGAACATTGGTCCTATTCTTCCAACGTTGGTACCGCCGTTCACAAAGAACTTCACTTCGTTGTTTGTAATCACTGGTTCGCGTATTAAAAGACCTTTATCTTTCAACGATGCCGCGATAATATCGGCTTCCTGGTTGAGTGCTTCCTCCTTGATACACGCAGAAAAAGATAGTACAAGTGATAAGAAAATAATTCCTGTTTTCAATGATTTTAGGTGTTTCATCATTTTATGATTTTTATTTCTGGGTGCAAAATTACTAAAATTTTTCTATAAAATGCCTACTATTTCGTTTTTTGGTAGTCATTCGGTGCAGCACCCACTTCGCTTCCGTCTCTTGTCCATACTTTGCCGAACCCTTCACAAGCTTTAAAATATAGCCCTGTTTAAAGTGTCCGATGAAGATAAATAATTGTAAAGAAATTACAGAAGCGTTTATCTTCTGTAATAAACTTATTATCAATGCGTTACAATATAGGCTCTTTTGCGTTCTAAAAGCGCCTGTTTTGCACGGCAAAAGCGCCTATATTGCAGCGCAAAACAGCCGCTTTTGCAATGCCAAACAATTGCTTTCGCTTTTTGCATGTGTTTTCTTTACAAAGTAAGGGTGGTATTTATAGCTTTTTATTGTGTTTCTTTTGTATACTCTGTGCAGTTCTTGTGGTCTGTCGTAGGTAGCATTTCAGCCTTCGTTTACTTATTAATTGCTCTCTTGATAAGCACGGGGTGTTATGCCCGTTTCGCGTTTAAAGTATTTCGAAAAGGCCGAAGCACTGGGGAAGTTCATGCGGTTTGCTATTTCGAAAGTCATCAGACCATTGGTTTTCAGCAGTACTTTTGCTTTCTGAATAGTAGCACGGTTAATCCAATACATCACACTTTGACCGCTCACTTTCTTAATGATGGCAGAAAGATGGTGCGGCGTAATGTGCAGCAAATCGGCATAAAAAGGAATGGAACGCTGCTCCATACAGTGCTGATGCACCAAGCGTTTGAATTGTAAAAATAGCTCTTCTGTACGTGTAGACCCTTCTTTTCTGGTGGTTTCAACCTCTGCTTCCTTTAGCTCCTGAATGTCGGTAACAATGGCTTTAAGCAGATGTTGCACGGTTTTTCTGCGATAGGGCGAAACTTGTACAATGTCCCAAACAAGGTAAAACATACGCAATAGTCGGTCGAATTCTGTCGGAGTAGCTTTGTGTATAATCTCTTCGGGCATGTCAATGCTGTCGCGAAACACGATGGCAACGAGGCGTGCATCGGGCGAAACATCATTGATTTCGAAGATAGTATCGGGGGGGAGTCATTACCACATAACCTTGTTCTAAGTGGTAATCTTGCAGATTGATACAAGTATCGCCCTTACCTCCCATTACAAAAATGATGCGAGGCTCTGCTATTTGGTATATTTCTTCTTTATGAAAGAGCGGACTTCGGAGTATGTTTCCATTGTAAATAAGAACCACATCTTCGTTTATAAAAGCTTTATCCTGATGTTTCAGCACCGCTTCTAAGTCGATATTGTCTAACGAAACTTGGTTTACTACCTTCCCTTTATCCATAAAATTTCCTTTTTGTATGATTATATTGCAAATATAACATGTTTATATTGGATAAAAGAATAAATTCTATGATAATCGTACAAAAGGGAAATTTTATCAGTGCAATGGTTAATTCGCTAAATAAGAACTCCTCTACCTTTGCATCGTCGAAACGAAATAGAAGCGATAAATTATACGTAAGAAAAAACAAAAGTAAGCAATATGAAAAAGAAAACATTAACCCTTGTCCTGCTACTGGCTGTCTTTAGCGCACAGGCACAGACGTTGGAAGAATGTCAGCAGGCTGCAGAAAAGAACTATCCCTTTATAAAACAGTATGACTTAATAACCCAAACCACTCAGCTAACCGTTGAGAATATTCAGAAAGGGTGGCTGCCACAGATTACGGCTTCGGCGCAAGCAACCTATCAAAGCGATGTTGCGGGGTGGCCAGACAATATGAAAGGTATGTGCCAACAGTTAGGACTGAACATGAAAGGACTATCGAAGGACCAGTATAAGATGGCTATCGACCTGCAACAAACCCTCTACGATGGTGGCGCCATAAGCCAACAGCGCAACATTGCACGCCAAGAAGGAAAGGTAGAGCAGGCTCAAGCCGACGTAAATATGTATCAAGTGCGCAAGCGTGTCAATGAAATGTACTTCTCGCTCTTGCTCCTTGACGAGCAAATCAGACTGAACAACGATGTTAAAGCCTTATTATTATCGAGCGAAACCAAACTCGCTGCCATGCTAAAAGGCGGTACTGCTGCCACAAGCGACCTTGATAACGTAAAGGCAGAAAGGCTAAGTATAGCACAACAGAACGAGAGTTTGAAAGCGCAACGACAAATGTTGCAACGCATGTTAAGTGCTTTCTGCGGCATAGAAGTTAGCAACGCCACAAAGCCAACGCCTGTCGAAACCAACAATTTGGCTGGTAACCGACCCGAAATGCGCTTGTTCGACCATCAAATAAAACTTGCCGAAACAAGAGAAAAGGCGTTAGACACACAGCTTCGTCCACGTTTAGGACTCTTTGCGCATGGCTATTACGGCTATCCAGGGCTGAATATGTTCGACGATATGATGAATAAGAAATGGAGTTTGAACGGCATTGTGGGCATAAAACTATCGTGGAACGTGGGCGCTCTTTATACGCGCAAGAACGATAAAGCCAAGTTACGCTTGCAACGCGAACTGATTGAGAACGCAAGGGAGGTCTTCCAGTTCAACAATAATATGGAGCAGATACAGCAAACAGAGAACATCGACCGATTTAAAACGATGATGCAAGGTGACGAAGAGATAATTACTCTGCGTACAAACGTACGCAAAGCAGCCGAATCGAAACTTGTTCATGGCATCATAGACGTCAATAGTTTGTTGCGAGAGATAAACAACGAGAATGCAGCAAAGACACAACAGGCAATCCACGAGATAGATATGTTGAAGGAAATGTACGCTCTTAAATATACAAATAACGAATAACTAACCAACCAACAGATATGAAAAAGGTATTGATATTAGCAAGTCTTGCCCTTGTAATGGCATCTTGCGGAGAAGATAAAAAGGACTATGACGCAACGGGAACGTTTGAAGCAACTGAAGTTACAGTATCTGCCGAATCGTCAGGACAGCTCATTAGCTTTCAAGTTACAGAAGGACAGTTACTTAATTATGGTGTAACGGTGGGACAAATAGACGCTCGCCAGCTCTCATTGAAGCGTGCTCAACTCGCAACAAACACCGAACAGCTGACCGCAACCGATGGTCAGCTCGACGCAAACAAGCGCCAGTTGGTTGCCAACCAGCAGGCAACGGCAAGCAAACAGCTCGATTTGAAAAAGCAAGTGGCAGCCATTCGTCAGCAGATAGCCAACCAACAGCGTGAGCGACAACGCTTTTCAGAACTTCTTAGAGATGGTGCTGTACCACAAAAGCAGGTAGACGACATCGATTATCAGATACAAGTGTTGCAGAAACAGCTCGTTGCTACTGAAGAACAGATAGCCAGTCAGAATGCAGCATTGGCAGAACAAAACAAAGGAATAGCTGCTCAGATAGACGGAATTAGTTCGCAACAGGCTGGCGTAACGGCTCAAAAAGCTGGCGTTCGCAACCAACAAGCACAGATAGACGACCAGATTGCCCACACCTTCGTGAAGAGTCCGCTCGCTGGAACCATCTTGGAGAAGTATGCAGAGCAGGGCGAATTTGTTACAATAGGGAAGCCTTTGTTCAAGATTGCCGATACAAAGAACATGTTCATAAGGGCATACATCACTTCAGAACAGTTGAAAAAGGTTCGTCTCGGACAGCATGTGAAAGTGCTTGCCGACTACGGAGGCGGTGAAAAAAAGCAGTATAACGGAGTGATTACATGGATTTCGAGCCGCTCAGAGTTTACCCCTAAGACCATCGTAACCGAAGATGAACGTGCCGATTTGGTCTATGCCATCAAGATAAAGTTCACAAACGACGGCTTCGTAAAGATAGGAATGTATGGCGAAGTAAAGTTTTAAGTATCGCAAAAAGAAATGAATGCTATCGAAGTAAACAACATATCGAAACACTATGGCAAGGTAGAAGCACTACGGAACGTTAGCTTTTCGGTAGAGAAAGGCGAGGTTTTCGGACTCATTGGGCCTGACGGAGCAGGCAAAACGTCAATGTTTCGCATACTCTGTTCGCTGCTACTGCCCAACGAAGGTACGGCAACAGTAGAAGGATACGACGTGGTAAACCAGATGAAAGAGATACGCAAACGTGTGGGTTATATGCCGGGCAGGTTCTCACTCTACCAGGATTTAACCATAGAAGAGAACCTTCAGTTCTTCGCAACCCTCTTCAATACAACGGTAGAAGAGAACTACGACTCCATTAAAGGTATCTATTCGCAACTCGAACCCTTCAGAAACAGAAAGGCAGGAGCCCTCTCTGGCGGAATGAAACAGAAGTTAGCGCTCTGCTGCGCGCTTGTTCATGCGCCCCAAATACTCTTTCTTGACGAGCCAACAACGGGCGTTGACCCTGTAAGTCGCAAGGAATTGTGGGAGATTTTGGCGGGATTGAAGGAACAAAACATTACGATTGTAGCGTCAACGCCTTATCTTGACGAGGTAAGAAGCTGCGAACGGGTGGGCTTTCTCTATGAAGGTAGCTTACAAGGCATAGGTGCTCCCGACGAAATACTGACCGAATTTGCTGATATTTTCGACCCGCCAAGCATCGAACGAAAGGAAAACAGCCGACCAAATAAGGCTAACGACGATGTAAACGTGATAGAAGTGGAACATCTTGTTAAGGCTTTTGGAAGCTTTCGTGCCGTAGACGACATCTCGTTTAGCGTCAAGAAGGGTGAAATATTTGGCTTTTTGGGTGCTAACGGAGCCGGTAAGACAACCGCAATGCACATGCTTACGGGCTTAAATCAGCCTACAAGCGGCACAGGAAGGGTGGTTGGATTCGACATAAGCACCGAGTACGAACAGATAAAGCGCCACATTGGTTACATGAGTCAGCGGTTCTCGCTCTACGAAGACCTTACTGTGGCTGAAAATATCAGACTGTTTGCGGGCATCTACGGCATGGAAGATGAAGATATAAATAGGAAAACCGACGAACTATTGCAGCAGTTAGACTTTGCAAAACACCGCAATTCGCTGGTGTCAAGTCTACCTTTAGGCTGGAAGCAAAAGCTTGCTTTCTCGGTTAGTATCTTCCATAATCCAGGCGTAGTCTTCCTCGATGAGCCAACAGGAGGGGTCGATCCAGCCACCCGTCGTCAGTTTTGGGAACTGATATACGACGCTGCCGAGCGTGGAATAACGATATTTGTAACGACCCACTACATGGACGAAGCAGAATATTGCGACCGCATTTCCATCATGGTAGACGGCAAAATAAAGGCTTTGGGTACGCCCGACGAACTGAAACGCAGTCTTAATCAGCCCGATATGGACCATGTTTTCACCTATTTAGCACGTCAGGCAACACGAAGTTCCGACTAAGATTTCACTTTAAAAAGAAAGGTTCAATCTATATGAAGCGTTTTTTTTTTTCATTTGTCATAAAGGAGTCAAAGCACATCTTTCGAGACAAGCGTACGATGCTAATGCTATTCGGTATGCCGTTAGTGATGATGCTTTTGTTTGGCTTTGCGATTACCAACGACGTACGAAACGTGCGTGTTGTAGTTGTAATGAGCAATGCCGACTACGCCACTCAGCAGGTTATAGACCGATTGTCGGTATCCGAATACTTCACCATAACAAAGGTTGTGGCGACTCCTAACGAGGCGGAAAGAACGATACGAGCACAGAAAGCCGACATGGCGGTGGTGTTTGCGCAAGACTTTGCAAGCAAAAAGGCAGGCTATCAGTTGATAGTTGATGCTACAGATCCCAATATGGCGCAGCTTTGGACAACCTATGCCAATGCGGTAATTGCCAATGCCGACGGCGGTATCGTGAATTCGAAGCTGCTTTACAACCCGCAAATGAAGTCGGCATACAACTTTGTTCCTGCCATCATGGGAACGTTGCTGATGCTTATTTGTGCGATGATGACCTCCATATCTATTGTACGTGAGAAGGAAAAAGGTACGATGGAGGTGTTGTTAGTGTCGCCTGCTAATCCGCTAATGGTAGTCTTTGCGAAGGTGATACCCTACTTGGTGCTGGCTTTTATCATACTGATTACCATACTCTTAATGGCTATTTTCGTGCTGGGAGTGCCCATACAAGGTTCGATAGCACTTATTTGCAGTTTCTACCCTGTACATTCTCTTGGCGCTTTCGTTAGGATTGCTCGTTTCAACAATAGCGAAGACACAGCTTGTGGCCCTATTATTGTCGGCAATGGTATTGCTAATGCCCATCGTTATGCTCTCGGGCATGATATTTCCGATAGAGTCTATGCCCAAAATATTGCAATATGTGTCGGCCATAATCCCTACACGATATTATACAAGTGCCATGCGCAAGCTGATGATTATGGGAGTTGGCATTGAAGAAGTGTACCGAGAGATGACCATTCTTGCTGGTATGCTGGTGGCGTTGCTATCGCTTGCCCTTATGAAATTTAATAAACGATTAGAATAAAACACCATGACGATAAAATTTCTCCTACGAAAAGAGTTCACACAAATACTGCGAAACTCGTTTCTTCCAAGGCTTATTATGATGTTTCCCATTACTACTATGTGCATCATGCCATGGGTAATGAACATGGAAATAAAGCATATTGTGGTAGATGTTGTGGATAACGACCGCTCCATACAGTCGCAACAGCTGGTGAACGAGATAGCAGCCAACACCTATTTCGTCCTTCATGGGCAGCAACCCACTTATGCTGCTGCGCTCAAAAATATTGAAAAGTCGGACGTTGATGTGGTTGTTGTAATACCACAACATTATAGTCGCGACATCGTTTTAGGACAAAAGCCACAGGTTCTTGTGGCTGCCAATGCCGTAAATGGTACAAAAGGCTCGATAGGTTCGGTGTATTTATCTCAGATTGTTACTGCCAATGCGTTGCCCACAGCAGCATCTATCAAGTCGAAAGTTTCAACATTATACCTCTATAATAATCATCTTGACTACAAGTTATTTATGATTCCCGCACTCTTAACCATCGTTATGATGCTTATGACAGGCTATTTGCCAACGCTAAACATCGTTGGCGAGAAGGAAACAGGCACGATAGAGCAGATAAACGTAACGCCAGTGAGTAAGTGGACCTTCATTCTTGGTAAGCTGATTCCCTACTGGCTCATTGCAATCTTCATTGTTTCGGTTTGTCTTTTGCTCGCTTGGGCAGTTTACGGCATCACTCCTGAGGGGAATATCGCCCTTATTTATTTGCTCTCCATGCTGTTAGCACTCTTCTTTTCAGCCTTCGGACTGATAGTATCGAACTATTCCGACACCATGCAACAAGCCATTTTTGTAATGTGGTTCTTCATGATGATACTCCTTTTGCTATCTGGTTTGTTCACGCCAACACGCTCAATGCCACACTTCGCTTACCTTTCCACCTACATAAACCCTGTAAGCTACTTTATAGAAGCCATGCGCACGGTGTTTATTCGAGGCGGAAACTTTAACAGCATTGCCCATCAAGTATTTGCTTTATCGGCTATCGGACTCATTATGGGTGGCTGGGCAGTAATAAGTTATAAGAAGAATAATTAAGCACTATGCAGGCTGTTGTTATATAAAATGTGGCGTGAAGCCTGCTGGTTGTAGCACTTTTTACACGCAATTAGCATGTTGGCAGTGTGTTAGCAGCAAGTTTGCTGTTTGTAGTTGAGGCTTTCTCTCCCGCATCTTCATGGTGGGGCAACAACGTTGGTTGATACTTCTTTTCATGTCGATATTACCCCTTAACGAGGCAAAAGAATTGTAAAGAAATTACAGAAGCGTTTGTCTTCTGTAATAAGCTTATTACCAATGCGTTACAATATAGGCACTTTTGCGTTGTAAAAGTGCCTGTTTTGCACGGCAAAAGCGCCTATATTGCAGTGCAAAACAGCCGCTTTTGCAATGCCAAACAATTGCTTTCGCTTTTTGCATGTGTTTTCTTTACAAAATAAAGGTGGTTAATATGGCTTATTATAGGACTACTATTCTCTTCAAGGATACCAAGAAAAGTTGAGAAAAAACTACATTAGTTTAGAAATAAATAGTAACTTTGCAAATATAAATTAACTTCAATATTTAGGATAAAGAATATGCGTAACATTTTATCGGTACTATTATTGTTTTTCTGCCTGACCACAAATGCACAGCAAAAGCATTGGGTTGGTACGTGGGCATGTGCTCCACAAACCGTAGATAAGTCGTTTATGCCTTATAATAACAAAATGGATAATCGCTCGGTAAGGCAGGTTGTGAAAGTAAGTATAGGCGGAGAAGCACTCCGACTCAGGCTCAGCAACGAGTTCTCTACAGAACCTGTAACAATTGAAAGCGTCTATATTGCAAAAGCTGGAGAAGGTTCTGATATACAAAAATCGTCGGTTCGATATCTGAAATTTGCCAATAAGGAAGGCGTAACAATACCTGCTGGCAAAGCAGTATTCTCTGATGAGGCGTTATTCGAACTACAACCATTGGAACGTATAGCCATTACGATTAACTATTCGAAGGCTCCAAAGGTTCCAACAGTGCACATGGGATCGCGCACAACCTCTTATGTTTATAAAGGAAATCGAATACTAACACCAACTTTCAGCATGTTTTTCACGAAGATCATTGGTTTAATATCTCGGCAATCGATGTGCTTGATAGTAAAGCATCGAGTATAGCAATCTTAGGGAATAGCATTACTGATGGTAAAGGAAGTACTAACGATGCGCAAAACCGATGGCCCGACTTCTTCTCAGCAGCCTTACACGTAGCTGAAAGCGAAAAAACAGGAGTGTTAAACCTTGGTATTGGCGACAATAGAGTGCTGTCTGTTGGTCTGGGAGAGCCAGGAAAAGAACGCTTCGATAGGGATATTTTGGAACAACGAGGACTACGTGCCGTTATAATATTCGAAGCAATTAACGATATTGGTACGTCGAAGAACCCCGAAGAAACAGCCCGTCAGCTGATAGCAGCTTATCAAGAAATGATTAAAAAGGCCCATTTAAAAGGATTAAAGGTTTACATGGGAACGATAACACCATTTGAAGGATGTAAGGGTTATTATACCGAAGCACGCAACCAAGCACGCAAAGTGGTAAATAAATGGATAAGAACAACCCACGATATAGATGGATATATCGATTTTGATGCCCTAATGCGCAATCCTGAATCGCCTGAACAGTTGCGCAAAGAATGGCAGAGTGGCGACTGGTTGCACCCTAACCCTGATGGATATAAGGCGATGGGAGAATATGCTGCAAAGGTTATCATGGCTTTAGAACACGAAGCTGCCAGCAAAATAAATAGATAAATAGATGATATTTGCTGCGTTCGTCGAAGCTGAATAAACCATAAAAGGGGTGGAATTATTTCCGCTCCTTATCTTTATATAACTGATTTCTCAACATCATAAGTGCTATATAACACGCCCCTACGCTTTTAAATAGTTCGTAAAAACACTTTTTAAGCTATACATTCCTGCGGAAGTCGTATATTCAGAGCATTCCTAACGTGTCTTTAACGAATTTTTATATACCCTTTAAAAAGTAATGAAAAAAATATATTATCTTTGCAAACGACTTTGCATTGACTGCAAATGAACCGTAAACAATACGAGTAAACAATATTATATATATAATAAATGAAAAAAAGTTTAGATTGGTGGACAACACACTGGGGTGGCTCGCTTTCTTGATAGCTGCCTTTGTTTATTGTTCCACAATAGAGCCAACGGCAAGCTTCTGGGACTGTCCCGAATTTATTACAACAGGCTATAAACTCGAAGTAGGGCACCCTCCCGGGGCACCATTCTTTGCACTTACGGCCAATCTTTTCTCACATTTTGCAAGTGATACAACCCAAGTGGCACGCATGGTAAACATGATGAGCGCGCTATTATCGGCAACTTGTATCATGTTTTTGTTCTGGACAATCTCCCATCTCGCCCGTAAACTTATCGTAAAGGACGGAGAAGACATCTCAATGGGTAAGATGATAGCCATTGAAGGAGCGGCTATGGTGGGCGCATTGATATACACTTTCAGCGACACATTCTGGTTCTCGGCTGTCGAAGGTGAGGTTTATGCCTACTCATCGGCTTTCACCGCTGTGGTGTTCTGGCTGATTTTGAAGTGGGAAGACAATGCCGATAAACCGCATGCAGACCGCTGGCTGGTGCTAATTGCCTACATGACAGGTCTTTCTATCGGCGTTCACTTGCTGAACTTGCTATGTATTCCTGCCATCGTTTTGGTTTATTACTACAAGCGCGTGCCCGATGCTAACCTCAAAGGCTCGCTCATTGCACTCGCTGTATCTATCGTTTTGGTGGCTGCTGTGCTCTATGGCGTCGTGCCAGGCATTATCACTGTGGGTGGATTCTTCGAACTTTTGTTCACCAATACACTCGGAATGCCTTTCAACACAGGTACCATTCTCTACATCTTACTACTCATCGGCAGCTTCGTTTGGGCAATTGCCGAAACATATAAAGATAGCAACAACCGCCGTCAGAATATTGCTTTCATTACTGCCTTCGGTCTTATCGGTATTCCGTTTGTAGGCTATGGCTGGTCAGCATTTATCGTTGGAGTTATTATTCTTACGGTTGTTTACTTTATTCTGAACTATAAACGTGGTAAAGAACTGCTTATTTCGGCACGCTTAAAGAACACGGCGTTGCTCTGTATGCTGATGATGATCATTGGATATGCATCGTATGCTGAAATCGTTATACGCTCAACGGCGAACCCTCCCAATGGATCAGAACTCGCCAGAGGATATCTTTACGCTCGGCAACTACCTTGCACGCGACCAGTATGGCGACTCTCCGCTGCTCTACGGACAGGCATATACCAGTGAACCATCGGTTGCTGCAGACGGTAGACACTATGAGTTCAAACAGGGTAAACCTATCTATGAACGTAAAGAAAAGGCTTCGCCAGATGAACCAGATGCTTACTTCCTCGTAAGAAACAAGTCGTCAATGGTGTACGATCAGAATATGGTGTTCCCTCGTATGTGGGATAATGCACACGCACAAGACTACGAACAGATTATGGGAGGCATTGAAGGACACGACGTTAACGGTGTTAAGATGCCTACACAGTTCGAAAATATACGCTTCTTCCTATCTTATCAGTGCAACTTTATGTACTGGAGATACTTCATGTGGAACTTTGCTGGACGACAAACGACTTGCAAGGCTATGGAGAACCTGAACATGGAAACTGGATTACAGGTATTTCGTTCATCGATAATATGCTTTATGGTGACCAAAACTTGCTACCTGATGAGCTGAAAGCAAATAAAGGACATAACGTTTTCTATTGTTTGCCACTCATACTCGGTCTGTTAGGCTTGTTCTGGCAGGCATGGAGAGGACGCAGAGGTATACAACAATTCTGGGTAGTGTTCTTCCTTTTCTTCATGACAGGACTTGCAATCGTGGTTTATTTGAACCAAACACCAGGCCAACCGCGTGAGCGTGACTATGCGTATGCAGGCTCGTTCTACGCTTATGCAATATGGTGTGGACTCGGAGTGCTTGCCATTTATGACTGGTTGAAGAAGCTAAAGCTGTCTGGAACAACGGCTGCTGCTATCGCATCGGTGGCTTCTATCATCGTACCAATACAGATGGCGTCGCAGACTTGGGACGATCATGACCGCTCAGGACGCTACACTTGCCGTGACTTTGGGCAGAATTACCTGAACTCTATGCAGGAAAAGGGCAACCCAATCGTGTTCACTAACGGTGATAACGATACCTTCCCATTGTGGTATAACCAAGATGTTGAAGGCGTACGTACCGATACTCGTGTCTGCAACCTATCTTATTTGCAAACCGATTGGTACATCGACCAGATGCGCAGACCTGCCTACACATCGCCAAGTGTACCAATCAAGTGGAACCGACTCGACTATATAAGCGGTACAAACGAGTACATTCCTGTGCAGCCAGAGCTGAAACAACAGTGTTAGACCTATACAAGGAGAACCCTGAACAGGCACGACAACAGTTCGGTGCCGACCCATTCGAACTGAAGAATGTGCTGAAATACTGGGTACGTTCGCGCGACCCGCAGTTCCACTGCATACCTACCGACACGTTGTATATGACCATCGACAAGGCGGCAGTGCGCCGAAGTGGTATGATGATGCCTACTGATAGCATTCCAGACCGCATGGCTATCTCGCTCGTAGGTAAGGAAGGACTGATGAAGAACGACATTATGATGCTCGAAATGATTGCCAATTGCAACTGGACACGTCCGCTTTATGTGGCTATTACCGTAGGTAGCGACAACTTTATGAACCTTGGCGACAACTTCATACAGGAAGGATTGCTGAACCGTATCACGCCGTTCTATACCAAAAAAGGCGGTAGCTTCGACACAGAGAAGACATATAACCTCGTAATGAATAAGTTCCGATGGGGCGGAGTAGCCACAAAGGGAGTCTATCTTGACGAGACTGTGATGCGAATGTGCTATACTCACCGTCGCGAAATGGCACAGTTGGCAATGAATTTGATATTGGAAGGCAAGCGCGATAAGGCTTTGAAGGTTCTCCAAAAGGCTGAAAAGGAATTGCCAACCTATAACTTACCACTCTCATTCTCTTATATTAAAGGTGGTCCGATCATCGCTGATGCTTACGCAATGTTAGGCAATAAGGCTAAATCGGAGGCGATGTTCAACGAGATGTGGAAGACTTCTGTACAGTACGTAAACTACTATTTGAGTCTTCCTGAACGTTTATTCAGCATGAATACAAGCTCTTGCGCTATGCATTTGCAGATACTTTATCAGTACGTTCAAGCCAATGAGAAGAACAATCCTAAGTGGGCGAACTCGCATAACGAAGAGCTTATGAGATTGTTCAAGGCTTACGAAGCAAGAGGTGGAAAGGTATAATAAAGCTGTTTTTACAGATATTACAAGCTAAAAAGACGACGTTATGTGTGTAGGAACGTGATAGTTTCACGTTCCTCATGCTAAACTCGTAATGCAAATTGGTGGCTATTATAGTGTTCTCGACACCGATTTTACATGCTTAATTGCTTGTGTTCTGTTGTTTTTACAACAGAAATAAAGAACAGGGAAGCGACTGTTACCCCATAAAACTCAATAAATTGTAGACCCGAACCCGTAGTTTGAGAAGGGCAAAGGCAAAGTTTGGCTTATGTTTATAGAACAACCCGCACGCTGGTTGCGATGGCTTTACCCCCACGCATTGTGGCGAATGTCTCCCGAAGACCACTCCGTCTACCTGACATTCGATGATGGTCCCATACCCGAAGCTACGCCTTTTATTCTTGATACACTGGATAAATATGGTGCCAAAGCTACCTTTTTCATGGTTGGCGACAACGTTAGGAAGTATCCAGAGCTATACGAAGAGGTGGTGCATCGAGGCCATTTGGTGGGCAATCACACCTATCATCACCTCGGTTCGTTCAAGCATTTCACCCTAACTTATGCGGTTGATGTAACCGAAGCAAACGCTCTTATCAAGTCAAAGTTCTTCCGTCCGCCGCACGGGTGGCTCCGTCACAGTGTTTATGGGTGGGTTAAAAAACATTATCGTGTTGTTATGTGGGACCTTGTAACCCGCGATTACTCGAAATGGCTTACTGGAAAAGACGTGCTGAACAACGTTAAGAAGTACGCACGCAATGGTTCTATCATTACGTTTCACGATTCATTAAAGAGTATCGATAAGCTTCACTACGCCCTGCCGCGTGCTTTAGAGTGGCTGAAAAATGAAGGATATGAGTTTAAAATATTCAAGGAAGGAGATTAAAGTCGAGGCAGAACGTCTCGGCTTTTTTGCTTGTGGCATTGTTCCCGCTACGCCTGTAGACGACGAAACAGCCGCTGCCGTGCGCCATTGGATAAGCAAAGGCAGTCAGGCTACTATGGATTACATGGCGAACTACACCGAAAAGCGACTCAATCCCGACCTTCTTGTACCCGGAACAAAGTCTATTGTTTCGCTTGCCATGAACTATGCGCCTGCGCAAACCATGCCCGAAACCGAATATCAGTTGGCTGCTTACGCCTACGGCCAAGATTATCACGATGTTATGAAAGCCAAGTTGCGCCAGCTTGCAGCCTTTATCAGCACACGTTTTGAGGGAGATGGCGCGCACGAACAGGCTGAAAACAACCATGGAAGACCAACAAACAACCATGAAAAGCAGACGATAACCCCCGAAAATTGCGACAACGATACTGCAAAACCTACAGGTGAAATCCGTGTTTTCGTTGATACGGCCCCCGTTCTTGAGCGTTATTGGGCGCAAAAGGCAGGCTTAGGGTGGATAGGAAAGAACCATCAGCTCATCATTCCCCGTGCTGGCTCAATGTTTTTCCTTGGCGAAATCTTCCTTCCATACGAGTTCGACAGCTACGATAGTCCTATGCCGAGCCGTTGTGGTAACTGCCGTCGCTGCATAGAAGCGTGTCCTACCTGTGCCATTACCGATGAATGGGACTTCGATAGCGAGCGTTGTTTGTCGTATCAGCTTATCGAAAACCGTGGCGAACTATCCGAAGAAGCCAAGCAAAGTATGGGTTCCACCATCTATGGCTGCGACCGTTGCCAAACAGCATGCCCTTGGAATAAGTTTGCAACTCCCAATACTACCCCCGAATTCCAACCTAAATCCGAGCTACTTGCTATGACAAAGGACGATTGGCACAACCTTACCATCGAACAATATCGCGCCCTTTTCAAAGGATCAGCCGTAAAACGTGTTAAGTTCGATGGTCTAAAACGCAACATATCTGCGAAAGAGTAGGAGACAACCCTACTTATTTCTTTTGCTCTTCGTAGTTTCAGAAGACGTATAAAGCAATAGTTCTTTTTATGTCATGATGGGCTTTATAAAACGCAGAACGATAGGTTCTGTTAGAGAACGCCCGTATCGTTCTTCATTATTGAAAGTCTTTTCTCCGTCCATTATCGTGGTTCTCAGCTCAATAACTTCCCCTCTTCTCTATTATGCGAAACATTTTAGTCTTTCATTTGCTATCCTCTCAAAATCTTTCAAAACCTCCATGAATATCCAATCCACCCACTTCCTTTTGTCAAAATAATTTCAAGTAAAAAGTAATTGTGTCTGTATTGCATTGCAAAAGCGGCTGTTTTACCGAGCAAAACAGCCGCTTTTGGCGTGCAATATAGGCACTTTTGCAATGCAAAACAACCCTATTTGTAATCCGTTGATAATTAGAAACTTATGTCGTATTGTGTGTTTCGTATCCTCATGGATATTTCTTTACAAAATAAACCCCATGCTTGCGACGTCAATCATTGGTCAGATTAGTATCGAATCAATGATCTCTCGTCCTCCCTAACAGCCAAATAGCCCCATTGATAGGGTCGCCAAGCTTTGGCTTTTTATCGAAAAATAAAGTCCTGGCAAATAGCGGAACAACAACAGCATTCATAGCATCGTTAGGGTCTTGCCACAGTGTTATGAGTATATTATAAAGCGATCTGCCTGCAACTTGTACTATATCAACGTCTCCCGTAACGGTAGATATGAACTCACCGTCCTCTGGTGCCTCCTTATCGTACTGTACAAACATAATAGTTTTACTCATATCGATTTCCGATGGTATGTCTTTTATATCAACATTTGTAAGTTTTGACATTTCCTCTCTTACTGCACGCTCAACCTTAATAAAGTTAATCTCCAATTCTTAACGTCTGCTTCGTAAGCGTAAGCAGCGATAAGAAACTCTCTTTTATCCCCAATCTTAATCTCATCTTTATGTTCAAAGTAGTTCGTATCGAAGAATGAGATTGTAAGAGCGCCGTTTTTAAGCTCTCCAGTAATAACTGCCTCGAAGCCACTTTCATATTCTTGAATGTTTGTAATGGTTATTTCGAGTCTCGCTCCACCCAGAGCACTGGGCTGAAAAGAATGAATTAAATTAGACCCGTCTACCTCTTTGCAAGTCAATTGTAAAGCAATATATGGTTCAGGAGAGTAGTAAGCCGATATATTACAGTCTTTCCCATCAACCTGTACATTATCTTTTACAGCAAAAAGCCTCCCAGTTTGCATCACACGCGGTATTAGTTGATTCATAATTTTCTTCTTATCTTCACCATGAAAGATACAATTTAAACGTTCAGCATAGTTTGGGCTTCCTTCTAATTGGTTTATTCTCTTTTTTTCGTACATATTAAAAAAGTTTACAATGTTATGTTTATTTGTAACAAACAATGGTCGTAAAACAGGTCTTTGGTACACACAAAGATATAAAAAAATATGCTTATAACCAATAATTTGTGTAAAAAAATAAAGATGTATAACCCTCCTCATTGTGCGGTGATTCTCCAATTTTTATGTGTATAAATTCTTTATTTTTTTGTATGCGTGGATTAGTCCTTTTTATTTCCTATTTTTTTGTTTTTAATTTACCATCATATTTATCCTATTATACCCTAATACGTTTCGTTTTATATATTAAATACTACGAAAACGTTTGATATTTACTATTATTTACAACCATATCTATTTGTTTAAAGCGTTGAAAACGAGTGATATAAGATTTTCTACAGCCTTTGATTAGTTTAGATTAATGTTTGCAATGCATTGCAACACCAATATTATTGTTTACCTTTGTATCAGATTTAACAAAAAGGCTGCCGGGAGGCAATGAAAGAAATAGCGTTTAATAAGGTGAATAAGATGTTTCAGGAAGCATATATTGAGACCTTGCAGATAGACTGCAAGTGATGTAAACTCTCAATCAAACGTAACTAAACGTAAGGTGTACCAAAGGATAAACTCCTTTTATGGTACACTTTTTTTTATGTCGTTATTTGCGGTTTTCAATCTTTTTATCTATTTTTGCAGACCCAACCACGTTTAATAAGTGATGAAAACGCATAACCAACAAAAAACAAAAACCACAGTGCGGAGTTTGTGTTTGCTATTTCTTTTGGCAGTATTGCACTGCTCTACAGGAATGGCAGCTAATGAATACGAAGCTTTGGACCACTTAATAGAACAGCGATCAGCAATAACTTACAAGAAGTTATTGCGGATTGACGATATTCGTCAGCGCCTTTTTACCCCCCATCTTACCGACCATCAGCGTTACGAAATATGTATGGGACTGTACAAAGAGTACGAAGCCTTTCGCTTTGACTCGGCTTTAGTCTATGCAGACCGTACCGTTATGTATGCTCAACGTTTGAAGGATACAAAGCTGTTTGCCGAAGCTCAGCTTAAGAAAGTGCATGTATACACGTTAGCAGCTCTCTTTGAGACGTCGCAACAAATACTGAATAGCATTGACATATCGACTCTTGACGACCATCTTAGACTTGCGTTTTACGATGAATGGTACCTACTAATGTCTTTAATGTCAGAGTATACTTACGGCACACAACTACATGCTACCTATGCTGCACAAGCTAAAAAGTATCGCGAACTTATCTTGAAAAGCACAGAAAAAGATACTTATGCCTACATGAGAGCAGAGGTTGCGCAACTTAGCGAGCAGGGAAATACAAAGAAAGCTATCGCTATGTTAGAAGCTTATCTGAAGCGTTGGAGAAAGCAAGACCATGAGTATGCCATGGTGTGTTACGACCTTTCGCAACTCTATGATAAGGTTGGCGACGTTAAAAAAGAGAATTTCTACCTTATAGAAAGTGCTATGGGTGACCTTCGTTCGTCGATAAAAGAGAACAATTCCTTACGACTTTTGTCAGTGATATTGTTTGAACAAGGCGACATTGAGCGTGCTTACGATTACTTGAACATATCTATTGAGGACGCAAATTTCTATGGAACACGTTTGCGTAACATACAAAATTCGCACATTTTACCCCGCATTTGTCTCAGCTTATATGGTGCAACAGCACAGCCAACGTACCCGTATGAAGTGGCTTTTGATAGCTGTTAGTGTTGTAGCATTAGCTCTTGTGGTTGCAATCTTCCTTATTTTGCGTTATCTTAAGCGCTATAGGAAGATGAACAATCAGGTGTATGTGATGAACGAACAACTGAACAACGCTGTAGAAGACCTTAGTAGCGTGAATGAACAGATATCAGAAACAAATAGGATAAAGGAGGAATACATCGCTCGTTTTCTTGAATTATGTTCTAATATAATCGACCAAGCAGACTCAAAACGCAAGACTTACAACCGTTTGGCACGCGAAAAGCGCATGGAAGAGCTTTATGAGGAGTTGAAAAACAACGAATTTATCCAAGAAGCAACCAAAGAATACTACATCAATTTCGATACAGCTTTCTTGAATATCTACCCAAATTTTGTTACAGAAGTAAACCTTTTTTTGCGCAACGATTGCCAGATTGAGCCGAAAGGCGATGAACGTTTGACCACCGAACTGCGTATTTTGGCACTTATTCGCTTAGGAATTACCGACAATGCACGTATTTCTTCTATCCTGCGAGCCAGTCTAACAACTGTTTATACCTATCGTTCGAAGTTGAAAGCACGTGCTTTCGACCACAACGGATTCGAGAATGCAGTAAAACAAATAGGGTAGTTCTTTTTGCTTTAGGATAGGGGTAACCATGCGGTAGCTGTTATTTTTAGAGACTTTATAGCGGTTCTGTAAAAACAAGAAATACGAGGTGATTTTGTAAAGAAAGCACAAGTAAAAAACAAGCATATCGGTTTGACATTTTAAAAGGGCCTGTTTTGCATCGCAAAACAGGCCCTTTAGCTGTGCAATATAGGCCCTTTTGCATTGCCAAACAATGGGTATTGTAAAGCGTTGATAACTAAAATGTTATGCAAGATACCCTTTGACGAAAAATATTTACATTAGAAATGTGTTTTTAAAGGCATAAAAAAAGCTGCCTGACAATATTCTGCCAGACAGCCATTTCAGAGAGAAGGTTTATTTAACGAGTAACTTGCGGGTTACGGTATCATTACCGTTCTGCAATGTTACAATATATATACCAGTTGGGAAACCAAGTGATGTGTCGGCAGAAACAGTGTCAGAGTAGAGCACTTTGCCGTTTGCACCAACGATGGTTGCCTTAATTTGGTTGCTTGTATAGATGTTGATAACGTGGTTGCCGCCCTCTACAGTAGCGATAGTACGTTCAACTCCTGCTACAGAAGCTACCACATCGAACTTCACTGCAACCTCAGTTGCTTGCTTAATGATGAACTTCTTGTCTGCGATATTCTGACCATTAGCTTTCATTGAAACTACTTCGTAGCCTCCTGCTGGGGTAGCATATACAGTAAGTTCGCTGTTCTTCTGTACCTTAGTACCGCTCTTCACAACGTTGTTAGCAGCATCTTTCACAGTTACATCGCCATTTTCGTAAGGCAAGATAGTGATGTATGCTTCGTTACAACCCGTTCCGTCGCCGTCCTCTGTAATGTTCATTACCCAAAGTTTAGCCTTTGCAAGCAATGTTTCAGAATGCTCAACGTCGTTCGCATTAGTGCCCGATGCAATCCAAAGCTTAGTTGGAGTGGTGCTACCAGATACCTCCTTACCTGGGTCTACATAGTTTGGTAGCGCATAGTAGAAATCGTTAAGCTGACAAGCGTTCCACTTATTACCGCGTACATCAATGTACCAGATAGACTTGTTCTCCGACAAATTGAGACCATTCAGCGTATTTTGAGCCACATCAAGCTTCTCGAGCAATACGTTTTTCGATAGGTCGAGCGATGTAAGTTTGTTGCTCATCACAGCCAAATCGAGTAGTTTTGTATTGTTCTTCAAGTCGATGTTCTGCAAAGCATTGGTGTTGAGGTAGAGCTGTTTCAAGTCTGCCATGTGGCCAACGTTGATGTCTGTAACGCCACAATTAGTAAGATTCAACTGTATAAGTTTTGCGTTCTTCGTAAGATCTACGTTGCCAACCTTAGTATTCTTGAGGTTAATGAGCTGCAATTCAGGGTTGCTCTTCACGTCGATGGTAGCCAAATCTTCCAAACCATAAGCGCTAAACTGTTCGAGGAGCGGACATTTTGTAATGTCGATGTTCTTAATTTCCTTGTTCATAGACAAATCGAGGTACAACAAGTTAGGTTGGTTTGTAACGTCGATAGTCTTCAATTCGTTGAAATACATGTCTATATACTTCATTGAATTGTTCTTTGTTAAGTCGATAGCGCTAATCTTATTGTCAGCAGCATAGCCTGGATAGCTTTCGCAGTTCAAATAAGTTACATCGCCATATATCTTCACTTTAGTACCTTCCGTAGTTCCGTTGATGGTTGTCCAAGTCTTTTTTGCAACGTATTTCTTCAGCTTACCATCTCCCCAGTCAATAGAAACTTCAGTGTTATCGTTGTCTGCTCCGATAGCATAAGTGCTTTGTTGGCCAGCAGGAACAGTCAGAGTGATGCACTTTTCGTCGTCTTGTCCAGAGAAGATAGCCTTTACATCAGCGTTTGCTGTAACGGTGAATAGTGTGTCTTGAACGAGTGTTCCATTTACCATTATACCCTTAAATTCTTTGCCTTCGTCTGCAGTAAAGCGCACGCAAAGGATAGAACCAGGAACCACTTTGCCATCGCTTCCCACCTCATCGTAGTGTCTTGCGAAAGCATCTCTGTCTGCAGAGTAAGTCATATTGCGCTTCATCACCTTGTAAGTACCCCCTGTTGAAGGTTGCTGAGTGATGACAACGTCTTCCATAGAGCATGTTCCGTCGCCAGGAACGTCTATCTTCCAGTGAGAGTCAGAGTTATCTTGCATGAGGTATTTCTCTGCATTTGCAGTCTCACCATTGCTGCCTTTCACGTAAACATAGCCTTGACGGTTAGGGTCTTGCATAGTTTGATACATGAAGTTGAGCGATTGTGGAGTGAAGTTTTTGTTACCTTGGAGGTACAAATATCTAAGTGTGTAGTAGTTAGCAGTAAAGTCTAAGAACTCAAGATCGCAGGCTTTAGCCGACAAAGTCTGTATCCATTTAAGGCCACCCACGTCAAGACGGTTGATACGAAGCGAGTCGCAGTTAAGCGTTCTCAGTCCTGCCATCTTAGAAACGTCAAGTTTTGTGAGTTTAGTATTGCTAACGTTAAGGCTTAAAAGTTTTGTGTTGTTTGAGAGATTCAGTTTGCTTATATTGTTATTAGCTATAGAAAGACTCGTTAATTCGCGGTTTGCTGCAACGTTAATCTCGGTCAATTGGTTATTAGCAACGGCCAAATCCTCGAGTTTTGTAAGTCCGCTAACGTCCAATTCAGTGATGGCATTGCCGCTAACGTTAAGCGTTGTGAGTGAAGGATAGTTTGCTTCAGGCACACTAATGTCCATTAACGAGTTGTTATGCAAGTCTACACTTGTCAGCTTAGGGAACTTATAAGTGTCGTAGAAGTGTACAATGTCGCAGTCGTACATTGTGATAACCTTCATATTAGGGTTTCGTCAGCAAACGCAACCGTACTTAATTCATGATTACCGTAGATGTCGAAGAACTCCAAATTAGGGTATTCGCGTAGGTTAAGAATGTGAATCTTGTTTTCAGCCAACGACAACTTCTTCAAGTTCTTAGCATCGCCAAGGTCGAGAGTAGCGTATGTAAGCTCGTTTTTGTTCATGTCGAGCCCTCTCAAATTGGTCTGTCCTTCAAGCTTTAGGCCTGTAACCTTCTGCTCGTTGATAGACAATTCAGCGAGTTCACCATATATTTTAATGGTGTTACCCTTCAGTGCGCCCTCCTTACGTAGTTCATACGTCATCATAGATGGGCTTATCTGATAACTTGTTTTGTTTCCATCTCCCCAGTCAACCGATATGGTTCCCTCTGTCAAAGGCACGGGATAGAAAACGAAAGTGTCACCATACGCCTTGTTAGTGGTAATGGTGATGACGCTCTCAGCCATTGCACCGAGTGCAACGAATACGAGCATTGTAAAGAAAAGTAGTAGTCTTCTCATAATGTTAATAAATTAATGATATTATAATATACTGTTAGGTTCATTGCAGCAGCACTGCATCAATAGAATAAATCCATTAAAAACCTTATTCTGAAACTGCGCAACTACGATATGTTTCGAGCACGCCTGTTTAGTTTTTGCCTATGCACAGCAAGGCACCGACGGTCGGATTCTCCAGCTTTTGGCTTTCCGACAATCTGCCTTTTCTACATTAGATATTAGTTATGTACGCTTGTTTACAGTCAGTTAGAACCACCAACTGTTTGCTTGTAATATAGCCTGGCACTTTCTTCAGTGTTCTATGCGAGTGTAATCTATTTGCTTTGAATTGTTAATCAAAGGATTATCTGAAACATCTATCCTCGATTATTTATAGATTTACTGACTGATGCGTCTTGACATCATATCTCTTTCTGGCTATAATTTGATTGCAAAAATAATAAAAAATTATCACAAAAATTGACATATATTATATGTTTAACGGATTTTAACTAACCGAGTTGCATCGTCTTTCTCATACTTTTATGTTCCGAAGTTGCTATGGTTGTAAGTTAATGGATAGGGTCTTCATATATAATAAGGTGGGATAGGTGATGTTTTTGCAGGTAAGTGGCGTTTCAGCAATCGCCAATTTACAATCGATTAAAGTAGTAGCTGAAAACCAGTATAATTATTCTGAATTTGCGAAGAAAATACTTTCAGAAAACAAAACAAGCTCTTTCGTTTTGCAAAAGTGCCTATATTGCATCGCAAAACAGCCGCTTTTGCCGTGCAAACAGGCTCTTTTATAATGCGAAACAATACCTGTTGTAAAGTGTTGGTGATAAGGAAGTTATGTGGTTGAGCTTGTTCTGTTGCGTAATTGTCTATTTATGCGAAAGTAGATGCATATATACAAAAAGACCGTAGTATGAATTTTATCATACTACGGTCTTCTATTTGTTGAGTAACAATACGCTTAGTGCAGCGTATCTCTACTTTTATTTGAATGTAAGTTCTGCTGCGTCAGGATTCTTGTCGATAGAGATAGTGTCGCCTTCGTGTACTTCTCCTGCAAGAATTCGTTCGCAAATGCCATCTTCAATATGGTTTTGTATGGCACGTTTCAGTGGTCGAGCACCGAACTGAACGTCGTAACCCTTCGTTGCAACAAACTCTTTGGCAGCGTCGGTGATGGTTACTTCGTAGCCAAGTTCCTTGATTCGCTTGAACAAACTGCGCAATTCGATATCTATAATCTGCTTGATTGCAGCGAGATCGAGCTGATCGAAGGTGATGATTTCGTCCAAACGGTTCAAGAATTCAGGCGCAAACTGCTTGCTTAAGCTCTTCTGCACGATGGCACGAGCACGCTCTTTGTCGTGTTCGTTGTGCGAAAGACCATTCAATTTAGCCGCTGTGAAGCCCACACCCTGCCCAAATTCCTTGAGCTGACGGGTACCAGCATTTGACGTCATAATGATGATGGAGTTGCGGAAGTCTACCAAACGTCCGTTGCCATCGGTAAGACGACCTTCGTCGAGCACCTGTAACAGCATGTTGAACACGTTGCCGTGCGCCTTCTCTATCTCATCAAGCAAGATGATAGAGTAGGGATGGCGACGCACTTGTTCGGTAAGCTGTCCGCCTTCTTCGTATCCTACGTATCCTGGAGGGGCGCCAACGAGTCGCGATGTATTGAAGCTTTCGGTGTATTCACTCATATCTATGCGGATAAGAGCGTCTTTAGAACCGAACATTGTTTCAGCTAACTTCTTCGCTAAGTAGGTTTTTCCCACACCAGTAGGGCCAAGGAACATGAACGCACCAATTGGGTGGTTAGGGTCTTTCAGCCCTATTCGGTTGCGTTGGATAGCCTTTACCATCTTTCTATGGCCTTATCTTGAGCTATTACCTCCTGTTTTAGGTTGTCTGCCATATTGACAAGGCGTGCACCTTCGGACTCCTGCATGCGCTGAACTGGTACGCCCGTCATCATTGATACCACGTCGGCAACCTTATCTTGGTCAACTTCCACTTTGTTATGATCTTCGCCGCGTTCCCATTTCTGTTGTACCTCCTGCAGCTTCTTCTCTATTGAAGTCTGTTTGTCGCGGTAGCTGGCTGCAAGTTCGAAGTTTTGGTTCTTCACTGCCTCCTTTTTGTTCGTGTCAGCTTCGTCTAATTGATTTTTCAATTCTACGATTTCGGGTGGTACTTGTGCGTTCTGCAGGTGTACACGGGCACCCACTTCGTCCATCGCATCAATTGCCTTATCAGGGAAGAAGCGGTCGGTTACGTAGCGGTCTGTCAGTTTGACACAGGCTGTAATGGCATCATCGGTGTACGAAACGTGGTGGTGTGCCTCGTAACGGTCCTTGATGTTGTGCAGAATTTGCAAGGTTTCTTCTACTGTGGTAGCCTCTACGAGCACCTTTTGGAAGCGTCGTTCCAATGCGCCATCTTTCTCAATAGAGTTCCGATATTCGTCTAATGTCGTTGCACCAATGCACTGTATGGTGCCACGAGCGAGTGCTGGCTTCAGTATATTAGCCGCATCCATAGAGCCAGGTGTCGATCCTGCGCCAATAAGCGTATGTATTTCGTCAATAAAAATGATGACATCAGGGTTCTGTTCAATCTCTTTGATGAGGGCACGGATACGTTCTTCGAACTGACCGCGGTACTTTGTACCTGCCACAACGCCTGTTAAGTCGAGTGTTACAACTCGTTTGTTGAAGAGAATGGGCGATGTTAATCGCTTCACAATAAGTTGTGCAAGTCCTTCAACAATAGCGCTTTTACCCACACCAGGTTCACCTATGAGGATAGGATTGTTCTTTTTGCGACGTCCTAATATCTCGCAAACACGCTGTATCTCTTTTTCTCGGCCTACAACAGGGTCGAGTTTGCCTTCTGCTGCCGCCTTTGTAAGGTCGGTTCCGAAGTTGTCGAGTACAGGCGTATTGCTCTTTGGAGCAGTAGCTTGTGTTGTTCTTGCACTACTTCCGCTACCACTGTGTCGGTTCATGATGGGGGTTTCGTCCTCATCTTCGTCCGCCATTTCGATGCCGTTTTGTGTTGAAAAGTTGTCTATTTTGAAAAATTCGTTCGCAAAAGAGTATGAAATATCGAAACTTTCCAGTACTTCCTTGACGCCATTGTCTACTTTATCGTGCAGAATAGCGAGAAATAAGTGTTGTACATCAACAGTTTGTTTGCTTTGTATGCGTGCTTCAAGCACAGCCAATTTGAGTATATTGTTAGCTTGTTCGTTCAGTACTATATCGGCAGGATAGGACATCTGGTCCTGTTCTGAGTTGCGAACACGTTCTTCCAACAGTCTTTTTATATCCTCTAAGTTAAGGTTAAAATTCCCAAACAATTTACTGATAACTCCTTCCCGTTCTCTAAGAATGGCAAGCATGATGTGTTCTGGAGCCACAGAACGGCTCGCCAATCGCTCGGCTTCCTCTCTGCTGTGTGACAGAACCTCTGAAACTTTGGGTGAAAACTGATTTATCATATAGTTCTTATACCTTTCTTTAAATGTTATTTGGCTTTTGCCGTTGTTTAATTTATATTGCAAATGGTATGCCAAAGAATAAAAAATGGCAAGCGGAAACATTTGTGTTTCTTCTTGCCATTTCTATGTTTATAGTGCTTCGTCGTCGGGTTTGCGAATGTTTCTCACCTTTTTCGTCTTGAGGTGCTTCTTCTTTCGCAACCAAGCGTCCTTACGCTGTTCGTATTCTTCGTAGTGTTTTTCAAGAAAGTTATCTGCCATGGAACTTGCTATATACCACCGACATCTTTATGTTACCCTTCGATTTATCGCCTCCAACCAACATTGTGCTGGTGAGTCCCATATAGTGTGACACCTTATTTATTATAAGATTTTCGTTCTCATCTTTCGTTGTTGTAACCTCAACAGGTATTACAAGGGCTTTACCCCAGTTTGCATTGCTACCTGCTGTTGCGCGGTTTTGAACGAAATAGTTGATGAGTCCTTCTACATTATTGAACTTATAGCTGTTCGTTTGTTGGTTATAGATAGCAAGGAACGATGTTTTATTGTCTGGAATCTTGCTTTCGTTGAAGAAAGACTCAGCCTTTTCGGTTGGCAAAAGAAGTACATAACCTGGTATGCCCATGTTGTAACTCGATGCCGTTTGATTAACATAACGCTGCAATTCAAACTTAGCTGAGTTCAAAGTGTCGTTCTCATGTCCGTTCATAATGTCGTTTATAGGAAGCTCTATTTCGGTAAACAAACCTGCAGGTGTCTTCAAATACGATGCATTATTGTTGCTGGCGAGTGCCTGTAGCTGGGTTTTATCGAACACAAAGTTGGTCAACTGCAATACTTCCTCAGTGCTGGTAAGGTGTGTTGTACCTGTTTTTACCTTGTTTCCGTCCTTCGTATCCTTATACTTATAGTATATTACAAGCTGTACGGCAGCTATTCCAGCAATCGAACCCAAGCCATTCGTTACCTTAAAGTAGAACCCTGGGCACACATTATTGAGGAAATTGTAGATGTTATGGAAGTTGTTTGGATTCGCATAATACTGCTGCATCATGTACGTTCCATAGTTATTGTAGGTCTTTCCAGCCTTATCTGTGTACGCATCGTTTAGCTTTACGCGTATACTTGGCGTATGGTTCTTGTCTTTTTTAATGCTGTCGGGCACCGAAAACTCGGTTAATGTGTAGGTACTACTTACTTCTAACCCATTGTTAGCGGCTGTTCTGATGTATCCTTCAGCCTCTGGATCAAAGTTAGAATAGTATTGTCGGCCTTCTTTAGCGGGCTTATCAAGCTCGTAAGTAGTGATTTCATCAACGCCAGAGAGTCTCCGAAGTGAGTAGAGTAGTACAAACGCAGTTCGCAAGAGTCTGCAATGATGTTGCCATTGGCGTCTTTGCTCGTTACAATGCCTTGTTCTGGCATCTCATAGTTAGGCAACACATAGAGTTGCGTCATGAGATTAGCTGTTACATCCGACTGTGTTTCGGGGTCTTTCATCTTTCCCAGGAAGCCATCGGACGACCTTGAGATGATGTTGCTGGCCAAAACGCTGTGCGAACCAATATTAAATGTATCGGCTTGTACGTTAAGTTTGTCTGCTTGATCTGTAAGCGAACCACCTATTCCATCGGTAGTATCGGTACAAGAAGTTAGGGCCAACGCTACAAGAGCGAAGCCAAAGCTAATATTTTTGCTTTCATTCCATTATTTTATTATAGAACTCGGTATATCTTGTTTGTATATCGGCTTCGTTTTCTGGCTGCATTAGAATTTCCTTTTTGCTATCTACGGCATACTGCATCAACTCTTTATTTACGTTGTTGCTTGTTTGTATGATACCGTCGGAGTAGTCAATAACGAGTTTTCCTAATTCTTTGAAGTCGAAATTGTCGCCATATTTCTCTATCTTACTAAGCTCTGCGCTCTTGAACTCGAGGCATTGCTTGAACTTTTTGCCTAGACTATCACTGGGTTGCTCGGTAAATAATGATGTAACAATCTTTGATTTGGCAAACTGTGGTTCGTCTTTATAAGCCGTTTTAACGTAGAAAGGTATCACAGAAGACATCCAACCTTGGCAATGAATAATGTCTGGCGCCCACCGTAGCTTCTTAACTGTTTCCAAAACACCGCGTGCAAAGAAGATAGCACGCTCTCCGTTGTCGGGGTAATCATTGCCTAACTCGTCCTTAGTCATAGCTAAGCGCTTTTGGAAATAGTCTTCGTTATCGATGAAATATACCTGAATGCGTGTCTGTGGTATGCTCGCCACCTTGATAATCAGTGGGTGATCCATCTCATCAATGATGAGATTCATGCCTGAAAGGCGTATAACTTCGTGCAGTTGGCCGCGTCGTTCGTTGATAGCTGCCCATTTTGGCATAAATGTACGAATCTCGAAACCGGCGTCTTGCATATGTCGTGGCATGTCTGCACCAAAGATTGACATCTCCGAATTAGGGACATACGGAGCGATTTCTTGGTTTATGAACAATACTTTCTTTCCCATTTAATAATAGTTTACTACTTGCAAAGTTACAAAAAAAAACTTGAAATTGAGTCCTTTATCTATCGAAATCCTGTTTAAAAGGTTGAATATTGGCATATTTTTAGCGAATTCTTACGAGTTTTAAATAAAATTGTTGTTACTTTGCATCGTAAATATAGAAACTTAATAATGGTAATATTTGAAAGGATTGTCGATTTACAGAACGAGCTTTTCCAGCTCCGTAAGCAGGGGAGAACTATTGGATTGGTGCCTACGATGGGGGCGTTGCACGATGGGCATGCTTCTTTGGTAAGACAAAGTGTGCAGCAGAACGATGCAACGGTGGTATCGGTGTTTCTCAATCCTACCCAGTTTAACGACAAAGGCGACTTGGATCGCTATCCACGCACGTTGGAAGCTGATTGCAAACTAGTGGAATCGTGTGGTGCCGACTATGTTTTTGCGCCATCGGTAAGCGAGATGTATCCCACAACAGATACGCGTCAGTTTGAGTTTCCGCCACAATCAACAGTCATGGAGGGTGCTAAACGACCAGGACACTTTAATGGTGTGTGTCAAGTTGTCAGCCGATTGTTCTACATTGTACGCCCTAATAGAGCTTATTTGGTGAAAAAGACTGGCAGCAAATAGCTGTTGTGAAGCGCCTTGTAGACTTTATCAACATGAATATTGATATTGTTGAGTGTCCTATCGTACGAGATGAAGACGGATTAGCAAAGAGTTCGCGCAACTCATTGCTCTCTTCCGATGAGCGTGCGATAGCTCCGTATATATATAAGGTGTTGAAATCGAGTACTAAGGAAATGGGTATGCTAAGCGTTCAGGAACTCCACGACAAGGTAGTAACAGAGATAAACGCTGTTGATGGCTTAGAAGTTGAATACTTCGATATTGTAGATGGCAACACCTTGCTGCCTGTTCTGTCATGGGACGATACTCCTTACGTGGTAGGTTGCATCACGGTTTATTGTGGTAAAACGCCTATCCGATTAATTGACCATATTAAATATAAGGGTTAAACGAATATGCAAATCGAAGTACTGAAAAGTAAATTACACTGTGTTAAGGTTACAGAAGCTAACCTTAACTATATGGGAAGCATCACCATCGACGAAGATTTAATGGATGCTGCCAATATGATTGCAGGCGAAAAGGTTCAAGTTGTAGACAACAATAATGGCGAACGACTTGAAACTTACATCATAAAGGGCGAACGAGGCACAGGCTGTATCTGTTTGAATGGAGCTGCGGCACGTAAGGTTCAAGTAGGAGATACAATCATAATCATTAGTTATGCCTTGATGGATTTCGAAGAAGCGAAGACCTTTAAGCCTACAGTAGTGTTCCCTAAAGAGGGCAATCGCGTGTAAGTCGTTGCCCTTTCTTATCTTGTAATAAGTGTAGGGAAATGATAGAAAAATTGTAAACTCTTTTCAAGCGAATAGATATTGCGTAACCAGCTGTATAACAATGCGTTGTAATACCCATTGTTTTTGCGTTGTAAAAGAGCCTATATTACACGGCAAAAGCGCCTGTTTTGCATTGCAAGACAGGCGCTTTTGCAATACAAAACAAATTTTCTCGGTTTTTGTATATGTTTTTTTTACAAAATTATGGGTATAGTTTGAAGTTTTTATAGAGTTTCTATAAATCCTTAACACACCTATACTTTCTACCTGATATAGCTTTTTGAAGAGTGTATGAACCTTACCGTTAAAAAGCATAAATCCCGAACTTCCATTGGAAATTCGGGATTATGTTGTTTGTTTGGAATAGTTTTGTTTGTTTCGCTTTACGCTTCTGGTGTTTGTGTTTTAGCAGCGTATGCTTCTTCAGAGAGTACTGAGACCTTGCTCTTGTTGTACTTTCCTCTGTGGAAGTAAACGATACCGTTTGCCAAAGCATACAATGTATCGTCCTTACCCTGCGCTACATTCTCACCTGGGTAGTGCTTGTTACCACGCTGGCGAACGATAATGTTGCCCGCAATAATCTTCTGACCACCGCCGATTTTAACACCTAAACGCTTTGAATGTGATTCGCGTCCGTTCTTAGAACTACCGACACCTTTTTTATGAGCCATTTCTTGTCCTCCTAATTTAAGCGTTAATTGTTTTAATCTCTACCTGTGTGAAGTGTGAACGATGACCGTTCTTCTTGCGATAATCCTTACGGCGCTTCATCTTGAAGACGATAACTTTGTCGCCCTTTACTAGTGGATTAACCACTTCAGCTACTACTTTTGCACCATTAACAGTAGGTGCGCCAACTGTGACAGCTCCCTCTTTGTCTAAGAGAAGAACCTTGTCAAACTCAACAGTCTTACCTTCTTCCGCATCTTTGATGTGGTTTACGAAGATCTTTTTGCCTTCTTCGACTTTAAACTGTTGACCGTTAATTTCTACAATTGCGTACATTTTATATATTGTAAACGGTTAAACCGATAGGCGGCGGAGCATCTTTCCCGCGCTTATTCGAGCCTAAGCGGCATAAAAACTGTGCAAAGTTACTAAATAACTTTCTATTTATGATAGTTTAAAGGTAGTGAGATTAACTTATTAGGAAGAATTAACAAAGATTATCTAATATAAGTCTTGAGACGCGTATGCCTGGGTTTTGTGGTCGCTGCAATAGGTATTGGTAAATCGTTTCTTTAGGTTCTACAACCTGACGGCCGTTCTTTTTAAGGCTCGATGCGTTGATTAAATGTAGTCCATCTCGGTGCCAAACGGCAAATCCAAGGTGGGTTGTATCAAGGTTTAGCTTATTGGTTGTAATGGCAATAATGTCTCCGTTGCGTACCACTTTGCGCAGTAATTCGGTGTTAGTAAGCTGCTTTTTGGGTATGTACGGGACGATAGTACCATTGGTTTGGTCTTCTAACTTCTTCAAAGCAGCCACCCTTTGCGGACGATTACGTAGCATATCGTAAGCGTTCGGATTCTCGCTCATATAGTTAATCTTTAGTTTTTGCGTAGCTGTAAAGGGCGGATTGGGTGCAGAAATCTCTTTTACGTAGCCCATTTGTTGGTTATCGGTAACCCACCACTGGTAGTAATGCAGTCTGTTTTCGTAGGCAAGACGTCCTTGTCGGTATCGTATGTTTTGTAGCATACGTGTAAAATCGCTGTAACGACTGAGGTTCTTATCCACGCAAAGTACAACAGCAATTACATATTCCAGGTAGGTTGTGCAGTCCATTTCCCTTGTATTCACCACCAACATCTCCTCGTTGTTGCGGTCAAGCGTATGCGCAACGTATGGAATACCGACAAAGTGGCGGGCCGCTTTCAGTATGATGTCCTCCTTAGATAGTTTCGTTCGCAGCGGTAAGAGCTGTGCAAGCAGACTCTCTATGCGGCTGGCATCCGACGTTACAGCCTTCGTTGTGCCCTGCTGACTATATTTTATTACTTCCGCAGTAGGCTTATTACCCATGGTTTGCGTGGTAGTTGGGTTGCTTATAAAGAGCAAAATAAGTAATAAAAGAATCCTTAATGCTTTCATTTCACTGCAGTTTTAGGTTTATTTTCGTCGGTTTTCCACGTTTGCCGAAGTTCATTCCAGCGTAAACGTTTATGTTTCCGAAGAGATTACTCGTTGATAATCCATTACCATGGTAGTTGAATGCGTGCATAATAGCACTTGAACCAGCATACCACTTCATGTTATTCCATACCAATCCAAGTCGTACCGTTGCATTGATATCGATGTTATTCGATATGATTCGGCTTAGCGAGAAGTTCTCTTCCACTATTTTTCCGCTGTTATGCTTATAGGCCAAGCCGATAGTAGCCGAACCAGCGAGCAGCCAGTTGCGTGCAAACACGTAGTTATAGGCATATCCACCGCTTACGGCAATGTTGGTATAACGTATCTTTTCGGGTTTAAGCGAACCCTCAACGTCCTCATATTTGGTGTCCATCTTGAGGTTATTGAACACCAAACGATAGAATTCGGGCCAATCAATCCTTAGTGTGTGCCTTGTATAACCTATTCCAATGATTGGACTACCAGCCGATTTGCGTTGCACAGTGCTCTGACTGAAGGCAGCAGGGTAGGAGAAACGGCGATGATTAAAGATATAATAGATGTTGAAACCCTTTAGTTTCGATTCCACACCATCGAATTCCATGCCGTTCAAAGGGGCGGTATCAATATTGTCGCCCATTGAAAATCGGCGTATTTTAAAGTCTGTCCTGTCTTCCGATAGTAGAGATCGATGCCTACTCGTGCGCTGTAAAGACTGAGGTCGAACTCTTTTCGCTTCTGTTCAGAGTTGTTGAAGAAAGGGTGTTTAATATCAATGGTGTAGCCAAGGAATATCCATCGCCAGCCCGCATAAGGTCCAATGCGCATTGTTGGTTCGGGTGCAAGCGTCAGATGGTGTTCTTGTTGGCTGTTCAGAACGTACACTTCAAAGTTGTTTGTGTTCTGTACCATCACCGTAAAGTTGTATCGTTGTGGTTCGATGTAGTTGGTATCAACATCGTTCATTGTGTCTTTCTTTTTCTCACCAGCATTCTGTTGGTATCTGCGTTTACGTCGAGTAGTGTCTGGACGTTGCCATTTCACACTATCCAAGCATTGCCATTCATCATTATTATGAATGGTTTTCCAACCGTTTTCTGCCCTTGTTGTAGGGGCGGAAAGCAGCCATAGCAAGCAAAGTATGATAGTTTTAGTAAGCATTGAATTAGTATTTACCTAATATTCTGTCCATTACCCAGTTGGTAGGAGTAGCTTCTATGCTGTTAATTCCGCATTTCCATACCCTTGAAGGTCCTGTACTACCGACCGAATCAGTGGTTCTTGCACAAAGTGTGGGTTCTTAATGTCGATGTATTCCATGCCTTGACTGGTGTAAAGCGTAATGGGATCGTAGTTATATACGGAGAAAACGATGCGTCCTTCCGTACCATAAATCTCTATACTGTCCTCTTTTGCGCTATCGTGAGCGGTAAAACTCCACGAACCACTGCCACAAAGTCCACTCTCAAAGCGGAATACTGCGTTCACAGTATCCTCCGATTCAAACATGCCAGTGCGGTTTGCAATGTATCCGTGTGCCTTTACGATGATGCCGAAAAAGCTCTGAAGCAAGTCTATCTGGTGCGGGGCGAAGTCGTAAAAATATCCTCTGCCGCCCTCTTGTTGCTCCAATCGCCATGGTTTTTCCTCCAGTTTGTCGTTGTCGAGTTCCTCTGCAGGCACGGCAAAGCGTATCTGTACGCTAAGCACCTTACCAATAGCACCGCTTTGCAAAATCTCTTTCACCTTTTTAAAATAAGGTAAGTATCTGCGATAATAGGCTACAAAGCAAGGCACTCTCGTCTGTTCTGCTACACGATTGATGCGTACGCAGTCGTCATACGACCCTGCCAACGGCTTTTCTATTAGGCAAGGCTTCCCTGCTCGCATCGCCATTATGGCATAAGTAGCGTGTGCTGATGGTGGCGTTGCTATGTAAATGGCGTTCACATTAGGGTCGTTCACAAGTAGTTGTGGGTCTGTGTACCAACGCGAAATATCGTGTAGGTTAGCATAAGTGCGTGCGCAACGTGCATTTTGGTTGTATACGGCTTGGACATGCGACTCGGTTACAGCGTTAAAAGCGGCTCCCGACTTGCGTTCCGTAGTCTCTCCAAAACCAATAAATCCCCAAGAGATATGCTTCATTGTTATTTTCTTTTCTGCAAAAATACAACTTTTTGTTGAATAATATCCCTGCTTCTACAAAATATATATAATGTGAAAGTGAAATCAGAAAAAAATATTATTAAATTTGCAAAAGAAACAAAATAACCTGTCTTAATATGAGGAAAATTAATCTATTACTAATGCTTCTGCTGGTTAGCACATTTGCTTTTGCACAGCAATTCAAGCAGTATTTCGAAGATGCAACGCTTCGTTTGGACTACAACTTCGCTGGAAACGCAAGCCATCAAGCCATTGCTGTAGACGAACTTTGCCGTATTCCAAGATGGTATGGCAAGACTCAGAGGCTCAGCGAGCTTCCGTTAGAAGGCAACGGTCAGATAACGGTACGCGACCACCGCACCCAGAAAGTCATTTATCGCAACTCTTTCTCTACACTTTTCCAAGAATGGCTCACCTACGACGAGGCAAAAACCACCTCAAAGTCGTTCGAGAACGTGTTCCTTGTGCCTTTTCCAAAAGATACAGTAGATGTTACGGTAGAACTACGCGATAGCCATCACAAGATAATGACGTCGCTCACACATACCGTTGTACCTACGGATATACTGATTCGACGTATCGGTGAGAAGCACATAACGCCTTACGAAACGCTCCAAAGAGCTGCCGACCCAGCGCGTTGCATACACATTGCCTATATTGCAGAAGGCTATACAGATGCCGAAATGCCCGCTTTCATAGACGACTGCCGCACGGCAATGGAGGCTTTGTTTGCCCACGAACCTTTTAAATCGCTACGCGACTGCTTCAATGTGGTAGCTGTGAAATCGCCATCGGCAGAGAGTGGCACCTCAAATCCGGGCAAAGGAATATGGAAAAATACTGCTTTGCACTCTAAATTCAACACATTCTACAGCGACAGATACCTTACAACGCTGCACTTAAAGACCCTTCATAACTGGTTAGCAGGTACTCCTTACGAGCATATCATTGTATTAGTGAACACCGAAAACTATGGTGGAGGCGGCATTTTCAACTCATATAACCTCTCAATGGTGCGACACAGAGCTTTCAAACCAGTGGTTGTACACGAGTTCGGACACTCTTTTGCTGGTCTTGGCGACGAATATGGCTACGGAGATATGCCTATGTATCCAAGCGATACAGAGCCTTGGGAACCTAATCTGACCACGCTTGTAAACTTAAAGGCCAAGTGGGCCGACATGGTAAAGAAGGGAACACCGCTTCCAACACCGCAACCTGCCGACCTTGACAAGCCGAATGCCGACCAAAGCAAGTGGAAAATAGGCGCTTACGAGCCCGCAGGCTATGCCAAACATGGTGTATATCGCCCTTATCCTGATTGCCGAATGCGCACCAACGAGAACCCTAACTTCTGTCCAGTGTGCCAGCGTGCCATCACAAAACTGATTAAATTCTACACTGAATAAGGTGTAATAACATAAAGGCAGGTACTGAATGCAATTGCTTTCGTACCTGCCTTTTTCTATTGTTTGTCCTATTTGGGACTGCAAAACCTAAGTTTTCTAAACTTCCTGCACATTCTTTCTGATTGTGTATAAACTTACACTATTGTGTGGTAAATATACGATTGCAAAACGATACATATACTTCGACTTTGCAATATAGGCTCTTTTGCGTTGCAATAGAGCCTGTTTTACCGTGCAAAACAGCCGCTTTTGCAATGCAAAACAATGGGTATTGTAAAGTGTTGATGGCTAGGCTGTTATGCGGTAGTGTGCTTTTGTGAAGGCGTTTGTATATTTATCCTCTTCCTTGCAAGTATCAGTATGTTTTTCATTTCGGTAAAGTTGCAGGGTTACATTGGTGGAGTGGGCAGCCCGTACTACCAAAATGATGTAGCCATTGAATACGAAAGAGCGTGATTTACCACGTTCCTTCCATTAGCAAACTTGCTGAATGAAAATGGAAACCGTGCTAAATCACGCTCCACCCATATTGTTGTTATGTCGTTTTGCTGGCGCAGAAAGCAGTTTATTGCGCTTCTACAAAATTGCTTCAGCACTTCTATGAACCATAGAAACCACTAAAAGCGTTTCCACAAAACCCATCGTTTGTTCTACGAATAGCGCCCAACGCGCACCCCGTAGCTTAGTAAACCTTAATCTCTTGCTTGCCTTCGAGCGCTGCAACAGCGTTCTCTGTGAGGGCGAGCATCTCGTCTTGACCAGGATAAACCACTACTGGAGCAAGGTAGCTGATGCGTTTTTTCATTTCATTAACAAGGTAAGTGCTGAAGCACATACCACCTGTGAGAATGATAGCGTCTATCTTTCCACAAAGCACAGCACCTTCGGCAGCAATAGCTTTCGCCACGTTCCAAATCAAAGAAGATATAAGTAGCTTTGCTTTTTCGTCGCCAGCGTCGATACGATCGCGTATGATGCGGAAGTCGTTGGTACCTAAATGTGCAAGTAAACCGCCTTGTGAGGTTATCTTTTTAATCATTTGCTGCTCTGTAAGGCCGCTTGTGTAACACAAATGGATAATGTCTGACATTGGCAAAGTACCTGTACGCTCTGGTGAGAATGGTCCATCGCCAGACAAAGCGTTATTGGCATCGACTGCACGACCCTGCTCATGAGCTGCTATAGAGATACCTCCGCCAAGGTGAGCGATAATCAAATTCAGCTTATCATAGCTTGTATTGTTCTCGCGTGCATAGCGTCTGCCCACTGCTTTGGTTTAATGCGTGCCAAATGCAGATGCGTGGGATTTCAGGAAGACCTGTAATGTGGGCCTCTGGAGCCATTTCGTCGACCACACCAGGGTCGGCTATGAAGCTCTGACAGCCAGGAATCATTTCTGCAATCTCGTATGCCAGCTTGCAACCGAGGTCGCATGGGTGTTGATGAGCAGCTGTTCGCTGGTCTTCAACCATCTCAGGTGTAACTCTATAAACACCACTTTCAACAGGCTTAGCAAGGCCGCCGCGTCCTATTGTTGCGTCAAAGTCGAGCGCAATGTTACGGCGTTCCAACTCTTGAAGTATGTGTTGCTTACGATATTCGTACTGATCGAATATGGTGTGGAAGTGTTCTAACTCGCTGCGAGAGTGCTTAACGTCTTCTACGAAGAGTAGTTCGCAACCATCAGCCACAGATATCTTTGTTGAAGTAGAGCCAGGGTTAATGGCTAAAATTTTGTACGACATAGTGTAATTTATTTTCTTGAATTAGAGATAATAGTAGCAAGTGCCAAGCTATAGAACTTAGATTCGACGGTGTCGCCGCGACTTGCGAGTACAACAGGCACCTGTGTACCTTGCAATACAGCTGCTGTTTCAGCACCAGCGAATAGAGTTATGGTCTTGTAGAATACGTTTCCAGCCTCGATATCAGGGAAGATAACAGCGTCAGCCTCGCCTTGTACGGGTGAATCAATCTTCTTATCGGCCAGCGCTTCAGCCGAGCACGATGTCTTTAAGTCGAGCGGTCCGTCTACAATACAGTTGCCGAAAGCACCTTCGGCAGCCATTTTCTTAAGTTCAAGATAGCCTTCTGTGTATGGGAAATGCTTTCCGTCAGGTTTTTCTGAGCAGTGAATAAGTGATATTTTAGGCTGCTCTATGTTGAAAGCGTGGCAGAAATCAGCCACATATTTAATCTGTTCGATGCGTTGTTCATGTGTTGGGAAAGGCAGAACGGCAGGGTCTGTGAAGAACAAAAGCTTCGGATAAGTAGGTATTTTGGCTGCTGTGATGTGTGTCAGCACGCTGCCTTTAGGTAGAATGCCCTTCTCTTTGTTTAGTATGGCACGCAAAAGTACGTCGGTATTTACGAAGCCTTTCATCAGCGCATCGGCGCGTCCGTCTCGTACAAGTTCCACTGCTTTCTCCGAAGCGTCCTGTGGGTCATTAGCCAAAAGGGTTTCATACTTTCCGTTAAACTTCTCTGCTGTCTCCTGAGAGCATACTAATATTGGGTTGATGACACCTGCCTTGTGCGCCATTTCAACTGCATCAAGGGTGTGGCTGTCTTCTGCCCACACAACGGCAACATTGTTTTTAATGCCGCTTTCGTTCAGATTCTCCACCAATTGGGAAAAGTCTGTAATGCTTTTTGTATTGTTCTTCATACTATATATGTATATTTTGTGCGAAAGTATTAATCTCTTGTTCAGTGCTACAAAGATACAAAAAAGGTACTTGTTCAACAAAATTCACTTTTTATAAAATATGTATTTTTTGATAATTTAAGAATTTTCACAGCGAGGGATAAGTACGCATGTAATGTAATAGTTGGCTGAAAATTCGTCGTTTTATTGACTTATGTCAATTGCTTCTTTGTGTTCTTCTTTCTTTTTGCTATTAAATTATTTGATTATTTGGTAAAAATGAAAGTAGAGAGGAGCGTAAAATGTGTTGGAAAAGTATATGAATGGTAGACTTGCAAAATGCCTTTTTCAGAGTAAAAATAGCGTTTTAGTGTTGCAAAATATTCTTTTTGCGCCTCGTAATGGAGTGCAAATAGACGATTTACTACATTTCTGCTACTGTTGAATGTGGCGAAATAAGAACGAAAAGAGGCATATATAAAAAGATGTATAGGTAGTTTTTTGGAGGTGGAGCAAATAAGAGCGCATTGTTATTGTGCGGGTAAGATTATCCTAAAAAATAACTTTTGAATTGTAAAGAAAACACATGTAAATTTCGAGCGTAGTTGTTTTGCGTTGCCAAAGAGCCTGTTTTGCGTTGCAATATAGGCTCTTTTGCCTTGTAAAACAGGCACTTTTGCAATGCAAAACAATGGGTATTGTAATGTGTTGATAATGAGTTTGTTGTAAAGACTAGGTGTTTCTGTAAAATCTTTACACTTGTTTGGGAATGTTTTTCTTGGTAGCGTGGGTTGTTGTCGTGTGTTTTGGGAGTTGCTTCAATGAGCCTTTTTCATCTATTTAGTATAATAACGAAGGGGATTGAGTCACCTCAACCCCCTTCTTTCTTAGTTCTCCCTTTAATCATTTTATCCTTTAACAACCTATATATTGTTTACTTTCAGTCTTTGTCTGAGGTTAATCCTCGTAGACAAAGCTAAAGTTTTTCTCGGCTGTAAGAGAGTTTCCAACATAGCAACCCTTATGTGCGAAGCTTTCAAACTTCTTGCGCATGGCTGCATCAAGGTTGCCCTTAACGTGGAACTCTATGTCTATTCTTTCAACTTTCAGTGTTTCTGGGTTCTCTACAATCTCACCAACGACAGCGTAAGTGCCTGTTAAGTCGATGTTATCGCGCTTTGCACGCATCGCAATGGTAGTCAGCGTACATGCTGCGAGCGACTGTGCCATGATGTCAACAGGCGTTGCGTATTCGCCTAAGCCGCCCGGTCCCTTGCTGGCATCGGTTCTAAGAGTTTGTCCTGAAGCCTCGTATGTAGCTTCAACGCGAAAGTTTCCTAAGTATTTTACTATTGATTTTTCCATAATTAGTGTTTATTTATTTTCCATTGGCAAAGATAATGATTTTATCTTATATACCCAAATAAATCCATAAAGTTATTACATTTAAACGCTTTTTTTAAGCTTTATATAGTAACTGCCGTGTGGGCGTTAGAAGGCGATGCAAGTCCTAAAATGTCGTAATATATTATCATTAGTTAATATAAAATTATTGTTAAACAATAAATAATTCTTGTTTTTAATTTGTGAGTAACAAAAATTTATGTCTATATTTGCAACGTAAACAGCAAATCGTGATAGTCACTTTGCATTTACACCTTATATATATAGAGACATTGATATGACAGATAAACTATATCGCTACTGCTCAATACTGTTGGCAATCATGTTCTGCGTGATGATATATACAGTGTATGATGTAAGCGTTACAGTTATCAGAGGTCTCAAAAATGGTGAGGAAATTACAGCGCTACTCAATAGCGTAGGTAAGGATAAGGGTCCTTTAATTATTCAAGATGGCAAGGAAGAAGATGGAATTGGGCTCAAGAACGAAGACTGGATCGCTTCTTCTCCTGTAGCACTCATGTTGAATGATGAAGCTAAACCAGTAATTTTTGTGAATCAAAAAACTGGTAAAGAACAGAAAGTATGGCCACGTTATGTAGATATAAACTATAAATCGCCGCACTACTTCTTAGGAATTAAGGCAATAGGCTTCTCTTTAGTAGTGATATTATCGGTGGTGTTGTTGATAGTTGCACTTAAGCTTTTTATGAATTTCCGTAACTCTGAGAATATATTTGAGGTGCGAAATCTGAAGCTAATACGCATACTGGCGATTATAACAGTAAGTTATTATGTCGTATTGTGGTTGGTAACGCTGGGTGAAATCTACTTTATTCATAAGTCGTTCAGCATTGCCGGGTATAGTATGAGCGTTTTAAAAACACTCGATTTGCCTGGAGGATTATATAAAATACCGCTCATGTTCATCGTCTATGAGATATTTCTGATAGGTGTAAAGATGAGAGAGGAAAATCAATTAACGGTCTAAAGGGGAGGTGCGGATATGATAGTAGTAAACCTTGACGTTATGATGGCAAGGCGGAAAGTGTCGCTAAACGAGCTTTCTGAGAAGGTGAATATCACTCTTGCAAATCTTTCAGTGCTGAAAAACAGGAAAAGGCTAAGGCCATTCGTTTCACCACTTTAACCGCTATTTGTGAGGCATTGGATTGCCAACCAGGAGACATCCTCGAATATAGAGACGGAGAAGTAGATTAGAGAACAAATATAAGAATCAAACAATAAAATCTAAATTTAAGAGCAATATGAAAAATTAAAAACATCTTTATGGCAGCGTTTTTTTGCTATTGGCAGCAACTGCAATGGCACAAAAACGAGATGGATGAAATGTCTAAAAGCGCCCGTAGATGAAGCTGTTAAGGTGGGACGCCTTGACAATGGTTTAACCTATTATATTCGAAAAAATAACTATCCTGAAGGTAAAGTAAACTTCTATATAGCACACAAAGTTGGTGCTATTCAAGAACGAGACGACCAGGACGGTCTTGCACACTTGTTGGAACACATGGCTTTCAATGGTTCAAAGCATTTCCCAGACGACTCGGTTGTGAAGTTCATGGATAAGACAGGAGGTGGCTGGAATGCTTATACGACAGCTGACCACACTGTATATTTCCTTACAGATATCGCTGCAAATCGCCCTACACGCGTAGACTCTTGCTTGCTCGTTTTGAGCGACTGGTCGCAAGGTTTAACCCTTACTGCAGACCAAATAGAAACAGAACGCGACGTGGTACACAATGAATACCGTGGTCATAACGCTATTCAACGCTTGCTTCGTGCTGCTAATGCCGACTTGTTCCCTAACAGTATATATGGTCGTCGTACCGTTATCGGTAGCATGGAAGTAATTGATAAGTGTAATCCAGAGACCCTTCGCGCTTACTATCGCAAATGGTATTTTCCAGGCAACCAGGCTGTTGTTGTTGTTGGAGATATCGATCCTGTAAAGATAGAAGCAAGCATTAAGCGTCTCTTCGGCGACTTAAAACCAGCTAAGGAAGCTACAAAAGCTACACCAGTGATGGTTGATGACAACGAAAAAACACTCTATGCGTTTGGTAGCCATCAGGAAGTTTCACAGCAAATCTTCCAGCTCTATCGCAAGACAGAATATATCTCACCAGAGGAAAAGAACTCTATCGTATACCTTTACTTATCTCCTATGTACCAGCTTGTGAACCTTATGTTCAACAACCGTATGCAGAAGATAGCTCAATCACCAGAATCTGACATCACTGTTGCACAGGGAAGTGTAGATAGCTATGCTGGTCATGCACTCACTCGTGATGCTGAAGGTATCGTAGTTGTGCCTAAATCAGGCAAGGAAAAGGAAGCAATGGCGCAGATAATACGTGAAATGAACCGTATTGGACAGTTCGGTTTTACGGAGTCAGAGTTCAAGCATGCAAAGGAAGCATACAAGGCTTCGCTTGATAATCTCTATAATAACCGCGCCACAATCACCAATGATGATTACGCACAAGCACTCATTAAGAACTTCCTTGAGGGCGAACCATACAGCACTATCGAGCAGGTTTACGAGTTGTATAACCAGATTTTGCCTGTGTTACCGCTTGCATCCATCAACGAATTGGCTAAGAGTCTTATCAATGTGAACGAGAAAAACTTTGCCATCAGCGTTATAATGCAAGAGAAAGATGGTAAGACTGCTTTCACAAAGGCTGAACTTCCTGCTATAGTAGAGGCAGCTCGTGCTGAAAAAGTAGAGCCTTATGTAGACAATACTAAGGAAGAACCAATGATGTTAAAGGAGCCAAAGGCTGGCAAGATAGTTAGTGAGAAGCCATTAAAAGCAGTTCGATGCGAAAGTGTTGACACTCTCTAACGGTGCAAAAAGTTATCTTGAAGAAGACTGACCTTAAGGCTAACGAGATATTGATGATGGCATCTGCACCAGGCGGAAAGAGCATTGGTAAGAAAGAAAGCCTCGCTATGCGCAAACTGTGGACAGAGATTTCAAGCATACACGGACTTGGAACAAAGAGTCTTAACGACCTTGCGAACATCGCACAGACTAAGATGACCAACATAGAAGCAGGCATTAGTAACGACCTTCACTACATAAGCGGTTCAACAGTGAACGAGAATGTGGAGACGTTAATGCAGATGATAAATCTCAGTTTCACCGATATTAAGAAGGATGAGAATTATTATAAGCTCGTTACACAGTACATGAAGGGCAAGCTTGAGACTAAAGCGAGCGACCCAGAAATGGTAATGGCAGACTCAGTGGCTTACTATAACCACAACAAACAGCTTGATGCGCTCTCTCCTGATGTGAAGGATTTTGACAATATCAACTACGATCGTGCACTCGACCTCTATAGACAACTATTTAATAATGCTTCTGACTTTACATTTACATTCGTAGGTAGCTTCGACGAAGCAACTATACGACCACTTATTGAAAAGTATATTGCTTCAATACCTGCAAGCAAAAAGAAGGCAGAATTAGTAGATATGCGTACCTATACAAAGGGAAAGGTACAGAAGAGCTTTAGTTTCAAGATGTCAAACCCACAGAGTAAGATTATAGATACCTATCGTTCGGACAAGGTAGCATATACTTTAGAGAATCAGCTCAACTCAAGAGCACTGGGACAGTACTTGTGGGATAAGATGTTTGAGATTATCCGTGAAAAGGAAAGTGCTGTTTATACACCAATGCCAAGTGTAAGTTTGGAAGAAGATTTGACTGGAAACTACATCACTATCAACTGTGAACTGGCCACAAACCCAGAAAAAACAGAGATAGCAGAGAAGCTTGCAAAGGAGATTATCTTCGATTCTCAAACCAAGATAACCAACGATGATATTGCACGTGCAAAGGAAGTACTCAATAAGAAGCACACTGAAGCAGTGAAGCAGAACAACTACTGGTTAAACGTACTTTCTGATTATGCAACATATGGAGTTGATAGAGCAAACGGCTTTGACGCTGTGATGAAGGCAATGACACCACAGACTGTTGGTAATATTGCTAAGATGGTATTGAAAACGGGCAACCACGTTCAGGTTATCATGAACGCTGAGAAGCTCGAAAGTAAAGAAATAAATGATAAAAGCAACTCCTCGTTGCAACGAAACAAGTCTTCGGGGAGTGCAAAGGTTCATAATAATATATAATAACTGGTAACCCCTTGTTTTTTAATAGTTATTCTCGAGGGGGTTTTTGCATTTAAATTTAGAATTAATTTTATGACATTTAGATGGTGGTGTTACGGTTGCTGTGAAGTAATTGGAAACACAAGCCACTAAAGACTGAGAAGTCTGAGGTGGTTGCTGGGGCGCTCTATTGTCTACATACCCTATAAGTTCTCTCGTAAGACAATAGATGACCTCCAGAAAAAACGGTAGAGAATGCACTAAATTAGTGCGTTCTCTATTTTTTTATAACAACATAACGTACCTTCAACTCATCTTTTTATAATCTTCTTTTAGGTGTAGACATCAAACAATTGGGCAACCATAATTTTAAAGATTCCCACTAAATTGTAGCTCACTAAACTTTGTTGGTTGCAAGAAAAGTAGGTTGTCGAACTCTAAATGTAGTTTTGCGATTAAATATAGATGAGTAATAAGCGTGCTAATGGTTGTCAGATTGAAACATTGAATAAATGTATCAACACACACATAAAACCATTCTTGTTTTGTAAAGAAAACTTCGCGGAAAAGTCATCATCGTTGTTTCAACATGTAAAAGAGCCTATATTGCAACACAAAAGTGCCTGTTTTGCCCAGCAAAACAGGCACTTTTACATTGTAAAACAATAGGTATCGCAACGTATTGATTACAAGGTTGTTATGCAATAATACCGCTAAAGATAAATATTTACATTTTGTTCTGCCCATTTTTTTCTTATATTATAAGAAGCAAGTGGGGCTGCTTTTTGTACATATAATAAAAAGCAAATATGGAGTAGGGAAGATGTTAAAAACAAATAAACTCATTACATTAAGTTTGGTATTCTGATACATAATGCCTATCTTTTGCAAAGATAAGATTGGATAAGGTGATAATAAAAAAATCTACTTAACGCCAAATCTTGGATAACATTTATGTTTAATTTAATAAGTAACAATAATTATGGAACTACGTAAAAATTGCGTTATCAATTATTGCTGCAGTAGCTTTGACAACTGCAACAGCACAAGTACAGGACAACAAATCTTGCTGCAAGTCTACAGCAAACAAAGAACAAGTATGCAATAAATCAGCAGAAAAGAAAGAAGGTTGCTGCAAGGATAAGGCAGAAGGAAAGCAAGCAAAAGATTGCAAGAAAGAATGTAAGAAAGACTGCAAGAAGGCATGTCCAAAAAGCAAATGCAAAGAAAGACTGCAAAAAAGAGTGCAAAAAAGCAAAGAAATAAAATAAGAAACTTTGTGCCGTAAAGTACATAACGGCACAATGTAGGCAGACACTGCTGCAAGAATAATTAGCATAAGATCTGTCAAAAAGACAACAATCCCCGAAAGATAGCTTTAAAACTGCCTTTCGGGGGTGTTGATTTTATAAACATAAAGTATTCCTAAGGTAGTACGAATCATAAACTACTAAGCACAAAGACAATGGCATACAGTTTGCAATACAAAATATAACTAAGATGTAAATGAAGGAATGTTTATGCTTGTAAATTTGGTTATATCATATATTCTTTGTAACTTTGCACTTAATTTCGTCTATCCTGACGAGGTTATACACCATATTAATTTTAGGTACATACTATCTAATGAGACAACTTAAGATTTCAAAAAGTATCACCAATCGTTCCAGCGAGGCGCTTGATAAGTATCTTGTGGAGATTGGACGTGAACCAATGATTACCGTTGATGAGGAGATTGAGCTTGCTCAAGAGATTCATAAAGGCGGCAGAAAAGGCGAACGAGCAAAGGAAAAGCTCATTAAGGCGAATCTACGCTTTGTGGTTTCCGTTGCTAAACAATACCAACATCAAGGTCTCTCCCTAACCGACCTTATCGACGAAGGTAACATTGGTCTTGTTAAGGCAGCCGAAAAGTTTGACGAGACACGAGGGTTTAAGTTCATCTCATACGCAGTTTGGTGGATTAGACAGAGCATTTTGCAAGCTATTGCTGAGCAAAGCCGCATCGTGCGCCTGCCATTGAACCAAGTAGGAGCTATCTCTAAGATAAACCAAGTTACCAATGAGTTCATACAAACATAATCGTCGTCCTTCTATTCATGAGTTGGCAGACCTTACCGGCATTGATGAAGCGCGCATTCGCCAAAGTCAAAGCGCCGATAATCACCACATGAGCATTGACGCACCATTTAGTGATGACGACGATAACTCTATGAGCGACATGTTGGCATCGGGAGATGACTCGCGAACAGACCGAGGAGTAGACTTCGAATCAATGTCTGACGATCTTAAATCGGTGTTACAGAACACTTTAAAAGAACGTGAACGCAAAATTGTTGTTGAGTGTTTTGGCATTGGTTGCCAGGAAAAAGGCCTCGAAGAAATAGGTACAGAGATGCAGCTTACACGCGAACGTGTACGCCAAATACGAGAAAAAGCAATCGAAAAAATACGCTTGAGTGGTAATGCACGAGTACTAATGAAGTATCTCGGTTAAACAAAAAACTTATCGGGTAGTCCTCCTCGAAGGACTGAACATTCAGAAATAAGCCCCATCGCTTGCATAGCGGTGGGGCTTTTAATTGTGAAAAAGTCCCTTTTTCTCATTAGTTTTTAGTGCTACTTACTTGTTCTTTCATTGAAAATCACTATCTTTGCAAAGTTAATACCATCGTCCTACGTTAGCGCAACAATAAGTTTAACGAAAGGGTAGGTGTAAAAACGATTTGGAAAAGCAATTATAACAATAACATAAACAATAAAGAACATCACGTCTGCTAACCCGCATGATGCGATAGAATGCAGAAAGATGAAAGTTTTAATAAACAAATTGATGGAAGAATTTGAACTCATTGCCAAAACCTTTATGGGACTTGAAGAGGTTTTGGCTCAAGAGCTCACCCAACTGGGTGCTAACAACGTGCAGATAGGACGACGTATGGTGTCGTTCACCGGTAACAAGGAAATGATGTACCGCGCTAACTTCCAGTTGCACACCGCGATTAGAGTGCTGAAACCAATCGCCCACTTCAAGGCACAAAGTGCCGACGATATGTACGAAGAAGTGAAGAAAATAGATTGGAGCAAGTACATTTTGAAAGGTAAAACATTCTCTGTAGACTCGGTAGTTTACTCAGAAGAGTTCAAGAACTCGCGCTTTGTAACCTATAAAGTAAAGGATGCAATCGTAGATCAGTTCCGTGAAAGCACAGGCACAAGACCAAATATATCTGTCAGCAACCCTGATATTCGATTGAATATCCACGTGGCTGAAGATAAAGCAACACTCTCGCTCGACTCCAGTGGTGAGTCTTTGCATCGTCGTGGATACCGCCAAGAAAGTGTTGAAGCGCCTCTGAATGAGGTACTTGCAGCAGGTATGATACTCATGACAGGCTGGAAAGGCGACACTGATTTTATTGATCCAATGTGTGGTTCTGGCACATTACCCATTGAAGCAGCCCTCATTGCACGTAACATATCGCCAGGAGTCTTCCGCAAAGAGTTTGCTTTTGAAAAGTGGCCAGACTTCGATCAGGACCTCTTTGATATGATATACAATGACGATTCACAAGAACGTGAATTCGAACACCATATTTATGGTTACGACGTAGATATGAAAGCAGTAAACACTGCAAAGATGAATGTTGCCGCAGCAGGCTTCTCAAAGTACGTAACTATTGAAAATAAAGACTTTAAAAACTTCACCCAGCCTTCGCAAAAGAGCATCATTGTGATGAATCCTCCATACGGAGAACGCATCTCAACACCCAATTTATTAGGCACATATAAAATGATTGGCGAGCGTTTAAAGCACCAATTCATGGGTAACGAAGCTTGGATTCTCTCATATCGCGAGGAGTGTTTCCGCGAAATAGGTCTGAAACCGAGCATCAAGATACCAGTATATAATGGTTCATTGGAGTGTGAATTCCGTCGCTATCAAATGTTCGATGGCAAGCTGAACGACTTCCGTGCCGAAGGTGGCATCGTTAAAACGGAAGACGAAAAGCGTGAAATGGCACAGAAACATCGCTTCAAGAAGAATCGCGACTTCAAGAAACGACTCGACGAAACAGAGGAAAACGAAGAAGGCGACATACGCTCTTTCACCTTCCATAGCTTTGAACACAACATCTCTATAGGCGGAAAGAAAACCGAAAATGGTAAGCGTGGCGGACGCAAAAACTTCCGTGATAACGACCGATACGACGATGAACGTGGCTCATTCCGTGGAGGAAAGAAGTTCGAAGGTAAACGATTTGATAAAGGAAACAAAGGCGGAAAGTTCAGAAAAAAAAATAATTATAATACAGATGAAGACTAAATCCCTAATCGTAAGCGCAGGATTAGCATTCGCAGCTTTAGGTCTTGCATTGCCAACCAACGTTATGGCACAGAAACAATTCACTCTCGAAGAACTTAACTTCGGCGGTAAAAACTTCCAAAAGATGCGTGCTGAAACTCGCTACACCACATGGTGGGGCGACCAACTCGTGCGTATGGACAACGACCGTTGTACTATTGTAAATCCACAAACACTCAAAGAAACTACGCTCTTTACGCTTGACGACATCAATACAATTGTAGCAAAGGATAATTCCGATTGCCAAGTGCGTTCACTTTACTCTGTTTCATTCCCTTATGCAGACCGTTCGGTAGTGAAAATCGCTACAGGTAAGGAAACATTGGCTGTAGATTTCAAGGCTAAAAAGCTTGAAAGCACAATGAAAAGTATTGCAGGCGTACAGGCACAAGACTATAATAAGGTGTCAGGAGCGCTTGCTTATGTCCTAAAAGACCAACTATACGTTGTCAATAAGAACGGAACTGCAAGCAACTCACTAACGATGGCTCACGAAGCATAGTCTATGGTCAAGCCGTACACCGTGATGAATTCGGTATTAAGGGCGGTTTGTACTGGAGCCCATCGGGCAATCGCTTAGCATTCTACCGCATGGACCAAAGCATGGTAACTGATTATCCGCTTGTTCACATACCAGAAATAGATTGGAAACCAGCAAAAGGCGAATCAAGAATAGCTACTCCAGAACCTACCAAGTATCCTATGGTAGGCGAAACATCGCATAAGGTAACAGTAGGAGTTTACGATATCAATACAGGTAAGACTGTTTACCTCGACGCTGGCGACCCAACCGACCGCTATTTCACTAATATTCAGTGGAGTCCAGATAGCAAAACCATTTACATGTTCGAGCTAAATCGCGACCAAAACGATTGTCGTTTGGTGTCATACAATGCCGAAACAGGTAGCAAAATAACTGAATTGTATCGCGAAACAGACGCTAAGTACGTTGAACCATCGCATCCTATCCTCTTTTTGCCATGGAATGCCGACCAGTTTGTGATGCAAACACAGAAGGACGGCTACAATCATCTATACCTATTTAATAAAGATGGCAAGCAGATAAAGCAGATAACGAAGGGCAATTGGGTGGTAATGGACGTGCTTGGATTTAATAACAAGACGAAATCAATCATCTATGTGTCTAACGAATGTAGCCCAATACAGCGCAATACATGGAGTGTTAGCGTTGAAAATGGCGCTCGCACCCTCTTAGATAATGGTCGTGGCTATCACTACGCAACGCTAAGTGGTAGCGGAAAGTACTTGGTTGACAACTATACTGAGCCTACCGTACCACGTAAGATAGATATTATTACCGCCACAGGAGCAAAGCCAACCATCAAGAATTGGCTTACTGCGAAGAACCCTTGGGCTGGTTACAACGTTCCAGAGTTTACCTCAGGCTCGCTAAAAGCTGACGATGGCACCACCGATCTCTATTGGCGCATGGTTAAGCCTATCGGTTTCGATCCATCAAAGAAGTATCCAACCGTTGTATATGTATATGGTGGACCGCACGCCCACAATGTAGATGCAAGCTGGAACTATGGTTCTCGTTCATGGGAAACCTATATGGCACAGAAAGGTTACTTGCTTTTCATTCTCGACAACCGTGGTAGTGAGAATCGTGGAAGAGCGTTTGAGCAAGCAACATTCCGCCAACTCGGACAAGTAGAGATGCGCGATCAGATGCAAGGAGTTAAGTATTTGAAGTCATTACCATACGTAGATGCCGACCGTATTGGTGTTCACGGTTGGTCATTTGGTGGCTTTATGACGATATCTCTTATCACTAACTACCCTGAAACCTTCAAAGTGGGAGTTGCAGGTGGCCCTGTTATCGACTGGAAGTGGTACGAAGCCATGTACGGCGAGCGTTATATGGACACACCAGAGAGCAATCCAGAAGGCTATGCAAAGACTTCTCTCTTGCCAAAGGCTAAAGATTTGAAGGGTAAGTTGCAGATTATCACTGGTATGAACGACCCAGTTGTGTTGCCACAACACTGCTTGTCTTTCCTTAAAGCGTGTATCGCTGCTGGCACTCAACCCGATTTCTTCGTGTATCCAGGCGAACCTCACAACATGAGAGGCCACCAAAGCGTTCACTTGCACGAAAGAATAACACAGTATTTCGAAGACTATTTGAAGTAAGTTTTCATCAAACGAAACGTAAAGTAAAACTATAAATCCTTCCGATATGGGAGTAGAAAGGTGCTTATGAAGATATTATTGTTAGGTAGCGGAGGTCGTGAACACGCCTTAGCGTGGAAGATTGCCCAAAGCAAAAAGTGCGAAAAGCTATTCATTGCGCCAGGCAATGCAGGCACAAACGACTGTGGCGAGAACGTAGCCATTGGAGTAAACGAGTTCGAAAAGCTCAAAACGTTTGCCGCAGACAATGCTATCGACATGGTAGTAGTAGGTCCTGAAGACCCATTAGTGCGTGGAATATACGACGAATTCAAGCAAGACGCACGCACAAAGCACATTCCTGTCATCGGACCGTCGTTGAAAGGTGCTGTACTTGAAGGCAGTAAAGACTTCGCCAAAGCCTTTATGCAGCGCCATGCCATACCTACTGCAGCCTATGCGACCTTCGATGGTACCACGATAGAGGAAGGATTGAAGTTCCTTGAGACGCTAAAGCCCCTTATGTGCTCAAAGCTGACGGCTTGGCAGCAGGCAAAGGCGTGCTCATATTGCCTACTTTAGACGAAGCGAAGCACGAATTCAAGCAGATGCTTGGCGGTATGTTCGGCAATGCGTCGGCAAAAGTCGTTATCGAAGAGTTCCTTTCAGGTATCGAATGTTCGGTGTTTGTACTCACAGATGGTACAAACTATAAGATACTTCCCGAAGCAAAGGATTACAAGCGCATCGGTGAAGGCGACACAGGACTTAACACTGGTGGCATGGGAAGCGTGTCGCCAGTGCCTTTTGCAACTGCTGAATGGATGCAAAAGGTAGAGAAACGCATCATTAAGCCAACTGTAGACGGTTTGAAAGCAGAAGGAATCGACTACAAAGGTTTCATTTTCTTTGGACTAATCAACGTAGATGGCGAGCCAATGGTGATAGAATACAACTGTCGTATGGGCGATCCAGAAACCGAAAGCGTTATGTTGCGTCTGAAGAGCGACATTGTAGACCTCTTCGAAGGCGTTGCCAATGGCACCCTTGACAGCTGTAATGTAGTGTTCGACGACCGTTCTGTGGTTTGTGTTATGCTTGTAAGCGGCGGTTATCCAGGCGATTATACGAAGGGATATGCCATCAGTGGCCTTGATAGCGTGGGCGATACAGTTGTCTTCCACAGCGGAACTGCTCTGAAAGATGGTCAGATTGTAACTAACGGAGGCCGCGTTATTGCCGTGTCATCATACGGAATAAACAAAGACGAGGCCCTTCTTAAGAGCTTTACAGAAGCAGAAAAGATAAAGTTTACAGGCAAATACTTCCGCAGAGATATCGGTAGCGACTTATAAGAGAAACGTCTGACGGACAGAATAATGATAGGAAAGTATATACAAAACACAATTGCTGAAAGCCGATGGACGCTCACTGTAGTGTCCATTCTTTCTACTGCAGTGTGGGCAACAGTGTGTATAAACGACTCTTTGGCCATTGTTCCCTTCGTTTGTATGCTCTTTTCCACTTTCCTAATGATGGAGTTGAACAACTCCAACGCCCTCATACGCATCTTCAGTCGTATGGTGTCGTGTTGTTATATGTTGCTCACCACAATGGCAACCTTCCAGTTCCTGTCCTTACTAGCGGCCAGTGTGGTGCTTTGTATGGTCGGTTTCTACACCTGTATCTTCCGTTGTTACCAAGACAAACGCTCTCCCGGGTGGGTCTTTTACGCCTTTCTTTGTTTGGGATTTAGCAGCATTGTGTGGGTGCAAACCCTTTATTTTGTACCCATTGTATGGGTTTTATTTGCCAGTAAGCTGTTAGCTGCCAGTCTTCGCAACTATGTTTCCTCTCTTTTCGGACTTCTTTTGCCTAATCTTGTAGCACTCGGCATCTTGATATACAATGGCGAATGGCATTGGGTCTTGCGTCATCTTGGAGAACTAACCAACTTTGGAAGCCTTGCCAACTATGGGTTGTTATCCATCAATCAGATAATAACGGCAGCGTGGGTTATCCTCTGTGCCATCATCGGAACAGTTCATTACCTGCGTAAGAAAAGCTCTGACAGCATTCGAAACCGCATGCTTTACGGCTTTTTTATACACATCAACAACCTTTCCATCTTGTTTTTGTGCCTTCAGCCCCAGCATTTCGATGCCCTTCTTGGCATGGTTATCGCTTCAACATCGCCCCTTATCGCTCACTTCATTGCGCTGACGCGAACCAAATTCACCAATATCACCTTCAAATTCCTTGTACTTGGCACCTTTGCCATCACGCTCTACAACCTCTTTTCTAACCTCCGTTAATTCTAAAGCAACAGCCAATTGTACTGTTGTTCTATCGTTCTGAAGAAATCAGAAGTTCCCTTTTTTCTAACTATTTCAGTCTGTTTATTCTTCGAAAATCATTCTGCGACAACCCCTTTACCCCTTTGTTTCATCAACAAGATTGAAGTGTTGAAGAACAGGAGGAGTAGGAGAAAGGTCGTAATAGTCTATTTTTGCAATCTCCAAAGTAAAGTAAGTCATTATGTCGTAGCTACTATAAAGGCGTGATAGAACATCGTTGTGGTCGTAAATCCATCTTTTTCGTTCGTCATCAACGTTGAAATTCACCTCACCTACACATCGTACCGACACCTTATCCTCCATTGCTAAAATCTCAACATGCGGGTTTTGCTGCAACTGTTTGTACACTTCTTTCTTTTCTGATGTAGCAAAATAGAGCGTTGAACCCTCCTGACACATAATTTGGAAGGTACGTATTTTAGGACGATTGCCCTCGCATGTAGCGAAGGCAACGTCTTTATGATGCTTTAAAAGTCTAATGCCTCTTTCATATTTCCTTAATATCCAATTGTGAAACGTTCTTTGTGGTGAGCAGGTTTCTCCAGTTCGTCCACCATAGCAACGGCATAATCCTGCACCGAAATAAGACTATTTCCTTCCGCATCAACAATAAGGTCGTCTTTTCCAAGACGGAATTTTCCTGTTCTTTCGCCCTTTTCGTCGAACATTCCAGCAGGAGAGAAGAACACCCAGTCGAGCTCTTGTTCCTTAGTAAGTATGTTAAGATAAACATACGCCAACGAAACCACACCGTTCATAATTTCGTTTGGCAATAAGCCCGTTTCTAAAACGCGAACACTAGGAGCGCAGAACAGAGTGCCACTACCACCAACAATGAGCATTCTACCTATGCCACTCTTCTTTGCTGCAGCCAGCATGTGTCTGTAATTCACAATGGTATCCGTTGCAATATTAGGGTTTTCCCAGCCTGGATTGTACGCAGAGATAAGCGCATCTTTACCTTCTAACAGTTTAACAATGGCCTCCTCGTTTGCCACATCTTCCTTTATAGGGTTAAGGAGTTCATGTCTTGGAAGCTTTTCCACGTTGCGTACCACTGCAGTAACCTCATGTCTACGTTCTAATAACTCGTTCAAGATAGCCGAACCTACGTATCCTGTTGCACCAATCAATACTACCTTTGCCATAATCATTAATATTTAGTATGTTATATTTGTTTGTTTACAAGTGCAAAGTTACACTATTCACTTGCTCTATGCAAGAACGTACAATTTGGTGGGATAGTTACCAAAAAGTAGGAATTGCGCAAATGTTAGCATTTAGTAGTTTTGATATTAACCAACATTAACTATTCGATTTTCTCGTCCCACTGGTTTTTCTTTATATTTGTGCTACAATAAATGGACAATATGGCAACGAACGAAATAAATCCAAACTATCTTGCATGTCCAATACGACAGGTAATCAGTCGTTTTGGCGATAAATGGTCGATGTTAGTACTATACACTCTCGATGCAAGCGATACAGGAGTGTTGCGCTTTAGCGAGCTGCATCGTCAAATGACAGATTGTTCTCAGAAGATGCTTTCAGCCACTTTAAAAAACCTTGAGCAGTATAACCTGGTTCATCGGGAGGTATATCCTGTTGTGCCACCTCGTGTAGAGTATTCGCTTACCAATACAGGCAAGTCGCTAATGCCTGCCATCTATTCGCTCATAGATTGGGCCAAGCTCCACTTCGACGATGTCGTTATAAAGCAAATTATATAAAATCCCCCACTTGTAGAATGACGATAGACACCCGAAAGTTCATCAGTTGTAAAGGCACAACGCCTTTCTTTTAGTCTATCATCACCTCTCAACAAGCACCACTTTATAGCGATAATGACCCAATTAAAGTGTAAAGATTTTACAAAAAGTCTTGTTTTGTATAACATTTTGGTATTCAGTGTGTTGCAATACCCATTGTTTTGCGTTGCAATATAGGCGCTTTTGCAATGCAAAACCGATACAACGAAAATCTGCATGTACTTTCTTTACAAAGCTATGGCGTTTCCGATGTAATGAAATGGCACTTCTTTCGTCTTGTTTCTTCTAAATGATAGATAAACCATCGTTTGGTTTTAGTATTCCATTTTTTATGCTTACCTTTACATCTAAATTACTAATTGCATTGGCAGAATGGAAAAACATCTAACCGTCTATAAAGCTTCAGCAGGGTCAGGAAAGACATTTACCCTTGCCGTAGAATATATTTCGTTACTTATGAAAGACCCAGAGAACTACCGAAAGATACTTGCGGTAACGTTCACAAATAAGGCAACGCAAGAGATGAAGATGCGTATACTGTCGCAACTGTATGGTATTGCCAATCAATTAGAGACCTCTGAACAATACTTCAACAAGGTGAAAGAGAAGACAGGCATGCCCGACGTGGTGATAAGAAACAATGCACGCTATGCCTTAACCCTCCTTATTCACCGATACAACAACTTCCGAATTCAAACCATCGACGCCTTTTTCCAACAGGTTTTGCGCAATCTTGCACACGAATTGGGCCAGACTGCCAACCTAAGAGTAGACCTCGACATCGAACAAATAGAGGGAAAGGCAGTGGACCAGATGATAGAAAGTTTGGAAGAAGGGCAACCTGTGCTGCGCTGGATAAGCAGTTACATCAACAACAGCATAGAGGATAACATGGGCTGGAACATCATTGGCAAGATAAAAAGCTTTGGTTTGAATATCTTTAAAGACTTCTACAAGGCACACGAAGCCCAATTGAAAGAGCTGTTGAGCAATGCAGACGACTTTGAAAAGTACGAAAAGACATTGCGAAACCGTCGAAATGCCATTCAAAAAGAGTTCAACGACCTCGCAAAAGACATACTCCAAAGTCTTCGAGAGGCCAACCAAACCATACCGTCTAACTTTGCTCGTGGGCTGTATTCCTATCTTGAGTCTTGCGCTACCCAGCCGCTTAAAAACGAACCGCTTAAGGTTGCAGTTGAAAAAGCAATGGATAACCCCGACAAATGGGCCAGCACCAAGTGCGATAAAGCCGACAAGGAGATTATAAAAGCGTTAGCAACGAGTTCGCTTTGCGATAAACTTAAGGCGTTAGTGGCTTACAATCAAGACTACTGGAACGAGTTTCAGTCTATCCGTTTAACCTTATCGCACTTGTCGCAACTACGTCTTTGCATGCAATATCCGATGCGGTAGACAGTCTTACTAAGGAATCTAATCGCTTTATGCTCAGTAATACACAAGCATTGCTTAAAGAATTGATTTCCGATAGCGACACTCCTTTCATCTTTGAGAAGATTGGTGCGCGTCTGAAACATATTATGATAGATGAGTTCCAAGACACCAGTACAATTCAATGGAAGAACTTTCTGGTGCTGTTAAACAACTGTATGGCGCAAGAAATGTCCCGAAATTTAATAGTAGGCGACATCAAACAGAGCATATACAGATGGCGACAAGGCGACTGGGGCATATTAAACAATATAGAAAACGAGTTTCCCAACCAACCCATCGACCAGCAAACGCTCGATTACAACTATCGTTCCGAAAAGCGAATTATCAACTTTAACAATGCGTTTTGGCACGAATGTGTAAGCGATACTGCCGATGAATTGGAACAAAATAGTGTGGAAAAGGCTGCTATTGTGCGCCAAGCATACGAAGATGTGGCACAGAAAACGCATCGAACCAACGAGATTGGCTACGTTAAAGTGGACTTACTGCCAAGTAAAGACTATAGGGAGACTATCTTAAACCAACTTGTTGAAACCGTCCGCTCGCTATTCGAAAATGGTTATTCGGGCAAAAACCAAAGCAAAATAGCCATTCTCATTCGTTCCAATATCCACATTCAAGATATAGTAAATAGTCTTTTGGACGCCTTCGGAACCGAAATCAACATCGTTTCCGACGAAGCTTTCCGCTTAGATGCGTCGCTGGCGGTGAATGTTATCATCAGTGCGCTACACCTACTCACACACCCTGACGACATGTTAACGCGCGGAAAGCTCGTGAAACTCTACAATCAGGAAGTGCTGAAAAAGTCAATTACCGATACCGAACTGTTGATAGCGCTACCCAATACCGACGATGATGATGCCGAAATTACCGATAAAAAGGAGAGAAGAAGACTGGCACAGCAGCGTCAGTTGGTCAAGTTGAACAGTGCATTACCAGCTGAATACGTCGAAAATAGGGAACTCTTATTGGGTCTTCCAATCGTTGATTTGGTGGATAAGCTGTTCATGTTGTTTGGTCTTGATAGGCTTGAAGGTCAGAGTTCTTACGTTTGTACGCTCTATGATACCTTGAACGACTATCTGCAAGACCATACAGCGGATATCGACGACTTTATTAAGGAGTGGGAAAACACCCTTTCTTCTAAACCATTCAGAGCGATGAGATAGAAGGAATACGCATCATGACCATTCATAAAAGCAAGGGTTTGGAGTTCGATAATGTCATTATACCATTCTGCGATTGGCCGTTGGAGATGGCAGGAACGCTGTGGTGCGAAACAAAAGACAAGCCAACGCCTTTCAATAAACTGCCTTTGCTGCCCGTAGACTTTACCAAGAATGGTATGTTAGGCACAGTTTTCGAAGCCGATTATATGGAAGAGCATTTCCAAAACACCATCGACAATATGAATTTATTGTATGTTGCCTTCACAAGAGCGGCTAAAAACCTTTTCATTTCAGGCTCAAGAATGGGAGAATCGACACTCAAAAAGTGGGCTATTAAGCCGTTTTCAACCAATCGTTCGCAGGTTATTGAAAACATATTAGAACGTATTTCCGACCAGTTAGAGGGCAGTTCGTTAGACTTTCCCGACGATTTTAAATCGGCTATCAGCTTCGAATATGGTGCTTTAGAGCCTGCAACTGAAGTGAAAGAGGTTCAGAAAGAAGACAATCCCTTCCTCGTTCAGCCCGAAAAACATGTTGTAAACATCGCTACATACCCCCAAGCAGCAAGCTTTAAGCAAAGTAATAAGAGCAAAGACTTCGTACAAGGAGAGGACATAGACCCTTCCGATAAGTCGCGATATATCAAGGTGGGCAATGTGTTACACCAACTTTTCTCCACCATTTATACGACGGCCGACATACCTTCGAAGCTGAACGAGTTGGAGCAAGAGGGCATTATATACAACGATGAGATAACTTCGGCACAGTTGCGCAAAAAGATTGAGGACGCAATACAGAACAAACAAGTGCAAGAATGGTTCTCAGATAAGTGGAAACTGTATAACGAATGCACATTGTTGGAGTATGATGCAGCAACCGAAAGTATGCAAGAACACCGCCCAGACCGTGTTATGACGAACGGAAAAGAGTGGGTTGTGGTAGACTTTAAGTTCGGTAAAGAACGCGAAGAATATAAGAAACAAGTGAAGAGATACATGCAAATATTGCAGCAAATGGGCAATAAAAACGTGTCAGGCTACTTGTGGTATGTTGTTAATAACTCGATAGTTAAGGTAAATATTTAATGTAACGCTTGATGATATGAAGACTTTTCTGCAAGAAGTAGCAAGAGATTTGATTACAAAATACCGCAACGACTTAGCCCATACGGCCATTGTCTTTCCCAATAAGCGCGCTGCTTTGTTCCTCAATCAGGAACTGGCGAAACTCTCCGATGGTCCTATTTGGAGCCCATCGTACGTTACTATCTCTGAATTATTCCGACAACAGTCCGACCTTACCATCGCTGATCCGATTAAAAACCTATGCGTTCTCTACAAAGCATACACGGAAAAGACGGGCAGAACAGAGACGCTCGACGAGTTTTATAGCTGGGGACAGCTGCTGTTGGCCGACTTTGACGACATCGATAAGAATCTTGCAGATGCCGATAAGGTGTTTCGTAACATACGAGACTTGCACGAATTGGATACGATAGACTATCTTACCGAGAGCCAGAAGGCCGAACTGAGTCGATTCTTTGCCAACTTTACTGGCGATTCGAGCGTACTAAAAGAACGCTTTTTAAGTTTGTGGAGTAAGCTGTACGATGTTTATTCCGATTTCAAAGCAAAACTAAGGGCTGAAAATTTGGCCTATGAAGGCATGCTTTATCGCGATGTTATCGAGCAAAATAGTATTCCTAACCGCTACGATACCTACATTTTTGTGGGTTTTAACGTCTTGCAAGAGGTGGAACAAAAGCTTTTCTTAGCCTTAAAGAAGGAGGGTAAAGCACGCTTCTACTGGGACTACGACCATTATTATCTAAAGCCAACGAACGAAGCTGGCGTGTATATGAACAAATGGTTCGATAAGTTTCCCAATGAATTTGATGCCGATAGCGACCTCTATAATTGCTTTGAGCAAGACAAAGAAGTACGCTATATATCAGCGCCTACCGAGAATTTGCAAGCCCGTTATATCTCTGAATGGTTGTTAGAAAATAACCGTTACCAAGCAGGAAAGCGCACGGCGGTGGTGATGTGTAACGAAACGCTGCTGCAAACCGTTATCCATTGCATTCCACCCGAAGTCGATTTGCTGAACGTTACAACGGGTTATCCGCTGGCGCAAACGCCAATAACGTCGATGGTTTGGCAACTGATTGCTTTGCAAACTGAAGGCTATTCGGTACACGAAAGGGCTTACCGACTGCAATATTTGGCCCATGTATTGCGCCACCCTTATGGGAAATACCTTAACATAGAGGCTGCCCAACTACTTGAAGAACTTAAAATTGAAAGCAATACTATGTGAAAGTTGAGCGCACACAGTTGCCATACATCGGTCAGAAAGACCTAAAAGTCCTGCTGACATGGCTGTCCGACATGGTAAGAACCATTGCGACGAATGGCTCAGAGAGCGACGATCAGCTCTTCCAAGAGTCTACTTTCCGTATGTACACCCTCTTAAATAAACTCTTAGAGCTTATGAATGAAGGCGATTTGATAGCCGATTTCGTTATCTTCCGCCGCTTATTCAGTCAGCTAATCGCATCAACCACTATTCCTTTTCATGGCGAACCAGCGCGTGGAGTGCAGGTAATGGGAGTGCTGGAAACCCGTAATCTCGACTTCGAAAACGTATTGTTGCTGTCTTGCAACGAGGGAAACATGCCGAAAGGAGTAAACGATGTGTCGTTCATACCGCACTTTGTACGCAAAGCCTATGGCCTTACCACCATCGATAACAAGGTAGCTGTCTTCAGTTATTACTTCCATCGGTTAATCCAAAGAGCCAAAAACGTTACGTTACTCTACAACAATTCCACGCAAGGAACGAAGACAGGAGAGATGAGTCGCTTTATGTTGCAGCTGTTAGTAGAGAGCAAACTCAACATCAAACAATGGGCGTTGCAGGCTGGACAAGAGCCGATGAAACTGCCCACACCAGTGATTTGCAAAGACGAAGCGGTGCTGAAAAAGCTCAATCGCATCGCATATTTCTCGCCAACAGCCATCAATACCTACAGAAGTTGCGAACTAAAGTTCTATTATAAGTATGTTGCTGAACTCTTAGAGAGCGACGATAGCGACGAAGAAGACGTAGACGGACGTGTCTTCGGTAATATTTTCCACTGTGCAGCACAGCTGATGTACGAACGACTTCTGCCTCGTTCGGTTATCACAAGAGAGAATATTGAGTATGTTTTAAAGACAGGTAAGTCGGCACAATCGCCTACAACGGGCAACGCAAACGTTACTTTGAACGATATCGTGAGCGAGGCTTTCGCTCGAGAACTATTTCTTCAGCAACCAGGAAGTACCAAACACCCGAAGCTGAACGGTCTCCAGCTCATCAACCAAGAGGTGATAGAGAAGTTCCTTCGTCAGCTTCTTCGCATCGATTTGCGTACTGCTCCGTTGCGCGTAATAGGTCATGAATTCGATGTTTATAAGCCCATAACGCTTGATTTGAACGGAAAAAGAAGACCGTATCAGTAGGAGGACGCATCGACCGCTTAGACGAGATAAGGTTAGGAACGCCCCACGAGCAACTCAGAGTAGTCGATTACAAGACTGGGAATAAGAAGGCGGGCGAACTAAAGAGTGTTGAAGAAATCTTCGATCCCAAGAAAATAATATACGATAAGAGCGATTATATCTTCCAAGCCGTACTATATAGCATTATCGAACAAGCTGACGATGCCAACAACAACCCCAATCACAAGCCTGTAAGTCCTGCATTACTCTTCATACAACATGCCAATGCTCACGATTATTCACCTGTTCTCACACTGGGAGGAAAGCCTATAACTAACGCAATGGAATATGCCGAAGAGTTCGATAACTTCTTGAAAGATAAATTAGAAGAGGTGTTTGTGAAAGCAACATTTGAACCAACAGACAATAATACGATGTGTACTTATTGTCCATATAGCCAACTTTGTGGGCGTGGATAGTACTGAAGGTGGTACATGCTAAAGACTTTAGCAGTCTTAGCGTATGGCAATAGTTTAGGAAGTATTGGGTAAATAGGAAATCTATCACGCCCTTCAAAGCAGCATATCAATCGCTTCTGTTTTGTAAAGAAAGCACATGTTAAAAACAATAGAATCGCTTTTGCGTTGTAAAAGTGCCTATATTGCAACGCAAAAGTGCCTGTTTTGCACGGCAAAACAGGCACTTTTACGACGTAAAACAATAGGTATTGTAACACGTTGGTTATTACATAGTTACACGAAAAACATTGTTCTGTAAAATCTTTACATTTATTTCGTCTTCTTTTTACGCTTAAAATAGTTTTTTACAACACTATTTGAGTTCTTAAAAACCACTTAGATCAAAAAGCAGAAATGCGATAAAGCAATTTGAAAAGCCAACTTACAGCACCTTAAATTTGGCAAATTTTAGTAGCAGTTGCTTTGTTCCTGCGTTGCGGAAAGCCACCGTTGCCTTTGCATTTTCGCCAGTTCCTTCTATTGCTTCAACCACTCCTATACCGAAACGCTGGTGTTCTATGGTTGCTCCAACGGTGAGTCCGTTTGCCGTTGTCGTACTGGAAGTTACCGATGGAGTAGGTGTTGCGTATTGACGGCCGCCATTTGAAATAGCTGCCGATAGCCTTTTGAAGTTTCCCCCTTCACGTATCAGGCGTTCTTTGGTGCGTTCCGACAGTGGATCAACGGCACGTTCGGGTTGCTTGTAAGCCGTAATCTTCGGCTTAGGGTCAGCCCTAAACTGACTGGCAACAGGGTTTGCGTTCTGCCAACGACCACCTCTTTGCGGTTCGTCCCAAGGCATTCTGCTTCCTCCAAAGGTAGAAATTGGTCCGCTTTCTGTGTCCAAATAGGCAGCATCAATGTCCTTTAAGAAGCGGCTCGGATTATTAAACTGCATCGTTCCGAAGTGGTATCTGTTCTTCGCATTGGTAAGAATACAGAACTGCTCCGCCCGTGTGATGGCGACATACAGCAATCGTCGCTCTTCTTCAATCTCACGACGAGAGTTCGCAGCCATTGCATTGGGGAATATATTCTCCTCTAATCCCACGACAAACACTACTGGAAACTCGAGTCCTTTGGCTGCATGAATGGTCATAAGCGATACTTTCGGACTATCATCGTCCTTCTTATCAAGGTCGGAATAGAGCGCCACCTCCTGCAAGAAGTCGGTTAAGAAAGTCTCATCTTCGCGTCCTTCCTCTCTTCTATCCTCTACAAAGGCTTGTATTCCCGCCAAAAGCTCCTCCAAGTTCTCACGTCTTGATACATCTTCGGGGGCTGTTCCCTGTGCTAAATCGGTCGAAATGCCACTCTCTTTTATGATTTTTGAACCCAGAGTGAAGGCATCTGACATCGCCAAATCGCGGATAAAGTCGTTGATTAGTTCTACAAAAGCCAATAGTTTGGCCATTGTTCCCTTGTTCACATCTAAGTGATAATACTGCGCTTTGCCCACAACGTCCCACAAACTCACCTGGTTTGTGTTCGCACAGTCAATGATTTTCTGCAACGTAGTATTACCAATGCCACGCACAGGATAGTTAATGATGCGCTTAAAAGCCTCCTCATCGTTCGGATTAGCCACTAAACGGAAGTACGCTATAATGTCTTTATCTCCTTGCGCTGGTAGAACGACAGACCGCCATATATCTTATAAGGAATGAGCGACTTGCGTAATTCATCTTCGAAACTACGACTTTGAGCATTGGTTCTATAAAGAATGGCAAAGCTGTCATATTCAAACGATTGCGAACGCTGTAGCTTTGCAATCTCCTTTACCACTACCATGGCTTCTTCTTTATCGCTATAACAAGGGCGGTAGCTTATCTTTGTGCCTTCGCTTTCCTCCGAATAAACATCTTTCGGAATCTGTCTGGCGTTGTGTTTCATCAACGAATTGGCCGCCTCCACAATCTTTTGAGTAGACCGATAGTTGCGTTCCAGTTTGTAAACACGTACATTATCGAACTTATTTTGGTAGTCCAGGATGTTGTCTATATTCGCTCCTCGGAAGGAATAGATACTCTGATAGTCGTCGCCCACGACGCAAACACGTTGGTGTTGTGCCGCTAATAGTTTCACAATGGCCACCTGTGCATAGTTCGTATCTTGATATTCGTCTACAAGAATGTACTGGAAGCGTTCCGAATACTTGCTGCAGATGTCGGCATTATCGTTGAATAAGCGGAACGTATTCATCAATAAGTCGTCGAAATCCATAGCGTTTGCTTGACGACAACGTGCCTGATAGGCTGTATATATCTGCGAAATGGCAGGCAATTTGGCGTTTCTATCATGGTCACAAGCCGCTTTGTCGTTTGCATAAGCGTCTGCCGTGATGAGCATATTCTTAGCCATTGAGATGATATTGTGCACTGTTGCAGGCTTATACTTCTTGTCGTCCAAGCCCAAAGTCTTGATGATAGACTTTAAAAGCGAGCGTGAGTCGTTCTCATCGTATATGGTAAAGTTGCTGTTATAGCCTATATGCTGCGCCTCCGCCCTAAGAATGCGAGAGAAAACGGAGTGGAATGTGCCCATATAAAGCTGGTTTGCTTTGTCGTAATCGACCAGTGTGCCGATACGATTCTTCATCTCTCGTGCAGCTTTATTGGTGAAAGTAAGTGCCAAAATACGGTAGGGCAGCACGCCATACAATATTAAATACGCAATCTTATAGGTTAAAACGCGTGTCTTTCCCGACCCTGCGCCAGCTACAACAAGCGATGCACCGTTGCAATATTCCACTGCTTCGCGTTGATTTTCGTTGAGTTGCGACAGCAGTTCCTTAATTTTCTTATCTTTATCGTCGTGCAATTCAGTCATCAGAAGTCCTCTTTTCTATTTCTTTAATGGGAATGCGGGAATGTGTTTCATCTGTGCTTCTATCTGCTTTAAGCGTTTCCTCATGTATGGTCCCGGTGTTTTCGATGAGAATTTTCGTGGGTTGGGCAGTGTTGCAGCAATGAGAGCGCAGTCCGACCGAGTAAGATTTTTAGCATCAACATCGAAGTTTTGCTCTGCACAAGCCTGTACTCCGTAGATGCCATCTCCCATCTCTATCGAGTTCAAATAAACCTCCATGATGCGTTCTTTGCTCCAAAACAATTCGATAAGGAAGGTAAAATAAGCTTCTAAACCCTTGCGAACCCACGACCGTCCTTGCCATAAGAACACGTTTTTAGCCGTCTGTTGCGATATGGTAGAGCCTCCGCGCAGTTTCTTTCCGCCGTTCAGGTTGCTCTTTGCAGCCTGTTCTATCGCCTTATAGTCGAATCCGTGGTGTGAGAGAAAGCGCTGGTCTTCGCTCGCAATTACTGCAACGGGCATCGAAGGAGGCATTTCTTCCAATGGAATCCAATCGTGATACAACTTTATTTCATCGCCGTTTGCAATCTGTTCGAAGCAGCGCATAAACATAAGAGGGGTGAAATAAACAGGTATAAAGCGGTAGGCCACCACGCTTAATATGGTGGAAACAAACAGTAAAGATACTATCCATTTCGTGAATTTAATAACTTTCTTTATCATACAAAGCACAAAGATACAAAAAAGATAGCTGCTAAACAAAAAAGTTTGTGGTCTTTATACAAATCCCAACCTTATGGTTGGTACTCTAATAGTTTAGTGTTAATGAATTGATAGAAAGGGTGTGAAAAGTGTGAAAAGATGTAAACGCGCGGCTATATCGGTAATATGGTGTAACATATTAGTTATCAACGCTTTACAATAGGGGTTGTTTTGCGTTGCAAAAGCGCCTATATTGCAGCGCAAAACAGGCACTTTTACCGTGCAAAACAGGCACTTTTGCAAAGTCATTGTATCGGTATTGTTTTGCAAGGGTTGTATTTTTACATTTTTAAACAATTAGTGCTATTCATGAAAACCGAGAAATTAAAAAGGTTGGAACATGGTTTTGCTTTTATTAGTAGCCAATGATATCAAACAAAAAAGTGCTGAAAAGTGTTTTATAACGACACTTTTCAGCACTTAATCTTTTCTTTTATATAAGCTTATAACCCGTTATTTATCAGCTGTTTTATTTCCTTTTGGAGTGATAAAAAACCAATTGTCCGACGCCCAAGTCCAATGGTCGTCTCCGCCAGCCCCTGCTTTTACCTTCTTTCCGCTGTTGGTTACCTTTGCTTTACCATCTTCGAAAGGATAAGCAAACGTAAATTGTGGCTTTATAACGACGTTACCTAACGAGTCGGCATAGCCAAAAAGGCCGTTTTTATCGAGTATTCTGAAGTAGCCTTCTTGAGGGTAATCGGGTCCGTTATCGTAGTTAAATACATAGAAAAGGAACTCCCCTTTGTTGTTGAAACACTCGATTTGCCCTTTCTCATTAGCCACGAAACCTATTCGTTCTATGGTGTCTGTAAAGCATAAGTTGTACTTACAGTTGATAACTGTATCGCCTTTTGCATTCACAAAGCCATACATTTCGTTCCTTTCCACCGCAAATAGTCTGTTGTCGGTAGTGCCACAGCTTGCCAATAGTAAGACGAAGCCGAGCAAAGAGATGCAGAATAACTTATTCAATGTGTTCATATTTTATTTCAATTCATAGAAGTCGCCTTCTTTGCTGATTCGGTTTACGGTTATCTTACTCTTCTTTCCATCGTTCGTTTTCACGTATATGGTACCATCAGTGAATATGGCAAAGCTCTCCGTAACGTCGCTATAAGAGTCTGTTGCGCTTATTTCGACACTGTTTTGATTGTCTAACGCATTGTTACGTAAGGTATATATTGTGAATATATCGGCCTCGTGATAGTTGTAACATATAAAGATGGGGAAGTTTATAAGGTGGTAGCTTTGCAAAATAGAAACCGCCTTCGCTTACCATCGGCTCTATTCTGTCGGAAGAAAGCACCTTTAGTTTGCCTTTATATTCGTGAATGTTGTATTGTTGAGCATTTTTGGTGCTCTTTTCCTTTTCTACATCTTTGAACATATCGTCGCTTGTGTATTCCAATTTTGCTGTGGGCGAGGGCAGACTCTTGCTGTTTTTACTGATAAACTTGTAGATTACGCCAACTCCTCCGTAGTCTAATACAAGATATTTGCCAGTGTAAATGTATTTCAGACCATTGCTATAAATGTCTTCTTCCGACGATAGCAACTGCAAAATAGGTACTGATTTGCTGATGTTGATGCCACGAATGCCAAAGAAAGGAGCAAGATAGGATTTGAAATAGCTCTTATCTTTGTATTCCGAAGCGTCCACCTTGGTGCGGCGGACCTTTACTTTCTTGTTGTTTAAGTAAAGGATAGAGTCGCCCACCAGCTTTATTTTCACATCCCACAATGCCTCTCGCGCGTTTGCTTCTTCGGTATCTCCGCCATAATTATAGAAGTCTATCATAGTCCATTCGTCGGCTAATTTGAACTTCTTAGCAGCGTATTTAGCATGAATAGATTCCCAAATTGTGGTTTCATCGTATTTTTTTTGCATCATTGTATCGGCTTTCTGCTGCTGCGAAATAGTATTCCGAGTCGTGTTGGGCTTGGTTTTTGATAACTCTTTTTTAGTGTTTCCATCAGAGCAACCAACCAAAAATAGGGTGCTAACCCAGAGTAAAATGATACCTTTTTTCATATTTCCATATAGTTAAAGTTGTAATTTTCACACCTACGTAGGCGATTATCAAGTTGTTGTAGAACATTATTTGCTCTCTACTCTCTTACCATCGGGCGTGATAAAAAACCAATCGTGCGACTCCCAAGTGCAATAACCATCTTTTTCAGACCCCACTGTAACCTTCTTAAGTCTGTCGGTTACCTCAGCTTTACCGCCTTCGAAAGAAGTAGCATACTTATATTGTGGCTTTATAACGACGTTGCCTAACGAGTCGGCATAGCCGATAAGACCATCTTCATCAATTATTCTGAAGTAGCCTTCTCGGATTTCATCGAGTCCGTAATCTAAGTTATACACATAAAAAAGAAACTCCCCTTTTTTGTTGAAGCACTCAATTTGTCCTTTCTCATTACCTACAAACCCTATCCGTTCTATGGTGTCTGTATAGCATGATATGTACTTACAATTGATAACTGTATCGCCTTTTGCATTCACAAAGCCATACAATTCGTTCCTTTTCACCGCAAATAGTCTGTTGTCGGTAGTGCCACAGCTTGCCAATAGTAGGGCGAAGCCGAACAAAGAGACGCAGAATAACTTATTTAAGTGTTCATATTTTATTTCAATTCATAGAAATCACCTTCTTTACTGATACGTTTTACGGTTATCTTACTCTTCTTTCCATCGTTCTTTTTCACGTATATGGTGCCGTCAGTGAATATGGCAAAGCTCTCCGTAGCATCGCTATTAATCTCTATTGGGTGTACTTCGATGCTGTTTTCATAGTCTAACGCATGCATACAAAAGGTAAAGATATTGATGAATTCGATATCAATAGCGAAGTAACTAATGAAGACTGGAATGCCGTTATAGGCAGGTAGCATCGTGAAATAGTGGTTTTTCACTTCTGTAGTGTCCTCAAACCTTTGAGCAGAAAGTATTCTTGGTGTTCCCTTATACTTGCGAATATTATATAGTTGAGCGTTTTTACTGCTCTTTTCTTTAGCCATATCCTTGTAGAGATCCTGGCAAGTGTATTCTACTTTTGCTGTGGGCGAGGGCAGACTCTTGCTGTTTTTGCCGATAAACTTGTGTATTGTGCACATTCCTTGATATTTTAATACAAGGTAGTTGCCTGTGTAGATGTATCTTAAATCGTCGCTATAGACATCTTCTTTCGATGATGTCAGCTGCAAAACAGGTACCGATTTGCTGATATTGATGCCACGATAGGCTAAGAATGGAACAAGATAATCATCAAAATACGACTTGTCTTTGTATGCTGAAGCGTCCACATTGGTGCGACGAACCTTTACTTTCTTATTGTTTAAATATAGGATAGAGTCGCCCACCAGCTTTATTTTCATGTCCCATAACACGCTGCGCTTTCCACTTTCTATAGAGTCTTCGGAGCCAACATAGAAGTCTCTAAACTGCCATTCGTCCGCTAATTGGTAGTCCTTTGCGGCATAAATAGCATGAATAGAGTCCCAGTTGATATTGCAGTTGCACTCTTTATGCACTTTCATATTGGTCTTGTTCTGTTGCCAATCATCAACATCAGCAGTGTCTTGCCCTGTTTTTGACGATGCTTTCATACCATTTACTTGCGCAAAAAGTACTATGAAGAGCGTGCTGACACCTATAAAGAGTATTACTTTTTTAATCATTCTATATTATGTAAGTTAAGATTTAATGTTTCCGTTGCTATCGTTTAATACCATTGTGCATTACCTTTTCTCCAACAGTTTTATTATTTCCGTCGCCCGATTGCTACGTGCTATCGAGATAGGCGTAAAGCCTTCGGTGTCCTTTACGTTTCGTTTTGCACCATATTTCAAAAGTAATCGCACCATATTAACGTTGTTATTCTCTACCGCAGAGATTAAAGGATACCACACATATTCGCCTCCGAGGTTGCCAAGACCATCTGCTTTCGCTCCTTTTTCGAGGAGAAGAGAAGCCATTTGAACGTTGTTTAAGGAACAGCTCAGCGCCAATGGGCATAAACCATGCTCGTTATAAGGCTGGTTTGGGTTCGCTCCTAACGACAAAAAGAGAGTCGCCAGCTGTATGTCGGAGTTGATAATGGCCATATAAAGTGCGTCGTAGACAAGCATATTATCGGAGAATGCACATGCGATATCAGCCTTTCGAGCGATGAGTTGCTGCACTGCTGTCTTGTTATTATATAGACATGCGAAGCCCAAAAGAGAATAAGCGTGGTCTTCATCTACCACGATTAACGAGTCGATGTTCTTGATATGCTTAATATTTGCATTGAAATCAGCCTGATTCTTCGTCTTTATCGCTTTGATAGTAAGCGCATAATTATCTTTTGTTTGAATAGTTTTGCCTACTGCTATCCGCTTTTTTCCACCCTGCTGCGCATAGTTTGGAATGGCGAAGGTAGCCAGGAGGAAACACAGAACCCATAATCTGAATCTGTTCATAGATATCTTTACTTGACTGAAAGTGGTAGTCATTGTTTCTATTCTTTTTGTTTTTGAATTATCGTTTAAGTTGTATCGCCTTTCACTTTTGGTTGTTTTATTCAACAAACTTTGTCCCATTCTGTTTAGAACCCAAAGCCGTTGTTTGGATTTTTCGGGTATTTTCTGTTCACAATGCGGTTGATAGCCCATCTAAAAACGATAATAGGAAGAAGTAAAACAGGCAAGCAGATAATTTGTTTTATAAAGAAAATATTATCGTAAAGTATTGCTTTTCTTTCTGAAGGAGTGCCTGCTGGAGGCATTTCCTTAAACGGAAAGTCTACAAGGAAATCATTTAAGCAGAAGAAAAAGGTAATGAGGACAATGCAAATAGATAACAAAAAGAAAATGTTGAAACTTGCTTTACGCACCAATGCAGACCGTTCGTCTTCGGGAACACGAAGCAACGAAGGACACAACACAGTCATTTGGTGCAGATGTCTTTCCTTTCTTAACTTCTCCTTACGCTTATAATTATCATATATTCCCATTTTTCAACCTTGTCATTTACTTGCTTTTCACAATTCTACTCTTGTGTATGAAACCCGTTTTACCATTGTTTGTTACCACCTTCCACCAATTATTATTGGTTTCTAAGACGCGGATAGAGCTGCCAGAAGGCACTTGTTGAATGACACGAGCCGTCTTACTGCCTTGCTCGCGCAGGTTGCAATAGCCGTCAGGGTCGTAGATTTTGTAGTTAGAACCCTTGCTTTTGTTGGCGCTTACAGCCTCTTTGTTTTGGTCCTCAATGTTCTTTACCAGTTCTTTCAGCTTATTATCGTTGTAGAAATTCTGTGCTTTAAGCCGACTTTCCAACGCTGGATACTCGCTAAGGAAGTTGCTAAGATGCTGGAAAGCCTTGCTGCCACCTTGTTCTAAGATAGCCGCCTTGTTCTTGTTGTCGTAGTCTGACAGTAGCGAAATAAGGTAAACTAAACATTGGTCCTTGACGTTTACATCGTATTTCAGCTGTTCGAAGTCGTTAAAATAAGTAAGAACGATTTCTCGAAGTCCTTAAAATCGTCTCTATTCTTAGAGCAATGTTCGTAAATCTGGGCAATAAGGTACTTTCTTACGCCACGTTTCTTATTGTTATAGAACAATATTGCTTCGGTGTTATCAGCAATAATGTTCGACAGATGCGCATATTCAATAGCCCTTTTCGTAAGCGTTTGGTTCGCTTCATAGTTGAAACTGAAAACCACTTCCACCGCAAAATCAGGTTCTTTCCTAAAGTATGGCAGCGCAGAAGCGTCGTCGTTGAACATCATTTTGTTGTATGCGACAATCTTACTGCCTATTCCTGCCTCCTTATTTTCAAGAAGTCGCTTTGCATCTTCCCTTGTTATATCTCTCTCTATCTCTGGTTGGTAGAACAAATTTTCTACATCTGGGTAGATAAATCTGCCGAATTCGTTTAGCGTATAGTCTGTTTCCATGGTACGAATATAACGCAAATTCGTTTGCGGAACCTTAGGAAGGTTCACTCCGAATAAGTATAAGCACCTGTCGTTGAACGCTTGTTGCGATGGTTCTTTATAGCCGTTCTTCTTTAGAAAAGCCCGAATGGTTTCGGTTTCCCACTTTTCGTCGTCAGTCAAAACCTCCTTGTTAGCAAGTTCTTTAGGATTTTTATTTAGACAAAAACTGCTATATGCGTTATTGCCTACGAGCAAAAAGCATGCTATGAGCCAAGCGTAATGTTTATTGTACATATACTATAATTATTTACTTTCTATGATGTGCAAAGTTAATATATTATACTTTATTGAGCAAAAGCAAACCTAAAAAGTTTTGAAAGAGCACCTTGCAGTGTGGCAAAATATGGCCGTTGATAGCTTAAAAATGGCTGTTGAAAGAGCGGTTAGGTAGGCGCCGAATATGTTAAATACTGTAAATTCAAGGTAAAAGCGTAGATGTAGTGTAACCATCTAATTATCAATGCGTTGCAATAGGGGTTGTTTTGCGTTGTAAAAGTGCCTATATTGCAGTGCAAAACAGGCTCTTTTGTCGTGCAAAACAAGCCCTTTTGCAAAGCGAAACAAATGGTATGGTTTTGCGGTAGAGATTATTTAACAAGTTTAAATAGTTTGAAGGGTAGTCTTTAAAAGGCTTTAACACTCTGTTGATTTTATGTATTTCCGCGAAAAAAAAGTTTCTTTCCACCACTTGCAAAAGTCCCATTGCAGTGTAGAAAAGAAGAAGAAGCAACAGAGTAGGGTAGGTTTTAGCTTGAAAACATAAAAAAACAGCAAAACAGTAGCATAATTAACCGCTTATTTTGCAGGTGTCGGTAAATTATCGTACTTTGTATTTGGAATGTAAATTCTATACAGACAACAAACGTATGGTATTAAATTATATTTGGATAGCATTCTTTTTGATTGCATTTGCCTTCGGTATTATAGGCTTAATGATGGGCGACACCACGCTGTTTCAGAAGATGGTGGACGCTACTTTCGACTCGTCGAAGACGGCATTCGAGGTATCGCTCGGACTAACGGGAGTACTTGCGTTGTGGCTCGGCATAATGAAGATAGGCGAAAAGGCAGGCATTGTGAACGTGTTAGCAAAGCTGTTAAGCCCTATTTTTACCAAGCTTTTTCCCGATATTCCTAAGAATCACCCAGTGATGGGGTCGATTTTCATGAACATTGCATCGAATATGCTGGGGTTAGACAATGCCGCTACGCCCACAGGACTAAAGGCAATGGCGCAGATGCAAGAGCTAAATACAAAGAAAGACACGGCAACCAACCCAATGATAATGTTCCTTGTGCTGAACACAAGCGGACTAACCATTATCCCAACAAGTATTCTTGCGTTCCGAAGTGCTAATGGAGCGGCGCAGCCAACCGATGTTTTCATTCCTATTTTGCTCGCTACGACAGTGGCAACCTTAGCGGGTATCATCATCACATCGCTGTGGCAACGCATCAATTTGTTCCAACCTGTGCTGCTAGCCACTATCTTTGGCTTGATAGCTTCGGTAGGATTGGTGATTTGGGGCTTTGGTCAGATGGACCAAACAACCATGAATACCGTTACATCGTTAGCTTCTAACCTTATATTGATGCTGATAATAGTTGTCTTTATCGGTGCAGGCATGTTCCGAAAAATCAATGTTTACGATGCATTCATCGAAGGAGCAAAGGAAGGTTTCAACACCGCTGTGCGCATTATCCCTTATCTTGTGGCCATATTAGTGGCTGTTGGCGTGTTCAGAGCGTCGGGAGCAATGGATATTTGCATAGGTGGCATTCAGTGGTTGTTGGAGCAATGCAATATAAATACCGACTTTGTGGGTGCACTACCAACGGCTTTGATGAAACCATTGTCGGGCAGTGGCGCACGCGGACTTATGCTTGAAGCCATGAAAAACTATGGTGCCGACTCGTTTGTAGGCCGATTGAGCTGCATTTTCCAAGGTTCTACCGACACCACATTCTATATATTGGCAGTTTATTTCGGTAGTGTCAGCATACGATATACACGCCATGCTGTTGCTTGCGGACTGCTGGCAGACCTTGCTGGTGTGATTGCTGCAATTGGAATATGCTATATTTTCTTCTAAAATAGATACGAAACAAAATGGCAAACTTAAATCTTTAGCTAAAGATACGGCTATTTATGGACTCAGTAGTATTGCTGCTCGATTCATAAACTATCTCTTAGTGCCCATACAAACAGACAGATTTAATGCTGCCGGAGGCGAATACGGAATCATAACCAATGTGTATGCTTACGTAGCACTACTTATAGTGTTCCTTACGTATGGTATGGAAACTACCTTCTTCCGCTTCATGAGCAAGGAAGGAGAGGACCCGAATAAGGTTTATGCTACTACTTTGAAGATGGTGGGAGCCACATCTTTGCTCTTTATGGCGGCGGTTTTGCTTTTCAAACAGCCCATTGCTAACCTGCTGGGATACGCCGACCACCCCGAATATATAATGATTATGTATATCACGGTGGCCATAGATGCCTTCGCTGCTATACCTTTTGCTTATCTAAGGTGTAAGCATCGACCCATAAAATTTGCTACTTTGAAGATTCTGAACATCACTTTCAACATCTTGTTGAACGTGCTCTACTTGGTGGTGTTGCCTTCTTTAAAGCTCAACCCGTTCGGAATATACGACGCAAACTTTACCCTTGAGGTGGTATGGGTATTCTATATCAACTTCTTCTGCACTGTTTTAACCTTGCTTTTGCTTTGGAAAGAACTGTCAGGCATACGTTATAGCTTCGATATGGGGACGTGCAAGCGCATGCTTAGCTATACTTTCCCACTCCTTATCATGGGTGTTGCAGGTCAATTGAACCAGTCTGCCTCGCAAATCATATTCCCTTACGCCTTCGATGGTACTGCGGAAGAGGCACGAACTCAGCTCGGAATCTATGGCGCATGTATCAAAATAGCCATGATAATGGTTATGATTACACAGGCGTTCCGCTACGCTTACGAACCATTTGTGTTCGGAAAGTCGAAAGACAGAGACAATAAGGACACGTATGCAAAGGCAATGAAGTTCTATATCATATTTACTTTGCTCGCCTTCTTGGCTGTTGTGGGATACATGGACGTGCTTCGTCACTTGGTAGGACGTAGCTATTGGGACGGATTAGAGATTGTTCCGATTGTTATGGCGGCTGAAATAATGTTCGGAATCTTCTTTAATTTGAGCTTCTGGTATAAGCTTACGGACCGCACAATATGGGGAGCGTACTTCTCAGGCATCGGTGCTGCAGTGCTAATCGTTATGAATATCTTGCTAATACCGCACTTTAGCTATTGGGCTTGCGCCTGGGCGGGCTTCGTATCCTATGCTGTTAGCATGGTGGTAAGCTACTATTTCGGACAGAAATATTACCCTATTGCTTATCCGTTGAAGGAAATTCTCTTCTATGTAGTGGTAGCTTTGCTGCTGTTTGCAGCCATTACGGCTTCTAATAAATACCTTCCTATTGTGCTTGCTCTTGCTGCTAACACAGCATTGATAGGTGTTTTCCTTGCCATTATCGTCAAGCGCGACTTCCCATTAAGCAAGCTTCCTGTTATAGGAAAGCACTTTAAGAAGTAAGAAACAAATAAAATAAATTTACTATTTATATAATTAATTATGAAAAAATCAACATTGCTCCTTGCCGGATTGCTCGCTTTGAACACTACATCTAAAGCGGATGAAGGTATGTGGACACTTTTTAATCTGCCTGATGCAATCTATACGCAGATGGTAGATTACGGTTTAAGTTGCCATGCGACATGCTTTACAACAACCCTAACGCAATTAGCAACTACGTAGTGAACTTCTCTGGCTTCTGCTCAGGCGTTGTAGTATCGCCTGAAGGCTTGGTTTTCACTAACCACCATTGTGGCTTTGGTGCTATCAATGCGCTCTCTACAGTTGAGCACGACTACATGAGAGACGGCTTTTATGCCAAGAGTTACGTGGAAGAGTTGCCATGTGAGCGTACATTTGTATCGTTTATGCGTAGTCAGGAAGACATTACCGACCGCATTGCACCGCTGATTGCCAACAAATCTCTGCAGAGACAAGGCGAAATTATCGACTCTATAGAGAACGTTATGAACGCTGAAGTGAAGAAAAAGGATAAGACTCTGCACTTAGAAGTGGCTCCGTTCTACGAAAGAAACAAGTTTTACGCAACTACTTATCAGGATTTTACAGACGTACGCCTTGTGTTTACCGTGCCAAAAAGCATGGGTAAGTTCGGTGGAGATACCGATAACTGGATGTGGCCACGCCAGACTTGCGACTTCTCAGTATTTAGAATATACGCCGATCCTAAGACAAACGGACCTGCTGCTTACTCTAAAGACAACGTACCGTACCGCCCTGAGCACTTCGCACCGGTTAGTTTGCAAGGTTATAACGACAAAGACTTCGCTATGACAATCGGTTTCCCGGGCAGTACGAACCGATATCTCTCTTCATTTGGTATTCAACAGCGTCGCGATATAGAGAATACTGCACGCGTACAGAGCCGCGACATCAAGCTCGCAATTATGAAGAAGTACATGGATGCAGAACAAAACGTGCGCATTCAGTACGAGTCTAAGTATGCAAGTTCGGCTAACTACTGGAAGAATTCAATGGGTATGAACAAATGTATCGACTCTATTGGTCTTATAAGACAGAAGGCTGAGTACGAAGAAAGAATCAAAAACTGGTTGGCACAGCAGTCTTCTAAGCACCCATCTGTAGATGTTGACTTCGCCAAACTGGAGCAACTATACGCTGAAAACCGTCCTATATCGCAGGCATTAACCTACTGGAAAGAGTCGTTTGGACGTACAACAGAGTTCTTTACACGTGCTTTTACTTTGAATAGCAAGTTGTCTTTGACTGGTTCAGCGGCTAAACCGAAGGCTCAATACTACGAGTTTAAGGATAATAGCAGCGAGTGGCACTATGCATTAGATAAGGAAGTGACTGCGGCAATGCTACAAAACTATGCTAAGATGGTTCCTGCAGAATATCAACCAGCATTCTTTAAGACTGTAAAAACTAAGTTTGGAGGCGACTTCTACAAGTATACCGATTGGTTATACAAGACAAGTAAGGTGCTTACAAAGGGTGCAAAGTTCTATCCTAACGACACTAAGAAGTTCATGAAGGACCCAGCTGTTGAGATAGGAAGAGACCTTAAAGCTATTTATGAGAAGCTTTTAAGCAAGTCAATGCAACTATCTGAGGCTATCGGAGCGCAAGAAAAGAAGCTCACCGAGGCTAAACTTCAGATGGAAATGGACCTCCCTCACTATAGCGATGCTAACTTTACGATGCGTTTAAGCTATGGTCAAGTAGGCGGATACAAGATTGGAAGCTTCAATAGCGGATACTTTACAACAGCTAAAGTATCGTTGAGAAGTTCAAACAAGCGAACAAAGTGGCTGATTACAAGGTTGAACCAATCATGATGAGTCTGCTTTCTTCTGGCGATTTCGGTAAGTATACTGATAAGAACTCAGGCGAATTGCAACTCTGTTTCCTCACAAACAACGACATAACAGGTGGTAACTCTGGTTCACCAATGTTTAATGGAAAGGGCGAACTCATCGGTCTTGCATTCGATGGCAACTGGGATAGCCTCAGTTCAGACATCAACTTCGACCGTAATCTTGCGCGTTGTATCGGTGTAGACATTCGTTTTGTACTCTTCATGATGGACAAATGGGGACACGCTGACCGCTTGATTAAGGAAATCAACGCTAAGTAAAGCAACGTCGAAAGACCTATATAAAATAAAAGGTGTGGCAGAAATTCTTTCTTGCCACACCTTTTATTATGGTTGTTCTTAATAAGAATGCTTTCTAAAAGTCTTCTTTTAAAGAAGCATTTTAGAACTTAAAGTTAATTCCTGTACCAAATACCACCTGGTTAAAGTTGTCAATAAACTGATACTTAAGCTCACCGTTGAGGCTTATGTTCTTAGTTAATGCAAAGTCAACACCACCTCCAAGGTTCACACCAAGTCTTCCCTTAGAACTCTTTACAGCTACATGGTCTTTGTCGCCAGCCTCAAAGCTCACATTAACATAGCCTAAACCAGCGAGTGGATACACTGTAACTTTTCTCCCAACGTTGAAGAGATAGTGCATGTTAGCGTTGATATCCCACATTGACCAGCCGTCTTTCTTCAAGTAATAGTCAAACGCTGCTTCGCCTCTAAGGTTGTCTGTGAGGTTGTATTGGCCCTTTACGCCAAGACCAACGTTATCGATTTCCGAACCATAAAGGAGGCTAAAACCAACTGCTTTTTGTCCTTCTTGTGCCGAAGCAGACATGCTTATCACTGCAGCACATACTAATAATAAAAACTTTTTCATCTTTTTTACTTTGTTATAGTGTTAATAAAAAAATAATCCATTTCTGCGTTAAGCTATAACAGCTATTAGAGAATCTGAATCCAATCTGATGCGAATAAAAACAAGAGTAACGGAACCATTTAACCCGTCTTTCACTTTTTGCTTTTTTTAACTTGTGCTGAAACACAAGCGTTTACTTTTACGCTACAAATATATATAAAAATACTTTTTAGAGTCAAAGGAAAAACAGAATAAATATTAAGAAGAGACGAACAAAATGCACAAAAAAAGCCTCTTTTCACTCCATTTTTACTACTATACCTTATTTATATAGTTTGTTTTTGCGCACCAATCCACCACTTTCGCTTGCATATATTTTCCATTTTGCAACGTTGAAGTTTCTATATTTTCTTGTCAACCCAATTATACAATTATCAAGTTACCCATGTTTTGGTAGACATTCGTACTTATTTCTCGTTTGAATCTATATGAAATGCCATTATCTTTTAACCTTTTTTATGTGCATAAAGTAACAATTGTTACCTGTCGTTCAATTATTTATATCTACTTTTGCAAATAGTAAAACCATACAAAAAAAGGATTATAAGATGAAAGAATACCTACCACCAATGGACCCCGAAAAGCTTAAAGCGTTGTTTGACATAGAGAATGACTTTAAGGCAGGTAAGTTATCGGCAGCTGAAGCACAGCAGTTGATAAAGGAACGAGTAGGAAAAGTAAGCGCCTACCACGTTGCTTATATAGAACAAACAATGACTGAGGAGAGCGAAGACGAGTGTATCCGCGAAGACGTACATGCTGTTATAGACATGCTCGGCGACCAAATAGACAACACAATGCCTAATCTTCCAGCCGATCACCCCATCATGCACTACCTAAAAGAGAACGAAGAGATGAAGCGTTTGCTCTTGGCGGTAGAGGATTTGGTACAGTATCCAATGATAAAAAACCAATGGTTGGAACTCTACGATAAGATTAGCAAGTACCCATTGCACTACAAGCGCAAGCAAAATCAGCTTTACCCAGTGCTCGAACAGAAAGGTTTTACACGTCCAACAACAACGATGTGGACCTTCGATGATATGGTTCGTGACGAGATTAGAGAGGCTGAACGCTTGTTACGAGAGGGCGATGAAGACGCATTTATAAAGCAACAAGAACGTGTTTTGCTCTATACGCGCGACCTAATCGAGAAGGAAGAGTTCATATTATACCCAACTTCGATGGCGCTAATCAGCGAAAAAGAGTTTGAAGACATGAAGAGTGGCGACCAGGAAATAGGCTTTGCCTTCTTTGAAGTGGAACACAAGTCTGCCGAAACAAAGACCGAAGCAACGCCAGAAGGGCAGAACAACTTTGCCAACGACCTGCAAGCGCTTCTCTTCTAAGTACGGATATTCCACTCCAAACAGCGAAGTTCTCGACGTTGCAACGGGCAAACTGACGCTGGAACAGATAAACTTGATATACAAACACCTACCTATCGACATCTCATACGTGGACGAGAACGAGCTGGTTTGCTTCTATTCAGACACCGACCATCGTGTTTTCCCACGCAGTAAGAATGTAATTGGGCGTGAAGTAATGAACTGTCACCCACGCAAAAGCGCCCATATCGTTCGCGAAGTAATCGATAAGCTGAAGAGCGGAGAGCAAGATAAGGCCGAATTTTGGATAAATAAGCCAGGTCTTTTCATCTATATTATATACGTACCAGTACGCGATAAGGACGGAAAGTTCCGCGGTGTGCTTGAAATGATGCAAGATTGCACCCACATCAGAGCGATGGAAGGCTCGCAAACCCTACTTACTTGGAACAACAACGGGGCGCCTGCAGCTACCGAACAGTCTGCCGAAACACCACCATCGAATACAGAAAGCGTAGAAACAGAGGTTGAATCAGAAGACACAACGCCCGTTACGGAGATTACACCACAGACACGTTTGAAAGATCTTCTTAGGCAATATCCGACTCTTAAAGCCGTTTGCCAGAACTCGACCCTAAGTTTAAGATGCTTAATACGCCACTCGGCAAACTTATGATAGGCAAGGTAGACGTGCAAGCAATGAGCGACCGCTCAGGAATACCACTTGACAAGCTCGTTGAGGGCATAAAGACGCTCATAAATTAAGACTCATTTTATAATTAATATATATCTCTAATTAATGGGTCTGTGGACTGCGTTGATGCACGTCCACAGGCTTTTTTTATGTCCATTACGTACCATTCAAAGTACGAAGCACCGAGAGTTATGCCCTTCGATAAGTCAATATTCGTACTTTTATATGTTCAAACCAACTGCAACAAAAGCGCCAATAGAACCCCGAAGTAGGAGAGAGGAAGAGTTAAAAAGTGTGTATAAATGTTTAACTCAAACGGTTAAGTAAAATCAACGAAATAGAATCGTGAAACAATAAAAACGCTCTTATTTTTTAAGAAAATCGGTTCCATTTTGCAAAACAGCTTCTTTCGCTTTGCAATATAGGCCCTTTTGCCGTGCAAAACCCATTGTTTTGCGTTGCAAAATAGGCACTATTACAGTCAGTTTTTAGTCCTATCCGTTACCTCTACTGTTCGTTTTGCGAGCAAATACGCCTCTTTTCGTTGCACAGATATACTATATTGCGATACAACAGCCTTACTTCAGCTGCTTATATATGCACATCAAAATTGCCGTTATTTGCCAATCATCTTTCACTCGTGTGCAAATTCCGCCTTCATGCCCATGTTTCACGCTCGTTATTTAACAAATGTAGTTCTGCGTTTTATATTCGTTAACATTTTTAGAAGCGTATTATAGCGTTACATCTGTTATATAACAATATAACAGATAAGCCGCCCCTGTACCTTCATTTTGTTCATGTTAAATAGTTGTATGACTTTAAGCTGTTAGCGATAACAGCGATTTTGTGAGAAATTTTCTTCTGAAAAACATAATAATTTCAATTATAATGTTTATCTTTGCAATATGTCTTACATTGCTTATCTTATATTTTTTATCGCGCGAAGATAAGCAGCAGAATTGACATTAAACAGGTATTAGCCAACTGGATGTTGTCTGATAGCTTGCGTTACCGAAAGTATGCCCTTTCTAAATTAAAGAACTAAAAACGTTTATTATGGAAAAACAAAAAGCAATCATTAAGAAAAGACCAACTCTTTTACTATTACTCATGCTCTTTGTCTGCGGTGTTCGAGCCGACGAAGTAAAGTTGTTAGGCGATAACACCTATTGTTTAGCAATGTCGCCTAACGGAAACTATCTTGTAGGATACAATCCAACGAAGGTAGAATTCGGCATGGGAACGGAGAGTTTCGTGTATAACATGAGCAAAGAGACACTCAATTGGATTACAACCAGCGACCCAGGAAAGTGGGAAACAAGCGGTTTGTTCAGAGATGTAAACGATAATGGAATGCTCTGCGGCTCGGTTAAGGACCTGAAACACGTTGTTGAGTTCTACGGCGACGTTGCTCCTACCAACGTAGCAGCCGTATATGAGAACGGAAAAATTACCCAACTGCCTTATGGCGACATCGATACTACGAAGATAAGGCAGCACGAAGACGGTACGTTTGCCTGCTCGTTGTCTAACGATGGTAAGGTTGTTGTGGGCTATTGCAAGTATTCAAACTTCGCATACAGCCACCCTTGCAAGTGGACACGCACCGCAAACGGCTCTTGGAAGCTGGATATTCTGCCCCTGCCAGAGGGATATAGTTACGGATTAGCACTGAATGTGTCGTCCGACGGCCGTACGATTGGCGGATTAGCCATTAGCAAAGGTTCGTCGATAGCATGCTATTGGGTAGACGGACAGTGCCATGTTGTAACGCCAACGGGCAGCGATGTCGAGCTTGCTAAGGCAAAACAGATGCGCATGATAGACATTAGTCCTAACGGAAAATACTTTATTGTGTCGCTTTCAGCACGTTCCGACTATCGCCTTTACGATGTTTCAAAAGCTCAAACCATTACTTTGCCCACTTTTGAGAGCAACGACGAAATGCGTGTTCCTACTGTAACAGACAGTGGAGACGTGTTTGGTGCAATGATATACGGTGCGCTTGGTATGGGTGGAATGGGCTATTACAGGAACTTTTGGTACCAACATTCGTCTGGAAGAATATTCGATTTCACTTACTATACCTATCTTTTCAATCCGCAGTTGCGCTCGTCTTTCCCACTGAACTACGAGGATCAAGCACAGGCTTTCCCTTGTTCTGTATCGGCAAATGGCAACATAATAGCAGGTAATAAAGACGTTTATACAGCATTAGGGCAGACTCCTAATGCGTGGTTCCTTAGTGTAAAGCAACACGAAGTGGAAATTCCTGCAACACCAGACAGGCCCAATGGCGAATCGAAAGCGCTTCACCAAGTGAGCCTTACATGGAAGAAGGATAAGACAAATTACCGCACTTGGAAGTTGAAAGGATATAATGTGTATTGCGACGGAGAAAAAGCGGCAACTCTAAAGGACCTGAATGACGAGATGGCAACTACACTGAAAGATGTTGAACCAGGCTATCGTAACTTCTCAATAGAGGCAATTTACAACGATAAAGAGGGGAAAGAGATGCTCTCTCCACGCTCAACCCAATCGAAATAGCCATTCCAGAGAGCTATTACTTCCCACTTTTCGAGAACTTTGAACGTGGTTCGCTCAACGCAAACTATTGGACAACAAGCACGGATTATGGCGATTATGCCGACAGAGAGTGGACCGTAGCGGCCCAAATAGGTCATGATGGTACGATAGGACTATCAACTGGCGCTTGCACATTCACTCCTTATTCAGCCAGTTTGGTAAGTAGACCACTCGATGCGAGTCAGGCTAAGAAGGTGAAATGCTCGTTCTTAATCCTTTGTCAGCAGGAAGCTGTGAAAGAAGGAAAGGACTTCGATGCTACAAAAGATACACTTAGCATTGAATATACCATTGATGGTGGAAACACATGGCAGTCGGGTAAGGATTGGACCGTAGAACAATTGCCACACATTGAAGGAATTTTGACCGCAGATTTAAGTAAGCAACTCGCTGGAAAAACCTTCCAATTACGATTCCGCAAGCATGGAAAGGGAGCGCTGGGCTACTATTTCTATCTCGATAACATCATGATAGGAAGCGGCAACGACGTTAAAGCGCCAGAAGGACTCACGGGAAAAGTAATGAACAAAGAAGTGTTCTTAATGTGGAAGAACACTCGCAACGCTTATGCGCTAAGTTATATTTGCGAACCCGAATCGCCTGGATATACACTGGGTAACGAGGGTAAGGAACTTATTGGAGCCAATAAATTCACACCAACCGAACTATCACCATACGACGGAAAGTATCTTACTTCTGTATCAGCGCACATCAATTACTACGACGATGTGGGCGAAGACCAAGAAATTCATGCCGCTGTTGTTGTGTTCGAGAATGGAAAACTCATTTGCGAACAAGAGATGGAAGACATCAAGTTCAACGAAACCACAACGCAAAGTTGGATAAACCTATTAAGATAGACGGCACAAAAGAACTTATTGTGGGCATTAAGGTGCACGATTACAGTGCCGAACAAATTCCATTAAGCTATGAAAGTTCAACCGCTTTCGTCCATGGTAAGAGCGATTTGTACTCAGAAGACAACGGAAAAACATGGAAAACGGTGTGGGATTTCTACGAAGGCGACCCACAACTTGGCTCATGTTGCTGGAAGATAACGGGCAACGTAAACGACCAACCTGTTGAAGTTACAGCGGAAACAGACGACGAATTGGTGGGCTACAACATATTTAGAAACGGCGTTCAGCTCAATATTAACTACATTCCGGGCGAGGCTACGCACTTCATAGACAAGCAACCGCTCGAAAAGGCCAACTATTCTGTGGTGGCTTACTTTAACGATGGCAAAGAATCGAAGCCTTCGGCACCATTCGTAGTAGATTTAACTGCTGGCATAGACCCATTGTTCAGCAACTCTATGTTGTCGGTAGACAAGTCTGCTATCCGTCTAAATGTAGAAGGAAAGTTGCGCCTTTACGCTGTTGATGGACATTTGGTGGCTAAGGGCACCAATGGCATCATTCCGCTAAGAGGCATTCATTCGGGTATTTACATCGTATGGATAGAATGCAACAATCGTCGCTTTACACAAAAGATAGTTATCAACAACTAAGTAAAAGCGAATATAAAAAGTGGTGAGATAACCTTTATTTTAAGGGGCGAGGTACCGATTAGGCAACCTTTGCCCCTTTTTTTGTATGCCCATAAAACCCCTTCTGTTTGTAAAGAAAAACACAAGTAAAAAGCGACACAGATTGTTTTACAATGCAATAGTGCCTATTTTGGAGCGCAAAACAGGCACTATTACCGTGCAATATAGGCTCTTTTACAATGCAAAACAATGGGTATTGCAATGCGTTGATAAAGAGAAGGTTACATAAAATAATCTATCTTGTAAAATCTTTACACTTTTATCGGCTTTCTGTATTGCCCTAACGAACATGTTTCCGCATTCGTTTTGCGTTGCAATCGTTAGGTTTTTATGCCTTAGAAAGCAATGTCGAGTCCTGCATTTACAGCCGTATAGTTTTTTCCAATAGATACAATAGGGTGGCTATCGTAGATGAAACGATAGGCGCCACGTATACCAATCTTTGGCGTTATATGGTAGATAAGGTCTACTGCGCCCCCAAATCGTGCTTTCCTAAAATAGTCTTTAGGCTTTGTTTGGTGTATGGCGGTAGCGATAAGGTCCCATTTTTCGCCGATAGTATATTCTAAAGTAAGCGACAAATGGTTCTTGATGGAACGACTATATAAATAAGAATTGGTTCCAGTAGGGGCGTCTACGTCTTCCCATTTCTCGAATTCATAGAACAAAGCAGTATTCGCAAACAACTTTAAATGGTCGGTATTAACAAATCGATAGCGTGCTTGCAGACCAGTAGACAACTTGAAAACCATGCCACGACTGCCTGCCCAAAGCGACTCTGCATAAGGATACACTTCGAAAACGCGGTAAAGCAAGTAGCGATATTCGGCATGAACGTGTCCTTCGCTCACAGCTATTTTATCGCCAACGGTATTGATTTCTAATTTGTTGATAAGGTTTATAATGCGCTTTTGCTTTATCAACACATTCAGATTAGCCGTATTCTTAATGGTGAACACATGTTTTTTCTCTGTTTTAAAGTCGATTTCAGGTTGCAACGAGCCTTGAATAGTCTTCGTACTATCTATGTCTAACGTAAGATTTTCGGAGAAAAGCATTTGCGCTTTCATAGGAATAGCAGCAAAAAACATAATTATAATAAAGGCATATTTACCAAAATGCGCTTTATTATTAATGGTTTGCTGAGGCAAAAATGATGATAAAAGAAATTGAAGATAATTCTTTTTCTTAATGTAAACGTTATTTTCCATATCCTTTCCTTTTATTTTTGACCTTATATATTTTATAGTTTGCAAAGGTAGGGATTATATTTTAAGAAAATGTTATATACTGAAAAAAAATATGTAAAGGTTGTTGCATATTCCAAATAATATACATATCTTTGCATCGTAAACTAAATATTATTAAGATTATGAAAAGATTTTTGTTAATGGGGATAATGATCTTGGCAGCTGTAACTGGCTTTGCTCAGAATGCAGATACAGTAAAAACATTAAAAGAACAGCAAAAAGTGCTGAAACTAACCTCTAAGTTGAATAAGCTTCAGCTTGATTATGAGAAGGAGAAAGCAACCTATAATGACATCACTCAAGCTGCTGCTGAGGCGAATGCAAATGCAGATATAGCTACAACAGACTTTAATACGACTGATGCAAAGGGTACTGTAAAGGATGCTAAAGATACGATTAAGGCTCTAAAAGAAGCTAAGAAAGCTAACAAAAAGTTGAAAAAAGTACAGCAGAAGTTGAGTAAAATGGAAAAGAAAATAGCTAATCTGCAGAATCGTTTAGATAATTTGAACAAGGGAATCGAGTTTGTAAACCAATAAAAGGTAGAACAAACGTAAAACAATAGAATAAAAACGACATTACAAATTGATAGGTAAAGATAGTCTTCTTTATTTCTTTTTTTAAACTAAGAAATATTGAAGACTTCTTTTTTTGCCTAATTTTAAGCAACTTTTGTAGGCTCTTTATAATTATGTTTGTTTCTTTTGTAAAGAGTAATACAGGCTTTTCAACTCTTTGTTTACATCTACATAATCTTGTCAAAAAGCCGCACATATCTTCTTTTTGTATTAGTGAAACGAATTAAGAAAGTCGGTAAAGGATTCTGAAACTAAAACAAATGCTTTGTCTTCAGCACGTTCTGCTTCTATAATATAAATGTATCCATACGTGTTTTGTGCCACCGAAATAAGGTAAATGTTGCCTCCATTGTCGTAAGCAAAAGGTATTTTGTCTTCGAAAACAATGCCGCTTTTTTCGTAATCGCTTATGATTTTCTCGATAGGAAGCACACCATATTTAATCGGATAGAAGCTGTTGATAGTGAAAAGGTGCTGTTTTCCCTTTACATTTTCATAAGGAGGATAACCTCCATTGTATTGTAAATAATGCTCTTTGAAATCCTTTGGCAGTGCAATATCATATTGATATTCAAATGCTGTAAGTTCTTCCGCTGTTAGTTGCTGTTCGTATTGTTCGAATTCCATACCATTTTAAATACTTTATTTGTATATCGTTACTCTTCAATGCACATATACTTGTTGTATAGTAGCACCCATATGCAAAGATAATCATTTTTGTTTATTGCGCCAATACAATGCCTTTAAAACCATTATCGCTGCAATATGATGTCATACCAACGGCATAACGAGAAAAGAAATGAATGTTTTTTATCTTGCAATTTTTTTACTCAAAGTCTTTCATAATTTGAAATAAAGATGTAAGTTTGTATCATCAAGACAAGATAAAGAACTTGAACCAACTTGAAATTCCCTTGAAAACAGCGAGAGAAGGCCCACATATAATTGAGTAATATCCTTATCCGTAAAGTTAAAAGGTGAATAGAAAGTGACAGAAAAGAATATAAATCAGACAACGAAAAATGAAAAATTACTTTTTGCTTATCCCATTTTTAGTTTTATTGGGTTGCAGTAATAAACCAAATATTAAGGACAATAAGCCAGCGAAAGCGAATATTTCCAAAAACAAATCCTCTTTGCCTTTAGCAATTCAACAACAGTTGGGAATATCAGAAGATATGATATTGCCATTTGATTCTTTAAGAATGGATTCGCTAATACAAGATTATAAAATTGCTTTATCTGATGATTCCGAAGGCGATGATTATGAAGAGCCAGAATGGTTTTCTGATAATGAACAGTACATAAAAACTTTAATTCCTTATGCTTTTAACGATTTGATAAAGCGAGGATTTGTGCCTTTGTCTGCAACTCAATTTCAGAATAAACTAAAAATATTGGGCTTGGAGATGCAAGAAAGGAAGAAAATTCCAATAATCAATGAAACTAAACACTATTTTTCTATACCACCTCTTGAGGCTGGGTGGTATGATGAGGTAGCTAAAGATGGTATTGATAAAAAGGAACTTAACTATATTAGATATGGAGCTTCAAATTATATTTATGTAAAAGGATATAATTTTATTTTGCCAACAACATATATTATGGATTACTTAAAGGAAAAGAAAGGAAACGTCGTATTTAGTTTAAACGATGAAATAGTGCATCTTAATAAGTTCTTCTTAAACGATGATAAAGCCAGTTTTTTTATGGCTAAAACAAAATGCTCCGCTATCATTGATAGGTCTTCTTAAGACTTATGGTTACGACACGAACGAAAAAATTAATAATGTTGTTCTGGCAGATATATTAAATAGATATGACCAAGACGGAAGTGTATCTGGTATGTTTAACACCTTCATACGTAAAATATTTTATAACAAACCACACATGGAACTTAGAGAAGGATTATTAAAGTCTCTTCTGCGCTTACCAGTAAATGAAAAAAATAGTTTATGGTTAGCAATGCTTGATATTTATATAGATTTCCTCATTAAAGATGGAACCAAAGACACTTATGCTTGGTATTTCGACTTTACAAAAAAAGGAACGATATAAGGCAGCAGCTTATTTCGGATATTATTTGTATAAACTAAGGGCAAAGTATAAAGAAACGAATCCAATCTTTTTTGCTCATGAGCTATATTACAATAAAAACTTCTACAAATATCTTTACGAGCAGAAGTATTTCAATCTTCCTAAATTCAAGGAGATATGCGATTCTGTCTACGAAGAATATGATATAGATGTTAAAACGTACCTTAATAGTATAGGGAATAAAAAAAGTAAGCGAAACAAAAATATATACTTAATTTAGAGGACTTAGCTATGCGCTTTTACATTGATTACGTATAGGTTGAAATTTATAATTACAAAATAAAAAAATTTATAATTAAAAATTCGAGTAATTTATTATTATAAATTTGCTAAAAATATAATTATAATTTTTTTCTTGGCAAATTACTTCTTGTAAATCAGCACTTTAGGAAATTCATTAATTGTTTATACAGATATTAAGTTTTGCACTTAAAAGATAAAAACAAAAATAGAGAACAAACACCTGACAATATGGATAATGTAAATGAGTTTATAAACGGAGAAAATTATGAACTTCTCCTGAAAAATGTGCAAACAATATGTAACATAGAAATTGATGATAATGTTCCTTTTGCGTTGTTAGATTATGATAATGAAAGGTTAAAGGTAGCGCAAGTTAAAATAGAAGAATTAGAATATTTGTTTAACTCGAATATGAAGGAAACTTTGTGTTTTGTTGTAAAAAGATGCAATATAACTTCGATGAAGATGATGAATATCCCGAAGGAGAAGAAATTTTAGACGACGATAAACCTCATACCATTGAAGTACTTCCTTACTATAAAAACTTTTTGGTTGCATTTCTAATCGAGTATTATTTACTTAAAGAACAGCCAACGAAATTAGGTGAATATTTAAAAAGAATACACATAGCACATGCAACTAAATACGAAAAGGAGTTACGCAACATTTGGAAAGAAGTGTTGGAACTTAAATAAACTCTAACGCAGATACTATGAATTTAGGTAGAAATGCCTTGCGTTTCTATCTTGAAATAGCAAATTCTATGAAGTGAGATATTTAAGAATTTTCCAATCTAAATGGAAATAGACATTATTTAAGTAACTATATAATGAGAATAAAATTTGAAGGAATAAAAGATTCAGAAACACGAGTATATCTTTTTGCAGAAGTTCCATTGGGGGTTGTAATTCCTGATGGTAAAAACGATATAATAAAGCGAGACCGAAGTGGACATCTTGATAAAATAATAGATGCATATCGTCCGTTTCTTCCTCAGAGTGGTGCTGTATTGAATAGTAATTTTATCATTATAACGCCAACGAATAGCTATTTTTATGGCTTTTCTTACAATAAAGACTTAACGGGTTGGCATCAGCAAATAGAGAAAGGAGCCAAACTCTTAAATGTTCGGTTAGGAAAGATAGTTGATGAGGAATATTTTCTGTTATCAGATGGGACTAAATACAAACTGTCTGAATGTGAGTTTGAACGATACAATTTTAAATTCAAAGATGAAAACGGGAGATGGAAGACTCATAAAAAAAGAGAGAGAATTGAAAAAATATGTTTGTTGGCAGATAATATAGAAACATAAATTGGGCGGCAAACTATTCTTCGTTAGTTTAATAGTTAGCAAATATTATGTCTGCAGCACTTGTAGTTTATAGTTGAATTAGATATTATCTAAAAACGTAATAAAAATGTTTTATAAGTTAGGAATAGCTCCAAGCAGTAAGAAATGGGCGAAATACGAAAATATTTCGTCATCACTTTGGATAGATAATATTGAGATAACAAGTACAAAGCTTTTTAAAGAGACAGACTTGTTAAGAAACGGAAAAACATATAGAATATACAACTCTACGTGATGGTAAAATACCCCCAATAAATTCGATAGGTGCAGACTTTATCGTATTTGATGCTTCAATTTCAGATATCCTTTCGCTAAACGAAGAAAATAATATGGTAGTTATCGAAAGTAAAAAAGCAAATAATAGATATTTTTTGTTGAACAACTATAAGACAATAGATTGTGTTGATTGGAATTTATCCGAAGTAGATCGTTGGCCAGAAAATACAAAAGTGGCAGACTGGCAAAATAAACGAGGTCGTTTTTTTATTAAACCAGTATTAAGAGGAAATAAAATTCCACCCAAAACGCAAGTGTTTCGATTGAAAGAGTGGGGTGGGGCTTTTAATATTGTTATTTCAGAAGATTACAAAGAAAAAATAATGAATTTAGATTTCGACCATTCGTTCTTAACATTTGAGTGTTTAAAAACAATATAGTGTGAAGTAGATTTAAAAATTTCGTTGAAAACTCATTTAAAGTGAGAGCGACTATCTTAAAAGTATTTTCAAAACCTACAGAAAACGTCTGACAAACAAAAGTTTTTCAGTAACTTTGTATTTAGTGATTACAGCGATATTAAATTATGAATCAGCAACTGGAATATTTAGCGGAACTTAAAGAACAACTGTGTAATTGGAAAGCGTATGACGAAACACTGTTAGAAGAGTTAATAGAAGAGTTTGAGAAGTTTCCAAGAAAAGAGTATTCGCTTAATTACATTCCAGTTTTAACCGATTCATCTTTAATTACAAGTGTATTCGAAATAGGCAAGGTTTACCAAAACAATCTAAAATTATTGATAAACGTAATTTCGAGTTTAGGGAACATCGTATGCCGTTATGAGGTTACTCCGTCCTCCGAAATGTTCATCTTTTTTAAAGAATGCACAAAGAAGAAGAAAGTAAATTATTATGTGTCGTTATACATTAGTTCATTTCCTCAATATTCCAACTGGGACGATAGGTGGAACTTCCTGCTTTCGATGCCCCAAATAGCGCCTAAAAAGAAATCAATTTTAAATTTTCAGACGGAACTTAAAAGACTTCTTGTTTCAAACGAACCAATTCCAGCTGAAGTCCGCCAGCAAATAATGCAAACTTTAAATACAATCATCGGCTCAGGAACATTAGGCGAATATAGCAAAAGTGCTTTTTTACAAATCGTTTCTTTGTTAGAGCAATAAAAAAGTCTATCGCAGAATCTTGAGAAATGGCAATTCTTATCAAGCCCCTACAGATTATTATATATGTCTTTTGAAAAAAGGATACATTGCAGGTTTCTTTAATAAACCTACGACATTGAGTTGTGGCTAACAAAGAATATAGAAAACTATCCCGACTATGAGGAATTTTCCCATTACTAAAGCAATATAGTTAAGAGAAAAGCTCTTATCTCTTTTTCCAATGGCAGAGAAACGACTTCAGGTAGAGATAGTCGTTTCTGCTTTATTCATAACTATTCTCTGTTGTAAATCTTTTCAGTAGAAATTAGTTCTCCTGTTTCTGCATCTAAAACAAAATCCTCCGATCCATACATTGTTATACGTTCTATGTACCATTTGGCATGATTGTTCTTACCTGGTACGAAGTAAATGCGGAAAGGGGTACTCATACAACTGGTTTGTTGTCCTTTTCCTGTTGTTAAATCTATCCAACCTTTTTCTTCCATCCAAAGAAGCAATTCTTTGGGTTTTATTTTTAAGTTTTCAAATTTTTTGTCCTCGTTTTCTTCTTTTATTAGTTTACCCCTTTTATCGTACTCACGCCAAATGCCAATTCTTATATTTGAACAATACAATATGTCACCTTCTGTATCTAAAAAACCATTTTTATGATACATTTTGATATGTGCTTTAAAGGTTAATGGCTTTATCGTTTCAATGACATTAACGTCTTTTTCAAAACTAACTTTAACAATCGTTCCATCTTCCTCTGTATATTCTGTTATAGATGTATTGGGCGAAAGTTTACTTTTATAATATTTGTAATTAAACTTCTCAGGTGCTTTCATTTTATTTGAGTTTTGTGCAGCGCACGAAAAATATAATAGTTAAAAGTAAAAAGAGTATGATAAATTTTTCATCTGCTTTATTAAATTTATATGGTAATAAAAAATATCTTTGTGCAGTTTATGAATATATACTTTTTGCAAATATACTTATTTGTTTTGGATTAGCATGGTTTATATTTTATAAAAATATGTTGTTGCAGATCGTAACTTAACATTCGTTAATCTTGTCAGAGTTATGAATCTTTTTGTTTACCTTTGTCAAAGGTAAATAATTATATATTTATGAGATATACGCAAGAAAACTTTCAAGAGTGGATATTCTTTATCTCTGATAAGATGGAATACTTCACAGGAACTTTTGCCAAGGAACATGGTTTAGTATTAGATTATAGTAAGAAGTCGTTAGATGATTTAGAAAGATGGATTCTTGATAATTTTAATGACCATAACGATTTAATAGCGCAAAAAGAATTGTTAGACCATCTAACCATTTATATTGGACAAACTTTCAAAAAAATATATTGGTGGCAAATGGTTTATTGACTTAGAAAAACAAGAAAAAAATGTATATTATAGTATGCCTGTTCTAACTGATGAAACCTATAGAGGTGTGACATATGTTTCCCCAATGACCTTTGCAACTGCTTGTATTAGTAGGAATAAAGGAAATTACATCAGTACCATTCTTTTGAATAGAATGAAGAATATGGGAATTGAAATGAAATGATTTGGTAGCTTATTTTTAAAAGAAAAGTGTTTTAAAAAGTATTGCAGAACTGATGGAAGAGGTGAACAGAATAGATGGAGAAGCTAAACCAAACCAATTGAAAAGGCGAACGAAACCAATTGAAAAGGCGAACAGAACTGATTGAAAAAGTGAACAAAACTAATTGGAAAGCCGTCGCTCGTGGTGTATCATAGAAAAAATGTTTTATCTTTTGAAGAGATAAAACATTTTTTTGTAGGCTGCAATTTAAATATTATGTGGTTGCAGATATTAAGATATGATGAGGTAGTTTCGATTGTCTTATAATTCAAGCATTATATCTATCCATTCAAAACTAATATAAACCATGTTATTAGGTCATTACTTTCATAACCTCAATAGATGTCTCAAGCCATTCTTCCATCTGCTTATAATCTTTTCGTTCCCATACATTTTTAAAATCAATAAATTCATGGGCAAGTCGGCTTTCGTATGCATTGCGCTGATAGCTGGTTAGTTTTCCTTGTTCCATAATCTCTATACTGCTAAACTCATTGGCTGTTGTTGGTATTCGAATCCAACCTTTTTCTCCTTGTATAATAATGAAAGAAGGACTGCTTGAATCCTTTGCGGCAGTGCAAATTGCAGTCATTGAAGGGTAGGAAAGCACCATTACACCAGATGTATCAATGCCATTGTGTCCACGATTTGCAAAATATTGTTTTGAAACAGGACGTCCGAAGAGTCCAACCACAATGTTAATATTATAAACATTTAAGTCGTTTAACGTGCCTCCTCCCATTTCAGGACTAAATGCTGGAGCTATATCTCCTTGCAAATAACGTTCGTATTTACTCGAAAATTGCGAAAAATTACATTGCACAATACGTATCGGCTCGATGCGTTTTAGGCTTTCTTTGACAAGACGAAAGTTAGGAGTATGAAGCGGTGCAATAGCTTCGAAGAGGTAAAGCTGATGTTCCCGTGCCAAAGAAGCCAATGTTTCAGTTTCTTGAAGAGTCATTGTAAATGGCTTTTCAATAATAACATTCCTCTTAGCTTCCAATGCTTTGCGTGCAAAATCATAGTGAACACTATTGATTAAGGCGATATATAAGAAATCAGCATCATCGTCTTTGAGTAACTGTGAATAGTCTGTATAGATGCGTTCTATACGATTTGACTTTGCAATAGCCTGCGCTTTTTCCTTATTACTATGTGCGAAGAGACTCGTAATTTCTATCCCTTTAACTTCTGTTTTCAGCATTCTGATAACTTCATTAGCTATCGTGCCTGTTCCTATAATACTGATTTTCATTTTTCTTTCTACTTTAATAGTATGTCCTTTGGTACGATTAGATTTAGATATAAGACCGAAAGAACATGCTCCTTTTACTAACCTACAGCAACAAAAGTAGGCAATATTTTGCAGAATATGGGAGAAATGACTATTTTTGTGCTCTCTTAACAAGCATTATACGAATGAATAATAAAAGATATTTGTTAATTTTTGCCGCTCTTATATTAGTTTTAATAAATGTTGGTAGTAAGGGTAATCAAGCGAAATCGTTAAAGAAATTGGGCGATTCTGTGGCATCGCTTTCTAAAGTTTCAGATCCTATTGTAGCAGAAAAGGAAGTTCCTCTCGTTGTTGATTCAATAAAAAAGGAATATCATACAAAGACAGCTGACTTACTATTTGTTTATTCTTTCCCTACTTCAGGACCTCGTCCTTTAATCGATTCATTGCGTGTTTACCTCTCATCTGAAATGCATCAAAGTACGGTTATATATGAAGATGAAGACATTTTAGTTAAACCTTACAAGCAACTTGCCGATGGTAACGGTATGATAAAGTATTATGCGAAGGCTGCTTTTAAGAATTTGAGCCGCATTTTAGAAGGCTCTAAAGACGAAGAAGTGGCGTGGAAGCCTGACCTTTCAATGTTTGTGTTGCTGGATAACGAAACAAATCGCTACGTTACATACGTTTCTACTTATGGTTCTTACTTAGGTGGTGCGCATGGAATTGTTTACGAATATGGTGTAAACTTTGATAAAAAGACAGGCAAGAAACTCAAAAATGTGCTGAAACCACATAGCGAAAAGAAACTACAAACCATACTTAGAAAAGGCATAGAAAGCTATTTTAGAGATATGGATGGCTTTGAAGAGAATGATAAAGAGTCACGCGAAGCTTATGTTAAGGAGCAAATGGGATTCCTTTTCGTTGAAAATGGAATTATACCGCTACCCAATAATGGTGTTTATCTTACTCCAGAAGGAGTTGTTTTTACCTATGGCTTCTATGAAGTTGGTGCTTATGTCATAGGAATGCCCACTTTTGTAGTTCCTTATCATAAGATTAAGAACTTCTTAACACCCGAAGCTCTCCGTCTTGCAGAGCTTGATAAATAATGTCATCGTGGTACGGAGCTATTTTGAAAGAAAGACTTTGAGGCAACTGGCGGTTTACTTCTAATAAACAATACACGTACGAACAGACAGCAATAACATTGTGCGCACATCGTCGTAAGGCTTTTCTTATGTTGCCTAAAAGCCGTTATGTTTTTGCTGCAATACCCCTGCAATCATTCTGCATCGTGGGCGGCAGCAGTGCTGAAATGCTGTCGCACCTTTGCTGCACACCCATTGCAGTGGTTTTGAAAATATCTTTGCACGCAGCAAAAAAGCAGAAAACAAACAGCTTTTTCCGCATCAATCAGCAGCAATTACGTAAGATATACACCATGCATGGTGGGTTTTATTCCGCTGAAAACGACACAATAATCGCCAATTATTTCCGTTTTGAATGCAAGGCAGCATGGGTATGAAGCACCAAAGCGAAAGTTATAATATTCTGTATGAACGCTTATCGTCTCCGAAAGGTGTATATTCAGCTGATGAAACACGTAGGTAATACGATATAAAAATAAAAGTTTAGCTATGGAAAGAAGAACCTTATCCATCACGGGTTATGGCATCTATGTTGTTAGTATCGCTTCTTTAAAGCGCTTTCTTTCAAGCAAAAATGTCAAAAGCAAGAACATTTTGCAAGTCTTTCAGAATAATCCTGATTTGTATTTCGAGTCGTTAAGCGAAGGAATTTGGATACCTATCCTGCCCATTGACTGTATAGACTACGACATAATGGTGGGTTCTGCCGAAATAGCACAAGGCAATTGGGAAAACGTTTTCGCCTACGATGGCTTCAATCTTGACGTTGAAGATGGTGAAATATGGATTGGTTCTATTGGCAGTTTCGCCAATTTTAAGGTCAGCGAGTTTAAGAAAGCTGCATCAGACCGCCTTCTCTTATCAGACCTTAGACGGTGAAACACTGAACAAAGGCTTCAGAATTACCCTCGAAAAAGGCAAATATCGTGTATCTATTTCGGGACATAAGCAGCATACTAACGACGATAAAACCATTTACGGATACGGGTTCGACTTCCAGAAAACGGCTGAATTTACAGGATATAACGACCCTCGTGAAGACGAGAAGTACACTTTTAACCTGCCGCTTTATCCATAACAAACCAGCAGAATAACCCCGACTAAGTCCAATCATAATTACAATAAGAGTTATAAAGTAGTAGGTTTAAAACTAAAAATAACTACATCATGAGTCAAGACGAATTAAAAGAAGAGTACGATAAGTATAATACAGAAGATATGTTCAATGCACTTAAAGAGAGCGTAGAGGCACAAGTTGTGCGCACAGAGCCTTATAAAGGTTTTGGATACAATATCTTTCCCTATGAGTTTCAGATGGTTGGAATGAAAAAGGGTAGGCCTGTTAAGAATCTCGACAGCCTTAAGAACAAGACCAACCTCTATCTTTACGGCTTTAACGAAGCCAATCAGATAGTAGAAGTCAAGGAAGGTTGCGAGATAGAAGGGCTTTTTGATTATCAGTTTCTCCTTTATGAAACAGGTTTTTTCAAGTCGTTACAATACAACGCAAGGAAGAAATTGCAAAACGTTACATACTGTTATCTGAAAGAAGGAGGACTGCTTGACAAAGCATTATCGAAGGGCCGATATGGCGGCAGCGAGCAATATTACTTCTATGACGATACCAATAAGCTGCAAAAAATAGAACGTAAGCAATACGATGAGGAAGGAAATGCAGCAGCAACCATATACCATACGTTTAACTATCGCCCTGATGAAAGCTTGGAAAAACATTGTAAAGTCTACCTCAATGTACGAACAAGTAGTTTATAAAGAGAAGAAATAACTCGGCGATAAAGTCTTTTGACCGCTCTGTTTGCAACCCCCCTCTTCTTCCCATATTTGGACCAACAGAATGTGTCGAAAGGGTTGATGCGTTGTTGTTGATAGACAAAGACTATTTCATTGCCTACCCACAACAACGCATTTTCTTTATTACTATCATCGTATATCAGTCTTTTTCAACTTTCATCTGCTTTCGATGAGGCAGCAACATCGTTTTGCCTACTTTGCTGCAAAGCCCTTGCAACCTTACTGCCGAGTGGTGGGCAACGTTGCTGCACAGCAGCAGAAGCAATGCTGCAAGCTGGTTGCACTATCTTTGCAAAGGTGTTTTCATGGAGTAGGACAATAAAAAAGGAACACGTAGAACATGCTCCTTTTCTTCTTAATCCCAGTTGTGTAACATCTCAAAACTATCGAACTGCGGTGCCGAATAGCCGTATTCGTCGAATACAGCAGCTATTTTGACTTGCTGTTCAGGCGATATGGGAACGTCGCCGCGCAACGCATAGTAGAAAGAACGCCTGCTACTGAACACCTCTATTACCCTTTCTCGCACGTCAGGATATAGACGTTTTGTAACGTTATCGAACAAACGACTCATGCCGCGTGCATATTTCTGCAAGTCAATGGACCGATATTCGCTGCACGTTTGTCCCTTTCCAACTCGTTCTACATAGGCAGGCGATATGCAGAAGTCGGTAGTAGGCATTTCGTTTGCATCTTTTTAAGTTCTGCCACCCTCCTTCTTAAGCAGTTAGCAGCCTTCGAACACTGTGCGTCAGTGGCGTAGCACGAAGCGTAGCCAAATGGAATTTCCTTTTCAGACATAATGAATAACAATTTTAAGGTTAATATATTGATGATAAATACAGCCACCATTACCACCCAAAACCATGTCCTGCATGGCGTCAGACGGCTGATCTTTGTATGCAAAGTTACTGCAAACACACTGCTAAAATGCTGTTTTTACGGATAGAGTATAGGGTAGTAATCTGGTGATAGGCACACAATACAACCGTTCCTATGCCTGTTGCGTGTTATATTTGTTATCGTTTGCATAGTTCGGTAAAAAGTAATATCTTTGTAACAGAATCTTTCAAATGTGCGACTTCAAACACTTTTGCAACACAGAAAAATAGGTTTGAAACTCCGCCATTGGGGGAAACAGAACAACCAATAGTTTGAAATGAACGACAATATAAAAGACCTTATTGCAGTATTGCCCCCACATAAGCAACTCTTGTTTGGTGTTTGTTGCGTTAAAAGAATAGAGAACAACCTTTATAAGTTTCTCGAAAGCAGAGACGAAGAACCTGCTTTTATTGCAGCAAGTGCCATAACTGACGAGCTGTTTCGAGGCTGTATAATAGACTATTTCCCCTATATTGGAATGAGATTTAGCAAAGAAGAAGAGCATTTATCGAATCTCTGATACCCGATACCGATGAAGACGGAAGCAAAGAGGTTGTATTTGCACAGAACGCAGCTATAGCATTGGCATATTGTATGCGCTTTACGAAAGAGCAGAATAGCGATTTTATGAACTATTGCGGACTTAAAATACTCGAAACTGTTGATGTTATGGCATTTGATTCAAAGGGAAATGAATCGTCAGACATGCTCATTTTGCACGAAATAGCAACGCAAAAGAAAATTATAAAGCTGATAGATGCAATGGAAAATAACTTCGACGAAACTGACGTCGTGGCGTTGAAAGAAACCATAATGCAGTATGCTGTAGGCTAATAGCCTGAACGAAGAATAGAAAATAAACATATATAAAAACCATATTTATGCTGTCGGAGAAAATAAAAAACTACCTGATAGAATCGGAATTTTACGATGGAACGGAAGATGAAACCTATCAAAAAGTAATGTCAGACTTAGGGATTGACCTTCAAACACCCTTTGCTCAGTTTCACATTTATACGAATCAGGTAACGTTTTTGGGCAATCGTGCCGAGCTATACAACGTATGTTGGTTCGCAATAAACTCGACTTACTACCAGCAAATGGAGTCTATGAGGTCTATATTCAAGCTGCCAGAGGAGTACATACCGCTCGATAGCTTTGAAGGAGAGGGCGGATTCTTCTACAATAGGAATACGGGCGAAGTGTTAGAACTTACTCTTGGGAAGGTGTACGAGGACTTTCAGCAAGGCAAACTAAAGCCCCAATGGCCCGATTTCAATACTTTCCTTGAATGGTTCTTCGACCTATCGTAACTTCATCGTGAAAGAATTGTGCAATCCTACTGTCTGTTTTGTATTAAGAAACAGACAGTAAGGAATAACCATTGCGAAATTATCACCTTATTATAGCACAGGTTCTATCTGCTCGAAGTAGCGATAATGCCAAATGGAAAACACAAAATTAGCAGATATTTATACCTTTGTTATATTCCTTTACCTTACTACTTGCCATTCTAAAACCATATTTCTCCCTCTTTTTAGCCCCATAATGTTAAAAGCCAAACACTTATACTGTTTAGTGAAAAAGTGTTTTTTGCGCTTTAATTTTAGTTAATAAACATTTTTACTATCCGTTTGCAAACTGTTTTCATATTTTTTTCAAAATGAAAATACCTATCTTTGCAGTTGAAAAAAATTACAAAGATAAGGCTATACTTTAAATAGAGTAAAGATACATCAAGATAAAAATTGTAGATTGTTCATCGTTTTAGGAGCATTTTATCAAGTCGTAGTTATCACATGAAACCCTCATCGGGCTTCACTTATATGGGTAACGTTTTCCAACACGACAGACTTCTATTCGCTTTAGTAAAGTAGTTTTAATGGATTAATACAGGTATAAAGAATTATGAAAAAGGATTATAATGCGCCACAAATCAGTGTGATGTCAATAGAGGTTGAACAAGAATTCTTAATTCTTAGCGTAACAGGCAACTCTCACGAAGGCTTCGTTGAGGTTACAGATCCAAACCTAAAGATTGAAGATGGAACCAATGATGACTCACCATTCTAAGCATTCGATACAATTGTATCAAGGATAACAAAAACAAATACAGTTTAAAACGATTTCTACAATGAAAAGAATTGCAACATATTTATTGTGTGGTATCACGTTACTTGCAGCAGTATCGTGTGCTAACGACGACGAAATGGTGAACGAAAGTGCCGAAGACAATTTGGTTTCCATGTCGTTTCAAACAGGCGATGCGCCTAATTATGATAATGATACAGCTGATTCTGCAAAGGCAACAGGTACGAGAACCGCGTTGAATCCAGATAAAAGCAGTGTTACTTGGAATGCTAACGACATAATAAGTATAGGTTATCAGGGTGCAGCAGGCAATGTAACGCAACCTTTTTCTACGCCAACTACGGGCTCAAATGTTAAGTTTTGGGGCCAAGCAGCGGAGAAAAACACTGCATACTTCATGATGTATCCTTATCAAACAACTACAAAGATTGAGTATAAGAATAACAATTGGGCGAATTACACCTATGTTTTCCCAAAGACACAGACTGCTATTGCAAATACATTCGACCCTAATGCCAATCTTTCGGTGGGTGTTATTCCAGATAGAACAAAGCCTTTCACAGCTTATAACCTTGGTGGTTTGCTGCGATTCAGCATCGAAGGCGCTGCCAACGTGGCTCAAGTGAAGATTCTTGCAAGGGGTCAAGAGCCGTTAGCAGGTGATGCTACATCGCAAATAAGGTTTAAAAACGATGGTAGTATAAGCTCTGCGCCAATACAATTTGTGCCTAATAAGAATACATGCGTGCTTACTTATGCGCCTGCTTCTGGTACTTTGGCAGAGAATACCGACTATTTTGTGGTGCTTCCAGCTGGTAAACTTGCTTCAGGACTTACGCTTGCGTTCATCTTAGAAGATGGAAAAGCAATTCAAGTGAAGGTTTCTAACGCTATCGAAATAAAGCGTGCGCAAACCTATTCATTGGGTAAGCTTACACTAAATGCTGCAAAAGCAAAGAGCGAAATACTAAGAAATAAGGGCTTAATAGAGGCTTATGCAGAGAAAGTTCCAGGTATTGAGCTTGAAGCTGATGGTACTTTAGACATCTATCGTGGCGATAATCTTGAAAAGATTCTATCTTATAAGGGTATACTTGAGGTTAAGAATAAAGATAATCTTACCTCGTTGAATGAATTGCAGTATTATCGTAATGTATCAGGTCTATTTCTCAGAGGCAATAAAAACCTCGCTGGTGAACTTAATTTTAGCAAGTATCCACAACTTACAGATAGAATTTTGTTAGAAGGAAGTCCACAGGTTACAAAGGTAGACATAACTGGTCTGGATAAATTAAGAGCTGTATATATAATCAATATAAAAGGTTTTAAAACGATAGCAACTGGTAATAATAAAGGATTAACTGAGCTTTCAATTTATGGAATTGATGCTATTGAAGAGATAGATGCAAGTAATATGCCTTCATTGACGAACTTAAATGTATATTCAAACAAAGCTTTGAGGACATTAAACATTACTAACTCTCAAAAATTAAAGGATATTAATGCACTTTACACCAGTAGTTTGACAAACATAATAAGCTTGGAGGATAAGTCAGAATTAGTACGTTTCTGGGCTTCAAACTCAAATAGAGAGCTACGACTTTAGTAATATGCCGAAATTGCAGAACATTAACCTTGCAAGTGCGGCTGTTAAGGAGATTAAAGGGCTATCTGCAGCAGGTGCAAACTTGGAGAATTTGCAGTTGTCAAACACGAAGCTTACATCGTTAGACGTATCAAATAATCCAAATTTAAAGTGGCTTGATGTATATGGTGTAAAGGGTTTGACGACATTAGACCTAACCAATAATTTGGAATTACTGCAGATTCGCACTTCTCTTGCAAGTAATCTTAGAGAACTGAAGTTAGGAAACCATACCAAATTAACGGAGCTTAAAGTTGCTCATTGTAAGCTTACAGAATTGGATATTCGTAAGTTCCAAAACTTGAATATACTCTATGCAGGAAGTCAACAGCCTAATGGTTTCTTGGCAAACATTGTAGTTAAGATGACAGCTGCGCAGAAAACAAGACTCGAAGCCGTTAAACCTTTCGTGGAAAGCGGTAATGATCCACGTGCTACGAGTGAAGATACGAACAGCTGGGTAAAGGTTGTTGTAGAATAATTCAAGGAATGTAAACACCCTATATCGTAACGATTGTAGGGCATTGAAAATACAGAAAGACTCCAAACGTTGCACTATCGTTTGGAGTCTTTTGTTGTTATACATGACAATGTTACGCCATTATAAAAGTGTTAAAAATGCTTTGATTTGTTAATACGTAGATGAGCGAAATGCAATGTACACACTATCGTTTTCTAAAAGTGCCTGTTTTGCAACGCAAAACAGGCACTTTTATCGTGTAAAACAGGCTCTTTTGCAATGCAAAACAACCGCTTTTGCAACGTACTGGTAATAAGATAGTTACGCCATTGTTTACATCTTATCTTCTAATGTTAATTTTATGCCCCTTCAGTTCCCATTATCATGCCATGTTATGGTGGGTAGAGTGGGGTGCAATCCTGTTATTTTGCTTGTGGAAGAAAACTACTTTTGAACTGCAATTCTACATGAACATAGCGAACAGCGATGCACCGATTACGGTTAGAATACCACTCACCACGATAGACAAACCACTCGTTGCGCCTTCGATAGTACCCATTTCCATCGCTTTAGCTGTACCAATGGCGTGCGAAGCACTACCAATTGCGATACCTTTTGCAATGGGTTCATCTATCTTTAGCAGCGATAAAAACTTTTCGGCAAAGATGTTTCCTAATACGCCAGAGATGATAATGACAACTACTGTAACCGATACGAAGCCGCCTAACTCCTCGGAAACGCCCATACCAATGGCTGTTGTGATAGATTTAGGAAGGAAGGTTGCATACGTAGCATGGTCGAAATTGAAGAGCAAAGCAAGCACTAAGACTGTGATTAAGCTCGACAAAACGCCTGCGGCAATACCCGAAATAATGGCTTTATAGTTCTTTTTCAGCAATTCAACTTGCTGATACAGAGGCACAGCAAGGCAGATAGTAGCAGGTGTAAGCAGGTAGCTAACCAGTTGGCTTCGGCATTATACTCTTCGTAACTCACGCCTGTGATGAGCAAACAAGCTATAACCAATATGATAGAAATAAGGAGTGGATTCATGAAACCCCAACCAGTTTTTCGTTTGAGATACATTCCGATGACGTAAGAACCAAGACTTATAAGTACACCGAAGTAGACAGAATTTTGTAACATATCCTATTTAGGTTTGGCAAATCGGCTTTCGCCTACCATTAAAGTTAATTTGTTGTGTTCTTTATCTTCTTGCTTTTGCGTATAGTAAGCTGCGTTATATAGCCAGCAACACCCATCACGACAAAGGTACTCACTACGGTTACGATGGCAAACTTGAGGAAGTTGGATTGTATATCCTGCCAAGAATCGATGAGACCAACGGCTGCTGGAATGAACATTACGGGCATAATGGCAATTAAGAAAGTACTTGTTTCGCGAATATCAGATACCTTTACCCACTTCTTCATCAGTGCAATGAAGAGCAGAACAATTCCGTAAATGCTGGCAGGAATGGGCAATGGTATAAGAAAATGGAGCAATTCGCCAATAAAGGTAAAGGCAATGATGTATATAAACTGTTTAATGAGTTTCATTTTGGTGCGGTAACTTTAAGTCGATTTCACGTATATATTGCTCAATAAAGTCTACGGAACGATCCGTTCCGAGCCTAATACTATCGAAACAAAGGTCGTAATCGCTTGCATCTCCCCACTTTTTGCCAGTGTAATACTTATGGAACCGTACACGATTTTCGTCTAATTCGTTTACTATTTCTTCTGCTTCTGCGCGACTAACGTTGTGTTCTTTCGCCATCGCTGTTATACGATCTTCGAGGCTTCCTTTGAGAAATACAGAAACAAGGTCCTTGCGTTCTCTGAAAATATAGTTGCCACAACGACCTATGATGATGCAATCCTGAGTGCCAATGAGTTCGGAAAGAACCTTAAAAGCCTTACAATTAACCTTCTCTGGTTCCTCATCGAACTGCGCAATGGCAAAGATTAGCTCGTCAACAGGACGCTCTTCGAAGAAGTCGTCCATCTCTTCTAATACTCCTTTGTCCTTTGCCATCTGCATCAAACCCTTCCGAGTGTAGAACGGAATGCCATAAATAGCAGATAGCTTTTTGCCGATGTGCAATGCACCACAGCCGCTTTGGCGTGCAATAGTTATAATCATAAATATCTAAAAGTTGGTACCTTGTTAGTGCAAAACTACAAATCATTTTACAGATATTGGTGCTTTTACACCCTTTTTTAACCTTTGTTATACTGCCATAGGCGGGATAATAGAAAGCGAGAGAATAGAAAAAACATTGCAAAACACTTGGAAATATGGAGGGGATATGGTATATTTGCAACAGAAGGTAAGTAAAAACCATCTTAGTTGGATATGCTAACAACTTTTAAAAAGGCAACGACAACCCTATATTTAATAAGGTGTAGAAGTGCGATTGTTGAGCAATCTTTCCTTAAAAACTAAACAATTGACGACACAGACATAGTTATCATTTTTATAACCCAAACGCCCTAGACTTCCCGAAGGCGTTCCTCAAAAAAGCAAGAGGTGGTAGGGAAGTATATAAAAACTAATGAAACAAAACAGCTTTTTGGCGAGAATGGCAAGTAAGATGCTTGCTTTCGCAGTGGTAGGTATGATGTGTGTAGGTTTCACAGCGTCATCAAAAGACGATGAAACCCAACAAACAAGACCGAAGAAACCAAAGAAAACGAGAAAAAGGAGCAGTTTACGAACACTGCAACCTTCGATGGTACAGAGGTAAAGATAAAGGAAGTGTCGCTGACAAACGTGATAGACAACATGTATTGGTTAGCTTTTGAATTAGAAGATGGTGCAAATGCTACTGGGTTAATAGTACATTTTATTCCTGAAGCACACAATAATAAAGAGATAAACCTTGGCGTACAGAGTGAAACAGATACCAGTTGGTCAATCTTTGTAATGAAAGGTGAGTCGTCTGTGTGCTGCGGTAAGGAAGCAACAAATCCTCAATTCAAGTTTGATAGTGGCAAGATGAAACTCAAAATTGATATGGAAACCAAAGAGTTTGAGATTAAAATCGACAACGCAAAGATAACAACCAGTCAAGAAACCATGTATGATGACGGTGTAGAACACATATTTAGCCTCAGTTATAAAGGCAAGGCAGTCGGCGAATAAGAAGGAAACAACATAACAACTGAATACAAAAAGAAAAGCGCAACCAGCAAAAAGAGGTTGCGCTTTTATAGTTTTTAAATAGGAAATATAATGTGATTAGGCTTTTATTATGTGTACCATATTTCGCCTCCTACAGACTTATTGCCTGTTGTTCCCTTATCGTTACGATTGAGATTGTTTGCTTCTGCATTGTTTTTGCGTTCGTCTTTGTTCAGATTGTAGTCCTTATACAATTCTGAATGATTTAAACTTTTCATATAAACTCCTTTCTTTTGTAATACAGATGTTAAGTCATTGCAAATGTAAAGTTTTTTTATCTCATAATTGCAAATATATGCCCTTAAGGTTCTATTGTTTTTAAATATTTTTTTGTACAAAGGCTACTATAATCCCACCTTTTCTTTACAAATGTTTTGTAAAACTTTAGAAATGCCATCATAATGGCGCTGTAAATAGAATTTGTTAGATATAAAAAAATAGCACTTTCCACGAATATTTATTGTGTTTTTCCTTTTCTATTCAAACTTTATTGCTATCTTTGCACCCGCTTAGCTCACAAGCGAGATTAACCATAAAGCTTCTGATTGGCCGCAGAAAGGTCTACGAAGCAACCGACAGGCAAATCTACACAGACTGTAATAAAAGCTGATAAGCAATATAGAAGTATTGCTTATAAGGAGCTTTTTTTGTGCCAACACAGTAAAGAACAAGGCACATTCTAAATACTAAATAGTAACAACGCAGTGTTTTACAATCGGGAACGTTGTAGACCAAAGCTAAAAAAGCTATACATTGGAACCGATTACACTGTACAACATAAACAAAGAATGCTGTGCGGTAAACTAAAAAAACTTCGGGGTTCCAATACTTATGAAGTGCAGCACAGCTTCTTTTTTTTTATATTTTCCCCACAAATAATCGTTCAAAATGTCTCTAATGAACGAGAAAATCTGTACTTTTGCATTGCTTTTTCGTTAAAAAGACTACTTTAAGTAAGCCTTATGGCGATAAGTTTCCATGTGTTTCGAAAGATACATGCATCGCATAGGTGTTCGTAGGACCGGGTTTTGAAAATATATTTATAACACAATAACAAAACGCATTATGACATTTTTAATGATTGTAGAGCTACTTGTGGTACTCATTGCCCTTTGGGTGGGTGCGCGATATGGCTCGTTAGCGCTTGGCGCAATCTCTGGAATCGGCTTAGCCGTCCTTGTTTTTGGTTTTCAATTAAAGCCTGTTGAACCACCTACCGACGTTATTTACATCATCATAGCCGCTGTTACGTGTGCTGGTATCCTGCAAGCTTCAGGCGGAATGGACTGGATGATACAGATAGCAGAGAAGCTTTTGCGAAAGCACCCCGACCGTATTACAATTCTTGCACCCTTCACTACCTTTATTTTAACAGTACTTGTAGGCACCGGACACGTGGTTTACACGCTCATGCCCATTATCTGTGACATTGCATTAAAGAAGGGAATACGTCCTGAACGTCCTTGCGGCATCGCCAGTATCGCCTCTCAAATCGGTATAACATGCTCTCCTATCGCTGCAGCGGTGGTAGCCTTTTCAGCTATTTCGGCCGACAATGGATTCCAAGTGTCTAACATTCAGATTATCATGGTATGTATTCCAGCCTGCGTTATCGGTATTTTGGCAGCGATAGGCTATAGCTGGAATCGTGGATTAGACCTTGATAAGGACCCAGAATTCCAAGCAAAGCTGAACGATCCAGAGCAACGTGCATACATATATGGCTCTACTGCGACTACACTTGATAAGGAAATATCAAAAGAAAGCAAGCGTGCCGTTTATATATTCCTTGGTGCTTTGGTTGTTATTGTGGCTATTTCGCTCACCAGTATGTTTGGAGTGAACGTGTTACCAGAGTACAGTAACGTGAAAGCTACGAACCATGCAACGTCGTTAAGCGTAATTCCTACTACACGAGATACGGTATGTGTACGCTCGTTTGTGATTGAAAACGGAAAGAAGACCATGCTTCTTACTGCAGAAGAAGAGCATGCTGCCTTGGCAAAAGGTATGACTATAGAACACCAATCGGATACTCTTAAGGTGGCAGCGAACCCAAAAGCCGTGAATATCGACGTGAAAAAGCTTGTTAAAAGTAGCGTTGTGATAGATGGTGTAACCGCTAAAGGCTCGAAACCGCTAACGATGAACATCGTTATTCAGATAATAATGCTTGTCGCATGTGCCCTTATGATTATATTCTGCAAGGCAAAACCGAAGAAAGCCATTGCAGGACCAGTTTGGCAAAATGGTATGGTGGCAGTGGTAGCCATATACGGTATAGCGTGGATGAGCAACACTTACTTCGACAATTACCAGGTTGAGATGCAGGCATTGTTGGGCGATATCGTTCACGACTACCCATGGTCGATAGCCGTTGCCTTCTTTGCTGTATCGGTACTCATCAACTCTCAGGGTGCGGTAGTGGTTAGTATGTTGCCTTTGGCTTATGCTTTGGGCATTCCAGGCTGGATACTTCTCGGTGTAATGCCGTCTGTTTATGGCTACTTCTTCATACCAAACTATCCTTCAGACATCGCTACAGTGAACTTCGATAGGTCGGGAACGACCGTCATCGGCAAGTATTTGCTGAACCATTCCTTCATGGCGCCAGGCATGATTCACGTTGTTGTGGCTACCATAGCAGGTCTTGGATTCAGCTATGCTTATCATTTCTGGTTCGGATTATATTAAGATAGTTCTATAAAACTATATAGAATTGCGGGATTGTCCTACGATGGACAATCCCGCATTATTTTTTCATTATATGTTTGTAGCTACATTCTCCAACGAATGTGCAGCCCTCGTAAAACGAAAGTCTATTCTATCTTTAGAATCAGTGCTTGCGATGCATCGTTAAAACCGCCTCTTCCCCCGTCAGCATCAATCAAAATGTTACCACATAGGCATTTACCCGACTGCATAGAAGCAACAATCTTTCGGCAGTTTAGGCATAAATAGAATACATCTTTCGCCTTTGGTAAACCGTCTTCACCTTGATAATTCAATATCTTAATACTTCTTTCTTTCATCTTTATTGGTGATATAAACCAATCATATAAGAGAGGAAATCTCTCCCTTTAAGGACATTAATAACGCAAAATAAGTGTAAAGAAATTACAGAAGCGTAGGTCTCATGTAATTGTATGATTATTAGCACGTTGCAATACCCATTGTTTTACAACGCAAAATAGGCTCTTTTGTTCGGTAAAACAGGCACTTTTGCGTTGCAATATAGGCCCTTTTACAATGCAAAACCATTTATATTGCTTTTCGTTTGTATTTTTCTTTACAAACTAAAATGATTTCCAAGCATCATAAAGTAACAAATAAAAGGAGCAAATATCACAAGCGATGTTTGCTCCTTATGTATATATTAATAACCCATTCACGTTTATACGTGTGCCATATAAAGTGCTATTAGAGAGCGAACTTATAACCGAGAGTAATCTGGAATACAGAGTTCTTATCCTCTTTGTTCTTCAAAACCTTTGAAATACCCCAGTTATAACGCGCGTCGAGTTGAACGTTTGAAAACTCGTATGACAAACCTACTGGTATAGAAAAGTCTACAGACTGAGCTTTCATATCGCTTGTTGTTTCTACAACGCGGCCAGCTGTGGTTACCTTTTGGTTGTATTTAGAAGATATATTGAAGCCTGGTTGAAGACCTAACTTAACTGCTAAGCCCTTAGTAACGTATACATTAGCAAGGATAGGCACGTTAATGTAGTCTAACTTTGCTGTTCTTTCGTAGTCAACGCCACCTATTACCCAGTCTTTTTTATAACCTTGCTGAGAGTAAATAGCACCTGCTGAGAGAGAAACGATATCGCTTAACTGATACTCAACCTCTAAACCAGCTGCCAATCCAAGGCGTGTCTTAGAATCTTTCCTCTGTTACGTTTGCAACATTTAAACCTACCTTTGGTTGTAATGTAACTGTTCCAACTGCATGTTGTGCATAAGCACCTACTGATGCAAGCGTTATTGCTGCTAATAAAATAATCTTTTTCATCTTTTCTTAATTCTTTAATGAGTTTATTTATTAAATACCGCGGCAAAATTACACCTTTTATTCCATTTAAATCAAATCTTTTTACTGAAAAAAAGATATAGATATAAAAAATTGATAAAGAATAAGTATTTTTTTATTTTTAACCTATATCGAAAGCGCCCGCTTGTTCTGTTAAAGAGCAAGCGGGCGTATATAATGTGTTTTTTTAGAAGCGAGTGCCTTTTATTTTATATTCTTTAGTACTGCGAGTAAGTGGTCCCAAACCATTTCAACGGTAGGGATAAGCAAACGTTCGTCAGGTGTATGCACGAAGCGGAGGGTTGGACCAACGCTCATCATATCTACGTTTGGATACTTTTCTGATATGAGTCCGCACTCCAAACCAGCGTGAATACCGAGCACCTGTGGTTCCTTGTTGAAGAGTTTCTTGTATTCTTCAACTGCAACTTCCACAAGTTTAGAATTTGGATTCATCTTCCAGCCTGGGTAAGCGTCGTGCTGATGGATTTCGGCACCAGCCATTTCGAAGCACGCTTTAATGGTATTTGCCATGTTAATGAGCGCACTTGGCACGTTAGAACGCTGAGATGCGATTACAGTAATGGCACTTTCTTCAGTCTTTACAACTGCAATGTTGCTCGAAGTCTCTACCATATAGGCGATAGCTTCGTCCTGACAGTTGGTCAAAGGACCATTATCTACAGCTTGAACAGCCATAACAATGCGACGGCCTACTTCCTTTTCTACTACTGGACGAGCCTCTGTGCTTTCCATTCCCCATACTGCGTTAGGGTCAGATACGTGGTATTCTTCCTCAACACCCTTTGTAAAGACGTTCCAGTCGGCCATTACTTCTTCCTTCTTTGCCGATGGTACTGCGAAGACAACCTTACCATCGCGAGGTATTGCATTGTCTAACTTGCCCGAATTCCATTCTACAAGGCGTACATCCATCTTGCTTTGCTCCATATAAAGGAAGCGTCCAAGAATCTTAATAGCGTTCGCACGCTTCTTATTTATATCGTCGCCAGAGTGTCCTCCAATCAGTCCTTTAATGCTAGCCTCCATGAAGAAGTAGCCTGCAGGAGAGTCTTCGCGCTTGAATTTGAACACGCTATCGGTGGCAATACCACCTGCACAGCTTACGAAAATCTGACCTTCGTCTTCTGAATCGAGGTTAATGAGGTAGTCGCCAGTAAGCCAACCAGGTTCCAACCGAAGGCACCAGTTAGTCCTGTTTCCTCATCTACAGTGAAAAGACATTCGATTTTGCCGTGCTCGATATCGTCTGAATCGAGTACTGCAAGTTCGTATGCAACACCAATACCATCGTCTGCACCGAGAGTAGTGCCTTTAGCCTTTAGCCATTCGCCATCAACATAAGTCTGAATAGCGTCATTATGGAAGTCGAAATCTACGTCTACAAGTTTGTCGCACACCATGTCGATGTGGCTTTGCAATATTATTGTAGGTGCATTTTCCATGCCCTTGGTTGCTGGTTTCGTAATAAGTACGTTGCCAGTCTTGTCTACTTTGGTGTCCAAATTACGGCTTTTGCCGAACTCAACAAGATATTCTATCATCTTTTCCTCGTGTTTTGATGGACGAGGGATTTGGTTGATTCTCGCGAAATGCTCGAATACGCGAGCTGGTTTTAGTTCCATGTTTGTCATTTTTAATAGTATTTGTTTTGTTATATTCTTGATTTGTGTTACCTTTGCCAAAAATATTAGATGCAAAGATAAGTAAAATGGCTGAGACTTTACTGCTGAGTGTGTTAATAATTGCTATTGCAATGGTGTTACTTTCAATAAGAGTGCTCTTGAAAAAGGGCGCAAGTTTCAATCACAGCATATTCATGACAGTGAGTATATGCGCAAAAAGGGTATTCATTGCGTTATTGACCAAGACAAAGAGGCACGTGCTTCCAACAAAGCATACTAAGTATAGAATATTAATAAATAACAAATAGAGAAGATGAAAAAGACATTAAGCGCTATAGCAGTGGCTGCATTGGCATTCGGTATTACGTCATGTAACAACCAACCACAGGCTAACGACACAAAGGAAACAAAGAAACCAGCAGCTGCAACAGCTACTTCAAGCTCACAAGAGAATATTGCATACGTAGAGATTGATTCTATTATGAACCAGTATACATACTGGAAAGAAGTAACAAAAATACTTGAAGCAAAGGAAAAGAACATACAAAAGACACTTGCTGGAAAGCAACAAGCATTGCAGCAAGCAGCCGCAAACTTCCAACGAAACGTTCAAGCTAACAAGTACACACAGGAACAAGCGCAGCAGATTCAGGCTGGTATTCAGAAGCAAGCAGCCGATGCTGAGTCGCTACAACAACGCTTAGGAGCTGAGTATCAAAAGGAAGTTAGCAACTATAACAAGGCGCTTTCAGACAGTGTTCACAACTATTTGAAGAGCTTTAACAAGGATAAGAAGTATGTCATGATACTTGCTAAGAGCGGCGATAATATTCTTTACGCTGACGAAGCATGCAACATTACCTCTGATGTAGTGAAGGGAATGAACAAGGCATACACTGGTATGAAGAAATAAAACATTAATATTTTGATCTCATAAGTAGAAGTATTCTCTCTTGTAAGTGATTATAGGAGAGAGTAATTTAAAGAATTTTTCAATGAAAAATTGTAATAGCTGCCTTTATGGGCAGCTATTTTTTTTATCTGAAAATGGCACTGTGAAATTGCCTTTGTTTTACTTTGGTATGATTGAATTACGATGAAAACCATCTGCTTCTTAGACTAATAAATGCTTATCATGTTGTTAAGATTTTTCGAAAGGGTTATTGTTGTATAACTATCTTTATATCAACGTGTTGCAATACCCCTTGTTTTGCGTTGTAAAACAGGCTCTTTTGCACGGTAAAACAGGCACTTTTGCGTTGCAATATAGGCGCTTTTACAGCGCAAAACCAATTCTTTGGAAATTTACATGTGCTTTCTTTACAAAATAAAAGCCTTTTTTGGAGATTTCTAGGGTGGGCGAAAAGCAATGTGTTTTCGCCTATAATTCAAATCGTTATTTTTGTTTTTACTTTCTCCCTTATATATAATAATGTGTATAAGGGATAGCTATCGTTATTTAAGAACTTGCCGCTTGTGCGATAAAACCTACATGTTGATGGCGCTTAACATCAAGGCTTTGTCGATGTTGGTAATGCCGTTGTGTTCGAACATATAGCTATCGTTCTCGAATTCCTGCTCAAGTTTATCGCCAGGGTGGTTGATAATCCATTGCAAGAAGTAGGCTTTTGCTTCACCAGGATTGCCGTTTACCCAATGTGCATAAGCCATATTGAGAGCATCGTCGGGCTGTTGGTCGGTTTCAACCAATGTATTATATATGTTCAAAGCCTTATCACCATTGCCATTACAGATAAGAGTCCATGCCAAAAGGCGCTTCACTTGGTTGTCGTTCTCGTTGTTTAGTTCGAGTTCGTAGGCTTTGTTCACAGCCGTTTTCGTATCTCCATCAGCAGCTAAGCATAGGCAATAGTTGATGGCATAGGCCTTAACGTTCGGCATAAGTTCGCATAACTTGCTGTAACAATGCAAGCCTAGCGCATAGCCTTTGCGTCGTAAAGCGAACGAACCTGCTGTTTTCAGAACCCAAACGTTCTCTGGTTCTTTGCCAATGGCCGATAAGAAGTGTTCTAAAGCCACGCCTTGAGCGCCTTCTCGGTCGGCTTTTAAACCGCAAAATGCTTGGTATGTAGCCGATTCGCTATGATAAAGTTCAATGAGTTTGTCTACTTCTGTTTCGCGTTTATGCTTGTATAGGAACATCGAAAGCGATAGTTTAGCGTCGATATAGAAGTCTTTCACAAACAAATCGTGTAGCATGAAGAAAGCTTTATAGTAGCCATCGCCAGCCTTAAACGGATTTTCAATATCCTTATTGAATGCCAACTTTACCTCAAAAAAGCGATACAAGTCTTGTATATACATGCGTCGGGTAAAGTCAGGCGATTGGTCTACAGGTTCAGGAATAGGCAAACCGATGCTTTCTCCCGACTTAAGCATCTCCAAAATGTTGGCTGGTAGCTGGTTGATAATCTGCGACATGGTCAGCGCAAGCGAATATTTGTCTGATTCGCAGAATGGATTTTGCCCTGCCAAATTATCGAGAAGCTGACTATTTCCTAATCTGTCCACCACCTCTTTCAGTCCTGGATGTTTCGCAGTAAAAGGTGTAAACCAGTTTGAAATATGGTCGAAGAAAGGGAAACGCTTCATCTTACTGAAGCCTCCAAAATAGATATCGGACCCTTGTTCCTGCATTTTCATCATCTTTTGGATACCCTCTTCCATCTGCTCCATCTTCTGTTCGTCAGCGTCTGGGTGCAGTATGCTTTCCAAAGGGTCGCTCTCTTTCTCTGAAATACCGAAACGATCGAAATGCAAATCAGAGTTTTTAACGATGTTAGGCATGATATCTCGCTGTATCTTAGCATTGTCGCGGTCAGCATTCATGCAGTTAAACATCTGCTTTGCAAGTTCAATAGTTCGCGTTTGGCGTCCTCTGTAGTTACCATAGCGTTTATATACTTCGCCTGTTCCGCTACAAACAGTGGGTTATCGGTAAGCGATAGCACGCTACCAACCAATGCACGCTGTCGTACTCTTTCCTCTTGCGCACGTCGATATACCTCTACGAGCGTGTAAAACTTCTTTGCATCGTAGATTGTCATGGTAGAAAGAGTGATTGCGCTAACGATAATCATCTGGTCAGATGCATCGATTGTGGGGGTAGAAAGTAGGTCAATGTAGAAGTTGGCATCGTCTATTGACCACTGACTCGATACCAATAGGGCACAGAACAAGCGTTCCATGAAAGTCTGATGACGCTCATAGAGTTCCGATTCCTTATTTCTTTGTTCCGTTTCAGGTGCCAATGAGAGCATGGCAACGTCTGAAACGAAGCTCTCTAATACGGAGTGAATAAAGCTGTGGCTTAGGTTTAGGTGGTCGGCAGTGCGGAAAGCGTCTACAAATGTAGACTTGTTTTTACAGTTCCAGCTTAGTTGTAAATTGGCAGTAACCTTGTAAAGACGTTCCAAAAGCGAATTGTAGAGCTGTTCACGGGCTGGGTCTTTGATTCCTCGCAGCATGAAGTCGCACATTAAACTATAGTCGTTCGTAATGGCCATATACTCGTTATAGTCTACCAACGACGGCTTTCCGTTATATATTAGTTGCAATGCCTTAATGGCTTTGTACAACTGTTTGTTGCGAATAAGCTCGAAAGCAGTGTTTATGTTCGTTTCTGTGTTCAATGCCTTATCCTCTTTTTGTTCTGCTTTATTGTCTTTATTCTATTCCTATAGGAAAAGTTTTCTTCTGTTTCTGCAGTGATACCTTATTCTTACTTAGGTAGAATTGCCGACCGAATGAAATGTTGTTACATGGTAGTGAAAACCTATTAGCCCTTCAGTACATCTATACTTGCAGGCCAGTTTATATGTGGTAGCAGTTCCATTTATGTATGGACGCCAACCTAATTATATATGACTACGGGTAGAAATCATGGGAAATTACAACGAGTAGACTACCTTTGCAACTTGTTCCCTTGTTGCTTTGCGAGCTTTAAGGATATCGCTTTGGCGTGGAAAGGTTACCTGTTTGAAACCATCTTAGGCAAAGCATTAACCACTTTATCGTCTACTTGCATGTATTTCTTAATCAATGGCGCGAAATATTGGATTGGATGACTGTTCAATATGTCCACCGCCTTATTGTAAGCAGCCTCGAATGCCTTCTGTTTGGCAACGTCTGGGTTGTTCACATAGACGAAAACACCAGGCAAGAAGTCGCTTTCTGTTGAATTATACAATACCTTGCTACCTGTAACTTTAGCCTCTGTGGTCTGTGGCTCGCATGTCCAAATAGCGTCAATCTGGCTATTTTGGAACATCTTCATGCGGATAAAGATATCGTTTATCTGTGCTCCGTAAGACCTATTAGTTAAGGTATGAACTTCAAAAACCTGCTTTGTGAGATACTGAGTAATAGAGTTGAAGGACATTCCGATAATCTTATCGCCTAAGTCTTCAATGCTTTTGATACCTGAAAGCGGTGTTACCATGAGCTGCCATGAAGTGTTTGTCTCGGTCATATAATCGAGAATAGTGTTCTTTGACTGCTTTAAGTACTCTGCTTGGATAAGGTCTGTAACTGCAGCTTGCACACGATTACGTTCCATTGCAGTATCGCAATCTTGCTGAGAAGTATATTCTAACAACCTAATATCGATATCATCGGCATTGTATAATGCGCTGTCTTTCAGTAAGAAAACAGGCAAACAATCCATTGTAGGCATCACACCAACCTTGAAAGCGCGTTGGTATGCCACCTCTTCAACCTTGTTCTTACGCTTCTCAATAAGCGATTCCTCTTGGTCGGATACCTGGCAACCCACTATTGCGAAGGCTGCAAGGATTAGTAAATACTTTATTCTACCCATTGTCATAATGTTGCAAAAGTAAACAATAATTTTGTAATTACGAAAAAAAAACCATACTTTTGTGCGTAAATATGGCAAAAGATAAAATAGCATTCGTTTGTGATTACTGCGGACATGAGAGTGCAAAGTGGATTGGAAAGTGTCCGAGCTGCGGACAATGGAATACGTTTAAGCAAGTGCGCATAGCTCCAGAGACGGGGCTTAGTACTGCAAAAACACTTGTAGCGCATACCTTTGGCGCACCGAAAGCAATGTTCCACAGGCACTTAGCGATGTTTCTTCGGCAGAAGAGATACGTATTGACATGAAAGACAACGAACTTAATCGTGTTCTTGGTGGCGGTCTTGTTGTTGGAAGTATGGTGTTAATAGGTGGAGAACCAGGCATTGGTAAGAGTACACTAACGCTTCAGACTTTGTTAAACACCGATCGCAAGGTGCTATATGTTAGCGGAGAGGAAAGTCCACAGCAGATAAAGATGCGTGCTTTGCGCATTTCTGAGTCTATTCCAGATAACATTGTCATTCTTTCAGAGACTTCCATAGAAAAGATTTTTAGTTGTATTAAGGAAGTAAACCCCGAATTATTAGTTATAGATTCTATTCAAACAGTCGCCACAGAGATTGTTTCAAGTAGCGCCGGAAGCATTACTCAAATACGAGAGAGTGCTGCCGCCCTGCTACAATTGGCTAAATCGAGCGACATTCCCGTTATTCTTATCGGTCATATCAATAAGGAAGGCTCCATAGCAGGGCCGAAAGTGCTTGAACATATAGTCGATACGGTGCTCCAATTCGAAGGAGACCAGCATTATATGTACCGTATTTTGCGTAGTATCAAGAACCGTTTCGGTTCAACATCGGAACTGGGGATATACGAAATGGGCCAAAACGGACTGCGACCGGTTAGCAATCCGTCGGAGTTGTTGCTCACTGACACTCCCGAAGACCTATCGGGGGTGGCTATTTCAAGTGCTATTGAAGGCGTAAGGCCCTTCCTTGTGGAGACACAAGCCCTTGTTTCGTCGGCTGCATACGGCACTCCGCAACGCTCCGCAACCGGTTTCGACCAGCGAAGGCTCAATATGCTGCTTGCAGTGTTGGAGAAACGTGTTGGATTTAAGCTTATGCAAAAGGACGTTTTCCTTAATATTGCAGCGGATTGCGTATTACTGACATGGCAATGGACTTGAGTGTGATTGCAGCAGTGTTGTCGTCGAACGTCGATACGCCCATCGAGGCAGGCTGGTGTATGGCGGGCGAAGTGGGATTAAGCGGCGAAGTGCGTCCCGTTAGCCGTATAGAGCAACGCATTGCAGAGGCAGAGAAGTTGGGTTTCAGTCATATTATCATTCCTAAAAACAATGCACAAGGACTTAAGGGGCGCTATAAGATAACCACACACCCTGTTGCAAAAGTGGAAGAAGCCTTGCGTTTGCTGTTCGGATAGTTGGGTTGGATAAGGCGATAGAAGTGTAAATATATTTCGCAAGTGCAACTGTTGCGTAACAGGCTGTATGCCAATACTTTGCAAAACCTATTGTTTTGCGTTCCAAAAGCGGCTGTTTTGCACGGTAAAAGCGTATGTTTTGCATTGCAAAAGAGCCGCTTTCGCAATGCAAAATCGAAATTAGTGTTTTTCTTTGGAATTATTTTTACAAAATCGAGGCGATTTTTAGGTTTTGTGATAGAGTTCCTAGGGAATCTAGTTTTCCTAGATTTTATAGATGAACCTGCTGCTTTCTTGGTGTTAGGAGCGTGATGAAACACGCCCCTAACTGTGTTGGGGAAAGGTTTTTGTGCTTGAAGCCCTATATATAATAAGGTGTAAGGATAGCAAAAACCTCGTTGTAGAGTTTGCAAGGGCAACGTTATTCCAATTCGGAAAGTTCAAGCCAACGTAGTTCTTTTTCGTCCAACTCGTCTTTCTTCTTCGGCAATTGTTTGCTGATTTCGGTTAGTTGGTCTATCTCGAGCGTACCCGAACAGAGTTGTTCTTCCATTGTTGCAATCTCGTTGGTAAGCTTTTCTATATCCGCAGTGAGCATTTCGTATTCTCGTTTCTCCTTATAGCTCATGCGTTTGCGTGTTTCGTTGTGGTAATCGCGCTGTGTTGTAGTTTTCTTTTCCTTAGTTTTGTTATCCTCTACCAACTCTTTGCTCTTCAAAGCTTGGTAGTCTCGGAACTGCGTATAGTTGCCTGGGAAGTCTTTTACTTGTCCTTCGCCTTGGAAAACGAGCAGATGATCTACCACCTTATCCATGAAATAGCGGTCGTGCGATACCACGATGACACAGCCAGGGAAGTCTTGCAGATATTCTTCAAGTATCTGAAGCGTTTGTATATCAAGGTCGTTGGTAGGCTCATCGAGTATTAAGAAGTTCGGATTGCGCATCAAAACTGTGCACAAATAGAGCTTACGCTTCTCTCCACCCGATAGTTTTGCCACGTAATTGTGCTGCATTTCGGGTGTAAAAAGGAAGTAATTGAGGAACTGCGATGCCGTCATGTGGCGGCCACCACCAAGGTCTATGTAGTCGGCAATATCGGTTATGATGTCGATAACCTTTTGGTCGTCTCTGAACTTTAGTCCATCTTGCGAGAAATAACCGAACCTAACGGTCTCTCCGATATCGAATTTTCCATCGTCAGGCTTTACCAATCCGAGCAACATCTTAATGAAAGTAGACTTCCCCGTGCCGTTATTACCGACTATTCCCATCTTTTCGAAGCGGGCAAAGTTATAGTAGAAGTCTTTCAGAATGACTTTTTCGTCGAACGCCTTCGATACATACTGGCACTCAAATATCTTGCTTCCGATGTAAACGTTGGACGCTTTCAGTCTGATTTGCCTTTCTTCGATGCGTTGAAGAGCCTTTGCTTGGAGTTCGTAGAAGGCTTCTTCCCGATAGCGCGCCTTGTGTCCGCGCGCTTGTGGCTGCCTTCTCATCCACTCTAACTCCGTTCTGTAGAGGTTATTTGCACGCGCTATCTCTGCCTTTGTATTGGCAATGCGTTCCTGTCTCTTCTCTAAATAGAAGGAATAGTTGCCCCGATAGGTGTAAATCGTGCGGTCGTCAAGTTCAAGAATAATGTTACACACGTTGTCAAGGAAGTATCGGTCGTGTGTGTAACCATGAGGAGAGTCTTGTTCCCTCTCGCCAAAAAACCTTCTAACCACTCTATCATTTCAAGGTCAAGGTGGTTGGTTGGTTCGTCAAGAATGAGCAAATCGGGTTCAAGTATCAGCACATTTGCAAGTGCTACGCGCTTCTGTTGTCCGCCACTAAGCTGCCCCATAGGCTGGTTTAGGTCGGTTATCTTAAGCGTTGTAAGTATTTGTTTGGCCTTTAATACCTTGTCTGGGTCGCCCTTATGATTGAAACAAGCATCGAGTACCGACTCTTCGGGGTTGAATTTCGGACTTTGTTCCAGGCAACTTACGCGCAAATCGTTGCGATAAATAATGGATCCCGACTCGTAACCCTCCTTTCCTGTGAGGATGGAAAGTAGGGTAGACTTGCCCGTTCCGTTCTTCGCAATCAGTCCGACATGCTGTCCTTCTGCAATGGAGAAGGATATTTCATCAAACAAATCTGCGCTCCGAAGCGTTTCGATAGCTTTTGAACGTCTAAATAGGGTATCTGTGCCATTGTTTATTCGGCCGTATCGTTTGCCAAATCCGTATTGATGCTCTCGATATAGTCAAGCACTTCCTCTCTGCCTACCTTGTTTTCAGAAGATGTTATAAAGTAGGGTGGGGTAACTTCCCACGTGTCTTCCAACTTCTTCATCCATGCTTCGGCATTGGCTTTCGCCTTTCCTCCCGATAGTTTATCGGCCTTTGTGAAGACGATAGAGAACGGAATGTTGCTTTGTCCTAACCAATCGATAAACTCGCGGTCTATCTTTTGCTGCTCATGACGTATGTCGATAAGTACGAATACGTTCACGAGCTGCTTGCGTTGCAAGATATATTGCGCAATCATCTGTTCGAGTTTGTTGCGCACAGTCTTTGAATTTTTAGCATAACCGTAGCCAGGAAGGTCTACAATATACCACTCCTTGTTAATAATAAAGTGGTTGATGAGCAATGTTTTGCCAGGCTTTGCCGATGTCTTGGCAAGGCCTTTGTGATTGCAAAGCATGTTAATCAGGCTCGACTTGCCCACGTTCGAACGACCGATGAACGCATATTCGTTCTTCGTATCGTTAGGACACTTCGCTATTGTAGGCGATGATAGGCTGAATTCCGAAGTCTTTATAATCATGTTAGCGGTTCTTATTGCATATCATAAACTACCTGCATGAGCTTCTTTCCTAATGCATCAGCTTCTTCCATGCTACTTGCTTCGCTGTAAACACGTATGATTGGCTCGGTGTTAGACTTGCGGAGGTGTACCCAAGCTGTTGGGAAATCAAGCTTAACACCATCAATATCGGTTACCTGCACGTCCTTTTCGTTTCCGTAAAGTTCCTTAACTTTAACGAGAATAGCGTCTACATCGGTTTCAGGAGTGAGGTCGATGCGGTTCTTTGCAATGAAATATTCAGGGTAAGTCTTGCGCAATTCGCTTGCCTTCATGCCCTTTGAGCCAACGAACTAAGGAAAAGTACGATGCCAACAAGCGCATCACGGCCGTAATGACTGTCTGGATAGATGACACCACCATTACCTTCGCCACCTATAACAGCCCCAACTTCCTTCATTTTGGTAGTAACATTCACCTCGCCAACGGCTGCAGCGTAGTACTTTCCGCCATGTTTTTCAGTTACATCGCGTAGTGCTCGTGTTGACGAAAGGTTGCTAACGGTGTTTCCTTTTACGTGGTCGAGAATGTAATCAGCCACACTTACCAGTGTATATTCCTCTCCGTACATGACTCCATCTTCGCGTATGAACGCCAAACGGTCTACGTCTGGGTCTACAACAATACCGAGATCGTAGCCTCCTTTCTTTATTTCTGCCATGATACCACCGAGATTTTTCTCTATAGGTTCGGGGTTATGAGCGAAGTCTCCAGTTGGTTCGCCGTACAACAACGTGTATTCTACGCCGATTTGGTCTAACAATTTGGGCAGAATAATACCTCCAACAGAGTTCACTGCGTCTACGCAGACACGGAATTTGCGTGCTTTAATTGCCTCCAAGTCTGCCAATTCAAGTGCTTTAACAGCGTCGATGTGGCGTTGATCAAACGAATCGTCCTCCTTATAACTACCAAGTTGGTCTACGTCTGCATAGTTGAAATCTTCCTTTTCTGCTATATCGAGTACGGCAGCGCCATCTTCTGCGGTGAGAAATTCGCCTTCGTGGTTCAATAGTTTCAGTGCATTCCACTGACGAGGGTTGTGCGAGGCGGTAATAATAATACCACCATCGGCTCCTTCCATACGCACTGCCAGCTCGGTAGTAGGTGTAGTTGCCAAGCCAATATTAACGACATCAGAGCCAATACCCATGAGAGTGCCGCACACAACGTTCTTTACCATCTCGCCAGAGATACGTGCGTCGCGTCCAACAACTATCTTTAGCTTCTTTCCTGGGTGCTGACTTGCAATGTAAGTAGCGTACGCTGAAGTGAATTTAACTATGTCAAGTGGGTTCAATGTGTCGCCTGTTGGTCCGCCAATCGTACCGCGGATGCCTGAAATAGACTTATTAGTGTCATCTTTTTCTATAAATATTAAAGCCACGACTGCACATTGTGCGGTCGTGGCATGTTATTGTTTTATCGTATTATGTACCTCGTTGGAAAGTGATATCGTAGAAGCAAGCATATACTTCTTTGTTTGCTAAGACTTGTCCTTGTGCCGATGGGACGATAAGACGTACATGGGCTAACTTATCGGAAGCACTTGTGATGCGGCCAATCTTAATGTATGGCAGAGGAACAAGCCAGCCTTTAGGCACTGATGCACTTTTGTATATGCGTGCCATAACGCTCGACGACTTATCGAAAGAAGCCGAGTAAGTACCGCTTGTACGTGTTACCATCATCTTATCGACTATTCCGTCCCAACGCAAATTCATATTAGAGAGCTGCAAACTATCGCTTGCTACGTTAGTTTCTTCGAAGCGACAGAGTACAGTTGAGGTTTCTCCGTCTTTCAATTTCTCGCCTATTCCTTTCTCAACAATCTGCATATAGACTCCAGAATTCTTGAAAAGAACGTACTGATTCTTCGATACGTCGGTCGTAGAGTCTTGCTCTTGGAACTGACTTTCTGTTATAACGTTTATCTTATGGTTCACTATAAACGCATTTATAGACTTGCGCTCGCGTTTCAATTGGTCGTCGTAGGTTTCTTGTTTGCTGCATGAGGTGCTGCAAATTCCACCCAACACAATTGCGAGGAGAAAGATAATCTTCTTCATTTGTGATATTTTTTTGTTTCCTTATTTATTATCTGCAAAGGTAACAAAAGAAAACAAATATACGCACAAACTGCTGCTATAAAATATATAAAAATATTGAAATTCGGTTCTGTTTGGCCACATTTTTATCTCATATTACTGCATTTTGTAGGTTCTATCTGTTTTTGTTTTTCTCTATCTTTATGATGCAATAATCTTTCCAAACCATCGTTATTCATAATATGAATAAGGCAAAACTATTGAACATTATATTATTGTTCCTGTTTACTTTCTATGGTGTTGACGCTATGGGACAGTCGTTTACGCTGCAAGGAAAGGTATCCGACCAAGAAGGAAACCCCATTGAATTGGCGTCAGTTATAGTGGCTTCGCAAGGAAAAATGGTGATGAGTAACCTCAAGGGAGAGTTTAGCATGCAGCTACAGAGCGAGGATTCGGTTAAGATACGGTTCTCAATGCTTGGCTATAAAAGCAAAGTGCGCGTGCTACATCGCCCTCAAGGCAAACAAACGTTGCAGATTCAGCTTGTAAGCGACAATGAATTGCAAGAGGTTGTAGTCGAAGCGCATGCACCACAACATGGAACTACTGAAGAAATAAAGGTTGAAGCGACGAAGCGAACGCCCTCTGTTTCGGGCAATGCAGTGGAGGAAATACTGCAAACACAGGCTGGTGTGTCTACGCACTCCGAGCTTTCGTCGCAGTATAACGTGCGTGGCGGTACGTTCGACGAGAACTCTGTATATATAAATAATGTGGAAGTGTATCGTCCTTTCCTTGTTCGTAGCGGACAACAGGAGGGCCTTTCTGTTATCAATGCGGACCTTGTAGAACGCGTTGGATTCTCTACGGGAGGCTTTGAAGCAAAGTATGGCGATAAGATGAGCTCTGCTTTGGACATTACTTACAAGCGTCCGAAGCGCACAGAAGGCTTGATAAGTGCTTCAATGCTGGGCGCAAGCGGATATTTTGGACTTGCAGTGAAGAAGCTTACTTGGACAAATGGTTTACGTTATAAGACTAATAAGTATCTCTTAGGGTCGCTTCAAACACGTGGGGAATACAGACCTTCGTTCTTAGATTATCAAACTTATTTATCATGGCAGCCTTCTAAACGCTGGCAAATAGACTTTATTGGAAACATATCGGAGAACAATTATAACTTTGAACCCGAAGATCGAGAAACCAATTTCGGTACTTTGAAGAACGTAAAGTCCTTTAAAGTCTACTTTGATGGCCAAGAAAAGGACCTCTTCCGTACTTTCTTCGGCTCTTTAAGCCTTACTCATCACTTGTCATCGCGTACCGATATCTCGCTAATAGCGTCTGCTTTCTCTACCAAAGAGCAACAACGGTACGACATTCAAGGCCAATATTGGCTCACACAGACCGAAACTTCAGAGAATTTAGGCGTTGGAACGTACATGCAACACTCACGAGACTACTTGAAAGCAAACGTTAAGAGCTTGAAATTGATGTTGCAACAGCGTGCAGGAAAGCACAAAATAGAAGGTGCTTTGACCTATAAGATAGAGCAAATCAAAGAGAATTCTGCCGAATACGAGTATCGCGACTCAGCAGGATACAATGTTCCGCACACTGGCGAAACCCTCGACATGATATATTCGTTACGTGCGCGCAATAAGTTAGATGCAAAACGCTTTGAAGCATACGTGCAAGATACGTGGAATTTCCAAAGCAACGACTCTGTCCCCACGCTTTACCGATTGAATTATGGTGTGCGTTATGCGTACTGGGACTTCAACGGTGAAAGTATAGTTTCGCCTCGTGCATCGCTCAATATTACGCCAGGTTGGAACCGAAACCTATCGTTCCGTGTGGCAGCAGGTCTTTATTACCAAGCACCTTTCTACAAAGAGTTGCGCGATACCACAATGGTTAATGGTGTAACATACGCCCTTTTAAATCAGAAAACACGCTCGCAGCTTTCTATTCACGCCTTGGCGTCGATGAGTTATCGGTTCAATATGCTGAACAGACCATTTAAATTCACAGCTGAAGCATACTATAAGGCAATCTCACGCCTTGTTCCTTACTCGGTAGACAACGTGAAAGTAACTTATTACGGCGATAGTCAGACCACTGGACATGCCACTGGTTTGGACTTAAAACTATTCGGAGAGTTCGTACCAGGGGCCGATTCGTGGCTCACGCTCAGTGTTATGAACACCAGTATGAAGCTAAATGGAAAAAACGTACCGCTACCAACCGACCAGCGTTTCGCCTTAAACCTCTTCTTTACCGACTACTTCCCTGGCTCAACACGCTGGCGAATGTCGCTGAAACTGGCATACGCAGACGGCTTACCCTTCTCAGCGCCACACCAAGAGTTAAGTAGTAACTCGTTTAGAGCGCCTGCATACAAGCGTGCCGATATTGGAATGAGCTACCGACTATTCGATAATAACGATGGTTCGCGACACTCTATCTTCCGTAATATATGGCTCGGATTAGACTGTTTGAACCTCTTTGGAATCAATAACGTGAACTCTTATTATTGGATAACCGATATCTCGGGACAACAATATGCCGTGCCTAACTATTTAACTGGCCGACAAATCAATGCGAAAGTATCGGTAGAGTTTTAAAATAAAACTGCATATATAAGACTTTTTAACACGTTCTATTTGTAATAAGTACATATTTATAGTATCTTTGCAGCGAAAAATTAATTATTAAAATAAAAGAAAGACATTATGAAGAAATATGAATGTGAGACTTGCGGTTACGTTTACGATCCAGAAGTAGGCGACCCAGATGGTGGCATTGCGCCAGGAACAGCTTTTGAAGATATCCCAGATGATTGGGTATGCCCACTCTGTGGAGTGTCAAAAGAGGACTTCTTTGTAGTTGAAGAATAATTTCATAAGAGAATAATTTAGATGTTAATGAAGAAAGGTATATGGCTTTTGGTCTTATACCTTTTTTTATTTTGTAATACTTAGATAGCTGATTCACTATTTGCTGACTTTTCTTTTGCAATCTATTGTCAGTTGTTTTGTTATTCATTGGTTTTTATTTTGCGTGTTCATGGGGTATAGTGGTTGTGTCATTCATCACAATATTACTTGTTCACTATGTTGCTTCTATACCTCAAACAACTGCTATATGGATAGTAATAGGAGGGAATAAACAATCCATAAACCATGCTGCTATTTTTTGTATAAAATTGCTTTAGTTCTGCAAAGAAATACGATTGTAAAACGTTATAGCCTCTTTGGCTTTCCAAAAGAGCCTGTTTTGCAACGCAAAAGGGCCTGTTTTACCGTGCAATATAGGCACTTTTGCAATGCAAAACAACCCCTATTGTAATGCATTGATATAACGTTAGTTACGCAATGTGAGTTTTGTTGAAAGCTGCAGATGGGAATATTGTATATTTATAAGCATTCTTGAGTTTCTCTATTGGTATAAAAAAACAACAAAAGCGCAGGGCGATAATCGTCTTGCGCTTTCGTTATTTTTAAATAAGCTTTCGCTTATTTTGGTCTCTGCTTGATTTGAGGTTCGCGCCTCTCGGCGTTCCCCTGGAAATCTCGCATCGAATTGTTATCCTTTCTTCAATCTTACTTTTGTTACCTTAAACTAATCCTATCAACCTGAACAATCTCTTTTGTTCTCCTTAAATAAAAACAACTAAAAACCTAAATCTATTACTATTAACCTAAACAATCTAATAACCTTTTTGTCTTTTTGACGATGCAAAGGTACGCAGCTTTCACGATATAAAAAAATATTTCTACCTATTTTTTGCTGAAAAACAGTCTTTCTTGACCTGCGTCAATCCTTTATTGTGTTCGCACACACAAAACATTCGCTTTCTTGAAAAAATGGTCTTATTTTGGTATAGGATGTCTTTTGAGTTTCGATACAATATTTTTTGATTTTCTTTCCTTATGATTATCTTACTTTGTTCTATGCGATAATGATCTTCGTTGAATATTCTTTGCCGTTCGTTTCAGAAGCAACTGCTTTGCCATTGTTTTTCCTTTGCAGTGGTATTCTTCTGTTTATGTTGAGCGCATTGATGGGTAAAACTATTTTAAACGACAGTTTAATGTTAGAAAAGGCAAAGAGGAGAGAATAGCTTTTAACTGCGCTACGAATGCAAAAATAGGGTAGTAGGGGACGAGTGCAGATTATATTCTGCCTTCGTCTTACTTTATCATATCTGTTAGAACAAAGGAATGAAGATGATAAAACGAAAAAACAGATTGCAGAAACCGAACTTTCGGAATTGCAATCTGTTGTTGTTTGGTAGGTAAGTATCAAATTTGTGCGACTGCACACTATAGTAGTTATACCATAATAGATACAGTTTCTTTAGGGTTCCATGCTTGGAACACCTTCCATATAATTATTTTCTACAGTGTTATTGTCTTCGAGTTTCTCTTTCAAAAAGTCGAGCATCAAGCGTATTGCCTTATTTGTTGCAATGGCAAGATTAATGTCTCGTCCGAAGTCCTCGGTTAGTTTGAACGTTCTAATGTCGTCTTTGTTGCCGTAACCAATCCATATTGTGCCGATAGGAGCCTCTGGAGTGCCACCGCTTGGTCCTGCTGTTCCTGTTGCAGATATGGCGAAATCAACCTGCAAAGCGTCGATAGCACCTCTTACCATCTGGCGTGCCACTTCCTCGCTAACAGCAGTTTGCTCTTCCAAAGTCTCGGGAGAAACACCCAAAACGTGAGTTTTTACTTCGTCGGTGTATGATATAATGCCACCTTTAAAATAGTTTGAAGCACCAGGAATGGCTATAATTGTTTCGCTAATGCGTCCTCCCGTGCAGCTTTCAGCAGTGCCGAGAGAGTATTCCGATGCGTAAAGTAGGTCGCCAATTTGGCGTGATAATATTTTACTTTCAAATTCCATAGTCGTTAATATCTATTCAAATGTAACTTTACTAAAGGCTGGTATGTCGATAGTTGCAAATTTTCCGTCGCGATACTTAAACGTTCCAACGCTGGCAATCATAGCTGCATTGTCGGTGGTATAACTAAACTTAGGTATGTATATCGTCCAACCGAAACGCGCAGCGTGGTCGTGGAAGGCATTGCGAAGACCATTATTAGCCGATACTCCGCCTGCTACGGCAACATGCTTGATGCCTGTGTCCTTCACAGCTTTGCGAAGTTTCTTCATTAAAATGTCTACAATGGTAAACTCTAAGCTCGCAGCGAGGTCGTTTGTGGTGTTCTATGAAGTCAGGATCGCCCTGTATCCACTCACGAAGGTTATAAAGGAACGATGTTTTAAGCCCCGAGAAAGAGTAATCGTAGCCCGATACGTTCGGTTCAGCGAACTTAAAGGCCGTCGGATCGCCTTGACGAGCCAGCTTATCGATTATTGGACCGCCTGGATAACCTAATCCCATGACCTTAGAACACTTGTCTATGGCTTCTCCAGCAGCGTCATCGATGGTCTGTCCGAGCACTTCCATGTCGTTATAAGCATTCACTTTGACAATCTGAGAGTTGCCTCCAGATACCAAAAGGCATATAAATGGGAATGGGGGCTGGTTGTTATCGTCGTCAGTTTCTTTGATAAAGTGGGCAAGAACGTGCCCTTGTAGGTGGTTAACGTCAATGAGCGGTATGCCCAACGAACGCGCAAAGCCTTTTGCAAAGCTTACTCCGACGAGCAAACTGCCCATGAGTCCTGGTCCACGCGTAAAGGCAACGGCCGATAATTGCTCCTTTGTGATACCCGCACGCTTAATGGCTTGGTCTACAACAGGCACTACATTCTGTTGGTGTGCACGCGATGCCAGCTCTGGAACAACGCCTCCGTATGCCTTATGGACATCTTGTGAGGCTGTAACATTGCTTAGAATAACTCCGTTGCGTAGCACCGCTGCGCTGGTATCGTCGCAGCTACTCTCTATACCTAATATATATATATCCTCGTTTTTCTTCATTGTTGTTGTGTTGTTGCGTTGAGGACGCTTCAGCTTATTTGTCTTTTCCCGTTGCGAATAGGGCTTAAAGACTTTATTTTGCTACTGTTTTTTTAATACGTAAGTATTTCCAATCCGTGCTCAGTCATTAGGAAAGTATGTTCCCATTGGGCTGAAGGAAGTTCGTCGCCAGTGATGATTTCCCAACCGTATGGGTCTTCTGCGTCGATAAAAACCTTCCATGTGCCTTGGTTTATCATTGGTTCGATGGTAAAAACCATGCCCGGAACAAGCAGCATACCAGTACCCGCGTGTCCGAAATGGGATACTTCAGGCTCTTCGTGGAAGTCGAGTCCCACGCCATGACCGCACAAATCGCGTACTACTCCATAGCCATGTTTCTTCTCAGCATGCTTCTGTATGGCGTGTCCAATGTCTCCAACGAACGAGTAAGGCTTAGCTGCTTCCATGCCAATCTCAAGACATTCCTTTGCAACACGCACCAGTTTTTCTTTCTCTGGTGTAGTTTTTCCGATGATGAACATACGGCTTGCGTCAGCATAATAGCCATCAACGATGCACGTCATGTCTACATTTACGATGTCGCCCTCTTGCAAAACGTCTTCTTTCTTAGGTATTCCATGGCACACCACTTCGTTAATGCTGGTGCAAACGCTCTTCGGGAAGCCCTCATAGTTAAGGCATGCGGGTGTAGCATTGTGCTCTTTGCAGTATGCCATACATATATCATCAATCTCTTGCGTATTCATTCCCACGTGTATAGCGTCAGCCACAGCGTCTAAAGCAACCAGTGTTAATGACACCAGCGCGGCGGATTCCTTCAATTTGTTCGGGTGTTTTTATAAGGTTTCGAGTAGGAACCAATTTGCCTCTCTTCTCGAATTCCATTATTTTTTTATCCATTTCGGTGGGTTCTTGTCCCGGTAGACAGTGCCACCTTCTCTTTTTCAATATCATTGTTACCGTTGTTAAACTTTTCTGCAAAAGTACTATAATAAATATAGATAGCAAAGGAATTAACTCATTTTTACCCCCTAAAGCTTACAAGAATGCTGATATGCGCTTATTCTTGCCACACTTTGATATTGGCATTTGTAAAAAAACTTTGTTTGTAAAGAATATGTATAATCTCACCATATAAAAGCTTGATTTAAATCAATTAAGCGAGATTTAGAAAAATATTTTAACTAAAAATGTTTGTATAATCAAATGTTTATTTCTATCTTTGCTTACAGATTAATAGTGGTAAACTAATAAGTTTAGCATTATCATTTAAGGAAAAAAATAGCGTGTTTAGGAGATGCGTAAAAATTTTTCTCAGGAGCAGTGATGCTCACCAAATGTTTATATTTAAGTTTATAAAAGTTTTCTTCAGTAAAAGTTATAGATTAGGTAGAAAATGATTGAATCAGGATAACTTTTCTGTTTCAAGCCACTTATTTCTAAACGAAAATATAGTAACACCACTTGCTTACTTTTTCTTTAATACTATCATAGATTACCCATTTACTCTTGATTCATGCACTGATAGCACGTAATTGTATCATTGCGGTTGATTTGTTGTGAATTCTTAACGAGTTTACAACAGCTATTTTTGTTATCGCACACGCTTTTAAAAATAAGTTAAAAGCAAGCGGAAATGATGTGTAAAAAATTTTTGATATTAAATAAAAAAATAGCGTACATTTACAATCGTTATCCTAAAACAATCTTATAGCCTTACTAACTAATGCCTAACATAAAATAGAAACGACGGTCTGAGAAGATCGTCGTTTTCTCTAGTTTATAGTAATTGTCCTGATTTCTGATAGAGGTTCTTTACTTTTGTAAAGATAATCTAATAGAAAAGTGATGTAAATTGTCTCGTGTTTCAAAAGTGCCTGTTTTGCGTTGCAATATAGGCTCTTTTGCCGTGCAAAAGAGGCACTTTTACATTGCAAAACAGCCTATTTTGCAATGCGTTGATAATAAGGAGGTTAGGCGATAATATCTCTTCTCCGAATTGTTTACACTTTTAAGCCGTTCTCTGCAGTTTGTATTTGGTGCGTTAAACAGTGTTTTAGTCTATGCTATTTATTCATAAACTCTTCAATAGCTCTTTCCATTTTAGTTGCTCCCATGCGGCTTATGGCTTCGTATTTGTCGTAATCGTCTCCGTCGTAACGCTTCATTGGTATATCAACAATAATATCTGGGTTGGTTAATTTTATCATTAAATGAGCGTTTTGGGATATCGCCAAAGATATGGTTTGGCTTAAAAGGGTGTAATAATTCAAGTCTGGAGAGATGCCATCGGGTAGGATTTTCTGTAAAGCAGATAAGATTTTAGAATTTCGTATCTGCCATTGTTTACTCTTTTCCTTCCTGTCCCATTTTCCTATATAGTCGTGTCCGCTGACATTAACACCCACAAGCAGGTCGTCTTCTGTTCGTTCCACTCTATTTAAAGGGAGGGGATTCATGATTCCTCCATCTATTAAAATGCGGTCATCTATACGCACTGGCTCCAAGCAACCGGGGAGAGAGATGGACGCACGAACTGCTTCCCAGATGCTTCCCGACTTGAATACGACTTCTTTTCCAGATTTCCAATCTGTTGCAATGGCGGCAAATGGTATAGGCAAATGCTCTATATCTTTGTCGGGCGCAATGCGTTTCAGTTCGGCAATGATGCGATCGACTTTCATAAAATAGGAGAAGCCCAATGTGTAATCGGTTAGTTCTGACATCTTTTTCTTATCTACTGATGTCAGCCAACGCTTGAAATTGTCGAGTCGTCCCAGTGCATACATCGCCGCAACAATAGACCCAAAGGAGGTGCCAGCTATGGAAGTGATGTTGTATCCGCGTGATAGTAGCGTATCGATAGCACCGATGTGGGCATATCCACGTGCGCCTCCACTTGAAAGAACAAGTGCTATGTTCTTTCTGTTCTTCTTGAATAATTTTTGAAAGATAGCCATTGTTGCGTGTATGTGTTAAGAGTTGGACATTCCGTTAAGTATTTTTGAAGTCGTAAACACCTTTGTTGTATATGCTGTATTTCGTGTCTTTAGACGTTCAATCTGCTCATAATACGATGTTCGTGTGCCTTGTTTATGCTGAATGATAGCATCTGTTGGCGTGGCAGATACTGCAAATGTACAAATAAAATATGAAATTTAACTCCTTGATAGTGTGTTTTTTAAGCTGGTTGTGGGTCTGTTCTGTATAAAAAAATACCCCCACACTGTTTATAAAAAACAGGTGGGAGTACGTGAGAATATAATGTTTATTGGTTCTGAATATATTCTTTTAACGAACGATTCTCATACTACGACAATGCGCAAGCAGGCTTAACATTTCATATTAGCTGAATGAGAACCTTTTCCTTTTGTTTCTTTGAAAGGTCGGTTTACTGCTTATATTTCTCTACACCGAGCTTATACATATCGTTTCCTTCGTGGTCGATGGCAACGATTACGGGCAGTTCTTCTACACGTAGGCGGCGAATTGCTTCTGTTCCGAGTTCGTCGAACGCAATAACTTCGGCTTCCTTGACCGCCTTTGCCATAAGGGCTGCAGCGCCACCGATAGCAGCGAAGTAAACACCTGTATGTTCTTTGAGTGCGTCGATAACCTCTTCGGAACGTGAACCTTTACCTATCATAACACGTAAACCTTCTTGAATGAGGCGAGGAGAATAGGCATCCATGCGCCCACCCGTTGTCGGACCAACTGAACCAATAGGCTGTCCTGGTTTCGCAGGGCATGGTCCAGCATAGTAAACAGCCTGTCCTTCAAAATCGAATGGCATGGCTTCGCCTGCATCAAGCATTTCGCAAAGACGCTTATGAGCTGCATCGCGTGCAGTGTATATGGTGCCTGAGATGTAAACCATGTCGCCAGCGTGGAGCGATTTGATGGTTTCATCAGTGAAAGGGGCTGATATTATTCGTTTTTCTTCCATAATATGTTTTCTTATAATTGCTGTTTAGAGTGAACCTTCGGCATGTCTTGTGGCGTGGCAACCTATGTTTACCGATACAGGCAAACCTGCAATGTGGGTAGCATTAGTAAGAATGCTAACCTGTAGGGCTGTTGTTGAACCACCAAAACCACATGGTCCGATGCCGAGTTTATTGATTTCTTCTAACAATTCTTTCTCCAATTCGGCTACATGTGGCTTATCGCTCACACTACCAACAGGGCGGAGAAGGGCTTTCTTACTTAGGAATGCTGCACGTTCCATAGTTCCGCCAATGCCAATACCTACAATGATGGGTGGGCAAGGGTTACCGCCAGCATGGAAAATGGTATCTATGACAAACTCTTTGATACCTTTTACGCCTGCACTTGGCGTAAGCATCTTGAGTCCACTCTTGTTTTCGCTGCCGAAACCCTTAGGTGCTACGGTGATATGGAACTCGTTTCCTGGAACGATTTCATAATGAATGATGGCTGGAGTGTTGTCTGTTGTATTCACACGGTCTATCGGATCCTTCACAACAGACTTACGCAAATATCCATTTGCATAGCCTTGACGCACGCCTTGGTTAATGGCTTCTTCTATGAAACCACCTGTTACGTGGCACTCTTGGCCCATTTTGACGAACACAACAGTCATTCCTGTGTCTTGACACATAGGTACTCGCTCGGTTTTAGCTATGTCGGCATTCTTTACTATCGTGCCAATAATTTCGCTTGCCAATGGTGATTTCTCTTGTTTTTGGCATACTGCGAGCTTGTTGTATATATCGTCTGCAAGCACGTAACATGCTTCAATACAAAGTTTTTCTACTAACTCTGTAATTTTAGATGCTTCAATTTCTCTCATTTATCTAAACTTTTCTTGTAAGGAAATACTGTGTATTTCTGTTCTCAATGTTTTCGCAATTCTTGTCTACAATACCGATTAGGCAGTAGGCTTTACTATGTGCATCGTACATAAGTTCCTTTACGAAAGAGAGAAATCTTCTAACTCTTTCGTATTGGCAACCTGCAAACGCGGACCACCACATTCTATTATATGGTCGCCAATTGTGATGTGTTCTTCATCGTAATAGGCTACTGGCAGTTGCTGATCTATTACTTCCTTTACGTAATCTTCTACTTCTTGAATGTCAAATTCTTCATGATTGTAGAACTTTAATACGAATCCGTTGCGTATATCAGAGAAGTAATAGCTATCTGGAGAGATGCCGTAGTTTTCCTCAAGTATATAACGAGTGATTTCTTCGGCCGTGTGTGCCCTCTTACGATACTTCAATGACTCGTGCACTATGGTGTAAATACTTTCTGGTAGAGGACCGAACATCGTTGGACGAACCACGATAATCTCTTCGCCAATGCCCACTATCAAGTCGGCATTACGGCCTAAAGCTTCACGCAATAGGTTGAAATGCTCGACGATGACACGCTTCTTGCGTTCCAACAATGTCTTAACGAACTCTGCAATTTCCCACATCTGCATGAAGCCCATGAGGAAACGAATATCCAAATGGAACGATGATGCCTCTTTTATTTCGCCCAATGCAATGGCTTCACGCATAGAAAGAATCTTGCGAGGATTAATAACGTCATCATCATTAGTGAGTTCTAGTCCGGGAAACATACCTTTGATAAGCGAAGACTTGCCTGAACCTGCATCTCCGACAATGCCGATAAGACGGTCGGAGTATAGAAGGTGGCGCTGCGAAATGTGGTCGCCAAGAAATATTAGACGCTCTTTGCCGCGTGGGGCGTAGTACTGCGTCGATATAAGGTATTGCTGTAGCGGATTTATCATTGCTTGTTCGTGTTAAGTGTTGAGTGAGAAGCGGCGTCTGCTGCCTATATTTTATAGAATTTACAGTATAGAAACTGTCAATAAAAAACAAGTTGGCACGTTACCATTATATAGGTTTCGGTGCCAACTCGCTCTATGTTTGTATTACAATTCGAAGTTCAACTTCATTAAAGGTGTGTGCTGCTGTGCACCATAAACATCGGTTTCGCCTAATGAACCTGATGGTATAGGACGTACGATGGTTATCTTAATGGCCTTCGCAGGGTCGAAATGAATTATGTTGATAATATCTTCTGCCTTGATATGGTAGAGTTCGCAGAACATCTTTTCGTTGAAAATGTTAGCGTCCTTCACCTTATAATACATATCAAAGTCTTTGAATATGACGTCGAATGTAAGCTCGAAAGGTCCTGAATTCTTGCTGCGAATAACAGAAGCCACGTCTACTAATTTATATTGTGCCATGTTTTTATCTCCTTTTACTGTTAGTTACTTGCATTCTCCCCTGTCGAAATTGACATAAGTAATAGGGAAAAGACTTGTAGGATCGTCTACTTCCAAGAGGTGATAGATATTGAACTCGTAAACTTCGCCCATCTTACAGTCTGATGGAGAGAATGGGAAGGCGAGGTTACCTGATGTAGAATAGCGACCATCGTAACCGAAGTGAAGCATTGTGCTTCGTGCAAGCTACAGATAGTATTCGCTGTTTCTTGGTTATCAGCAACTGCTTCGATGATGATAAGCAACTCATCAGAGTGTGATTCCTCAGCTCCTTCCAACATAGCCATTACGCCTTTCTTGCCGTAAATCTTGAAATCAAGGAAGAAATCGGTTATTCCGTACTTCTTAAAGTTATCTTCTACGCGAGCACGAACGGCCTTTGTGATTTCATCTATCTTAGAAATCATAATAGGATCCTTTACTGCTGCTGGCGACATAGTACGATAACCTACGCGACGAACACCTTCAAGCTTAACGTAATACTTGTCGGTTGGTACGAATTTAGAGCCAGAAACGCACACCTTATTCTCATCAACTTGTTCGAATTTGCATTCGTGTAGGTTGATTGCACCACCTGGACCAGGCAAGATATAAGGGTTTGTCTTCTCGTAGAGAGTGTGTCCTGCTATAGAAAGTGTGGTACACTTGCGAGCTGAAGACAATGGTTCAAGCACGAAATTATCGTGGCGGAGGTAGCCAAACATACAATCGCTACCGCTTCCTGGTAGTGCGCAGATAGCCGCACACTCAAGGATTTTACCCAAGTGAATGGCCAAACCTTAGGGAATCCTTCCTTGATAGGGAGGGCTGCAAATACTGAAGGGTCGTAAGAACGGCCTGCAATGATAACATCTGCACCTTCTTCCAGTGCCTTGATATATGGCTCTTCACCCATCTGAGCAACGATGTGAACTGCTTCGTCTACATCTTTTTCTTCAATAGGCTTCGCTGGAGCAAGTGGAGTAACCTTACCATTGCGGAGGTTTTCCTTAATAAATTCTTTTTCAAACTCAGACTGAATGACAGCCATCTTGAATGAAAGACCTTTTTCTTTTGCTATTTCACGTACTATATCAAGTACGAATTCAACGTGAGGACGTGCTCCGCTACCACCAGCAGTACCAACAATAACAGGTACTTTAGCCTCGATACCAGCTGGAATCATGATTTCCAAGTCGCGTTTTACCGAGTTGCGGTCTGTGAAAGACTTGCCTGCGCCAAGATAATATGGGCCTGGATCTGATGAACCAGCGTCTACAGCGATTACATGTGGCTTGCGTTTCATACCCTCTACAAACGATTCCATTGGGAAACCATAGCCCAAAATCGCTGTAGTGGAAAGTATTCTGATTTCTTCCATCTTCTTTTTTCTTTTTAATTACTTAGCCGAAACCAAGATAAGATTACTTGGTCTGAACCAAGATTTAATTACTTAGTCAAAGCTAAGATACGGCTCATTTCGTTGAAGACAATCATATAGCCTTCATCAACACCCATACCTGGTTTTGCAAGATACTGTACTGGCTTAGTCGCCATAGCAATGTTTGCACATACTTCTGCAGAGCGGTTTGTTTCATTACAAGTACCACCGAGGTAAGCACCCATACCATTTTCTTTGCAATAGAGTACAGCTTCGATTGTGTTATTGATACCACCGAGGTCTGGAGTCTTAATTTGTGCCATGTGACCAGCCTTCTTTTCAGTGAAAGCTTTGATGTCTTCCAAAGTGTTGCACCACTCGTCTGCAACGATTTCAGCATCAATTCCATCGCGATCCATGGCTGCACGGATAGCTGCCAAAGCATCTATTTGAGCTTCACGTTCGCCCATATCCACTGGACCTTCCACACGCAAGTGGAATGGTTTAGCTATTTCTGCAACTTCGCCGATATACTTTGCGATTGCCTCAAAGTCGTTGTTGAACACGATACCAAGTGTACCATAAACGTCAATGTGGAATGTTGGGTTGTAACATTCGCATGGACGAAGTTCAAGAATACGATTGCGGAGCCATTCTACATACTCTTTGATCTTTTCACCTTTCAATCCAACCTTTGTTTCTACGTGGTTGAAGAGAGCGTGAGGCAATACATCAGCACGCTTCATAATCATTTTATCAGCGTTCAAATAGCGGTCGTCGCCTGACTGAGAGAAGATAGGAATAATTTCTTTTGATACTTCTGTTCCGTATTCTTCAGCTATTACCTGTGCCATTAACTTGCATTGGCTCTTTGCAACAGCGTCTAGACAAGCTTGAGTTACACCATAACGGATAGCTGTATGATATATTTTACCAGTAGAAGGGCTTACTGTTTTATCAACAATGTCAGCCATTTCACGGAAAGAAGTAATATCTTTGCCTTCATATAAAGGAGCAATCTCCTTTTCAATAACAGGAATAAAGTCTTCAGCAAGGAACAATGGGTCGCGACCACCAGCACCAGAATATTGTACAGCAGCACAATCTCCGTGTGCAATAGCGCCATTTTTCAAGAATGAACATAACGCTGATAGACTCACCTGCTTGTCTTACTTGTTTGAAACCAGGTGTTAATGGAGTGCCAACATAGAAAGCACCATCGTTCATAGCACCAGCTTTGATGGCCTTTTTGGTCATCGAAGAAAAAAAGCCCGTTTTACCAGGGGCACATACCACTTTCTTAATTTTCATAATAAGAATTTGTTTAAGTTATGGTCCCACTACTATTTTTTTAATGTTCGTGGGACCCATATTTTAGTTTATGTTTTTACTGAATTATTTCTCTTAAAAATTCGATTTTTGAAATAGTGCGAAACTATTAGTTCTGTGGGTTTTGGACGTCCAACGAGATGTCCTTTTCCGATCGCGTAAACGTCATCGATAACCATTTGGAAACTAACAGGGCGGTTTTCAGCCTTTGCACGTTCCTCAAGTTTCTGACGGTGGAAGATAACCAAGTCGTCGCTGAGAGGCATATTACCCATATTCAACAAGCGGATAGCACCTTGATTGTCGCGTGCAGGCAATACCTTACCAGCATTGTACTTACTTGGTGCAAATGGAATGTCGATAACACCAGCTTCGATAGCAGCGCAAGTACCTACTGCCCAGTCGCCCTTACCGAGTTCTTCTACCTTATCGAGCATACACTCCATTTCTCTCATAATGATTTCGCTTTCTTCTACAACAGCAGGAATTTCACGGAAGTTTTGGTCCTTCAACATGTTGATAACCTGCTTAGTTGCGCGCAAACCTGCGGCGTTAGCTTCCTTAGTTGGGATACCCATAGCCTCGTGAGGAGTCTTTACGATTACCTTTGTTGCCTTTGCCAAAGCGCCTGCAGCCGAACCCCATGAGATAACACCGAACGCTTGTGCTTCATCTTGTGGGAAACCACCCATCCATTGGTGGAACACTGTAGTTACACGAGCGTCCTTATAGCCGAACTTATCAAGATATTTGCGTGTCATGATGTCGAGCGAACGGATAGCAGCAACGTCTTGAATGAGGTTACCACACTGTCCATATCCAACAGTAAGGTCGCGTACTCCCTGTGTAGCAGCAAGCACAGCTTCAATCACAGCAACTGTGTTTGAGATACAAGGAGGAATAAGTGTACCTGTAAGAGGGCCGAAAGGTTCACGGTTGATAGATACTCCAGCTTCTTCATAGAGACCCACCAAACGGTCAGCATACTGCCAGTGGTGAATAACTTGGTCTACTGGGTGTGCCTTAGAATAAGGAATGTTATAAGAAATACCGCCGCCTTCGTAAGATGTGAAGCCACCAGCGATAGAGAGTTCGGTAAGCAAACGTGCGTCAGGGGTTCCATGACGAACCTGCACAGGGTTCTTAACTGCCGATGTAACTTTACGGCAAATGTCTACACCATAGTTTACAATAGGGAATCCGTTAAGCATAGAGCGGTTGGTTTCAAAACTTTTCTGAATACCAACTTCGCATTCTTTGTATCTATTTAGACGTGTGTAGCTATCCACAGTAGATGGCAACAAGTCTGCACCACCTTCGTCTTCGAGGAAGCGCAACAGCTTGATATGTTCTTCATAGAGTGCTACACCTGCACGAGGCTGAATGAGAGTGTCGCCATTTTCAACTGCTTTCTGCAACTTGTACGAGAAGCGTTTCTCTGGCGCAATGCTCTTTTGGTAATCTACTGCTTCTTGGAAGTCTACGTCTTTACCAGTCTCCCAATGCATGAGGACGTCGGCTCTTTCTTTGTAAAACTCGTCGTCGGTAAGTTTTTTATTCTTCAATTCCATAAAAAGTATTTTTGTATTATGGTGTTATTTATATTTCCGTAATTTCTTTTTTCATGATTGCCAAAGCCAAATGTGGCTCGAATGTGCTCAGTAAACCCATTGAAGCGAAGATATACTTCTTATCTAACATATACTTAGGGGCTTTTGGTTTAGCAAACATAGGGTCGCGCGACGCTTTCTTTTCGGCTCCGCTTAGAATCTTTTTAGGGTCAGCGTTGTTTTTGATAGAACCACCTATACCTATTATATATGGCACTTCTGAAAGGTCTTTACCTGTTAATGTGAATACTTGACCCATTGGAGTGAACGCTGGTTCAAAGTATCCGCAGTGGCGTTCTACTGCAACTTTCACGGCATTACGTGCTAATCCTTGTTCTATCCTAGCTTCTTCGTCGGTTTGTGGAAGCGTTGCAGGAGCCGCAGCGCATCGTTTAATCCAGTCTTCTATTTTAGTTTGGTCAATTCCAAGTTCATCAGCGAACACCTCCATGTTTATCTCATCGGCCATTGCCGTTAGGCTATAGCGCATTCCAAGGTCGCCTTCCACAGTGCGTTTGCTATATGGTTCTGGCAAACCTTTGGTGATAACTTCGGCGATGGTAGGTTCTCCTTTCGCCATAGAATATATGTCTGTGGTTGCTCCACCGAGGTCTACAGCCATCATATCTCCCATTCCTTCGTCGCGTCCGTATCCTTTGCTGAATAGTTCGCACCCTGTTAGCACTGCCAACGGTGTAGGTATAATATCGTAACCGCTCATTTCTTGAACCCTTGTAAGTCCTTTTGCTTCAATGATTCGGCTAATGAACAGTTCCTTAATCTTCTGTTTTGCGGGATTGATATTGATGATATTGAACTGTGGCATTACGTTTTCAGTAATGACACACTTCTTTTTATTAGAGGCTTTGAAGATTTGGTCTAGTTCGTAAGAGGCAGTTTTATTACCTGCAGCTATTATAGAGAAGTCGCGATCTATTTCGCATAAGCGTTTCGCATTGGCGATAATGACATCTTTATTGCCCCCGTCGGTACCGCCACATAGCAATACCAAGTCGGGGTTTATGTCGTAAATTTCCTGTTGTTCGGCTTGTGAGATTTCAAACGAATAGGTTTTTACAACCTTGGCTCCTGCACTTGACGCTGCCATCTTTGCTGCTTTAGCAGTCAATTCAGGCACTAATCCGAGTGCAACCATCTTCAATCCTCCAGCAGCGCTACTGCAGCAGAGAAGTCTGTCGTATGCGAAGTGTCCTATTTGGGCTTCGAGTTGTTGCATGCCGTTGTTGAATCCCTCCATCACATCGGTCTCGATGGTGGTGAATGCGGCTGCAGTTCCTATAACGTCGCCCTTATCTGTGTCAATCGCTGTCAGCTTCGTGTATGTGCTACCAAAATCTACTGTAAGGTATTTCATATATTAGTCTTCCTTTCCTAAAACTTTATCGAGGTCTTTGATAGAGATTTCGATGTCAGTTCCAGGAGGGTACACCTTTGTGAAGCCCATAGCGAGGAATCGCTTTTCTACGTCTTCAAAGTTTTGTTTACCTACTACGAGGTTTCCACCTACGAAGATAGGAATACCTTTAAGTCCTGCTTCGTCGCACTTTTCGCGCAATCCTTGGCAGTCGATTTCGCCGTGGCCATACATTGACGATACCAAAATAGCGTCAGCATTCGTTCGATGGCAGCTGCGATATATTCTTCTTGTGCTACCATTACACCCAGGTTTACCACGTTGTAGTTATGTTGCTCAAGAGCAAATGCGATAATCTTGTTGCCTACTGCATGCGCATCAGCACCAATAACTCCAGTAACTACTGTCTTTTTTTCCATAGCTATCTAATGAATTTGAGTTAGGTTTTATATATTTTCGTATATTTTGTGCAAACTTACAACCTTAATTTTTAAACGACAAAGATTTACTCAACAAATTTCAAAAATTAACACTACTTAGCAAAAAATAGCACTATAATTCCCTCATAATGGTGTTCTTTTGTTCTTAATGGTGGATAAACACTTTGCTTTTTGTTATTAATTGCGGTATTAATTGGTCGTTATTACACCAAAACGACTGGTAGATTTGGATACATTGGCATAATAACTATTTTTGCATATTAATACTTTTGTTATATGCATAAAGTACTATTGCGAAGTGATGCATATTGTTCGACATTGTAAAAGTGCCTATATTACACAGCAAAAGTGCCTGTTTTACCGAGCAAAAGAGCCTGTTTTGCACTGCAAAACAATGGGTATTACAATGCGCTGATAATTAGATGGTTACATGATAGTATAGATTTAACACAGTGTTTGTATCTTTATGCTATTATTTTTGCATAATAACAAAAAAGCTTAACACAGAGTAAGGTAGTGAAATTATGCTGTTAAAGTATTATCTGACAAAATAATTTGGTGGTAAAGATAGAATGCTGTACCTTTGCCGACAAGTATGGCGATTACTAAATACTCTACTATAGGGAAGTAAACAAGCCTGTTCTATTATTTAATAATGTATAAACTCGCTACTAACAATCGCAATAAATAGACTTTGTTAGCAATAAATCAAATCGGTATGAAGAAGGTTTTAACGACAATTTTTATGCTTTCAATGGCAACAATGTTGCTGCAATGTAGCACTAAATCTGAGAAAAAAGGTGCTGTTGTTAAGCAAAAGAAAGAAGTTTCGCCCCAGAAATACAATCGAGTACTCACAAAAGAACAATTAAAGGCAATGGGTATCGATTGGAAAAAGCTAATGAAACATCTTAAATTACAGGAGGTTTCGTGGTATGGTGGTGATTTCCGTGATGACCAATCAGAGCCTCGCTACGAGCCAACACGTGAAGATTTCTTGCTGACAATACCTTTGGTGGAATACTATATGAACACGCATGGCTATAAAAAGCCCTCTGATGAACTATTTAAACAAAGGATTCAAGCAGTCTTTGGCATGCGTCTAAATATGCAAAGCAAAAAGCTTTATCAGCCTCTTGAAGATGAAGAATACTTTGACTATGCATCAATTTATTTTGCTTTGAACGGCAAAGGCATCATCACATACAATTGGATGCTCAACGATATGCTGAAAGTGAGGCACGAAAAGATTGTTTTAAAGCCGAAAATATTACAACAGATACTTGCTTAAATAACTTTATTGTATATGAAGATGCTGCTGCTTTCAAGTTCTTATCGCAGGCAACGTTTGAAGGAAACGAGGAAGACTACGACGGAATGGGCGATCCTTACGACGGAGAGAGGATATTAAGCGATTTGTTTTCGGTTTATCAATACTATGGAAGTGACTTGCTGAACCAATGGTACTTTACTACTCAAGATGTAAATCCCATAGCTTTCTTTCACCAAATATTCGAAAAGACTATAAAAGGTGAGCTCATTGTGCAACTACCTTTGATTAAATTGATAGAAAAAAAAATACTACGGGTAAGAACAATAGGGCATTCTCAGAGTACTTCGGAAATCTTGTTTTCGACCTTCTAAATGACGAAAATAATATGAACACAGTAGGGTTTAGTTTTGCAGATAAGGCAAAAATATTCTGCTATTTTGCCGCATCGGAACACAAAATGCGCGCTAAATACGCAAAATATATACCTTCTATGAATGAAAAAGCATATTGGGACCGTTCTTCTTCTGCTTCTTCTATGATACTTCAACACCCCGAAGTGTATTCAGAAGCAAGCAATCACAACTTCTTCGGAGTAGTTAAGCCAGCAGTAATGAAGGCTTTTGCTGAAGAAAGTAAGAAGAGGAAAGACAACGAATAAGAATAAAATGTGTTGTAACGAGGTATGAACAAGAACGGAAAAGGCATAAAAAAAGATTGACTGTCTCACGACAACCAATCCTCAAAACCTTAATAATCTAATACCATGAAACACGTTGCAAATTTATCCAGATATTTTTACTCCTCCAAATATATAGATATAAATAATGTTAATATCTTTTTAATTCTCTCTTTTTGTGAATATATCCTACGTTTTTATACGAAAATAGTACTAAACTGCTAATGGTTTATCTTTCTTTACTATATTTGCTTTTGAACTACTTTTGTTGTTTTAAAGTGCGAAAGTTTTTGTAGTTTTTGTCGCCCATAGTCTTTTGTATCAAAAAGTTTTGCTAACTTTGCATAAAATATAGCTGCACTCGACAAATTGAAAGTTCCTTTCTTTGTGCTCGTTTGCAATATTTTTGCATAAAATATAGCTGCACTCGACAAATTGAAAGTTCCTTTCTTTGTGCTCGTTTGCAATATTCTTGAATATCAAATATAACTGCATACTTGGCAAATGTGCATCAGAAATCTCCCCACATATTATATAATAAGGTATGGTAACGACCAAGAAAACTGTAAAGAAAAGTACTAACGCTGCGGCTTCAAAGCCCAAGAAAGGCGCTAAAGCACAGAAAGCACCTGTTAAGCGAGGTATATCGGACGAGCTAATCCCTATCGAAGAGGAAACATGGCTGCTGCAACCAATTGCCGTAACTATGATGCGACACGACTATTCGCTTATTCAAGTGCGCATACTTGTATCGATTGTTGAAAGCCTACAGTCTATCTTGCATGGCATTTTGAATAATAAACGCAGCCCACAGTTAGACCTTTTCAAAACAAACGAGTTGGACGAGGACGGAAGAATGCCTATAAAGCTACCTTTTAAAGAGCTTGGCGTAGACCCGAACCATTATCCTCAGTTGCGTACATCGCTGAAAATGCTGGCTGCTATCCCCGTTGAGATTCCTTATAAGACAAGCGAAGGTCGTAAATATACTAAGGCAACGAACCTGTGCGACGTCTATATTCCAGAAGATCGATCGTACAATAAGTATGCTATCTTGAAACTCGACAGAAGTGTTGCTGAGCGTTTGGTATCGTTAGATTTTGGTTATCACCGCCTTGGAAAGCAGATAGTGTTTGCCTGCAAGAACCGTTACACGCAGCGCATCTATATGTTTATAGAATCGTGGGTGGATAAAGGACGAACTGTTATTAAAACTTTGGAGTTCAGAAAGATGCTCCGTTTGGAGAACAACTATAAGAAATTCTCCGACTTTTGCCGTCGTGTGCTCGACCCAGCGAAGCAGGAATTGAAGGAATTAGCCGATAAAGGGTTCTGCGATTGCTACTTCGATTACGAGAAAAAGTATGACCACGGCCAGCGAGGGGGCGAACCTGACGAACTCATATTCCAGATTTACCGTGCCAAGAATAAGATGGACGCTCAGCTGGAACAAATGAATGAGATGCAACGCAGGCAGTTCCAACAAATGCTTATACAGTATTTCGACTTCACACAACCTAACGCTAAGGCTATGGCAGAGCGTATAACGGCCGAACTTTATCCGCTTGCGATGCAGAAACTCATGGACTTACGTCAGCGTTTCAACACTACTTATGTGAAAGATAAGGCTGCTTACACCTTCAAAAGTCTCGATCAGATGATACAAGAGTATCAAATTCCAAACACAACGGTAGAGGAAGTGAAGGCTTAAAAACAGCAAAAGACAATAGAAAACAAAGAGAACAATGATAGAAGTAAAGATAAAGGACACAACAATCCGCGCTGCAGTGGCTGATGGCGAAGATGCTTTTGTACAAGTATTCATCGATGCTATCACCACAGCAATAGGAGGAACGCTTACACAAGAGAATATGCAGGAACTCACACCCGACCAAATTACGTTGTTAGGGTGGGGCTATCTACACGACGAAGTGATGGACGGAGGATACGTTCAGCTCATTCATAATGGCTACGGAGCCTTCATTTTCAAGAATCCTTTTGGGGTTGCGATGCGTAATTGGGGACTTACCGACCTATATTCGCACATTCGTCGCACCAAGAAAGCATACGATAAGTATCGTGAACAGATAGAAAAAGACTTGTCGGACGACGACTTTATGGCACTCTACGAGCAGATGCCAGAGTTCGACGATGCCGATGATGACTTTATAGTGAACGAAGAACAGTGGACAAAAATGGTGGCTGCATACATCGATGACCACATCAATGATTTTGTTGTAATAGATAATGAATAAGGAAGAACAAGAGATACGCAAGAAGTCGCCAGTGCAAATACGCAACAAGAAGGCTTCTTTCGAATATTATTTCGTAGATACTTACACGGCAGGCATAGTGCTTACGGGTACAGAAATAAAGTCTATAAGAGCTGGAAAAGCCTCTTTGGTAGACACATTCTGCTTCATTAACAAGGGCGAAATATGGTTAGAAGGCATGAATATATCGCCTTACTTCTATGGTTCGTTCTCGAATCACGAAGCAAGACGCAAGCGTAAGCTGCTATTAAATAAGCGAGAGATACGCCGTTTGGCCGAAGATACAAAGTCACCAGGCTTCACAATCGTTCCCACGCTGGTGTTTATAGACCAGCATGGACGTGCAAAGGTAGACATTGCACTATGCCGTGGTAAGAAAGAATACGACAAACGACAGACATTAAAGGAGAAAGAAGACCGCCGCGAAATGGATAGAGCAATAAAGCGGTATTGATTTTTGGAGGCGAAACATACTGTTTCTAGAACTTTCGTTGCCTTCAAAGCTCCACAAAACATATAGCGATAATCCGAAGAACAATCACTTCGAATTATCGCTTTTTTGTTTTTTGTCAGCTTCTTCCGTATCAATGGCTCTTCTTGTTGTGGGGTTTAGTTTTCTTATAGCGAATATAAAGGTTTTGACTATAGGGTGTTTAAGCGTGTTACGAAAGTTTTACAATCGTGTTGTATTGCCTATTAGCGCAATCCGTTGTACACGTTCATTACGTTGAGATACTACCCAACGATAATTGTATTGGGCATGATTATGAGAACAAATCTACATTAGTATTTGGTAAAATCAAATATTTACGAATAAGATTTTACTACTGATGAAGTACGAAAAATAGTCGGAGAAGGAGTGAAAATATAGGTATATTTATGCGAAAGCGTAAATAACGCGTAACATTCTTGTTATCAATGTGTTGCAAAAGAGCCTGTTTTGCATTGTAAAAGCGTCTGTTTTGCAAGGTAAAAGTGCCTATATTACAACGCAAAACAGGCTCTTTTGCAAAGTCATTGTGTAGGTGCTACTTTGCAATAGAATATTATTCATAAAACAAGAGTGATTATGCAGAATATTGGATAAGTATGTAGGTGTTTGTAAATCATGGTGTCTTATTCATTCATTGTGCTGTTTTCTGCTTATCAGAAAACGAATAAGTCCCGCCTTTCCCTCCTAAAATAGAATAGGAAAAGCGGACTTACATGTTTTAATATTATACTTATTCTGTTGATTTTTCCCCAGTAGATTGTAGCTTCTTGGTTGCTCTTACCTTTTCAATCTTATCCTTCATGCTGCTTGCACGAGCGATAGCGTGCTTTCGTGCACTGATAATCTGATAGCGATAAACAAGGCAAGTGATGGAGAAATAGACGATGGCCTGCGACCATAGCGCAAGAACTTCGGTGCGTATATCGGCAAATGTGCCGCCCATAGACGACAAACGGAGGAACCCTCGTACGCCAAAGGTAGACGGAATGAGCCATGCTATGCCTTCCCAAACGCCAGGAATGCTGCTCTGTGGCCAACTAACGCCTGTTAAGAATAGGAAAGGAACAGAGGTAAACACTACAAGTAGCATTACATTTTCGCGGTGGCGAACAAGGCACGACAACGTCATTCCAAAGAAAATCACCGATAAAAGGTAAGGCAAAAGCAAACGAATAAGGTCGGCAGGAGCCGCCAACATCGTGAAATTGAATATATATGGTACAGCTAAAGTAATGTAAGCTGAGATTACACAGTATATCATGAAGTAGCAAAACGATTTGCCCAACACTATTTTTAATATACCGTTATGGTGTTTACTGATAGGTACCAGGTCTTGATAGCGGTTGTTTTCGCGTGCCGTACCAGCTGCAAGACCAATGCCGAGCAGCAGTGTTTGTTGCAAAATAAGTATCAATACACCTGGAAGAACCGCATTTCCATATCCTCCCGTAACGTTGAATATAGGCTGTTCCACCACCTCTAATGGTTGCGTTCTAAGTTCTTCATCGCGCACCGTAACGGTTCCTATCATTTCTTTCTGCCGTTCTTTGCCTATATTGAGCGACACATAGAGCGACGTTTGATATATTGCTTTGTAGGCAAGCATAAGGCTCATGTCGCAATAAATACTTACATGAGCTTGCTCTCCACGGTTAATTGTGCGCTCAAAGTCTTCTGGGAAGTACAAAATACCATTGGCTTTTTGATGTCCCACAACCGATTCGGCTTCGGGAATACTATTGCAATAGTAGGCAACCTTTACGTCGGGCGAAGCATCAAACATATGAATGAACTCGCGAGAGGTTGCTGTATGCGATTGGTCGACCACTACAACGGGCACATCGCGCACCACTTCGTTGTTGTAAATCCATGAGTAAAGCAATGGATAAAGCAACGGAACGATAATAAAAAAAGATAAGCACACCTTCGTCTTTAATGGTGTTCCTCATCTCTATCCACCATATATAGCAGATAGAAACTATCAAGTTGCTGTTTGCGTCATTATGACGTTTGTCTGAATTCTTACCCATAAATTACTCTCGAAATCTCTTTCTTGCGAAATGAAATAAACTTAATGCCGAGCTGTATTCTGTCTTATTTTTGTTATTGTTTTTGTATCAGAAGCACAGCGAACCATGCCCCAACAGTTGCTTTAAGGTATATATACGTACTCCAACATAGCCCGTCGAATGTTGCGGGCGGTAAGCAATGGCAAGGCAGCAAAGGCTACAAGAGCCACTACATGCGGCCACGCGTCGATGAGCGGATAGCCATTAAAGATGGTCATTTGATAAACCATATAATAATGTCGAAGGGGTATAAGCTGTGCAATGGCTATGATTGGCGAGTCCATAGCAAACAAAGGATAGGTCGCTCCACAGGCTGAGAAGCCCACAACTGCCCACAACGAGCAAACGCTCATGGACAAACGGAGAGATGGCATCAGTCCGAAGACAAATACACCAAAGCCTTGCGACGATGCCACAGTGAGCAAGGCTATTAGCAACATCTTGCTAATTCCACCAGGGTGGGGAAAACCTAAAAAGCCGTAGACGTACCATTCGTAACCCAAAAACATGGTAAAGAACACTAAAAACTGGGGCAACAACTTACCAGTAATGGCTACAAAAACGTTCTTTCCTGCCATTTGCATCCACTCTTTCGAGCGTCCAAACTTCAGTTCCGTACCGATAGAGTATGCCGTAATTAGTAGCATGAACAGCATTAAGACACCAGGTATCATAATTGTAGAAAGGTAAATGTTGTAGCTTAACCACGGATTACCAATGGCATGCACGTCGAGTGCGATGGGCTGAAGCACTGCTTTAATCTCGTGTTCGGTCTTTCCGAGCATCTCAAGCTTAGCCGATCCCATCGCTGCAGAGCCAAGAGTGGTGATGATTTTAAGGTCTTTAAAGAGCAAAGAACCTGCTACGAGCGTTACATTGCTATAATAAAACGACACTTTAGGTTGTCTTCCGCTAACCAGTTTAGCCGTTGTTCCTTCGGGAATGTATAAGAATGCGTAGATTTTACCTTGCTGAATGGCACGTCGTGCTTCGTTTACGTTCGTGTAACGAGCTACAACTTTTGTGTTCTGAAAGGCATCTAAACGACGCACAAGTGCACGTGTTACAGTGGAATTGTCGTTGTCTACCACACCACAAGGCATATTTTCAGGTTGTCCTGTGTGCATCAACGATGTGAAAAAGAGCAGCACAATAATCGGAAAGACTATCATACAAAACCAATAGATAGGCGTGTGCACCATCTGTCCTATCTCTCTTGCTGCTATTTTTATAATGCGTCGGAACACGGTTGGGGGCTGTTTTGCTTTGCGTGTTGCTATTTGTTGTTATCTTATTTCTTTAATATCACCGACATACCAGGGTGTAATCCTTCGATTTTACCAATCGGTTTAGCCTTCACCTGGAAGGTTTTTAGGTCGTACTGGCCGTTGGCTTTGTTGCTTTCCATACAGCATAAGAACCTTGGTCCTTAATGGCTGTAACCTGTAAGTCTATGTCTTTGTTGAACGCCGGTAGGAAACCTTTTAGCTTTGTGCCCACTTTCATGCCGTTTAGTTGGTCTTCACGTATGTTGAAAGTGGTCCAAACATCGTTTACCATCGCAATACTCATGATTGGACTTCCCAATCCTACAAGCTCGCCGACCTTCGGATAGATGGTAGAAACCTCACCATCGGCAGTTGCTCTTTGTACTGTTTCCTTTAAAAAAAGACCTAACAACGTCTACTGCAGAGCGTGCTGCTTGTGCCTGTTTCTTGGCTGCTTGTTTGGTTTCCTTACGTTTTCCGCTCTTTGCAAGGTCGTATTGGGCACGCGCAACGTCTACTGCTGACTGCGTAGTTTTATATGCAGCTTCAGCTTCGTCGCGTTTTTGCGCAGAAACAACGCCCTCATTGAAAAGTCGGAGTAGTCTTCCGTAAGTCTTTTCGGCTATGTCGTTGGCTGTAATAGCTTGCTGATAAACCTTGTAAGCGGTTGTTATAATCTCTTGTCTATTGGGTTCTTCAGTGAGTTCGCTAAGCGCTTCGGTTGCATCAGCGACTGCAGTGGCAACCTTTTCCTGCGCGCTTACTTCGGGAATCTCTAACACTGCCAACACATCACCCTTACGAACGAAGTCGCCTTCCTTTACTTTTAGTTCGGTAATGCGGCCAGGTAGCTTGCAAGCCACACGGTATTCGCTTACTTCAACCTCGCCTTGAATGATTTCTTCTTCCTTTCCTAATGTGAAATAACCAATTACTGCCACGAGTATAACTACGGTAGCGAAGCCCAGAATGGCCAAAATAATGTTGTTATGTTGCGATTTTGCTGACATAATAAAAGACCTCTATTTTGTTTGTTTTGTTTCTATTGTGATTTATTTCAATATTCTAAGCGCACGAAAAGTGTGGTTAAACTTCTAATATTCGTGCCAAGAATGATTTATTTATAGTTCGCCAAGTGCCTTTTTCAATCCTACTTGGGCTGTGCGTACAGCTATTTCGGCATCTACAATGGCTGTTTTTGCCGACATCCATGCCGTCTGTGCCTGCATAACATCGGTTACAGTCATTACTCCTTCTTTGAATCCGACATTGGCAACACGTAGGTTCTCTTCCGCAGATGCCATGTTTTTGTTCGCAGTAGCAAGGCGAGTGTTAGCGTTCTGAAGGCGGAAACGATTCTGTTCTACCTCTAAACGTATCTTATTTCGCACGTCGCTGAGCTCCATTTGAGCCAATTGGGTAGCCGAACGAGCCGCTCTTACCTTGTATTTGCCTTCTCCCCAGTTCCAAATAGGCACATGGAGAACAAGCCCTATGCTCCAAACGTCTTTGAATTTCTGCTCAAATCCGTTGAAAGAATTGGGGTTTGTAATAGTGTAACCTGCTGTTAAGGCAAGGTGAGGACGATAAAGTGATTGGATAAGTTTGGTGTTTTGCTTGGTTATATCTACTGTATTTTGAAGTATTCGTACCTCTGGACGAGCATTGAAAGCAGTGTCCGCACTGTTATAATTTGCAGGAACGAAAGCCGAAAGGTTATCTGTGCCTTCGTCTTCGAGCTTCAAATTGCTATCAATAGGGGAACCCACAAAGTTGGCAAAGGGCCATCTTTGCAAGCGAAATACCATTTTCTATTTCAGAAATCGTAAGGTTTGCAGTGTTCACAGCTACCGAAACTTTCAATCCGTCTGCCTTTGTTGCAACGCCAGCATCGTACATTTTGTTTACGTTTTCGTGCAACTTACTTATCAAATCTCGGTATTGTGTAGCGAGTTGTTCCTTCTTTCGTAGTGAAACAATGAGCCAATAAGCGTTGTCAACAGCGAAAAGAACTGTCTGTCGCTTTAGATCTACGTCGTTTTTGGCAAACTCTTCCCCTATAGTAGCGATGTCATTCAAAGCCTTTATGCCGCCTCCCATATATATTGGTTGCGTTACTATGATGCCAGCAGCATACATATTCTTTGTGTTTGTACGCAAACTTTGACGTATTGTCTCCCCTATGTTATTGCCCGCCTGTGATAGTGGGGAGGTTATATTGCCCAAAACATCCCCTAAGCGTTGCGCTGCTTGTGTAGAAATAATGCCTTGTTGCACCAATTGAGTGATACTTTCACCAATCTGACCACCTATTTTACCAACTGTAGCAGACCCTAACGAAGATAAAGTTTCCTTCTGTTTGTCGCTGAGTAAAGATATTTCGCGAGACAAATGCTCATATCCTGCCATACCAGTAACACGTGGTAAGTACTTAGTCTTAGCTGCTTTGTGCGCGTTTTCGGCTATATCGGCAGTTACACGAGATATTGCAAGCTGCTTATTGTTGGACAATGCCAACTCACGACAGCGTTCTAACGATAGCGTTTCTTGTGAAAAAGCCGACGAAACGGCTGTAAAAAATATGCTGAAAAGCAACGTTACTCTCATCATACAAGCTTTTTAATTTAATGTTGCAAAGATAAATGTTTTATAAATATCCCCAAAAGAAAAAGACAGTATAATCTCTTTATTTTCGTTAAAGGATAGAAATTTAAAGAAAAAAAGAATAAGTTTTATTTTTATTACTTTTTGCACAACGTAATTGTATTTAATACAGATTATAGAACAATTTCACTGAATGGGTAAAAAAGGCTTTTTATATAGGGTATTCGACCTTTATTATGACGGATTTCGGAGCATGACGCTCGGTAAGACGCTTTGGTTAATTATTATAGTTAAGCTTTTTATTATGTTTTTCGTGCTTAAATTGTTCTTTTTTCCCAACTTTATTAAAGAGAAAGCAAAGAAGGGAAGCGAAGCAGAATTCGTAGAAACGGAAATGCTGAAGCGTAACTAACTTGTTTAAATGGGGGAGAGTTGAGTGTTAAAACGAAGCTTTTCCCATAATATGTCTGGGACTTTTGAATGCTAAAAGCTTAACTATTCCCAAGTGGGAGTGTGTAAATCAGAGTCCGAGAACGGTGTTAAAGCTAAGGATAATAGGTAGCTTATCAAATGCACCTAAAGCCAAAAAGCCGTTAATTAACGAGAGAACAAAATTAAATTCTAACAGTAATATAATTCAACAATGGGAAATTTATTATTAACCATCGACCCTGATGTCGTGAACTGGTCGCGTGCTCAGTTTGCGCTTACAGCCATTTATCACTGGTTGTTTGTGCCTCTCACGCTTGGATTGGCACTCATTATGGGTATTATGGAGACGTACTACTATCGTACGGGAGATGAGTTTTGGAAAAAGACAGCACAGTTTTGGCAGCGTCTTTTCGGTATTAACTTTGCCATGGGTGTTGCTACTGGCATCATCTTGGAGTTCGAATTCGGAACAAACTGGAGCAATTATTCTTGGTTTGTAGGCGATATCTTCGGTGCTCCGCTTGCTATTGAGGGAATGTTAGCCTTCTTTATGGAGTCTACTTTCGTAGCCGTTATGTTCTTTGGATGGAATAAAGTGTCGCGAGGATTCCACCTTGCGTCTACTTGGTTAACCGGTCTTGGTGCCACAGTATCGGCTTGGTGGATTCTCGTTGCTAATGCATGGATGCAGAATCCAGTGGGTTGTGAGTTCAATCCAGATACCATGCGCAACGAAATGACATCTTTCTGGGAAGTAGCTTTAAGTCCTATGGCTGTGAATAAGTTCACTCATACCATCACATCAGCGTGGGTTTTAGGCGCTGCTTTCTGTGTTGGCGTCAGCTGTTGGTACTTATTGAAGAAGCGACATGTCGAGTTTGCGCGCAAAAGCTTAAAGATTGGTGCCACCGTAGGCCTTGTTTCATCGTTGCTTACAGCTATGGTTGGCGACAAATCAGCTTATCTTGTAGCACAACATCAGCCTATGAAGCTTGCAGCAATGGAAGCTTTGTATGAAGGAGGCAAGGGAGAATCGCTTACTGCGATAGCTCTTGTTAATCCATTCTCACAGCCTGACTATATGAATCAGACTCAGCCACCAATGAAGATAGCTGTGCCTAATGCACTATCGTTCCTTGCTACACGCGACTTTAACGGCTACGTGCCAGGTATTCGCAACATTATTAACGGCTATACAAAGGACGATGGTACTGTAGAACCATCTCTTAAGGAGAAGATGGTACGTGGTAAGCAAGCCATTGCAGCCCTCAAAGCGTTTCGTGGCGGCCAGAAAACAGAAGCCAACATAAAGACTTTGAAAGACAACATGAAGTACTTTGGTTATGGCTACATTAAGAATGCAGACGAAACTGTGCCACATATTGGTATCAATTTCTGGGCATTCCGCATAATGGTGGGCTTAGGTGCACTCTTTATTTTAGTGTTTGCCATTATCCTTTTTATAGTTTATCGCAAGGACATTACCCGTCCTCGTCTCTTGCAATTGGCAGGTGTTGCCCTCATTCCATTGGCATATATTGCCAGCGAATGTGGTTGGTTGGTAGCCGAATTCGGTCGTCAGCCATGGACAATTCAGGATATGTTGCCAACATGGGCAGCTGTTAGCGACCTCAACAGCGGAAGCGTAGCTCTTACGTTCTTCCTCTTCTTGTTCCTCTTCACAGCCATGTTGCTGGTTGAAATTAATATTATGTGTAAGCAAATTAAGAAAGGACCACAACTATGACATACGATTTTTTGCAGCATTATTGGTGGTTTCTCATTGCACTTTTAGGAGCGTTACTCGTTTTCCTAATGTTTGTGCAGGGAGCAAACTCTATGATTTTCCAATTAGGTAAGACCGATGTAGAACGCCGTATGGTGGTAAACTCTACAGGCCGCAAGTGGGAATTCACTTTCACTACGCTTGTAACGTTTGGCGGTGCATTCTTTGCGTCGTTCCCACTCTTCTACAGTACTAGCTTCGGTTCGGCTTATTGGGTATGGGTTATCATTCTTTTCTCGTTCATAATTCAGGCAGTTAGCTATGAATTTCAGAACAAAGCGGGCAACCTTCTTGGTGTTAAGACCTTCCAAACCTGTTTGATTATCAATGGTATTGTAGGTCCGTTGCTCCTCGGAGGGGCTGTAGCAACCTTCTTTACAGGCTCAAACTTCATCGTAGAGAAGGCTAATATCGTGAACGAAATGCAGCCTGTCATCTCTCATTGGGCGAATGCTTCACGCGGTCTTGACGTTTTATTGAACCCATGGGTGGTGATTTTCGGTATTGCCGTTGTATTCCTTGCTCGTGTTTTGGGTATCCTCTACATCAACAATAACGTGTCTGACGATGCAATTCGTTCACGTGTGCGTCCTCAGCTGTTGATTAACACAGTGCTTTTCCTTGTGTTCTTCCTTGCTTTCTTGGTGAAAACGCTTATCGGCGAAGGCTATGCAGTAAACGCAGAAGGCACTATCGTTATGGAACCAATGAAGTATTTGAACAATCTTTTGGATATGTGGTACTTGGCTGTTGTGCTTTGGTAGGCGTATTGTTGGTGCTTTGCGGCATCGTTCGCACCCTTATGCAGAAGGATTACATCAAGGGCATTTGGCCAACCGGAATCGGTGTAGTATTAGTTGTTATGGTGTTGTTCCTCATTGTAGGCTATAACAACACAGCATACTATCCTTCTACTGCCGATTTACAAAGCTCATTGACTATCAAGAACAGCTGTTCAAGCGAGTTTACCCTCAATGCAATGTTCTATGCGAGTCTGATTGCTCCATTCATTCTTGCTTATATATTCTATGCTTGGCGTAGTATCGACAGCAAGAAGATTGACCGTCAGGAAATAGAAGAGGACGATCACGCATATTAAAGAATCTTTTTCATTTTATCGTTTTATCCTGATTAGAGATAGAACTATATATCCCGACACGATGTACCAAGTTTTGGTGCATCGTGTTTTTGTAGGTTCCTACAATCCGTAATGCAGGTTTGGGCGTGATTTATAACGCCCCTTACACTAAAGAAAAAGTGGTGTCATCTATAAGTTCTAGGAAAACCAGAATCTTCTAGAAGCTCTAGCATAAAACTATATAACAGCCCTAACTTTGTAAAGATAATTCGTAGGAAAAACGCTAATTTCGATTTGGCACTGCGAAAGCGGCTGTTTTGCCGTCCAAAACAGCCGCTTTTACCGTGCAAAACCTACGCTTTTACAACGCAAAACAACAGCTTTTACAATGCATTGATAACAAGTAAGTTACACAAGAGTTACGCTTGTGAAAAATATTTACACTATTCTTATCTGTTTTCCGCCCATAAAATAAGTTGCTTCCACAGAAATTCTACTCTTCTGCAAGTATGTTTCAACGAAAAAAAATGACTTGTAAAGCATGATTATGGAACAAATATTGTACCTTTGTCCTTCGAAGTAATCAATATAAAACATACATTATAATATATATGAAGAAGAACGAAACACCCGTCTTACTGCTTACAGGGTATCTCGGAAGCGGAAAGACAACACTCGTAAACAAAATTCTTAGCAACAATAAAGGCATTAAGTTCGCTGTTATCGTAAACGATATTGGCGAAGTAAACATCGATGCTGACCTCATAGAAAGGGCGGAGTAGTAGACCAACAGGACGATTCGCTGGTGGCATTGCAGAATGGTTGCATCTGCTGCACGCTTAAAATGGACTTAGTTCAGCAGCTTAGCGACATCGTAAAACTACAACGTTTCGACTATATCGTAATTGAAGCAAGCGGTATTTGCGAGCCTGCGCCTATCGCACAGACTATCTGCGCTTATCCACAGATATATCCTGACCTTGCAAAAGACGGCCGTGCGGTGCTCGATAACATCGTTACGGTGGTAGATGCTCGCCGCATGTGCGACGAATTTTCGGCTGGAAACGATCTCTTAAAGAAGGATTTGGGAGAAGACGACATAGAAAATCTGCTGATACAACAGATAGAATTCTGCAGCTTTGTACTACTTAACAAGGTCGATGACGTCTCTTCTGAAGAGTTAGAGAAGGTGCGTCGCATTGTAAGAGCATTGCAGCCAAAGGCTGAAATAATTGAATGCAACTACGGAGATGTCGATTTCGACCGCATACTCGATACCCGTGACTTCGACTTTGATAGGGTTGCGACTTCCGCTGCATGGATTGCTGCAATTGAAAACGAGGACAACGACGATCACGATGAGCACGAAGAGCATCATCATCACGACCATCATGAGGAGGAACATGGCCACCATCATCACCATCACCACCATCATCACCACGACCATGATCACCTTGAGAACGAGGAACATGGCGAGGCTTTGGAGTACAACATAGACACTTTCGTGTACTATGCACGCCGTCCGATGGACTTAAACTTCTTCGATGACTTCGTGGCACGCAAGTGGCCGAAGAGCATTATCCGTTGTAAAGGATTGTGTTACTTCGATAACGAGAAAGATGTTTGCTATGTATTTGAACAGGCAGGAAGGCAGGTTACACTGAGAAATGCTGGTCAATGGTACGCAACCATGCCAGAATTCGAGCTCAGAGAGTTCCTTGAGCGCAACCCACGCCTTAAGAAAGACTGGGAAGAACCCTACGGCGACCGCATGCAAAAGCTTGTATTCATCGGTCAGAATATGGATAAGGAAGCAATAAAAGCCGAATTAGATAAGTGTTTGAAATAAAAATGACAATATGAAAAAGACCATCACTCTTCTTCTTTTCTGCCTGGTTGCTGCATGGGCGCAGGCACAAAACAATGTGCGCAGCGAGGTAGAACTTGTTACAGATAGCGGTGTTATCCGCCTTGCGCTCTACAATGAGACCCCAAAACATCGCGACAACTTCTTGAAAATGGTACAGAGTGGCGCTTACAACGGCGTACTTTTCCATCGTGTTATCAAGGACTTCATGGTGCAAACGGGCGATTTAGCATCGAAGACAGCTACGCAAGGACAATTGCTTGGCGACACTCCTGAATCGTATAGCATACCTGCTGAGATTTGTTTTCCTAAACTTTACCACAAGCGTGGTGCATTGGCTGCTGCACGAGAGGGCGACGACGTAAACCCTGAACGTGCCTCGTCGTCTACTCAATTCTATATTGTGTGGGGACAGAAGTTTACCGACAAACAATTGGAATGGGCGCAAAGTCGTATCGAAAAAAATACACTGACGGTAAGGTAAAACTTACTCCTGAACTCTGCGAAGTGTATAAAAACAATTGGTGGTACACCACATCTTGATGGCTCGTACACCGTGTTTGGCGAAGTGCTTGAAGGACTTGATGTTGTTGAAAAGATACAGCGTACCACCACAGACAGCCACGACCGCCCAGTAAACGATATTCGTATTATTAAAGCAACAGTTATAAAGTAAAAAGTAAGCAAGTTGCTTTTTGTCGGGTCAATTGCGCATCTTCGTATAACAAAAAGTGGCTGCAGAACAATTTAGGAGAGTGAAAGATAACCTTCCAAATGTCCGCAAAAGGGAAAAACGAAGAAGTGAAAAAAAGGAAGCTGAAAACCTTCTTTAGAAAGTCAGAATCCATAATAACGGAAGGCGGAACAACAATAATCGATAGATGGTACCACCTTAAAAGCATACAAAAAGCCTCGCAATTGCGAGGCTTTTTGTATATTACAGCATTGCTGTTTATGCTAAACCAAGGCTCTTTTTAATGCCTTCAATCTTTTCGTAAGCACGTGCACGGCAAGCCTTAAAGTCGGTTGCAGTTTGCATATTGTCCTTTATTTCGAGATAGAACTTAATCTTTGGCTCAGTTCCCGAAGGACGAACGCTCACCTTTGTGCCGTCAGTGCAGAACCATTGCAATACGTTGCTTGTTTCAGGCATAACGAGTTTGGTCTTGTTTCCTTCAGCATCAGTAGCTTCAAGAGAGGCATAATCCTTCCACAAACAAACAGTACTGCCGCCCAAATCCTTTGGAGGGTTAGCACGGAAGTCGCGCATCATCTGCTGAATCTCGTCTGCTCCGCTCTTTCCTGGACGCTCAACGTTGATGGTAAACTCCTCGCTAAAGCCGTATTCAAGGTATATATCCATGAGCAAATCATACAGCGTCTTGCCCTTATCCTTAGCGTATGCGCAGATTTCAGCGAGCAAAGCACACGCACTAACAGCATCTTTATCGCGGTTAAAGTCCGATGCCATGAAGCCATAGCTTTCCTCTCCGCCTCCGATATAGTTCTTTTCACCTTCTGAGATGGCGATTTCGTGAGCTATCCACTTGAATCCTGTGTAGCAATCGCGCATTTCTATATGTTGCTTCTTAGCTATTTCGGCAATTACTTCAGTGGTTACGATGGTCTTAACGATATAGTCTTTCGGTGTCATCTTACCCAAAGCCTGTCTGTTTGTAATGATATACCAAAGGAATATCAAGCATGTTTGGTTACCATTGATAAGAATCCACTCACCATTACTATCCTTACAAGCCATTCCAACACGGTCTGCGTCAGGGTCAGAAGCCATCAATATGTCGGCATCGAGCTTCTTAGCGTCGCGCAAACCAAGCGTAAGCGCTTCGGCAATTTCAGGGTTTGGACGGTCTACAGTAGGGAAGTTGCCGTCTTTCACCATCTGTTCCTCAACGCAATGTATGTTGGTGAAACCCCAGTCGCGCAGTGCTCGTGGTATCATAACGCGGCCTGCGCCGTGCAGCGGAGTGTAAACAATGCAGAGATCGTGTTGTCGTTTGATAACTTCAGGGTCGATGCAAACCGTCTTTACGTTCTCAAGATAAACTTTATCTACGTCTTCTCCGATGATTTCGATAAGGTCTTTGTTGCCTTCGAACTTCACATCTTCAATCTTAACGAGGTTCACTTGGTCGATAATACCCTTATCGTGAGGAGCCAATACTTGCGCACCGTCGTCCCAATAAGCCTTATAGCCATTGTATTCGCGTGGGTTGTGGCTTGCAGTAATGTTTACACCGCCTTGCGCTTTAAAGTGTCTGATAGCGAAAGAGCACTCTGGAGTAGGGCGTAAATCCTCGAAAGATAAACCTTAATGCCATTTGCTGAGAAGATATTAGCAACTGTTTCGGCAAACAAACGAGAGTTGTTGCGGCAGTCGTGGCACACTACTACCGAGATTTGCTCTTTATCTTTGAAGCTCATCTTAAGGTAATTAGCAAATCCCTGTGTTGCCATTCCTACGGTATAGACGTTCATTCGGTTAGAGCCAGAGCCCATAATGCCACGCAAACCGCCTGTTCCGAACTCAAGGTCTTTATAGAAAGACTCAATAAGAAGGTCTTTGTTGTCGCTGTCCAACATATCTTGAACGGCCTTGCGGGTTGCTTCGTCGAAAGCAGGAGCGAGCCATTGTTTTGCTTTTTGCTCGCATTGAGCAATAAGTTCTTTGTTCTGCATAGTTTCCTGATAATTTTTAGAGAGCGCTATTCAATGACTCTCGTATGTTATAATAATTTAGTTGATGCTACCTGCGCACTATTGCCGTTGAACAAACGAAGTTGTATCGCACGCATATAGTACTGCAAATATACAGAAAATAATAAGATTATTGTTCGAATTGTGGGAATATTTTTGTATTTTTGTGTCCAGTTTAAGAAATTAAAGCTAAAAAATAGAATCATGGAATTATATTATAAAGGTGTCATTCTTGCCATTTGTACCTTTTTTATAATAGGCATGCTGCACCCCGCAGTAATTAAATGGGAATACTATTTCGGCACAAAAGGTTGGTGGATGTGGCTCGTTGGAGGCATAATATGCTGTGTTTCGGCCCTGTTCATAGCCGAATTGTTTTGGTCGGCCCTGCTTGGTGTAACGGGAGCATCGTTGCTTTGGGGCATCGGAGAACTGTTCGAACAGGTAGACCGTGTAAGAAAAGGGTGGTTTCCGATGAACCCTAAGCGCAAAGATGCGTATAAAAAGTAAAGAATGAAGGCTACTTTAATATTAGTTGGAAAAACAAACGAAGAGGTGTTTGTGCGTGCCATTGCCGACTATACAGGGCGCATAGGCCACTATTTGCCGTTCAATATCATTACTTTACCCGAACTGAAGAACACCAAGAAGTTATCGGAAGCACAGCAAAAGGACCGCGAAGGCGAGATGATACTAAAGGAAATACAAACGTCTGATACGGTTGTGCTGCTCGACGAGCACGGTAAAGAGTTCCGTTCGGTAGACTATGCCGCATGGTTGCAAAAGAAACAGAACACAGCAAAGCGACTTGTGTTTGTTATCGGTGGCCCTTATGGGTTTTCTAAAGCGGTGTACGATCGTGCCAACGAAAAGATTTCGCTTTCTAAAATGACTTTCTCTCACCAGATGGTACGCCTGATTTTCGTTGAACAACTCTATCGAGCGTGCAGCATTATTAAGGGTGAACCATACCATCACGAGTAAAATAGAGAGATAGTTCTCTCGCTTTCTGCTCATTTCCTTTACTTTTTTATGCCTTTTTAGCCCTCTTTTTGTAAATATATAAACAGTATATTTCGGCCCAAAAACAAGGGTTTGATACGTTGAAAAAACCGCTTTCTTCTGTAAAGAAAAATACCATTAAAAAACGATACCAATTGTTTTGTTTTCTAAAAGTGCCTGTTTTGCGTTGCAAAAGAGCCTGTTTTACCGTGCAAAAGAGCCTGTTTTACCACGTAAAACAACCCCTTTTGCAAGGGTTTGAAAGTGAGATGGTTACATGATATTTTCTGTTTGGTGATTTCTTTACACTTGTATGATCTTTCAACAGTCTTGATTGCATCATTGCATTAAAAAACTTTCATTTTATAAAAGAAAAACTTTGGCATTATTTTGCATTACAAAAAAATAATTAGTAACTTTGTGTCGTTAGCCACTAAACCGAAGTGTATGCTCTGCATGCAGGGCGGCATTACGACGTGGTAACGCAACTAAGATTAATCACTAAGTTTCAGATAATTAACCAACAAATCCCCATGGATATTACAAAAAAACTAACGGCGTTTTACCATCATTTGAATGAAGACGAGGTAGATAGAACCATTTTATCCGTAAAACTCGGCGATGCGAAAACCGAATTCCTAAACAAGTTCAAAGAAAAGTATAGCAACCAATATGCTTTTTACTCACTCACACCTATCAATTACCAACTTACAGCAAACGAACAGATTATTGAATACGTCAAAAGAGACTTGCTTGCACAATTGGTTTTAGATGGTTCGCTTAATCCAAGTATTAACGTTCCTGCTCCCATCTTGCTGCAATGGTACTTGAACGAACGGCCTTTGGATGTTATAAAAGATATTATGAGGTATGTTCCATCGGTGTTAAGGAATGGAAACGAGCTTGGAGCACTCTTAAAAGGTGCCATAAACATTGCTGAAGGATTTAGCAATCAGTGTAAAAAATTGAAAGGATTTAAGAATATTTAGAGGCAGCTGAATTTGATAAGGCTACGAAATCTGTTACGAAATATTCTGCTGAAGCCAATAATATGACTGAATTGGACCCGCTGAATTGGCTGATAACGAGGTGCGTAGCAGGGAATAAGAAGACAACAGTGCTTCTAATAGAAGACTTCGACCGCATTGTCCCTGTTCATTTGTTCGGTATTTTCAATATATTCTCGACACATTCTGATAAGAAACTAACAAGGAAGGATATTGTAGAGTTTGAATATGACTCGGACAACAAGGCACAGTTCCATAATAAATTTGGCTTTGACAAGATTATCTTCATTATGGATAGCGTAGCAATGAGCACGGTATTTAAGAATTACTACGGTGATGCTAACTATGAAGGATATATCAAAGAGTTTGTTTCAAAGCATACTTTCTACCACTCTGTAAGCGAACATGTAAAGAGTTCGTTGCAGGCTTATGTTAAAGAAGAATGCAAAGTGGACTTCGATATCGTAACTAAGGGCTTGTCGGCAGTGGGTATTAAGCTGGAAAAGAACGATTCAAGAGATGTTGTTAAGGTGCTTGACAACTTTGAAGATGCTTATATTAAAGAGGAAGTTAGCGTAACTGACGACTTCCACTTCCTATCTGACACGCCGCTTGTAAAGCTTATTGCTTTGCTAAGACGCTTGGGAGTGAGAGAAAATCAGCTGTTAGACTTCTTTACAGCCATTGAAGTGGAAGATAGTTTCATGGAGTTGTTGGGTTGTTTTGCCGTAACTAAAGATTCAATACAGCGACATGGAAAGGTTTGTCACAATGGTGTGCTTTATCAAATGGTTGTAGATGAAGATGAAGGAAAATACAAATCGTTCGATCGTGTCATGAATATTCCAAGCATGGTGTCGGTAGATGACTATCGTTTTTTGGAGGTTGATATTAACAAGGTAATAGGAAAAGCTTTGGAATATGTAAGGTAGCGGAAGGTTGTAATGCTGTTTCAACCAATCACTGATGCCTATTATATATAAGGTGTAAATGCTTTTTAAAGAATAAAAAAAATGTAGAGACAAGCCGAAAGGTTTATCTCTACATTTTTTTATTGGTGTTTTAATCTGTCGTTTTTAGAACACTACATTGAAGCCAAGACGTATGCCGTGCTTTGAAATGCCTGGCAAGTTGGTGTAGTAAGGCGTCGTACATAGTCAATTTCAAGCATTCTGAAGATGTTATGTATTCCCAATACAAGCTCTAAGTATGGGGTATTGGTCATTACATTGGTGCCTTCAGGGAACTTATATAGCTCGGTGTCAGCAACATTCTGTGGCAACAACGGATTGTTCTTGTCGGTAAGGTGTCCCCACATTCCCTTAAACGCAACGTACTCGCGCCATTTCAGCTTCTTAACGAGTGGAATTCGGTTGAAGATTTTACCTTCCAAGTTCCACGCAAGATTGAATTGTGCAAAGCGATCGTTAAGGAATTCCATGTTCTCCATGAGGTTAAACGACCCTTGATGTTCGAAAAGTGAAGTGTTAACTGGAGGCATTATGAGCAAGTGATAAGGCACTTTGTTCCATTGTGCACCTGCCATTAAACGCATATCGAAGTTTCCCCAGCTTCCCAACCATAGGCGTTTGTAAGCTGAAAATTCGGTAAGGTTGTACGTAAACTGGCTTCCTAACACGTTTTTAAGACCGATTGTGTGGGTCAATGTAAACTGCGGAGCATCTAAATTCACCTCTATTCGACGCTGTTTCGAGTTGATATAACTCTGTCCGGGGCGGTAATCAAAGCCTAAAGTGAACGATGTCATGCGCACTTTATCAACAAATGAGCCGTCCATACGCTCATAAATGAGTTTTCCCATAGGGCGATTACTCTCGGTATTGAGCTTCAATTGCGTAGAAAGACCATAGTCGGTTTCCCATTGGAAGCCCAATCTTTGCCTATTAAATAGGTAGAGCTTCTCAACTTTTACGGGACGGAAGGTCATAAATATTGTCCTTGTTGTGTACAAGATACTTATCTGATGGCGATTCCAAGTCCCGATACGACTCAAATGAGAGGGTTCGGATTGGGAATTCAGTAGGTTGATACTCCGGTTTATTAAACGAATACGTTATTTTACTGCCATAATAGTGGCTCTTTGACTTCGTTCCGTAAGCATAATATCCCTCAGCAAACCAATGCGGACTAAGGTTTGCAGTGGTTCGAGCAGAGGCTCTTAAGCGTATTCCGTCTGTATAGTTCTTCGATATAAAGGTGTTTACAGGACCAATATCCACCTTACTTGGTGTGTTTTCAGACCCCGTTTCCACAAAATTCTCCATGAAAGTTTTAAATACAAACACAACTGTCTTGAAGCCTTTGGTACGTCCCATGCGCTTAATAAAGTCTCCCATGCCGTGTTCGCTCTTCGATAATGCAGTCGTACGGTGCTCTTCCCAGAAGCTATCGTCCCTCATTTTCGCGTGAGAGTCGTACTTTTTCTTTGCTTTTCCCTTGAAAAGGCTTGGCTCTATAGGCTCAAACGAATAGTTTTGAAGCCCCGTTGTGCGGATAATGAGCATCTGTTGGAGCATACTAACTATCTCTAACTCTGCCATCATGTCGTCTGTGGTGAGCGCCCATTGGCCATTTGGAAGCTTAGAGTACTCTTGTTTGAACTTCATAGCGGCTACAAAGTTCACGCCAGTGCCTGCAGGAAGCTGCATATCGCACTTTCTTACGTGCAGAGAACCATCGTTTAGCACATACAACTCGCCTCTAAAGCCAAAGTCTTGTTGGTTTGCGGGCATGAATTGGAGGCGTATACATTCGTCGTCGCCCACCTTTAACGTGTCGTCGATATAGAAATGATAGAACGAAATGGCCGTCGAACCAATAGGAGATGGGAAGCGTGCCTGCAACAATTCTATCTGGTCGTCGTACAAATCAATGTCTTTAAACAAGTCTTTTATAATGGTATTCATCGCTTCGCCCGTCTGAATGAGTTGCGAAATACCCTTTGTGCTCTGACCTTTTATAATGTCTTTCTCATCTTTCGGAGACTTTCTGTAGATGTGTTGCGTTACCGTTTCATCTACAGAGATAGGCAATATCAACTTATTATTATAAGGACACATCTCCACTTGTTCCTTTAACCAAGGCAAATTCTTAAACATTCCCGTCTCCAATTGGGCTTGGGTGATGTTGTTAAGAGCCATTGTTACCTTCTGATACTTATCATATTGATAGAAGTCGTGGTTGGTTAGGTCTGTCTTTTGCTTTGCAGCGATGACTCGTCGCATAAGTTCCACGGCTGGATTGTCCTTTCTTGAATACCTATGGCGGCGCTTTGCCTTTACCACAACACCATCTAATTGCTTCGAAGTAGCTATTAAAGTAATTAGAAGTTCGTTAGGAGTCTTTTCCGTAATCTTTATTTTGCGTGGTTTATAGCCTACCGATGTAATTTCAAGGAGTTCTCCATCATGTCTTGCAATGGTGAATTGACCTTTTTGGTCGGCCGAAGTTGCAATCTTTAAACTTCTGTAAGTGGCATTTGCATACGCAATAGTATCTTGCGTTTGGGCGTCAATCACTGTGCAGTGCAGGTCTTGCGCCACTGTCGTTGTTATCCCTATAAATAAGCCGAGTAGCAAGAAAGCGATTCTTGCTGCTCGGTTTTTATATGTAATCTTAGTCAATTTCTTCATCAGCTTCATAACCGCCCATCTCGCGGATTGCATTCTTCAGCATGGTGTATTGCTGGAAAAGGTTGTTAACAGCCTCCTCTTCCTGCGTGAAATCGTGCATTGGACTCTTGAGATAGAAGCTCAAGAACCTTTGAATACCATAGCGTCCATCACGCGCAGCAAGGTCGCTTAAGAGCGCAAGGTCTAACAAAAGCGGTGCAGCGAGGATAGAATCGCGGCAGAGGAAGTTAATTTTAATTTGCATTGGATAGCCCATCCAGCCAAAGATATCAATGTTATCCCATCCTTCTTTATCGTCGTTGCGAGGAGGATAGTAGTTGATTCTTACCTTATGGTATATGTTTCCGTAAAGGTCTGGCTGTTCATCGGCTTTACAAATAGTCTCCAATGTAGAGAGTTTGCTTACTTCTTTGGTGCGGAAGTTAGCTGGTTCGTCAAGCACGAGGCCGTCGCGGTTGCCCAAAATATTGGTTGAGAACCAACCATTCAAGCCCAATGCGCGAGTTCTAATGATAGGAGCAAAGCCCGATTTTACGAGAGTCTGACCCGTTTTGAAGTCTTTTCCCGCAATTGGCATGCGTGTTTTCTCCGCCAATTCCCACATAGCAGGAATGTCAACCGTAGTATTTGGTGCACCCATTATGAAAGGACAGCCTTCTGTCAGAGCAGCATAAGCATAGCACATAGATGGTGCAATATGTCTTTATCGTTAGCTTTCATGGCTGCTTCAAGCTTTTTGAGTGTGCCATGGTACTCTTCTTCGTACGGCACATATATCTCTGTAGAAGCTGCCCATAGTACAACGACACGGCTAACTCCCTTTTCTTGTTTGAAGTTTTGAATGTCTTTGCGCAGTTCTTCCACCATTCCCCAACGTGTTACACCTTCTTTCACGTTGTCGCCATCGATGCGTTTCGCATAATTCTTGTCGAAAGCAGCCTTCAAAGGCTTTATTGCTTCCAGCTCATCGCGTACGGGTTCGATGTCTTTAGCCTTTAAAACTTCAGCATAAACAGCCGCTTGATAAGCGTTTTGTGGGTACACGTCCCATGTGCCGAATACGATATCGTTCATGTCGGCAATCGGTACGATGTCTTTGTAGTGGAGGTACTTCTTGTCTTTTCCTTTTCCGACACGTATTTTGTCGTACTGTGTCATGGCGCCAATAGGCTTTGCCAAGCCTTTGCGAGCCATTAAAACACCTGTTATGAATGTGGTTGTAACGGCTCCACAACCCACAACCATAATTCCCAATTTACCTTCTGCGGGTGCAACTTTTGCTTGTTTCATTTATTTATTAGTTTTAAATTTTAAAACGATTTCTAATTTCTTATATTGTAAAAGTTTTTATCCCTTTATGCTTTTTTATATATTTAATTCTGTCAAACTGCTTATCACACAATCTGCTACCCCCTGTTCTATTTTGTCAGGAGTCCAGCTTTCGCCTTTTATCCATACAGTTTTGCAACCTATGGAATGAGCTGGTACAATGTCTTTGTCGTAGCTATCGCCCACGACAACGATGTTTTCGGCAGGCAATTGTAGGGCTTTTACGCCCATTTCATAGATGCGTGGGTCGGGTTTACGTACCTTTACCACTGCACTTTCGACTATTTCCTGGAAGATACCATCTAAATTGAACTCTTTCAGTACTACTTCGATGTTCCCATAGAAGTTGCTTACCAACACAATAGGGTATTTTTCCTTTATTTTTAGCAGCACTTCCTTGCTTTCGGCAACTGTTTTTACAACGTCACTGTATAGCATTTCCACCAGTTTAGCGCATTTATTGGCAAGCGAAAAGCCCGTTGCTGCAACCAGTCCTTGTTGTTGCAGATGCTCAAACTGCAGCCGTATCTTCTCTTCCAAAGTGCGATGGAAAGTAAAGTCGGACTGTATAATCGGATTTTTACCCAATGTTCGTTCGGCATAAACGTAGGCTTCACGATACTGTTCCTCCGTTACGGGGAACCAAAGTTGTTCGTATGCGTGCCAAATCTTCATGCCCCAATGGCAGCCAGACGTGTCTATCGTACCGCCATAGTCGAATATATATCCTTTAATCATAGTCCATCAATTGTTTAATAGTGCTCGCATCGCCTTACAATGGTCCTCGTGTTGTTTGTGCATATACATATAAATGATAGTGTAAAGCACTATTTCGATAAAGAGATATACCCACGGACAATTGGCTAACACCGTTATATAGATGAGTATTGCGCGCGAATTGAACGATAGAAAATTCGTTAATGGCATCAAAGGACGGCTCCCTGCAAGAATTTAGCCTTCCATTCGTCGGGTATATCCTCTACATTGGCATACCGTTCGTTAAGTTCTTGTCTTAATTTCTGGAACTCTGGCGTTCTTTTTTCTTGGTTTTTGCAGTAGTGTTGATAGTTAGAATGGAACGTTTTGTCCCAAAATACACCCTTCTTTCCCTTCAAACTCTCCACGATAGCGTGCTCTGCGGCATAGCTATCAAGTTCCGAGCCAGCCTTACCCTTTAAGAAATACAAGTGAATTTGGCGGTAATAGTCGGCCAGCGAACTTTGTTGCGAATGGCAAACGATGCCTGCAATAGCAGCAAGAGCAAGTCCGAATAAGCCCCATTTTACGTCTATCCCTGGTATAGGTTGGTTCCAAATGCGCAACACAATGCCTAAATAGATGGATACAAACCACGTATCGCCTGCGAAACCATCTAAGCAGCGACCCTTCATAGAACGCTGATTGGTGAGTCGGGCAAGTTGTCCGTCGGTAGAATCGCATAGGTTTGCCAACACCAAAAGCACTATACCTATTATATTATACCATACATTTTGGAAGTAAAACATAGGTCCTGCGCCTACACCTAAGAAGATTGACAAGATGGTTATGGTGTTTGGCGTAACGCCTAAGCGGTACCATAGCAAGGCAAAAGCCAAGCCTACAGGTCTGGTAAAGTATATATCGAGCCATTCCTCCGTGTCGTCAGACTTCATAGAGGCCTTTAATAGTTCGCTGAAAGATTTATTTTCTATACTCATATTAGTTCATCTTACTGACCGAAACAGAACAAACATATTTCCGTTTCTATAAGTTTTGCCGTGCTGCTACACACGAAATGATAGCCTTTGCAGCCTCATCTTTGCACCGAGAGAAGCTCGGCCAATCGTTGAAATCGATAATACAGAACGTTCCCTCAGCCGTTATAATGGCGTCGCCCCCCATACACTGGTGTTTCAGCAAGTGTTGCTAAACGGTTGGTTGTCGCTGCCAATGCTGTGCTATCAAAGGCATAATGGTGTGCAATACCATTGCGTTGCTCGTCGCCAAACTTCGTAGCGCCATCGTCGGTGGGGTAGAAGTAGCGAAAAAAAGCAGTACCCTCGACACCATAAAACTTCACAAGGTCGCCCTCAACGTGTGCTTGTACCACCATGTTTGTAATGTTACGACTCTGAAAAACCGCCTTTGCTGCTTCCAGTTCAGCCTCGTTGGCACAGTATAACACATCGTTTTGCGTCTGTGCAGCCTCATCACCGCGTTTAATCCAGTATCCGTTGCTACCCTTTTCAGGCGGTGTGGGAATGTCGGCATGGTGCATCAGCGTTGTAATTCTACTGCGCTGGCAGTTTCTTATGCCCACTGGCGAGTTCACAATACACTTTCCGCTTCCATATTCTTCAAGCAATTGCAAGGTATTTGCCATGCGTCCCATGTTCAATATCGTGTCTGCTGCAACAACATCGTCAATGGTTAGTTCGCCTTCGGCTATTATTTTACCTTCCATCGGCAACGCCACTGCTGAAAGAATGGCAAGGTCTTTCTCTTACCGAATTGGGCGAAAAGCGTGGGTCGCGTTGTATGGCTATTGTCCGCATTCCGTACTATTTAAGAACTGTTCAGCCTTTTCAATGTCGGAAGCGTGGTCAATATCGAGCACCTTCGTAAAGAATGAGCCACCGTTTTGCGTCCGTCTGCAATCAATGCCCGCTGAAAATTGCGCATACGACTTTCGTTTCGCTGCATACAATCGTTGAGCGTGCAAATCGCCTGTGGGTGTAATCCGTAGATACCGCCCGATATGTAGCTGCAATTTGTCTCGTTATTATCGTAGAACCCCGTAATGTTGCCCTCCTCATCGGTGCCCACATAGAGTGGCTTTTCGTCGTCAATATAGGCCGTTACTCCCATATAAGCTTGCACACCTTTGGCAATTGCCTTTGTAAAAGCGTCGATATATGCTTTAAATTCGTCCTCACGGAAGATGGTATCTACCGTTGTTAGCACAAAAGGTTCGTCGGTTAGCCATTCGCTCAGCACTGCAAAACTGTGCATAGAACTGGGTGTTGATTTTACAATAAAGCGCAACGGAACCTGCTTTCCAGCTACTCCGTGCTGCTGAATATGGGCAAGATGCGCCTGCACATCGGTCATTTCCTCGTTGCAGATAACCACAATTTCGGTGGCATTGTTGCTGCAGAACACACGGATAAGGCGGTTAATAAGCTGTTCTCCATTGACTTTTACCAATGGTTTCGGTGCTGTTACGCCTTCTTTAGCAAGTCGTGAGCCGTTTCCTGCGGCAATAATGGCATACTTCATTACTCGTTTTACTACTTAATGAATGTTGTTCTTGTTCTATTCAAAACACAAAGATACACCTTTTTTATTTAAAAAGAGAAGCCAAAATAAGGTTTTTTGCATTATCTGAAAAATATGAATGATAGTCATTTTTATGGCTTTAAAATACGAATAAAAATGTTAAGATTTCGGAATAACGATATTCTTGTGTAACTATATCATTATCAAGGTTTTGCAATATAGGCTCTTTTGCGTTGTAAAAGTGCCTGTTTTGCACGATAAAAGAGCCTGTTTTGCACTGCAATATAGGCACTATTACAATGCAATACAACTTACCCTGCATTTCACTTGTACTTTTCTTTACAAATTAAGGTGTTTATATGCGCATTTTAAACCCTTTTCGTTAGTGCGAAATTCATCTTGTTTTGCATCGAAAATGGTTGGTAAACGTGGTACTAATTTTAGGTAAAAACATAATAATAAGATATTTTTTTTGTTGCTCCATCAATATTTTCTTATCTTTGTACCAGAAAAAATATTTATAAATTCTACAACTAAACGCATGTTAAAACAACTTTTACTGATGCAAATAACGAAGAAGCGACGCAGCTTTAAGTGGAAAGACTTCTTCCTTGCAACCTACTTTTACTTTCTTGTAGCAGTGGTTATAGTTAGTGTTCTGTTTGGAATGGACGACAAAACATGGAATTTGTTAGCGGAAATAAAGTGGGAAAACATTATGCCTATCGTTGCATCATCGTTGCTTTTGCCCGATATCATATCGAAATTGATATTCTCTTCCGACTCGGCAATTATCGATTCGTACATAAAAACACGCCCTATTAAGAAACGAACGTGGATTCGTTTCGTATCCATTGCACAAATATTCAACTTCTGGACACTGGCTTGGGCGTTGCCACTTGCCATTATCTGCTTCTTTATCATGCCTTTTGGTCCTGCCATAGTGTCGGCGTTGCTGTTGCTTTCTGTATCTTTTATAAACAGTATGGCTGCCGTTATGTTTCGAACCGCACAGGGTTGGGAATGGAAATGGGCCGTAGTTGTGGGCTGGCTTATGTGGTGGTCGTTGGCGTTTGTACACGGAATCAACTTCTTTGGCATGTCGTTGGGCATACACATTACCTACTTCTTTGTGCTTATCGCAATTGGTATATATCTCGAATTGTACTTTTTAACCTATTTGCGCAGCTACGACGAGAACAAGAAAAAGAAGAAAGATATCCATAAATCGAGCCGTTCGCCATTCTTTATAGAGTTGCGTCCTTTCTTAAGAGGTAAGCGATTGCGTATGGTTTTTGTATTACCAGTAATCTTTTTAGCACAGGCTTTTTGGTACGCAGCGATTGGTTACGAGGACCCTGATGCTGTGGATAGTAACATGTTTCTACCCCTTGCTATCATGGTAATGCCTCTTATGGCTCTTCAACTTACGTTTGCATTGGAAGGAAACTACTTTGATGGTGTGTGGACGCGCCCTATTAACATTGAGAAACTACTGCTTCGCAAATACTATACTGCCATTCCTATGGCTGTATTATCATTCTTAATACTGCTTATTTCTCACTTCTTGTACGATACAAGCATCATTCTTATGGTGGGATCATTATTATTTACGGTAGGTTTTTCCAATCTATTGATGCTCACTTTCTGCTTCCATACTAAGGCAATGGATATTTTTGCATCGGGATTTATGAACACACAAGGCAACGATTATAGTATTTCAAGCTTCGCAACCACTTTGTCTTTGATGTTAATAACAATGGCTTTGATAGGTGTTTTACCTCCAAATACTTGTGGAATCATATTCGGTTTGCTCGGTATCATGGGGTTTGCTGTGCACAAATACGCTATTTCGTGGATTGCACGCCGCTACGAAGCAAAGCGTTATAAGCACTTTGAACGTTACAGAAACAAATAACGATAGTGCAAAACTTATACTTAAACAAAAAGAAACAATAGAAAATAATAGCCAAATATGGAAATAAAGATAGAGAATTTAAAGAAGGTTTATGGAACAAATACGGTAATTGACATTCCTAATCTGACACTTCACAAAGGTGAACTCATTGGTCTTGTGGGCAATAATGGGGCTGGAAAGACTACGTTAATGCGTCTGATACTCGATCTTATCAGTGCTACCGAAGGACAAGTGTTCTCTAATGGCAGTCCTGTAAACGAGTGTTTTGACTGGAAAAACTATACAGGCTCGTTCATTGATAAGGGTTTTCTTATTGAATACTATACCCCTGAGGAGTTCTTTGACTTTATTGCGGCAGCTTACAACATAGATGAAGCAACGCTTTCTGAACGCTTACAGACTTTCGAAGTGCTGATGCGAGACGAGATTATAGGCACGGGGAAACTCATTCGCGACTTTTCTGAAGGCAATAAACAGAAGATTGGCATCATCGGAGCAATGATAGTGAATCCTGAAATACTCATTCTTGACGAGCCTTTCAACTATCTCGACCCTTCATCGCAGATAAACATAGCACGCATTATCCACGAGGTTAACAAACAATATGGTACTACTGTGCTGATATCAAGCCACAATTTGAACTTCGTTTCAGAGATTTGCAATCGCATAATACTTATGGAAAAGGGTATAATCTTAAAGGACTTGTTCAACGCTGACGAAGCTGCAGCCAAGGAATTGCAAAGCTATTTCGAAGGAATGTAGACGCAACGGCAGGAACATAATACAATAAAGATATGATACAGAGAATGCTTTTAACTACTTTCGTCTGCCTTTCTGCCACACTTTCTACTTATGCAAAGCCGAAAGAAGGAGGGAAAATAGACAAGGTAAAGTACGAAATTACCTATCGTACGAAAAGCATTACCGACACCACGAAGGTCGATTCGCTCGGCAATTTCATCTACAGCGAGGAGGATATGCGCCTCGAGGTGGGCGAGCAGGTGAGCTTCTTTTATAGTTATTCCAACGCTCTCTACGAGCAACAGCGCATCGAAATGATGAACAAAGGCAACTTTTCAGTGCCTAATATGCGAGGTGGAAGCATCAATTGGAAGCTATTCAAGAACTTCCCAACAGGCAAAACAACTTACGTAGACAATGTTTTCCGTGATGGATTTCGTGTTGTAGAACCCATAGAGCAGCCCCAATGGGAACTGATATCCGATAGTACAGCCCGCATTCTCGGCTATGACTGCCAGATGGCACGCTGCAATTACAAAGGCAGACAATGGTTTGCATGGTACACTATCGATATTCCAATCGACAACGGACCGTGGAAATTGGACGGATTACCGGGACTTGTGCTTCGTGCATACGACAATTCCCGCCACTATATCTTCGATTGCGTAGGCTTAAAGCAAACCGATGGCACGCGCGACATGGTGTTCGATGACCGCTTTAACAGCTATGAGGAAACCTCGATGAGCAACTTACAGCGACTCAAAGCCAACACCACGCCTATGGATATTATGAATAGAAGTGGCAAAGGTGTAACGTTCAAGGTAGTAAGCGGCAGTGTTAATGGCAAGCTAACCGAAGCACAGCAAGAGTCAATGCGCAAGCAAATGCAGAAAAGACAACCACAAAACCCAATAGAAAGATTATGAAACGTATTATTTTAACAACGGCAGCACTCGCCCTTACAGTGCTCACCGTAAGTGCAAAACCCAACAAAAAGAGCGAAAACAAAGTTATCGACAAGCTCAAGTACACCATTACCTATCGGACAAAGAGCGTACGCGATACAACGAAAACAGACGAAGCAGGTCGTTACGACTATGAAAACGACGATATGCAGCTGCTGATTGGCGATAAGGTGAGCTACTTTTATAGTGCTAACTACCATGCTTACGAGGAAGAAATGCGTAAGTCTGTCGATGCAAACAGTATTGCAATACCGACTTCAACATCTACAAAAGGCAACATAAAGATGGACTTTTACCGCAATTATCCAGCAGGAAAGACTACGTATTTAGACAAAGTGTTTAGAGAAAAGTTCCGTATTACTGAGCCTTTAGAACAGCCCCAATGGGACATTATAGCCGATAGCACAAAGCAAATACTTGACTATCATTGTCAAATGGCGCGCTGTTCGTTCAAAGGACGTACGTGGACGGCATGGTTTACTACCGATATTCCATTGGATAATGGCCCTTGGAAGCTATGCGGACTGCCTGGATTGATACTCCGTGCTTATGATTCTAAGCAACAATACATATTCGATTGCGTCGGTATGAAGCAGGCTGGAGAAGGTGAAAACATTACTTACGACTCCAAATTCGATAAGTATGTCTCTGCAACAATGAAGGAATTTGTAGACTATCAAGCCAAAGCTGTGCCTGAAGATATGTTGTCTGCGGCTGGAATACAAATCGAAGTGCCAGAAGAAATGAAGGCTGAATTTATGAAACAAATGGCAAAACCCATGCCCAGCAACCCGATAGAGCTGTACTAAATTGCTTTTTCTGCTCCACAAAACTTATTGATTAAAAGGCTCTGAAAGACTTTTTGCCACTATAAAAGTCTTGTTCAGAGCCAACAAAGCTATCTTTACCAAAACACCTATAACGCTATTTACAATGAAAAGAATACTAATAGCAACAGCTAAAACAACCGCACTATTCAAGTCGAAGTGGGGCAGGGCGAGGGCTATTGTTTCTTTCCTGTTCCTTATTTTCACTCTTTCTACTTCGGCACAAGACCGCATTTCGGGCGTTGTTGTGGATTCTTTAACCCATAAGCCTATCGCAAAAGCCAACGTAATGTTGCTAAAAGGTGACAAGGTGGTTACCTTTTCACGCACCAACGATAGGGGAGAATTCAGTCTTTCGCATAGCAACGACAACCTAAAAGACCTACAGCTGCAAGCCACAGCAATGGAATACCAAAAGAAAAGAACCCATATTACCGCCTCAATGGACAACCGTATTGAGATGGCACAGAAGGTTTTTGAGATGCAAGAGGTAACGGTGAAGGCGGGACCTATAACCAATAACAAGGATACAATAACGTTCGACCTCACTCGTTTCGCCTCGGAAAGAGACAATTCGTTAAAGGATGTGTTGGCAAAACTGCCTGGCGTATACGTCGGAAGCGACGGAAAGATAAGCGTAAACGGCAAGGATATCAGTCGATTTACCGTAGAAGGGCTTGATCTTAGCAACGGAAAGTACAACAAACTTACCGAGAATATAAAGGCAAAGGACGTGAAAAAGGCGGAAGTAATAGAGCATGACCAACCCATAAAGGCCTTGCGCAACAAGGTGTTCAGCGACAATGTAGCAATGAATGTAACGCTGAAAGACGAAGCTCGCGACCGTCTTTCGATAACGTTGCGCCCCTATCTTGCCATCGGGAAGCCTACTCATGTGGCTGGTTCTGCCAATATGATGAGCATAGGAAAACGCAAACAGATGATGTACGACGCTATATACGACCGCAGAGGTAGGGATGTGGCGCAGTCGGGCTTTGCTTTGTCATCGATTATATGGCTCCGCAACCTGCCAATCTCTCGTCGTGGTATTCCGTTCCAAGTCTTAAAGCTCCGATAGATGCCGACCGCCTGCGCTTCAACACGTCGCAAAGTTATAGCATTAACCGACTAATAAAGACGAAAAACGATAACGAACTGCGTATAACGACAGACTATTTCCGCAACATTCTTCGTCAAAATACGTATAACAACTCTACCTATTACTTTGCCCAAACGCCTACCACGACCAGCGAAAAACATCATTTAATGTTGAAAGAAGATGTTTTCAACTTCACTATTGATAAGAAAATAAACACCGAAAAACGTTATGGCTCGATGCATTTCAGTGTGAATGCAGAGCAGAGCGATGCCTTATCGAAACTCGAAAGTACGGGTCATACTAATCTTTCGCAGCGAGTTCGTACGCCAGAAGCGAATGTTAAAGGCTACATTACCACTTCGCAGAACAGCGAGCGAGGCACCCTTACACTGCAATCAATAGTAGATTACCACTACTCGCGTAATGATTTGTATATCAACACAGACCAAAAAAGCATTCATTCGAACCTTTGGCACAATAATAACGAGGTGAGTTGGCGCACTTCAAAGAACGGTTTCACACAGAATTACAACTTTTCTGCAGACTTGCAACACTTGAATGTACGCAACGGACACACACAGTTAGAATTCAGTTCGACGCCTTCGCTCAACTACGAAAAGGGAAAATGGCGTGCAACCATGCGGCAAGGGTTCAACTTAAAATATCTTACGCAGCAACGCAAATGGTACTTCCAGGTATCGCCCTCACTGTATGTAAACTATAAGAAGAGCAGTCGCACCGAAACGAATGCATCATTTGGCTACAACCAATCCATAAAAGAACTGTCCGATTTCGCCCTCGACAGCTACCAAACTAACTACCGCACATGGCAGACATCGCCCACTTTCATGCCACGTACCAATTCGCTGAACTTCTCTTTTACGCACAATTATAAGCGTGTTGTTAAGGAATTCTTCTCTAATTTCTCGCTTTCTGCTAATCGAATGTGGAGCAATTCGGTGATGGATATGCAGATTCAAAACGGAAACTACCTAATGACCTATGTGCAACACAATACAAAAAGCACCAATCTAAACGGGCGATTCTGGTTTTCAAAAGGCTTTTATAAACACCATTTCAAGACATCGTGCGGCATAACAGCAACTTATAGCGACGGCGAACAATACACTGGTGGTAAAGTTTTGGGCTATGAATACCGTTCGTTAACGCTATCGCCATCGCTTACTTATTCGCCTTCATGGGCGTATATCAGCTACAATGGCGAATTTATAATGAGCAAATCATCATTCGATAATGCTTCTTTGACATCACGTTTCAATTGGAAACAGAGCCTAACGCTTACTTCTACTATTCGAAAAGTGGACCTTTCGCTGTCTGGTATATACTATCATAACCAGTTAGAGGGCGCTACGCTCAACACATTCCTTGCCAATGCGAAGGTAACATGGCGACAAAAGAACTTCCTTATCTTTGCTATGCTATCCAATTTGTTCGACAAACGCAACTACATAGAGACTTCTTATAATGGTGTTGGAGTCTTTACGAACAGCTACGAACTACGCCCAAGAGAGCTTATTATTAGCTGTGAATTTAGCTTTTAAAGCGTGATGAAAGTGTAATAAAAGTGTAAAGATTTTACAAGAGAGAGTCTATCGTATAACTATCTCTTTTCCAACGCTTTGCAATACCCATTGTTTTACAATGTAAAAGCGCCTGTTTTGTCGTGCAAAACAGGCGCTTTTGCGCTGCAATATAGGCACTTTTGCAACGCAAAAGCGATTCTATCGTTTTTAGCATGTACTTTCTTTACAAAATAAAAACGTTTGTTCTGTATCTTTTTCTATATTCAATGGGAAATCTGTGGTATTTAGTTTCCCTACCTTTTACAGTCCAAACGCACTAAAAAAGTTTTGCAATAAGTTGTCCAATTACTACTGCAAGGAAGCCAGCAACAATGCTTCCAATAATGTAAAGCAATGCTGTAGTAGGTCTTCCGTCCTTCAAAAACATGACATTCTCGCTGATAAACGTTGAGAAAGTGGTGAAACCACCGCATAATCCAGCCGTTAATAGTAGGCGATTACTGGTGCCAAGCGATGCGAATACGGGCAAACCAGAAACAAAACCTATGATAAGGCAGCCCAAAACATTCACGATAAACGTGGCTAAGGGGAAGGGTGAAGTGATATATCTCCCTATTAGGTATGACACAGAATAACGTACCATGCCCCCAAAGAAGCTGCCTAAACCTACAAGTATCATATTTTTAACCATCTCTTTTTTGTGCGCAAAAGTACAAAAATTACAATTAAAAAACAAACTCGCATCGGTATTAAAAAGAAAAATAGTAACTTTGTCGCTCCAAATATGCCTATTTTAAGGCACACGATAACGACAATTTTACAAACAAAGATGATATATCCCAACAATTTTGAGCAGAAATAGGCTTTAACGAAATACGTACGCTTTTGCGAGAACACTGTCTTTCTACACTCGGACAAGAACAAGTGGACAGCATGGAGTTCTCTATCGACACACAACAAGTAAATCGTTGGTTGGCAGAAGTGCGCGAATTTAGACGTATTCAGGAAGGTACGGAAGTCTTTCCGCTCGACAATGTGTTTGACGTTAGGGCGAGTGTGGCACGCATTCGCCTTGAAGGTACACACATGGAAGAGGACGAACTCTTCGATTTAAAGCGTTCGTTGGAAACCATCATCGCTGTTGTGAAGTTCTTAAGTGCTGGAGACGAACTGCCTAATGGCGACATTCAGCACACTTATCCTGCTCTTTATGCACTTGCTGATGGCGTGGCAACCTTCCCAATATTGGTGCAACGCATCAGTCAAATTATCGATAAATTCGGTAAAATGCGCGATTCGGCATCGCCAGACCTACTCCAAATACGTAGAGAACTGGCTCGAGTGGAAAGCAGTATATCGCGAACGCTTAACCGTATCTTGCTTTCTGCACAGAGCGAAGGTGTGGTTGACCGCGACGTAACACCTACAATGCGCGACGGAAGACTGGTTATTCCAGTGGCACCAGGTATGAAACGCAAGATATCGGGCATTGTTCACGACGAGAGTGCGACTGGAAAAACGGTCTTTATAGAGCCTACTGAGGTGGTAGAAGCCAACAATAAGATACGCGAATTGGAGAATGAAGAACGCAAAGAGATTATTCGTATCCTCCGAGAGTTCGCTAAATTGGTGCGTCCATACGTACGAGAGATCCTCGATTCATACCATTTCCTCGCCTTAATCGACTTCATTCGTGCGAAAGCAGAGCTGGCTCGCATGTTCAAAGCCATTGAACCAGAGGTTGGAACAGAGCCTCATGTGGACTTCATACGTGCCATTCACCCGCTATTACAGATTTCATTATCGAGAAAACAGCGTACGGCTGAGAACAGCGATACCCCTTTAACAGTGGTTCCGCTGGACATTCAACTCACAAAAGAGAAACGTTTGCTCATTATCTCGGGCCCTAACGCAGGCGGAAAGTCGGTTTGTCTGAAAACCGTCGGACTGCTTCAATATATGCTTCAATGCGGTCTTTCAATCCCAGTGAGTGAGCGTTCCACTGCAGGAACGTTCAAAAACCTCATGATTGACATAGGAGATGAACAGAGTATTGAGAACGATTTGAGTACATACTCGTCTCATTTGATGAACATGAAGAACATGATGAAGCAGGCAGATCGCCATACGCTCATCTTAATAGACGAGTTTGGTACTGGAACTGAGCCTCAAATAGGTGGTGCTATCGCTGAATCTGTGTTGAAACAGTTCTGGAAAAAGCAGGCGTGGGCGGTGATAACGACCCACTATCAGAATCTAAAGCACTTTGCAGAAGACCATAAAGGTGTTGCAAACGGGGCGATGTTGTACGACCGCCACGAGATGCGACCACTCTTTCAGTTGGCTATTGGCAGACCAGGGAGTTCGTTTGCCATTGAAATAGCGCGCAAAACGGGTATCCCCGAAGAGGTTATCAGCGACGCTTCAGCCATTGTTGGCTCGGATTATATACAGAGTGATAAGTTCTTACAGGACATTGTTAGGGACAAACGCTACTGGGAAACAAAGCGACAGACCGTGCATAGCCACGAAAAAGAACTGGAACGAACCATTGCCAAATATGAAAAGGAAATGGAAGAGTTGCGACAAAGTCGTAAGGAAATCATTAAAAAGGCAAAGGCGGAAGCTGAGGAGATAATCCGAGAAAGCAACAAGCGCATTGAAAACGTTATACGAGAGATTCGTGAACAGCAGGCAGAGAAGGAGTCAACCAAGCGTATTCGCCAAGAACTTGCTGAATACGAGCAGGCTATGCTTAACGATTCTATAGCCGCTTTAAAGAGTAAAAGCAAGTCGAAAGTCAAGAAATCAACCAATAAACAGGCGATGCGAGAAGGCGGTTTGATGTCTGACGAAGAACTAAAGGCTAAGATTGAGAAGATAAAAAATAGGAAAGAGCGACACGAACGCCATTTGCAGGAGAAGGAAGAACGCAAGCAAATGCTGCCGAAGGACTGAAAGCTGCTGCTCAGAAACGTGCTACTAACCGTCCAATCGGTGTCGGTGACTCAGTGCGCATAAAGGGATTGACTTCTATTGGTAAGGTTGAGACAACCGACGGTAAGCAAGCTATGGTGATATTTGGTGATATGCGCACTAAGATGGCGGTATCTCGATTAGAGCATGTGGACGCTGCTACACTACAAGAAAGCCAAAAACAGTTTGCAGCATACAATTATAGTCGACAGACGCGTGAAACGATAGATCAGCATCGCAACCAATTTAAGCAAGAAATAGACGTGCGTGGCATGCGTACGGACGAGGCGATTAACCAAGTGCAATACTTCATTGACGATGCCATACTTGTGGGAGTAGGGCAAGTTCGCATACTTCATGGTAAGGGAAATGGTATTTTGCGCACCATGATTCGCCAGTATTTGAACTCTATTCCCAATGTGAAAAGCTGCCGAGACGAGCATGTTCAGTTTGGTGGAGCAGGCATAACGGTTGTGGAATTATAGGGTTTAAAGAGGTTTACAGGGCTCTGTTGCATAGAATTTCTAGTTTTTATAGAAACTCTAGTAATTCTATTTAAAAAGCTGAGGTAGGCATAATGGTTGTGGAATTATAGGGCTTAAAGAGGTTTGTAGGGCTCTGTTGCATAGAATTTCTAGTTCTTATAGAAACTCTAGTAACTCTATTTAAAAAGCTAAAAACACCCCGCAACTTTGTAAAGATAATTCCAAAGAAAAACGATAGTAGCGTTTCTACATAGCAAAATAGGCTCTTTTACGATGCAATAGTGCCTGTTTTACCGTGCAAACAGCTGCTTTTGCAATGCAAAACAATGGGTATTGCAACGCGCTGATAGTAAGGCGGTTGTGTAAGATTATCTATTCTGTAAAATGTTTACACTTCTATCGCTCTAATATTTTAGCGTTCAAACATTGCTTTGGCACTTGTAAGAGAAAGGAGTAGGGGGAATATAATGAAAGAAAGTCGTTCATTTTGAGAACGACTTTCGTTTGTTTAGTTGCGGGTGCAAGACTCGAACATGCGACCTCCAGGTTATGAGCCTGGCGAGCTACCAACTGCTCCAACCCGCGATATTAATCATTTGCAATTTTAAAATAAGTTATTTGGACTTGTTCCTGAATTGCGATTGCAAAGTTACACAATTCTTTTGAAACGTGCAAAATATTGTGGAAAGAATGAAAGAAAAGCACTCTATTTTAACATTAGTAAACATTTTAAGCCTTTAAAAAGTTCATAAGTGGGTGGAATATAATTTTGATAAGTAAATAATTTCTATTACCTTTGTCATTCATTTTACCTATTGCCGCAAGGGTAAAGGTGGATATGAAACATAAACAACAATTATATGGTGTGGCATAACAGCCACGCTGCAACTTAGACAATATAATACATGGAAAAGAAAATTGTAATGGTTACGGGCGCAACAAGCGGTATCGGCGAGGCTTGCGCTAAGAAATTTGCACAAGGTGGATACGATGTTATCATCACAGGACGTCGTAAAGAAAAGCTTGACACACTAAAAAAGGAACTCGAAAATATGGGTGCTGAAGTGCTGGCCATGCAGTTCGACGTGCGCGAACGCGAGGCTGCGAAGAAGGCAATAGAGTTCTTGAAAGGTAAGTGGGCTACTATCGACGTACTGATAAACAACGCTGGGCTTGCATTGGGCTTGGATAAGGAGTACGAAGGAGACTTTGAAGATTGGGATATAATGATAGATACCAATATAAAAGGCTTACTGAACATGACTCGTTTTGTGGTGCCTGCAATGGTGAAACGTAACGAAGGACACGTTATCAATATTGGTTCGGTGGCTGGCGATGCAGCTTATGCGAACGGAAATGTGTATTGCGCTACTAAGGCAGCGGTGAAAACAATTACCGATGGTTTGCGTATTGACGTAGCAGAGAGCAACGTTCGTGTTACAAATGTAAAGCCTGGATTGGTGCAAACCAACTTCTCGAATGTTCGTTTCCATGGCGATGATGCCCGCGCCGATAATGTTTACAAGGGTGTGAAGCCGCTAACGGGCGACGATATAGCCGATGTTGCATTCTATGCAGCAAGCGCTCCTGCTCACGTTCAGATTGCTGAAGTGCTCGTTTTGGCTACACATCAAGCCAGCGGGTCGGTGATTGTGAGAAAGTAAACGGGGGTATTGTAGTGCAATAATCTCGAAAACTAAAAGGCGAAGTAGGGGAATGACGTGGTTGCGGCAGTCCCTTACTTCGCCTTTTGGTATTTATGTGCGTGGTTTCTTCAGCTTTTCTTTTAGTCGTTTAAAGCTTTTTACGCCTAAGATAGTTAATCCGCTATATTGGAATGTCTTTGCTAATCCGAAGAAAATAAACCACAATACGCCTTTTGTTGTAGCAGAATTGTCGAGCGATAATTGGGCAAAAGAGGCTATATAGAACGGAACACACATGGCCAAAACGATGATGCCAGTGCGAAACGACAGACTTTTAAGCCACGCTATGAAGCGTTTCAATACAGTAGGTGTTGTCATTTAATGGTTTGTTTGTTATCCCTCAGAGGGAGCGTTTCCCTATTATAGAAATGTGCAAGTAAACTTTTTGCTGCTTGTTTTAGTTTGCGGAAACGTGCTTATCGGAAGTTATCCCACACCTTTTCAGCGGGTAAAGGCGAAACCACAGCTATGTTTTCTTTGCTTACAGGGTGTATAAACTCAACCGTATGACTGAGTAATGATATGCTACCGTCAGGGTTTGAGCGACGCGCGCCGTACTTTAAGTCGCCTTTAATAGTGCAACCAATGGCCGAAAGTTGGCATCGTATCTGGTGATGGCGACCTGTTAGTAGATTCACCTCGAGCAAAGTGTAATGCTCTGTCTGCCCAATGGTTTTATATTTTAATATTGCTTTCTTTGCATTAGGCACTTCGTGGTTGTGCGCATAGCTTTTGTTTTGCTTTTCGTTGCGTACCAACCAGTGGGTCAGTGTACCTTCCGACTCTACTGGTGGTGTCTGAACCATCGCCCAATAAGTCTTCTTCACCTCTCCATTTCTGAACATATCGTTTAGTCGAGATAGTGCTTTCGACGTCTTAGCGAAGACTACTAACCCCGACACAGGGCGGTCTAAACGATGCACTACGCCCAGAAACACATTGCCAGGCTTGGCATATTTTTCTTTTATCCACGCCTTAATGGTTTCCGAAAGCGGTTTATCGCCCGTCTTGTCGCCTTGTACTATCTCGCCGCTTTCCTTATATACGACGATAATATGGTTGTCTTCGTAGAGTACTTGCATAGTGAATGAAAGTCTATCGCCCTTCTCCTACGATGGAGAAGGGGATAGAAATGTAGAAAGGAATATTACATATTCATACCGCCATCAACCTGAATGACCTGTCCAGATACGTAGCTTGAAAGGTCAGAAGCAAGGTAGAGGGCTGTGTTTGCAACGTCTTCGGTTGTTCCACCACGGCGCATGGGAATCTTTGCAGCCCATTCTTTGCGAATATCCTCAGAGAGTTGCTCTGTCATAGCGGTCTCAATGAAGCCAGGAGCAATAGCATTAGCACGCAAACCCTTAGGTCCCATCTCCTGTGCAACGCTCTTTGCCAAAGCAATCATACCTGCTTTAGATGCTGCATAGTTAGCTTGTCCAGCGTTACCGTGTACACCTACTACACTCGCCATGTTGATAATGCTACCTCCACGTTGGCGCATCATTACTGGAATACATGCGTGAATGAAGTTAAAGGCACTCTTTAGGTTCACAGCAATAACTGCGTCCCACTGCGCTTCAGTCATTCGAAGCATCAAACCGTCCTTAGTTATGCCTGCATTATTGACAAGTACGTCGATGCTACCGAACTCTTCCTTCACTTGTTTAACTACTTCTTCAGTCTGAGAGAAGTCTGCTGCGTTGCTCGCATAGCCTTTACACTTAACTCCAAGTGCCGCTATTTCAGCTTCAGTAGCCTTTCCGTTTTCGTCAATAACGAGATCTGTGAATGCAATATTAGCACCTTCACTTGCAAACTTAATGGCGATAGCCTTACCTATACCACGTGCAGCTCCTGTGATGAGGGCTGTTTTACCTGTTAATAATCCCATGTTCTGTTTGTGTTTATTTTGTTAATACCAATGTTCTTAATATGTTTTGCTCACAATTTTTGTTGCTATTGTCTATATATAAAATATGTGTTAGCATCGTCTTATTGTGTTATAATCTGTCTTTTCAAGGCAAAATATCTACATTTTCAATGCGCAATGCCTGCTTTTTTGCTTAAGATAGTTTACTTTCTTAATAGCTATTATCTTCGCGTTTGGGCTTTCCCATCTTGTTTCCGAGTGCTCCGTACACCACTTTAGCTACGAGAGGGCGACTGCTTTCTTCGGTAAGACCATGTCCGAGACGGCCGTATATGAATGGAACTTCGAGACCTTTGATACAATAATGGGTTATATCGGCAACCAAATCAACGTTGTCGATGTCGAAATCGCCGTCAGTTTTCGCTTCAGTATATACCTTTCTGAAGAGCTCTATTTCGTCTTCGTCGAAGTTCTTGCGTACTCTTTCCACCATCCAGATATTGCGAAAGAACTCCGCTCTGAGGTTTCCGTTTCGCATTACAGTCTCTTTTATCATGCTTAGGTGGGTGTAAAATGAGTTCGATAATCTTGTCGTGAGGAGGTATTCGCTTCAACGCCACCTCGTCTAACTTGTCAGACAAGCGTTCCAACTCGGCCTCAATAACCGCAAAATAAACGTCGTCCTTACTTTTTAAAAGTAGGTGTATAGCGTGCGACGACCCTTGCCTGAGGCCTCCGCAATATCGTTCATTGTAGTGTTAGCAATACCTTTTTGCAAAAGATTTGCCTTGCTACGTCTACAAACATCTGTCTTGTTTTGAAATCGACATCTTTTTCCCCTCCTAAAAATACTCTATTTTTGTGTGATGAAAGTCCTACGCTTTCGACCATTGCACAATGTTATTATTATGTGCAAAAGTAGAAAAAAACTAAACGCACAAGTAATTCAACAAAAAAATACTTATTTTTTAGGATTCTAAAGGTTGATAAATGTTTGAGATTTCCGATGAAAGATGGTGAATCTATAACCCTAACGACAACTAAAAACAAAAGAAAACAAGGTGTGTCGGAAACCTTGTTTTCTGCAACTTTATACTATCTTACACTTCAATCTCCAAGCCGTCGTAGGCAAAAAATACATTTTCGGGCAGATTGTTTTGGGCTTCTTCGTGAAAACCTATCTCGTGTGTAAGGTGTGTTAGATAGGTTCTTTTGGCCTTAATAGTACGGCTGAAGGCGATGGCATCGTCGATAAGCTGATGCGAATGATGCTCTCTCTGCCAACGTAAAGCATTCACCACGAGTGTTTCAACGCCTTCGAGATGCGACAATTCAGAAGGATTGATGGTCTTCATATCGGTGATATAGGCGAAGTTTCCTATGCGATAGCCCAGGATAGGGAGCTTTCCGTGTATCACTTCAATGGGTTCAACAATACAATCGCCTATCGGAAACGCATTATGTGGGGCGATAGCGTGCAGGTTTAGCTTTGGTACGCCAGGGTAAAGATGCTCTTTGAAGCAGTAAGGGAAGTTGTGTCGCAGTCCTTCACAAGTGTCTTCGTTAGCATAAATCTCTAAATCGGAAAGCCAACTGAAGGGGCGAAGGTCGTCAATTCCGCCTACATGGTCGTAGTGGATATGCGTTATGAGGATACCATCTATCTTCTTATAAGGTACAGGAAGTATCTGTTGGCGGAAATCGGGGCCACAATCAATGAGTATTCGTGTGGTTCGGTTTCAAGTAAAGCCGATGTTCGCAGTCGTTTATCCTTTATATTACTGCTTTGACATACTTTACAGCTGCAGCCAATAACGGGTACTCCGTTTGAAGTTCCAGTGCCTAAAAAACGTAATTTCATTGTTGTTGCTTAGCGTATGTTCACCTCTGGGTTGATTTCAATGCCGAATTTCTGCATCACATCGTGCTGAATAGTTTCGCAAAGGCGTACCACTTCGTTGCCCGTTGCCCCACCACGATTTATCAATACCAATGCTTGCTTATCGTGTACGGCAGCTTTTCCCATTGCTTTTCCTTTCCAGCCACATTGTTCTATCAGCCAACCTGCAGGTATTTTCTCGTGTTCGTTGTCAATAGAATAGTGGGGCATACCTTCGTATTGTTGTGCTAATTCGTTATATTTCTGTGTCGATACCACTGGATTCATAAAGAAACTGCCAGCATTGCCCAGTACTTTTGGGTCGGGTAACTTGGCATTTCGAATCTCAGTAATAACCTCTCGGAGTTCAGCAGCCGTAGGAAAGTCGATTCCTTTTACTGCTAAAGCGGCACGAATGTTACCATAATCCAACTTAGGTTCATAGGTTTCAGAAAGCTTATAGGTTACTGCGGTGATGAGAAAACGGTCCCGCCATGTGTGTTTGAACTTACTTTGGCGATAGCTATAGTCACATTCGTCGTTCGTAAAACGACAAATGCGACCTGTTTCAATCTCTACAGCCTCCACAGACACTATCAAATCCTTTGCTTCCACGCCATAAGCGCCAATGTTTTGCACTGCGCTGGCGCCTACTTCGCCCGGTATTATGGATAAATTCTCGGCTCCGTAGAGTCCATTAGCTATGCAATAGGCCACGAAATCGTCCCAAACGTAGCCCGAACCGCAGCGAACGTGGCACGAATCAATCTGTTCGAGAAAGCGAATACCTGAATGTAACACTGTTCCATCATAATCGGCAGTGAGCAATAAGTTGCTTCCTCCACCGAGAATGAGTAAAGGTTGGTCAGCTTCGGTAAGCATTTTAGTCACCTGTTGTGCCTCTTCCACCGAATTATATTCTATGAATCGTTTGCATTTAGCTTCGATTCCGAACGTGTTATGCCTTAGCAGGCTGTAGTCTTTCTCGTCTATCATAGTCCCTTTCAGGTTGTCTTTCGTTCCTATTCCTTTTAAATAGTTTTTGCTTTTTAGTAGGCAATAATCTTCTCTAAGCGCCAATCGTTGCCCTTTTGCTTGAACTCTAGCTGTGTTTCAACACCATTAGAGAGTCCTCGGAACACAAGTATTTTCTTCTTACCTTCACCATATTTCTGCCCGTAAAGTATGTTGTAGATGTAGTTTTTAGGCACTTCTGGAAGGTAAGTGCTCCATTCTGATGCAGGAATTGTGGTGTTTACCTTGTTCGTACCTTCTCCTTCAGGGTCTAAACCAGAGTATGGCAGTGGGTTTTTAATGCTTCCTCGTCCGTCGTTAGCAAAGAATTTCTTCAAGAAATTGAGGAAAGAAGTGTTCTTTTTCTGCTCGAAGCTGACGTTCATAATCTTGTTCATCTTCCATTTACCATCTTGATGGTCGAAGCAAAAACTGCTTTGCTATACCTTGATGCAAGTTGATTTTTTCCACGATTACAGTGTCAAGTTCAGTTGATTTAGCGTATTTAGCTTGCTCTTCGTTGTCGAAAATCAGCGTGTAATAGCCTTGTGGACGGAAGAATCTTTCCATTTTCCAATTGTTACGTGCTATCTGTTTCGTCATGTTTCCATTGGTTTCAACAGGCAACGGGAACTTGATGCGATTCAGTTGCAACTTTTTATTGGCGATAAAGTTGAAGAAAAAGTCGTCGAAAAGTTGGTCGGCGGCTTTTGGCATAGGGGTTTCTGCAATGATTTCTGTTACCGAATCTACTGTATCAGTAGTGTCAGTAGTGGCTATTGGGTCAGCTTTTGCAGAATCAGCTGGCTCTACCTTTTTGTTGTTACAGCCTGTTGTGAAGCATAACATAGCTACACACAGACCAAAGACAAGTAAAATAACTTTTCTCATATTCTAATAAATGTAATTCTCAAATTATGATGCAAAAGTACTATATTTATTTTATAATAATGTTGTAAAGTCAATATAATAATGCTGTAAAGGTAATAATTTTCTTTCATAGCGTTTCCTGTTCAAATTATATATTGTATCTTTGCACTAAAATTAGGAATTATGATTCTCGAAAAGATAGAAGAACTATTAAAGGAAGTGAGTGTTGTTTCGGCTAAAAATGCCGAAGACGTAGAGCAACTCCGCTTGAAATATCTCAGTAAAAAGGGCGAAATAAACGCTTTAATGGGCGAATTCCGCAACGTTGCAGCCGATCAGAAGAAGGTTGTAGGCATGAAAATCAACGAGCTAAAGCAGCTTGCGCAAAACAAAATCAACGATTTGCGCGAACAATTGGAGTCATGTGAAGCACAAAGCAACGATATAGACCTTACTCGAACAGCCTATCCAGTGGAGTTAGGCACCCGTCATCCGCTTTCATTGGTAAAGAAAGAGATTATAGATATATTTGCACGAATGGGCTTTACCCTCTATCAGGGACCGGAAATCGATGACGATCAGCATGTATTTACGATGCTTAACTTCGCAGCGGACCACCCAGCGCGCGACATGCAAGACACTTTCTTTATAGAACGCAGCAGCACGATGGACGTAACAAAGAACGTTTTGCTGCGCAGTCATACTTCTAACGACGAGGCACACTATATGTCTACCCACGAGCCACCTATCCGTGTGCTCTGTCCGGGACGTGTTTACCGCAACGAAGCCATCAGTGCGCGTGCGCATTGCTTCTTCCATCAGGTTGAAGGATTGTATGTAGACAAGAACGTTAGCTTCACTGATTTGAAGCAAGTGTTACTTACTTTCGCACGCGAAATGTTTGGATCAGACACCAAAATACGCTTGCGTCCAAGCTATTTCCCCTTCACTGAACCTAGTGCAGAGATGGATATAAGCTGTAATATATGCGGTGGAGAAGGCTGTGGGTTCTGTAAACACACTGGTTGGGTAGAGATTTTAGGCTGTGGAATGGTCGATCCTCACGACCTTGAAGCTTGTGGTATCGACTCATCGGTTTACACTGGCTATGCATTTGGTATGGGTGTAGAACGTATTACCAACCTTAAGTATCGTGTTAGCGACCTCCGTTTGTTCTCGGAAAACGATGTTCGCTTCTTGAAAGAATTTGAAAGTGCAGAGTAAAAGCGTTCGCTTGATAATATAATAATGTAGGGGACAAGTTGCAATAACTTGTCCCCTATATTGTTTTCTTACTATTTTTAAAATCCGATGGAACCTTAATGTCTACCCACTTCTTTCTATTTCTGATAGCTTTATAGCAACTCCTCCATGCTTATAAATTCATAAACAGCGACCTCAAAAAATGTAAAGATTGTAGAAGATAGTTCGTTCTGTATAACTACCACATTATCAATACCTTGCAATACCTATTGTTTTGCAATGTAAAAGGGCCTATATTGCACGGCAAAACAGGCTCTTTTGCGTCGTAAAACAGGCACTATTGCAATGCGAAACAATCTGACCCGTTTTTTAATAGAATTTTCTTTACAAAATAAAACGATGTACAATGCTTTCTTTGCGTAGGGAAATCGTAGAAGCAGGACAACTATTCTATGGTGTCAAAGCACCGAAATGTGTTGGGAAGTGGGTGTGTGGCGTAGGGTAGAAGTTCTTTGTATTACCTGAGTTCGGTATAAGAAATTCTTCAAAAAAGTTGTAGGAGTGGAATATTTTTCGTATCTTTATAGTTGATAATCAGAGTATTAACGAAAAAATCCACTCCTATGAATAGTACAAATTTAATAGAAATATTCTGTATTCTTGATGAATTCTGCAAGTTTTTGCTCCTCAACTCAAAAACGTCTGTTAGACGAGTCTAGTAAGCATCGCTGAAACCGTCCGTGTGTAATGAGCGATAGTGAAATAAAATGACTATCCTCATCATGTATCATCAGTCTCATTACATAGATCTTAAAACGTTCTATCTTCATGAGATTTGTGAACATCATCGTTCCGAATTTCCCCATACACTATCCTATAACCGATTTGTCGAGCGTCAGCAAAAGGTAAATATGCTCTTGTTGATATTTCTACAGACATGTGCCCTAGGCAAATGCACAGGCATTTCAATTATAGACTCTACTCCTCTGCGCAGTTGCCACATCAAGCGTATGTACAAGCATAAGACTATGAAAGGCTGGGCTGCCAAGGGCAAGTGTACTATGGGTTGGTTCTATGGATTCAAGCTACATCTTATCATCAATGACAAAGGAGATTATACAGTGGATGCTCACACCTGGCAACACTGATGACAGATACCCATTGAAGGACAAACACTTCACAGAAAAGCTCTTTGGCAAGCTGTATGCGGACAAAGGGTACATTTCACAAAGTCTATTTGAGGAGCTATTTATTGATGATATACATCTGATAACAAAGCTACGAAGGAATATGAAAAATTCTATGATGCTATTGCAGGATAGAATTAGACTACGAAAAAGGGCTACTATAGAAACGGTCAATGACGAACTCAAGAATGTATGCCACATAGAGCATACAAGACACAGAAGCATTGACAACTTTGTAGCCAATCTTATTGCAGCAATTATTGCTTATAATCTTATGCCAAAAAAGCCAACTATGAATATTGAAATCATTGACAAAAGCAGGCTAATTGCATAAAGCTTATACCGAACTCAGGTCTTTGTATTGGTTGTCATCAGTTAGTTTTTGTATTGCCTCATATAGATTATCAGCTACCTTTTGCATTGCCAATCCTCTGAAATCCGTTATGTAAATGTCCATTTCACCGCTTTCATTGCTGCCCGATGTAAGGTCCCAAAAGAGGTATTCGCCATTGTCGCTACAAGCAAAAGGGTAGAGGTTTTGCAGTATGGAGGTGGTAACTTCAGACGCAACATCGAACCAAAGTTCTCCATTTACAACATCGTCATAATACGTTGAGCGTATTTCAGCCGACCTTACAAATAGGGAGTCGCCATAGTTTCCCATCGGAATGTATATATGAAACATATCGGCTGTAAGACCATACCCATATTTTCGTACAAAATCTACATAGGAAACGGGAAACGTTCGTCCATTTTCGAATGTGTGAGAACTTAACGTTTGTAAGTCTCCAAAACTGTTTTGCGTACCTATTATCTCAAGTTTAAATTTGTTTACCTTATCCATGACAAAGTGTTTTCGGTCTTATACATTATCGTTTCAGCAACTTTCTATTGTATTTCTGCGGTTCCGAAATTCTTAAAACTATTATGAAGCATCGTATTGCATGCGAGCTGAAAGTGCAGTTATGAATAGGATAGCCAGAAATTCAACAGAAATAACTCAGTCTAAGTCCTGACTCCAGTCGATAGAATCGCCAAACCAACCATTCTTTTGTCCTAATTCCAGGACCCGCTTTTTAAACTGTTCTCCATCGAAACTGGGGTTATCTTTAACAAATTCCTTATTACCAAGACCTTTGTCCAACCATTGTAGAAAGATAATACCAAGTTCAAACTGTTGTTCTATCTGATATTTCGTTTCGTAATCCTCAACCGAAACACAGAAGTCAATGGTCAGATACTTGTCTTGTTTCGCATAGCGAACAAACGATTTCCTATTGTACGATTCAGGCAAACAACGAATAGCAACACCAATCGATACCTCTTCGGTTGCAAAATCGTTGTTTATTTCCTCTACCAAAATATCTCTTAAAACCTGAGTTCGGTATAAGCTTTATGCAATTAGCCTGCTTTTGTCAATGATTTCAATATTCATAGTTGGCTTTTTTGGCATAAGATTATAAGCAATAATTGCTGCAATAAGATTGGCTACAAAGTTGTCAATGCTTCTGTGTCTTGTATGCTCTATGTGGCATACATTCTTGAGTTCGTCATTGACCGTTTCTATAGTAGCCCTTTTTCGTAGTCTAATTCTATCCTGCAATAGCATCATAGAATTTTTCATATTCCTTCGTAGCTTTGTTATCAGATGTATATCATCAATAAATAGCTCCTCAAATAGACTTTGTGAAATGTACCCTTTGTCCGCATACAGCTTGCCAAAGAGCTTTTCTGTGAAGTGTTTGTCCTTCAATGGGTATCTGTCATCAGTGTTGCCAGGGTGTGAGCATCCACTGTATAATCTCTCCTTTGTCATTGATGATAAGATGTAGCTTGAATCCATAGAACCAACCCATAGTACACTTGCCCTGGCAGCCCAGCCTTTCATAGTCTTATGCTTGTACATACGCTTGATGTGGCAACTGCGCAGAGGAGTAGAGTCTATAATTGAAATGCCTGTGCATTTGCCTAGGGGCACATGTCTGTAGAAATATCAACAAGAGCATATTTACCTTTTGCTGACGCTCGACAAATCGGTTATAGGATAGTGTGATGGGGAAATTCGGAACGATGATGTTCACAAATCTCATGAAGATAGAACGTTTTAAGATCTATGTAATGAGACTGATGATACATGATGAGGATAGTCATTATTTCACTATCGCTCATTACACACGGACGGTTTTCAGCGATGCTTACTAGACTCGTCTAACAGACGTTTTTGAGTTGAGGAGCAAAAAAACTTGCAGAATTCATCAAGAATACAGAATATTTCTATTAAATTTGATTATTCATAGGAGTGGATTTTTTCGTTAATACTCTGATTATCAACTATAAAGATACGAAAAATATTCCACTCCTACAACTTTTTTGAAGAATTTCTTATACCGAACTCAGGTCTCTTAAAGCATCTCCAAGAAGGCCAACCTTTGCGCCAGCAGTGTCTGTTACTATCGAAAAATTCATTGAGAAGTGTCTCCTTTCTAATTATTCCTCGTCCTCGTACCACTTCTTGATATACAGATAATGGTCGGCAAACAAACGCGATTGTCCTGCTTCGGCATCCTTGATGAGCTTGGCTGGAATGCCGCCCCATATCTCGTTGGGAGGAATTATCGTACCTTGCAGTACCACAGCCCCTGCTGCTATCATCGAATTTTCGCCCACTTCGGCATTGTCCAGTACCGTAGCGTTCATGCCAATAAGGGCGTTTTTGCGGATAGTAGCGCCATGTACCACTGCCGAATGCCCTATGCTGGCACCGTCTTCAATCACTACTGGCTTGCCTTCGGTCTGATGTATGCACGCCAAATCCTGCACATTCACCTCGTTTCCCATTATAATGGCGTCTACATCGGCACGTATTACCGCACCAAACCACACCGAACAATCGTTGCCCATGGTTATATTACCTGCCAACGTAGCGTTTTCTGCGAAGTAGCAACGCTCTCCCCACTTTGGACTTTTGCCTCTTGCTGATTTTATCAGAGCCATGTTTCTTTTTATTTTATTGTTGTTTTCTTTTGTTTAAATGTCGTTAGTACATTGCTAAAAGTTATTTAGCTCTTCCCAAATGCGCTGCACGGGCAGTCCCATAACATTGAAATAGCTGCCTTCAAGCGCTGTAACACCAACGTAGCCAATCCATTCCTGTATGCCGTAAGCACCAGCCTTGTCTAACGGAGAATAGGTTTCAACATAGTATTCAATCTCTTTTTCCGTCAGATTCTTAAATGTTACGTCTGTCGAAACCGAGAAACAATGCTGCTTTTTCGTCGTTGTTAGGCACACACCCGTAACCACTTGATGCTTCCGACCGCTTATTTTGCGCAACATTTCTTTTGCTTCGTCATCGTTAGCAGGCTTTCCAAGAATCTCGTTGCCCACTATTACCACTGTGTCTGCCGTAATAATAAGCTCGTGTTCAGTTATTGTATCTTTGTAAGCATTAGCCTTTTCGCGGCTGATATAGCCAGCAACGTCTGCAGGAGCGGCACTTTCGGGATAAGTTTCCACTATGTCTGGCTGCACACGCACGTCGAATGCAATGTCAAGACCACGTAATAGCTCTTTCCTTCTTGGCGAATTGCTCGCCAATATAATATGATAATCTTTGAAACTCATAGTTGTTTATTTCTCTTTTCGTATTAGTTTTAACGTTGTTTGCAATGTGTTATCGGCTGAAAGAGTGGTTTCAACAGCGTTACCACCCAAAGGCTTTTGCATTTTTCAGCCACTTTCCCTGTGCGCGCAATACCTGTTCGATGATATCACGAGCCACTCCCATGCCGCCTTCGCAGTCGCTTACGTAGTCGGAAATGGCTTTTATGTCTGCGCAAGCGTCCTTTGGACAGCACGAACAGCCCGCTCTTTGCATGATTTCGTAGTCGGGAATGTCGTCGCCAACGTATATAATCTCTTCTGGTTGTAGGCCGTTCTCCTTCAGATATGCGTCCCATGTGTTCAGTTTAATGGCGCAATTAAGGAACACATCTTGCACTCCGAGATAAGCATAGCGCTTTCTTATCTCCTCGTTGCGGCCCCCTGTCATTATTGCAACCTTTAGTCCGAGCTTCACCGCCAGCTGTATGGCATAGCCGTCTTTAATGTTCATGGTTCTTACGGGGTCGCCTTCGCTGTTCATGGCAACCGTGTTTTGCGATAGAACTCCGTCTACGTCGAAAACAATAGCCTTTATTTTCTTTAACTCGTAGTTTATCATTGCATTATAATAAATAGTTAAATGTTTTCTATATGCTTATTTTTACTTTTTCTCATGAATGCTTTTTGCCATCAGCTCGTATATTTTTTGTGCTTTTGGATTGTCGTTCATGAGTTGCATTTGTGCCTCAATAATGTTTTCATCGTAACGAATGGCAGGTCCTGTTTGTGCCTCACGAGGCGACAATTCGTGTACTTTTCTTGCCGTCTCATCGGTCAATGGCAACATAACATCGAAGGGAAGACCCACCTTTTGCAGTACTTCGGCTGCCAAATCATAGCAATGATTGACGTAATTGCATGCCCATACGGCTGCCAAATGCAGATGACGGCGGTCAGCAGAAGACAATTCTTGAACGTTATCGCTAACCGATTGTGCCACGCCAATAATGGTTTGCATCGTTGAAATACTATTTGCTTCAACGAAAACAGGAATGTTACGGAAATCGACAATACGTGTTTTAGAGAACGTTTGCATCGGATAGAGTACGCCATAGCGCTCTGTTCGTCCACGAAACACATCAATTGGCATCGAGCCAGCGGTATGAACGAACAGCTTTTCGCTACGATTGGGACATATTTTGCCGATAACTTCATCGAGAACACTATCCTTTAGTGCGATAATATAAAGGTCGGCATCGTTCGTTATAGTCTCCAAATCGTCTGTTGGCACGGCGTTCAGCCTTTCAGCCAACTGCTTTGCTGCCGCCATCGTTCGGCTATAAACCTGCACAATGTCGTGTTTGGCGTTGTAAAGAGCATGCCCTAAAACGGTGGCAAGATTGCCAGCACCTATCAATGCTATCTTCATAATAAGTACAAAATTACTAAAAATAAGGAGAAAAGCTAAGCTTTCCTCGCTTTTTTACAAAACATTTGCTATTTTTGCAAGTGCTGTGTACGAGCCAGTTTCGTGCATATTTCATTGTGTTTTGACCGCTTTATTGATGCAGACCCAGATATTTACACGCAGCAAAGACCTGCCAACGCTTTGCGAAGGCAACTTCTTTCACAGTCGGGACTTGTTCTGTATGTTAGAACAAACGCCACGATTGCAGCCGTGTATGGTGGTTGTTACCAACGAAAAGGGCGAAACCATCGCGCAAATACTGGCACAAATCCGTAGCAACGACGTATTCTCGGTCTCAATTTCACTCGCCGAGCCCGCATATATGGGGAAGGAGTGTATCGTAACGATGTCGATTTTACAGAGAAAGCTAAGCTGTTCGATGATATGATGGACGCTCTTGTGCATTACATGCTGCGGCATTGGTGCTACCATATCGAGCTAAGCGATATGTCAAAGAAGATGTTTGGCTATCGCACTCTGCGCCAACACGGCTTCGTTCCTATTCCTTGGATACAGCTACACCATTCGTTACACAGTCGAACGCCTGAAGAACGAGCTTCTGAAAAGGTGCTTCAGCGTGTTAAATATGCCATGGAGAACGGGTTTGAGACACGCGAAGCCAAAACAAAAGAGGAAATTCACCAACTCTATCGCCTCATAAAAAGATACTATTTGCTACGTAAACAGCGCTACATACCTAAGGAAACGCTGTTCCAACAGGTAGGTTCCAGCCATCACGGGCATATTTATATCACGTTATACAAGGGCCGCATCGTTGGAGGAAGCGTTGTTGTGGACTCTGAACGTGAGTCTATGCTGTGGTACGATGCCGCAATGGAGAAACGCTACTTATTCTATCACCCCCACACACTGACAGTTTGGAATGCCATTAAGGAAGCCCACAGACGAGGACAAGACCACATTCATATTCTTAACATTGGACTTCCGTTCTCGCGCAGCAAGTATCGCGACTTCATGTTGAGCTTTGGTGGTAAACCAATAGGCTCTTATCGGTGGTTCCGTTTTTCCAATTCTGTTATGCGCCGTTTCATGTTTTGGTACTACCAAATATAGATGTAGGAACCCATTTCGTGCGCAAACACACAGTCTATATGCAAGAAACAGAAAACAATACATATATATAATGAAAGTAATAGGAATTATCCCAGCCCGCTATGCGTCCTCTCGTTTCCCGGGTAAACCCCTCGCTAAGCTGGGTGGGAAGTATGTAATACAACGCGTTGTAGAGCAAGTTAGCTCCGTGCTCAGCGATGTTTACGTTGCTACCGACGATGAACGAATCTACAATATCGTGATTTCGCTGGGTGCAAAGGCCGTAATGACAAGTTCAGACCACCAAAGTGGCACCGACCGCATAGCTGAAGCATTAGCTAAAATAGGCGGAAACTTCGATGTTGTGGTCAATATTCAGGGCGACGAACCATTTATTCAGCAGAGCCAAATAGAGACTGTTGTGGCTTGTTTCCTTGATGATGACACGCAAATAGCAACGCTTGGAAAGAAGTTTGCAACCATCGAAGAAGCTAAAAACCCCAATTCTCCAAAGATACTTCTCGACAATCGTAGCTACGCAATGTACTTTACACGTGCTCTTGCTCCCTATGTTAGAGGCAAAGCAGAAAGCGATTGGCTTTCAGTTTATCCTTTTCTTAAACACATTGGTCTATATGCTTATCGCACAGAGGTATTAAATGAAATTACAAAACTTCCTCAATCGTCTCTCGAATTGGCTGAAGGCTTAGAGCAATTGCGTTGGTTGCAGAATGGATTTAAGATAAAAGTGGGACTCACCGATGTGGAAACTGTCGGCATAGATATCCCTGAAGATTTGCAAAGAGCAGAACAATTTCTTGCTCAACAAGGCGAGAATAAATAATAAAAAAAGTCTTTTAGTATTTACGCAACGGTGCTGTCGCTTCATAGATAGTACCGTTGCTGTATTTTTGCCACTTTTCCGCTTTAGAAAATGCAGCCTAACTTCTTTATTTAATTTTTTTGAATGTATAAAATATATGTAAAGATATTTCGCAATCGGCATTTTTGTGTAACTATCTTACTTTCAACACGTTGTAATACCCGTTGTTTTGCATTGTAAAAGTGCCTGTTTTGCGCGGTAAAACAGGCACTTTTGCGTTGCAATATAGGCTCTTTTGCAAGGCGAAAGTATTTGTTTCGCTTTTCTTTGTAATATTCTTTACAAAATAAAAGCAATATAATGATGTTCTAACCGCTATTTTAGGGTAAAACAACCATCTTACTTTGAGCTTTTCTAAAGGTTCTTCTTAAATAAAATTATTAGCACGCTTATTATTTGCTACTTTAGCTGTTTTTTGGTAACTTTGCCACAAATTAGCTAATTATGGGATTTTTTGGGCTTTTCAATAAGAAGAAAAAAGAGGTCCTCGATAAGGGTCTTGAGACTACAAAGCAAAGTGTATTCTCGAAAATAACACGTGCAGTAGCAGGTAAATCAAAGGTAGACGACGAAGTATTAGATAACTTAGAGGAGATACTTATAACGTCTGACGTTGGTGTTGATACCACTTTGAAGATTATACAGCGTATCGAAGAACGCATAGCACGCGATAAATACGTTTCAACTTCAGAGTTAAACAACGTCTTAAGAGCCGAGATTGCAACGCTCTTGACGGAGAATAACACAGAGAATGCGGAGGATTGGGACCTGCCAACCAGCCATAAACCATATGTTATATTGGTAGTTGGTGTGAACGGAGTGGGCAAAACAACCACCATTGGTAAACTTGCCTACCAGTTTAAGAACGCCGGAAAGAAGGTATATCTTGGTGCGGCAGACACCTTCCGTGCCGCTGCTGTAGAGCAAATTCAGATTTGGGGCGACAGAGTAGGGGTGCCAGTGGTAAAGCAACAGATGGGTTCCGACCCAGCAAGTGTGGCTTTCGATACCCTACAAAGTGCGAAAGCAAATGGTGCCGACGTCGTTATTATCGACACAGCTGGCCGTTTGCACAATAAGGTTGGCTTGATGAACGAGTTGAAAAAGATTAAAGACGTAATGAAAAAGGTTCTGCCTGAAGCACCAGACGACGTTATGTTGGTACTCGATGGTAGCACGGGACAGAACGCATTCGAGCAGGCTAAGCAGTTCGCATCGGTTACACAGATTACCTCTCTCGCTATAACGAAACTCGATGGAACCGCTAAAGGCGGTGTAGTCATAGGCATTAGCGACCAATTAAAGGTGCCAGTGCGATACATTGGCTTGGGAGAAGGAATGGAAGACCTGCAATTATTTAATAAAGAACAGTTTGTTGATAGCTTGTTCAAGCAGGTTTAAGCTTTTCTCTCGCACCGTATTCAGGTGGAAAAATAAGAACCCAAAGCGTGGGAAAACAATTGAATGAAGAAGAATCAGATAGATATTATAACAATGGGATGCTCGAAGAATCTTGTCGATTCAGAACTTCTCATGAAACAATTTGAAGCAAACGGCTACGACTGTGTACACGATTCGGAAACCCCAGAGGGCGAAATTGCCGTTATAAATACCTGTGGTTTCATTGAAACAGCAAAGGAAGAGAGTATCAATACAATACTGGAATTCGTGAATAGAAAGGAGAACGGACAGCTAAGACAACTATATGTGATGGGCTGTTTGTCCCAAAGATATAAGGAAGAGTTGGAGAAAGAGATTCCAGAAGTGGATAAATTCTACGGCAAATTCAACTTTAAACAACTCATTTCCGACCTCGGTAAGGCTGAAATACCATCGTGCGATGGACGCCGACACCTTACAACGCCTCCACATTATGCCTACATCAAAATTGCTGAAGGGTGCGATAGACATTGTGCTTACTGCGCTATTCCACTGATAACGGGCAAGCATCGCTCGCGAAAGATGGACGATATCTTGCAAGAAGTGGCCGAATTGGCAGCTAACGGAGTGAAGGAGTTCCAGATAATAGAGCAGGAACTGACTTACTATGGCATTGATTTAGACGGTAAACACCACATTACTGAACTTATTTCGCGTATGGCTGACATACCCGGAGTGGAATGGATAAGGTTGCATTACGCTATCCGAACCAGTTTCCATGGGACTTGCTCGATGTTATTCGCGAGAAACCACAGATCTGCAAGTATCTTGATGTAGCGCTTCAGCACGTTTCCGATAATATGTTATCGCGCATGCGCCGCCACGTAACAAAGCAGGAAACAATGGATTTCATACGTGCTTTGCGTGAAAAAGTGCCAGGATTGCACATTCGCACAACGCTTATGGTGGGCTTTCCAGGCGAAACGGAAGAGGATTTCAATGAGTTAATGGAGTTCGTAAGATGGGCACGGTTCGAACGTATGGGCGCTTTCGCTTACTCACACGAGGAAGGTACATACAGCGAACAGCACTATGAGGACGACGTTCCAGAGGATTTGAAACAGGAAAGGCTTGACAAACTGATGGCTTTGCAGCAGGAAATAGCTGCAGAAATAGAGGCTGAGAAAATAGGACAGACACTAAAAGTGATTATCGATCGCAAGGAAGGAGACTACTATATCGGTAGAAGCGAATTCTGTTCGCCTGATGTTGACCCTGAAGTATTGATAAAAGTAGATGTCAAACCCCCTTGTTATCGGCAACTTTTATGATGTGAATATAACGTCAGCTGACGAGTTTGACCTCTACGGAGATGTGGTAAACGAATAACAATTTCGCATCGTTGAGATACACACTTTACGTTTTTTAAAAGCAAATAACCCAAAGATGAACAACAAGGAATTTATAAGCACATTGGCAAACAGAATGGGTCGTTCGCAAGATGAGACACAAAAGCTTGTGAATACCGCCTTACAAGCTATGGGCGATAACTTCGAATCGGGCGAGCCTGTATTGGTTTCGGGCTTCGGTTCGTTTGAAGTGAAGAAGCGACTTGAGCGTATTATGACCAATCCAGCGACTGGATTGCGTATGTTAGTGCCGCCAAAGTTGGTCCTTAACTTCCGTGCTACGGGGTCAGTAAAGGAGAAACTGAAGAAAGGAGGGGCTGAATAATGGCGAAAACAGCACTACAACTTATTGCCGATGCGGTGGCAAAGAAACACAAAATAACGGTGAAAGAGGCCGAAAAGTTTGTGTCTGCCATGTTCGATGTGGTAAACGAAGGGTTGAAACGACAAACTTGTTAAGGTGAAAGGGCTTGGTACGTTTAAGGTTCAAGCTGTGAAGCCTCGTGAAAGTGTGAATGTAAACACTGGAGAACGTGTGTTGATAGAAGGCCACGATAAGGTTTCGTTTACTCCTGATGCTTCTATGAAGGAACTTGTGAATAAGCCTTTCGCGCAATTTGAAACAGTTGTGTTAAACGATGGCGTAGATTTTACCGACATAGATAATAAGTCTGACAACGTAGAAAAGGTAGAAAGCACCGATGAAATCGTAGATTCATTAAACGAAAATGCAACTTCTGAAGTGGAAAAGACTGAATCTAAGGAAGAAATAAACCACAAAATAACCGAAGAAAAACCTGTTGAAGCGGTGCAAGAGCCAGTAATTGAAGCTCCAGTGGTTGCGGTTGAACCGAAAGAAGAGGTTATAGAAGTACCGCAAGTTGAACAGGAAGAGGTTGTTGAAGAAAAGCAAACGGTTGTGGAAGAGCAGGCTGAAGCTGTTGAGGAACTGCCTGCGGCTATTGCTGAAATACCAGAAGCAATCGTTGAGATACCCGAAGTAGTTGCCGAACAGCCTAACTCTAACGACGAAGAACTTCCTAAAGATAATATTGAAGCAGTGGAGTCTGCCATGGAAGAAATAACAGATTCCAAGACAGAACAACCTGTTCCAGAAGTGAAAGAGGTACCTAAAGCGACTATTGAAGTAACTGAATCAATATCTACTAAGCAAAAGGAAGTTACAGAACCAACTGAACGACCAAAGAAAACGAATTGGTTACTATGGTCAGCGATAGGTTTTGCTATCATAACGATTATGTATTTCTTCGGCTATAAGTTTGGAAAAGATGCTGCACTTAGCGACAATAAGCTTGCAGTTCGTACCCAAACGGAGAATAGTACAGCTAAAAAGATTAAGAAAGCAGCGCAGAAACCTGTTGTCAAAGCGCAGAAGCCAGCTGTAAAAGAAGTTGATTCAGCAACTGAAGAAATCAATAGGTTCAAGCAGATGAGTTCAGATAAGCGCATTAGATATGGTGCTTACGACATCATTGGTATAGAAAAAGTAGTGGTATTGAAGAAGGGTCAGACCATGCAATCGTATAGTAGAAAGGCACTCGGACCCGATATGGTGGCATATTTCCAAGTGTTGAACAATGCCACAACGATGACAGCAGGCGACACAATGAAGGTTCCAAAGGTGGAACTACGCCCAGAATACCGCACAAGATAAAGTTGTTCTTTTTGTAAATACACTTTATTAACTAATAAATGCGTGGCCCTTTAAAGAGTCACGCATTCTTTGTTGATAGAGCATGCAAAACGTTTTGGAGATGTAAACAATGGTTCGAAAGAAATGATAAATATGGAGTAGTAACCTACTCCCTATACCGTTGATAGATAGTAGATATGTAAAGAATTTACATAAGCGGTATTATCGTATAACTCTTTAGTTATCAATGCTTTGAAATATAGCCTGTTTTGCGTTGTAAAAGTGCCTATATTGCACGGCAAAAGTGCCTGTTTTGGAATGCAAAACAGGCACTTTTACAAACTCAAAGTATAGTGTTGGTTATTTCGTTGAATAATTCTTGACAATTCAAAGGAGTTATATTCGGCGGAGTTGGAGGGCATAATGCATTATATCAATGCAAACGTTTGACAATGTAAAAGTCGTATTTATATGCTTTTGTTATGAATAATATCATTGAAAAGCACTAACTTTGCGTCGATAATAGTATTAGTAATGAAAGTAAAGTTGATGATTAGAATATCAAATAAGATAAGTTTGTAGTTAGGAAAACAAGTTTTTTCCATCTTAGAAACTTTATTTTAAGTTGGTATTAGAAATTTGATTAGTACGACTAAACATTTTTATTGGTTTAGAGTAAAGCCCCATTTGCTGATAGAAGCAAGTGGGGCTTTCATTTGTTCGTATATGAATAAGGTGAAGAAAAATCTTATTTCAGCTGTTTCTTTACCTCCTCAAGTGCTACAATCCAGTTGGTATCGAGCGAGAATTGAGTAGGGTAGTCTTCACGATTGTAGTATGCTAAGATTACTTCGTCGTCCTTATCGCCATATAATGGGTTGTTTATGCTGGCATCACGGAATATCTTCTTCACACGATCTTGCTCTTTTTCGTTCGCTGCCTTCGCGAAATTCTTAAGGTAAAGATTCACGTAGTCGTACATATAGTAGGCCATTGAGTCTAAGCGAGAGTTCAAATGAGCAATCTCTTTAGGCGTTAATTCCTTGTCAGACACAGACAATGCCTCCAAAGTTTTGGTCTTTAGATATGATATAGCGTCTACTTTGAACGATGCAATCTTACGGATTTCGGTGTCTTCAGACTTATCTGTAGCGACCTTATACGAGCTTCTATAAATCTGTTCGTACACACGTTGCGGTGTTTGCGCATAAGTAGTGGCAGTTAATGCCAAGGCAATGACTGCCAAAGCTGCTTTCTTTAATTTAATCATTATAATCTTGAGTTTTGTTGTTATCTTATACTTTATAATATTGAAAAACCTTCTTTCTTTTCACGAGGAATGTATTTCGTGATGCAAAAGTACTACAATTTCGACATAAAAACGTGCAAAACGTTTAATTTTTATATAGTTTTATGTTATTTATTACTAATGCGTGACTTGTTCTTTATGGCGAAATCTTTCCACGAGCCATAATGTTTGGCATCTGTTTCGGGGCGGTTCGACTGTAGAAAATGGCAGTATGCAGCGCCAAGAGCGTCGGTTGCGTCCATAAATTGAGGCATTTCGTTATCCTGTAAGTGCAATAAACGTTGCAGCATACCAGCAACTTGGTCCTTAGAAGCGCCTCCATTGCCCGTTATTGCCATCTTTATCTTGAGTGGGGCATACTCGAATATCGGCACATCTCGCTGTATTGCGGCTGCAATAGCTACGCCTTGAGCGCGCCCTAACTTAAGCATTGATTGAATATTCTTGCCAAAAAACGGTGCTTCTATCGCCATTTCATCGGGCAAATACTCTTCTATGATACCAGTAACACGTTCGAATATCTTGCCCAAACGCAGATAAACGTCTTTCTCTTTGCGCATATCGATGACTCCCATCGCCACCATTTCGGCTTTATTACCTTGTGTTCGGATAACGCCATAGCCCATAACGTTGGTTCCAGGGTCTATGCCTAGGATTATTTTAGTAGGTCGTTGCTGCGCTGTTGCCATGTTCTTATCGGTCCATATAAGGGTTGTGTGCCAACTCGTAGCCTATTGTTGTTTGCTCACCATGCCCAGAATAAACCACAGTAGTGTCAGGAAGCTGCGATAATTCCCTTAAACTGCTAATCAGTTGAAACATACTTCCACCCTCAAAGTCCGTTCTTCCCACGCTACCACGGAAGAGAGTGTCGCCTGTAAACGCCATGTTTTCTTCCTTACAGTAGAACGTTACGCTGCCAGGAGTGTGGCCAGGAGTGTTGATTATCGTAAGTTCGTGCTCGCCAAACTTGATGTTTTCGCCTGCTTCAAAGGTCTTTCCGACTGGCGGAAAGTCGTAATTAAGCTGCATTCCGAACATATTTTGGGCTTGTTCCTTAAGCGAACGCAAGGCAGGAGCGTCCTTTTTAGACACCTCTGGTAGTAATGCGAAAACGTCGTTGATGGTGTTTATACCGAAATTATGGTCGAGATGGGCATGCGTTGCCAGCAGATGAACAGGCTTCAAGTGATTCTCCTTGATGAAGTTTACTATCGTTTGACGCTCTTCTTCATAGAAAGCACCACAGTCAATGATAACACATTCCAAGCTGTTATCCCATAAAACATAGGTGTTTTCTTCTATCATATTGAACACAAATCGCTTTACTTGTATCATATTTCTTTGTTTATTGAGTCCTCTTTTTTACTTTAATACATTGCAATTAATACACTAAACACGAGGAACATATATTAAATTCTTTTCTTCAAACCACTCTTCTGTGAACCATTGCGATAGTTTCGACCAGCGCAACCTTTCTATAGGGTTGCAATTCCTCTTCAAGGTTGCCTCCTTTCAGTACGATTACACCATTTTCGAGTGCATTATGGTTATCCTTAGCGATGTTCTTGCGCACTATTTTCATTAGGTCTGGAAGCGGCATTACTGCTCTTGAAACGATAAAGTCGAACTTTCCCTTTTCTTCTTCCCCACGTTTGTGTTGCGGAAGTACGTTTTCCAGTCCGATAGCATTAGCCACTTCCGTTGCAACCTTAATCTTTTTGCCTGTTCCATCAATCATTTTGAAGTTTGCTTGAGGGTATATTATCGCCAAAGGGATACCTGGAAAGCCACCGCCAGTGCCGAAATCGAGCACGTTAGTGTCGTCTCTGAAGTTTATAAACTTGGCAATAGCGAGTGAATGGAGTACGTGGTGTTCGTACAAATTGGTTATATCTTTGCGCGAAATAACGTTAATCTTTGCATTCCAGTCCTGATATAGGTCGTACAAAGCAGCGAATTGCTCCTTCTGTTTGCTTGTTAGTTCGGGGAAATACTTAGTTATAATGTCTATCATTATATGCTTCTTAAATTAGTTTTCTATTGTTACACGTACTTCATTCTTATTGATTTCGCCTGGCGAATATACGAAAGTTGTAGAGTCATCGTACAGAATGAAGTTCCGAGAAGCGTAAGGCTTTATGCCCACAAAGTAGCCTTTGCTTTGCGCTTGCGCCTCATCGTCGTCGTCCCAGTCGTTGTTTTTCGCCATCTGAGCGATGATTTTCTTCGTCAAAGTCTCGTTATAGTCGTCTCCAAAGACCTCTTTCAACGTGATTTGCCTACCCGTTTTAGGGTCAATATTAAAGCAAAGAGAATACTTTGTTGTGGTTTTACCCGTCTTTATCGCTATATCCGAGATATAAACCACATAGTTTTCCATTCCAGGAACTATCCGTGTATTGATATTTAGAGCCCAATCAAGTTGGCTTTTCTCATGTTCTCGGTCCTTCAACCAGCGTGCCAGCTCGGTGTATTCCGCACCATAGTGGCGTGCCAATTCCGATATGGCGCGCTGCGGTGTTAGCTTTTCTGCACTCAAAGCAAAGTAATTGGGTTGCAACGTACCCATTCTTAGCAATGAATCGTTGGCAGATGCATACTCATTACCCTTTAAAAAGGCATAACTTATATGTATTTTGCATGCAGCGTCTTTATTGAAACGAATGGTTGTATCCATTGTTATCTTGTCAACGGGCACCGCTAACTTAGCTTGTTTGGCCTTCTTTCCGTTGCAACCTGTTACGATAAGGCAAGCTAAAGCAACCACAGAAAGGCATATAAAACTCTTCTTTACCATATAAATGGCAAAGTTACAAAAAACTTTCGTAACTTTGCATAACGTTAATAAAATATGAATGAAATGATAAAAGCTTGTCTTTTCGATTTAGACGGAGTGGTTTTCGATACGGAACCGCTTTACACTGAGTTCTGGGGGAATATCTTTAAGGAGTTCTATCCTACGGAACAAGATTTGGAATTAAAGATAAAGGGACAGACGCTCAGCCAGATTTATGGACATTATTTTGCTGAACAACCCGACCGACAGGCTGAAATCACACGCCGATTAGATGCTTATGAAAGTAAGATGCAATACCATTTTGTTGATGGTTTCACCGACTTCGTGCAACAGTTGAAGCAAAATGGCGTAAAAACAGCTATAGTAACGAGTTCCAATAAAGCCAAGATGGAAAATGTTTACCATCAGCATGCTACCTTTAAACAGCTTTTCGACGCTGTATTTACGGCTGAAGACTTCCGTGAAAGTAAGCCTTCGCCAGACGGATACCTTACTGCTGCGCGTGCGTTAGGCGTTGAACCAACTGACTGCGTCGTATTCGAGGATAGCTTTAACGGATTGCGTTCGGGGCTTGCTGCTAAGGCAAGAGTAGTTGGTTTAGCCACTACTAACTCGGTAGATAGTATTAAAGAGTTTACAAAAGAAGTAATACCAAACTTTGTTGGTTACAAGCTAACAGAACTATAATAAAACATAGAAGCCATAATGGGTTATTTATCAACAGACAGAAAGAAGATTACGGCAAAGACACTTCGTGAGATGAAGGTTGCTAAAGAGAAGATTGCGCAGATTACTGCCTATGATTTTACAACAGCAAAGATATTCGACGAAGCAGGAATAGACAGCATTTTGGTTGGCGATTCCGCATCAAACGTAATGTGTGGAAACGATACTACTTTGCCAATCAGCTTAGATGAAATGATATACCATGCCAAATCGGTGGCTAAAGCATGCTCTCGCGCCTTTGTAGTGTGCGATATGCCCTTTGGTAGTTACCAAGTTTCTCGCGAAGAAGGCGTGCGTAATGCTATCCGAATTATGAAGGAAAGCGGTGTCGATGCAGTGAAATTGGAAGGTGGTAGTGAGATTATTGACACCGTAAAAGGTATTCTTGCAGCTGGTATCCCAGTGGTTGGACACCTTGGATTGACTCCTCAGAGCGTCCATAAGTTCGGTGGTTACGGGGTTAGAGCAAAGGAAGAGGCGGAAGCAGATAAGTTATTGAAAGACGCTAAGTTACTAAATGATGCGGGAGTGTGCGCTTTAGTATTAGAGAAAGTGCCTCGTTCGCTTGCAGCGGAAGTATCGAAGCAGATCGAAGCGCCCACGATTGGCATCGGAGCAGGCTGCGATACCGACGGACAAGTGCTTGTTTATGCTGACGCTTTGGGCATGACGCATGAATTTAAGCCTAAGTTTTTGCGTCATTTTGCCAATGTTAGTAAGTGCATGACAGCAGGAATAACAGACTATATGAAGTGCGTTAAGGAGCAAACATTCCCTAATGCAGATGAGTCTTATTAAGAGTTTGGCGATTTTCTTCAGCATTTCTTAAACAACAAAAGATAACAGATAAATATTAGTAATGGCTCTTGTGAAATCATAGAATACCATTCTTATTTTTGTAAAAGAAAGTTCAAACATATTTCCCTGCAATCGGTTTTACATTGCAAAGAGCTTATATTACATCGTAAAAGTGCCTGTTTTGTTCAGCAAAACAGGCACTTTTACAATGTAAAAACAATGGGTATTGTAACACGTTGATAACGAGATGGTTGTGCGAAATAATCTCTCCTGTAAAATCTTTACACTTTTCTTGCAGTTTTTCTTCAACTATATGGCTATAAAAAAAGGTAGCAAGTAAAAAATAAAAGGTAGGGCGTTCTTTGATTTTGCCCTACCTTTCTTATTTTAATTCTATTTCTTTTTATACTATTTTTCTAACGGCGTTCGATAACTCTGAATAGTGTTCCTGTTGGACAAACGAACCGACAATAGGGGCGCACAACGAAGAACGAGAGCACTAAAAATACACAACCGAGCACCAAAACAACCACAGAGGCAGTCTGAAAGATGAAGGCTGTAAACACTTCATAGTCCATCCACTCCAGTCCAACGCCTGCTAACGTGAGTACTAACAAGGCTGCAAATAGGAACTTACGGAAGGCATTCAGTCGCTTTACCGTATTAATGCCCAAGCGCCACTTCTTGTTTTTCGTTTTTGCAGCTATATCTTGGATTGCTCCGCACGGACATACGTTCGAGCAATAGTAGTTCTTTTTGCCGAAAAGAGGATAAATAAAAGCCGTTATCAGCATGATAATCGGAATGAGCGAAGCCCAAAAATGAATTCCGCTTGACATGTAATTAACAAACAACGACCATGATAAAAAGGTGCCACAGCCAAAACCTAATACTATCACATTGAGCAATAGCTGTACCGTTCGATAGTGCTTGTTGCGATAAAACAGCGGAACAATGGCAGCAAGGAGTACAACCAGGAGTCCTGCAATGGTCTTTTCGTCGAGATTCATCTGCTCTATTATTGATGGTTGCACCGCTTTTTTGGCAGCATAAGCCAATCCTTGTTGCATATTACCGATGATTCCGTGCGATGAATAGGTTGCTCCGCTGATGGCATCTACCTTCAAAGCCTGTGCCTCTTCGATGGTTTTACCATTCCATTTGCTTAACAATGGCTGCACTTGTTCGAAGAATTCGGGTGTTTCGGCGTTCTTTAGCGCCTTTACCTGCACGATTATGCCCTCTTTAATGTATATTTCTAATGGCACAGCACCACTATATCCCACGATGTCTTTGCCCAATTCGGTGGTGTTAATCACCCTTGTGCCATCGTCAAGTATGTGCATTGTGTCAATCTTTGTGGTCTTTACGCTGTCGGAAGCCACAGCTTTTACACTGTGTCCCCATACCTTTCCATCGCGCTGAGTGGCCGCAACAGCCAGGACAAGAAAGCATAGTGCAAGCATTAAAACCTGCTGTAGTTTCTTCATTTTACTTGTTTGTATGTTTAGAATATATGTTCTTTGATGTCTGCAACTATCTGTTCATCAGTTAGATGGTTCTCTATCAGCAGTTCGTTCACATCGTATCGATCGTAAAGTTGCTTCTTAACACCGAAGCAAAGTGTGCGCATAGTAGACGGTCCGTAGTATCTTGCAATGCGTTCTCCAAAGCCTCCGTCGAGCGAACCGTCCTCAATGGTTGCCACAAGTTGGTGGTTCGCCTTAAGAGAATGCAGCAATGGTTCGTCGATTCCCGATAAATATCTTGGGTTTATCAGCGTTGTGTCTATGCCGTCGGCCTTTAATGCCTTTGCTACATTCTCGCCTTTCGCATAGAAATCGCCTGCTGCAATGATGGCAACCGTATTGCCTTGGTGCATCACCTTATACTTATTGAGTTCCGAATAGTCGGTATCTACAGGTTCAGTGGCATGATATGCGCCATATTCAGGCACACGAATGGCCACCGAATATTGGTTTTGATAGATGGCCCAGCGCTCCATTGCAATCATTTCCTCGTAGTTTGTAGGTGCAAGATATACCAAATTAGGAATGTGCGACAGCATTGGTATGTCGAAAAAACATATATGTGTGAAGTCGTTCATGCCATAAACGGAAGCACCCGTAACGTTAATGACGGCTGGATTGCCGTTTACTGCAAGGTCTTGACATAGCTGATCGTATGTGCGTTGCATGAAAGTGGCGTGCGTTGTAAACACTGCATGAGCGCCACGCTTGGCCATTGCCGACGACATAGCTACTGCAGCTTCTTCTGCAATGCCCACATCGAAGTGCTGTGCGCCTACCTTTTTGCGGGTTTCAGCATCGAAACCAAGAATTGCAGGAACGCCTGCTGAAAGACAAACTAACTTCGGATTCTGCTTCATCTCATCACGTAGCCATTGTCCGAGCATGGCTGGCATGTACTCACGCTGCTTGTGTGGCTTGCGCAAAGAGCCATCTTCATTGAACGGGAAGTGCCAATGCCATTGTTCTTTGTTATCTATGGCAGGCTGAAAACCATGTCCTTTCTCGGTGTGAATATGCACAACGATAGGGTGGTCGATATCTTTCACACGCTGAAATACCTCCACCAACTTTGCCACATCATTGCCTTCTTCAAGATAAATGTAGTCTAGCCGAGCGTACGGAAGTAGTTTTGCGCACACGCACCATTGCTTTCACGCAGTTCGCGCAAGTGTTTATAGAGTCCGCCGTGGTTTTCTGCAATACTCATATCGTTGTCGTTCACTACCACAATGGCATTTGTTCCGAGTTCGCCAACGATGTTCAGTCCTTCAAAAGCCTCTCCGCCAGAGAGCGAACCATCGCCAATGACAGCTATAACATTCTCTTTTCCGCCCTGAATATCGCGACCTTTCATCAGTCCAGCAGCCAAAGCAACCGATGTAGAGGTATGTCCTATCTCGAAATTATCGTATTCTGGACTCTCCAAAGGCGATGAATAGCCCGAAATACGATCCATTTCGTTGTCGTCGAAGAAGCCCGCTTTGCGTCCTGTAAGTATCTTATGGGGATAACTCTGATGCGAAATGTCGTACACAATCTTATCGTTTGGTGCATCGAAAACATAGTGTAGAGCAACCGTTGCTTCCGTAAAACCAAGGTTAGGACCTACGTGTCCGCCATGTTTCATGACACGATTCAACACTCCTTGACGCACTTCTGTTGCCAAAATATGCAGTTCTTCCATTGTCAAGCCCTTCATATCGGCAGGCGAGTCTATCTTTTCTATTATCATATTATCCCGTTTTAAATTAGAATTTTACTTTGTTTTTAGCGGTAACTATCATCTGTTTCCGCTTGCAAATGATAGAGCAAAGATAAGAAAAATATTTCTTTTGCTGAAGTTTTTTGAGCTTTTTAATGTAATGAAAACTGCTTGTTTGGAATAAAAAAGAGGGCATTCTCACCCAAACCAATATTTTTTTGTAAATTTGCAAACCCTCGATTGCAGTGGCGAAACATCGACTTTTGCTGCCAAACGAAAGGATACATATATATAATAAGGTGGAAATTATCTACCACCAAATATAAAAAATACAGGTCTAAACAATGAAATATATCATCATTCCTGAGCGAAAAACAACCCCTCAGTTGCCTTTCTACTTTGCCGTAGAGGAATATGTGGCACGTACTTACACCGATGACGATTACTTTATGGTGTGGCGTGTGGAGCCAACAGTGATGATTGGACGCAACCAGCTTACCGAAAATGAGGTGAACGTTGACTACTGTAAGCGCAACGGCATACATATTTACCGTCGCAAAAGCGGGGGAGGTTGCATCTATGCAGATAAGGGTTGCATGCAGTTTTCGTACATATCGTATGCTGAAAACGTAAATCGTGCCTTTGTAGAGTATATGCAAGGCATTGCCGATATGATTAAAAGTCTTGGCATAAACACCGAACTCTCTGGCAGAAACGATATTCTTGTAGAAGGAAAAAAGGTTGCAGGAAGTGCCTTTTATGGTCTTAAAGGACGTAGTGTGTTGCACAACTCGCTTTTATTTAGTACTGAATTGGAACATCTTGAGCATGCTTTGACACCAGGAAAGGAAAAGTTGCAGAGTAAAGGAGTGGCTTCTGTGCGCCAACGTGTTACCAATGTGGGCAACTATACCGACCTCAGTATTGAGGCATTTATGGACTATGTGCGCAAGTATATGTGCGGTGATGAAGTGTTGGAACTGACTTCCGACGACATGAAACATATTGAAGAAATAGAGAAGGAACTTGCTTCTGACGACTTTACATACGGCAAAAACCCTAAATATACGGAGGTTCGGAAGAAACGTTTTGCTGATGTGGGAACCATTCAGGCTCACATCGAATTGAAGAACGAGAAGATTTTGAACATCAATTTGATGGGCGATTACTTCCTTTTGGGAGATATTGACCGTGAATTGCTCGACCTATTGCGTGGTGTTGATTTTACGCGCGAAGCAGTATCTGCAGCAATTGAAAGTATAGAAATAGGCAATGTAATTCGTAATTTCACTACGGAACAATTCTTGCGCTTGCTATTTGGACGTCCGCCACATGTGATGAAGCCTGATTGGTTAAAGATAAATCTGTCCTCGAAGAAGTCTTCTGGCGAAACAGCGGGCATTCTTGCGCGACACCATATGAACACGATCTGTACCAGCGGACTATGTCCTAATCGCACCGAATGCTGGGCTGCACGCACTGCAACACTAATGATTGGTGGCGAAATATGTACTCGTAAATGTAGATTTTGCAATACATTGAGTGGTCGTCCTAATGCTTTGAACCCGAATGAACCGCAACATGTGGCTGAATCTATTAAGGCTTTGAACCTTCGTTATGCCGTTATTACATCGGTAGATCGCGATGACTTGCCGGATTATGGTGCCGACCACTGGGTGAAAACGGTGGAAGCTATTCAGAAACTGAACCCCTGACACTAAGATAGAACTGCTGATTCCTGACTTTATGGGCAAGAAAGAGCTGATTCAAAAGGTGTTGGCAACAAAGCCCTCATCGTGTGGACACAACATGGAAACGGTGCGCCGACTGACTCCTTCTGTGCGCAGTGTAGCACAATACGACCGCAGTTTGGAGGTATTAGCAGAGATTGCACGTAATGGTGTGCAGGCAAAGACAGGCTTTATGTTGGGCTTAGGCGAAACGCATGAAGAGATTTTGCAAACTATGGACGATATTCTTGCAACGGGTTGTAAGCGTTTGACGTTGGGACAATATCTCCAACCTACTGCAAAACACTTGCCAGTAGCTGCATACATCAGTCCGAAGCAGTTTGAAGAATATAAGAAAATAGGATTGGCAAAAGGCTTTAAGCACGTAGTTAGTGGACCATTAGTGCGCAGTTCGTACCACGCAGCTGAAACAGTATAAGTCGAACGAATGCTTTTTCGATGTGTTGGGGGCTAGGGATACCATGTTCTTAACAGCCGAGAAAGAATTGGATTATCGAGAATTTCTAGTTTTCCTAGAACTTTTTAGATATTATAGGACACAACTTGAGAATACCTTTTATTCTGTAAAGATAATTCGTTGAAAAAACAATAATATCGGTTTTACATTGCAAAAGTGCCTATATTGCAATTCAAAAGCGCCTGTTTTATCGTGCAAAACAGGCGCTTTTGCGATGTAAAACAACCCCTATTGCAACCCATTGATAACAAGGTAGTTGCATAGAAAATACTCTTCTGTAAAATCTTTACACATTTCTTGTTGCTTTTTAAGTTCTATATAGTAAGGCACAACCTTTACTTCAATAGTAGAAAACGAAATATACGGAAACGAAAAAAAGGCATTCCAAACAACATTGGAATGCCTTTTTGCTTATTTATATTCTGCTATTTCGTACTCTTATCTACTGATAAAATTGTAGTCAGAATCGAACTGTTTGGGGTGGCGACCGATGAGAACAGTGTTTAAAAGGCAGTTAGCCACAACCTCTTCCTTCGACAAATCCACCTTCGGATCGATGCGAACATCTTTTCCTAACAACACTTCCCAAGGACCATTGAAGTTGCTATCGTCTGCACCAAAGAACATTTCGTTCGTATCTGGGTCCTCCATGAGTTGGTAATGAATATACTTTTTCGATGCAATAGGGTTGATGTCTAACAGCAATTCGTAAGCGTGCTGGAAGGCTTTGCGCTGATTGCGTGCCTTCGGATACATCAATCCGATGTATGGAAAGATTTCTTCAAACTCGTATGCCTGGAAGTATTCTTTTAATTTCATTGTGTCGTTACTGACTTGTCCTTTAGAATTTAGCCATCTTAATGGCTACTATTGCACATTCATCGCCTTGTTTCCGTACTTGCCACCACTTCTATCCTTTGCTTGTTGAAGGTCGTTAGTAGTGAGAAGTCCGTATATTACAGGGATTTCACAACTTGCATTAAGGCGCGAAATACCATAGGTTACACCCTGACAGATATAGTCGAAGTGAGGCGTTTCGCCACGAATGACACTTCCGAGTATGATAATTGCATCGTAACCACCATTGAGTGTCATCTGATGAGCGCCATATACGAGTTCGAAACTGCCTGGAACGGTCTTCACATGAATGTTTTCGGGTATGGCTCCGTGCTTCTCTAACGTTCTAACAGCGCCATCAAGAAGTGCGCCCGTAACCTCTGGGTTCCACTCTGATACTACTATTCCGAAGCACATGTTACTGGCATCGGGAACAGAAGTAAGGTCGTAATCCGATAAATTGTGTAATGCTGTGGACATTTCCTATATCAGATTAGTTGCTTGCGCGCTCGATATACTTATCAATATCTTGGCTCATAGGAGAGTTAACATACTTTGTTTTAATCTCTTCGTAAAGCTTTAATGCGTCAGCCTTCTTGCCTTCGCTTTCAAGAATAATGCCTGCTTTTCTCAAAGCCAATGGTGCTATGCTCATATTAATACCTTCGAAGCCCTTAGCATTGGCCATATCAGCTGCCTTTTTAAAGCTTTCTACAGCCTTATCGTTTTGGTTATTGTTTGCATAAATGTCTCCAAGAGCCATCTGAGAGGCTGGACTGATGATCTGATCGTTCGATGTTGAATACTTTTGAACGTTCTCTAAAGCCTTAGACCAGTTTGGTTTTTCTTGGTGTGCATAGCAAAGACCAATGTAAAGATTAGCGAGATTGCCAGCGTTAGTGCTGCTATAATCGCTTTGTACCTTTTGGAATACCTTGAGAGCTTGGTCGAACTGCTGCGCTTGGAAAAGCTTTTGAGCTTGTGCCAGCTGTGTGCTTGCTTCTGTTTCTTTAGGTTCAGAAACGAAAGTCTTGTAGAGGAAGAACCCAGCAACTACTACAAGGATTGCTACAATAGCAATGATAGCGGTCTTTCCGTGCTTCATGAAGAAGGCTTCCGATTTGTTGAGGGTTTCTTCATAAGTGCCCTCTGCTTTTTTGTTTACCATTTTTGTTTATCTTTTTTTATTATTTCGCTTTGTTTTTGCTACGCTCTTGTTAGATGCAAGTTTGTATAACGTGGCAAAATTACAGATTTTCTCGCACATATTGAAATATATTACGCTTTTTTTTAACATAGATATTAAAAAGGCCGCACTTATCTATAAGAGCGGCCTTACGTTTAAACCATAATGCTATAATCTATTACCTAATTCCTATTTTCTTTGTAATTGTGCCTTCAGTTGTTATGATACGTACAACATATACACCATTATGGATAGGTAGGAAGATGCTGTTGGCAATGTTAGTTGTACTAAATGCCTTTGTACCAGCTATATTATAAACTTCTACGCAACGTACGTTCTTGGTGTTGTTGAAGTTGATAACGTTACCATTTATGGTGAAATTAGCTTCGTTTTCGGTTGTTTGAATCTCATCAATGCCTGTTACTACACCTAAGTAAACTACTTGAGTGTTGTGTCCTGCAAGTGGAATTTCTTGTCCATACTTCTTGCCTTTAGGACGGTATTCGGCATAAAGGAGATACTTACCAGGCTGTAATGCAGCCTCAGGAGCCAACGAGAAGGTGTATTCTTCGCTCTTTCCTTCTTCCAAAGTAACTGATTTCATGAATGCCATCATACCTCCAGCACGTGTAGCAGGCGTAAACGTACGTAAACAGGTACTCCCTTAACTGCTTTGCGTGCAGTAATCTTGAGCTTAAAGCCGCTTGTACGCTTTCCAACTTCAAGTTGTGATGTTGGAATAGTGAACTCTGTGCACGACAATTCAATAGCGTCGTTGTCTAGAACTTCAAGCGTATATTCCTTCTTTTGACCCCCCATAGGAGTTTCAATACCATTTACTACATAGTAAGGAACGAGCGAATACTTACCAGCAGCTAAGTCTAAACGTGAAGAGTAGACTGCTTTTGCTAATTCCATCTTCTTATAATCAGCTTCCTTCGTCTGAATAATGTCGTATACTTTACTATTATCGGTTACATCAACTGCCTTCATCAGCATTGACGAATTACCTGCAGCGCCATAGTTTCGTGCCTCTTGGAGAATGGCAATAATATCGCCTTGCTTAACAGCAGCATTGTTTTCTTTGTTGGTATTGCTAATCCAGAGCATCTCACTTTCTTGGTAGAAGACAGGAGTAGTTATCTCTTCTAATACCTCAAGGATATTATCTTCGGTGAATGCAGGCTTGAAAGGATAGCTTTCCCACTTTGCAATGTTGTCTCTATAGCGTTGTTTATCTTCCTCAGTTGCATCTTCTTTAGGTTCAGTTACGTTTACATTCTTCTCAAATGCAGTTACTTTGTACTTACCAGCAGGTAGGTCGTTAGGAAGTTCGCAAAGCAATTGAATCGTCTTTTCGCTATTATCGTACACCTGATGGAAGGTGGCTTTGTCGTTCTCATGAACATAATAGACCTTTGATTCGTCGTTTACAGATGTGAACTTGAGCCAAATATGGTTGAGATAAAAGTCGTCGCTGTTATTCTTTAGTACTAATGTGAACTTACCAGACCCTTTTGCATGAAGTTCGTTTTCAGCAGTAATAGGCTTCATAAGTGTAACGTTTGGTACAGGTTCGTGCTGTTTAACGCTTACGATCTTATTATCTTCTACGGTTGCTTCGCCATAGTTTGGCAAGTTGTTAGGGCATAAAACAAGTTGCCAATCATCGCTTCCATTGGCCTTTACAGCAAATTGTATTCTGTAATCGCTGCCGTTTGGCACGTTGCCATCAATCTCTTTTTTAACCCAATGGCTGATGTAGAAGCCTGTAGTATAGAGGTTTCCGTCAACATTTACAGGGGCAAATGTCTTGTCTTCTTCCTTCAAAACGGCTTTCACCTCATTGTTCTTGTCAATCAAAACAAGGCCTACCTTACCTATAAACTTATCGCAATCGTGGTTATCGATGCGTTGCATGCCCAGAATTTGGCCGCCAGCTTCGACTACTGCAATGCGACTTGAACCGAAAATAGCCCATGCTTTCTTTCCAGGAGTACCGCCATTGAGAGGCTTAATGCCCGTGATGATTTCTTGTTGAAGGTTATAACCTCCACCATTAGCGCCAATTCCAGAGAGTAAGGCTCAAGAGCATTTACTCGGAAATATCCGTTGCTCTTGCCATACCAACCCCAGTTGAAATGGAAATAGTCCTCGCTGTCGTATCCATCGCACACAAATGCGTGTCCACCCTTGCCATCTTCGTTAGTTGCAGAGTAGAAAACAGGACGTCCCGCATCAAGTTCGGCCTTAATCATGCCTATCCATTGAGGAGTAGAATAGTACTCGCGTCTCTTATAAGAGATACCTGTATCGTAGCCAAAGTAGTTAACCATAGCTCCAGTTACGGCTTGTGAGTAGGCACCAGCCTCACCGCTGGGCATGAAAGACATATGTACGCTGAACGCAGACAAGCTACTTAGCGTAGCAACCATATCGTTTTCAGTTTCGTCGGCATTGTCTTTCTCCAATCGCTCAGGCATTTTTGTCCAATCAAAATTGCCTGTTGTGAAGTCGATATCGTGTCTTTTGCCAAGGTTATCTGTGTAGCTCATGTTACCAGTACCCTGTGCTGGCCACTTGTGATAGCGCATAATCTGTGCCATAGCAGTAGCTACACATCCTACATAATAATGTTCTTTCGGATTGTTTTCGGTGGGTTTCTTAACAGGCATCTTATTAAAGAAAGGTGCGTCTTGTCCCCATTGTATGTTGTTCAGCAATGGTTTAACCTTTACTTCGCCACGTGGAGCAACGCGTTCGTCCTCTTTTACGAAGTCAGTAGAGCCTGTTCGCTGTTGTCTTTCAACAGCATTTGCGAACATCTTCATCATGTTAACGACGTTAGAAGGAGCACCTTCTAAGTCGAAGGTGCCCTTGTCGCTATAACCAATAATTGTGCCTATGGCGTCGTCTCCAGATACAATGACGAAGCCACCATTGTTTTCCACGTTATAGACATAGAAAGGTGAGTAGTTAGCCGTGGTCGAAAATGTTGCATGCATTAACTTTCTGGGCATCGCCATAAGGTGTGCCTTAACATTTCGATGATGGTGTTTTGCCAGGAAGTCCTGCGCTATGCGCTGTGCTTCAGTCCTTGAAACTTTTTCGGCAAAGGCTGGTATTGCGAGCAACGCAAATAGCAGCAAGAAGTTGAATGTACGTTTCATGCTTTTAAATTTAGTTGTAACAATATAATTTTATGATGTTTATTGTTTTCCAGGATGTCTACAAAGTTAGTCGTTTAGGATAAGCGTTAGTTCGCTCATTCGATTGCAAATATAGTTTTTATTCGTAAAGTAGTATAAATAATAAAATGCAATGCGATAAGTATTTTTTAACATTCTCACATAAAAACTGAATATATATAATACAGGTATTTTGCATATATGCAACTAATTGTATAATTATACTATAGTGTAACTTTCAGAGTGTCAAAGGCTTACAAGTGTGTTCTAAAAGAGCCTGTTTTGCGTTGCAATATAGGCTCTTTTGCGACGCAAAACAGGCACTTTTACAGCGCAACTAATCAGCGAAAATGAAGAAATATCGAAGTGGGTGTAAACAGACTGATAATGAGCAGGAAACGGAATAATTTGCATAGAAGTGCTCTTTTCAAAAAGGGCAGGAATATGCAGATTTAGGCAGAAGTTCAGTTACTAAACCGTTACCCGATTTCGTCATAGGTAACGATGGAGTAATGTTCGGTAACTGAATTATTTTCGCTCGTGTGGCTGTTGCTACGGTCGGCAGTTTTCTGCATAAGTGATGAACGCTTTGAAATTGGTATTTTTGCCACAAAACATCAAAGCGTATGAAAACAGAAAAAATGAAGGTGTTGCTCTACCTCAAAAAGAGCAGTCTGGACAAGTCGGGTAAGGCTCCGATTATGGGGCGGATAACCATCGGACGTTCTATCGCACAGTTCAGTTGCAAGCTCTCCTGTAATCCTGACCTGTGGAATCCCCGTGAGAGCAGAATGGACGGAAAAAGTCGTGAGGCGGTGGAGGTGAATGGCAGGTTGAGAACTTGCTGCTGTCCATCCAGTCAGTCTATCAGTCTTTGCTTGCAAGAGGTTGCCCATTTGACGCAACCGATGTGAAGGAACTGTTTCAAGGCAGTGTGCAGACACGGTGCATGTTCATCGAAAGGCTTGATATGCTCATCAAAGAGAAAGAAAGTCATATAGGTATAGACCTCAGAAAAGAGTCAATGGCAAGCTATCACTCCACGAGAATCCACTTGCAGGAGTTCATCCAAGCGAAGTATAAGGTTTCTGACTTAGCCTTCTCACAACTGACAGAGAACTTCATCCATGAGTTTCAGCAGTACTTCTTGGGAGAGTGTGGATTTCAGGAGAGCTCATTCTACAATGTCGCCACCCATTTGAAAACAGTTTGCAGGCTGGCTTACCGTGAGGGGTTGGCAGACATCCTACTTTTCGACAAAGCCAAAATCAGCAAGGGTAACAAGAAACTCCCCAAAGCACTTGACAGAGGGGCATTTGAGAAGTTAAAGACTCTCCACTTTGAGGACTTGGAGGAGGAAATGGAAACGGCAAGGGATATTTTCCTCTTTGCCTGTTATACGGGTGCTGCATATTGTGATTTGATGGAACTGGACAAGTCCCATCTTGTGCGTGATGACGAGGGTAGCCTTTGGCTGAAGTTCAACCGTCAGAAGACAGGTGTGCCTTGTCGTGTCAAACTGCTGCCCGAAGCTCATATGGCTGATGGAGAAGCTCCACAGCGATGAAAGGGAAACATTGCTCCCTTTCATGGGATATGCCACTTACCAATCTTATTTGAAAGCCCTGCGGCTTCGTGCAGGCATCTCGTTTCCTTTTACCACACATACGGCAAGGCACACATTTGCCACGCTCATCACGCTTGAACAGGGTGTACCCATTGAGACCGTTAGTAAGATGCTGGGGCATTCCAACGTGAGCATGACCGAGCGTTATGCAAAAGGTAACCCCAGAAACTCTTTGAGGAATTTGATTGTTTCCTTTCTTTCACTGAAGATATGCAGTTAACAATCTGATTCCTATTTTTTTCTATCTTATCATTATTCATTATTCAAAACCACCAAGACAATGAGGAAGTACATTCAAGATACTGTTCTATATCAACAGACTGAAAAACAAAGGCAGACGGCAATACCGCCATTCTCTGCCGTATCACCATAGACGGAAAGAACACAGCCATTACCACAGGCGAAGAGTGTAAAAGTCTGCGAGTGGAAAACCAAGCAGGGGTTTGACAACCAACAGGAAGACCAATCAAAGAATTAAAGAGTTCAGGGATTTGGTGGAAAAAAGACCTATCGGGACATTCTTGTAATGGATGGAGTGGTAAGTGTGGAACTTATCAAGAACCGCTTACAAGGCATTGCCACTAATCCGACCACGCTCCTTGCCATGAGCAGGGCCGAACTGCAAACAGTCAAGGAGAGCGTAGGCAAGTCAAGGGCAGAGGGAACTTATCTGAACCTGTTCTATTCTGACAGAAATCTCCGTGAATTTGTAGAAAAACAAAGGAGTGCAGGATATATCCATCGGAACAATTACAGAGGACTTGTTCGAGGAATACCGCTTCTTTCTCAAAAAGCGTGGACTGAAAGCATCTACCGTCAACAGCAACCTCTGCTGGCTGAGCCGACTAATGTTCCGTGCGGTCAGCAAGAGAATTATCCGCTGTAATCCGTTTGAGAATGCCAAGTATGAGAAAGAGGAAAAGAAGATACGCTTTTTGCAAAAGAGCGATGTGATGAAACTTATGGCAATGAAGATGAACGACAGAGAAGCAGAGCTGGCAAGACTGATGTTTGTCTTTTCCTGCTTCACAGGCTTGGCTATTTCAGATATGGAGAATTTGGAATACAAGCATATCCAAACGACAGCGGATGGACAGATGTATATAAGAAAGGAACGTCAGAAGACCAAGGTTGAGTTCATCGTGCCGTTACATCCCATAGCGAAAGCTATCATCAGTCATTGTCGGAAAGAGCAAGAAAGAAGCGAGGAACAGCAGACGGTGAAAGAAAAAGATGACCACCTTGTCTTTCACCGTAATTGTAGCCGTAGTGTCATGGATACCAAACTGAGCATCGTGGGAAAGGCTTGCGGTATCCGCCAAAGACTTTCCTTCCACATGGCAAGACATACATTCGGCACGATGAGCCTAAGCGCAGGAATACCTATTGAGAGCATAGCCAAGATGATGGGACATACCTCCATATCAAGCACTCAAGTCTATGCGCTGGTGACGGACAAAAAGATATCAGAGGATATGGACAGGCTCATTGCCAAGCAATCGGCAAAAGAAAAGGAAACTTCGGAGAGAGAGGCTTGTGAATCTTCGGATATTGTAACCTGTAAAATGGAAGAAATGGCATGAAGACAAACAACAATCCAAAAATAAGAACAAACACTTCCAATCAGCGTAGTTATTTTGATTGGGTCAGCAAAATGCAAGTCATTCGCAAAGGAAACGGAGAGATAGCCATGACAGAGAGTGAACTTGTGAGGTTCTTCGGGGTAACATGGAGAAAACTCCACCACAGGTTGCAAACGATAATAAAATCCTCCAACCTACATCTCGATGAGAGGGTTGCAGGTGAGGAAGATATTTATGCAAACGAACAACTAAAAGGTTATGCTCCGCTCTATCCGCTTCCTGTCATCATTGCCATGTCTTTTCATCTGGACAGCACGGAAGCGTATTTATTCAGAAAATATGTCTGTCAGAGATTGCAGAAGGTTGCATCCGTGATAACACCGATATTTCTGCTCGGTGGCACGGATAACTGATGAATATATTTCCTTTTTCTTTCACCGATTATATCTTACTACATAACTACATTAAGAGATAATGTATTGAAAAAGGTTTACATTGTAGTTAGTTGGAAGTCCTTACTATTACTACCATAGAACTACAGGCTACAATATAGTTGTTGCTTTAAACATATTATTTTAATCTGGAATTTGTGAGGGTTGGAATAAATTATGTATTTTTGCAGTCATATAGTACACAATTACGTTATACAATAAAACACCTATGGAATATAGATACAAAATAATACTCATATTTTTAGCTGCCGTGTTTAAACTAAGCTCTATTTGTGGGCAAACAGACACGGCTACGCTAAAAATTAGTTATAAAGCAGCATTTAAGTCTTGTGTAGAACGTCCGCAGCTGTTCGATGATATGATATTATTGGTTGGAAAGCACAGCAGCAGTTTCTATTCTGCCACTAACATAACACAACAACAGACATTAGACAGTGTGGTACAAACCACGGGCGGAAATCTTTCTCAGGTTCTAGCAGCAAGTTCCAAGATGAGAGCAAGTTCTAAATTAGGACAACATTATGTAGTATTGAAGAACTATCCCATAGCAAACAAACTTACTTATACCACAGAACTTGTGGGGAATACAGCCTTTAAGTATGAGGAGGCTATGCCAACGTTAGACTGGGAACTTTTAGATGGCGACAGCATCATTGCCGAATATAGTTGCAACAAGGCAAGAACGGCTTTTCGTGGCAGAGTATGGACGGTATGGTATACGCCCGACCTTACCATAAGTGAAGGACCTTGGAAACTATGTGGATTACCAGGACTGATACTGAAAGCAGTTTCTGACAATGCCGAATATACTTTTGAATGCACAGGCATACAAAAAGGACATGGAGAAAAGATTGCTATTGCTAAGAAAAACTTTATAAATACAAATGCAGCCGACTTACAGAAACTCGAAGTTCTTACTGCTACCGACCCACAGGAAGCTATCATCAGACTCAAAGGTGTGCGTGGCAGCGGTAACACAAAGAAAAGAAAGTTGACTCCTTTGTTGATAGAAGATTTGAGCAAGAAATGAAGCAAGCATTTCTCATATGGTTAATTCTCTTGTTTGCCATCACGGCAAAAGGTCAAATACTTACAGGGCAGATTGTATCTACACAAAACACATCTGTTGAGCGTGCTGCCGTGTTTTTGAAAAACGGGAAACAAACCATAGCTTACACTTTTTCAAGCCCTAATGGTAGCTTTTCCATTGATGCCAAAGGAAAAGAGTTTCGCATAATAGAGGTAAGAAAGATGGGCTACGAAACAATATCTTTGTTTATATCTGATTTCAAGAATGGGCAACATATTGTATTGCAAGAGAAAACAAACGAACTGAAAGAGGTGGTAGTGAAGTCGCAGAAGGTACGCCAAGAAGGCGATACGCTTAACTACCTTGTCAATTCTTTTAAAACTAAGCAAGACAGAACCATAGCCGATGTATTAAAAAAAATGCCAGGAATAGCCATTAACGAAGATGGATCCATAGAATATCAAGGCAAGAAAATCAATAAGTTCTATATTGAGGGAATGGATTTACTTGGTGGAAAATATACACAAGCATCAGAAAACATTGATGTGAACAAAGTAAAGAAAATACAAGTCTTCGAGCGTCATCAACCAATCAAAGCATTGAAAAACACCAGTTTCAGTGAGCAAGCTGCACTGAATATCGTTTTGGGAGATAGCGCAAAGAACGTATGGACACATACCATAGACCTTGCTGTTGGTATGGCAATGGACAGGAAGTCTGACTTCCTCTATAACAATAGGCTTTTTTCTATGTTCTTCTCGCGAAAAGTGCAAAGTATCAGCATGTATAAAAACAACAACACAGGTAAGAGTATTGGACAGGAAGTATCGCCAATGGCTGCCTATTTAGACGACTCTGCTCCCACAGACGGCGGAATTCTCGCCAATATTTCATTGCCAGCACCCGATATAGAAACTGCTAGAAGCCGATTTAACCAAACACACCTGTTTGCTACAAATTGGCTTTTCAAGACAAAAGGCAACAACGACTTGCGACTACAGTTGGATGCAATGGCAGACAAGACTATACAAAGGCGAACAACTTCAACCATCTATACAATGGCAGGTGGCAAGGCAATCATGGAAGACGTGTCGGCACAAAGCCATCACAACGCACTCAATGCAGAGGTGCTGTACAAGCAAAATACGGATAAGCAATACCTTACCAATGATTTGCGAGGATATATAGACTTCGACCAAAGCGATGGTACATCGCTATTGAATGGTAGAAATACTCGCCAATATGTAAAGCCACGTCAACGCTATCTCACCGACAAACTTTCCTTCATCCGAAACCTTAACGGTAAACATTCTATTTCAGCGAATGCCTATCTCTCATTAAATTATGCACCAGATTTGCTGTTGCTGTCAAATGAAACTACCGAACGATTGGAAAAACATAGCATGTTGGGCGGATTTAATACTTATTGGGGACATAAAGTGGGCAAATTTCATCTGAACTACGATTTTGGAACAGATGCAAAATTACAACGAATGAACATCGAATATGATAGCATAAGTGCGAAACGAAGATATAGGGAATGGAGGAGTTTCGTTCGTCCTACATTCAGTTACAAGTCGAACAATATTCATCTCACAGCCAGTACACCGCTTTATTGGACAGAGCGATATTACGGAAGTCAGCATAAAAGCACGCTTACCATAGAACCACATTTATATATATCTGCCATGCCTACACCATCGTTAACTCTTATGGGTATCTATAACTATGCATGGCGACCTAATGAGTTTTCCTCAATGATAGACATTCCTTTGTTTACAGACTATATAACGATGCGACAAGGTTACGGGAAACTAGACTATACGCTGTCGCATTTTTTAAGAACCTCTGTAGAATATAAAGACGTGTTGAAGGGCTTCTTTGTCAATATAGGCTATAGCTTTACCAATATGCGAAACCAACGTATGTATTCGCAACGTGTTATAAACAACTCTTATCAGACGTTTGCAACAGATTTTACAGCAAATAGTACCACACATGGTATAGATGGACGAATGAGTGAAAGTTGGAACATTGCACATTTGACAACTATCCTTGGCTGTTCCTACAATTGGAGCAACTATAAGATGCTTATTGGAAATAGTTTTGTACCTTTCCAAACGCAATCTGCTAATATCTCTCTTTCCTTTTCGTTGCAACCTATTGAGTGGTTCTCCATAGAGGAGAAGAGTGTTTATAGTTATATAAGGCAACTATCAAAGGGTAATGCAGCATTCAATATTGAACCCTTGCGTTCTTTCAGTCATCAGTTGAAGTGCTTTCTTATGCCTGGTAAATTCCAAATAGAGTGGAACAATGAGTTGTACCATAGCAACGACCATTCAGTCTCGTTCACATACTTGCCGACATATCCGTATATTATCGTCGTAAACGTTACGAAATAGGACTTGTCTGCAATAATCTTCTAGGCAAGAATAAATACATCCGACAGCAAATAACCGACACTCAACAGATATATACAGCTACACAATTAAGAAGTAGAGATATTTTGCTGAAAATAATGCTATCATTGTAAAGATAGACAGGGTATCCTGTTATTATAAATAATTTAAAATCAAAAAGAAATGAAAAAATTTTTATTTTCGTTGGCACTAGCTCTTAGTTTAGGAGTAGTTGCACCACAAACAGTTGCTGCTAAAAGTAAATCCAAGATTGAAGTAACAGAAATCAAGCACCATGATGGTTATGATGAGGTTACCTTTAACGATGGAAGCTATGGCTTTTTCTTTGAAGATGGTACATCTACCATTTATATAAAGAAAGAAAGTCGTAAATAATCTTAGCAGTATTTCTTGATATTTGTAAACAATAGAATATCGAGAATTTATGCGTTACATTTAAGGTATGCCAAGAGTTTATTATGGCATACCTTAAATGTCTATGTACAATAGGGTAACTATATTTTTAGTTTATCTTAAATTTATCATTAAATCTGACACGTCGTAGTCTTACCTGTAAAGTTCTGGCTGGTAGTATTTATAATATCCTTTTCTAATGATGGGAATTAGAAAAGTCATTGAAAACAGCGTCTTAGATCTTAATGGGTAGATAGGGGCTTATAAATCTCCTCTAACATCCTCTCCAAGTCTGAAGACTTATAGAGTATTTTCCCAGCGAACTGCGTGTAGGGAATAATCCTCCTGTCCCGATAGTCCTGCAGGGTGCGAGGGCTGATATACAGCAGCTCGCATACTTCCTTGCCCGTAAGAAAATGCTCACCGCCAAACAGCGGTTTGTGTGTCTGTGCCACTTCCTTTATCCGTCTGTTGACTCCTTCAAGTGCGGACAGCACCCCCTGCATATCATCCGCTTCCATGTTCAAGTCCTTTACTGATTCCATAATATCCTTCTCTTATTTGTTATTCTTTATTCTGTCTGTTTTCGATTTCTCCGATTTGCTTTGGAGCAATAGCTCCACATCCTCACGCCTGTAATAGCACTTATGCCCGATTTGCGAGAAAGGCAGCACGCCTGTATCCCGATAGTGCTGCAATGTACGCTTGCTGATGTTAAGCAACTTGCACACATCACCGTTGTGCAGCCAATCGGTATGCTTGCTTTGTTCTCCAAATGCCTTATGGCAGGTCTCAGCAAGGCTAAGTATCTCATTTCTGAGCCTTGTCCAATTTGAATCCGTAATGATAAAATATCCCATAATTCTATTGTTGTTTTGTTTGTAATTCTGTCTTATTGGTATTGACAATACCTTTGCCTGTTTTGCGTATCATCGCACGTTTATGTCTGCAAAAGTATGATGAGTTTATCATACTTCAAAGCAGCAGGGAACAGCAGGGAAATATCGGGAACTTCAAGGAAAAAGACAATGCATTTTATCAGCAGCCGTTTGCACCTTCTTACCCTATTTTTTTTCTTTCACCGTCCGTTGGGTACAAAGATATGGTGCTGTATCTCCTATTCAATCGTTATTCGCCCAAGTGGCAGCTTGTGACACTCTTGGTGTGGACAAACGCTACCATATTTCTGTGCTGATTCTATCGTTTGTAATATCGGTGTAGAATACTGCAAACGTGTCAAAGAGCACACTTCTACCTCTGCCTTTTTCTTGTTATTTTATCCCCGTCTTGACTTAGTTCAGGCTTAAATAAGTTTTTTTCTTTTCCCCATCTCCATAAAAATCCGTGCGAACTTTATTGCCAATGAGCGCAACATTATGCAAGCACTCTTTGAATGCTTGGAACTTTCCCATTCTCTTCCTAACTTCACTCTCGGAAACCAAACCAAGCATATAATGAAAACAAGTGCAGATAAAGGCAAATTGGAAGGCGAGAACAATACGTCTAAGCAAAGGAAGACTTCCTCCAAAAACGGTGAGATAGAAACTTATCTCTCCTCTTATTATGGGTTCAGGTATAACACGGTATTAGGTAGAACCGAATACAGGGGCAAGAACGATGCTCACTTCTCAAAAGTGGGTCGCTATGAAATCAACACGCTCCGCAGGGAACTTGACAACGATGTGGGGATTATCACATCTTCCGACAACCTCTATTCCATTATAGAGAGCAGCTTCTCTCCACGTGTCAATCCCATACAGGAGTATTTCAAGGGATTGCCCTTGGTGGATATTGATAATAGCAGTGGTAATAACAGTGGCAATAGCGATAGTTATGCTTATGGCAGTAAGAGTAATGGTAATAATGAAAACAATAGCTGTTGTGATATTTCTTCCCTTTCATTGAAAGCCATTCCCGAATTGGCAAGTTGCGTAGTTGTGCGCAACTCTGACAAGTGGCTGCCATACCTTACCAAATGGCTCGTGGCAGTGGTCGCCAACGCCATGGACGACCGTGAATGCCGTAACCATACCTGTCTTGTACTGACAGGCGAGCAGGGCAAGTTCAAGACAACTTTCCTTGACTTGCTCTGCCCACCTGCCCTGCATGGTTACAGCTACACGGGAAAGATATATCCGCAAGAGAAGGACACGCTTACCTATATATAGGGCAAAACCTCATCGTAAACATTGACGACCAGCTCAAAGCCCTCAACAAGCGTGACGAGAACGAACTGAAAAACCTCATCACCTGCCCGATGGTCAAATACCGTATGCCCTACGACAAGTACGTGGAAGAGCATCCTCACTTGGCAAGCTTTGTGGCATCAGTGAACGGCAATGACTTTCTTACAGACCCTACAGGAAGCAGACGATTCCTGCCCTTTGAAGTGCTTTCCATAGATATTGAGAGAGCAAAAGCTATCTCTATGGACAATGTTTATGCGGAAGCCAAAGCCCTGTTAAAGTCAGGTTTTCGCTATTGGTTTGATGATGACGAGATTGCCGAACTATATAGGGAGAGTGAAGACTTTCAAGTACAAACTGCAGAGATGGAGCTTTTGTTGCGTTGTTTTGAAAAGCCAACGGAGGATGAAAGTTATTCGTTAATGACCACTACGGAGATACTCACTTATTTGGGTATTTATACTCACCAGCCACTTGTTGCCAAGCGTATGGGTGAAGCCTTGAAGAAAGCAGGATACATAAAGGTGAGCAAACGAAGAAACGGTGGTAGTCCCATCTATGTCTACAAAATTAGGAAAATCTTGCCCTGCCCACTCCTTCAAACTTGTAGTAGCCAAATGTAGTAGAATGTGTAGTATTGTCTTATACTACAAAGTAACACTGATTATCAATCACTTATCACAAGATAGTATGTAGTAAGAAGAAAGATAAAAAAGTTTGGAGGGGGAAAACTTTGGAAACGGTAAAAACATAAAAACAGACAAACATAAATAATTATCATTCAACCCATTAAAGTATCAAAACAATGAAAAAAGAAGATTTATCACTTATCAAGCGATATCCCATCGTGGAGTATCTCGAAAGGAAAGGCATCAAGCCTGTACGTAGGACTGCTGCCTATGCCCTGTATTGTTCACCGCTCAGGGAGGAAACGCATCCGAGCTTCAAGGTGGACACAGAGAAGAACCTCTGGATAGATTATGCCGAAGGTAGGGGCGGAAGTATCATTGACCTCTGTATGCGCTTGGAAGGCTGCACGCTATCGGAAGCCATTTGCCGTTTGGGACAAAACGCTCCCGCTAATGGCACATATAGTTCTCGTAATGGCTTCGCATCAAACAACACCCAACCTGCAATGGCTGCAAATGAGGCAAGGAGACTGATAGAAATATCAGACACCTTGCCGCCACATTTGCAGGAGTATCTTGCGAGGGAACGCTGCATTGACATGGAAAAGGCAAAGCCTTTCCTTAAATGTATCAGCTATGAGGTAAGGGGCAGGTGCTATCAAGCCATCGGCTTTGCCAATCAATCAGGAGGGTATGAACTTCGGGATAATAGTTCGTTCAAGGGAACGATAGCTCCGAAGGATATTACTCTGATATTTACGGACAAACAGACAGAACACGCAATAGACAAGCCACTGCCTGTATGTGTGTTTGAAGGATTTATGGATTTCCTTTCTTTTCTTTCAATGAAAGAGGAGATAGCCAGCCACTGCCTTGTGATGAACTCCGTGAGCAATGTGGCGAGAACCGCCCTCTACCTGAATGACCACAACCTAACGCATATCCGTGCCTTCCTTGACAATGACGATGCTGGGCGGAGAACCGTGCAAGAATTTGTAAGGGCTGGTTTCAAGGTGGAGGATATGTCCGTGTATTACAGAAACTTCAAGGACCTCAACGAGTTTCATGTCTGCCGTATGCGTAAGCAAGAGCAGCAGAAAGTACAGGAACGGACACGGATGACGGTTAAAGAACAAAATCAAAACATGAAATCAAAACAAGTCAAACATAAAATGAGATAATAATATGGACAAGAAAAAAGTCAGTAACGAGGGAATGGAGAATACCATCCACTCCACCAAGCAATATTTAGGACTCAACCAAATTGAAGGTCAGTCTGAACATCTTATAGCCGAACTTCGGGCAAGGAAAGCAAGACTTATTCAAGAGTCTAACGAACAGTACCCAGAGAACACTACGCACTCTGAACCTGCGCAGCATACAGAGAACGTAACCGTTCAAAGACGCATCAGTGCCAAGATGAGAAAGGAAACGCTTGAAGCCTACAAGCAAGCCTACCTTGTTCCGACAAAACTGAGCAACCGAAAGGCAGTCTATCTGAGCCGAGAAACGCAGGAGTATGCCGACTTCATCGTGCGCAGGTTAGGCGACAGGGGCAGCAACCTTTCAAGTTTCGTGGAGAACATTGTGCGCATTCATCTGGAGGAGTATGGTGAAGACATAGAGAAATGGAGGAGATTGTAAATCACAGGAAAAGGGTCGAGGACTTTTGGGAAAAGGGGCTATTATTCCACTCAAAACCCTCAACCCTTTTTTAGAGAACATAGCAACAGAAATTGGTCAAACATATTGAATGATGGGAACACCACGAACGCAGTTAAACACAGAATGCGCGGCATTCACTTTTCGGCAGCAAAACGCCTTGTGCGTAAACGTTTCGTTAGCTGATATTGCAAGACGTCAGTTTGTACCCACAAACTGCTCTTGCTCCCCTCGTTAAATTATCGGGGAGAATAGACCGTAATCACTCCGTTCTCATCGGTCAGCGTTCAGGAATTAAGCAGCAATGAATCATCCATAATGATTAACTTTCAGAGAAACTTATATGAAGAAATACAGAAGAAAAGCTACCCAATGGCAGCAGAAGGACAATGAAGAAAAACAGATGAACAAGACGGAGTTCATCAAGGTTAGGTGTACTTTGGAGGAGAAGCAGCGCATCAAGGCAAAGGCGGAAAGCACAGGGCGTAAGTTCTCCGAGTACTGCCGTGAGATTCTTTTGAATGGTGAAGTGGTAGCCGTTCCCAAGATGACCGACAATGAAAAGAAGCCATTGCCGTACTCCACCGAACGGGAATGTACTACGCACAGGTTTCCAACCTCATCAAGATAAAGGACGAGTCATGGGTGCCGATAACCAAGAACCTTTCGATATGTGCCAAAGAAGCATTTAAGCGTTTTTTCGACCCTCACTTTCGCATTGGTGACGATATATATAAGGTCTTAAATCTACCGAGGTATGATAGGAAAGTGTAAGGCGATAGCGCACGGAAGTACTGCATTGGGCTATATCTTCAGAGAGGGCAAGCTGGGTAATCGGCTTGCCTTCCATAACCTTTGTTGCAGAGAATCAAAGGCTATTTACGAGGAAATGAAGTTGGTCAGCGATTACAATACCAGATGCAGAAACAAATTCCTGCGCATCGAAATCGGCATTGCGCCAAAGGACGAGAAGAAACTATCAGTTTCTGAACTTGCCCAAATAGCCCATCTGTTTGCCAAGAAAATGGGGCTTGACAACCACCAATGGGTGGCAGTAACGCACAAGGATACCGACAATAGACATATCCACATTATCGCCAACCGCATCAGCCTATACGGAGAAGTCTATGACACTACCTTTGTAAGCAACAAGGCTGCAAGGATTACAGAGGAAATCAGCAGGGAGAAAGGCTTGACTATTGCAAAGGAAGTCAAAGCAGAAAGGAAGCATCAGAAGGCGAAAGTAAACCCCACGAGGGAGCAGACCAAGCAGCAGGTTCAGAAGATTTGCTATGCCCTACTTGAAAAATACAAAGGCACAGGTATCACGGGACACTCCATGTTCCTCTACGAGCTGAACAGGCTGGGAATAACCATAGAGCGCATGAAGAACAAGCAGGGCAAGGTCTATGGCTTGAAATTCTCATACACAGGACAATCTTTCAAGGCATCGGAAATCGGCAGGGAATTCGGCTACCACTCCTTGCAAAGAAACTTTGAACCAACAAACAAAGAAGAATTTAAGAAACCACACCACACAATACAAGAACCGACAGAAAAGAACGAACAGCCTGATACAGGCTATCAACTCGTACCCAAAAGCCGTTCCTCTATCTCACGAGACAATGACACACCACAAGTGCAGAATTCTATTAGTACAGTGGCAGACACCATTGTTAGTGCAGCCGATGAAGTTGTGGAAGGGTTAGGCGATTTGATTACACCATCCGCACAGGGCGATGATTATGCCGAAGCAGCATGGCAGCGCAAGCTCAGATACCAAGCGAACAGAAAGAAACGAGGGAGAAAACTATAAGCCATACGAGTTTACAAAAAAACGCAAAACAAAGAATTTCTTAGCATAAACGCTTGTTATTCGGTAACAAAGTATTATCTTTGCAGACAGAATAACAAGCGTTCTTTGTTAGGCAGAAAACAGCAAAGCCAAGTAGCTCGCTCGTTTCCAAATCGTTACCTGTTTAGTTATACCAACAAGGTAACTTCTTTATTTTCAGATAGATATATTTTTATAATTATCTTAGAAGGCGAAAGAGGCTCTTTTGCATTGCAATAGTGTATATACAAAAAGAGGCTAATATTATGCAAGTTCTTCAATGCATAATGTTAGCCTCTTTAATTTAGTTGTTATTGGACTATATGTCCTTAGCAAAGATTACTTCTCGCCCTTGTCTTGCAAGAAGCGTTCTGCCTCAATTGCTGCTTTGGCACCACTGCCTGCTGCCACAACTCCTTGACGATAGATAGGGTCGGCAACGTCGCCAGCAGCATAAACACCTTCGATATTAGTAGCCGTAGATGTACCCTTGGTTACGATAAAGCCTTGTGGGTCGAGTTCGAGTTGGCCCTTAAAGAGTTCTGTGTTAGGAGTATGGCCGATTGCAAGGAAGAATCCATCAATTTGAATGTCGTACTTCTCCTCGTTCTCTTCGCCCTTGAAGCGTACCAAATGTGCACCTTCTACACCATCTTCACCGTAAAGTCCGAGCGTATTGGTGTTGTAAAGGATTTCTATATTTTCTTTTTCCTCTACACGTTTGCGCATGATTTCAGCTGCACGAAGGTATGGCTTGCGTACAATCATGTATACTTTCTTAGCCAAACTTGACAGATACATTGCTTCTTCGCAGGCTGTATCACCACCACCTACTACGGCTACGGTACGCTTGCGGTAGAAGAAACCGTCGCAGGTAGCACATGCACTAACACCTTGTCCACGGTATTTTTCTTCGTCAGATAAACCAAGATATTTTGCACTTGCACCTGTTGCGATGATAAGTGTATTTGCTTCGATAACGTTGCCACGCTCATCTTCCAAAATGAAAGGACGCTTGCTGAGGTCTGCCTTTACGATAGAACCATCGCGAACGTCAGCTCCAACGTTAGTAGCTTGGGCTTTCATTTCTTGCATTAGCTCGTTGGCGTCAATACCATCTTTAAAGCCTGGGAAGTTCTCTATAATTGTTGTGGTGGTTAATTGTCCACCTGGTTGCAAACCAGCGTATAGTACTGGTTGTAGATTAGAACGGCTTGCGTAGATAGCTGCAGTGTATCCTGCTGGGCCGCTACCTATGATTAATGTCTTTACTTTTTCCATAGTGTTTGTTATTATAAATATTTCTTTCTTTATTTGTTCCTTTTTATCAATGCTGCGATGCATTGTTATGATAAAAGACAGGGTAGGGTGTCTGCCTATTTCGGTGGGAATAGACCGAAGAGACGTGCATCTATCATATCTTCAATACGCTTGAAGTCTTGCGGATTGGTGGCGAAATCGGTGGTATCTCCATCAACTATCATCAGCTCACCCTCGTAAGTTTTAATCCAATTCTCGTATCTCTCGTTCAGACCGCGTAAGTAATCAATGCGCATAGTCTGTTCATAATCGCGTCCTCGCTGCTGTATATGCTCAATAAGATGGGGTACGCTACTCCTTATATATATAAGAAGGTCGGGCAGTTTCACCAAGCTGAGCATAAGATCGAATAATTGTGTGTAGTTCTCAAAGTCGCGGTCGCTCATCAATCCCATATCGTGTAGGTTAGGAGCAAATATGCGTGCGTCTTCAAATATAGTACGATCTTGAATGATTGTGTCGCTTGAGCGTGATATTTCAACCACATCTCTGAAGCGTTTGTTCAAGAAATATATCTGAAGATTGAACGCCCAGCGGTTCATATCCTCATAATAGTCGGCGAGATAAGGGTTGTTGTCCACTGGTTCGAACTGTGCCGTCCAGCCATATCGTTTGGCAAGCATTGTTGTAAGTGTTGTTTTGCCTGCTCCTATGTTTCCTGCAATAGCTATATGCATATTCTTTTTAATGAGTATTGTGTGAGTTTGGTTGAATATTAAAACAATCCGAAGAGTTCACGATCAATCTTATCGGTAATAAAACCAAAGTCTTTCGGATTGTGTTGGTAGTCGAGTTCGTCTACATTTATGGTCAGAACGCGTCCCTTATACTGGTTTTGTATAAAGTCTTCGTACCGTTTGTTAATGTTTTCGAGATAGTCTAACGGCATGCGTTGCTCATAATCACGGCCTCGTTTTTCAATGTTCTCCGCCAAATGGCTTACCGATGCACGAAGATAAAGCATGAGGTCGGGGTAGCGAACAGCGTCGGTCATATCCTCAAAGAGTTCCATATAGGTTTCATAATCGCGATGATCAAGGTTGCCCATGGCGTAATTGTTAGCTGTAAATACGTAAACGCCTTCGTAAATGGTTCGGTCTTGAATCACATTAGTGTCAGACTGGCTGATTTCCAGCAAGTCTTTGAAGCGCTCTTTTAGGAAAAATACCTCCATAGCGAACGACCATCGCTTTATATCTTTATAGTAATCGTCGAGGTATGGATTGAATTCCACCGACTCATAGCGTGGCTGCCAGCCGTAGCGCTTGGCTAACATGGCTGTCAGCGTAGTCTTTCCACTTCCAATATTTCCTGCTATTGCTATGTGCATAGGTTGTTTTAGTCTTATCGTAATACAGCCTTGCCGATGCAGCCGTTGGGCATCTGTATCTTCAGCATTGCACAAACGGTGGCTGCAATATCGTTGATGGTAACTTCTTGTGTGGTTTCTCCGTGGTTCACGTGCCAACCGAACATCACCCAAGGAATGTGTGTGTCGTAAGGATAAGGCTGTCCATGCTGTGTTCCAATGTAGTCTGGAGAGTTCTTTGCACCGAAGAATTGTGCACGGGTAACTACTCCTATCTCTCCAGAACGATGGCGCATATAGCCGTTCATCATACGTGTTTTAATGAAATCGGGCATGGTTTCGGTCGCAATACGCTCTTGATCGAATACGAAAATGTATTGTGGATCTTGCTTTAAGTAGTCGATAGCCTCGTCAATAATGTCTTGTTTCTTCTTTCCTGCTTGTGCTATCATCTTGTCATCTAATGCAAATTGATAATTGTCTTCGCCCATAACAGGTTTAATTCCGAACTTATTTTGCAAGTGATTGTTAAGTTCTTGTACGGCTTTGTTGTACTCAAAAGCTCCAGCAGGTATGCGATGCTTCTTCAAGAAGTTATAGTTGTGTGCCGCACCATGGTCTGCTGTGAGGAAAAGAAGATAGTTTCCACGTCCTACTTTTGCATCTAATGCATTGAGAAACTCGGTTAAATCCTTATCCAACCGCATATAAACGTCGTGGTTTTCCTTACCTCGTGTGCTATATTGATGGCCGATTGCATCGGTAGAAGAGATGCTGACAGTAAGCATATCGGTTTCTTTACCTTGACCTAAACGCTCGTTTTCCAATGCTGCAATAGCCATCTTGAAGGTTACAGTAACTCCTTCGTTGGATGTTCTGATATTATAATTAGGTGCTGTATGATTGGCTTTGTTGAACTTTTCTACCCATTCTGGCAACTTATCCATATAATATGTAGAGGTAACAAAGTGTCCTGCAGAGGTGTCCCACCAGTATGCTGCATCGGCAGAATGACCTGCAGGCAAGATAGAAGCACGATCCTTGAGCGATACACCAATTACTTTTGAACGGAAATTGGTAGCTAATTTAAGTTCATCACCAATAGTTGTAGTAAGCAAACGGTGCGGACTCATCTGTCCTTCCTTACTGTTTGAGCCTACACTGCGCACGGTTGTATCGGTACAACAGTACACATACTGGTCGTTTTGCCACCAGTTATTGCCGCAAATACCATGAAGAGCTGGTACAGAACCAGTGAAAACAGATGAGTGTCCAATAGCTGTTACCGTTGGAGCGTAGTTTATTTGAGTGTTTTCTAAAGAGAAACCCTCGTTAAGAAGGCGGCGCAAACCACCTTGTCCGTATTCGTTTTGATAGAAATAGAGGTAATCCCAGCGCATCTGGTCAACCACAAGACCAACGACTAGCTTTGGTCTTTCCACTTGAGCTTGCATTGTCAGCGCCATAAAGAACGTCAGAACGAAGAGTGATACTTTTCTCATTTTTAGCTATTTGAATAGTTTTTATTGAACTTTTGCTCTACCATTGGTATGGCAAATGGTAGTTACTTTAACCTTGCAAAGATACAATTTAATTATGAAACAAGGGTAACAAACTTGTAAGTATTTTCCGTTGTTCTCTATTTCCCTACTTTTATAATGTGTAATCTTGGCAACATCAGATTTTTATTCTATATTTGCAAAAAAATAAAAATTATGGAAATGAGATATGTAAATGATACTGTGCGCCGTCAAGACCGACTCTTAGACGAGGCGAGAGCACTGGAATTGCTGGAGAAAGGGGAGTACGGAGTGCTCTCAATGGTATCTGATGAAGGCGGTTATGGTATTCCTGTGAACTTTGTTTGGGACGGAAAGCAGAGCGTTTACATACATTGTGCGCCTGCAGGACGTAAGTTAGAGGCGATAGAAAAGAATAACAAGGTGTCGCTTTGCATCATTGGTAATGTGAATTTACTGCCTGGAAAGTTCACGACAGAGTACGAAAGTGCTATCTTTTTCGGTACTGCGCACATCCATCTTACCGATAAAGAGAAGATGGAAGCATTGCATTTGCTTATCAATAAGATGTCTGCCGACTTTAAAGACATAGGTGCTAAGTATGCAGAAAAGAGCTTTCACAGAGTGGAAATCATTCGCATCGACTTTACAGAGTTTAGCGGAAAGCAGAAGAAAGTGCCTCATTCAGCAAAATAAATATTATGAGCGGCCGATTGTAAATATATACAGTGGACCGAGAAATCTATTGAAATTTAAAAGACATTGTCATGTTCTGATGATGCAAAAAGATTGATATTATAAAAAAATAAATACTAATTTGAAAACAAACGAACGACTTTATGAAGGACAGATTAAAGAAAACCTTCCTTGTTGCAGGGTTTGCGTGCGTTGCACTTGTGGCAACAGCTGCCACAGCACAACAGGTTAAGAAAGGAAAATCTATGTATTCGAATCCATTGATGCAGAAAAGCGCATTGCCATTTGGTGCGCCTGACTTTAGTAAAATAAAGGATGCTCATTATCTTCCAGCCATTAAAGCTGGAATAGCAGAGCAACGTGCTGAGATAAAAGCTATTGTAGAGAACAAGCAAAAGCCTACATTCCAAAACACTATCTTGGCTTACGAGAAGACCGGACGGCTGTTGGACAGAGTGAAAGGCATCTTCTTTGCTGTTACAGAGGCTAATAAAACAGCAACAATCGAAGAAACTGAGAAGGCTGTAGTGCCTCTATTGACTGAGTTTGAAAACGAAATTAGTTTCAATCAGAAGTTCTTTGAGCGTGTGAAATACGTGTACGACCACGAAAGAAACAGCTTGAAAGGTGAAGATAAAGTACTGCTTGAAGAGATTTACAAGAACTTTGTGCGTTCGGGTGCATTGTTATCGAAAGATAAGATGGCTCGTATGAAGGAAATAAATAGCCGTCTCGCACAATTGCAACAAGACTTTGGTAATATGCTTCCAAAGGCTTCTGCGGCATCAACTGTATGGGTAAATGACGTGAAAGAACTTGCAGGACTTAGCGAAAATGCTATCGCACAATGCAAGAAAGATGCTGAAAGCCGTGGAGGAAAGGCTCCTTATTGCATCGTTATCACCAATACAACCCAGCAACCTATTCTCGCAAGTCTCGAAAATCGTCAACTTCGCGAGCGTGTTTACAATGCTTCAATTCACCGTACCGATGGTACAGGAGAGTTTAATGCCTTCCCTTTAATTGTGGAAATTGCTAAATTGCGTGCTGAAAAGGCTGAATTGATGGGTTATAAGAACTATGCGTCTTACGCTTTGTCTAATGTAATGGCCAAGAATACCGACAATGCGTATGCTTTCCTTAACCAACTTATCAAAGAATATCAGCCAAAAGCTGTTGCAGAAACTAATGCTATCGAAGAATATGCACGTAAAACACAGGGTGCTGACTTTAAGTTGCAGCCTTACGACCGCTTCTATTATTCTGCAAAAATGAAGAAAGAGCAATACAGTTTCTCTGATGATGAAGTGAAACCTTACTTCAATATCGACTCTGTTCTTATTAATGGAATCTTCTATGCAGCTAATAAAGTATATGGTTTGAGCTTCAAAGAGCGTAAAGACCTGCCTACTTATCACCCTGATATGAAGGTTTTCGACGTGATAGACAATAATGGTAAGCAGCTTGCACTATTCTATTGCGACTACTTCCGCCGTCCTTCTAAACGCGGTGGAGCTTGGATGAGCGCATTTGCAAAACAAAGTCGTTTGAGACAACAAATCCCTATTATATATAATGTATGCAATTATGCGAAGGCACCAGAGGGTCAGCCAACGTTGTTGACTTGGGATGAGGTTTCAACAATGTTTCATGAGTTTGGTCATGCACTCCATGGCATGTTGTCAAACTGTAACTATAACACGTTGAGTGGTACTGCTGTTGCACGTGATTTCGTGGAAATGCCATCGCAATTTAACGAAAGTTTTGCAAGCATACCAGAGGTTTTCAACCATTTTGCAAAGCATTATAAGACCAATCAACCTATGCCTGCCGACTTGTGCGATAAGATGTTGAACTCTATTAACTTCCAAGCTGCTTACGCAATGGGCGAGAACTTGGGTGCAACATGCGTAGATATGGCTTGGCATATGCTCGATTCTAAGAATATTCCTACTGCTGAAGAGGCTAAGAACTTCGAGACTAAAGCATTGAAAGAGGTAGGTTTGTTAGACAACCAGATACCTCCACGCTATTCAACTTCATACTTCAATCACGTTTGGGGTGGCGGATATGCAGCTGGATACTACAGTTATTTGTGGTCTGAAGTGCTTGCTGTGAACATCGCTGATTACTTCGAAAAGAACGGAGCACTTACTCGTAAAGTTGGTAACGACTTCCGTAACAAGGTGCTAAGCCGTGGCAATACGAAGGACTTAATGGAGATTTTCTCAGACTTTACTGGCCTTAAGGCACCAGACGCGTCTGGATTGCTGAAGGCAAGAGGATTGTAAAAATCCTATAATATTATTCTTTTTCATCTCTACCCGCCATTGCAGCTGAATGCAATGGCGGCTTTTTTATAGAATTACATCTTAATGTCTATTATTTCAAAAAGCATTTGAAGCGACAAATTTCTTACTCTTTGAAAGTCTAAAAACAGTAGATTGAAAAAGTGTAATCTATTCCTTCTATACTTGAAAAAAATAGATTACGTTTTATGAATAAAAAAATGTTTTTAAGCTGAAAAAAATATACTATTGCAACAGAATGTCTATTCTTTCACCATGCAATAGTGCCTGTTTTGCAACGCAATACCCATTGTTTTATCGTGCAAAACAGGCTCTTTTACAATGCAAAACAATGGGTATTATATTACATTGATAATCAGGTAAATAGGTAGGATTAGGCATTTTATTGAATCTTTGCAAGATTATGCACTTCTATTCGTCTGTAAAAGGCATTTGAATGTAAGGTCTCTACAAACTTACTTTTACCCTTATCAACTATTGTTTTTGTGGATTATCAACAATTCATCGGTGATACTTACCCTTTTATTCATACATTAAAAAAGTTGAATACAAACAAATTATTCTTGCAAAGTAGTATTTGCACCAATCATAAAGAATAAAGTTTGCAGTAATAAAAATCACTTCGCTTGATTTTTAAAAATAATAGTATCGGTAAATTAGAAAAGTAGATATAAACTTGTCATTACAAGTAGCATGTTGATCAATGATATTATTCGTAAAGCACCTTTCCCGTATTATCGTTTTCGTTTTCCTAGATTTTTGTTTCTGTATTCACGAATAATTGTTTTCGTTTTCCCAAATTTTTGTTTCTGTTTTCACGAATTATTGTTTCCATTTCCTTTCATTAAATAAAAACCTCTATGCTGTTTTAGCAGAGTAGAGCATTCGTTTGAACATCTTGAAAAAGAACCCTATCAATTTAAAAAACATAGATTTAACACCAAAAGAAAAGGGGATTGCAAATAAAATGCAATCCCCTCTATACTTTTAAAATATAAGTGCTTAGTTCTTAAAGAAGTCCTTAACAGCTTCATTAGGAACCATCTTTTCATCGAAGATGTAAGCTCCAGTCTTAGGACTCTTTACCATCTTGATTACCTTTGTATATGCGCGACCATCCGTTGATCCTTCATGGAGGGTAGCGACCGCTTTCTTTGCCATAGTCTATTATGCTTTAACTATTTGTTATAAACGTGTGCTTACTTAATCTCCTTGTGAAGAGTCATCTTCTTAAGAATCGGATTGTACTTCTTAAGCTCTAAGCGTTCAGCAGTATTCTTACGATTCTTAGTAGTGATATAACGGCTTGTACCAGGCAGACCGCTACTCTTCATCTCAGTGCATTCAAGTATAACCTGAACTCTGTTACCTTTAGCTTTCTTTGCCATGATATTAGTCTCCTATAACTTTAATATCCTTCCAGTCTACATAACCTTTGGATACGGCTTGCTTCAACGCACGATCTAAGCCTAATTTGTTAATTGTACGAAGACCAGCAGCACTAATCTTCAATGAAATCCAGCAGCTTTCTTCTACATAGTAGAATTTCTTGCTGAAGAGGTTTACGTCAAAACTGCGCTTTGTGCGATGCTTTGAGTGAGACACATTGCAACCAATTTGTGCCTTCTTTCCTGTGATTTGACAAATCTTAGACATTTCTATCTGTAGTTTTGTAATTCGTTAATTGATACCTATTCCAAACAGGTTGCAAAATTACAAAAAAATATTCTTAACTAACAAAGAAAAACTGAAAGATAATCAAAGGAATTAAGTTTTTCGAGTTTTTGCTGAAATCATCGTACATTATGCTTAAAATGGCAAACTGTGAGAAGTTTTTAAATAACATGAAAAACTATTTTTACCAACATTAAAAAATATCATCTTAATAAAGTAAAAAAACAGTTTAATATTATTTGAGAATTGTTTAACTGAAATAAGCAATACTTTTTGTTATCGTTACAAAATATTACGCTTGTAAGAAACAAATATCACTGAGGTTTATTTATTTTTAGATAATGATGGATAAATAGGGGAATGTGTTCATAAAAAGTAGAAGTTTATTTTCTGAAGAGTTAGAGATTATATTAATTAAAAGCAATTGTTTTTCAATTAATTAGATTAGCACAGAACAAGCAATTATTCTAAAATGAAAAGCATAAAAAGCACGACCGACGTCGTGCTAAAAGCCTTTATAAAAAAATCAAAATCTTTTTGGTTGAGCTTGATTAAGGTTGTCACCTCACGGTGTCAAACCCTAAATCTCGCGTCAAACATGTTATCCTAATCCAACAAATCTTATACCTTGAAAAACCTATTGATACCTAAATACTTTTCTTTACTTAAACAACTAATCTTTTTATAACCTAAACAATCTATTCTATTTATTATAACCTAAACAATTTTCTTCTTTTTGTACTGCAAAGTTATAGAACATTTATGAAACCTCCAAAAATATCTGATTATAATTTTTATAATTATTCCAATTAAATGATATACATCAAGTGTTTTGGTGCATTTTAGTCAATTTTCAGTCCTAAAACCATTCCAATTGCATTACACAAAAGATTTGTTTACAATTGACAAATATAAGTAAACATTTCCTTAAAGGCTTCAGGCAGCAGGGTAGGGTGTGTTTGGAAGATGCCGAAAAAGGCACTTCCACTACCAGACATCTGCGCATACATAGCCCCCATGTCGTAGAGTTGTTGTTTTATACTGCGTATTTCTGGATACACATTAAATATAGATAACTCGAAATCGTTGTTAAGGTGTTTGCGCCATTCATCGTTAATGGGTTGTGCTACGATGTCTTTACATATTATAATAGGTGGCTGTGGTTTTACGAAAGAGAAAGCTTGAACCGTAGAAATAGCTACTGGTGGCTTAACGATTAGCAGATATAAGCCTTTAAGATGGGCGCATTGATCGCTCATTGGCGTAAGAACGTCGCCTATTCCAGTAGCAAACGATGGTTCAGCTGTTACGAAGAAGGCACAATCGGCACCTAAACGGGCTGCATAACGTTGTAGAGTAGGGGCGTCAAGGTTCAAATTACAAAGTTTGTTGAGTACTCTAAGCGTGTAAGTAGCGTCCGATGAGCCACCTCCCAGACCTGCTTGAGAAGGAATATGCTTCTCTAAATCAAAGTCAACGTGCGGCAAACAATAGTCAGAAGCGAGCAATTTGTACGCCTTCACGATTAGATTATCGTCTAAATTCCCCTCTATGGCATTGCCACTGAGCGAAAGCGAGCACGTACAATCGGCCCCTTCGCCAACAACCGCTTCGAGTTTATCGGTCAGCGGTACAGGATAGAATACCGTTTCAAGGTCGTGATAGCCGTCATTACGCTTGCGTACCACATTCAAACCTAAGTTTATCTTACAATTAGGAAATACTATCATTTTTCTTTCGTTTTTGTTTTGTAGCGGAAGGCAAATTGTTTAATGCTTTCAGTTAAAAGCTTTTGCAAAGATAGAAAATCATTATGGATAACTTGCGATAGTTTCTAAATTTTTGATTACTTTTGTAGCTGTTATGCCAGAAAAGAATAGTAATAACGCAAAAAGTACACGTAGACGCTCTGCCGCGCCTATTGATACATCGTTTGGGCACTTGCAACCCCAGGCATTAGATATTGAAAAGGTAGTTCTCGGTGCATTGATGATAGACAGCGATGCCTTTACTGTTGTGTCAGAGATGATCCGTCCGGATACGTTTTATGACCCACGACACCAGAAAATATATGGTGCCATACAGTCATTGAACCTCCCACGAGAAGCCAGTAGACATTATGACGGTGGCCGAAGAGCTGAAACGCAGTGGCGAATTAGAAGAAGTGGGCGGACCAGCCTACATCGTTGAGCTTAGTTCGCACGTTGCATCGTCGGCTCATATTGAATATCATGGGCGCATATTAGCTCAGAAATACCTTGCACGCCAGCTTATTCAGTTTGCCTCTATGGTAGAAACTGCAGCCTTTGACGAGACTGTTGATGTGGACGAACTCATGCAACGAGCTGAAGGAAGCCTATTTGAACTCTCCCAAAAGAACATGGCGCAAGAGTATACGCAGATAGATCCCATCGTAAAACAAGCACACGAGATGTTGCTAAAGGCTGCAAACAATAAGGATAGTGGCGGCTTAACAGGTATATCAACGGGCTTTACGCAATTAGATAAGATAACTGCGGGCTGGCAACCGTCCGACCTTGTCATTATAGCGGGCCGTCCTGCCATGGGTAAAACCTCCTTTGCGCTGAGCCTTGCAAAGAATATTGCTATTGATAGTCGTGTGCCTGTTGCTTTCTTTTCGCTTGAAATGAACAACGTTCAGCTCGTAAACCGCTTGCTGTCTAACGTTTGTTCCATCTCGGGAAGTAAGATATTGAGCGGTCAGTTAGACCCTGCCGATTGGGAACGCTTCGATAATAACCTCCGCAAAATGGATGGAGCGCCCATCTATGTAGACGATACGCCCGGCTTGTCGGTCTTTGAATTGCGTACAAAAGCACGCCGTTTAGTGCGCGAACATGGTATAAAGGTGCTCATGGTGGACTACCTTCAGCTGATGAATGCGAACGGAATGCGTTTCAGTAGCCGTCAAGAAGAAGTCTCAACAATAAGTCGTTCGCTCAAAGGATTGGCCAAAGAGCTCAACATTCCTGTGTTGGCACTTTCTCAGCTCAACCGTACCGTAGAGCAACGCGATGGTATAGAAGGTAAAAGACCGCAATTAAGCGACTTGCGCGAGTCGGGTGCTATCGAGCAAGATGCCGACTTAGTGCTCTTCGTACACAGACCAGAGTATTATCGTATCTTCCAAGATGAGAAGGGAAACGACCTTCATGGCAAGGCTCAGATTATTATCGCTAAGCACCGTAAGGGTGCTACCGATGACGTGTTGCTTTCGTTCCGTGGCGAATTTACACGTTTTGCAAACCCTGATGAAGATAGTTTTATGCCACCAGGTTTGCCGAACGACTTTGGAGGAGAGATTATTGGAAGTAAGATGAACGATGATCCGCTGCCGCCACCAGATAACATTCCGCCGTTCTAAACGTTTATATTCAAACCAACACATTATTATATTATTAATTAATACACAAATTAAAAGACTTAGTATGATAGATTTATTACAGCCATACATGGTAATTGCTCTGAAGCTTATCACAGGTATGGTGGGTATTTTGATCTTTCTTCGCATAACAGGAAAGGCCCAGTTGGCACAAATAACGCCACTCGACACTGTAAGCGCATTTGTTATTGGTGCCTTAGTCGGAGGTGTTTTGTACAATCCAGATATGTCTATGTGGCATATTTTATTTGCTTTGGCAGTGTGGACAGCGTTCAACATGCTCATTCGCTTTGCTATGCGGTCGGCTCGTTTGCGCCATTTCATAAAAGGAGAGAGCGTGCTTCTTGTAAAAGATGGTGTTATAAACTTCAAGAATTTCAAGCGAAACAGTCTTGAAATGGAACAGTTCCGCTTGCTATTACGCCAGAAAGGAATCTTCTCTATGTTCGATGTTGAAGACGTATTGTTCGAGGCTAATGGTTCTGTTACTGTTTTATCACCAGGTAACAGGTCAGCATCTTTCTTGCTTGTGAACAATGGAGAGATTGTCGAAACCACCTTAAAACAATGCGATCGTTCTTCGGCCTGGGTGCTTCGCAATATCAAACGCAATGGTTTCGAAGCTCCTTCACAATTATTTTGCATGGAGTGGACACCTAACAAAGGTTTCTATTTCGTTACATACGCTGGCGATGTGAAACGTGGCGAAGAAGATGTTGCAGTAGATGATAGCGGAGATATTGTATAAATAGTTTTTCTTTTAAATTGTGGAAATAACGAAAAGTCCACGCCATGATGATATTTTCTCATGGCGTGGACTTTTCTTTTTTTCTTTGTTTATATCATTCTCTGGTGGTGGAGAAGCTATTTTGTCTATTTATCATAACCATTATTAGTTTTAAAAGTAGGGGTTTTGAATTGCAGCAACCATTTAAACATTTTTTTACAAATAAGACTATTGCATAACTAATTGATTATGAACGTTTTGCAAAAGGGGTTGTTTTGCGTTGTAAAAGAGCCTGTTTTGCGTTGTAAAAGTGCCTATATTGCAACGCAAAAACAGGCACTTTTGCAAATCAATAATGCCGTTATTACTTTTTAACAATATCGTAATCGTAAAACAACATTGTTTTTATCGTGTTGTATTGGGTATTGTTTAGGAAAAACAAACAGCTATTATGGAGCAATTTTCCGACTTATCTGTCGATGCCATCGCGCGACAAAAGTCCTTTGTTGGCATAGTAATGCTTCACTTCTTGCATATCTGTTACAAGGTCGGCATAGTCGATAAGCTGTTGCGGAGCATAACGTCCAGTAAGCACAACTTCGGTATTCGAAGCACGATTGTCCAGCGCTTCTATCAGTTTTTCCAAACTAATAAGTTCCATGTGCAGAGCTATTGTAACCTCATCGAACATTACAATGTCCCAATCTCCAGACTTTAAGTACTGCGAACACATGCGTAATCCTTCTTCAGCCTGACGTTTATCCTCTTCATCAGGCACACGAAGCAACATGCAACCTTTGCCAAATTGCTCTACAGATATATTATCAAAGTGTTCAGCAATGTGAGTTTCATTGTACTTTATCGATTTCATAAATTGTCCGATAAATACTTTTTTGCCTGCCATGCAAGCTCTTATAGCCAATCCAAAGGCTGCAGTAGTTTTGCCTTTACCATTGCCCGTGTAGACATGAACCTGCCCACGACTTACCATTTTTTTTGCGCTCATGTGGTCAACAAATAGTTATTTTATGATGAAAATTAATTTCTTTCACATTATTATATATAGTAGCTGCTCATGACTGCTATATTTTTAGTTAGTTCATAATCGGTTTTTGCTATGTCTAATTCGCTACAAAAAGTATAAAAATTAAATAGAATTAAGCAAACAATAGTATAACTATTTAAATAAAAATATAACGATCTTAAAAAAAGCTAAAGAAGGGGCATATACCAAGATAACCTTGCTATTTCTTGATGTCAAAGTAGGTTTTAAACAATTTGGCACACTATTTGTAAATTTATCAGCAGACAGAAATTAACAAATAAAACATATAATTATGCAAAAAGGAAAAATAGGAGTAACAACAGAGAACATCTTCCCTGTCATCAAGAAATTTCTCTATTCAGACCACGAAATCTTCCTTCGTGAAATGGTTTCTAATGCTGTTGATGCAACACAAAAGTTGCGCACACTCGCTACAACTGGCGATTTCAAAGGCGAAACAAACGACCTTAAGGTTTCGGTTAGCCTTGATGAAAAGGCAGGAACACTTACCATAAGCGACAACGGTATCGGTATGACAGCCGAAGAAATAGACAAATACATCAACCAGATAGCCTTTTCGGGCGTTACAGACTTTTTAGACAAATACAAAGATAAGGCAGAAGCAATCATCGGACACTTCGGTCTCGGTTTCTACTCGGCCTTTATGGTGTCTAAAAAGGTAGAAATTATCACGAAAAGCTACCGCGATGGCGCGCAAGCGGTTAAGTGGAGCTGTGACGGAAGCCCTGAATTCGAGCTGGAAGAGGCCAAAAAGGAAGGTCGTGGTACCGATATTATTCTCTATATCGACGACGATTGCAAAGAGTTTTTGGAGAAACAGAAGATTGAAAGCTTGCTAAACAAGTATTGCAAGTTTATGTCTGTACCTGTCGTTTTCGGCAAACGAACAGAATGGAAAGACGGAAAGAACGTTGAAACTGACGAAGATAACGTTATAAACAGCGTTGAACCATTGTGGGCAAAGGCTCCATCGGGACTGAAAGACGAAGACTATAAGAGCTTCTACCGCACGCTTTTCCCAATGAACGATGAACCTTTGTTCTGGATTCACCTTAATGTTGATTATCCATTCAACCTCACTGGTATTCTCTACTTCCCACGTGTGAAGAACAATATCGAGCTTCAGCGTAATAAAATACAGCTCTATTGTAACCAAGTATTCGTTACCGACCAGGTGGAAGGCATTGTTCCAGAGTTCCTTACCCTACTCCACGGCGTCATAGACTCGCCAGATATACCGCTGAACGTGAGCCGTAGCTACTTACAAAGCGATGCTAACGTGAAGAAATATCTACGTATATCACCAAGAAAGTAGCTGATCGACTGAACGGAATATTCAAAGAGAACCGCAAAGAGTACGAAGAAAAGTGGAACGATCTAAAGCTTTTCGTTAACTACGGAATGCTTTCTCAGCCAGATTTCTACGATCGTGCAAAAGATTTCTCGCTCTTTACCGATGTAGATGGCAAGAACTTTACATACGAAGAGTATCGCACACTCATCAAAGACAACCAGACTGACAAGGACGGAACGCTTATTTACCTTTATGCAACCGACAAAGACGAACAGTATTCGTACATCGAAGCTGCACGTGCAAAGGGCTATTCGGTTGTATTAGCAGATGGACAGTTGGACGTTCCTGCTGTTTCAATGCTTGAACAGAAGTTCGAAAAGTCGCGTTTTGTACGTGTAGACTCTGACGTAATCGATCGTATTATTGCGAAAGAGAAGGCGGATAACGAGCAGAAACTTGCAGAAAACGATACCGATTTGCTCACTCAGGCGTTCCAATCACAGATGCCTAAGATAGAGAAAGCCGAGTTTATGGTGGCTATCGAGGCTTTGGGAGAAACCGCACAGCCTGTTATGGCAACGCAAAACGAGTACATGCGTCGTATGAAAGAGATGAGCCAATACCAACAAGGCATGGCTTTCTACGGACAAATGCCTGATACTTACACCATTGTATTGAACTCTGATCACGCAATTGTAAAGCGAATACTCGAAGAAGGCAATGCTGAAACAGCCGAAAAGCTAAAGCCTATCCTAAGCGAAATTAAGGGATTGCAGGCTCGCGAAACCATTTTGCGCCAGGAACAAGGTAAGAAAAAGGCAGAAGAAATTACACAAGAAGAGAAAGACGAACTCAAGAATACAGAGGAATCGCTCAGTAAACAGCGTGCCGAAAAGAACGATATCATTGCAAACTATGCCAAAGGCAACGATGCAATACACCAGCTTATCGACCTCGCACTCTTGCAAAATGGTATGCTAAAAGGTGCTGCACTCGACAAATTTATCAGACGTTCGGTAGACTTGATAAAGTAAACTGTTGAGATAAAGCAGTTATAAAAACCAATATATGAGCATAACTATGATTTCCGTAGTAGTCGCTTTGATCGTAGCTATCATATGTATTTACTTCATATCTAGCTAATTCAATTATAACTAAGTTTACGAAACGATGTGTAACAGCATTTAAAAGCTAATTTATAAATTTGATAAATAGCTGATCGTAATATCTATATAAAAAGGTGAAATCGTTGCTGATTTCACCTTTTTTTATTAAGTTTGCACTATAAGTTCTACTTTTTTATGAAAAAGAAACGACAATGAAGTTTGACATAAACAGCATAAAATACTTCTTAACCACAGGAATGTGGTTGAAAACAGAGCATGGGTCGAAGCGTAGAAATATAGTTATTCAACAGCTGCAGAAGCTCTATCTCGCCATAAAATTCTTCCTTGAACGCGACCATATAGCCGCTACAACACAGCTATCATTCTCTACTCTCATGGCAATTGTACCTATTGCAGCCATGATTTTCGCTATTGCGAACGGCTTTGGCTTTGGTAAATTCATCGAAAAACTATTCCGTGAGATGCTGTCAGCGCAACCTGAGGCTGCCAATTGGCTGCTTACACTCACCCAATCTTATCTTCTTCATGCCAAAACCGGACTCTTTATCGGTATCGGACTGGTGATTATGCTTTACAGTGTGTTCTCTTTGATAAGGACAGTAGAGTATGCTTTCGACAGTATTTGGCAGGTTAAGGGCGCAAGACCCATTGGTCGGGTCATCATAGACTATACTGCTATGATGTTTCTTTTACCCATTGGCATTATCATATTGTCGGGTCTGAGCATCTATTTCTATAGTTTCGTAGAGAATTTAAACGGTCTTCGCTTCCTCGGAACCATTGCAAGCTTCTCTCTTCGCTATCTTCTGCCGTGGATAATCCTTACGCTTATGTTCATTGTGCTGTATGTTTTCATGCCCAATGCAAAGGTAAAGATTACCAAAACAATAGGTCCTGCCATGATAGCCAGCTTGGCTATGCTATGTTTACAGGCTGTTTACATTCACGGACAGATATTCCTTACAAGCTATAACGCCATCTATGGTTCGTTTGCAGCGCTTCCTCTGTTCATGTTATGGATACTTGCGTCGTGGTATATCTGCCTTTTTTGCGCTGAACTCAGCTATACCAACCAGAATTTAGAGTATTATGAGTTTATGATAGATGTTGGAGATATATGCCATAACGACCTTATGCTGCTGTGTGCAACGGTATTAAGCCACATCTGTCAGCGCTTTGCAAACGGCGAAAGCCTCATACGGCAATGCAAATAAAGGTAGCTACTCACATTCCTGTACGTGTTACGGTGGACATTCTTTATAGATTGAAGGAGGTAGAACTTATTTCAGAGAACCAATCTCCTACTACTGAAGAGATAACATACACACCAACACACGACACAAACAACATTACTATAGGTGAAATGATGGCCCGTTTAAATGCATCACCTGTTTCTAAGTTCGCTCATTTAGGCATTTCGCCTAAAAAAGTGTGGAACCGTGACATATATAATAAGGTGCAAAAGATTCATGAGGCTTATCTGAATGAATTGAAATCTATCAATATCAAGGAGCTGATAAACCAGACAGAAGATTAAAAACGAACTTGTTTATTTTGCCAAACAGCATTGAGTATCTTATAAAAATAGGATTTTGCAAATGCAAAAACCTTTCTTTATGTAGTAGATAGCTTCGCTTTCTGAAGTCGAAAGATGGTTGTAAGCCACCTACCCCACTCTGTTCAACTACCTTATTGTATAAAGGTGAAATTAGAACTGATAAGCTAAAGTTATGCAATTAAAGTGTAAATATTTTTCAGAACCGATTTAATCACGTAACGTTCTAAGTATCAATAGAATACAAAAGAGCCTGTTTTGCATTGCAAAACAGGCTCTTTTATCGTGCAATATAGGCGCTTTTACTTCACAAAACAATCGCTTTGCAACGTCATAGCGTTTATATCGTTTTCTACATGTGCTTTCTTTACAAAATGAAAGCGATTATCTTGTTGTTCCTCTTCTATCTATTCCAAGTTCATCTGATACCTCTAAGGGTTCTTGAAAAACTAAAACTGCACCTGAAAGATACTTCTAACGCAAGTCAATAATCTCTGCTGAAGGTGCATCAGAGTGCTTAAATCGGAAGTTAGAATTAGACTGTGATACGGTACGGAAGTTGCTAATGTTTATCGTAACCCACTTTTTACCTTGCAACATCTTTATCTGTTGTGGATAATAAGACTTTGAAATGGTAATATAAAATTCCTGCATGCTACGGGCTGGGTGTATGGCTTGCAAGTGAACAACGTATGTATTGTTGACCGTTTTCATCGACATGCGGTAACCATTCTTGTACATTGAGATGAAAGCGTAAGGGTTCATCGACATGCGTTGGGCTTCGTTAGGCGTCGAAATATTCACTTCGTTTGTGCTTTTCATATACGCCCACTGCGTTTTACCATCGAACCAGATAGTTGTTTCGGGCGTTACGGCCTTGAACTTTTCGCCCTTTAAAGCGATACTACCCGATGCTCTGCCTACCTCTCCACCGGTAATTGTGAAGTTAGCAGCGGCTCCACCACGACGTCCAACAATGGCAGCTGCATTGTCTAACACTTTCTTTGCATCTGCAGAACTCTGTCCAAAAGCACTCACACTCAACAAGAATGATAGAGCTAATAAAATGTTTCGTTGTATTTTCATTGTCTTTTTAACTCCTTTTGCTTTTACTTATGTAATGATGAAAGTAATGATTCAAGACTCATTTCATCGCCAATCAGCACTTCACGAGGTTTAGAACCCTGTGCTGTACCTACAATACCAGCCTTCTCCATCTGGTCCATTAGACGACCAGCGCGGTTGTATCCGATGGCAAAGCGGCGTTGTATCATACTCGTAGAACCTTGTTGGTTCAACACTATAGCACGTGCCGCATCTTCAAAGAGCGGATCAAGGTTCTCATCAAGGGCTCCGCCAGCTATTCCTCCTTCCTCTACTGCAGGTTCAGGTATTGATAATGGCGCTACAGGACCAGGCTGTGTGGCGATGAACTTAGAGATATCTTCCACCTCTGGCGTATCTACGAAGGCGCATTGCACACGCGTTGGCTCGCCACCATTGAGGTAAAGCATGTCTCCTCGTCCCACAAGTTGCTGCGCTCCGGGGCGGTCCAGAATGATACGAGAGTCCATCATGGCACCTACACGGAATGCTATACGGCCAGGGAAGTTGGCCTTTATGTTACCTGTAATAATTGAAGTTGTTGGTCGTTGGGTTGCAATAATCATGTGAATACCAATCGCACGCGCCAGCTGAGCAATACGAGTAATTGGCATTTCAATCTCTTTTCCAGCGGTAAGAATAAGGTCTCCGAACTCGTCAATGATTACAACGATGTACGGCATAAACTCATGTCCTTCCTCAGGGTTAAGCTGATGGTTCAAGAACTTCTTATTATATTCCTTTATATTGCGCGCTCCTGCAGCCTTCAACATATCGTAACGATTGTCCATCAGTACACAAAGACCTTTCAAAGTCTTTACAACCTTCTGCACATCAGTGATGATTGGCTCGTCTTCGTTCTCCTCTACCGCTGCCATAAAAGGCTTAGCGATGGGCGAATAAATACTAAATTCAACCTTCTTAGGGTCAACAAGCACTATCTTAAGGTCGTTCGGATGCTTCTTATAAAGCAAAGATGTAATGATAGCGTTAAGTCCTACCGACTTACCTTGACCTGTTGCACCAGCCACAAGTAAGTGTGGTATCTTTGCTAAGTCCACCATATACACATCGTTTGTAATGGTTTTACCCAACGCTATTGGCAATTCCATCGTGCTTTCTTGGAACTTTCGTGAGTTAAGAATAGAAAACATAGACACGATAGAGGGCTTTGCGTTTGGTACTTCAATACCTATTGTGCCCTTACCAGGCATCGGTGCGATGATACGAATACCGATAGCAGCCAAGCTAGGGCGATATCGTCTTCCAAATTCTTAATTTTTGAGATGCGAACACCTTGTGCAGGGGTAATTTCATAGAGGGTAATGGTAGGTCCAACCGTAGCTCTAATGCTGCGGATTTGTACTCCAAAGTCGTTCAATACCTTTATAATACGGTTCTTATTGGCCTCTAACTCTTCCTTATCAACAAAGTTTACGTTATTGTCAGAGTCGTATTGCTTGAGCAAAGTAAGGGTAGGATACTTCCAACGGGTAAAGGGTTCGTGTGGATTAATAGGGGTGGAGAGGTCTGTTGTGCCTGCTACTATCTTGCCTTGTGCCTTCTCTTGCTCTGCAGGAATATCTACCGTCATACCAATTTCGGTATCTAAATCATCTTCAGATTTGCTCATTTTGCTGGCAACACTTTCCTTTTTGGTTGGTTTTATCACTGCTTCGGGCAGATTATCATCAAGGAAATCCACAGTTTGAGGCTCGGTATTTATGTACTTTTCAACCTCTTCTTCCTCTATTTCATCGGTGTTTTCGTCTACTTCCTCCTTAGTATTGTTGTGTCGAACAATGGTAAATTTCACCTTATTACGTAGATATCCCACTGGATTCAGAATCTTTTTAACCACCGTTATAGTCTCTGATGTAAGGTAAGTGAGGAATCCTAACATCGTAACAGCAAGGATTGCGAGCAGTCCAGGCTCTCCAATAATGTTCTCAACGTACTCTACAACGAACCTACCATGGTCGCCTCCAGGGTTGAAAACGTTCTCGCTCATGAGCGGTGTAAGGAATTTTGCAAAGGTAATCGAGCTCCACGCCATTACCAAAGCCATTCCGAAGAACCACTTCCATAGGTTTACTTTCTCGTAAGCCTTCATCATTTTCACTCCACAGAGTATGATATATAACGGTATTATGAACGCGGGGATACCGAAACATCGCGATATGAGGTAGTAAGACAATAACGCTCCCACTGAGCCACAATAGTTTTGAAACTCCTTTGCGCTATTTTCAATCTCGCCAGGACGCAATGCTGTAACCAAACTTTGGTCGGCTGCGCCTGTCGAAAAGTAGCTTATGAAGGCAACTAATATGTAAAGTGCAAGACAAAGCAATACGAGTCCGAATACAAAACCTGTCTTATCGTTTATTATATAATGTGCGCCAATAGCCTCACTGAATGTTTTCGGAGTCTTCTCCGTTTTCTTTTTTGCCATTATCAAATGTTTAATTCAAATGCAAAAGTACTAAAAATTTGCCATATAATCGGGCATATTTTCAGAAGATTTTGCTAAATTTGCAAAACGAAACAGACAATGATGATTACAAAATTATATAATAAGGTCGATAAAAAGAGTATTCCCGACTTGCCGCGCGTAACGTTTCAAGGCAAGGTTGTGGTAGTTCTTAACGAAGCAGAAGCCAACAAAGCGGTTGATTTTCTGCTCTCGTCGGACATTCTTGGTATTGATTCTGAAACGCGTCCAGTGTTCAAAAAGGGGCAACATCATAAGGTTGCGCTGCTTCAAGTGAGCACGAGAGACATATGTTTCCTATTCCGTTTAAATCTTATAGGCATGCTTCCATGCATCATTAAACTGCTCGAAGACACCACAGTACTGAAGGTTGGACTGTCTTTGCACGACGATTCATGATGTTGCACCAGCGTGCTGACTTCAAGATAGGACGTTTTATAGACCTTCAAGATATCGTTAAGGAGTTCGGAATAGACGACCTTAGTTTGCAGAAACTATATGCAAACCTCTTCCATGAACGCATTACGAAGCGCCAACAACTATCGAATTGGGAAGCTCCCATACTAACAGAGAAGCAGAAAATATATGCTGCTACCGACGCGTGGGCATGTATTAAGATTTACGAACGACTGCAAGAACTACAGAAAACACAAGGTTACGAAACCATAACAGTACCCGAACCCGAACCTAAAAATACCGAAAGTATCGATAAAACCGATGCTGAATTCACACAAAAGAACGATTGAACATGTATAAGAAAATAGTTTTAAAGAAAGGAAAAGAAGAGAGTTTGCTACGTAAACACCCATGGGTGTTCTCTGGTGCAATCCTTAAGCTGGACGAAACACTTGAAGAAGGCGAACTCGTTCAGGTCTACACACACAACGGAAACTTCATTGGTGTGGGACATTTCCAAATCGGTTCCATCACCGTTCGTATTCTTTCGTTTAGCGATGTGCCTATTGATGCTGACTTTTGGCAAAGCCGTTTGAAGGCAGCATGGGCTGTACGCGAGGCAATTGGAGTCATTCGCCCAGAGGGAGATGGTGCATCTACAACTGGCGAAACAGTGAATACAACCTATCGTTTGGTGCATGGCGAAGGGGATAACCTACCCGGTTTAATCGTTGATGTGTATGGAACAACTTGCGTTTTGCAGGCGCATTCAGTGGGAATGCACGTCTCTCGCTTTGCAATAGCCGATGCTTTGCGTGCCGTTATGGGCGAAAAGATTGACAGTATCTATTATAAGAGCGAGACAACGTTGCCCTTTAAGGCTGAATTAGGACAAGAAAATGGCTTCCTTTATGGTGATACTGACAACAATATTTCCATTGAAAACGGACTAAAGTTCCACATTGATTGGCTCAGAGGACAGAAGACGGGCTTCTTTATCGACCAACGTGAGAACCGCAGCTTGCTCGAATACTATGCAAAAGGACGCTCGGTGTTAAACATGTTTTGCTATACGGGAGGCTTTTCGGTATATGCTATGCGTGGCGGAGCTAAGATGGTGCACTCCGTTGACAGCTCTGCAAAGGCGGTAGAACTAACCAACGAGAATATAGCTTTGAACTTCCCAGGCGACAATCGCCATGCTGCTATTTGCGAAGATGCTTTCAAATACCTTGATGATAACGATGGAAAGTACGACCTAATCGTGCTTGATCCACCTGCATTTGCCAAGCATCGCAGTGCATTGAAGAACGGATTGCGTGGCTATACTCGTTTGAATGTAAAAGGTTTCGAACGCATTAAGAAAGGCGGTATATTATTTACATTTAGCTGTTCGCAGGTTGTTACAAAGGAAAACTTCCGCCAAGCTGTGTTTACAGCAGCTGCTCAAGCAGGTAGAAAGGTTAGAATTCTACATCAAATACACCAGCCTGCCGACCACCCAATAAACATTTACCACCTCGAAGGCGAATATTTGAAGGGGTTAGTACTTTATGTTGAATAAGGTAAAGACATACATCGACACCCACAAACTGCTCCGTCCACATGGTCGTTACATCGTTGGACTATCCGGAGGAGCCGACAGTGTCGCTCTTATACTTATACTTAAGGAATTAGGTTACTGCGTTGAAGCAGCACATTGCAACTTCCATTTGCGTGGCAAAGAGAGCCAACGAGACGAAGATTTCTGCATAAAGCTGTGCGAAAAGAATAATATTAAACTACACCTAATTCACTTTTATACAGCAGAATACGCAGAATTAAATAAAGTAAGTATTGAAATGGCAGCTCGAAAACAGCGTTATGACTATTTCGAAACCTTACGAAAAGATATTGATGCCGATGCGATTTGCATTGCACACCATCGTAATGATTCGGTAGAAACAGTACTTCTTAATCTTGTTCGTGGTACTGGCTTACGCGGATTGATGGGTATTCGTCCTCGTAACCAACATATTTTACGCCCCCTCCTAACTTGTTCTAAGTCTGAGATTGAGGACTATTTGTCTGCAAAAGAACAACCTTTTGTTACCGATAGTAGTAATCTCGTAGCTGATGTAAAGCGAAATAAACTTAGAATGGAGGTTGTTCCAACGCTGAAAGAAATCAATCCATCGCTTGATGAGACCATTGTTAGAATGTCGGACAACATCGGTGAAGCGCAGAAAATCATCAATGCATCTTTAGAAAACGCCTTTCATCGCATTGTAACGGTAGAGAATGGAGAGGTAGACGCTTTGTTGCTACGTCTTCAAGAAGGTATTCCTTCCCAAGATTTGCCCAACCTCCGTATCAATATAGCAGCCCTTATAGATTATGTTTCTCCTGAATACTTCCTCTTTTATCTACTCTCTCCCTATGGTTTTACTTCACCACAGATACGACATATCGCTCTTTCATCATCATCAGAGAGTGGAAAAGAATATATAACAGATACTTACACGCTTCTATTCGATAGAAAGATGATGCTTCTTTCAAGGCGTGAAAGATAGTTCCAGCGCCTTTACAACTGTTCCAAATAGGCAAATTTGTCTACTCAGACCAATGTATGATTGAGATAACAGAAGAAGTTGTAGACAATAATTTTACCATTCCTACCACCCCAAACGAGATTGTTGTAGACAAGGCAAAGGTGCATTTTCCACTTGTTTTGCGCCGTACAGCAACGGCAGACCGCTTCCGTCCTTTTGGAATGAAAGGCACTAAGCTGGTTAGCGACTACCTTACGAACATAAAAGTTGATGCCATCAGCAAGCGCAAACAACTCGTTTTAGTTGATGGTAACAATGAAATCATGTGGTTGGTGAGTCGCCGTTCCAGTGAAACATATCGCATTACAAAAAACACTACGACAGCTTTGCGCATTCGCTTCTTATCATCTCACACTACCCTTGTTTAGTGTAGAAGGCTTACTTGATAAGAGATTAAAAAGCAATAAAGCTGTAAATATTTTTTCAAAGCATGATTGTTGCCTAACAAGCTATATATCAATACTTTGCAATACCCATCGTTTTGCAAGGTAAAAGCGCCTGTTTTGCACGACAAAAGAGCCTATATTGCAACGCAAAACAGACGCTTTTACAATGCGAAACAACTTACCTTGCTTTTCACTTGTGTTTTTCTTTACAATCCAGAACGATTATACGGGCAAACCATACAATATTAAGGTGGTACAATTTGTTCTTTTGTGGTTGTCTATTCAGTCGTTTACATTAAGAAGCGCTACCCACAAAATAGAACAAAAGACTTTCTTTCGAGCTGCTATTCGATACTTAACACATTGTTTTACCACCTTTGCGACAAACTTACCAGCAACAAATAAGGGAATACCGAAGTATTCCCTATGCTGTGACTCCGATGGGATTCAAACCCATGACCTCAGGAACCGGAATCCTGCGCTCTATTCAGCTAAGCTACGGAGCCATGAAAACAGATTACAGAAGTACTGCTAAATGGGGCAAAAAAAGAATATTTTAGCCTGTTAAATGCAGTTATTTCTTATGTGCAAAGATACGGCAAAGTTTGGAATTGGCAAAATTTACATTCTACAAAATGTGGTATAAAGCAGATGTAAAGAAATCATATTATTGAGAAAACCAAGCATTTTAAGGTTCTTAAACAAAGCTTATGAAGTAACCGTTTGTATCATTAGTTTTGTTAAGTAATACTTAATAACTTGATTATCAAGCATTATTTTCGTACCTTTGCAGCCGTTAATATGAAGCCGAGGTTAGGTGCACCGATTCTCATGTACGCCCTACCGCATGACTTACCTATGCTTTTGGCAAGTTTATAGGCTTCGGAAAATTGTATATAATGAGAATCTTGAAATTATTGATAGTAGGATTTTTAATGACAATGGCAGCTGGTTCTGCAAGTGCAGGAACCGCCGAAAAGATTGAAAATTTTGACTGGCGCCCCGTGATGGACGCTATTATGCATGTAGAAAGTAGAGGAAATGCAAAGGCGGTGAATGGTCCACACGCTGGAATTTTGCAGATTTCGCATCACGTAGTAAACGAATGTAATAACATCTTGAAGAGTAAAGGCAGCAAGAAACGCTATAATTTAGCCGACCGCTTCAGTCCTGCTAAGTCGAGAGAGATGTTTGTTTTGTTCCAATCACGCCATAATGTAGCAAACAATATAGAGAAGGCTATTCGCATGTGGCATGGTGGAATCAACTTCAGCGTAAGCAAAACGCAGAACTATTATAATATGGTGAAGAAGTTTTTAAGACTCTAAGCAGTCGTTAAGAGGACAATAACAAAAGACTTCGGTGCATTGATAAAATGTAATATCCAATGCTTCGAAGTTTTTTTATTGTAGGTTGTTAAGTGTCAATCAAGACGTTATGGCACACTCTTGTAGGCTGACGATTTCGGCATAATGTTTGTTCGATAAGTCTAAAAAGATAAAATATAAGACTGTTTAGGATATGAGTATAATAGGAATAATTGTGTTTCTCCTTGTTTTATTAGGGAGTAGCGGATACATTGGTTGGCATGTTTGGCAGCTGTTGCCGTTAGGATTGGTTGGTAAATGGCTTGTCGTGGGTGCTATGCTGCTGTGTTTCCTTACTATTTTCGCCAATTTTATTTTAGACAAGAGCCCTATGCGCGTGGCAATAGCGATGTATGAGGTGGGCAATTCGTCTATTTTCATCGGCTTATACCTGCTCATGTTCTTCCTTGTTCTCGACTTAGGACGACTTGTTCGCCTTGTTCCGAAATCGTTTTTATACAATAGTTGGGCAGGAACAGCAACTATCTTTGTCGTCATCGTGGGCCTGTTTGTCTATGGTTATCTTAACTATATGCACAAGGAACGTGTAGAATTGACGCTGAATACTGAAAAGAAAATGAAACAAAAGCATCGTGTTGTGATGATGACCGACCTGCATTTGGGCTACCATAATCGGGCTGACGAGTTCAGAAAGTGGGTAGACAAGGTGAACAAAGAGCAACCAGAAGCTATTCTTATCGCAGGCGACATCATCGATAGGAGTATCCGTGCTTTGACAGAACAGGATATGGCAGCAGAGTTTAGAAGGCTAAAAGCACCCGTATATGCTTGTCTTGGCAACCACGAATATTATAGCGGAGAACCTGATGCAAAGCGGTTTTACGAGGAAGCGGGCATTCATTTGCTTATCGACAACTATGCTTTAGTGCCTTTAAAGGGTAGCGATACGCTGATAGTTGTGGGGCGCGATGATCGCACAAATAAGCGTAGAGCACGCTTAAAAAAACCTTATGGAGAAGGTGCCGAAGGGTTATTACACCCTACTTTTAGACCATCAGCCTTATCATTTAGAGGAAGCTGAGCAGGCAGGCATTGACTTTCAGCTGTCTGGACACACGCATTATGGACAGGTTTGGCCCATCAGTTGGATTGAAGACCTTATATATGAAAAGGCTTTCGGACCATTGCAAAAGGGTGAGACACAATATTATGTGTCGTCAGGCATTGGTATTTGGGGTGGAAAATTTAGGATTGGTACACGCTCTGAATACGTGGTTGCAGAATTTCAGTAGTGCTTTGGTTCGGAAAACAAACTAGGAAGGATTAGGATTAGAATAAGTCTATAAAAAAACAAAAACCATAAAGCAGCGTACAACTTGCTACTTTATGGTTTTTGTTTATATCTGTAAATGGATATGGTATGCCCTCTATTACAATTCAATGTGCATACTAACGATTTGCTTTAACGGTCAAAATCGTGCGCCAAACCGCCTTCGCTGGTTTCTTTATAGAGCGATGGCAGGTCGTGTCCTGTCTGTTTCATCACCCTAACCACCTTGTCAAACGATATATGATGGCGCCCATCGCTGAAGTTCGCATATAGTTGTGCATCGAGCGCGCGGCATGCTGCGAATGCATTTCGCTCTATACAAGGTATTTGAACAAGTCCACACACAGGGTCGCAGGTCATGCCAAGGTGGTGTTCCAAGCCCATTTCAGCCGCATATTCAATCTGCGAAGGTGTACCACCGAACAACTGACAAGCGGCTGCAGAAGCCATAGCGCAGGCCACTCCGACCTCGCCTTGACAACCAACTTCGGCTCCAGAGATTGACGCATTCGCCTTTACGACATTGCCAAACAGACCTGCTGTTGCCAAAGCACGTAGTATCTTGCGCTCCGAAAACTGGTGGGCTTTATATAAATGGTATAACACAGCTGGCATAACACCGCACGAACCACAGGTTGGAGCCGTTACAATGGTACCGCCCGAAGCGTTCTCTTCGCTCACCGCAAGGGCATAAGAATATACTAAACCACGTGATTGTAAACTGGTTTTATAGCTCTGTGCCTTGATATAATAGTTGCTTGCTTTGCGTGAAAGTTTTAGCGGACCAGGCAGAACACCGTCGTTTTCCAATCCAGATTCTACGGCTTTGCACATTATCGTCCATACTTCGTGCAGGTATTCCCATATTTCTGCGCCTTCACACTCGTCCACATATTCCCAGAAACCGCGCCCGTTGTCTTCGCACCAGTTCTGAATATCCTTCAAAGTAGATAGCTCATAGACTGGCTTAGTATAGAAATAGTCGTCTTTTCCCTTACCTTCTGAAGGGCACCACCGCCCACACTGTAGACCACCCACTCGTCTTCAACTTGCTTCGCAGCGTTGAAGGCCTTATAACGCATACCATTTGTGTGGTAAGGCAACACCGTTCCTGGCTGCCATAGTATTTCTACGGGAGCAATTTCCGATAGTACTTCGGTGATGGCTACGTCTGTAAGGTGCCCTTTTCCTGTAGCTGCCAAACTGCCATATAAAGTTACTTCAAAAGCTTTTGCATTTAAATTTCGACGTGCAAATATCTCTGCTGCATGTGCAGGTCCCATGGTATGGCTGCTTGAAGGGCCTTTTCCTATTCTAAAAATCTCTTTTAACGAGTTCATAAATAACAATTAGGTTGTCTTGAAATAATATTGTGGATAAAGCAAAGTTGCGCTATTGTTTTCCGACAAATACCTTTATGTATATGCACAACGGGCACAAGCGACTCTTTCACAGGTGCAAATGTAGCGATTTAATATGGATTTAAGCTACCAAAAGCAATAAAAATGCGTTTATATACGGCTTTCATGGCAATTTAACAACATTAAAAAAAGGCCACTCCTTCACAGGTATGGCCTTTTCGAAAGTATTTAATAAATGATTGATAGGTTTATCCGTTCATTGATAATAAGAACTCATTGTTATCGTGTGTACGTAACATTCTGTCGTGAATAGAGTTCATTGCCTCTATCGGATTCATATCTGCGATGTACTTTCGTAGTATCCACATACGATCGATAGTAGTCTTATCCTGCAACAAATCGTCGCGACGAGTGCTCGAAGCAACAAGATTGACAGATGGGAAGATACGCTTGTTGCTGAGCGAACGGTCGAGTTGCAACTCCATATTACCCGTTCCCTTGAACTCTTCGAAGATAACTTCGTCCATCTTGAACCTGTATCGATAAGTGCAGTAGCTATAATGGTGAGCGAACCGCCACCTTCTATATTACGTGCAGCACCGAAAAAGCGCTTCGGTTTCTGCAATGCGTTGGCATCAACACCACCCGTTAGCACCTTACCAGAGGCTGGAGCAACGGTGTTATAAGCACGTGCAAGACGAGTAATTGAGTCGAGGAAGATGACAACATCGTGCCCACACTCAACCATTCGTTTCGCTTTTTCAAGAACAATACCTGCAATTTTCACATGACGTTCGGCTGGTTCATCGAATGTTGAAGCTATTACTTCAGCATTAACAGTACGCGCCATGTCGGTAACTTCCTCTGGACGCTCGTCTATAAGAAGCATCATTAGGTAAGCCTCAGGGTGATTTGCTGCAATGGCATTAGCTATATCTTTCATCAAGATAGTCTTACCTGTCTTTGGTTGTGCCACAATGAGAGCACGTTGGCCCTTACCTATTGGTGAGAAAAGATCTACAACGCGTGTTGAAAGGTTTGTTGTGCGTGGGTCACCGCATAGCGTAAACTTCTCATCGGGGAATAAAGGAGTAAGATGTTCGAACGAAACACGGTCTCGAACTTCCGATGGTACACGTCCGTTTATCTTGTCTATGGTTGTAAGAGGGAAATATTTCTCGCCTTCGCGTGGTGGTCTTACGTGACATTCCACTACATCTCCCGTCTTCAAACCATTTTGTTTGATTTGGTTTGCAGGCACATACACATCGTCTGGAGACGATAAATAGTTGTAATCGCTAGAGCGAAGGAAGCCATAACCGTCTGGCATGACTTCTAGAACACCATTTGCTTTAATGATATCGTTAAAGTCATAGGCTTCAGCAGCGCTTTGTTGAATTGCTGCTTCAGCATAATATGAAGGATGACTTGTTTCGTTCGACATATTTGGACGGTCGAACATATCGTATGAAGGAACCATTCCTTGGTCTTCGATAGGAATATCCAATACGGTGATAAAGTCTGTTCCATCACCTGGATCGCCCGGCCATATACCTTCAGCGACTAAGTTTGCCTCTTCTTCCATATGCTCATTGTGTGCATTTACCTTTGCTTGGAGCTGCTCAATGAGGTTTTCTGTAGCTTCGCCTTCGTCGTTTTCTATGTTTTTAGGAGTGAATCCTGCTTCTGGAATAATATCTTCTTGATTATCATTAGTAGGTGTTTCTACTTTTGGAACTTCGGCTACTGGAGCCTCAACAGTTTCTTCTGGTTGTGTTTCAGCAGGTGTTTCCACTATTGGTTCAGCCTCTGGAGCTTCCTCAACCGCAACAGGTTTTGGAGCCTCTTTAGGTTCTTCCTTCTTCTTTCGTCCACGTTTTTTTGGAGCTTCTTCCTTTACTTCAGGTGCTACTTCTTCCTTTTCAGCAGGTTGTTCTTCGGGCATATCCTTAAACAAACCAGGCTGTGTAACACCTTGTGGTTTATTTTTTTGGAGGTCAAAGTTCTCTCCTTCCTTTCCATGAACGGTATAAACTTTATCTGGATCCTTCTTTGTTATCCTCGTACGCTTACGCTTTGTTGCTCCCAAAGGGTGCGATGCGCCAGCATTCATGGCTTGCCTGTCTAATATGGCATAGATAATGGACTCTTTATCGTCGGTCTTTTTAAAATCCGCATCAATGTCCTTTGCGATACTCTCCAATTCGGAAGTATCCTTTTCTAATAATTCTTCTTTACTAAACATAAAGTATTATGTGTGTTATATCGAAATTTTGATTTTGTGGAGGTAAAGGTTTCGGAACCGAAACCCTATGTATTCAAAACATCTGCAAAGTTAAGTTATTTATTTGAATACAACAAATGATTGCCTACTTTTTTTTCAATTCGTCTTGAAAAGCAAGTATTGCCTTCAACGTTATTTGTTCCGCTTCTTCGATAGAGCAATATAGTTTTCCTCCCGAAGCGTCTGCATGACCTCCTCCATTAAAGAATTCTACTGCCATAGGTTGGCAGTGAAAGCCGTTACCAGAGCGCAAACTGACGAGCACAAGGTTGGGTTTTTCGGTATCTTCGCGCAATGATATGCTTAGTTTTAAGCCTTTAATCTGTTGCGGTATATTGACTACGCCTTCCAAATCACCTTTAATAAAGTGGAAGCGACGCATATCTTCGCGTGTTACAGTAAAGTATGCTGCATGCAATTCGTTCACAACTTGCATCTTATTAGCAATGATATGTCCACGCAAACGGAGTGCATTTACAGAGTAATTATGGTATACTCGGTTGTAGATATTGTCTTTATCGATACCTTTAGAGAGCAGTTGTCCGATGACAAAGTATATTTCCGGGCGTGTAGAATTGTATGTAAAGCCGCCCGTATCGGTCATCATGCCACAGTAGATGCACTGTGCGCATTCTTTCGACATGTCTTCGTAGCCTCCCAACTGGCTGATAATGTAGAACACCATTTCGCTTGTGCTCGACATATTCGGCCTTGATACTGTTATGTCATTATTGGTTTCAGGTTCTAAGTGGTGGTCTATAAGGATTCGTTTTGCCTTACAACCGACAAGAGTTGGCTGCATTGCATCTACACGCATGTACTGATTAAAGTCCATGCAGCATACAAGGTCGGCCTTATCGAAAGCCTCTTGAACACGTTCAGGATTTTTATCGTAGCGCAAAACAGTGTTTGCTCCAGGCAACCACTGCAGAAAATCGGGGAAAGCATCGGGCATACAAACGATTACATCGGTCTTTCCTATCTGGTTAAGATACGATTTCCATGCTAACGAAGCGCCCATAGCGTCTCCATCTGGCGATTTGTGTGCACATATAACGATGTGTTTTGATTCGGCAATAAGCTGCTGAAGCTGTTCCGCTTCAGCTTCGCTTAACAAGTTTGTGTTCATTTGTTTCTGTATTGTTCTTATGTTTTAGCTATTTCGGTACCACTCTGTACCGAAATAGCATATAGGTATTTAGCGTTTAAGGCTGTTGCTGATAAAATGCGGTTGTAGCATTTTGCGATGCTAAATCTACCACAACGTGGCGTTTTCAGTACGTTCCTTAAAACAGCTTTCAGGATAAACACCCTCAGCCACGAGTGTTTTAATGCGTTCTACTACCCCTTCTCTGTCGGCAGGATAGGTTACTCCAAACCATGTACTGGTGGTATCGAGCACCTCAACAGTAGCTGTTCCGTCGGTGATGAGCTTATTAACCATCAATGGAATGTAGTATTCTGATTTCTTATTCTCTATGTTCTTTGGGTCTGAAAGGAACTCACGGAAGTAAGCTTCGCTATATTCGAAGTAGTCAGGAGTGAATCCCCACACGTTCATAGAGGTTGGTGTGTTGTCCGAAACAGTTGTCCAGCTTCCATCTTCCTCCATATATTGCACCTTATTGTCATGGCGTTCAATCTTCGTACGCTCTACTACAGTAGTCAGATGTCCTTGTTCGTTGGTGCTACATAAGACCGCGTGAAACGGTACCATTCTCACTAAGCGTGTTACCAACACGGAATCCTACCATGGCATACTTATTCTTTGAACCTTCTGGAAGGTCAGCAAGGAACTTTCCTATTACCATGAATGCATCTCGATTGTAGAAGTCGTCGCAGTTAATAACGCAGAAAGGCTCGTGCACAACATCCTTTGCCATGAGCACAGCATGGTTGGTTCCCCATGGTTTTTCCCTTCCTTCAGGAACCGAAAAGCCCTCTGGTAGAGCGTCAATGCTTTGGAATACTATCTCAGCAGGTATGTGTCCCTCGTATTTAGCGAGCACTTGCTGGCGGAATTGTTCCTCAAAATCTTTGCGAATGATGAAGACTATCTTTCCAAAACCAGCCTTAATGGCATCGTAGATAGAATAATCCATAATGGTTTCGCCGTTCGGACCGAGCCCGTCCAACTGCTTTAGGCCACCATAACGGCTACCCATGCCAGCTGCAAGAAGTATTAATGTTGGTTTCATATCTTAATATGTGCTTAATGATTTATTCTAAGTGATTTCCTTTAGGATTGCAAAGGTATAAAAAAATATTTGAGAACCACATATAAATAAGGTGTAATATATAATAATATTTTGCAAAATATAAGCCAATGATGCCTCAACGTTGGTATGAATAGTATGAAAAACTATGCTGAAAATATATTTTTCGTACCACAAAACTGCAGAAAGGAATGTACAAAACAAGTCATCTGTCTACGAAAAGTTACGAAATTCAAAACTGTATATTATTGCATTATATTGCAAAATATATGCAATGAGCAAACAATAGAGCCACTATCGTTTTACAAAAGCGGTTGTTTTGCACGACAAAAGTGCCTATATTGCAAAGCAAAAGAGGCTCTTTTACAATGCAAAACAATGGGTATTGTAACGCATTGATAATTACGTTATTACGCAATGGATTCCGTTTAACAATCATACTGCATAATTATGAGTATCCTTGTATATAATGAATAAAGCACATCAGCATTTCTATCGCAAAGAGAGAAGAATGATAAGAAAATGAGAAAAGAAAGCTTATGCAGTGCGAAATGTGAAAAAGAGCAAAAAAATAAATAATTTACAACTTCTTTTTCGTAGTTTTAAAGATTATTCGTAATTTAGCACACGCTTATCATGGAATATGATGTCGAGAACCAAACATACTGATACAACATTTTAAACCAAATACTATTATTCATTACATTTTACATTTATGAAACAAAACTATGCACGGTTAGCCCTCTTGGCAGCCTTAACTATTGCAGCAACTGGAACTGTTTCTGCACAACTAAACAAAAGAACCGAAGTTCAAAACCTTACAAAGAGCGTTCAGCCACAGAAGTTTAATGCTCCAAAAGCAGGGTTTAGTTTTAATCAGAGTATCGCAAACGCACCTGCATTGTCTGCTGCAAAAGCGCCAAACCAGTACGGTGAGGAGCAGCAAGTAATGAAAGAAGACTTCGCAAAGATGACTTCTGGAAGCGAAGCAAACCCAGATGTAGATGCAAATATCCTGAAAGACGAGTTCGAATACCCATGGATGAACACCAAAGACGAGCTTTTTAACAAACCAGGTTGGGGTTCTGGCAATGCTTTCCCAGCAGGTGGAATGGTTTATCTTGCCTCTGGCCCTGAAGACATGGCACACATTAACACTCCAATGCTTAATGTAAAGCGAATGGCGGTATCGCTTGGATTCGCTTTAAGGCACGTGCTAAGAACGCGGGAGACAACCCACAAGTAATGGTTGAGGCCGCTGAAACATTCAACATGTCGCCAACTTGGTCTATGATGGGTAGCGCAGTGCTTCCTCCTCTAAGTACTGAATGGAAGGAATACTCTATGTTCTTCTACGGTGGTGGCGAATATACACTCTTCAATATCGTGTCTGTTATGGCACCTGTATATATCGACGACGTAGAAATATTTACAGTTAAGCAACACGTTGGCACTCCTCAAGTGCTCCGTCATACTAACTATGAGGGTACAAGCTTCGATGCAAACTGGACCGCAGTAGAGGGTGCTACAGGCTATAAGGTGAATGTTTTCACTCTCGATAAGGAAGGAAAGGCTACTTATCTCTTCCAAGATAAGGCAGTAACTACCAACAAATTCCGTGTAACAGGTGCTGAGTCTGGAGAAACTTACTTCTATAATGTAGCAGCAACCAAGGATAGTTACACTTCTATCCCTTCTGATAAGATTTCGTTTTCGACCTTGTTGCTCCTGAAATGAAGGAAGTTACCAACTTGAACAAAGACAAATACACTGCTGCTTGGAGCACTGTTCCAACTGCAGAACGCTACAACTACATTGCTTACTACGACCGTAAGGCTGACAAGGCAGGCGAATTTGTAGTTACAGAAGAGAACTTTACTGGTGTAAAAGACGCTCAAGGAAACCTCACAGGCTGGACAATGGAAGATCCTAACCCTGGTTCTTACAGCGAATACTACCTCCCTGAGATGAAGCAAGCGGGCTGGAGAGGAACCAATTATGCGCCTTATACAGACTATATATGCTTAGATGGCTGGCAGTATTACCACAATCACACTGACGCAGGTCTTATTTCGCCAGAGCTTGATATGTCTAAGGACGGCGGAAAGTTCACTGTTAATGTGAAACTTGCGGGTGCTTCGACAATCGGTGTTGATGAAAAAGGCAACGATTTCACAGCTTATACACAGGCTGCTTTCGCACTCTTCAACTTCAACGAAGCCACTGGCGACTACGAACAGGCAGAGCTTATCTATCCACAAGGCTATCCAAAGGCTGTTAATGATAAGTGGCAGAACTTCACAATCAACTTCACTAAGGGTTCTAAGAAGTCTGTTATTGGTATCTACGCCGTTTATGCTGACGAACACCTCTACCTCGACGACTTGAAGATTACACAGAAATACCAAGCTGGCGAAAGCTTGAACGACCCATTCTGCTACCGTAGATGGCTCCAAGATCCAACAGCTGAAATCACTATTCCTTACTTTGTTGGTAAGTCGGAAGTAACTCATCGCGCTACAGCATACAAGGCTAACAGCGACAAAAACGTGAAGAAGCAATTCGCAGAAAGCAAGTATAGCGAAATGAAGAAGGTGGGTACACCTGATGGCATCAGCAATATCAGTCTTTCTAACGCACTCGTACAGCTTGATGGCAACGATGTTTGTGTAAACAACATCAATGGCGAAAGCGTTCGAATCTATACACTTGACGGCAAACTTGTATATAGTGTAGAAGGTGCAAAGAACTTCCGCGTTTCATTAGCTAAGCACGGTACTTACATCGTTAAGGTAGGTAAGAAGTCTGTTAAACTCGTTTTCTAAACATTAGAACTTCATAAACAAATGGGCGCATCGTTTTTGGTGCGCCCATTTTTCGTTTATAGAACGAACTACTAATAAAAGACTGGTACTATGTTATTTGTTATTCGGTTTTTCTTTTCCCACACTATTTTGTCGTCCTCTCTACCCTATTATTTTGTAAAAATAAATACATCGAAAAACAGGAATAGTTGTTTCGCATTGCAAAAGCGGCTGTTTTGCGTTGCAATATAGGCACTTTTGCTGTGCAAAACAGGCTCTTTTAGAGCGCCAAACAATAGGTATTACAACACATTGAAAGTAAGATAGTTACACAAGATCGCTATTTCTGATTTTTCTTTACATATTTATCGCCTTCTATCAACCTATATACTCAGGTAGAATAGTAAATTTTAGAATAAAGCAAATCGTACTAAAGCTAAAAGGAAACAAAATGTTGGCGAACCAAAAACAATAGCAAAGAAAAAAGAAAACAGCGTTTTCGCGAAAGTAAAACGACAATGAAGTAAAAACAAAACAGCCACAAGGGCGATTGCCTTGTGGCTGTTTGCTGTTTCAATTGTGTACTGGTGATGCTGTCAAACGGCAGCAACGAGGTTTAAAGCTTGTCGTATTCCAAGTGGAAATTGATAACTGCTTCGATGGCTTGCCAGTACATATCGAGTTGAATATTCTCGTTTGGAGAGTGTATTAGGTTCGATTCTAAGCCGAAACCCATAAGCACTGTCTTCACGCCGAGTATCTCTTCGAACGCTGCAATAATAGGTATGCTACCGCCACGACGTGCTGCAATAGGGCGCTTACCGAATGCTTTTTCGAATCCTCTCTCCGCTGCTTTGTATGCAGGGAGGTCGATTGGGCACACATAACCCTGCCCGCCGTGTAGCGATTCAATATTTACCTTTACGGTTTTTGGTGCTACTCGCTTGAAGTAATCGACTACCATCTGACCTATTTTCTTATGATCTTGGTGTGGAACGAGGCGACATGAGAGTTTCGCATAAGCCTTTGAAGGTATCACTGTCTTAGCTCCTTCACCCTGATAGCCGCCCCAGATGCCGCAAACATCGAAGCTTGGGCGGAACCCTGTATGCTCTATTGTGCTGTAACCCTTCTCTCCAAAGAGCTCTTCAACGTCGAGTGACTGCTTGTAAGCCTCCTCATCGAAAGGTATTTGAGCCACCATAGCACGTTCTTCTTGCGATACTTCCTCTACATCATCATAGAAACCAGGGAACTGAATCTTGCCGTCCTTGTCTGTAACATCGGTTATCATCTTGCAAAGAACGTTGATTGGGTTTGCCACCGCACCACCGAAGTGTCCTGAATGTAGGTCGTGGTTAGGGCCAGTAACCTCAATTTGCCAGTAAGCAAGACCACGAAGACCAACTGTTAGCGAAGGAATGTCCTTGGCAATCATACTGGTATCTGACACAAGAATAACGTCGCTCTTCAACAATTCCTTGTGTTTCTCGCAGAAAGCGCCTAAGCTTGGCGAGCCAATTTCCTCTTCTCCTTCGAGTATAAACTTTATATTGTGCTTCAATAAGTTGTTCTTTACAATATATTCGAAGGCCTTTGCCTGAATAAAAGACTGTCCCTTATCGTCATCAGCACCGCGTGCCCAAAGGCGACCGTCCTTAACTACTGGTTCGAAAGGTTCGGTTTTCCAAAGTTCGAAAGGCTCTGCTGGCATCACATCGTAGTGTCCGTAGATAAGCACAGTCTTTGCATTAGGGTCTACTATCTTCTCTCCGTACACCACAGGGTTACCGTCTGTAGGCATAACTTCAGCCTTATCGACACCCGACATAAGCAGCAATTCCTTCCAACGCTCGGCACAACGTATCATATCTGCGCCATGCTTTTCGGGCTGAGCGCTCACACTTGGTATGCGAATAAGACTGAACAACTCTTCAAGTATTCGGTCTTGATTTTCCTTAATATACTCTTTAATCATACTTATTTGGTTTAAAGGTTAAATGTTTATTGCTGCAAACTTACATATTTTTAATGTGATTAGCGAAAGAAAAATGCTAAATGTTATTTAACGCAAGGTTTAATCAGTCTTAAATTATGGGCCTCTGACTTTGCTTTTTACACACTTTCCATTTCCGTTATCCTTCGTTTTGAAAAACAAAAGAGGACTTCTCATGGGCATATATGCACAGAGAAGTCCTTATCTTTAAACCGAATTGAAAGGTTATACTAACGCACCACTATTGTTTTACCATTGATAATGTACGCCCCTTTAGGCAGCGAAGTAAGTTTGTGTAAGCCTTTATACACCAGTTTACCATCTATGGTGTAAACGTTGAAAGGCTGTTCAGCATTACTAACTAACGTTCTAATGTCGGTTGTAACGGTTATACTAAGTGGTTCCGACTCGGCTCCGTCAGGGTAAACAGCCGTTACTTTATAGCTATTTGCGCTTCCATGAGTGAGGTTTTCATCAATGAAAGAAGTCTGAATTGTACGCGCAAGCAGTGTATCGCCACGATAAATATTGTACGATGCAGGTCCGTTGCTGGCTTCAAAAGTAATGTCGTCCACCATGAAAACAAATACTTGCTTCGCTGGTGTAGTATGTCTTATGGCAAAATAGCGTGTGCCTTCTGGCAGCTTCACACTGATTTCCTTCCATGTTCCAGTCGCTTGTTCATACGAATCCAACTTCTTAAAGCTTGCAGGTTGGTTATCGGTAGACGATGTTAGCACCTCGAAGGTTTCCGTTGTATTCTTATTTCCTTGAACATTATTCACCCAGAAGCTTATTGTTTGTTCCTTTCCTGTAAGCAATTGGCTTATCAACCAGTTGTCGGCAGCGACCATATTGCCCTTCGAATCCAGCTGATACAACGCCACAGCAGCCTTTTCTCCAGAGTGAGGAGCAAGCTCTCGGTTTCCATTAAAGTAGTCGTTAGGCTTCCAATTCATAAAAGCGAACTGCTCACCTTGGTTCGGATACTTCACTTGAACGCTTACTTGCATGGCAAAACCCTTATCGGCGTCGTACGTAGACCACTTTCCGAAGTCGGTTCCCCAAGCCTCATAGCCTTCGAAATTATCTGTTATAAGTTCTGGAACCGTCTCTGGTTGTTTCCAAGAAAGTTCTATAGAGCCTGGTTTATCTGTATTACTGGTGAGATTTGTTGGCGGTAATACATTGGCATTCTCCAACAATATGTTTGCCAAAGCAATGTTATTGTCGGTCTGTAAGTCGTTATTAACAGTCAGTTCGGCCTTAATAGCATGGCGGTCTGATGGGTCCAAAATAGTTGTTGTGTAGCTAATAGGAACTAAAACCTCTTGTAACATGGCCAGACTCTGTTTGATATTGGAGTGATAAATCACCTTATCGTTCATCGAAACCTTTAAGGCAGCATTCTCAATCTTATCAATTCCTAAGTTACTCACCTTTATTTTAAGGTTTACTTCTTGTCCTTTCTTCACACGTTCGGGGGCAGATAGTTCGATAGCAGCGTCGCATTGCAATGGGTCGGCAATACTAATATTGTCTAAATAGACCACATCTGAAGACGCACCTTCGGCATAAGCCTTTATTATCATAAGGGCATAGTCTTGCGTTACAAGCGCTTCAGGCAGTTCAATCATCTTGTCTACCCACTTACCTATGGTTGTTTCGTTGGCAAAATCATGTATCCATACAGGGTCGGTCAGTGTTCCGTCCTTTGTTTAAAGGTGATTTCTAACCTTACTGGGGTCTTGTTTGTTGCCTTATAACTGAACGATAGCTTTGGCTGAACGGCCCCTCTCATATCAATTTTACCCGATGTTATAGTAGAAGACCCTTCGGCACGTGGTTTGAAAGAGAGAGAACCGCCATCGTTATCCGCTGCATCTGCATTGGTAACACGCCACAGCACCTTATCGTTAGAACTATTGATGTAGAACAGTTGGTCCTCGAGTGTTGCGCCCTTAAAGCTATTATGATACGGCAAAGCATAAGGAGCGCCGAGAATAGTGCTTATTGTTGCAAAGTCACTGCTTTGTCCTTCGTAGTTAGCAGCTATTGCCCAGTAGCGATAACGTTGCGGTCCTTCCATCGTATTTAGCCCTTTTAAAGTGTATTCGGTCTGTCCGTCCTCTACAGTAGTAACCTGATCGCCAAGCTCTCCACCCTCAACGTCGAAGATATCGTAGCTAACTTTGGCTGCTTCAACGACTCCGCCGTGTACGCCTTTGGCTGGTTCCCAAGTCAGTTTTACCGATGTTACTTGGTCAATGGCCTTCGCAACAGGTTCGGCAGGAGTGTCTTTACCGATAAAGGCTCTGCAAATTGCCTTAGGTCCGTTGCCATTTTCGTTATAGGCAACGACTATATAGTTGTTTATTCCACGCGATGGTTTTTCGTCAATGAACTTAATTTCAACACCAGGAGTAGGTTTAACGATGGTCTTTAATACTCGTCCACCATTGCGAACCTCTATCTTTTCTATTTTTTCTAAAGTCTTTCCTTCAACCGTTTTCGCTGGAGCCATAAAGCTAACCGCCGACTTCAACGCACCAGTAGGGTTGGCTACGACACTTAAATTGTCCACTGTTGCAGGCGCATTGTTTGCCGAAACAGGTTCAATACTGATTCCGCCCAAGTAGATAAAATATCTTTTTGCTTCAGAAATGGCATGGAATCCGATGTAATAATCGCCATCGGCTGTTGGTGTTATCTGTCCTCCGTATTCCTGATAGTTAGGATTTGTGATTTCGGTAGTAGGCACAACGTCGATTGTCATAGCTTCTGCTGTTGCAGCATTGCCCATCTTTACTTCGAGCTTTTCCTTATATTGAGCTTCTGCGTTGCATGCTAAGAAACTGACATTGTAGGTCTTTCCAGCTTCCAACTTAACGGGAGGACTCATCAACCAGTCGTCTCCTGCATTGTTACGGCTATACGAATAGCGGAAAGCCTTACCTTTTTCGTTATCGTCTACCCACTTCCATGTGAAGCCATCGTTATTGTTATCGACGATTGTATAGATGTAAGCGTCGCTCTTATTCTTGAAATCGTCGAAGAATGGTACGCTAAATACGTCGCCCGTTACTTGGTATTCGCTTCTCGCAACCTGACTATGTTGGGTTGTATTGATGACTCTTACACCATAAGCATAGCTGGTTCGTGTGCTTTAGGTAGGGTTTCGCTAAAGGTTGTAGCTGTTAAGCCTGACGCAACCTTTACGGTATCGGTGCTTCCGAAGCGATAAACGTCGTAAGAAAGCTGCCCAATGTAAGCTTGATGAAGTCCTTTCGTGGGCGCTTGCCACGCTACTGTAGCCTTACGGCTATTGTCTATCTTTAAATCAATACGACTTACAGGTAGCGGAACATCGTATCCAACATATCGATTGAGCTTGGCTTTCGGACTCTTACCATAGCTATTAGACGTGGTTACAATGAAATGGTTCATGCCTTCGGGTACTTGTATGGCGGCCTGAACGGTTTCTCCAGGTGCGACAGTACCAGAAGCGACTTGCTTATTGTCGGCTGTTACGATATAAGACAATGTGGTTCCGCTCTCAAGTGCTGTTCCATCGAATTGTGTTTCAGGCGCTTTGAACGAGATAGTGCCCGATGTAGACGCATCGGTGAATTGAGCTTGCAAGTCGGTTGCAGTATTTGGAGCCGCTGCTGCAGCCTTTGGCATTGGGATAACCATACCTACTACCGTTGCATTTTCCATTGAACAAATGGTTTTTACATGTCCGTCGGTTAGGTCAACGGTGTACAATATACATTCGCCATTGGCTTTCTTGGCTGCCCAATAGAACTCGTTGGTGTTGGGATCTATCTCTCCGCTCTGGTAGAAATGGTTGCCGCCTTTATCTTTTACGGCTACTCCTGTGTTGCCTTTCAATGTTTCTTTACCTGTAGTACGGTCTATTTGGTAAAGGTTTCCATCGTCGGCAACACCGTAAGCGCGCCCATCGTTCGTGATACCTAAGGCGAGATAGTTGTGTTCGGCCTTCGAAATGGTTGTACGTGTTAGTGTCTTATAGTCGATAACACCCCACTCTAACGACTTCAAGTCTGACGAATAGAACTGGCCAAACACCTCGCCTGTCTTCGGGTCGGTGGCTGTTTCAGTGGCTATAACGCTCCAGTTATTTACTTGAACAGGCTGACTTACCATTGCCCAAGTGTCGGTATTGAAGGCATAATGGAATACACCTATCACACCATAAACCGCATAAGTATCGTCGAAATAGATGCCATGTAGCTCGTCATCTATCAGTCCGCAGCCACCATTAAAGATACCTTTCTTATATATAGCAAGTTCGGTGAAGTTCACAAACGGCATCGGATTAAACGAGTAAATACCCAAAAGATGGTCTGTTATCACGTTCCCCCAAATGCTTTGCTTTGGGTTTACGGCCAGTTTATAGGTAGTTTGTTTCGGACTTGTTACCATTTTGGTGTTGCTTTCTGTGCTCGGCATCTTGGCCTTAAGCATTGGAAAGCGCTTGGTTACCTCCATTTCAGAGGCGTTAGGTAACTTAGATGAATGGATTGTTTTAGGACTAATCCGTAGCATTTGGTGCGTTTCTGTTTGCGCCAATGCAGGCGGCAAGGCAATGAAAGACAGCATGCCACCTAATAAAAGAGTTAGTTTTGTTTTCATACGATTTGATTCTATGTAATGATTGGTTAGTTATTGTATGTCAGCATAGGTTGTAAGACCTAACGATAATCCTTATTTCTAAGGATTTGCAAATGTAGTTTGCGATTGTATTCTATGTGAATTATCGGTTTTTAGATAGGTTTAGCTTATTCGATATATCGAAAGTAGCTGGTAATGATGAGGCGATTATGGGGTCAATTCGCAACGATAAAAGGTGCAGCTCTTCGTTATCGCACTCCTTTACAAATAGAATTCCGTATCAGGATATTCCGTTCGAAGTTTCGCTTTTGCTTGGTTTACGAGTTCGATTGTGGGAATTTCCACTTCTTGCGTGTGCCAATTATTAACAGACAAGTTTATTAAAGCGTTGTCGCCAGCATATTCGGCGAGTCCCATTCTATTACGAATGTACAGCCATAAGAGAATTTCTACGGGATAGATGAAGTAGTCTGACGATGGAAAATCGGGAATATTATTCGCTTTCTCGCTTTCGTCAGACGCTGAAATATGGAATTCTGCTAAGTCATTCACCAAGTTTGATAAAACAACTTCGTCGTTTGTATCCCAGTTTTGAAGAGCTTTCGCATATAAGTTCATATCTTTAGGATAGTTCAAACGACTATAATCTAACTCGATTCTCTGCCATTTGCAGAACAATTCGAGCATAAACCACGGGTGTTTGTAGGCAGAATGACCTCCCTGATACTGCTTTCCGTAAAGCATTTCTATTAGAAGATGGCCGTAACGGACAGCCAACGAGTCCCAACCTAAAAGTAAAGACTGTGCAAGATGCTTGATGGCATTGTCGAAAAGTATTGCCCGATGGTATTTTTCGTGGTTCTTACCCAAAAAGAAATACCAGTTATTAGCTTCTATTCCAAGGAGAGTTGATTTGGCTAATAAACTGGAATCGTTCGCAATACCCTCATCATCAGACAAGAAAGTATATATATAGTTGTAATGAAACCATGAAGAAAGAAAGTCGAAAGCCATGCCAATGCCTGCCACAGATTCCTCGTTGTTGATATATTTTTCTATTTCTTTCAATGGTTCTGTATAGAAATCGGCTTTCTTTTCTAATTGATATTTCTTCTTAGACCTTGTATAGTCTGCTAACATCTGAATTGTTTGCATATCTAATCTATATATATATTGCTTTTTATCGTTCCACCATTTCGCTCGTGTTCAGCAACAACAGCCCCACCCTAATGCCGAAAATGTCAGCTTATTGCTAATGCCCAATGAGACAAATGTTGGTGAAATAGGTTCATAAACTATGTTTTTGGTTTTGACAAAAATACAAAATAATCTTAAACAACAACTCATTGTGTCTATCTTTTTACACATTTTAACTGCAAAAGAAGACCAGAAGTTCTTATCTACAGAAGCATTTTTGTGCATTACAATGCGTAGTTTTCAAACTCAAATAGGCAAGTCTGCCCAACTGGGGCATTCTGTGTTTTTATACAATCCGAACGCCATAACAAAACAAGAGAGATACTTTGGTTTTCTAAAAGAGGCTGTTTTGCGATGCAATAGTGCCTGTTTTGCAGCGTAAAAGAGCCTGTTTTGCAACGCAAAACAATGGGTATTATAATGCGTTGATAACATGGTAGTTACACGATATAGACAGGAACAAACCGCAATCGTATGAATATTCATTAATAGAATATATCGAATGAAAATATTGAATAATCATGTAGATAGTTGATTCGCCCTATTCTAACAAATTCGGATAAACAAAAATCGTTCAGAAGATAGGGCAAAAGAAAATGGTAAATAAATAGTAAAAAGAATAAAAATTACTGAAACCTGCTTAGGTTCAGATTATTATTAGTAACTTTGCGCTCTTATAGGAGCACATTGTGCTTTTTTGAGAGAATTATTCACATAAAGTCTAACTTTATTAATTACAAACATTTTTAAAAATCATTTATGACAAATTTCGAAAAACGTCAATCCATTGTCAGACTTCAACTGGGACGACTTTTGAAAAACGGTTCTACCGTTGGTGGCGACAAGAACGAGCTTACACAAGCTTATGACAACACCCTTAACAAAATTCAAGAACACCAAGTTGTTGAAGGCGAAGTAACTTCTATCGATAAGAAAGAAGTTATTGTTAACATTGGCTATAAGAGCGACGGTATCATTCCAGCATCTGAATTCCGCTACAACCCAGAGCTTAAAGTAGGCGATAAGGTTGAAGTTTACGTTGAAAACCAGGAAGACAAAGGTGGTCAGCTCATTCTTTCACACAAGAAGGCACGCCTCCAGAAGAGCTGGGAAAATATCAATGAAGCACTCGAAGCAGACGCAGTTATCCAGGGATACATCAAGAGTCGCACTAAGGGCGGTATGATTGTTGATGTATTTGGCATCGAAGCGTTCCTTCCAGGTAGCCAGATTGACGTTCATCCAATACGCGATTACGATGTATTCGTTGGCAAAACAATGGAATTCAAGGTGGTTAAGATAAACCAAGAGTTCCGCAACGTAGTCGTTTCACACAAAGCACTCATCGAAGCAGAGCTCGAAGCACAACGCAAAGAGATTATCTCTCACCTCGAAAAAGGACAAATCCTTGAAGGTGTTGTTAAGAATATCACCTCTTATGGTGTATTCGTTGACCTCGGCGGTGTGGACGGACTCATTCACATTACAGACCTTTCTTGGGGACGTATCAACGACCCACACGAAGTTGTTGAACTCGACCAAAAGGTCAATGTCGTTATTCTCGACTTCGATGAAGATAAGAAGCGCATCGCTCTCGGCTTGAAACAACTTGCTCCACACCCATGGGATGCTCTCGATGCAAACCTTAAGGTGGGCGACCACGTGAAGGGTAAGGTTGTTGTTATGGCTGATTACGGCGCATTCGTAGAAATACAACCAGGCGTAGAAGGCTTGATTCACGTTTCAGAAATGAGCTGGAGCCAACACTTACGTTCTGCTCAAGAATTCATGAAGGCAGGCGATGAGGTTGAAGCAGTAGTACTTACACTTGACCGCGACGAACGTAAGATGTCTCTTGGCATTAAGCAACTAAGAGAAGACCCATGGGAAGCTATCGAAGCTAAGTACCCAGTAGGTTCTAAACACGTGGCTAAAGTCCGCAACTTCACTAACTTCGGTATCTTCGTAGAACTTGAAGAAGGCGTTGATGGACTTATCCATATCTCTGACCTCTCTTGGACTAAGAAGGTAAAACACCCATCTGAATTTACTCAGGCTGGTGCTGATATCGATGTAGTTGTACTCGAAATAGACAAGGAAAATCGTCGCTTGAGTCTCGGTCACAAGCAACTCGAAACTAATCCTTGGGATACTTACGAATCAATCTATACTCCAGGTTCAACACACATTGGTAAGATTACAGAGTCTATGGATAAGGGTGCAGTTATCACTCTCAATGAAGGCGGCGAAGGATTCGCTACTCCTAAACACCTTGTTAAGGAGGACGGCTCACAAGCACAACTCGGTGAGGAACTCCCATTTGTAGTTATCGAGTTCGTTAAAGACACAAAACGCATCATTCTTTCACACTCTCGCACATTCGAAGAAGTAAAAGAAGAGCAGCCACGTCGTCAACGTACTGCTCCTAAGAAGCATGCTGAATCTGCAACACAAATCAATAACGTTGCAGCTGGTACATCTCTCTCGGAGATCTCGGCGTACTCGCTGACCTCAAGAAGAAGATGGAAGAAAGCAAGTAATTATAGCTAATTACATCTCATCATAACACAGGCTGGACGCTAACAAAGCGCCCAGCCTTTCTTTTTACAGCCCTAAATAAACACACTTTTTCGTAATTTTTAAAACTTTTACCTTGCCCTTCAACATAAATATCTTATATTTGCTGTTCATTCATTCTTGAACAAACGTCATGAAGCGATACATACTCATTATAATTGCAGCACTCGTTAGTATTGGTACAACTATAGCTGCACCAAAAATCCGTTGGAATCAAGCTTACCAAGACTACTTCAACAAATATAAGAATATAGCAATTAGAGAGATGCAGCGCTATGGTATACCTGCAAGCATCACACTCGCACAAGGTGTTCTCGAAAGTGGTGCTGGCAAAAGTCGACTCGCCACTGTTGCTAATAACCACTTTGGAATTAAGTGTCATGACTGGACTGGACCTTCTATATCACACGATGACGATGAACAAGGTGAATGTTTTAGAGTTTATAGTAGCCCAATTGAAAGCTACGAAGACCATTCAAAATTCTTAAGAGAACGCAAACGATACAGTAGTCTGTTTCAACTTTCAAGAAAGGACTATCGTGGTTGGGCGCACGGACTGAAACGAGCAGGTTATGCCACCAACCCTGTCTATGCGTACAGCCTTATTGATATTATTGAACTATATCGTCTTTACGAATATGACAACATGGTGCTGGGTAATTCAGATTATGTACAACCCACACCAACTCGTCCACAACAAAACAATGCAGACATGCGCACAAGACAGTTCCGAGCATTCAACGATAACTGTTACTTAACCGCACATGCTGGCGAAACCTATGAACATATTGCCAACGAAATTGGTATAAAAGCTTATAAGTTAGCTAAATACAATGAACGACCAGAAGATGCGCGACTCAGCGAAGGCGAGATTGTATGGCTAAAGAAAAAGCAACATCACGTTCCAGATAACTTTGGCAGACAATACCATATAGCAAAGAGCAACGAAAGTCTCTACGATATTGCACAGCTATACGGAGTACGCTTAAAGAATATGATTAAAGCAAACAAGAAAATTGTAAAACGTGGACTTAAAGAAGGCGATAAAGTAATGTTGCCATAAAGCCAACTTTATCTCCTTCATAGCTGAAGCAGTAGATAAATAATTGCCGTCCGATAAAAATAAACATAAATCTCTGTATTTCTTATCTATCGGTATTGCATCCATTTTACTCATCGAGGGGCTTGATTTTCAGTTTCAAACTGTAAGCATTAAATAATGCACATATTCTGAAAATACAAGACCTGTAATAACCGATAATAAGTTTAAGTCTATATTACTAACAGAGATTACCCTCTAAAGTTTTACTGCACGCAATAATATATAAATCTACTGTAACTTCTTATCTTTTGGAAACTCCTTGTCAACAATCTTCTTGATGATATAGTTACGAATGAGCAAAGGAATACCGAAAATAAAAATCAACGGAATGAATACTGGCACAAGAAGATGTAAGTAGAGATTAGCTTTCCTTGACCTGAATGTTTCACCTTCAAGATGATTACCTATCGGTATAGAACTTACTTCATTTCCAAAAAAATAAAGCCACAGAGAGATAAGGATAATAATAGAACCTATCACGTAGATATTGAAAACTGCCTTCTTAACAATCCTCGGCCGCTCCTTTTCTGGCACTCGTTGCAAAGAACGTACAGACTTAGCTATATTATTCGCACGGGAGAACTTGTCGCCAAAGAGCTTCTTTATCATTTCATTCATAACTTTTAATATTAACTTCAACTGCCTTGAAGTATAAAATAATAAGGGATTCCAGGATAATTGACATCGTCTCTTTCAAACATCTGTAGTCCTTCAAAGAAAACATTGTCGTCATTAGTCAGCTTGTCGCAGACTTGATTATGAATCTTGTAAATAAGTTCAGATGCTGTAAAACAGCTGCCATTGTCTGCTTGCAATAACATCTTTTCTTCCCTTAAATCTTCCAGCTCATCGTCCCAATACTCATACTGCACCAAGATACGACTACCAATCAGCTTCAGCTCATTAGTCCAAATATTAGGGATATATCTGCCTGAAAGTTCTTCATTATACGCTTGTAAGGCATCTGCAAATAAAGCCAACGATGAATATCTCTTTTGTCTGAAGCTCCACGCAATTCCGCATAGCAATTCTTTTGGAAATCCTGTATTTTTATCTATTTCCACAGTCTTGACTGGTTGGGATTCTTCTGACAAGGCATCTATATAGAAACGCCCCGTATCCTTGCCGTACTTCAAAGCCAATTCATAATACGTTATACTAGAATCTTCGCCTATCATATCGTAAATGCGCTTTCGAAGATCAGGCAACAGGCGAAGATCGTGATAGTTTATTCTATCGTTATAGGCATTATATCCTTGCAACAGCAAAGCACTGGAATAATCTATACTACCCGACTTCGTACCCCTAATTTTATATTCCTCTTCCTGTTGGCGAGATAATTCCGTCAGAAACTCGAGTTCACCACGTACAAGCGAAATCCCATCATCATTACAAAGGAAAAACTCCGGGAAATCTAAAGTATGGTAATCTACAGCTTCATAAGCATAATGTGTCCAATCAAACCCATTTCTATTTCTACGATTAAAGCTGGTTTTGTAGATGAAGCAACCAGGGATAATAAATTCCCGACTATTTAATTCTGGTGTATCGGAAATTTCTTTATATACAGCAACCAGATAACAATCAGAGAAGAAATTAAGAACACTATTTTTTTCAACGTGCTTCGTAAGTCGCCCGGATATATCTACAAGAATTTTGCCAAAAAAATATTTCTTGTAATAATCATTGTAGACATAAAAAATATCACCTTCTTTTATATCCTTCTTGGCATGGGTTGCGCCTCTGTTTAACTTGATAGCCATAAATCTCCTTATTACTTCATTACGTTTATTTTCTAAATTATCAAGACCTCAATATATATCAATGAAATATTGTTCTATGTTGTACGTTGAGAAACAATAGTACTAAAATGCAAAAAAATAATTATATCTTTTGAGATGACATCATTTTATTTTTAATTTCTATTTGATAAAACTAAATTCGCATATAATTCATTGCGAAATAGCTTATATAGGTGATTCCGTATTAACTTTTGAAATCCAGTCCATCATGAAACAAATCAAATTGGTAATGTCCTAAAAGTAAATGAATTCTATCTTTGTTTTACACTATGTATTACCAGTTTTGCATTGATAAAAATTCCTGTTATATGTTGTTTTTTTGTTTCTTCCATAGCAACACTCGTTAGAAGTAAAAAAATACCGACTTGTTTGATGTCATTGATCTTCTCGCTTTTGTCGTTCTCCTATATTTTTAAATGGAGTCTTTCAGTCCCTACAACAATAAATACACAAACCAGATTTTACGAAGAATAAATAAAGCTATTTTTTTAAAACTAATAAGAAATGAAAAAAATATAATATAAATCTATCAAATTTATAATTATAAATTTGATTTTTATAATTATAAATTTAAAAATCAGTAATTACAAAATTAATTCCGTCTTCCCAAAGTGTATTTAGGCTTATTGGGCAATAAATGTGCTTAAAAATCCTTGTAACTATCTAATAATATTTATATTGTACGTATTCAAACAAAAATGCACAACTTGACCTCCAATTAAGTTTTTGGGTTTTTAGTTAGAATTATCAATAAAAAAAGTATATTTGCACTATGACAACAAAAAAAGAATTTTTTTGATAATAAAACAATGAAATATCAGAGTAAATAACTACATTTGCAGTTGTGCACTTTTTATTTTACAACGTACAATAAAGACAAAATTATTTCTGTACAAAAATTCAAAAATCGATAGAACAGGGCGTAAGTAAATTTGGAAATCGAAGGGGAACTTTTATTATGATATCTAAAGAAGGAGTTAGCTATTCTGGACATGTAAGCATTTATAATGGGAAAAGAAGTAGTAGGCGGTAATAGTAATATGCATGTAAGTCAGGCTAAAGTTGTATACCTTTATGTAGCTGATTAAACAAAAAAGAAAGGAAGAAAACAATGAAAAATGTATTTTTTTTATTGCTGATTTTGCAATATTCAGTTTGTGTATATGCACAGAGTGTCTGTGCTCCTAAAATAGAACTTAGGGTGCACTTGAAATCTCTTTTTAGAAAAAGGATACATTAGCTTATGAACACTTTTTAATGCTTAAAAGAGTTATTTGTAGAGATAATTATAAAGACATTAATGAATTAAGAAGAGGAAACAACAAACAATTTAAACTACAAAATGCAAATAGCTTATGTGATAAGCTACGCGAAAAAGGATATCTGTTTTTTTCGTGATAGATAAAGATAAATTGCTTAATATAATTACGAGTAAATGTGGGCAAGAGATGATAAATAGCAGGAATAATCTTTCTGATGATTTTTTTTACTTCTGACGATAGAAATCTTATTAGTGAGGCAGTTAGTTTCCCAAGCGATTATAATAGGAAAATATTTTTTTGATATAATTTCTGATTATGCAAACTATTACTCTTGTTTTGATTACTGGAAGACAGGTGAAAATGATCAAAGAATTATAGAACAGATTTTGAAAAGGTATCCGTACATAACAAAAATGTGGTATAAACAAACTCCCCATAGAGGATATTGTTTTACCAGGAACAATTGATAATGCGAGTAATACTCCAAATCGGGAGTTATCCCAATAACTACCTGATTCTTAAAGAATGAGCATTAAGATTCAAAATATGATGTCATACACTCTAAAATATGACGTCATAAATAAAAGAGTAAAAAACGTGGTACGAAAACGCAAGCCACAATAGAGATAGAGAACAGAATGTATAATATTAAAACTACAAGTCTATGGTTGTACGTTGTCAAACAAAAATGCACAACTTGACCTCCAATTAAGTTTTTGGGTTTTTAGTTATAATTATTAATAAAAAAAGTATATTTGCACTATGATAACAAAAATGATATCTTGAAAGAAAAATAAAATAATATCCATACAATTAAGAAATGGTGTCTATGTCTTAGGGCAAATGATAAAGAAGCCTTACCTCATATTCTTTAAAGTGTATAGTAAGGATGGTACGTGGAATATAGACACATTATCTGTAGATGATATATTGTTTTGTCATGCAGTAACAAGGCAGTTCCTCAAGTTAAGTCAAATAAAAGATGTAAATGGCATTCATGGTTTAGAAGGCTACGGACAATTATTTAAGTTCTGGATAATTTCAGGTGAGTTCGAAAGAATGACATTTTGGAAAGGAACGAAGAACGAAAGAACATTTATTACAGCAGGATTACATAATTGTTTGTTAGTTGAGAAAGATATACAAGAGGATTCTAAAAATACTCATCTTTCTGGTATTTATAAGAAAGAAATCCGTAAACTAACTGTCAAAGATTATGATTCTGTTAAAGCGTATGAACTAACAACTATAGAAATATACCCGAACTTAAATGAAAGGTTATATTTATGCTATAAATTAAAGAAAAAAATGTCGATCCAGAGAAAGATATAATGTTCAGACAGCAAATTCCTTTGGAGTATAAAAACATATTTAGATATAATATCAGGAGTTGTTCCTTTATCAGATTTAGGATATTAAAGAATTTGATTATTGAAACAGCACACGATAAGCCTGAATTATATAGAACCTTATAAGATTAGTGATAAAGCAAAAATTCAATCAACAAAAAGAATTTTTTTGATAATAAAACAATGAAATATCAGAATAAATAACTACATTTGCAGTTGTGCACTTTTGTTTGACAACGTACAATGTTTCAGCCGATGGAAAACGAGTTTTCCGCATGGGTGACAATGATATTTTAGGTAAACATGGAGGTGGAACTCATGTGAATTTTGAAACACTGAAGCCAAATCCCAACAAACATGGAAAGATGATGGTTGATCAAAATTATCATGTTTTCATAACCGAATAATAGAATGAAAAAAGTCACATTAAATGTTCCGAATTATTCCCCTGATACCGGAGTGGCACTCAATTGGGAAGGTAATTTCACAATTAAGGTCTCCGATATAAATGGGAGCGTCTCAATTGAGGCTAATACCGAGGGATTAGTTTCTTTAGCAAATCACTTGCTAAATTTATCCCAATCATCGGTTCCTATAGGAACTCATCTTCATCTTGATGAGTACAACTCTCTTGAAGAAGGATCTTTAGATTTAATAATCGAAAAGATTTGATTCCAATAAGTCTGTTTATGGGTCTGACAATACGATCCATAAACAAATTTATTGTTAAATCAAAATCTGTTTACCTTTCCTATACTTATACTATATGTAGTCCTCCCTTATAAACCTAATATTCCTCTGATTCATAGTATATTATCCTGTAAATTATTTGTTTATATCTGCAAGTTTTTGTACCTTTTACATTATAATTCTTGCAGATATTTATGCTTAAACGTACATCTAAACAGCTCTCTATGTTCTCTTCTTTAGAGGACATGCTTAGTCATCAACATCCCCTTTTCCAACTTAGTAATAAGATTAATTGGGAGAGTTTTGAAAATGCTTTTTTTCTCCTTTGTATTGCAGCAGTAACGGTCGCCCTGCTCATCCTATTCGCTTGATGTGTGGTCTTTTAATTTTTAAAACATTTGCGTAATGTGTCAGATGAAATGGTGGTTTCTCAATGGAGTGAGAATGCTTACTACCAATACTTCTGTGGTGGACTTGAATTTATGCCAAAACAACCCTGTGATGCTTCCGAGTTAGTTCACTTCAGAAATCGTATAGGTGAGGAAGGTATGGAGTTAATATTAGCCGAGAGCATCCGTGTTAATACCGACCATGATGACGAAGACCATTTTGATACGGCTTTCATTGATTCTACTGTACAGGAGAAGAATATAACCCTATCCTACAGATGCGAAGTTGCATAAAAAAGATAATCAAAAAACGTTCTGAAGATAGTTCATGACAAGAGTCTTCCTCTACGACAGAGTTATACGCGTACGTTGAAAGGCATTTACCGTTCCCAACGTTTTTCGTAATCATCCCAAGAATCGTAAGAAAGCTCTTAAGGCAGATAGACAACTAAGAACCATAGCAGGAAGATTGGTAAGAGAGCTAGAGCGTAATCTTGAGGGAAAGAAAGGGTATGAGAATATGTTTGAGCTATATTACAAAGTTCTTTCTCTGAATAGGAAATCAAAGAACAAAGTATATTCTCTGCACGAACCAGATGTAGTTTGCGTCAGCAAAGGTAAGGAGCATAAGCAATATGAGTTTGGTAATAAAGTATCTATTCTTCGCTCATGGTCAGGACTTATTCTTGGTGCATGTTCTTTTAGGAATGAATATGATGGGCATACTATCGAAAAGACGTTGGAACAAACCCAAAGGATGACAGGAAAGCAGGTTGATAAGTTAGCAGGAGATAGAGGGTATAGAGGTATAAAGCAGATTGGGCAGACAAAGATACTCATTCCAGACGTTCCTAAAGCTAAAGACAGCTACTACCAAAAGAAAAAGAAACACAAACTATTTTGTAAACGAGCAGGTATAGAACCAACAATAGGACATCTTAAAGCAGACCACCGATTATCTCGCAACTTTTATAAAGGTGTCAAAGGAGATGCTATCAATGTATTATTAGCTGCGGCAGCATATAACTTCAAAAGAGCTATGAGAGTTCTTTTGTACCTTATAAAAAGAATCAGCATAGAGCCTGTCAATACAAGCTTTATGCTGAAATATTGTTTTTAAGGGACGACTACTTAACCTCATATCTCGCAGGCAAATCAACGACCGTAGAAAGAATACCGCAGGATTATGCGAAGACATACGAAAGAGAATCGCTGCCAAAATGGACGGTGGGGAAACTCAATTCTTCGTAGATTCCAATCCGATAGCCGTATGCAGGGTTGCCAGAGGGAAGCGTAGCAAGATGGGGCGAATGGGAGATTTCTCACAAGCACCGGATTTCGGTTTCTGTGCATCTCAAAATATGTATTACTTTGGCTATAAACTCAATGCACTCTGTGGATTAAGTGGGGTGATACACTCCTATGACTTGTCAAAGGCCAGCGTGCATGACCTCAATTATATGAAAGATGTCAAGCTGGTCTATCATGACTGTAACATCTATGGCGACAAGGGATATATAGGGGCTGATGTTCAACTCGATCTTTTCCAAACGGCTCACATTAGATTGGAATGTCCATATAGGCTGAACCAAAAGAATTGGAAACCAAAATTAATCCCTTTTGCCAAAGCCAGAAAAAGGATTGAAACTCTCTTCTCACAATTCACAGATCAATTTTTGGTTATCAAGAATAATGCGAAAATAACAAATGCTCTGTTTGCCCGAATAATCGGGAAAATTAGTGCGCTGACCATATTACAATATGTCAACTTTATTAATAACAAACCCATCGGCAGAATTATATACGCACTAAATTAATTCCGCCAACGGGTTTCCATATAGATAAACACTATCAACTACAATGGTTTATCATGTTTCTTTCGAAATTTCCAAATAGGGAAACCTTGCAGCATATCTTGTTCTTCATTAGAGAGTACACCAAATAACTTAGAAAACTCATCTTGTCTATTGAGTAATAAGAGAACTCCGGCTTTGATGAATTTACTTACTGAACCATCTTGATACATTGTTTCTAGCTGAGAGATTTCGCTTTCAGACAATTCGCGTTGTCGTTTTATAATCTGCAACTTGTTACAGATATGAGCCGGAATATGTTCGGAATGAATATCATTCTTTATCAGCCATTCTGTTAAATTATTGGCACATTCAAGTAATTTACTCCACTTATCACTATCAGTATTTTGTAAAGCATCAGCAGCTTGTATCATAGCTAGCACATCATAGTTTGCCATGTCATATCCCTGTTCATTTTGATTACATACCGCAATAGCACTATTTATGACATCATCGTAGTTTATATTGTCACACCTTTCCCAAAGTGTGTCATTCTGTAAATAAGAGAAAGGGCTTGCATCAATACACTCTGTTTCACTCTTTTTATACGACAATCTAATGCTTTATCAAAAAAATCGCCAAACTTACATACGCCATCTGTATTGGCAGCACACCAGAGGAGTAACTTTACATTACTAATCTCCATAACGATCAATGTCGATTCTTGATTTGGTAAGTGTACTGTTTCTCCTTTTCCTACAGTGCTTATCAGTATATCAATCCAGCGACTCTGATCGTCAGTGATTTTAGATAGATCAAATGGTTTTGATACATGAAGTTTATCTAATACTTCTTGAAGTTCTTTCAAAGCTTCTAAGCGTTCGCGGAGTTCATTGATATATTCAGGTTCATTTACATTCATCTCTAGCTCCTGATCGCCTATTGTTAATTTACCTGTGTCATAAATGGCAATTGCAAATTCTGCTTCATGAATTGCATTCGATAGAAATTTTGCTTTTGTGGTCATCTTTACCTCTGGCTTCCGTTTATCATTTACATCCAAAGGCATATTCAAAGTCATCACATCTGCAATTTTGACGATATTACGACCATCCTCTATTGTGTTTTCATACTCGTTGTAGAATATTCTTTCACCAACAGAAACACACCTATCGACCTTTTTAGAAAAGGTGAATTTCATTGGGCCGCCATCTATAGGAACCTCAATATCATGATCTTTATCCCATTTAGCATATAAGTATGTGTCATGCGTCGTAAGGTATTTCAATAGAGCCATATTATCATTCGAAGCAACAGGTGCTGTAAAAGAAAAATCCTTGATCCCTTTCTTTGCTGCATCTTGCATCGTGAATGGTTTTGAGTCTGCAAAACTTATCATTTTCTTGCTATTTCGCATGAATGTAAGCAGTTGCCCCTCGAATTCTTTTAAATCTTCTGTTAAAAGATAAAACAAAGTGCTTTTGGATTTTTGTTTATCCATATCACGAAGTAGATTCTTAATAGTGTTTGGCAAAAGTTCTCTATAAAAGAGTTTTCTCTCTTTTGAATCCTTTTTTACTTGACAAACAATGAAAAATGTTGGTTCATGCAAATATGCCTTCAGATCTTCTTTTTCTAACTTGAACTTCCACTTCTTGGTTTGAAATTTTGAGACTTCTGTACCCTTCACCTGTACGGGCACTCTACCAAGGAGGTGTTCTTTATCTCTTTTATCTCCAGAATAAAGATACAAATGTCCATCCCAACATGGTTCTTTATCATTGTCGGAAATGAACTGAGAAATAACGCTACTATCTTCTATAAACGTTTTCAGATAGTTTAATGCCTTTTCCTCCGTTTTTTTTGTGTCTGTATTTTTTTCTTCTGCCATAGTTGATTACGTTGAATTTTCTAAACGGTAAGAATGATACTATATTGGTATTGTGGGCATTTGCTTATGCAGTAGTTTCATTCTTTAAGACCTTAAGTTGTACGTTGTCAAACAAAAGTGCACAACTGCAAATGTAGTTATTTACTCTGACATTTCCTTGTTTTATTATCAAAAAAATTCTTTTTGTTGATTGAATTTTTACTCTTTTATTTAATCTTCCAAAAATTATCATATTTATGCTGAAGTTTGTGTAATGAAGCTAATTGTAAATTAGAATGTTCATAATCAAAGCCTTTAAAAAAAGCATTCAGTATGACAAATATGATTTACAAGTTTTTTTAAACTATGACAAAAAGCTCTACATTTATTTAATTCTCTTGGAATAAATACCTATAGAAGAGTTCTAATTCCTGTGTATCCTGACCTAAAGCTCTCATTCTATTATAGATTTCTTTTATATTTTGCTTCAACTCCCTTTACATTATTAAACTTCTTTAATAAACACATTGCAACATAATCAGTATGCTTTTATTAAATATGCATCATTATCAACCAGTGTAAACCAGCTCTTTGCATAATCCACACTTTGTAATAATTCTGTCTGCCAATTATCCTTTTCCTCCAATTTCTCAAAAATTAGAAAACCAAATAGAGAATTTTGCATTAAATTCGTTCAAAGTTTGTTCGTCTTTTATATATGGATGCTGCATAATTTATTTTTTTATTTTTTTATTAGCGATGATTTGGATTCCTATAAATATACACGATAATCTCATCTGCTTGTTTAATAAATAGAGAATCCTCTTTTTTTCGTAAGAAGCAATAATTCCACTATCGAAAAATAGAATCTTCTCTGATTATTATCTTTCTACCCAAAGGAACATCGATATATTTTTGTAAAAAAATCGATCAGCCATAAAATCTTTTTCTCGTATAGGATAATACTCCATCACTTCTATAAACATCTATTTTTTTGTAATTTTTCCTTTTTACATAATATGCAACTACCCTTGGGAAATATTTTTCCCCATATTTTATCACTTTAGAATTACCATAATTAAGTCCAAACGGAACTTCCTTATAGTATAGAACTCTAAAAGTTTTTATACACTTGCTCTTTTTCTGTAGAGCAAGTGTATAGAATATAGGCAATCATAATGCCTAATGTAATACAAATTATCTTTTTCACTTTATTATTGCATTCTTGGTTCTCGATCTCTCGTTTGTATTTCTTTTTTCAATTACAACATCTATTCTTATTTGTTTTACTTTTTTTGGATTAACTAATAATACTCTTAATTCCGCAGCATAAATTCTTGTAAGAACTCCAAGTGTCTGAGAAACAAAGTTCTCAAAAAACTTGGATATGTCAGAAATTTCACCTATCTTGGTGCTGCAAACATAACAAGTAAGCAAAAATCTGACATGACAAAGGTAGCAATTAAAAACGAGAATATCACTTCCTTCGGTGGAATTTACATCATTTCTTTGTGGCTTTTCATACTTCCCCATTGGTTTGGGTGGGGGATTTCATGTCTATGCAAGAACCAAGAACCCTAGAAAATCCCCATATCAATGGATAAATCCCAAAAATGTCACTTCAATATATAAAAGTACCTCACAAGGAATAATGCTGCGGAATTAAGGATAGATAGGATTTATGCTGTATCTTTGCACCGCTAGAACCCGCCAAGCCTCTCAACGATGCTCAAATGAGTTTGCAAATGAGGAGGGTGTGTCAAAATGCAAATACCATTTTGATAATCTAACAGTTTGAAACAATCCAATAAAGAAAGACCATTTCTGTACTCGATTTTGAGTAAAGAAATGGTCTTTTCTTTGCCTTTAGAAGAACCCTACTTATAGATTGAAAGTTGTCAAGTTATTAATTTGCATTTTGACACACCCTCGAATGCAGCAAGTATTATGCAAATGTGCGGGTCGTTTTTTTACAAAGCCGCCATTACCAAGGTGTAAGTCCTTGTAATGGCGGATTTTTATATTCGCAACTTTTTCAGAAAGGAACTTGTTGAAGAGAATAACAATTAATCGTTTCCAAATCAATGATTAATGGACAATATCTTATCATAGTTCACACCTTTATATTCGTTCCTACGCCCTTTCAGCACAACTTTCATGGAGTCGAGAGGTTGATAATCAGGACGTTTGTAGAAATAAATTCTACTATATAATAGCATTTTTAGTTGTATCTATGTCTATCATTTCACTTGCAACATCAAACTTGAGAGAATGTCTGTCGCTTATTTTTGGGGGAAAGATAGCAAATTTGCCTTGTTGTTTGATTTTCCATAACAATTCATCGGTGCAATATTCCTTGATGATTTGCTGTAAAGATTCTGCGTCAAAAGGTTCGTAAAAACATTCATGGGAATATAACAAATAAAATTCGGTCCCCAAATCTGATTCGTCTAAACTCTGTGGCATCAGGTATTTGTTGACGTTACCGTCTTTAGAGAATGCTAAAATGTAAGTGAAGCCATCGTCTGTTTCAGGTAGGTATGAACCTACAAATAGATAGACTGTCGTATTAGAAACAGCAATGAGGGGTCCGGCATATAGTTGTCGTTCATTATCTGGACTCCCTAATAGCCATGGCGTAGTTACAGCCTTTTGATGGAAAAGTGTTTTGCCATTTTTGACAATTGTCACAAAAAGCGTTTTATCGTAGAAGTTCTCATTTTTTATCTTAATGCCATTGTCTGCAGTTTGTAATAGCATATGCCAATCCCTCACTATGGTATCAAGTTCGATGGTCATTTTAGACTTGGCATCCACAAAAGAATCCGATTTTCCATCAATGATGGAACGACCTCTTCCGTTCGCTCTTGAAACCATAGTTGCTTTTCTTTCGCAACCAGCCGACATCAGCAGGATTACAATAATAGTGCTAAAGAATAGTAGATGGATATAGTTTAACTTTCTTCCCATAATTCACTTGTTTAAGTTTTACCTTAATTCCACAGCATAAACCCTTGTGAGAACTCCAAGTGCCTGAGAAACAAAGTTCTCAAAACACTTGGATATAGTCAGAAATTTCACCTATCTTGGTGCTGCAAACAAAACAAGTAAGCAAGAAACTGACATGGCAAAGGTAGCTATTAAAATCGAGAATATCACTTCTTTCGGTGGAATTTATCATATTATGGACGTTTTCTCAAAGTTGGGCTTTGAAAAACTTACCGAATCTGTATTGAGTAAACGTGGAAGTAGCGGCAAAGCATTCTGTTATGGAAGTATTTTTTGTGGTTTTTCATACTTCCCCATTGGTTTGGGTGGAGTCTTTTATGCTTAGAAAAGACCCAAGAAACACCAAAGCACCTCATATCAACATATAGAGCCCAAAAAGACATCTCAACATATAAAATTTTGGCTTATATGACAAAAGTGTGCTTATTTTAGCGTCGTTTTCTCTTATGTGACAAAAATGTGCTTAAAATCTCCCATTCCCCTTTATTTCTTAGGATAATGGGACTTTATAAAGTCTTGGATGAAGATCTTTCTTCTTTCCATACTGATCCCCTTGTGTAGGTTCAATTTTGTCTTTAAATCTGCATTGAGTGATTCAATGGCATTGTTTGTATTTGGCATCTTCAACTCAGGGTAATCATAGTATGTCCACAAGCACGACATATTCCTTTTAAGGCTCAAAAAAGCACTACGTAGAGCTTTATGAGTATAATGTGATTTTCCGTCTTCTATTGTTGTCCGTTCCTTAAGAAAATCCTCCCACTTGGTGTACCATTCCTTTAAAGCCCCAATAAAGGACTCCTTATCCGTATGACATAACATCTTGGATATTTCAAGCAGTTCTTTTGAAGCCTCAAGCTTGGGTCTTGAAGTTAGTTTTGTCTTTATAGTCATTACTTGATGGAACTGGCATAATTGGAATTTATAATTGGGAAAAAGCTTGCCTAAGTCCCTTAAAACCATCGCATACAAGCCCTTGAATGGTATATCCAAGTGACTCCAAGTAGCTTATGCCCTCCTTATAGTCTTCAAGACGTTCATGCCTATTGATAAACTTAAACCAAAGTACATCACCAGACAATGAATCCTTCATGATAACGACACCAAAATTACGTCCCCAATAGGTGGCATCCATTAAAAACCACTACAGGGCGAACAAGAAGGTTGGGAAGTTCTTCTTTATAAGATTTGGTGAGTTTTCTATAGATTGTCCTGGTTGAAACTCCGTACTCCTCTGATAGATCTTTGACTGTTAGATTACCTTTGGAATAACGATGGTTGACGATGGTAGTGGTAAGGCGCTTATGTCCAACAAAGCTCCTCTTACAGCACTTACAATACCAGCGTTGACTACCATTAAGATGACCACGTTTTATAGTCGATTTTGCCCCACAATAAAAGCAGATTTTTTGCCATAAAAATATAAATAGAACAAAGATAATGATTATTAGATAGTTACAAGAATTTTAAGCACATTTTTGTCATATAGGCCAAAAATTTTCTCACAAGAAAAAAATACTGCGGAATTAAGGTATAACTAAAATGTTCACCTAACAGCAATTAATAAA